>Ga0247766_1000006_pt1 | contig 455258 bp, 385 predicted proteins | sample UWRJL223509R6_FD_179946 | JGI IMG/M metagenome (GOLD analysis project Ga0247766, IMG submission 179946) | Plant litter microbial communities from Arlington Agricultural Research Station in Wisconsin, United States - UWRJ-L223-509R-6 | ecosystem: Environmental > Terrestrial > Plant litter >... | reverse complement strand
CGCGCTTCAATTGCACCTTCGCCGCACTGATTCCCGGCAGGCGTCCCGGTAACGCCTCGAAGAACTGAGGATCGATCACCAGTTCCTTATCGTGCGCGACCGCGTGGGCGATGCGCCTTTGCAGCTGACCAACACTGACCGCATCGGTCGCTCTGCTCAACTGCACGGCGCTGTGAAACATGCGCAACAGGCCGAGATGCCGGATGTCGCCCAGGAATATCCTGCCGCCCGGAACCAACAGCCGGACCGCTTCCCGCAACACGCTGAGCAGGTACTCGATATCCGGGAAGTACTGCACCACCGAGTTCAACACTACAGTGTCGAAGGAGCCGGACTCATAGTCCTGCAGCTCGGTGGCCGAGCGATGAACCAGGCTCGCGTGCCGCAGATGCGGTTGCTGGCTCGTCCATCGCTGCAACTTCTCGATCGCAGGCGCGGAAAAGTCTGCGCCCACGTACACCTCGCATTCGGGAGCGATGTGTTGCAGCACCAGTCCTACGCCGCAGCCAATCTCCAACACCTTCCGCGGACGTAACGCCCGGATACGCTCGACCGTGAAATCGAGCCACTCGCGCATCTCCGGCTCTGGAATCGGCTGGCCCGTGTAGCTGCTGATCCAGCCTACAAAACTCGGGCCCGGCGCCGCATTCCCGGCGCCGTACGTTTCCTGATAAACCGTGTTCCAATCGCTGACGATCTCGCTACGCAAGTCGCCCAGAGAGCCATCGACGGCCATCTTTAGTTCGGCTTTCCTGTCACCGACAACATACGCGACCAGGCGCTTTTCTCCCGGCTCATCCTCGCGGGCAACAACCACCGCCTCCTTCACTTGCGCATCACGCAGCAGCTGCGCTTCGATCTCTCCCAACTCGATGCGAAAGCCACGGATCTTGACCTGCTGATCGTTGCGACCCAGGAACTCGATCACGCCATCCGAGCGCCATCGGCCGAGGTCACCCGTCTTATACAAGCGCGCCTGGAGATCGGCGCTGAAGGGATCGGCGATAAACCGTTCTGCAGTTAGCTCGGGCAGGTTGAGATAACCACGCGCGACCCCCGCGCCGCCGATGTGAATCTCGCCGATCGCGTCTATCGGGACCGGCCTTCCCGCCCGATCCAAAATATAGACGCGCCGATTGGCCATCGGCCGGCCGATATGGGGCAACCCGGGCTCGTCCTTTAGATGCGTTGCCGTCGAATCGACTGTGCACTCGGTAGGGCCGTAGACATTGTGGAAGTCGATTGTGGAAATATGCGCTAAACGACGCCACAGCGGAGGCTCGATCGGCTCGCCGCCAACCAACACCATTCGGGGCCGCTGCCGATGGCTCTCGAGGAGCCCTGCGGAAATCCAGGATTTCAGTTGCGATGGCGTGCAATCGATAGCGTCTATCTGATGCTCGTCCACAAACGTCAGAAGCATCGGGGCATCCCAACGACACTCCTGCGGGACTACACAGAGCGTGCGCCCGGAGAGCAACTGCACCCATTGCTGAACTGATGCGTCAAAGTTCAGCGACGCGTTCAGCGCAACGCGCTGACAGACGCGTGACTGACTATAAACGCGCTCGAGCCCGTGCCAGAGATTCACCACACTACGATGCTCGATCATCACACCCTTGGGCTTGCCCGTGGAGCCTGACGTGTAGATCACGTATGCCAACTGATTGGCGCGAGGCTCGTCACGGACAGCAGTGAGATTGTCGGCGGGATGAGCGGCGATCTCATGCCACTGGCTGTCGAGCGCGATGATCGGCACTGACATCTCAGGCAACCGGCTTTTCAGATGCTCCTGCGTCAGCAACATCTGAGGAGCCGCGTCGCTCAACATGTAGTGCAGGCGCTCCACCGGGTACTGCGGGTCGAGCGGTACGTACGCGCCGCCTGCCTTCAGAATCCCCAACAGCCCCACGATCATCTCGACACTACGTTCCAGGCAAAGGCCCACCAGACGATCCGGTCCAACACCCAACTGGCTGAGATGTCGCGCCAGCTGATTAGCCCTGGCGTTGAGCTCTGCATAAGTCAGGGATTGGGATGTGCACACGAGCGCGAGTGCTTGCGGCGCATGACGCACCTGCGCCTCGAACAGCTCGTGCAGAAGCTGATCCTGCGGGTAGCTCGACTGGGTGGCATTGAATGCTTTGAGCACCTGATGCCGCTCACGCTCGGGCATCACAGGCAACGCAAGTACCGCGGTCTTTACGTTACGCTCCAACGCTTCGAGTAAAGAGCTGAGTGCGGTAACCATGAGGTCGATCACGCGCTGCGGCTCGACGCGTCGCTCAACCTGGAGGGTCAGCGAAAAGTGCTCGCCAACATCGTCCACCGACAGTGTGAGCGGATAATTCGTCCGCGTTTGATCCGCCAGCAGCCGAACGCCGCGAATACGCGCCCATTCCGCTTCACTATTAGGAACGTCATGACGATAGTTCAGCAGCACGCTGAACAGCGGCGCGGACCCGCTGATCCCACTGCAACGTTGTGCCAGAGCAAGGGAAGCCTGCTCATGATCCAGAAGATCAACCAACTCCTGTTGTGTCTGCTCGATCAGCTGCCCGGCCGTCACGTCCTGCAATCGCAGGCGTAATGGCAGGGTGTTGATGAACATTCCCAACGTCTGCTGCGCGCCCGCTGAGCCGTGCAGGCGACCCAATAACACGCTGCCGAAAACCACATCATCGCGCCCGCTCGTGTGCGCCACGACCAGACCCCAAGCCGCATGAAACAGCGTGGCAGGACTCACTCCACGCTGGCGCGCCTGAACGCGGATACGGCGCGCGAGACCCGGCTCCAGATCGGCCTGAGCCTGTTCTATCTGACTGCCATCGCCGTGCACGTCCAGCAGGCCAAAGGGCGCTGTAGGCTCGTCGATTCCAGAGAGTTTGCCGCGGAAGAATGCCTCCGCGTCGCGCGTTCCCGGATGCGCAAGGGCCTGAGCAACGTGAGCGCGATAAGGAATCGGCTCGGGCAAACTCCGCTCACGCCCCTCCAGATACGCCGCAACCTCGGAACCCACGATTCCACCCGACACGGCATCAAAAGCGATGTGATGAAATTGCAGCAGGACATACCACTGCGCACTGTGTGGATCAGCGGCTATCCGCAATCGCAGTGGCGGGGCACGGCGGAGATCCAGGCGCTGACGCTCCTGGGCAGTCCACTCTCTCAACTGCTCGCCGGAATCACGATCCGGATCCAGAGTCGCCTCGTCGATCGGCAGAACGACTTCCCGATAAACCACCTGCAGCGGCCGCGGCAACTGCTCCCACAACATCGCAGTACGCAGAACATCGTGACGTGCGATCACGCGGCGTAGCGCGTCGATGAGCTGCTGTACCTCCTCCCGCGAAGACATTGAGAGCAACAGCGGCAGCACATATGCATCACCACCCCGCTCATTGAGCTGGTAGTGAAACAAGATTCCTTCCTGTAACGGCGCGAGCGGATAAATGTCCTGAATGTTGGACGCGCCGCCGGGCACCGTCTGCACGATGCGCTCGATGTGTTCGGGCTCGAGCGCCACGAGCGGCAACATCTCAGGCGTAATCGCCTCGCACCCTTGCGGAATAAGCGAGGGCGGCAGCTCGAATCGTGCGGAGTTTTCGTTTGTGAGTGCAGACGCCAGATCCGCAAGGGTCGGACTGAAATAGACATTACGCACTTCAGTCGTCAGGCCCGCCGCGCGAAGGCGCTCCAGCAGCTGCACGACGAGCAGCGAATGCCCGCCGAGCTCGAAGAAGTTGTCACGACGCCCTACCCGCTCGATCCGCAACACGCCCTGCCAGATCTCCGCGAGCAGCTGTTCCCGCCCCCCTTGAGGCGCTTCGTATTGCTGACTGAGATACGCACTCAGCTGCGGCGCGGGAAGCGCCCGACGATCCAACTTCCCATTCGGTGTCAGCGGCCATCGCTCGAGCAACACAAAAGCGCTGGGAACCATGGGCTCCGGGAGCGCTGCTTTCAGATGCCCATACAAGCTCGCCACACTGGGCAGTGTGTCGTCGCCAGCGGTCGCTCTCGCAATGACATACGCCACCAAACGCTTCTCGCCCGGAACCTCCTCACGCGCGACGACGACGGCATCCTTCACGCGGGCATGACGTTTCAGCTGCGCCTCGATCTCCCCCGCCTCGATGCGGTAGCCGCGGATCTTCAATTGATGATCCTTGCGCCCGTAGTACTCGACCATACCGTCCGGGCGCCAACGGCCCAGATCTCCTGTGCGATACATACGCGCTTCAGGATCGCCACTGAAGGGATCGGGAAGAAACCGCTCCGCAGTGAGATCCGGGCGATGCAGATAGCCGCGCCCTACGACTACACCACCAACATGGATCTCGCCGGTCACGCCTGTCGGTACCGGCTTGCCCTGCTCATCCAGAATGTAGAGGTGCGCGTTCGGCACCGGCCGGCCGATCGGCACGCGCTCACCGTCAAAACGTCTGCTCTTATAAATCGCCGCGTCGGAAGACACTTCCGACGAGCCGTACTGAATGATGAATTCGCATTCCGGTAACTGCTGCTGCAGCGTGATGAGCAGATCGGCGTGCACTTCCTCGCCACTTAGCGTCCAGCTCCGCAACCCCTGCAGATCGCGCATGATCTGCGCGCTTTCCAACATGGAGCGGGCCAGAGACGGCACGGTCACCAGTCGTGTCACGCGCTCCCTGGCGATCAGCGCTGCCATTTTCTCGCTGTCTCTGATGGCGGCGGCGGGAATGATGATCAGCGGCAGTCCGTTGCACAGCGCACCGAATATTTCAAAGACCGCGTCGACGAAGCTGATGGAGGTCTTCTGACAGCAGATGTCGCTCGCAGAGAAGGCTTCGATCTCCGCTTGCGATAAAATGCGATTGACCATGCCGCGGTGATGGTTCATCGCGCCCTTCGGAGTTCCCGTCGAGCCCGATGTGTAGATCACGAAGGCAAGATGCTGGTCGGTGAGCCCGAGATCCCCCGGTGCGAGATTTGTATCCTCGCACTTCGCGATGGCGTTCCAGTCACGGTCGATCGCAACGACTTCCGAGGCCGTATTCTCAGACAGACTGCTTACGAGAGAAGCTTGTGTAAGGAGAATTTTCGGCGCGGCATGCTGGAGCATGTAGGCCACCCGCTGCGCGGGATACGACGGGTCCACCGGCACGTAAGCCGCGCCGGCTTTCAGAACACCCAGCAAGCCCACCACCATTTCCATACCACGCTCGAGGCAAACGCCAACGAGTTGATCGGGCCTCACGCCCTGGGCGATCAGATGGCGGGCGAGTTGATTGGCCTTGGCGTTGAGCTCGCCATAGGTGAGCGATCGCGATTCGTGTATTAACGCGAGCGCTGCGGGTGTGCGTGCCGCCTGCTGCTCGAACAAGACGTGAATTAGCAAACCTTGCGAGTCACGCAAGGTTGTTGCATCGAAAGACTCGATTCCCTGACGCTCGCGCGAGCCATCACCCGCTACCCCATCACGGAGCATTGTTTCGGAACGTAGCATGGCAGTCTTCCTTGACAGGATTAACGACAGATTCGCTACGTTCGCAAAACAGGATTTCAACAGTTGTTAAGAAATGGTTAAGACCTCTGATGTTCTCGCACGTTAACGCGCGTGAACCGGCTTCTGCAGGCGCCAACAGACGTATTGCATCTCACCCGTCGTTAACATTTCGTGCACAACGGTGTTACGCACGCCCGCGAAATCCCGGAATGCCGGCCGGAACCACGCCGGGACAGACGCCGTAATCTGGGCTTCTCGTTGCTCCGTGATTCCATTCAGGGAGCGGAGCACGGCCTGCAGAATCGACGCCTGCTCGAGACAGACGAAACCGGCTTCGCGCATCTGCTTCGCCAACTCGGGGAGATGATCTGGCCTGCGCACATCCGCGAAGGCGAAAGAGCCTCCAGGGCGCAGAACGCGATTCACCTCCTGCAGAAATGCAGGCATCGACGGATACGTGTGCGATGACTCGACATTCATCACAACATCCATCGACGACGTGGCTGCAGGAATTTTATCTGCGCTGCCTTCCAGCCATGTGGCCCTGGGGAGCGACAGATCCTGCTTACACCGCTTGATCGCCTCGCTGGAGATATCCACCCCCGTGTACGAGCGGGGATTGAGATAGCGCACGACGAAACTCCCGCCGCCGCCACGTCCGCAGCCGACTTCCAACACATCTTTCGCAGCGAGGTCAACACCTGACAAGGCACGCGCATACAGCTGTATGGCGTAACGAAAGGGCTCGTCCGCGGGTTGAAGCGCGAGCGGTGGCGACCGATCGTCGTGGTATCCGTAGTTCATGAACAAGAGCTGACCGTCAGTGTCCCGGCGCGCCAGGGTGTCATACCAACGACGCCAGACAGTTCGTCGCCACGCGGGCAACTGAGTCAGTGAAAACAACATACCGCCAATCAGACTCGGACGCATGCGGGCCTCCATGCAAGGCAGATAACCGTTATGAAGAAGGGCTCGGGGCGCTTGCGCCGAGCACGGCATAATCCGGCGTCGCAGTCTGAACAGTTGTTAAGTGTTATTTTCGAAAATCGCGTCTTCCTGGCGCCTGAAATGTCAGGTCGCGGCTGGAAATTACTATCCGGCCATCGGGACGCGCGCCTAGTTTCCGCTCCACTTCATTCACGGTGCCCGCAAATCAAATGGAAAGTGCTAGACGCCTGCCGTTGACAACATCAATCGCGCTTCTTGCAGGCGCCTGCGCGGTGGCAATGCCGGCGTACGCCAGCGAGAAGGTGTACGAGTTTCGCAGCCATCGTCTGTTCGAGGACTTCCTGTCGAGCACCTCCATCAGCTCTGACGGCAAGTGGCTGTTGCGCAGATCCGCGGATGGCCAACAGACCTTGATCGACCTCACGTCCCGCACGCCGGCGACGCAACGCCTGCGAGCCGGACTCGACTCGTTCGAGCGAGCATCATTTTGTGGCAGCGACCTTCTCAGGCTCGCCACGGTTGCGGGAAAGCGCACCTGGCTGTCGTCATCGACAGATACAACACTGCTGCCAGTGGATATCCCGCCTGCCAACACACCGCTCTGCTCGGCTGACGGACAACGGTTAGCGCACTACTTGCCGACAGCAAAAGAAGTGTGGCTCGGCGACTTGCAACAACAGGCTCGCGTGTCGCTGGACTCTGTCATCAAGCGCGCGACATTCAGCCACGATGGACGCGTGCTCTACGTTCTGGGACGGCAGGACGACGGTTTGTCCACGCTCTACTCGATCGAGGCAGATACGAGGCAGGTCACGCCGCTGATCCGTAATCTCGACGCGTCACCATTTGCCGGCAATACACTTGCCGTGAGTCCACAGGATGATGCAGTCATTGTGCCGCTCGCCGGGACGCAACGGCCTCACGATGGTGAGCGTCAGAAGCCTGTCAGCGATCGATGGCTCAGGTTGTATCGCTTTGATCTGAAGACGCAGGCACTCACGCCGGTCCACGATCGCAGCAGCGAGGGCGAGGCCACGGGTCACGATGACGGCGAACCGGCCGTCGTCGGAAATGACTTGTACTGGGTTAGTACCCAGGTCACGAAGTCAGTGGCGGTGGCGCCGGCAAGCGGTGGAAGAGCGCGCGAACTCGTCGTCGGTCGCGAGGCTTATCTGCCGACGTGGGCACCGGACAGCAAGCGTATCGCGGTGGTCATCGCACAAAATCGACTGGTCGATATCCCCATCAATCACGACGTGGGGATCGTCGATTTCGACGCCAGCGCAAAGATGGCGCGTGCGCAGCGTAGCGCGCCACCTAAGCCGTTCATCGTCGGCAATCACGAGGATTTCCCACCGAACTGGTCGCCCGACGGCCGCTGGATTGCCTGGCATTCGCATCGCGCGCCCGGCGATTTGCCGTATTCGGGCGCGCGAGGCGCGACGGACGACGTCTGGCTGCGACGAGCAGATGACCTGTCCGCCCCTGAAATTCGCGTGACCCACGACGGCTGGGAAATTGGCTTTGTGTATTGGGCGCCTGATGGCCGCAGCATCGTCTACACCACGTGGGATCGCAAAGGTAAGCCCGGCGTCGGCCAGGTGCGGATAACCGATATCGACCCGCAAACCGGCGCCGGTTCCAATGACCGCGTACTGCCGCTGCCGGATTCCATACTCAATCCTCTCGCCGCCGAATGGTCACCCACGGGCGATGAGCTCGCGGTTGAGGACATCTCTTCTCCGACGGAGCACACACTCTGGGTCGTCAGCCGCAATGGAGAGCGCGCACGAAAAGTCGTGAGCTTTGCAAGCGATACGTTCGGCGGCATCGCGTGGCACCCGGAGGGTAAGGGGCTCGCCTATGCCGCGCTGGAGCGCGGACAAATGCAGATATTTACCGTGCCAGTATCTGGCGGCACGCCAAAGCGAGTGACGGACGGTCGCGGAAACTACCTGAACCCACGCTTATCGCCGGACGGCCGCTGGATCGCGTTCTCTCACATGGACACCGTGTTGACGCTGCACCGGAAGCAGCTCACGAATCGCGCCTCGGGAAAGCGCTAATGCTGGACCTGTAGGCGCTCCCAGACGTTCATTCCGGTGTAACGACGGGGTTACGCGATCGCTTGCTCAGGTGTTGCCGCATGAAAATGGTAGTTCGATTCTTCCTCGTGGGTGCCACGATCGCGGGCTTCTCAGCCCCGACGCACGCGCAGGCGCAGCTGCCCGACGGGGTCGTGGTCCGAGATCGCGCCGTACAACCCGAAGATACTGGCGCATCAGCGCCGCGCCCGACGCACGCCACAGCCAGTGAGGGCTTGCCGGACGCCACCACTGATGCTGCGGCCGTAGACCCGACGGCGTTCGTCAAAAGCGCCGCCATGGGCTCGATGACAGAGATCGAGCTCGCGAAGATCGCCCTGGCGAAATCCAAAGATGCCGGGATCAGGCGCTTCGCCAACCACATGGCCACGGATCACCGTAAATCGAATACCGAGTTGGCGACGATCGCCAGGGGCAAAGGCTACGACGTCCCAACGTCACTTGCTGCTCAGGACGAGAACACCGTGAAGGAAGCAGCAGGCCATTCCGGTGCGCAGTTCGATGCGTGGTACGCCAGCCGCATGGTCAGCGAACACGTCAAAGCCATCGAGTTATTCCAGGCCGCGGCGCTCAGCCCGGACGCCGACCTCGCTGCCTTCGCGAAGAAGACGCTGCCCACGATCGAGGCACATCAGAAGATGGCCCAGCAGATCGCGAGCGCGCTTCCGGGCGTTTCATCCCGATAGGAATGAACTTCTGGTGACCACGGGGCGTGATCGGCGGATCACGCTATTTCTCCCGCCTGAAGATCATTCCACCGTGGTGGAGCTCATCTGAACTGACGAACGTGCCATCCGCCGTGAAGCCCGTGTCGTCCCAGTAGTCGATGTGAGTTCCTTTGACTTCGTATCGTCCCTGATACGCGCTCTTGCGCGACCCACGCGCTTCGTCGTAGCGGCCATTCGGTAAAAGCTCCTGGCGAATGTTGCCGTCCGGGGTGACCCACATGCCGATATAAGGATGTTGTGATGACATCGTTCTGTCTCGCTGAGTTGTTGTGGTGGAGTGCGGGATCCGCCGCAGTACGTCGTCATAGACGGTGAGGTCGAGGAATGCGTTGACCTCCACCGCCTTCCCGCCTGCCATCCGGAAGATCCATGCATAACGGTTCCGATAAGGCCGGCCATCGCGGGCAGTGCCTTGGCCCACCCAGTGGATGATGACGTGCTCGCCGTCAGCCCAGATTTGTTTGGATACCGGACGCACCGGAGCGCTCAACCGGCTCGCAAAGGGGCGCACGGCGCGCGCGATGAAGTCATCGCGGCCTTTGTACGTGCCCGCGCTCGGCCCTGACCCTTCGATCGTCCAGCTCACATCCGGAGCGAGCATCTCGTTGAAAAACTCTGATCCGCCCGCCGCCCAGCGATCGAACGCTGCCGCGACGATCTGCTTGTTACGCTGGGCCGCGTCCGCTGCTTCCTGAGCTGAGGTTGCCGCGGCTTGGGCGACCAACATCGGCGCCGCCGCACAGGCAAGCAGGACACCGCTGACGAGGATGGCCATTCTTTTGGCAAAGCTGCTGCGTACCATGGGCTTACCTCCGACCTTCGACACTGGATGCGCCGAAGATGAGTTGTTGGGCCATCGGTCGACCGATGAAGCGTTCCGGAAAAATCGGCGGCGGCGCGCTGACCTTGTGCAACCGTTCGAGTTGATCGGCGCTGAACGAAATATCCAACGCGCCGAAATTATCCTCCGCCTGCTGCAGCGTGCGCGCGCCCACGATCGGCGACACGACCGCGGGATTGAGCAGCGTCCACGCGAGCGCAACCCGCGAGCGTGAAGCGTTCAGCTCAGTCGCGACAGTGCCCACGACATCCGCAATGTTTAGCGAGCGCTCGTTGAGATGGCCGGTGGACGCGATCACGCCCTTCCTCGTCTGAGAAACGTTTGCTTCGTTCTCACTGGTCAGGTCTGAGCGACTGTATTTGCCCGTGAGAATGCCACCGCCAAGAGGTGACCACGGCAGCACGCCGAGACCCAGCGCCTGCGCCATGGGAATGAGCTCGTGTTCGACGGTCCGTTCAACCAGGCTGTACTCGATCTGCAGCGCGACGAACGGCGACCAGCCGCGCAAATCGGCGAGCGTCTGCATCTGCGCGACACGCCAGGCAGGCGTGTTGCAAATGCCGGCATAGACGATCTTGCCCGCTCGCACGAGATCATCGAGCGCGCGCATCACTTCCTCAGGGTGCGTGGTGAAGTCCCATGCATGCAGATAGAGCAGATCGATACGGTCAGTGTTGAGTTGACGCAGGCTCTGCTCGACCGAACGCAGCACGTTCAGCCGGTGATTGCCGCCGGAGTTGGGGTTGCCGGGCTCACGCGCCATCGTGAATTTGGTGGCAAGCACCACGCGATCTCGCCTGTCGCGCAGGAACTCGCCGAGCAAGCGCTCCGAGGCGCCTTCGGTGTAGTTCACGGAGGTGTCCACGAAGTTACCGCCGCGCTCGATGTAGAGGTCGAAGATGCGGCGCGCCTCGGTGGCATCAGCGCCCCAGCCCCAGTTGTTGCCGAAAGTCATGGTGCCCAACGCGAGCGGCGCAACGCGCAGGCCGGAACGGCCCAGCAGACGATAGTGGTCGAGTGACGTCATGTGCAGTTCTCCAGACAGAGGCGGGCTTCCGCCGTGTTGGATAAGTTAGGGCGCGCGAGCTGGAAAGAGAACTTGCCGCTGTCTGGACGCTTCGGTAAGTTCTGCTAACCCATGTCAGTCGATCTGAATCGAGTTGCGGTGTTTCTTGCGGTGGCCGAGGCGAAGAGCTTCACCACCGCCGCACGGCGTCTTGGTGTTACGCGGTCCGCTGTCAGTCAGACGATCCGTCGAATGGAAGATCGCCTGGGTATCGCGCTGGTCCAGCGCACGAGCCGCAGTGTGAGCCTGACCGAAGCGGGCGAAGAGCTGTACCGACGCGTCGGGCCCGCGGTAAGCGAAGTGGGCCTCGCGCTGGAAGCAACCCGCGATCGCGATGCTGCGCCTTCAGGCCTGCTGCGGGTTGCGGTGTCTTCGATCGCAGAGCGCTTCATCTCCGGCCCCCTGCTCGCGAATTTCGTTGAGAAGGAGGCGGGCATCCAGCTCGACATCACCATCACGGATGAGGAGTTCGATATCGTGGCAGAAGGCTACGACGCAGGCGTGCGGCTCGGAGAAGTCATCGAGCAGGATATGGTCGCCGTGCCGGTTTCGGCCAAACAGCGCCAGCTGGTCGTCGGTGCGCCGTCTTATCTGGCACGTCAGCGGGCGCCGAAACATCCGACGGACCTGACCCAGCACTGCTGCATCGGCTGGCGCCCCTCGCCACGTGCTGAACCTTATCGCTGGGAATTCGAGGAGAACGGGCGGGAGTTCGATGTGGCCGTGAACCCGCGAGTCACGACGAACGATATGTGGGTGATGTTGCGCACGGCGGTCGCCGGCGGCGGCCTCACGTTCGGCATGGAAGAAACATTCCGGCCTTATATACAGCGCGGCGAGCTGGTGCCGTTACTGCAGCGCTTCTGCACGCCGTTCGCCGGCTTCTATCTGTATTTTCCAGATCGGAGAAATCTGGCCCCGAAACTGCGCGCGCTGGTGAACCACGTGCGTTATTCGAAGGGTTCGCAGACGAAGAAGTAAGGCGGTGGCAAGTAGCCTAGACGGTGCGCCACATCAACCTAAACACTTCGTCAAGTCAAACAGAGCGTGCAAGGTATACCAGCACTGGCTTCCAGATCATCGATAGTTTTCGCTTGCAAGAGTTGAGTTTGTCGATCTTCTCGTCCGGGAGCTGATCGTTGCGAAGCTCCGACTCACGAGGCGAAACCGGCGACTAATTTTGGGCAAACGTCACATTAAGACGCGCCCAGCGTAACGGCCTGCGCCAAATGCCGCGGCGGCTTTCTCGATCTCTGGAACTGATTTTCCAACCAGCGCTGAGTTCGACTGCTCAATGCTCTCCGGAACGCGACGGTCTCCAACAGGCTTTGCCCGTTGTTCGCTCGAAGGCAACGCATGCTTCGGTAGAGATAGCACGATTAACAGGAGCACCGAGCCCCAACTTCACCAACTCTGATCGCTGAGCGACCTAATCTGGGATGAGATCTCCGCCCAGTGGCCGGGCACCGCATGAATAAGGACGTGGCGGGGACGCTTAGGACAACACGGGATATGAGGTGCAATATCTTGAGGTGTTGTACTTAATCTAAACCTCTGTCATCGTTAGTCTAAAGAGTAACGATGCGCGGTCACATATCGATACCGTGCCCGCACATCGATTACTAACGAAGCACGACTGAAAATATAAAATACCTTGAGTACAGTGACTTTGACTTCAGCCTCGACACCTTTAAAGCGTACGTGAGCACGACAGGCCTAGATACTTTTCCATCACTAAGCAAAACATGTTTGTTGCGGTGCAATTTGCTAATTAACCAGGCTTTATCAATTACCGTATTCTCCGGCATTGAGATCGACGTAGAGAACGGCTACGTTTTGGTCATCTCGAACGCTGCTAATCCATACGATTTCTTGGCGCGTGCTTCCCAGATTGCTCGTCCAGTCAGGCACAAAAAACTTTCATCCGAACTCATCGTTTTGATGGGGAGACGCCCGACTGAAAAGACTCACATCCTTAATCGAATTTGCGAAATACAAGAGCGTCCGAAGTACATCCGGAAATTCACGCTAGTGCAACGAAGCGAGGAAGATCACAAGAGACATTTCGATGGCGCCGTAGAACGCGAGCAGAGCTCCCTCCACCATAGAACCATACAGATCGCTAGCGTCACAGGGCCGCAAAGGAATTTCGAGCCTCTTAAGGTCCGCCTAATTTGAACGGCAGCTCTCAAGCACACAAAATTATCTAATCATTGGACGCAAGAGCCGCAGCATGCCGCCCCCTTTTCTGACACGCCGCAGAGCGATTGCGCTCATTGGTGCTCTTGGTCTATCCCCATTACGACGTGCACATTGCATCGACACCCCCCACTTCAGCGCTCAACCGTACTTTGCTAGTGTTAAACGGGCACTCAACGCGTTAGAAAGCCTGGGCGCGCCAATAACTCCTGAGGATGCTCGCCGCATATCGGCACTAGAGCAGAATGGAGATGATAAGGCGGTTGAAACTGCCGAGAAAATTCTTCTCAGCTATACACTGGCGCGACTGTCGCTGCAGACCGATGGCTCATTGCACGTAGATTTTGGCGGCGCACGGCGACTTCTTGTCGAGCAGGGTTGGCGGATGTTCCTAGTCCGCGTTGCCAACTCATCTGGGCGAGCGAACTCGATCTGGTTTTCGAACGGGCTCGCGACGCCCGGCGAGATGGTACCGCGAAGTGTTTCCGGCAGTATGGCCCAACGCACGTATCTGATCGACACGCTAAATAAGGCACCGATAATTGAGAAGTTATGGCTTCTTTCGGAAATTTACGGAACCACAATGACGCCTATTGCGGGCTGGCCAGGGTTTCAGCTACCCCTCATTCCACTATCCGGTGTTCCTATTGAGTATCACGTCATTCAACTGTTCAGTCGCGATCGAGGACCGCGAATGACAAAGTTAACGCTAGCAACTCTTTCGTCGAAAGAATCAGCAAAAAATTTTGATTTCGATTGTCTGCCGACGCGGGACATCAAGTTGACCGTATGGGATACGGATGGTCAAGGTTGTATGGCGGCTCTTACGATCAAAGACTTGCACGGACATGTTTACCCACCACAGGCTATGCGACTGGCGCCTGACATGTTCTTTCAACAGCATATCTATCGCGCGGATGGAGAGACGGTACGTCTCCCCGACGGCAAGTACATTGTCGAATGCAAACGCGGTCCCGAATATCTAAAAACCGCGACGACCGTCACAATCGGAGAGGCGCAAACACGAATTGAGATCAGACTCAAGCGTTGGATTGATCCGAGTCGGTGGGGCTGGTACTCGGGTGATACGCACATCCACGCTAGCGGCTGTATGCATTATGCCGTGCCCACGGAAGGCGTATCACCAGAGACCATGATCCGGCATATACGCGGAGAGGGGCTATCTATCGGTGAGGTGCTGACATGGGCCGGCGGCTGGTACTATCAAAAGCAATTCTTTAAAGGTCGCGCTGAAAGCCCTTCAGCCACGCTTGAGCATCCAGAACTACAACTTGCGAACAACGCGAGTTGGCAGCCGAGAGCCACTCCCAAGGATGGAGAAAGCCTGCTGCGATATGACGTGGAGGTATCTGGGTTCCCATCAAGTCTTTGCGGACACTTGGTGTTACTGCGCCTTAAAGAACAGGATTATCCTGGGACTCGACTCATCGAGGATTGGCCATCTTGGAATCTTCCGATTCTCAAATGGGCAAAAGCACAAGGAGCCGTGGTTGGCTTTTCACATTGCGCTTTGGGTATGGTCGTTGAGTCGGCTGATCTGCCTAACTATGAGATTCCGCCGTTTGACAGCATTGGAACGAATGAAGCAATCATGGATATCACCCATGGTCTCCCTGATTTTCTCTCCGGCTGCAATCTCTTTCCGCTCGCGGAGTTGAATGCGTGGTATCACATGCTGAACTGCGGCTTTCGACTCGCAATGGTAGGTGAGACCGATTATCCCTGTGTAACAGGAGACCGACCCGGCGTTGGACGGACATACGTACAACTACATCGACGCCCAATCGGCGATGAGGGGTATTCGGACTGGATCGACAGTCTACAGCGAGGTCGTTTGTATTGCGGTGATGGACGCAGTCACTTCTTGGATTTCCGAGTGGAGGGTCGACGTTCTGGCGAAGGCCTCGCGCTCGCCGGCACAAGTGCGGTTGCTGTACACGCCACTATCGCTGCGTGGCTAGATCTGGAATCCACGCAAGATGCCGAAGCACTCGGTACCGGCGCGCTGCGACGTTGGCACTTGGAGAACGCGCGTATCGGCAAAGGTCGGGAAGTGGCCGTTGAGCTCATTGTCAACGGAGCTGCTGTCGACAAGACCAATATCCTTGCTGACGGAAACCCTCATGAGATTGGTTTCAAAACGCAACTTGTCCGAAGCTCTTGGGTGGCATTGCGAATATTTGCCTCCGCCCACACGCATCCGGTGTTCGTGCATATTGCTGAAAAGCCGATTCGCGCGTCAAGGCGAAGCGCTCAGTGGTGCCGAAAATGCGTAGACAAGCTGTGGGAGGTCAAATCGCCTTTCATGCGAGAGAGTGAACGACCCGCCGCCGCTGAGGCGTTCGATCATGCGCGTCATGTCTACGACACTATCATTACAGAATGCGAGCTCGACTGATGCGGCGGACGCTGGTTATCATCATAGCCGCGTCGACGCTCGCAACGAGCAGCGTACAAGGCCAAGACAAACTCCATGAACGTCACATCACTGAGGTTTCTGCATCTAATGAAGCCTCTATTACAATCACAATCAATCCGGAGGCGCGTGTCAGTGTCTCTGGCGTTCGGGAATCGCCATCCGGGCTAGCATGCGGGCGTCCAATCGAGTTACCCGTTAAGATCGTCAATTTGGCGGGCGTGACAAGCTCGCTTGAAGCGAGCTTGGTCGAATCGGCACCGGCAGGTTCCATTCTAGAGTTCCCAAGAGAGCCTTTGATAGGCACTCGCGAAGAACTTCGAGTCCTTCGGGTTACACTGAAAAAACCGGGACTTTGGGATATTACGATTGCCTTCCACACCAAAAATGACATCCCTGACCTTGGCGGCCGCAGCCGCGTGCACATGTTGCTTCAGTGTTTTTGAAAGACAGTAACTTTCAAACTCGAAGGCTATTGACAGTACCTTCCAACCTCCTCGGATATTAGTCCCGCGAATTTTCTTGATCCCGCCTCAGAAAAATGCACTGGATCCGCAAAGTCCCCGTTTTGAAAATTTTCAATTCCAGCATCAATATAGTTAGCTCCTATTGAAGCCGACGCGATCTTAAGGATCGAATTAAAACGTTCATGCAATGGCCACACGTATCGATTCTCAGTGTACTCCGACAAGCTCTTAGCATGCGGACTTCGATCCAGAAAATATCTATTCACCATCTGTCCAATGAACACAGTCTTGACACCTCGAGAGTTGTTGATGGCGACGATAGTAGCAATGTGCTCAAGGAAAATACGCTCGAGGCGTGCGTCACTACGAACAACTCGAACGTTGCCGTGTGCTCGCGGTATTTCGGGAACAGTATCAAGTCGCCGTTTGGCAACTATGTATACGAGGTCTGCAAACGGTGAATATCTCGCCGGCCACAATTCCGGCCTTCGGACCGACATGGCTAACGTGAGAAAGTTTGCATACGTCGGATCTAGCGGCGCCCTGTGCAAATTGAGCAAGTCATTCCAGCCAACATAATACATTGCACAAACCGGCCTCTTACCCACGAGGCTGTGGTAAAACGCGGTGTGTATTAAGTGCTGTGAGGTGCTGTGCCAAGGAGCGCCGAAATTTACTATTGTAAATCGGTACTTTAGTGTTGCCTCCAACCGCTCCACCCAAGTCAAGCCTTGGCTAACATTGTAGTCATAGGTCGTCGAACCGCCATCTGCGAAGATCAGACTTTTCGTCAAATCCTCCGCTGAGAGATCGCGCCCCCGCAACCCTAGTGAGTTATGATGGAAAACAGCACCGCTATAGAATTCAGGGCTTGTTGGCCACCCGAACTCATCGTACAAGCGCTTGTTTCGTGCATCCCAGTGAAAATTCCCATGCCAACTTGGTTTTGGAGTAAGACCAAGTATGGGGTGATATACAAATCGGGGGTCTTCAGCTTGCCTGAACCAATTTTTTGGGAGCAGAGATTGTCCGATACCATAACTCCCAAGCGCGCTACTTCCAAAAGCGAGCAACAATTCTGTCGCGCACCAGAGAAAAATCGTCGTCGAAACGACAGTTATTCTACTAAGCGCTATTGCGATCACCAGCATCGCTGCAATGTAGCAGAAGAAAAAGAACCGTTCCGTTCCAACAAGCAAACCACCATTGGCGAACAGGACAGCAGATATGGCGATTACCATAAGAAGTCCGATGGCGTTTAGCAGGAATGGAATAGCGACCTTAAAATCAAAAGGCTGCTTCAATCCATAATATCGCCAAGGGCCAGTCCAACTCTTCGACATGGTCAATCCTCCCTGCCTGCCACCCTTCTGCGGCCTGCGTCCGCCAAAACAACATAAGAACTGGATTGGAGTTCAGGACACTTGCGGCTTAGAGCGTGTCCGCGGACCGCTCAAAGCTAATCATTGCTATATGAATCTGCAAGGGTTCTTCTCCTGCCAATCACTATAAACAGCCCCCCTTCACCTCCCAAGGGGCTCCAAAGCATAGAAACCTGGGCAATGAATCTCTGCATCCACGTTCCTGTATCGAGGGACATTTCGTCGATTCCGACGAACGACTTACCAGTGCAGGAAGGTATTGAGCCGACGTACTCAACGCCCTCGGATGAGAACCAATTTAGCACGTCGTCTAACGAGTGCAGGCTTTCGCGTGGGTGCGTGTATTGATCTCTAAACCAGGCGCGCTTCTTGTCATTCGAGATGTTTGTTCTCAGGTATGGATCCAGCAGATAGACAATTCTTTGAGCGAGCGTCCCTCTAAAAAGCGCCCTATATAGAAGCTGCCTGAACACTGTCCGCAAACGACCATACTTATTGTAGAGCCCAATAATGACAAGCCCTCCTGGCTTTGCCCATTTAGCGATCGTTTTAAACGCACGCCTCGGGTCTTCTGTGTGATGCAGAACGCCACTACTCCAAACCAAATCAAAGTAATTATTCACAATCGGATTATCGAAAATATCTGCATTAATAAATGTTACATTCAAGACATTGTTGTCTCTAGCGAACTTGCTTCCGAGCAAGAGTGACTCTCTGGTCGGATCTAATGCGACCACGTCATTATTAGTGTTGAAGGCAAGTGCTAGCGAAAGCTGGCACGTTCCGCTGCCTACCTCCACGATCCGCTTTCCCAGGCCGATTTCCTTCTTTAAGCTCCTCAAGAACGGACTCGCATCTGTCTTTCTTGAGAGGTCGTAAATTGTTTCAAATTCGTTGTAGTTGGGGAAAGGAGCTTCTGCGTAAAACGCGGTAACCTCTCTCGTGCTCACTTTCTCTATTCTCAGACTGACAAGAGAGCGCTCATGATCCGTGTCAAACCGCAAGCTAGGATTGAGAAATCGTAGCGGTATCTCGGCCTCCCTGCTTTCACTGAAGATGCCTACAGACCGATTTTCTTCCTTTTCCAGAAAGCAATCACCCACCACAAGCGCATTCAGGTCTGTGCCCATGAAACATCGAAATGCATCCTCCGGACTTAAGACAATGGGCTCCCCTCGGACATTGAACGATGTGTTAACGATCACCGGACATCCAGTAAGTTCCTTAAACCGCTTGATGAGTTGGTGGTAGCGCGGATTCGTCTCCTTGTGCACCGTTTGCACTCGTGCGGAATAGTCAACGTGTGTGACTGCAGGGATGGATGAGCGCGGAATATTGAGCTTGTCTACGCCAAACAAGGCCTGCTCCTCAGAAGTCATCGGGTTGCGTTCGCCTTTGACAACATCAGCGACGAAAAGCATGTACGGACTATCCATGTCCAGCTCGAACCAGTTCGAGACGTCCTCCCTGAGAACACTTGGCGCAAAAGGTCTGAATGACTCTCGATATTTGACTTTGAGGTTCAGAATCTTCTGCATACTCGGTGAACGCGGGTCAGCCAATATACTTCTGCTACCCAACGCCCGTGGCCCAAACTCCATGCGCCCATTGTGCCAGCCTATTGCGCTTCCCTTGGCAAGTGCACGTGCCGTCAGCTCGATCACTTCATCTGACGTATGGCTTGTGAATACGGCACCGCAACGCCTTAGCTGAGCTATGATTTCTGGCTGGGAGTACTCTGGACCTAGGTATGACCCCTTCATTGCATCGATGTGACCGGGGGTTTTGCGTGGCCGAGCTAGCATAATGTGATACGCCCCTAGTGCAGCTCCCAATGCGCCGCCCGCATCGCCAGCTGCGGGTTGTATCCAGATATTGGCAAAAATCCTCTCTCGCATCAGCCTTCCATTGGCCACACAATTAAGTGCGACGCCTCCCGCAAGGCAGAGATTCTGTTGCCCAGTGCTAGCGGCAATTCCTCGGGCGAGTTTTACGACTACTTCTTCCGTCACTGATTGGATGGATGCTGCCAAATCCATATCGCGCTGAGTGAGTAACGTCTCTGGTCCTCGAGGCGGGCCGCCAAAGAGGGTGGCAAATCGGTCATTGGTCATCGTCAAGCCGGTGCAGTAGTCGAAATAACTCATGTCCAAAGCAAATGATCCATCTTCTTTGATATCAATCAGGTGGTCCTTGATTATGCCGGTGTACTTTGGTTGGCCATATGGAGCCAATCCCATCACTTTGTATTCGCCAGAGTTAACTTTAAAACCTATGTAGTAAGTGAACGCGGAGTAAAGCAACCCCAATGAGTGTGGAAAGTGAATCTCCTTGTGAATGGTTAGTTCGTTATCCCTCCCGATAGCCTGCGATGTAGTAGTCCACTCACCAACTCCGTCCATTGTCAGAATGGCGGCTTCTGAAAAAGGAGAACAGTAGAACGCTGAAGCTGCATGGCTCAGGTGATGCTCGGAGAAACGCAGCCGTTCCTTCCAATCAACTTCCGCGCTCAATGTTTCTCGCAACTCCGAAATGATCGTGGCCTTCTGAAACAGCTTGTCCTTCAGCCATAGAGGCATTGACTTGGAGAAGCTCTTGAACCCACGAGGCGCGAATGCAAGGTATGTTTCCAGCAGTCGCTCGAATTTGACGAAAGGCTTGTCGTAGAAAACGACATAGTCGACATCCGCCGCGCCAATGCCGCCGGCGTGCAGACAATAGTTTGCGGCGTTTCTCGGGAAGCCAGCATCATGCTTCTTTCGAGTGAAGCGCTCCTCCTGGGCCGCTGCCACAATCTCGCCGTCCTTCAGTAAGCAAGCAGCGGAGTCATGGTAATAGGCAGACAAACCCAGGATGTTCATCGCTCAGAACAACGTATAAATAAAAGGCGCAATGACGGAGCCTTGAGCCAGAATGAGTAAACCTCCGATGGCGACCATTATCACGAGCAGTGGCGCAAGCCATAGCTTCTTCCGTGCGCGCAGGAAAAGCCAAAGTTCTCTGACAAACTCGATCATGGCGTTTCAGAATTGCTGTTTGAAAGAGTTAGGATCGAGTACACGTTCTTGGCGATGCACCCAGTACGAATGTACTGCTCGGCGCTTCAGGCGCAATTCGTCGCGTCCAAATATACGAGCGCAAATCGATACCGGAGTTATCAGTGCAAAAAAAAGAAGGCCCAGTGCGAGGGGATTCACTACTCGGCCAAGCAGTTCGCCGAACGCAAACCACGCCTTATTAAACGGGGCCAGCAGATACGGGGCCGTGGCTGCAAGAAGGACGAAAGATGCGCCTGCAAGGGCACAGAGGCCAGAGACGATCGGCCTCCAAGAGGCGACTACGCCATAAATTCCAACCGCAACGAAGATCACGGCAAACGTGAATCCGAATTTGCGATCTGAGGGTCTCTTAATTGAGAGGGGTATTTGCATTGAAATCTAAAGATAGCGTCCTGATAGCATGGGCGCATCCGTCCCTTTGAGGATTAGATCGCGAACCGGGTGGTGATGTAACGCCATGTGGGAAGTGGAATCAACCCTTAGTGATGAGCTGGAATCTGATGTCTCTGGTTACGGCCTATAACCGTTGCAAGTGCTTGTATATTTTGATGGGTCGGCAATTCACAAGAGAACCTGCGGAGAATCCACCGCGGGCCTTTGACACCCGGTCGTTTGCTTACCGAGTCCTGATAGGGCCACATGGCGGCATGCAACATTAGAGAGTTCGCTGCCGCGTTGGGTTCTCAATATCCCTAGACTGCGCCATCCCGCAATGCTTGACGAACAAAGGCCAGGCGCGGGATTCGAAGAATTGAGGCGCCCTGTGAGGTCGATAGTACAGATATCGGCAGGCGCCAGGAGTTAGTGAGACGACCGCGTTGGTTCAGAGCTGCCATTGTTGCTTTCAATAAGGATCGCTACGTCAGTGCACCTGAACCGAGTGCTCCTTCCCTCGCCGATGACATCGAAAAGCCTCAGGTTGCCGCATCCGCGACTGAGATTGCGCGTATGCTGATGAGGACTTTGAGGGCAGATGACGTTCGCCCGTCACAACCCAGCTCTGGAACCACGCTGATTACGGATAGCAAGGACGATGGATAGCCGCTGCCTCACGCCGTCTCCATGCGGTTCCTCATCATTGTCGATCATGCAGCACTGCCTGCTTAATCTCGTCCGGCTGAACCCTGCTGCGCCCATCCATACAACAGTCGCTCTTGAGCTAATCGGTCGACTGAGCCGCCACGCGCTACGTGCCGCGCTGGATCACATTCTTTATCGGCACCAAATATTGCGTACTGTATTTCGGCAAGTCGACGTTGTCTCGGTACCCCTTGTTGGACCTCCTGACAGGGGGCTCGTGTTGCTGGACCAAGATGTTGGAACCGAACACGAAGTACTTTGCCTCTTACGGGACGAAACGCGCGTCCTGTTCGACGTTTCCAGTGGGCCCCTGATTCGGGCGCGACTGTTACAACTAACCCCGAGTCATCACTTTCTTCTCATCAGCGCGCATCCGCTTGTTTGTGACTGCGCATCGAAATATATGATTTTGAATGAGCTTCGCAACTTATATTGTGTGTTCTCTCAAGCTAAAGCCAACATTATGGCCCCTGCGACGCAGTATGCAGACTATGTGCTACATCAGTTCAAGACATCGACACCTCGTGTACTCCAAGAGCAACTGAGCTATTGGAAGCGGCAGCTGCTAGGGGCTCAGGACTTGGCGCGCTTGCCCACTGATCGACCGCGACCCGCAATACAGAGATACTCTACGCAGACGCATCGATTCGATCTGTCCGAAGAGTTGACCGCAAAGGTGGATCAGCTTGCGGAACGTAGAGGAGTCTCTATCTTGGCGGTGCTGCTTGGTGGATGGAGTGTGTTGCTGAATCGATGGTCGGGGCAGCGTGATCTGACCATTGGTGTACTGCTCTCAAATCGCCCACTTGGTTGGACGGGATATCTGATCGGTCCGTTTGAGAACACCCTCCCCATCCGAGTCGGGATATCACCGTCCACCACTGTCTCAGCGCTCTTAGCACAAGTTGATTCGACGCTTTCAGCTGCCGCTTTGAACCAGGACGTGCCGATACATGCTGTCAGCGAAGCGCTGCGGACGCTCCGAGGTGGCCGGCCCATCATTCAGACCGCTATTTCGCTGAGCCAGTCGTTGGATACAGCGGCTGGAGACGCTTTCGCGTCCGGTGAGCTGGCCGTCACCCGGGTGTGGGAGGAGCGTTGTGAATCGCCGCTAGAAATTGCAATCTCGCTCTCACAGGCGGGCGGCAAGCTTGTCGCTATCGTCGAATACGCCCAGGAGCTATTCGAGAAGCACACTATCGAGCGGGTTAGCGAGTGGTGGATATCGTTGTTCTCGGCCATGGTAAAGGCACCGGGCTCGAAAGTCAGTCGACTGCCAATGTTGACGGCCGCCGGCAGAACGTCCGTGATCAGTGAATTCAACAATGGATGTTTCTCGTGTATGCCGCAGCATCGGATCGATGAGGTGTTCGAGAGCTATGTGGAGCTGACACCCGATGCTCTAGCAATGGTTGAAGGAGACAGAGCCCTGTCTTTTCTGGAGCTCAATGAGCGAGCGAACCAGCTCGCCCACATTCTCAAGCGACGAGGTGCGCGTTCCGGCGAGCTGATCGCGGTTCCTTCGAGGCCCAGCATAGAGGCCGTCGTAGCAGCGATCGCAGTCTTGAAGGCCGGAGGTGCCTACATTGCAGGAACACCGGCCGAACTCCGAAATGGTGCTCTTCGTACACGGGGAGCCCAAGCGTCACGTATGTTCATAGTTGCGACGCAAGCGGAGATTGCCTCACGGCTAATCGATGAGCAGATCATTGCGTTCGACGCTGACGCGGAAGCGATCAGCAGAGAATCCGTGGATAATTTGCATCGAAGCGACGCGAACGCGTGTGATCTGGCGTGTGCAATCTGGAGTACTGCCCACACGGGTGAACCTCGCTGGATACTGCTCGAGCATCGGAACGTCACTTCGATGATGTCATCCCTGGATGAGCGATTGCATTTCACACGGCTCGATGTCTGGTCACTGGCGCACTCTATGTCATCTGGGGTCGCCCTGATGGAGCTCTGGGGCGCATTGCTGTCCGGAAGCCAGGTATCGGTCGTTCCTGCTGGCGTAACGAAAGATCCCGAGGGCTTGTCCTGCTTTCTGGCGCAAGGTGGGATCACTGTGCTCAATCAGAAACCCAGCGAGTTTCTCCCATCGGTCGACATGATCAAATTGACCTCGCGACACCGGCTACACACATTGATACTAAGCGGCGAACCGTTGCGGGCGGCGGCACTAAAAACCTGGTTTGACGTCGGCCGTCGCTGGCCCCAAATAATCTATCTGTATGGTCATCGCGGACCAACGGTTGCTGTCGCGTACTCGAAGGTAACGCAGATCGATGCGCTTCGCAGATCAGGCAGTGGACTCGCAGGAGTACCACTTTCTTTCTGCCGTCTCTATATTTTGGATCGTTATCGTCAGCCTGTGCCAATTGGTGTGGTGGGCGACATCTATGTCGCAGGCGACAGCGTTGCTCGGGGTTATATCGAGAACCGGCAACACTATGAGGGCGTGCCGGATCCATTCGGCGATGACCCAAGCTCGAAGCTCTACAAAACCGGTGATCTGGGTTACTGGACCCCCGCAGGACAAGTCGAATTGCCATTTCCTAGGGCAGCTGCTACCAACTTGGACGTCGAAGCTATGCGAATCGAGAGTGAGTTGCTAGCGCATCCCGCAGTTAGGCATGCCTCGGTAGTCGTCAGCCCACACGAGGCAGGGGGCGATTCGCTCGTGGCGTATGTGGAGGGGTTGCGTAGTACGCCATCTCCCGCTGAGTTGCGGGCGTACCTGGAATTGAGTGTTCCCGCATACATGGTCCCGAAAGAATTTCTTTGCCAAGCGAAACGGGGGCCCAAGATATAGAGCTCTCGGGCAACCAGCTGGCAACACGCGGCGCATTGTGTTGAGCCTGAATCCGCAGCGCCCTACACCTGATCTCGAATGGACCCCCCTATCACCTCCTGCAGAAGATCAGCATACGGTCAGGGCAGCGTCCGTTTATTTGCGGCATCGCCGCGTCGAGTCGAGTGATACCACCCTTCTGCCCGCTTCTCTAACGCCGAAAACCTGAGTGCTGGGGTTTCAGGCCGACCATGCATGTACCGATCGTGTCGGCGCTGGTCGGCTCATGCCGTCAGGGGTTGCGCTCACGCCGTGGGCTGAATAGTGAGCTCGACTCACAGCCGACTGCCAGACGGCGTCGGTAGGCAAAAATAAATCTTGTTCTTCGAAGAAGTCCTGAAGCCTCTCCAAAGGCTTAAGGGCGCGCATCCCTCATGTCGTTGGGCATTGAGGTTATGCCTGGTTGGGGCGGGCCATTTACCGCTAACCGGACCCCCTGAACAGGGGCCCGATTTCCGCAGGCAACAGGATCGTTCAGCAGACCCTATGCAGCGAAATTCCAAGATGGCGGAGCGGACGGGACTCGAACCCGCGACCCCCGGCGTGACAGGCCGGTATTCTAACCAGCTGAACTACCGCTCCGACTTACCTGGTGAAGGCTGAAACACGACATTAGGCTTGGCGCTCAACGACGCGAATCGGGGTGCCCCCGACCAGGGCGCGCATTCTATCCACTTGAATCGGCAGTTGCTAGCGCGCCGCGAAGGCTTCTCTTCCCGCGGCGGTCGCCGAGGGTCAGCCTGCGGCACCCCTGGCAGCACGCGATCCGCTGAACGCGGGCGACCAGCCGGGTCGGGAGCGGGCATGCGCTTTGTATAATCCGCTGCCATGCCCGAAACGTTGCCATGATCACCCTCTACCAATTGCATTGGTCGCACTACGTCGAAAAAGTGCGCTGGGCGCTCGATTACAAACAGCTCGATTGGTCCGCGGTCGATGTGGATCCATTCACCAAGCGGCAAATGCGGCACCTCGACTGCAGGCTGGCCCTGGATTCAGGTCAGCAGCTGTACGCCGTTCCAACAATTCACGATCACGCCACGGGCGCGGTAGTGGGCGATTCCTCCAGAATTCTGGATTATCTCGAGAGCACCTATCCAGCCCCCGCGCTGTTTCCATCCGACGTAAGCGAACGCAAAGACGTGACACGATGGATGTTGTGGCTCGACTCGGCACTGGGTCTCGCCGCGCGGCGCGTTGCTTATACTCAGATAGCCATAGAGCGCCCGAGCATCCTCGCTAGTCTGTTCCTTCCTGATATGGCAAGCGCTGGCGGCTTCAAGGGATACATTGGGGGAACGATTCTGGCCGGTGTTCTGAGCCGGCGATTCAGGTTCCGGCACAATCGCAAAGATCGGGTGATCGAGCAGCTGGAGCACTGTCTGTTGACTGCCGCACACCGACTCAGCTCGCGGCAATATCTGGTCGGCGAACAATTCTCCGCTGCGGATCTGACACTGGCGGCGTTGTCGCGACCGGTTCTGCTCGTGCCGTTCTTTCGCGATCATCCGCGCCTCCAGGCGCTGTGGAACTGGCGTGCTACACAATTGCGCGCGCATCGAAGAGATCCACATGCCGGATATGAAAAGACGTTACGCGATATTCGCCAGCGGCGCGGTTGGGAGCTGGGTGAGGTGCGTTGGCTCTCCGGCCTGACTCGGGATGATCTGAATGTTTCAACAGAGATTCCGCACCTTGCCGTTGCGAGCAATGACCAACAGTCGGTAGGCAGCTGGGCCGCGCTGGCAGCGCCACTGGGATATCTACGTTTGAAACTAACTTCCGGACTCGGCCGTACGGCCTACTCCGCGCAAGACTGAACCCCGCCTTCCCGCAGCCTGACGGCGCCGAGCTGCCGGCCGAGGCTTGTTGACTCCCCGATGAGAATCGTTATTATTTGCGAACCATTCTGAAAGGCGCATCTGCCTCCCACAGTGTGGGACGTTGCGAGCCGTCAAAACGTCCTCCGCTCAGGTAACCGGTTGCTTCGAGCCTGACCTCATTCAGAGACATCTTGTTACTTTGTGTTAGCGGGGAGCCTTTGTGTCGTTGAAATTGCGGACGTTGTTGTTGGCGGGAAACGCGTGTGCCCTCCTGGCTTCTCAGGCTGGTGCGCAGTCACCAGAAGCAGCGCCTGCGGGCGGTGAGACGGGGCCCGCCGAGGTCGTGATCAGGGGCTCTTACACGATCAATGAGCGCATCGACACGGCTACTGGCCTGGGGCTGACACTTCGCGAAACTCCACAGTCCGTGAGCGTGGTCACTGCACAGCGCATCCTCGACCAAAACCTCGACACAGTGGCTGACGTCGCCACCATCGCCGTCGGCGTCACGGTGAGTGAAGTGGACGACGTGCGCAACACGTTCAATGCTCGCGGGTTCGAGATCAACAATTATCAGGTTGATGGTGTACCCCTTGCCTGGACACTCGCTGGCGGAGCCGGCGAAACCATGGCGGATGTCTCCATCTATGAGCGCGTAGAAATCGTGCGTGGTGCGACCGGCTTGCTGACGGGTGCGGGAGATCCGTCCGCATCCATCAACCTGGTGCGCAAGCACGCGGACAGCAGACAATTCGAAGGCTATGCGCGCGCCAGACTTGGCAGCTGGGATAACAGGCAGCTTTCAGCTGACTTTGGTGGCCCCGTGACAGGCAGCGGCGCCGTGCGGGCTCGCGCTGTCGTCAAATATGAGGAAGGTGAAAATTTCATCGACCTGTTCGAAGACAAGAAACTGGTGTTGTATGGTGTCGTCGATGCCGACATCGCTGACAACACGTTGTTACGGGTCGGCGCCAGCCATCAGAAAGAGCAACCGACCGCGCCAGCCTGGGGGGCTCTGCCGTCCTGGTTTACTGACGGAACGTTTGCATCGTGGCCGAGATCCAAAACCGCTTCGGCCGACTGGACTTTCTGGGACACTACCAACCAGAACGTCTTCGCCAATCTCTCGCACAAGTTCTCCAACGGTTCAGAGTTGATCCTCAACTACAACTGGCTGCGGAATGCCGAGAAAACTCAGATCCTTTATATCTACGGAGTGATCGATCAGCAGACGGGAGGGGGTCTCGCGTCCTCGCCGTTCTCGGATGATGGCGAAAGCATTCAGAACAGCTTCGATCTGCAATTCAAGGGAGACTACACCCTGTTTGGACGCGCGCACGAGTTCGTGCTCGGCGCCCTGCATAGCAAGCAGGATCTGGAGACGATCACTTTCGCCGCGCTCTCCACCCCAAAGCCCGGCAACTTCTTCGAGTGGGATGGCTCGTTCCCCAACCCGGGCTTCTCGGGGGTCGGCACACTTTCCGTCGACATGGAGACGACGCAGACCGGCTTCTATGGCGCCACGCGCGTGAACGTAACGGATGGCCTCAAGGTCATTGTTGGCGGACGCCTCTCTGACTGGGACCGCCAGGGTATCAACTACAGCCCCGAGTTCGATTTCGGCGACGACAATGTGTGGGTGCCTTACGCGGGCGTGCTCCAGGACCTCAACCCGAACCATCGGGTTTACGCGAGCTACACAGAGATCTTTCAGCCGCAGAATGCGCGGGATGCGAGCGGCGGCTTTCTCGATCCGATCACGGGCAAGAGCTTTGAGGTCGGCCTCAAGAGCGCTTTCTTTAACAACGCGATGCAAACATCGCTCGCCGTGTTCCGGATCGAGCAGGAAAATCTAGCGCAAGACGCTGGTGTCCCGGTCCCCGGTGCGAATCCTCCAATGGAGGCGTCCTACGCTGCTGAGGGCACGACCAGCGAGGGCTTCGAATTCGAGATTACGGGGCAGTTGCGTGAGGGCTGGAATGTCAGCTTCGGCTACAGCCAGTTCGAAGCGACCGACGCGAGCGGCAAGGACGTCAACACAGACCATCCGCGCGAGGTTCTGAATCTCTTCACGACCTATCGCCTGCCGGGATTGCTGAACGACCTCGTCGTGGGCGGCGGTGTGAACTGGCGCGGCAAGAACTATACGGACGCCACGATTCCGCTTACTAAACAGCCCTTCAGGCTCGAGCAGGATTCGTTTGCGCTGGTCAGCCTGATGACGCGATATCAGTTCAACGAACAGTTATCGCTGCAGGCCAACGTCGAGAATCTCACGGATGAAACCTATTACAGCCAGATCGGATTCTTTGACCAGTACCGCTACGGCGCACCGCGGAATTACTCTCTCGGCTTCAACTACGCGTTTTGAGAGTGGTGGGTGCTGCAGGGGTCGAACCTGCGACATTCGCCTTGTAAGGGCGACGCTCTACCAACTGAGCTAAGCACCCGAATCGGCTTCGCAGGCAGGAGCCCGCGCCTTCAGGAGGCCGCGTAGTCTAGTCGACCGTTTTTCGGGACGCCAGCCTTCCGCGAAGGGCGCGAGGCCGGCGACCCAGGCGTTCTGACTCAGGCGGGCAGAAGCAGCGGTCGAATGGAAGCGACCGCCCCGTCCGCCTCCCGCCCCATCACCACGTGCAGGATATTCTGGCTCGGCATGGCGACCCCACGCACGCCAAGGGTCGTGAGGCGTTGCTCATCCACCCTCGAAGCATCGGCAACGGCGATACGCAGGCGGCTCGACGCGACGGCGTCGAGCTGCCGGACGTTGGCCGGCCCGCCCAAAGCGGCGAGCAGCGCCGAGGCCGTGTCGGCAGAAAATGTCACGGGCGAGGATATCGCTGACGCAACCGCATCCGATTTCTTCAACGCCGCACGAATCTCACTCGCAAGCTGATCCGCAACCGGGCCGACGACGACCTGCAGCGCATTCGCCGATGGCCGGATAAATCCGCGCGCGCCCAGCGCTTTGAGGCCTTCCGCGTTGACCTTCGACTGATCTGCAACGACGAGCCGCAGCCGCGTAGTGCATGCATCCACCGACACGAGGTTGGATGGGCCACCGAGCGCGACGACATATCCCGCGCCCTGTCCGCCCGCATCGACGGCCCTGACGGTCGCTTGGGATTCAGCACCATCGACCGCTTCGCGCCCCGGCGTCTGCAGGTTGAAACGCCGAATGAAGAAGCGAAACAAACCGTAGTAGAGCCCGAAGTACACCAGGCCCACCGGCAGCAACAACAGCGGATGGGTTGCACGACCAAATGCCAACACATAGTCAAACACGCCGGCGGAAAAACTGAAGCCGAGCCGGATATCCAACACGTTCATCAACGCCATCGCGACACCTGTCAGCACAGCGTGAACGGCATACAGCACCGGCGCGAGAAACATGAACGTAAACTCGATCGGCTCGGTGACGCCCGTAAGGAAAGACGTCAGCGCCATGGAAGCCAACAATCCCGCGACGGCTTTACGCCGATCCAGAGGCGCAGCGTGATACATGGCAAGACACGCGGCCGGCAACCCGAACATCATCACGGGAAAAAAACCGCTCATGAATGCACCCGCGGTGGGATCACCAGCGAAGAATCGCTTCAGATCTCCCGTCGCACCGTTGAAATCCCCCAGCAGAAACCACGCGATGTTATTCAGTATGTGGTGCAGGCCCGTGACGATGAGGATGCGATTCAACAGACCATACGCAAACAATCCAAAGTCACCGGCCGCCAACACAGACCGGCTCAACCCGTTCATCCCGTGCTCGAGCCAGGGAAACCCGTAACCAAACACAGCGGCCAGCAGCAATCCCGCGAAGCCACTGGCGATGGGAACGAAACGCCTGCCACCGAAAAACGCCAGATAACTCGGCAAACGGATATCGCTGAACCGGTTGTAGAACACTCCGGCGATGACCCCGGAAAGAATGCCCGCCGGCACGCTGAGCTTCGCCAGTTCCTTGCTTTTATAAGCAGCCGCCGCAAGATCGCGCGCCGCGCCGGTGAAAGCCGCTACCGCTTCCGGCGGTACTTCAATCAACAGCTGCGCGCCCTGTGTCGTGACGAGATATCCCACGACACTTGCGAGACCCGCCGCGCCATGATTTTCGCGTGCCAGCCCAACGGCCACTCCGATCGCGAACAACAACCCGAGGTTGGAGAAAATCGCATCCCCGGCGGCCGCAATGAAGGCGATATCGAGCAGATCCGGCTGACCCAGCCGTAACAACAAACCTGCCACAGGCAATACGGCGATGGGCAGCATCAGCGCGCGCCCCATCTGCTGCAGGCCATTGAATAGCTGCTTCATGATCGCACCCCTCGCAACGCACGCACGGCGTTGGCGCTCTCCTGCAGAAGCGCCTCCTGCGCCAGCTCACAACACTCATCCAAGGTCAGCTCGCTGATCAATGCCTTGAGCTCGGGGATGAAGGCCGGCACGGCTGACAACTCGGTCACACCGAGGCCAATCAGAATCGGCACCGCCATGGGATCTGAGGCCAGGCCTCCGCACACTGCCACCGGGCGGTTTGCAACTCGCGCCGCGTCCGCCGTCATGCCGATGAGACGCAACACGGCGGGATGCAGACCGTCGAGGCCCGGTGCAAGCTCGGGATGGCCGCGATCCATCGCGAGTGTGTATTGCGTGAGGTCGTTGGTACCGATGGAGAAAAAATCAGCATCGCGCGCCAGCTCTCCCGCGAGCAAAGCAGCAGCAGGTGTTTCGACCATGACGCCCAACTCGATATCGTCGCGATGACGAGTCGCCTCCCGCGCTTCATCCAGCATCCGGCGCACGGTAATCACTTCTGAGGGGTTCGTAATCATCGGCAATAACAGGCGACACTGGCCGCGCGGCTCGACACGGAGCACGGCACGCAGCTGAGTTCGAAGCAACTCCGGTTGCCAGAGACTGGTACGTATGCCGCGCAAACCCAATGCCGGATTCTCTTCATGAGGCAGCGGCAGATACGGAATGGGTTTGTCACCACCGATATCCAGCGTGCGAATGACGAGCGGTGTGCCGTTCAGGGCAGTGGCGATTTCCTGATAGCAACGTGCCTGCTCATGCTCATCCGGCGGTGAGCGCCGTTCCAGGAACAGAAACTCCGTTCTGAGCAAACCGCAGCCTTCAGCGCCAAGATCCGCGGCAACAAGCGCATCGGCGAGCGAGCCGACGTTGGCGAAGACTTCGATACGTTCGCCATCCCTGGTCCGGCATTCCCTGCGCGCAGCGTCTCGCTCAGCCACCCGACGCAAGCGGCGGGCTTCCAATTTCTCTTCAGCGACAGCGAGTTGCGTCGGGGGTGGAGCCACGCGCAGAACGGCGTTATCAGCATCCAACACGAGCGGTGTGCCGCGCGGGATTGCCAACACTGCATCACCCATTGCAACGATGGCTGGTACGTTCATGGCAGCGGCGATGATGGCGACATGCGATGTCGGACCGCCACCTGCTGTGCAAATGCCAGCAATGTTGTCGGCGTTGAGCGCGACGAGCTGGGACGGCAAAAGCTCTCTCGCGAGAATGATGGAGCGCTCTGGTATGGATTGCCCGGCGCCCGCGGCTTCGCCGGAGAGCGCGGCGAGCATCTGCCCTTCCAGATCGAGCAGATCATCGACACGCTCGGCCATGCGAGCATCCCCGGTCGCCTGCAGCAGGGCAGCGCTTTCCCGGGTGGCCTCCCGCCACGCATGGCCGGCGCTCTTTCCGAGCGCAATCCAATTCTCGGCGGACGATGTCAGGGCCGGGTCTTCGAGGAAGGCGAGGTGCGCTTCAGCAATCTCACGCGCAACAGAATGCGTAGCCGTAACGGCGGCGGGAATGCTGACAGCCCCGCTGGCTTCGACGACCCCGCCAGCGTTACCAGCGTAAGTGCCGGCTGCTATCTGGAGACGTGATCTCACCTGCGCATGAGCCTTGGCGAGCGCCGACCGCTCATGAACAGGGCCTGCCCCCGATTCGGTTATCTCGAACTCACGGCGCTCGAGATAAACGGCGGTGCCGACCGCAAGCCCACGACTTGCGGTAACCCCTGTCAGCACACCAGTAGTCAGCGCGCGATTCAACGCCACAGGGCTGCTGGCGGACTGACGATCACTGCTCTGAATATCCGCCCGGGAAAAGTCTGCCGGCCGCTGCGGCTCCCGCCGGGCCTGGTCGCCGGAAAACCGCGAGGCTCCGACATTGAGGGTCGACACGCGAGCCACTCGACTAACCGTTGCAGCGGGACGAGTTCCCCCGCCCGCAACAGCGCCCTCACCGGCCAACAGTACCGCTTCGATCGCTGACAGCGCGGCAGCCGCGTCAGTACCTGACGCCTGAACAGTCACCACATCCCCCAAACCAACACCCAGCGACATCAGCGCAACCGCGCTTCGCGCATCGGCTTTCTTATCTCCCGCGACGATACTGACAACAGCCTGATAAGGTTTCACCGCACTGGCGATACGTGCGGCGGGCCGCGCATGAATGCCCGTCTCGAACGCCACCGCCACCTGGCGGAGAAGCAATCGCGCATCGCCTCCCGTCTCCGCGCCGCGCTCAGGCAATGGAACAACGGCCGCGCTCGAATGCCACTCCATCAACACATCGCCCACGCTCACCTTGCGGTTATCCATACGCTGTGCAACTGAGTAACCGCTGCTCGTCAGAATCACCGGCGTCAGCAGGCTTTTCGCCCGCTGGGCGACCCAGTCCAGATCAAACGAAATCAAGGGCTCGCCCGCCCGCACACGAGCGCCTTCTTTGACATGCGCGGTAAACCCCTGCCCCGCCAATGCTACCGTGTCGATTCCGACGTGCAGCAGAATCTCGGCACCCCCGTCGGCACGCAGCGTTACGGCATGCTTCGAAGCCGGCAGCAGGATGACTTCCCCATCGCAGGGCGCATGCAGCGTGGAGCCAGTGGGATCAATCGCCACGCCATCTCCCAACATTCGGCCGGCGAATACTTCGTCCGGCGCTTCGTCGAGCGGCGCGCACCATCCTGCCAGTGGCGAGGTGAGGATCAGTCGGCTCATCCGCGATCTACTCCAGCACTTGAACCCAGTCGATCACCCACAGCGGATCGAGCTGGTTCTGCGTAAAAGATAAGCACAAATCATGCAGGCCGGCCCGCGCGGCTATTCCTGTCCGCGGCAACACTGTCACACCATCAGACTGCGTCGCCGACGCCAGCGACATCACTGCGATGCGCTCCCCCTCGCAGCTGTCCACGCGCACTTCCAACTCTCCTTCGCGAGTGGCCGGCTTGCGTACAGAGATCTTATGAATATCCTGCCCGAGTTGAAAATTGAACGGCACTTGTCCAACGGCGGCGACCACAGAGGTCACCCGCGACAGATCGACCTGCCGCAGAATCCAGCAGGGATTCATGATATCCACCAGGAAAGCCTTGCGCGGCCCGTTGATCGGCGCGTCGTCCTCCAGCGAGAGAACGAGCTTGTCAGTGCAGGAACGCAGCTGATGACTGCCATGTCGCTCCGTCGCCAGCATGGGCTTGCGCGCTGAAGGTAAAGCGTTCGGCGCATAGTTTACGCGGAGCGCGCGATAGCGGTTCCACTGCGGCCCGAGTCTGCGCACGAAACTCTGCCAGTCGATCCGCTGCGGCGAGGACCAGCCAATCTCTGCGACAGCAGCCGCTCGCGGGAAGGTCATATATTCAACGCGTTCCTCGCTGCGGATGTGCTCGGTCCAGATGTTCGCCTGCACGCCGAGGATGTGTTGGTGTTGCTCTTGCGGGATATCACCCGGCGCGGGGTCGAAACGGTACACGTCTTCCAGCGAGATGACGCGCCCTCGCCCCGGCTGCTCGTCATCCGCACTTTGCCGGTGATCGAAATATAAGGTCGGTGCGGGTGAGAGCACCGTGTCATGGCCCGCCCGGGCAGCCGCCACCGCACCCTCGATGCCCCGCCACGACATGACGGTCGCATCAGGCGCGAGTCCGCCTTCCAGTATTTCGTCCCAGCCGACGAGGCGGCGGTGGTGGGTGCTGAGAAAGCGCCCGATGCGCTGAACGAAATAACTCTGCAACTGCGCCTCATCCTTGACGCCGAATTCCCGCATGCGCGCCTGTACACGCGGCGATGCCTTCCATTGATCCTTCGCTGCTTCGTCACCGCCGATGTGAATGTACTCGCCGGGGAACAGCGTCATGACCTCAGTGAGAACGTCCTGAAGAAATTCGAACGTGGCGTCCTCGACGTTGTAGAGGTTGGAATACACACCCCAGTCGGCTGGCACCGCTTGCGGCGGCTGATCTGTCACACCCAAACGGGGATACGCAGCAATCGCCGCGCTGGCGTGCCCCGGCATCTCGATTTCAGGGATGACGGTAATGTTGCGAGCGGCGGCATGCGCCACGATGCGACGGACATCGTCCTGCGTGTAGAAGCCGCCATACAGCCGCGGCTTTCCGGTAGAGCTGTCGATATTGCCAGCAGGCGCGCGGCCTGCCGGCACACGCCACGCGCCCACTTCCGTGAGGCGCGGATATTTCCTGATCTCGAGCCGCCACGCCTGATCGTCCGTCAGATGCCAATGCAGGACGTTGAGCTTGTGAACGGCCATCAAGTCGATGAACTGCTCGATGAACTGCGGCGACTGGTAATGGCGCGCCGAGTCGAGCATCAGGCCGCGCCACTGAAATCGGGGCGCGTCGGCGATATGTAAGGCGGCCAGCGAAGATCCGCCGGTCGCGGTAAGGAGCTGCCACAGTGTGACGCCGCCATAGAGCAATCCCGCGGGAGTGCCCGCCGAGATTCTCACTCCCGAGCTCGAAACGTCGATCTCATAACTTTCGGCGCTGGCACCCGGTGCATTGGGGCGCAGGTTGAATTGGATGACGCCGCCGTTCGATGCGGATTGAGCGGGCACCACTGCTCCCGCCTGCACCTGCAGATCGAGGCGCGGATCGAGCTTCGCCAGCCCGAGAAAGAAGGCGACGGCATTAGCGGCGGCGGGCTCCTCAGGCATGAGCACTTTCGTTGCCGGCCTGAGCTTGAACGCCCCTGTGCCAATGCGAACATCGAGCGGCGCGGGAATGACGGAGACCAGTCGGGGTGACACGGGCGCGACCGACTGCGGCCGCGTCACGCACGCAGCCAGAGCCGCAATGATCACGACAGCGGCAACAGCGCCCACAGCGAGTATTGAGCGAGACCAGGGCCAGCGAGGCAGGAAATTCATTCGGCTCCCCGCGATGAATATTCATTACGGACTAAACATGCGCGCGCCAACGAGGCAACATAGCGCTCAACATGACCGACACGCCACATTCTCTGGTGCTCCGGGGGCGGCAGGCTCTGGCTCGCGGTGATCTTGCGGCGACGTCGGTCGCGGCAGAAGAGCGATTGCGCACCGACCCGCGTGATATCAGCGCGCTGGAGTTGCGTTACCTCGTGCATAAAGCGCGAGGCGACATGGCACAGGCCGTCAGCACTTTGCAGGCGGCCATTGCCGCCGATACGGCAACTAACACGAGCTCCGCAGGCCGCTCGATCACGGGCGCGAGTGGCAGCGCTTCCAGCGGAGCAGCCAACGGTAGCGGCGCGGCTGCGCACACCACGCCAGATAACAACATCACCAGCTCCGGCGGCGAGACGCTCACCTCGAGTGGAATACGAAAAGCCTCCGCCGATTGGGCCTATAACGAACTGGTGCAGCTTCTGCTGGCTCACAATCGCCTGGCCGACGCGGAGCAGGTGGCGCGCAAGGCGGTGCGCTCCAACCCGCGTAATGCGCAAGCGCATAACCTCTTCGGCACGGTGTTGTCGCAGCTCAATGATCTGCCTTCGGGCGAATGGCACTTCCGTCGCGCGCTGGAATTGCTTCGTGCGCAGCAGGCGCAGCCGCCGGTGGCCAGGCCACCCGCTGACGAGCTCCCACTTCTCACCAACCTCGCGGTCAACCTGATGCAACAGGGCCGCACCGGCGAAGCGGAGAGTTTCTTCGCGCAGGCGCACGCCCTCGCCCCGACCGACATGAAGATTCTCGCGCACTGGTCGAAGCTGCACGAGGTGCAGGGAAACCTCGCTCAGGCGGCGGCACTGCTCGATCAGGCGGAAGCGATCTCCTCGAAAGAAGCCGTCAGTCTGCTGCGCGCGAGCTATCTGGTGCGCGCCAAACAACCGCACGAGGCGCTCGCCCTCCTCAACGCCGCGCCCACTCTCAGCGGGCAGGCGCAACTCGAACGCGGCCAGCTCCATGATCGGCTGGGCCATTACGAACAGGCCTGGCAGGACTTCGTCACCGCCAAACAGAAACTCTCGCGGGAAGGCGGCGGCCTGGACTACAAGGCCGACACGGTTGAGGTGTTCTTCAGTCGTCTGCGCCACTTCTTCACCCAGGATAACTTCGAGCTGCTGCCGCGAGCCGCCGCGCGAACCGATACGCCCCAGCCCATTTTCATCATGGGCTTCCCCCGCTCCGGCACGACCATGATCGAGCAGGCGCTGTGCAGCCATTCGCTCATCAGCCCGGGCGGTGAGCTTGCCTTCATCGGCGAGCTGCGCAGACTCTCGAGCCTGCTGTTGCCCGGGCCGGAGCCCTTTCCAGAAAATCTCGCGCAGAGCTGGACGGCCGACAACCGTTTCATCGCTGCCGTGTTTCGCGACTACTACCTCACGCGCGCCGGGCAATGCGGTCTTTTCCAGCCCGGCGCCCGATTCTTCACCGACAAGATGCCGTTCAACGAGATGTACCTGCCGCTCGTGCGCATGGCGTTCCCCGAAGCGAAGATCATCCGCATCGTGCGGCACCCTCTCGATGTCTGTGTCTCGATGCTGTCGAACAATCTCACGCATGGCTTCAACTGCGGTTATGACATTGCCAACATCGTGCGGCACTTCACTGCGATTGCGGAGTTGGTGGCGCATTACCGTCGCGAGCTCGATTGGGACGACTTCGTCCTGAAGTATGAATCGTTCGTGCGGACGCCACGTGCGGAGCTGCAACGCGTGTTCGCTCACCTCGGCGTGCCCTTCGAGGAGGCGAGCCTGCGCTTCCACGAAAACAGGCGATACGCGCCGACGCCGAGTTACGCGCAGGTCACCGAAAAGCTGCACGACCGCTCAATCGGCCGCTACAAACACTACGCCGCGCACCTGCAACCGTATCCGCAGCAGCTGCGTCCCCTTCTGTCAGAACACGGTTACGAGGCGTAAGGCTTCGAGTGAAGATCCCGCGGACATTCCTTCGTCCGCGAGACCACTCAACCTCGGGCGCAAACCGCTCCCTCTAGAACTTGAACCGCGCTCCAGCGAAGAAGATACGGCCGTTGTTATAGATGGCGCGCGGGCGGAACGTATCGCTCGCGTACTGCACGATCTTTTCGTTGGTGAGATTCACGCCATCGAACGTCAACGCGACCTGCTCGGTCAGATTCACGTTCAACGAGGCGTCAACCGACTCCAGCGCCTTCTGGTTCAACTGCGTGGCCCGGTCGAAAGTCACGAAGAAATCCGACCGATAGGTATACGACACGCGAGTGCTGATCAGCTGATTCTCGAAATACAGCGACGTGTTGAACTGATCCTCGGACGTGCCCTGCAGCGGATCACCGTTGTCGGCCTGCGCGTCCGTGAAGGTGTAGTTCGCCTGAATGCCGAAGCCGCCCCAGATCGGGCGCGTCGCGGAGAGCTCGAAGCCCTGAATGCGGCCACCCTCGCCGTTGACACGCTGATTGATCGTGAAGGGGCAGTTGAACAGATCCGTAGTACCCGTGGGCGTGCAGTTCGCGCTCGGCGTACCGGTGATGATCGGCAGCGTGGTCAGCACCGGCGCGTCCGTCACGAACGACTTGATGTCCTTGTAATACAGTCCCACGGCGAAGACCGACGACGAATCCGGATAGAACTCGAACGACAGGTCCGCCTGATTGGCGCGATACGGATCGATGTTGGGATTGCCCGATGTGCCCGTCAGCGAGCCCAGGTTGAGGCTCGCGCGCGGTGCAATGTCGGTGAAATCCGGACGCGCCATCACACGCGCCACGGCAAAGCGCACGACGATATCGTCGCGAAGATCATAAGCAATGTTGAAACTGGGCAAGACATCCGTGTAGGTGCGCTCGACGTCCAGCGGATCATAGGATCCGAAGGGGTTGCTGACCGAGCCGTCGGGCCGGATCTGCGCGCCTTCCGAAGTCTGCTCCGTGCGAACCACGCGAACACCCGCGTTACCGCGCCAGCCCTCGCCCGCGAAATTGCCCATCACATAGCCGGCATACGATTTCTCGTTCACCGCGAACTGCTGCTGTGGATAAGGAACACGACCGGTGGTCTGGCCGAACTGATCGAACAGCCGCTCCGTCACGACATCCGGATTGATCTGCCAGTAGCTGTCGAGCGTGCCCGGGCTGTCGATACCGTTCAGATAATTACCCGGGGTGAGTCCGCCGGCAAAGGACGAGCCGGTACATGGACCGCCATTGCATCCCGTGTTGACGAGAGGTGCGGCAAACGAGCCGTAAGTCGTCGCGTTGAACTTCGTCTCGCGATCATGATCGCTGAATTTCGCGCCGGCCTTGATGGAGCTGACCGGGCCCCACTGCACGTCCTTCAGCACGTCCGCGTACGCGTAAGTTTCTTCGTCCGTGTTCAGAATCTGGTGCAGGGAGGCGAAAATCAGATTCATGTCCGCCGGATCGGTCGCGTCGAAATTCTCATACGTGACCTGCGGCGCGCGGCCCGACAGATCGTAGGTCAGTGACGCCGGCGCGCCGAACTCCACGAAAGGCTGCGAATTCGTGTTGCCCTCCGCGTCGGTGTAGCCCACCTTGAAGTGCACATTCCAGCCGTCCGCCGGCTTGTAGTTGGCGTCGAAGTCGATGTTGCGGGTTTCAGCATCCGCGTTACGCACGATAGCGTCATACACAACGCCGAAATCCGTGGTGCCGTTCGCAAGCCCTTCATTCTCCGGTGTAGCCGGATTATCCCGCGTGCCGGAAACAAAACGGCCGGCGACCGCCGTGCCGTCAACAATGCGTGTTGGCGTGAACGCGCCGTTGGCCATGACGCGCGAGCCCCAGGCCATGAAGTTCTGATTGATATTGTCCGCGTCGAACTTCGAATACAGCGCCGTCAGGTTCGAGTCGAACTGCTCGTTCGGTTTGAACTGCACTCCGATGTTGCCGCCCTTGCGGACGCGCTCCTGAGTAAACAACGCCGAACCGATGAGGGACGGCGCGAGCGTGCCGGACGCCGGATCCGTCTCGTATCCCAACACTTCGACGCCATCGCGCCGGATCTCGCGTTCCTGATAAACCGCGGCACCGAGGATGCCGATGGTTTCCGACGCGTTCTTCCAGCTCAACAGGGCCGAGGCCTGCGGATTGGTCTTCTCCGACAGATCGCTATAGGCCGCCTGCAGCGAGCCGAAAGCCGTGAAGGCGTCGAGATCGAGGGGATTGCGGGTCGCCACGTCGATGGTGCCGCCGACACCGCCTTCTTCGAAATCCGCCTGCGGGCTCTTGTAAACGTTGACCTTGCCGATGATGTCCGATGGCAACATCAGGAAGTTGAAGCTGCGCGTGGAGTTCTGCTGATCGAGGATGAACCAGTCAGCCGTGGCCAGCGAATGCCCGTTGAGCAGCGTGCGGGTGAGGTTAGGCGCCGTACCGCGAAGACTGACGCGCTCGCCCTCACCAAACTCACGATTCACGACGATACCCGGTACGCGCTGCAGCGCTTCGGCCAGGTTCTTGTCTGGAAACTTGCCGACGTCCTCGGCAGTAATCGCATCCACGATGGTCGTGGCGCTGCGCTTCGTATCGATCGAACTGCGTAAACTGGCGCGAATGCCAGTGACAACAACTTCTTCCAAGCCACCATCCGTCGAGGCACTGTTGGTGTTCTGTTGTGCCATCGTCGGATCGTTGCGCGCAAAAAGCGCAATGGCGACTGCCGTTCCCACCAACGTCGACCGTCCGATTCTCATGACTCTGCTCCCCGCTGCGTGCTGCCCGATTAACCCCTCTGACCTGCCACCGCTGGCGTCGCGACGTGTTGTTCTACCTTGTCGCGTAAATGCCGCCACCGGACCACTTGCGATCCAATATAGTACCAGTACTAGCCGAACGGCAACCCCGTCGAGTATTATTCGGCCGAAATATGGATATCCCGGTGGGAAAGTGAAGTTGGTGAGCACCAGAAGCGGGCATTGGTACTTAAGTGGTTCTGTAATAGTGCAGGCGCGCAGCATGCCGCCGGGCGCGTACCTGAAAAAAGGGGATGCGAAGTGACGTCGCTGTTCGAACAACTCGCGCCGCTCGACGAAACCAGCAGCCTGCCGCTCTACCAACAACTCCAGCGTGCATTGCGCGAAGCCATCGAGCGTCGCGTCCTCGCACCGGACGATGCCCTCCCCCCCGAGCGTGATTTCGCGGCGGAGCTTTCCGTCTCGCGCATCACGATTCGCAAGGCCGTCGACGGTCTCGTCGATGAAGGACTGTTGGTTCGCAAGCAGGGCTCGGGGACTTTCGTCCGGGCTCGCGTGGAGAAGAACTTCTCAAAGCTCACTTCGTTCTCCGAAGACATGCGCGCGCGGGGCCGCACTCCGCGCAGCGTGTGGCTCAAACGCTCGAGCGGCACGGTCACGCCTGAAGAGTCGCTGACGTTGCGATCGAGTCCCGGCACGCCTGTGTTCCGCTTTCACCGCATCCGCTTCGCGGACGATGCGCCGATGGCCATCGAGTACGCGACGGTGCTGGCGTCCTGCCTGCCCTCCGCCGAGGCGGTCGAAAACTCTCTCTACGAGGCGCTGGAACAGACGGGTAATCGGCCCGTCCGCGCCTTGCAGAGATTGCGCGCTGTGTTGTTTACGGCCGAGCAGGCAACCGTGCTCGAGGCACGGGAAAAAGACGCGGGCCTGCTCGTCGAGCGGCTGGGCTTCAGCAAGGACGGCACGGCGATCGAGTTCTCGCAATCTTATTATCGCGGCGATACCTACGATTTCGTCGCCGAGCTGAGTGATTTGTCATGACCCCGCCGTTGGAAGACAACACAAGGATGTACCAGGAGGCGGCCGCCGCCCCCGCGGTGATCCGTACGCAGCTCGTCGCAAACCGCGAGCGCGTCGAAAAGCTGGGCCAGGCGCTGCGTAATCTGCGACCTCGCGCCGTGGTTACATGCGCGCGCGGCAGCTCAGACAATGCAGCCACGTTCGCGCGCTATCTCATCGAGACACGCGCAGGCACGCTCACTTCGTCACTCGCGCCGTCTGTCAGTTCCGTGTACGAAGCCAAGGCAGATCTGCACGGCACGGTGTTGTTTGCCATCTCGCAGTCGGGTGCCAGCCCTGATCTGCTGGCGTCGGTCGCGATGGCTCGCCAGATGGGCGCATTGATCGTCGCACTGGTGAACGTCGAAAGCTCGCCGCTTGCGCAGGCGGCGGATCACACTATTCCCCTGTGCGCTGGCGTAGAGAAAAGCGTCGCGGCAACCAAGACTTTCATTGCGACACTCACCGCAATCGTTCATGTCGTAGCGAGCTGGACTCATGACTTCGAGCTGCTGCGTGCGCTGGAACAAGCGCCCGGCGCGCTCGAGCAGGCCTGGAAACTGGACTGGAGCGCAGCTGCTTTTCATCTGCAGCCTGCGACCAACATGTATGTCGTTGCGCGCGGCATCGGCCTCGGCATTGCGCAGGAAGCCGCATTGAAGCTCAAGGAAACATGCGCTCTGCATGCGGAAGCCTTCAGCGCCGCGGAAGTAAAACACGGGCCGATGGCGCTCGTCCGCAAGGGTTTTCCGGTGATGATGTTGGCGCAGCACGACGAAGCCCATGGCAGCATCGAAGCGCTGGCGACAGACTTTGCCGGCCGCGGTGCCGACGTCATGCTGGCCGGAGCAACCTCAACGGCAACGGTGTTGGCTTTGCCTGCGCTCGCCGCCCATGCGGTCATCGAGCCAATCCTGCTGATCCAGAGTTTTTATCGTCTCGCCAATGCGCTTGCATTGGCGCGAGGCTGCGATCCTGACAGCCCTCCCCATCTGCGCAAAGTGACGGAAACGGTTTGATGCGCACTGCATTGGTGAATGGCCGCGTATTGGTCGGCGATAAGTTCGTAGAGGGCCAGGCGGTTGTTATCGAAAAGGATCGCATCGTTGCCGTAACGAGCAGCGCTGATCCGCAACTGAGCAACGCTACACGACACGACCTTCAGGGGCGCCTGTTGTTGCCGGGGTTTATCGACACGCAAGTCAACGGCGGCGGCGGCGCGTTGTTCAACGATGCGCCCAGCGTCGATACCATTCGCAAGATCGCCGAGGCGCACCGGCGGTTTGGTACTACGGGGCTGCTGCCCACACTGATCAGCGATGATCTGCACGTCGTGGCACGCGCTATCGCAGCCGTGAGATCCGCTATCGAGGCCGGCGTGCCCGGTGTGTTGGGCATTCACATCGAAGGGCCGTTTCTCAATGTCGAACGCAAGGGTATTCATAACCCGACGAAACTGCGGGATCTCGACGATGGCGATCTCGAGCTGCTCACCTCGTTGAAGTGTGGCAAGACGCTGGTGACGCTCGCTCCGGAAGTCACCACGCCGGAGATCATCCGCAAACTGTCCAAGGCGGGAGTGATCGTTGCGGCAGGTCATACGAATGCCACGTATCGCCAGATACGCGAAGCGCTCGAACACGGCCTCACCGGCTTCACACATCTCTTCAACGCGATGTCACAACTGCAGGGACGGGAGCCTGGAGTGGTGGGCGCTGCGCTGGATGATCAGCACAGCTGGTGCGGCATCATTGTCGACGGCCGGCATGTCGACCCAGTCGCTTTGCGACTTGCGCTGAGGTGCAAACCCCACGATCGATTCATGTTAGCGACGGACGCCATGCCGGGCGTGGGCGCCAGCGAGAATACATTCCAGCTGCAGGGCCGCACGATCACCATCGTCAATGGTGTGTGCGTGGATGAGAACGGCACGCTCGCCGGCTCCAACATCGACATGGCGGCATCTGTACGCAACGCGACGACGCTGCTCGGCCTTTCTCTTCCAGAGGCGGTGCGGATGGCGAGTGAATATCCCGCAACGTTCCTGGGCCTTCGGCACCAACACGGCAGCATCGCTGCCGGATACCAGGCGGACCTCGTCGTCGCGGATGATGATCTGAATATCGTCGGGACGTGGATCGGCGGGCAGCCATCCTGAAACAAATCGGCCGACGCAGTTGCCTGCGCCGGCCGACCAATCGCTCCAAACGTCTGTCAGCGTCAGTTAGTGTGCCGGCACGACATCCTTCGATGTGCGGCGGCCATTGCGTGAACGCTTGCCCCCATCCGCAGGCGTTTCCGCCTTGCGAGGAATGGGCTGCTCCGTCAACGCGAGCTGCAACACCTCGTCGATCCATCGCACCGGCTTGATGTCGAGATTGCCCTTGATGTTGTCCGGAATCTCGACCAGATCTTTCTGGTTCTCTTCCGGAATCAGCACCGTCTTGATGCCACCGCGATGCGCGGCCAACAGTTTCTCTTTCAAACCGCCGATCGGCAGCACTTCGCCGCGAAGCGTGATCTCACCCGTCATGGCGACATCTGACCGCACCGGAATCTTCGTCAGGGCCGACACCAACGCCGTGCACATGCCAATGCCTGCGCTCGGACCATCCTTCGGCGTGCCGCCTTCGGGCATGTGCAGGTGGACGTCGTTCTTCTGATAGAACTCCGGATCCAGTCCCAACACCTGCGCGCGACTGCGCACCACAGTCATCGCAGCCTGGATGGACTCCTGCATCACCTCGCCCAGCTGGCCGGTGTGTTGCAGCTTGCCCTTGCCCGGCACGATGGCCGCTTCGATCGTCAGCAGCTCGCCGCCCACTTCCGTCCAGGCAAGCCCGGTCACCTGACCGATGCGGCTCTCGTCTTCCGCCTTGCCGTAGCGGAAGCGACGCACGCCCAGATACTTGTCCAGATTCTTCGGCGTGATGGACACCGACTTCTGATCTTTCTTCGGCAGCAGCAGCTCTTTCACGGCCTTGCGGCAGATCTTGGCGATCTCGCGCTCGAGACTGCGGACGCCGGCTTCGCGCGTGTAGTAACGCACGATGTCGAGCAGGCCCGAGTCCGTGATCTTCAACTCTTCGTCGCGCACGCCGTTGTTCTTCATCTGCTTGGGCAGCAGGTAGCGACGCGCGATGTTCATCTTCTCGTCTTCCGTGTAACCGGGCAGACGAATGACTTCCATGCGGTCGAGCAACGGAGCCGGAATATTCAGGCTGTTGGCCGTGCACACGAACATGACTTCCGAAAGATCGAGATCGACTTCCAGATAATGGTCGTTGAACGTCGAGTTCTGCTCGGGATCGAGCACCTCGAGCAGCGCAGCCGACGGATCGCCACGGAAATCCGTGGACATCTTGTCGACCTCATCCAGCAGGAACAGCGGATTGTGTACGCCGGCCTTGGACATGTTCTGCACGAGCTTGCCCGGCATCGAGCCGATGTACGTGCGCCGGTGACCGCGAATCTCCGCTTCATCCCGCACGCCGCCGAGCGACATGCGAACGAACTTGCGATTGGTCGCCCGCGCGATGCTCTGACCCAATGAGGTCTTGCCGACACCCGGAGGACCGACCAGACACAGGATAGGGCCACGCAGCTTCTCGACCCGCTGCTGAACAGCGAGATACTCGACGATGCGTTCCTTCACCTTGTCCAGGCCGAAGTGGTCTTCGTCCAGCACCTTCTCGGCGCGGGCGATGTCCTTGATGATCTTCGTGCGCTTCTTCCAAGGCACCTTCACGAGCCAGTCGATGTAGTTGCGCACGACAGTCGCTTCCGCGGACATCGGCGACATCATCTTCAGCTTGTTGAGCTCGCCCGTGGCTTTCTCACGCGCTTCTTTCGGCATGCCGGCCTTGGCGATCTTCTGTTCGAGCTCGGTAATCTCATTACCGCCCTCGTCCATTTCGCCCAGCTCTTTCTGAATGGCCTTCATCTGCTCATTCAGGTAGTACTCGCGCTGGCTCTTCTCCATCTGAGCCTTCACGCGGCCGCGGATGCGCTTCTCGATCTGCAATACATCCATCTCGCCTTCGATCGCGACGAGGATGTGCTCGAGGCGCTTGCGCACATCGAGGATTTCGAGAACCTTTTGCTTTTCCGCGAGCTTCAGCGACATGTGCGCCGCGACCGTATCGGCCAGGCGCCCCGCATGCTCGATGCCAGCCAGTGCAGTCAGCACTTCAGGCGGCACCTTCTTGTTCAGCTTTACGTACTGCTCGAACTGCGAAATGACCGAGCGGCCGAGAACATCCATCTCGCGCTCGTCATATGCCTCGGCGTCCGGCAGCAACGTGACGTCGGAGGAGTAGTACTCATTGGCGTGCAATTTTTCGATGCGCGCGCGATCGACGCCTTCGACCAGCACTTTCACCGTGCCATCCGGCAGCTTCAGCAGCTGCAGAATCGTCGCAACCGTACCAATACGATACAAGTCGTCGGCTTTCGGATCGTCGACGTCCGCCTGCTTCTGCGCGACGAGCATGATTCGCTTGTCGCCACGCATGGCGACATCGAGCGCCTGAATGGATTTTTCCCGCCCGACGAAGAGCGGAATCACCATGTGAGGATAGACAACCACATCCCGCAAGGGCAGGACGGGTACGTTTTCCAGGATAGTGGAAGGAAGACCGGGGGAGGCTGGATCGGACACGCTCGAGCCCTCGTTATCTAAATAACAAACGACACCGGGTGCGAGCCGGAGCCGACCGCGCAAGTGAGCACTAGTCTAACGGGATCTGGGGATCCCGCCGCGGTGTTTCAACGACACCACCAAACGCTCACGAGAGAGGAGCTTGCGACTTATTGCCAAAAGAGAACATGCGCAAGCTCTCAAAACCGGCAGACATAATGCCGGCCACCCGTGCGTCGTCAGTGATTGTTGGTTCCTGAAGCGCGACGGGGTTCTTCGCTGTTTGCGGCACGGCCATCATCAGAGCGATACACGACGTAGGGCTTGGAGTGCCCTTCGATCACGGTCTCGTCGATGACGACCTTCTGCACATTTCTCATCGAGGGCAGCTCGTACATCGTATCGAGCAGCACGGTTTCGAGAATCGTGCGGAGGCCGCGAGCGCCTGTACGACGCTGCATTGCGCGACGCGAGACCGCGTGCAGCGCTTCGTCCCGGAACTCGAGCTCGGCGCCTTCCATCTCGAACAGCCGCCGATACTGCTTCGTCAGCGCGTTCTTGGGCTCGGTGAGAATGGAAATGAGCGCGGTCTCGTCCAGCTCATCGAGCGTGGCGACGACGGGCAGGCGGCCGACGAATTCGGGGATGAGGCCGAACTTGATCAGATCCTCGGGCTCGACGTCATGGAACAGGTCGCTGCCGTGCGGACGCTTGCTCATGTCGCGCACTTCAGACGTGAAGCCGATGCCACCCTTTTGCGTACGGTTGAGAATGATCTTCTCGAGACCCGCGAACGCACCACCCACGATGAAGAGGATGTTGGACGTATCGACCTGCAGGAATTCCTGCTGCGGATGCTTGCGACCACCCTGCGGCGGTACGGACGCAATCGTGCCTTCAACAAGCTTGAGCAGTGCCTGCTGCACGCCCTCGCCCGACACGTCACGCGTGATGGACGGGTTGTCAGACTTGCGTGAGATCTTGTCGATCTCGTCGATGTAGACGATACCCGTCTGGGCCTTCTCCACATCGTAATCGCACTTCTGCAGCAGCTTCTGAATGATGTTCTCGACGTCTTCACCCACGTAACCCGCTTCGGTCAGCGTGGTGGCGTCAGCGATCGTGAAGGGAACATTCAACAGACGCGCGAGTGTTTCGGCGAGCAGCGTCTTGCCACAGCCCGTGGGGCCGATGAGCAGGATATTGCTCTTCGCGATTTCGACGTCGTCTTTGCGGACGGTGCCTGTACGCGTCTGCAGGCGTTTGTAGTGGTTGTAGACTGCTACCGACAACACCCGCTTGGCACGTTCTTGCCCGATGACGTATTCATCGAGCACTTTCTTGATCTCGTGCGGCTTGGGGAGTTTGTCACGCGCGCGCTCGGCGCGGTCTTCGAGCTCTTCGCGAATGATGTCGTTACAGAGCTCGACACACTCGTCGCACACGAAGACGGACGGGCCGGCAATCAGCTTGCGGACCTCGTGCTGACTCTTCCCGCAGAAGGAGCAGTAAAGAAGCTTGCCGTCATCGTGACGGCCGCGGGAATCTTCACTCATCGAGAACCCTCGTGAAGCAGAGATCGCGCGGCGCAGGACAAGCGCCCCGCGAGATTCTTATAGCATGGCCCCCGTCCGACAGGCAAAGCACGGGGGTACGTGTTAACCGATGCGTAAGTATCCGTTTGAAGACGGAACTCACAAATCCTCAAAGGCGGGTCGTCGGGCAATTCTTTGACGCCGGTTTAAGCCTGTTTGGCAATGGCGGGAACGACCTCGCCACGCTTCTCGAGCACACGGTCGATCAATCCATAGGTCAGGGCTTCATCCCAGTCCATGAAGTTGTCGCGATCCGTATCCTGCTTGATCGTCTCTTCGCTCTGACCCGTGTGCTTCGCCAGAATCTTGTTGAGACGATTGCGCGTCTCCAGCATCTCGCGAGCGTGGATTTCCATGTCCGCAGCCTGACCCTGGAAGCCGCCCAGCGGCTGGTGAATCATGATGCGCGCATGCGGCAGACAGAACCGCTTGCCCTTGGTGCCGCCCGCCAGCAGCACGGCGCCCATGCTCGCAGCTTGGCCTACACAAATGGTGCTCACATCCGGACGAATGAATTGCATGGTGTCGTAAATCGCGAGACCCGCCGTGACGATGCCGCCAGGTGAGTTGATATACAACGCAATGTCTTTATCGGGGTTGTCTGATTCCAGGAACAACATCTGGGCGACAACGATGTTGGCCATGTAATCGTCGATGGGCCCCACGATGAAAATGACCCGCTCCTTGAGCAGTCGCGAGTAGATGTCGTACGCCCGTTCACCGCGAGCAGTCTGCTCAACGACGATGGGGACGAGGTTCAACGCACGTTCATTCATTATGTACTCGCTTTGACTGGCCGCCCCAGGGCGACCGTGGGTCATCTCTCTCGTTCGCTGCAGGCGATTTACGCCTGGGCTCCATTCTGACCGAAGCCCGTGAGCTCCTTGAACGTTGCGGGCTGGTCCGTGACCTGTGCCCGTTCCACGATCCAGTCGATGACCTGGTCCTCGAGGACCGCGGATTCGATCTGACGCATGGCGTCCGCGCTTTGCAAGTAAGCCCGTCGCACTTCATCGGGGTTGGGATAGCTGGCTGCAAGGTCGTTGAGGCGGCCTTGTACGCGTTCCCGATCAACTTTGACGCCCTCGGTGCGAATGAGCTCGCCAATCAACAGGCCGAGCGCCACACGCCGGCGAGCCGACTCCTCGAATGTCTCACGCGGCGGGATCTGCGAGGCGTCTTTCGCGCCCACCCGGCGGGCCATATCCGACTGCAGTTGCTGAATCTGCTCGTCCACGAGCGTCTTCGGTACTTCCAGCGTATTGGCCTTGTACAGCGATTCGAGCACCTGCCCTCTGACGCGGTTGCGGATGACGTCGGCGAGCTCACGCTCCATGCTCTTGCGCACCTCGGCGCGCAGGCCTTCGAGGCCCCCTTCATTGACACCGTATGCGCGACAGAATTCCTCATCCACCGGGGGCAGAGACTGCTCTTCCACCTTCTTGATTGACAGGCTGAACTCCGCAGTCTTGCCCGCGAGCTGCTTATTAGTGTGCTCGGCGGGGAAATTCACGGGGACCTTGCGGGTCTCGCCCGCACTGGCGCCTTTGACGCCCGCCTCCAGCTCGGACATAAGACGGCCCGCGCCGAGTACGAAATTGGCGTCTGTCCCCTGCCCGCCCTCGAAAATCTCGCCATCGATGCGACCTTCGAAGTCGAGGGTGACGCGGTCGTCATCCTGCGCGGGGCGCTGCACGTCGGCGAACACCGGACGCTGCTTGCGCATGCTTTCGATCATGGCGTCGACGTCGTCTTCAGTGACGGTCGCGCTCGGACGCTCCACCGTAATGGTGTTCACAGGAGCGACTTTAATTTCCGGCATGATCTCGAAGACGGCGGCGTACTTGAGATCGGCACCGGGCTCCATGGCGATGGGCTCGATGCGCGGACCGGCAGCGGGAGTGAGTTTTTGCTGTGTTACGGCCTCGGTGAAGGTGGTGCGCATGAGGTCGCCAACGACTTCAGCGTGCACTTGCTCGCCATACTGCTGGCGGATCACCGCATAAGGCGCCTTGCCGGGACGAAAGCCTTTCAACCGGACGGTGCGCGACAGCCGCTTCAGGCGCTGTTCCACCTCGCCTGCCACCTGCTGGGCGGGGACCGCGACTTCCAGCCGCCGCTCGAGACCGCTGGTTGCGGACACAGATACTTGCATTCTGACTACCTCAAAAACTCGAACGGCCCACGCGCGACGGCGGGGCCGACTAAATGTCTACGGTGAAGCACCACGTCATCGAGGGCCTCGTCTCACAGGTGCCGGCCAATTATGCCATTGGTGCGGGCGACGTGCGGTGGAGGGCCGCTCGAAAGCTGCCTTTGGGTGATTTCTGCAGCTCGTGGCGCCCGGCTCATGTCATGGTGCCGCCGCCCGGACTCGAACCGGGACGAGTCACCCCGCTGGAACCTAAATCCAGTGCGTCTACCAATTCCGCCACGGCGGCACGGCGCGAAGCGTAGCACGCAACCCTGAGGCTGACAGTGCCCCACGATGATCGAGCGGAAGCCGGGACGTTTGGGTATTCTCCCGCCCGCGGATCGGCAGACGAAACAAAATCAACATCGCTCGACCGCTTGCCACAGGAAGTGCCCTTTTCTCGAACCTGGGTCTTCTTCGCATGAACAACGTGCTGAGCGTTCTCGTTACTTTCATTCTCACCGCTGCGTCGGGGCTGATGGATGCGCGCGGGTTTCTCTATGCCTCCAAGGCATGGCCGGATGGGCAACTCGCGCTGAAGCCCGCGGTGCTGTCATTGGTGTCTTTCCTGGCCGGTGTCTCGCTGTACATCGCCTCCGTGCGATTCATGCAGGCGCTGGGATTGCAGACCGTCGCCCTGCAAAGCGCGATCTGGTTCGTCATCACGGCGGTCGGCATCGCCGCAATGGATGGCACCGTGCTGCAGTGGACCCGCAGTCAGCAGCTCGTCGCTATCGGTATCGTCGTCGCGCTGACGTGGCTCATCTCGAGCACGAACTCCACCGGACACTGACGCACTGCGGTCGGCCAGCCGCCCGAGGCGCGCGTTTACTTAGAAACGCGCGCGCTTCGCTTTGCGCGCTCTGCTCACCTGCCTGACGACGACGCAACGTCGCTACTCTTCGGTCACTCGTCTGCGGGAGCGGCGACGAGCGGCAGCAACGCTTCCGTCTTTTCGATCTGCTCATGCAGAGCATTAGCGACGGCGTGCTGCAGCACCGCGGCGACATCTTCATCAATCTCACAATTCTGCCGCCGCAGTGCCGCGACACAGACCACGATCGTGGACTGAGCCTGTCGCAGGTGAGCGAGCAGTTCGTGAAGTTGCGCGGGGACGTCAACAGAGATGGAGCGGGATCGTGCCAGTTGCATAGGTGCCTCTTCGTAACGATTCGCGCACGGCCCGGGGAGCCGACGAACAGCCACCCGGCGGACGCAGGTTGTTGGTCTGAAGCGATAACGGGACACCAACCGCATCGCTATGACGGACTGTATTGAACTCAGATCCTGAGTTCAACGGTACGCAGTTCAATACTTATATAAGGCGGTCGTTGCACGGCGGCGTATGCGGGACTACATTCGTAGCGCAACGACAGCGTGCGGCAACGAACGCTGTTAAGGACGTACGTATGACCGAAGCTGCTACACCAGCGGACGAACGCACGTTTGCGAAGCGTCTGCGTGAAGTCGTCAATGTGTTTGGCGGGGCCAGTGCGCTTGCGCGCGCAATAGAGCGCTCGGAAGGTGCGGTACGCAAATGGTTACGAGCCAGCTCGGAGCCGCATGTCACTGACCTGCGCAAGATCTGCATTGTCACGGGCACTAATCTCGAGTGGCTCGTGAACGGCGTGGGATATCGGGAGTTACCTTCAGCCGCGACGCGTGATCCGCGCGGTGCTTACGAACCGACCGAAGCAACGAACTACGCGTTGCTCGATGACATCATGCAGGCGGTCGATGCCGAGATCAGCGCGGCCGGCATGCACCTCGAGTCGAGCAAAAGATCTTCGCTCGTGGTGACATTGTATGGATTGTTTCGCGAGCGGCGCTCGTTCGATCGCGAGGCGCTGGCGCGCCTCGTGCGGCTGAGCAGATAGCAGGTCGTCAGGTCTTCGCTTTGAAGAACCCGAAAATGATCATCGCCACGCCCACCAGGAGCAGCAGGTGGATTGCGCCGAAGGTGATCTTCACAGCGAGCCATAGCACCAGCCAGGCGATGATGAAGACGGCGCCGATGCTCGTGAGAAATTTCATATTCTTATCGTCCGCTTGAGAGTCTGTCCTGACTCAATGCTTAGCGTGAGCGTGAGTTCCCTTATCGGAGAGGCGCGGGCGCGCTACGCATCAACAAGGACATGAAGATCACCACTCCTGCGGCGGGCACGAGCACTACCGGCGACATGTTCCAACCGCCCGCGTAGACCGCCACTGCCGCAACCACGGGTGGGCCAATCAGCTGGCCGATATGCGAGGCCTGCACCAGAAGTCCCATCGTCACCGCGCCGGTCTTCGTTTCACGCACGACGGCGGGAACGCTCGCGAAAATCGAAGCGGGAACGAGTCCTCCCGTCACCGTGAACAACACGACCAGCAGATAGCGCGCGAGCGGCGATAGCGACGCCGAAAAAATGCCGAGGCTGGCTATTCCCATCACGACGGCGGCGAACATCATCAGACGCCACACCGGCACTCGTCGTGCGACCAATGCGCTCGCGACTAAATTGCCCCCGGCATTGGCGAGCGCCGCGATGGCCGTCAGCCCTCCGGCGACGCGAGGTGAAACGCCCTGCTGTTGCAGGATCGTCGGCAGAAAACCGACGACGCAAAGATATTGCAGGGCGTACGCGGCGAACATGACGGCCAGCACCTGCGCGCCGCGAGAAGCCAGCGTGCGGCGAATTGCAGAAAAGGTGAGCACTGCCGCGGCTGGTGGGAGCCTTGGAGGTTTGAGGATTCCGACCAGGGCGGCTGCGGCGACCAGCAATGCCGCGTTCCATTCCCACAGCGTGCGCCAGCTCGAACTGACGAGCACGACGGGAGCGAGCACCAGCCCAAGCGCCATGCCGACGGGCATGTAAGTTCCCCATAAGCTCGGCACGAAGCCCCGATGCTCTGGAGCGGCGCTGGCGACCAGCAGGCTCGGGATCGCCACGACAATGACGACGAATGCCATGCCTTCCACCGCGCGGCTTATAAGAAGCAGCGCGGCGCTATCCGAGAACGCGCCCGCGACACTGGCGGCGGCCATGCTGAGCAGCCCAACGACAGTGACAGTGCGCGCGCCGATGCGATCTGCGAGTGCTCCCGCGAAGCACCCGAATATCGCGCCAATGATGCTGAAACTGGAGAGCACCCAGCCTGTGGCGACGATACTGAGATGGAGGTCCAGCTTTAACGCTGGAAGCGCCGGAGGAACCTTGCCGATCTGCATGGCTGCGCAGAATCCGCAGGCAAGCAGCACAGCAACATAAGCCCAGCGTGTGCGTTGTACGGAGTCTTCGGCGATCTTATTCATCAGATGATGCGTTGACGACGGCAACGCATCGTTGGCAGCAATCTAACACGAGGCACTCAATCGCCGTGCCCTTGACGCCGCAACGACGCATCGAGCGTGTTCTGCATCAGCATGGCGACCGTCATGGGACCCACGCCGCCAGGCACGGGCGTGATCCATGCTGCGCGCTCCGCAGCTTCTTCGAAGTTGACGTCGCCGACGAGCGCGCCTGTATCCAGCCGGTTCATGCCGACGTCAATGACGATGGAGCCGGGCTTGATCCAGTCACCGGGGATCAGATCCGGCTTGCCGACGGCGACAACCAGAATGTCAGCACGGCTCACGTGCACTTGCAGATCCGGAGTGAAGCGATGACACACGGTGGTCGTCGCGCCCATCAACAGGAATTCGAGCGCCATGGGCCGGCCGACGATGTTGGAGGCGCCGACCACCACCGCATGCTTGCCTTTGCCCACTTCGCCGATCGACTCCAGCAGCCGGATGATTCCGTACGGCGTGCACGGCCGCAGCAGAGGAATACGCTGGGCGAGGCGACCAATGTTGTAAGGATGGAAACAGTCGACATCCTTCGCCGGATCGATGCGCTCGATGACGGCGGTCTGCCGGATCTGTTCCGGCAAAGGCAGCTGTACGAGAATGCCGTCGATGCGGTCGTCAGCGTTCAGCCGATCGATGAGAGCCAGAAGGTCGTGCTCGGAGCACGAGTGCGGCAGGTCGTGCGCGACGGAGTGAATGCCGGCCTCTTCGCAGGCAGCCCGCTTGTTGCGCACGTATACGGCTGAAGCGGAGTCTTCCCCCACCATCACGACCGCGAGCCCAGGCTGTCGCAAGCCTTTCGCTTTCATCGCCCCGATGGACTGGCGGACTTCCGCCTTGACCTCGACGGCCAGTCGCCTGCCGTCGATCAACTGTGCCGCCATGCCGACCGCTACCCGGGAATTGTTGCGAGGGCGAGCATTCTCGCACTGGCGGCCCGGAGCATGGCGGGAAAATTGACGCCGCCGCCCCGCGCGGTCCGGTATCATCCGCCCCCCAAGACAGCTGAGCCGCCTCATGGCGGATCTGCGGTCTGATAGAAAAGTCGGGGTGTGGCGCAGTCTGGTAGCGCATCTGGTTTGGGACCAGAGGGTCGCAGGTTCAAATCCTGTCGCCCCGACCATCTATCTTTGCCGGCCGTAGTCTATTTCACCGACTACCGGCTTCGGCGGGCATCAGCCCCCTCTCTCCATCAGAACTTCGCGCCCGCTGCTGCATCGCCGTGAGCCTTTTCTCCCGCATTTGACGCCTATGGCTACGGACGGCTGTTCCTTCACGATGGGGAGATAAGAAGATGACTCGGCGTTTGAACGCGAGACTCGGGATTTTAGCGCTGCCTGCGGCAGCATTACTGACGGCGTTAGTCGCACTTTGTATCCCCGCCGACGCGGAAGCGACGGCGGCACCAGACATGCCACTTCCCCCCTGCATGAATGAGGGGGGCGTGCGCACCGGCGCATGCCCGGCAGAGAGCGATGCAGTCGCAGGGTCGGGCGCGGGGCGCTTCACGGCCGGCGGCAGCGTACAAGTCATAACCAACCCCAGGAACCCGGTGTGCAGTACGTGGGATAAGTACGCCGACGTCTGGTCGCCGTCGCCCTGTTTCGCGCGCGTGTCCGCCCCGCGGATCGTCAGCTGCGCGACCATCGACCTGCGGAACGGCAAGCAATTCCGCGAGCTGGCCTGCAACCTGGCGCTGTACAAAACCTCTCAGAGTCTGCCCAGCCCTTTGTTCACCATGCGCCGGCCCGGCGGTGTAGCCGGTTATGACGGCCGCACGGCCTGCGGCGATACGCCGGACTTCAACACCTTCGTCTATGGCGGCCCCTACACCGTCACTCCCTCGATCTGGACTTCTCGCGGAGGAAGCGCCCTGGCGTGTGAGGTGACTTTCGCGGGACCGCGCCCCAATGGTCTCTACGGCCCGACATGGGTCAAGATGAGCGTGGAGATTGGCAGCGCCACGACGGGAGGGAGCTCCTCCGTTGGAGCAAGCAAGTCAGCCGAGTTCTATGTGCCGATCGACGGCGACCTGCGTTACGACGTTGATGTAGACGTCACTGCCACCGCGACGATTCAGGATGCGGACTGGGACAACGGCCGCGTGCTCGCTGTTTATCGCGCAACGCTGTCCAATCGTGGCGGCGCGGCTGCGGAGAACGCACAGCTGACGATCGGACTGCCCAAACACGTCAGATATCAGAGCACGTCGGATACGAGCTGCACGCCGACCACAGCCACGACTTCGCCGATAGCGCGGGGCGGCACGGTGACTTGCACAGGACTCACCATAGCCCCCGGCAGTTTCAGAATGTTCGAGATCGTCGTACGCGTCGTCAACGCGACAGACCTCGATGGCCTGCAGAACGGCGAGCTGGAAGGCATGCGCGGGGTGGAATTCGACGTGCGCGTCGAGAACGACACCGACACGACCAATAACACCGCCGTCGCCAAGCTCGATATCCCGTTTCGCACCGGCTCGTACGGCGAGACCAAAACCGCGATGCAGACGCTGATCCCGTACTTCAACTACCAGACCGACATCTACCATTCCCAATGCAATGTTTATAAGGACGACATCTGGAAGCGGCTCGAGCAGATCCACGCGCAGCATCCGGAAGTGTTTGCCAACCTGTCTTACGGGGGCATCACAAGCGGCGAGTACGACTTACCACTCCTCGGCAAAAGCGATGGCCACGTGGGCGTCGTCGTGTACACCAAGGGCACGCACTATCGGCGCACGGGCATCATCATCAGCGGTACGCCTTCGGCGTCGCCTCTCAGTGGTGAGAGCCTGGTCGGTCCTGCAGAAGAAGGCAGCGGCTTCGCGTTCAACGGCGCCACATCGGATGACGGCAGATATCTCCGCACAGCGGCCGACAAGTTCCCCGGTTTCCCGAAGGAGGAATCCGGCGGCGGCAGCGGTGATTATGGATTCGAAGGCCGCTACGGCTACAACGCCGCGGAATTCGGTGGCGGGACACCAGAGCCAGCACCTGCTGGCGTGAGTTGTCCGTTTGTACCTGATGCTGTGGTGGTGACTACCGAGAGCCCGGTAGAAATCCTCGTGACCAATTCGCGCGGGCAGCGAGTGGAAACTCAGGACGGGAAGATCCTTAAAGAGGAACTCGACGGTGGTATCCACAGCATGGCGTTCCCGCATGTGGATGGCACATATGGCTGGACGCTGGTATTGCCTCCAGACGAATACGATGTGCAGCTACGTGGCACGCGCGCGGGGTCGTACAAACTAACGCTGACAACCTTTGCACCGGACGGCACGCCGAACGCCGTTGTCACGTCGGGTGTGACGACGCCGGGGCAGGTTGATCAGTATGCGGTTGACGCACCCGTTGTTGTTGTGACGCCCGCCCCGCAAACACCTGCGCCGCCCAGCGTGCAACCCACTGGAGGTGGTGGAGGCGGCGGTGGCGGAGCGCTTGATCTTCTGGCGCTGCTGTCGATGGGCGGTGTGCTGGGCCTGCGACTGGCGCGAAGATCAGTCCATCGTGCTGGCTGAGACTCTCGTCTGATGTAGAAGGGGTCGGCAGAAATGCCGACCCTTTCTCGTTGAGGACAGGGGCGCGGCTTGCGAAAGATCATTCCCCGTGCGCCGCCACGTCGCGATCGTGCCGCCGTCCGAGCCACCAACCGTTAATCGCTCCGAGCACGGCCACGCCGGCGCCGAGCCACGCCATTCCCAGCGGCGTCATTCCAGCAGACTCCACAACGTTTCTTGCCTGAGCCACCAGGGCATCAGCGCCGCGATAGACCGGCACGTCGATCAGGTTCTTCGCCTTGTATTTGGTTTCCATATCGAAACGGCTGAACAGCATTTCCCGACCCGGCCGCACCAGCGCGTATTCGCCAGTTCGTCGCACGATCATGACGACGGCTACGACCGCAAACGTGTTCAACACCGTGAGCGTCGCAAACCCCGCAATCATCACCAGCGGCACGACCATCAACAACACAGTGAGGCCCATCCGCGAAGCGATGCGCCCCGTGATGTAAACCTGAGCGACAATCGTGAGCGCCTGCACGATCCAGTCGATGCGGGCGAACACCCGCGTGCGCGACGCCATGTCGGGGAACGTCTGCTCCACGAGACGCAGCTGCTCGAAATATAAGAACGTGTTCATCGCCGAGAGAAACACGACGAAGAGCGCGATCGCGAGCAGATACGGCGACCGCAATACCAGCGTGAAGCCGGCGAAGGGATTGCCGCCGATCGCCTTGTCGCGCTCGTTGACATGCACAGGCGCGTGCGTGGTATCGCCCGCGACGCCGGCAGAAGGAACGTCCCAGCTGTCGCGCCAGATCGAAAGCAGCCGGCGCTGGAACACGATCGCCAATGCGAACAGCGACGCGCCCAGAAACAACACGCCGCTGTTCCCCACGTAACCCACGACCTGATCCGTCAGAAACGGCCCCATGAGCGCGCCGGCAGTGCCTCCCGCCGCAACGACCCCAAACAGGCGTTTCACTTGTCCGCCGTCGAGCAGCTCCAGCATGAAACTCCAGAACACGGAGACCATGAAGAAGTTGATTACGCTGATGAAGACATAGAAGAACTGTCCCACGGCAATGCTGGCTTCATCGCCGTGCATCGCGACGCCAACGCCGGCAAGCACAAGGGCGATGATCGCGTACATCGCGGGAAGGAAAGTGCTGCGGCGAAATTTCGCGACGACCCATCCGTAGAGCGGCACCACGGCGATCGAAGCGATCCACGTGGCCAGGAAAATGTTCGTCACGCGATCACGCCCCAGCACCGTGCCCAGCGTCTCGCGAATGGGCCGCACCGCGAAATATCCCGCCAGCATGCAGAAATACAGGCAGAACGCGGCGGTGATCGCCGGAGCCTCGCGCGGTTCGACAGGAGCAAAGCGACGGATCAGGCGAACAGCAGGCGACATTCAGCTCTTCCGATTCTCAGATCGACGGCAATGCAGTGGCAGGCGCGAGTTGTACGCGAGCATTGTGAAATTCGCCAGCGCATCCAGGGAGCCGCGCGGCCCCCTCCCCGGATCTGCGATCATTACGCGCTATGTCCACGCCGCCTCTTCAACACAGCTTGTCGCCGCTCGCGGAGCGCCTCGAACACGCCGTCCGCCGAGCACTGCCGCTGTGGTCGTTATCGCCTGCTTCGGACGTCTCGCTGCTTGCGATCTCGGAGAACGTCACCTGGCTCGTGTCGGATGCCGCAAGTGATCGCCGTGTCGTCATTCGTGTGCATCGGCCCGGCTATCACACGAAGGCGGAGATTGAGTCCGAACATGCGTGGATTCACGCGCTGCGCGAACGCGGCACCGTCGACACGCCTGCCCTCGTCCCACTTCGTGATGGTGGCTGGCTCGGCCAGATCAGCGACGGCGATCTCACACGTTATGCCGTTGCGTTCGAATTCATGACAGGTCGTGCGCCCGCGGAGACGGAAGATCTGACGAACTGGTTCATGCGGCTCGGCGGCATCAGCGCGCGGCTGCACCAACACGCGCGCACGTGGCCGCTGCCTGCTGGTTTTACCCGCAAGTCATGGAACTACGACACGACCGTAGGACCGATTCACTACTGGGGCGAATGGCAGAACGCGTTGGGCCTTCATGAATTGGGTCCGGAGGCGCGCGCGCTTCTCCAGCGTGTCTGCGAATGCCTGCATCGTCGCCTTGCTTGCTATGGTGAAACGCTGGATCGCTTCGGTCTCGTGCACGCTGACCTGCGGCTTGCCAATCTGCTGGTCGATGGCGAGCGACTCGGCGTGATCGACTTCGACGACTGCGGCTTCAGCTGGCATATGTACGACTTCGCCGCGGCGGTGAGTTTCTTCGAGCATTCGCCGGTCGTGCCCGCACTGATGGATGCATGGATCGCAGGCTACGCAGCCGTTCATCCCCTTGCCGCCGAGCACGTGAATGAGATTCCCGTGATGGTGATGCTCCGGCGCATGCTCCTCACCGCATGGATCGCCACGCATGCGGAAACGCCGACGGCACAAGCCGCAGGCATCGGTGCCTACACACACGGCACGCTGGCGCTCGCGGAGATTTTCCTGACGCGATACGGTTGAGCCCGGGCGTCGCAAAAATCGTCGGGACTCCCGAGACCTGTGTGGATGGCGTGCGCTATCTGCAGTTCACGTCGGGGGCAGCCGTGAAATATAAACCCGACGGGAGCATCGCCAGCTGTTAGCGGGATACAATAGCCACGCTAACGACTTACGCGATGCCGCGCGACGGCGTCCTGATGCGCCCGTAGCTCAGATGGATAGAGCAACGGATTTCTACTCCGTGGGTCGGGGGTTCGAATCCCTCCGGGCGCGCCATCCTATGCACGAGTGACGGTAAGACCGGCACGCCGGTACACATCGAGCGACTCCTCCGGGATACTCCGCTCCACGATGATTCCATCCACCTCCGTGAGCGCCGCGATCACATAAGCGGACGCCGCATTCAGTTTCTCCGCGGAGACCAGCACGTACGTTTCCGCGGCACTCACGCTGAGCGCGCGTTTGATATGCGACTCCTCCAGGTCGCCGGTGCTCAAGCCCGCCTGCGGATGAATGCCCGTAACTCCCATGAAGTACACATCCGCCCGGATGCGGCCGATCGCTTCCATCGCGGCGGAGCCCACCGCCACCACCGAATGCTTGAACAGCCGGCCTCCGATGAGAACAACCTCCACCGACGGATGCTCGACGAGGGCAACAGCAATAGTTGGACTATGCGTGACGACGGTTGCTTTCAGGTCCAGCGGCAGGTGCTTCGCGAGCTGGAGAGTCGTCGTGCCGCCATCGAGGATAACGATCTGTCCCGGCCGAACCAGCTTCGCAGCCGCGCGACCAATGTCGACTTTTGCATCGCTGGCCAGTTGCTGACGGCCTGCGAAATCCACCACTGCCGGGGATGAAGGCAACGCCCCGCCGTGCACGCGCTGCAGCCGACCTTCGCTCGCCAGTTCACGCAGATCCCGCCGGATGGTGTCTTCGGACAGGCCCAGTTCTTTACTGACCGCCTTCGCGATGACCTGCCCGGTTTCGGCAAGGATTTTCAGGAGATGTTCTTTGCGCTGGGAGGTGAGCATTGCGCCACTCTGCACGAATTTTCTTGACCTTGCACGTTTTTGCACGATAGCCTTTTTCCAGCTCGACGGTATTTTCGAATCATACGAGGGCACTCGCCGCATGAATCCCGCAATCGAAGTCATCAAGACCGAGGTGCTGTCGGACAACTGGTATGTCCTGCGCAAGGTGACCTTCAGAATCCGCAAGCGCGATGGCAGTTGGGAAACCCAGAGCCGGGAGGCGTACGACCGCGGCAACGGCGCAACGATTCTTCTCTACGATGTCGCGCGCGAGACGGTGATCCTTACACGGCAATTCCGGCTGCCTACGTACGTGAATGGCAACACTTCCGGAATGCTTGTCGAGGCGTGCGCGGGCCTGCTGGATCGCGACGACCCCGAGCAATGCATAACCCGTGAACTACGTGAGGAAACGGGGTTCCTCGTCCGTGACGTCAGGAAGGTCATGCAGGCGTACATGTCGCCTGGATCGGTCACCGAGATGCTCCACTTTTTCGTCGCCGAGTATTCGCAGGCGCAGCGGGTGGACGGCGGCGGTGGCGTCGAGGAAGAGGATATCGAAGTGCTCGAGCTGCCCTTCGAGGAGGCCCTGGCCCAGGTGGCGTCGGGCGAGATCAGGGATGGGAAGACCATCCTGCTGCTGCAGTTCGCGGCCCTGCATATTTTCAATCCGCCGGACCGCCGCTCTTGAAGACAAGCTTGCGGTACCCCGGCGCAAGTGGTTAGAACTGCATGGATTGCCCGTGTTAAATTTCCGCCGCGCCGCCACAGGTGATCATTCGCTCACCCCTGACACGCTTAATCTTCGAATAGAACATTGCAACGGAGCAGTAGAGGCATGACCACGAGCGCAGATCGGATTCTCACCACGCATGTCGGCAGTCTGCCGCGCAGTCAGACCGTCGCGGATCTGTTGTTCCGTCGTGAGCAGGGCGAGCCCTACTCCCCGGCGGAATTTGATGCGGTCATGACCTCGGCCGTGCAGCAAGTCATCGCGCGGCAGAAGCAGGTCGGCGTCGACATCGTGAGCGATGGGGAAACGGCGAAGATCGGCTACGCGACCTACATCAAGGATCGCCTCACCGGCTTTGGCGGCGACAGTCCGCGCCAGGTGGCGCTCGATCTGCAGGATTACCCCGGGTTCCGCGACCGCATGTCCGTGTTTGCGGGCAAGCAGTCTTTCAAGCGGCAGTCGTGTATCGGACCAGTCGAGTTCGTGGGTTTCGATGACCTCGAGGCGGATCTGCGCCGTATGAAAGATGCGGTTCAGCAGCAGGCGCCCACCGGGGCGTTCCTGAATGCCGCTTCTCCGGGTGTCGTCGCTGCGTTCCAGCCCAATGCGTATTACCCCACGCATGCCGCCTACATCGAGGCGGTGGGTGAAGCGATGCGCACCGAGTACGAGGCGATCGTCAACGCCGGTTTCTACCTGCAGCTCGATTGCCCGGATCTCGCCATGGCGCGCCACACGGGATTTCAGGATCTGACGGAAGAAGAATTCCTGGAGCGCGCGGAGCTGCACGTGGAAGTGTTGAATCATGCGCTGAGGAACATTCCGGCCAATGCCTTGCGCATGCATCTGTGCTGGGGAAATTACGAAGGCCCGCACGATCACGACATCGCGCTCGAGAAGGTGTTGCCGATCGTGTTGAAGGCGAAGCCTGCCGGCATCCTGTTCGAGGCTGCGAATCCCCGTCACGCTCACGAGTGGGTCGTGTGGAAAGAGGCGACGATTCCTGAGGAGAAGGTGCTGATTCCCGGGCTGATCACGTCGACGTCGAACTACGTGGAGCATCCGGAGCTCGTATCGCAGCGGCTGCAACTGTTCGCCGACATGGTGGGGCGTGAGCGCGTGATCGCGGGCACCGACTGTGGCTTCGGCACCTTTGCCGGCATTGGCAAGATGGACGCCGAAATTTCCTACAAGAAGCTCGCTTCGTTGACCGAGGGGGCGGAGCGCGCGTCGCGGGTGCTTTGGGGCCATTGAGCGGCTGCGATTCCCGGCTCGCATCCGCCTGAAGTTCATATATACTCCCGCGCCCTGCGACGTTGCGAGATGTCGCAGGGTGTCTCTCTAGCGCAGATTGTTGGTGTTCCAGTTGACGGTGCCGCTTTCGTTTGCAGTATTATCTGCACCCGTCGCGGCAGGTCAGATCCGGTATTAAGCCTTTGATCACAAAGGGCTTGAGACGCAAGGGCAGCGAAGGCGAAGGTCTTCGGTGCGCAAGGGTCACGGGGTTTTCGAACCCTGGTCGGGTACACGAGTAGCTGTGTCGATGGGCGACGATGGTGGACGTAGCTCAGCTGGTAGAGTCCCGGGTTGTGGTCCCGGTTGTCGCGGGTTCGAGTCCCGTCGTCCACCCCACCTCCCCGGTGGTGCAGCAGAATTCCGGGCCGTTAGCTCAGTTGGTAGAGCAGGAGACTCTTAATCTCTTGGTCGAAGGTTCGACTCCTTCACGGCCCACCATTTATCCGCGCAGGCGCTTACAGCCGCCGCCAGGTGGTCACCCCACCCGACTTATCCTCCAGCACCACGCTCTTCGCGACGAGCTCATCGCGAATGCGGTCGGATTCTTGCCAATCCTTCGCCTTGCGGGCCGCGTGACGCGCCTGGATCAGCGCCTCAATCTCCGCATCCGTCAGCTGATTGGTCGTATCACCCGAACCGAGCGAAAACCACTCCGCCGGATCCAGCTGCGCAATACCTAACACACTCGTCAACGCGCGCAGCTCCGAGCCCAGCTCGATAGCCCGCGCCTCCTTGCCCGCATCGCGCGCGGTGTTGATCTCACGCGTCAACATCTGAATCACGGCAATGGCTTCAGGCGTGTTGAAGTCATCATCCATCACTTCTTCAAACCGCGCAGTACGCTCTGTGCGAACTACAGCGCCGCTCTTCGGCAGATCACGCAGCGTCGTATAAATGCGCGCCAGTGCGGCGTCCGCCTGCTCCAACTGCTCCAGCGAATAGTTGATCGGCCCACGATAGTGGCTCGACAGAATAAAAAATCGCAGCACTTCCGGATGCCGCAGCGTCGGCAACACATCTCTTACCGTGAAGAAGTTGCCGATCGACTTCGACATCTTCTCGTCGTCCACATTCACAAAGCCGTTGTGCATCCAGATGTTCACGAAACGCCCGCCATGCGCACCGCAAGACTGCGCAATCTCGTTCTCATGATGCGGAAATTTAAGATCCATGCCGCCGCCATGAATATCGAAATGCGTTCCCAGCAACGCGGTCGACATCGCGGAGCACTCGATATGCCAACCCGGACGCCCATGCCCCCAAGGGGAAGGCCACGAGGGCTCATCCGGCTTCGCATGCTTCCACAGCACGAAATCCAGCGGATCCCGCTTCGACTCATCCACCTCGACGCGAGCGCCAGCACGAAGATCACCAAGCCGCTTGCCCGACAGCTTCCCGTACCCTTCGAAGCTCGTCACGGAATACAACACATCGCCATCCGGCGCGACATACGCATGCCCGCGCGCAATGAGCTGATCGATCATTGAAATGATGTCGGGCACGTACTGGGTCGCGCGCGGCTCGAAGTCCGGACGCACGATGGAGAGCTTCGCGCAGTCCTCATTCATCGCATCGATGAAACGCTGGGTCAGCGCCTCCATCGCCTCGCCGTTCTTCGCCGCGCGGTGGATGATCTTGTCATCGATGTCGGTGATATTCCTGACATAGGTGACACGAAGCCCGCGATAGCGCAGGTATCGCACGACCATGTCAAACACGGTCATCATCCGCGCATGGCCGATGTGCAGGAAGTCATAAACGGTAATGCCGCACACGTACATGCGCACATGGTCCGCGGTGATCGGCTGCAGCGCTTCTTTTTCGCCCGTCAGAGAATTATGGATACGGATCATGCTCAACTCGCAAAACGGACCAGCCGCGCACGCGCCTGATCGGGAGACATAGCCTTCAACAACGGCGCCAGCTCAGGACCATGCGCGCGACCCGTGAGCGCGACGCGCAAAGGCATGTAAAGCTCGGCACCCTTCTTTCCTGTAGCGGCGCGTACAGCGCCAGCGATAGCACGCAAATCGTTGCCGTTCGCGGCAGCCGCATCGGCGGCCGCAGAGAAATAACTCGTGCCCGCCCCCGCCACCACCTGCTGCTCTTCCGCATCCAGCACCGGCGGACCGCCAAACACAACATCCACCCAGTAACGCGCATCTTCCGGCAACACGAGATTGGGCAACACAGCCTGGATGAACTCAGCCACGACGTGATCTTCGAGACCCGCCGGCAACACCTGCGATAGCCAACGACGCGCAACCTCCGGCGACATGCGATGAACCGCATCCTTCTGCCAGACTTTCAGCTGCGCCTCATCGAATCGCGCCGGGGACTTGCCGAGATGCGCGGGATCGAACGCCTTCGCCATCCCGTCGATCGTCAGAAAACCATGCTCGTCCGTCGAGTGACCGAGACGGAAGATGTGATTAGCAACCGCTTCGGGCATATATCCGCGCTCACGAAACTCACGCACGCTCGCGGCGCCGTGACGTTTGGAAAGCGGCGCGCCGTCGTGCCCCGTCAGCATCGACACGTGTCCATATGTTGGTTTGCGCAAGCCCAGCGCGTCCATGATGAGCAGCTGACGCGGCGTGTTGGTGAGATGGTCTTCGCCACGCAGAACATGCGTCACGCCCATGGTGGCGTCGTCGATCGCGTTACAAAAGAAAAACGCGGCGGAGCCATCCGCACGGCGGACGATGAAGTCGCCGATATCATCCGAAAGAAAACTCTGCTCGCCATGCACGATGTCCGTGAACTCGACACGCTGACCCGTCGGCACGTGAAATCGCAAGGTCGGAGAAATCCCCTGCTCGCGCTTGCGCGCCTGCTGCTCCGGCGTGAGATTCCGGCAGGTGCCGGCATATCGCGGCGGACGGCCCGACGCCAGCTGCGCGCGACGCGAAACGTCCAGCTCGATCGTCGAGCAAAAGCACGGATACACCACGCTCTGCTGCTCGAGACGCGCGAAGTGCTGCTCATAGAGCGCCTTGCGCTGCGACTGACGATACGGCCCCTTGTCATCCTCACGATCAGGACCCGCATCCCAGTCGATGCCGAGCCAGCGCAGATCCTCGATGAGCTGTACGGTGTGCGCTTCCTGGCTGCGTTCCGTATCGGTGTCCTCGACGCGCAGGAGGTGGCGCCCCCCCGTGCGCCGCGCAAGCAGCAGATTGAAAAGCGCCGTGCGGGCGTTCCCCAGATGCAGGTCGCCTGTGGGACTGGGTGCGAACCGCGTGACCGCGGGCGTGTCTAGGATAAGGCCCTTGGCCTCCGTGGCATTCATGGTCGCAATGTTACGGTATGAGGGAGACTTTCCGGCACTGCCGGGAGCCTGAAGATCGTAAGGCCGTGCCGATTCTGGGTGTGTCGGCACCTTTAGTCCCGCCGGCAGAGCCGGCCGCCTCCCCACACCCGTGCTTGCTAGAATTCGCGCCCTGTTCCCGGGGCACTCATGGAGATCTGATGCGCTCATTGTCGATGCGCCGAGCCACGCTCGGCCTGGCCGCGGCCGCCCTGCTGGCCAGTTTCACCCTGCAGGCTGCGCCCGAAGCGCCTCCCCAGGTCCGCGTGACCACCAGCATGGGCGATTTCGTCATTGAGGTGCTGCCCGATCGAGCGCCCCTGACGGCGGCCAACTTCCTGCGATACGTCCGCGAAGGGTTCTACACCGGTACGGTGTTTCATCGTGTCGTCAGCAATTTCGTGGTCCAGGGCGGCGGGCATGCCGCTGGCGACTACAAACTGAAGCCGGTACACGAGTCCGTTCCCAATGAAGCCGGCAACGGACTGCAGAACAAACGCGGAACGGTGGGACTCGCGCGCTCCGAGACCGCGCACAGCGGCAACTCGCAGTTCTATATCAACCTCGCGGATAACACCGACCTCGACCCAGTGCCCACGCGCTGGGGTTACGCGGTCTTCGGGCGCATCGTGCAGGGAATGGATGTGGTCGAGCGCATGGGGGTCGTCCCCACCGGGAACATGGGTCCGTTCCCGTCCGATGCGCCGCTCAAGCCCATCGTGATTGAGAAGGTGGAATTGCTGTCGAAGTCGGCTGCTGTGTCGCCGGCAGTGCCTGGTCCTGGCGCCAATGGATCGGCGCCACAACCGGCGGCGCCAGTACCGGGTACTAACACGCCGCCACCGGCGCCCTGACACCTGATATGGCGCGACTGTTCGTTTCCGACCTGCACCTCGATGCGGCTGAGCCAGCGGCGGTCGAACAGTTTCTGTCGTTCCTGAAGACCCACGCAGCCGCCGCCGAGGCGCTGTACATCCTCGGCGATCTGTTCGAAGTGTGGATCGGCGATGACGATCCCGACCCCGTGAAAGCCGCCGTGTGCGCGGCGATGCGTGACTTCACCTCGAGTGGCGTCGCGTGTTTCGTCATTCACGGTAATCGGGATTTTCTGCTGGGGCGGGACTTTGCACAGCGGACAGGCGCGCGACTCCTGCCCGACCCCGTCGTTGCCGAGTTCGAAGGCGAGCGCGTGTTGCTCACACACGGCGACACGTTGTGCGTCGACGATGTGTCTTATCAAGAGTTGCGGACGGTCGTGCGCAATCCGGGTTGGCAGAGGCGCTTCCTCGCCCTGCCTGTTGCCGACCGTGAATTGTTAGCAACGCAGGCACGCGCGGGAAGCAAGGCACACACGTCGCGCACCATTCCTGTAGTGATGGATGTGAACGCGGAAGCGGTGAATGCCGCGTTTCACGCGGCGCAGGTACGACGGATCATCCACGGGCATACACATCGTCCGGCCGTGCACGATCTCGTGTTGGATGGCGAGCCGGCCCAGCGCATCGTGCTGGGCGCATGGTACGAGCAGGGCAGCTACCTGTTTGCGGAAAACGGCCGCTACGAGTTGCGGGAACTACCGCGCTGACAGCGGCCTACGCGGAAGCGGGCGGGCCCGAATGAAAGCGGAACTGCTCATCAGGTGTTGTCACCAGTTCCGCTTCGCGAGCGGCGATCACCTTGAGGCGTTGTTGCCAGTCATCTGACGCCGCATGCTCGCCCGCAGCGGCGAAATTAAGATACAGCTCGAAGTGCCGCGCCTCGGAAGCTTCGAGCTGGGCGTAGAACGCGCCGAGCGGAGCGGGCAGACGGGGCGCGAGCAATCTGAAGCGCTCGCAGGAGCGGGCCTCGATCAGCGCGCCGGCCAGCAGCAGGTCCAGCTTTCGATGCGGCTCCTGAGTCCGCAGCTCGGTGCGCAGACCCGCCGCATAACGACCTGGCTTCTGGCGGCTGAAAGGCACATCCAGAGCCGACATCATCCTGGTGACCTGCTCGAAGTGGCGCAGCTCCTCACGCGCCAGGCGCGAGAGCGCCATGCAAAGACGCTTGTCTTCCGGATAGGCAAACATCAACGCGAGTGCTGTGGAAGCGGCTTTCTTCTCGCAGTTCGCGTGATCGACCAGCAGTTCCTGCCAGCGAACGACGGCTTCATCGACCCACGCGGTGGGCGTGGGGACGAGGAGCATATTGATCACGCCGCCGCCGGCGCCGTGCGTGTCGTCGCGTCTGCTTTTCGCAGCCGCCAGCGTCGAACCGGCGGCTTCAACGGCGGGGTACCGGTCACCACTCGCGCCCGTACCGGCTGGCATCGGCTTCACGCCGCCACCGACGCCGAGCGTGTCGTCGCGTCTGCTTTTCGCAGTCGCCAGCGTCGACCCGGCGGCTTCAGCGGCGGGGTAACGGTCACCACTCGCGCCCGTGCCGGCTGGCATCGGCTTCACGCCGCCACCTCGGTACCGGCGAACTCTTCGGCCAGCGCGCGCAGCGCCGTCACGGCAGCTGCGGCCGACGGAATGCGATCCTGCGGGTCCTTCGCGAGCAGTTGGGAAATCAACGGCTGAAACACAGCGAACGCCGCCGGCAACAGAGGAATCGGCGACTTGCGATGCTTATAAATGATGCCCATCGGCGTATCCGCCTGATAGGGCTTCTCATGCGCCAGCATCTCGAAAAGAATCACGCCCAGGCTGTACAAATCACTCCGCGCATCGATGGGCTCGCCGTGCCCCTGCTCCGGACTCATGTAATGCGGTGTGCCGAAAATCATGCCCTGATCCGTAATCTCTCTCGCCAGCAGCGCATCCTTGGCCAGGCCGAAATCGATCAGCGCCGGGCTCGAATCATCGCGCAACATCACGTTACCCGGCTTGAGATCCCGATGCAGGATGCCCGCAGCGTGAATCGCATCCAGCGCCGTCGCGATCGAAATCGCAATCGTCAGCGCGTCCCTGGGCAACAGCCCCGTACGCAGCCGGCGACGCAAATCTCCCGCGCGAAAATATTCCATCACGAGATAAGCATGCTCGTCGCTCATCCCCAGATCGAACAGTCTCACAATATTGGGATGGCGGATCCGCTGCACGATCTCGTATTCCTGTAGAAACCGCTTGAAGGATTGATCCAGGTCATTGGCGACCATGCGATCCCGCGCCACCTTCAGCACCACGAGTTCGCCCGCCTGCTCGCTCTCTGCGAGGAACAGCTCCGACACCACCCCATTGGCGATGCGCCGAATACGACGGTATCCGCGAATGAAAGCATCCCCGAAGCGCTGCAAGTCCCGCGCGTCGGCGGCCATTCGCAAGGCGGCGCGTGACAGACCCTGATGACGGGCGGCCGAGTGCAGCGCTTCGATCAGCTCCCCTGCCTCGATGTTGGCGTGGGTCAACACGGCATGTGCGCCAAAGCCACGCGCATATCGCGCGTCCACATCATCACCCACTTCGCCGCTCAGAAAAATCACGGGCGCGAAGCCGGAAGGAATCTCCTGCAGCCATTCAACACCACGGCCACCCGGCCACTCCCGTGACAGCAGCACGGCATCGAAGCCCTGCGCGAGAAACTCAGGAGAAAACGTACCGCGGAGCACCGGGTCGTAGCTCGAAACCTCAGCCTCCGGCCACTCGCGCCGGATATGCCGGATCACCTGCTCGCGCTGCTGCTCGCCATGTTCAACCAGCATCACACGCATGACAGCTTGAGCCCGATGACGATGTCACCGACGTTCGTGCCGGTCGGTCCAGTGCTGACCAAATCGCCCGCGGCTTCCAGCGCGGTCCCGGCATCGGCACGATCCAGACAATCAGTGACATCGAGATCTGCAAGCACGATGCGAGCGCAGGTTTCGCTGTCGACTAATCCGCCGGCATCTTCGGTGGGGCCGTCCGTACCGTCTGTGCCGGCAGCGAGCAGCAGGAGATCATCATGGCCTGCAATGAGTTTCGCGGCAGCGAGCGCGAGATGTTGGTTTCGTCCGCCCCGCCCTGGCGAGGCAGGTAACGTGACCACCGACTCACCGCCCCAAACACATACCTGAGCGGCGCTCACAGCGAGTTCGTGCGTGAATCTCACGGCAAGCCTCGAGGCGTCGTCGTCGAAACGTTTGCGCGTCGCTTGCGTGCGCAAGCCGCGCTCTTCCGCCGCGGCACGCACAGCGCTAATGGCTGCGTCGACAGATCCGACGATCTCGCGTTGGATATTGTCGTGACTTCGGCCCGGTGTGCTTCCCAGAAGGCCCGAGCCGATGATGTCCGGATCATTGCCCGGCACATCCGAGATGAACAGCGCACGCGCGCTTCGCTCACCCAATCGCGCGGCCAGCTTGCCGCCCTTGATGCGCGAAAGCGTAATACGTCGCGCGTTCAACTCGTTGATCGGTACGCCGCTCGCGAGACCTTCCTGATTGAGCCGCGCGAGATCGGCGAACGTCACGCCATCGTCCAGCACTTCCACCAGACTCGATGCGCCGCCGGAAATCAGGAACAGCGGCTCGACATCTGCTGGCAATGCATCGACCCATTCCAACAAGCGCTGACCCGCGCGCAAGGATCGCTCGTCCGGAACAGGATGCGCGCTCTCCATGACTTCGACACCCGGCAGGGCATGCGCCTCGGGCTCGACGTGATCCTGCTTGGTGATGATCAAGATGCGCTGGAGGGAATGACCCAGCGCGTCGTGCGCGCCCAGCGCCATGGAAGACGCAGCTTTTCCAACCGCTGCGGCCCACACGGGTTTGCCGGTACGGGCGCTGTGTAACAAAGCCTCGCGCACGCAACTCCGCCCGTCCACCCGCGCGAGTGCGGCCTGAAAGAGCTCGAGGAGAATTCGCCGACGTGTGTCGCTCGATCTCACGGCGGCACAGTGCTCAGAGGTTACGAACGACCTTGAGCGGGCCCGGCCGGCCATCGCCGCGACGAACCGCCTTCGCTTCATCCGATCGCTCGCGTTGCAGGCGATCGAGATATTCGCGCGTGACGTCGCCCGTGGCGTACTCGCCAGAGAAGCACGACGTGTCGAACTGCTCGACACACGAGTCATCGTGCTGACAGGCCGCGATCAGATCTTCGAGATCCTGATAAATCAGCCAGTCCGCGCCGATGAGTTTGGCGACGTCATCCACGCTGCGATTCGCGGCCACGAGCTCGCTCGCCGCCGGCATGTCGATGCCGTACACGTTCGGGAAGCGCACCGGCGGCGCCGCCGACGCGAAATAGACTTTCTTCGCACCCGCATCGCGGGCCACGTCGATGATCTGAGCGGAAGTCGTACCGCGGACGATCGAGTCATCCACGAGCAGCACGTTCTTGTTCCGGAACTCCATGTCGATCGCGTTCAGCTTGCGACGCACGGACTTCTCGCGCTGCTGCTGCCCCGGCATGATGAACGTGCGGCCGATGTAGCGGTTCTTGATGAAGCCTTCGCGATATTTCAGACCCAGCTTCTGCGCGACCTGCATGGCGCTCGTGCGGCTGGTGTCGGGAATGGGGATGACGACGTCGATGTCGTGATCGGGCCGCTCACGCATGATCTTCTCGGCGAGCTTGTCGCCCATGCGCATGCGCGCGCGATACACCGAGATGTTGTCGATGATCGAATCAGGACGCGCAAAGTACACGTACTCGAAGATGCACGGCGTATGACGAACAGCGGCAGCCGGCACGCACTGGTGCGAATGCAGCTTGCCCGCCTCGTCGATGTACACAGCTTCGCCCGGTGCAATGTCGCGCACGAATTCAAAGCCAAGGCTGTCGAGCGCAACGCTTTCAGACGCCAGCATCCACTCCGGACCCCGCGTCGACTCGCGACGGCCGAGCACCAGCGGACGAATACCGTTGGGATCGCGGAAGCCAAGCACGCCGTGACCGATGATCATCGCGACGACGGCATAACCGCCACGGCAACGACGATAGACAGCGTTCAGCGCTGAAAAGACATCAGCGGGCGTGACACGCGCGACGCCGACACGTTGCAGCTCGGAAGCGAACACGTTGAGCAGAACTTCAGAATCGGAGCTGGTGTTGAGATGCCGGCGATCCTCACGAGTGAGGACTTCACCGAGTTCGACGGCATTGGTGAGATTGCCGTTATGCGCGAGGCAGATGCCGTAAGGCGCATTCACATAGAACGGTTGGGCTTCCGACGCGCCGTCACAGCCCGCGGTGGGATAGCGGACGTGGCCAATGCCCATGTCCCCTTTCAGTTCCAACATGTGATGTTGTTGGAACACGTCGCGCACGAGGCCGCCGGACTTGCGTACGAACAGCTCCCCGTCTACGGACGTGGCGATACCCGCCGCATCCTGCCCGCGGTGCTGAAGAACGGTCAGCGCGTCGTACAAACGCTGGTTGACCGGGCTAGTACCTACAATTCCGACTATTCCACACATGCCCGCCCCCGTTGGTCACCAGCAGCCATCAAGTATGCGCGGCTTCTCCCACCATGGCACGCAATGCGCTGCCGATACCTTCCGCATACGGAATCAGTATCGAGCGGCGCCACCACGCCTCGCCATCGAGGCGCAACTGCTGCGCGAGGATGACGAACACGCCCAGCACCAGCACTGCGCGCAGCAAGCCAAAGAGAAAGCCGAGAAAGCGGTCGAGACCGCTGAAGATTGAAACCCGAACGAAGTGCCCGATGACCGCGCCGACGGCTGCGCCCAGGAACAACACTCCGACAAAGATGATGGTGCGGGCCGCCCAGGTGCGCACGCTCGCCTGAGCAAGGAGTCCGCCCAGATGCGGCTCGACGAGATCGGCGAAGTACCATGCGGCGAAGAACGCCACGATCCAGGTGAGAACGGCCACCACTTCGCGCATGAACCCGCGGAAGATGCCGACCAATGCAGACACGACGACTAAGCCAATGATCAGGTAGTCGGTTATGTTCATCGAGGCCGAACTCGGACCGCGCCTGGATGAGCGCGGCGCGAATTGTACTAGACGCGCTCACGCCCTGCGCGTGTGCAAGCGCCGGAGTGTTCACAGTTCTAACAACATGGAATGGAGAGTTGTGAAGCACGTCAGGGATGGGGCACCACGGAGCCGGTCTGTCCCGAGGCGCGCAAACGGTTGGCGAGAGTCTGAGCCGCCGCACGATCCGCTTCCGGACCGACTCGCACCCGATACAACTTGCGATTAGTGCCTTTGCCATCCATCACGAACGCAGCGAACCCTTTACCTCGCAAGGAACCGGCCAGCCGTTCCGCATTGTCGCGGCTGGCGAAACTGCCTATCTGCACGGCGAAGCCTTTGCCACTTCCCGCCGACGCCGAGCGGGCCGGCGTTGGAGCGGGCGCCACTGGCTTCTTCGGCGTCGCTTCGGCGACGCGTACCGAATCTTTCGGCCCCGCCGTCGTCGGGACGGGCGGCTTCACAACCGGCGCCGACCCTTTGCTTTCGGCGTTCAAATCTTGCGGTGTGGAGACCGTCGATCCCGGGCTCGCGACTGGCGCATCCGGGAGAGGCTCATCCATCACCGGCGGCGTCTCCACCTGTGCGGCATCGCCGCTTTCTGCGGGCTCCGCGATCTGCTCCGCGGGAATGCCATCAGGAGACTCAGCCACCTCGCCTGATTCCAGCAGCGGGCCACTTTTACGGCTGTCGTCCGCCAGATCAATCGTGTAAGACCGCATCGGCGGCCCTTCGGCCGTCTGCGTCACAGGCGCAGACTTCGGCGCAGGCCCCGACAACAGCTCGGGCACGAGAAAAACGAGCACCGCGACCAGGATGACGGCGCCGGTCAGTCGCTCTTTCACGGGCGGATCCACAATGGGGTTGGGCAGTGCAGACTCAAGCGCACTGGCGCCATCATATCTGAAGCCATTGCAGTGCCGGACCTACGACATAGGTCGAGCCAAAGATCAGCACCCGATCCCCGGCCCGGGCAAAGTTCTTGGCTCGGAGACAACCCTGCTCGACGGAGTCCGCAAGGGTGACGCGCGTATTCGGCGGCAAGGCGAGCGCCTCAGCCAGCTCAGCGGCTGGGCGACCTCGAGCGCCTTCCAGGGTGCAGAGTATCCAGTGATCGACCAGCGGGCTGAGCGCGTGCCCGATACCGGCAGCATCCTTATCGCGAAGAATGCCGGTCACCGCGAAGGTTCGACCCTGCTCGGATCGACTGCGCACATGCGCGGCAAACACGCGCGCGGCGGGCTCGTTGTGAGCAATGTCGAGAATCCATTCCACATCACCCGGGATGACCTGAAAGCGCCCGGCGAGCTGCACCGTGCGCAGCGCCTCGCCCACGATGTGTTTGTCGAACACGTATGGCGCATTCAGAGCTTCCGCGGCGGCGAGCGCTGCCGAAGCGTTTCTGAACTGGATATCTCCAGCCAGCGCGGACGGCGGCAGATCGTTGAACGACCACTTGAGGCCGTGATAACTCCACGTCTCGCCTTCGCCGCTGTCTTCGTGGATCTCCCAGGAGAAATCCTTGCCGGCGACGATCGAGCCGGCCCCGATACTCTCGATAGCCACGAGCACGCTCGCCGGCATATCGTCGGTGCCGAGCACCACTTCATGTCCCGCGCGGAAAATGCCGGCTTTCTCAGTGCCAATGGCTTCGAGTGTGTCGCCTAGATAGTCGCGATGATCGAGTCCGACTGAAGTCAGCACCGCCACATCGGCATTGATGAGGTTCGTCGCGTCGAGCCGGCCACCGAGGCCCACCTCGAGAATGGCGACTTCCACCTGACGCTGCTGAAAAATCCACAACGCCGCGAGCGTGTTGTATTCAAAGAAAGTCAGCGTGTGCTCGCCGCGCGCAGCGTCGATCTTCTCGAAGGCGGCGACCAGTTCTTCGTCGCTCACCTCCGCGCCGTTTACACGGATGCGCTCGTTGTAACGGATGAGATGCGGGGACGTGAACAAGCCGACAGGCGCACCCACAGCTCGAAACAGTGCTTCGAGATGCGCACAGGTGGAGCCTTTACCGTTGGTGCCGCCGACGATGATGACGCGATAGGCCGGACGATCGACGTCGAGCGTGTGCGCGACGGCCGCGACACGCTCCAGACCCATATCGATGGTCTTCGGGTGAACGGATTCCTGAAATTCCAGCCATTCGGCGAGCGTGCGCACGAACTGACTCACAGCCACGCCGCAGCGGTCACGCCGCTACGGCGGCAGGCTGTTTGATCAACACCCGGATGATGCTGGCGATGCGATCCCGCATGTCGCGGCGGTCGATGATCATATCGAGCATGCCGTGTTCGAGCAGGAACTCACTGCGCTGAAAGCCTTCAGGCAGCGTCTCGCGCACCGTCTGCTGAATAACGCGCGGGCCCGCAAACCCGATGAGCGCGCGCGGCTCAGCGATGTTGAGATCGCCCAGCATCGCAAGGCTTGCGGAAACGCCACCCGTCGTCGGATCTGTCATCACCGAGATGAATGGCATATGCGCTTGCGCCAGCCGCGATAACGCAGCGGTGGTCTTCGCCATCTGCAGGAGAGAGAACAACGCTTCCTGCATACGTGCGCCACCACTGGCGGAAAAGCAGATAAGCGAGCAGCGGTTCTCGATGCAGTGATCGGCGGCACGCTTGAAGCGCTCGCCGACGACGGAGCCCATCGAGCCGCCGAGAAACTGAAATTCGAAGGCACAGGCCACGACATCGAGGCCATGGAGCTTGCCCGCGAGCGCGATCAGCGCGTCCCGCTCACCCGTCGCTTTCTGCGCGGCGACGAGGCGATCCTTGTAACGCTTGCTGTCGCGAAACTTGAGCGGATCTTCCGGACTGATATTGGCGCCGATCTCCAGGGTCGGCACGCCCTCATCGAGGAAGCGCTCCAGCCGGTCACGCGCGCCAATGCGCATGTGATGACTGCACTTCGGACAGACATAGATATTGCGCTCGAGCTCCGCGCGGTACAGCACCGCATCGCAAGCCGGACATTTGATCCATAAGCCTTCGGGCACAGACCGCGTACGACGCTCGGTCTTGTTGATGCGCGAAGGCATGATCTTTTCGAACCACGACATGGTGAGATCCGCTCTCTTCCAGACTAACTGGCAGCCAGGGCGGCGATCATAGCGGATCGGGAAGCAATCCGGCCGTCGTTGGCGCCTCCCGGCAGGCCGAAGGCGGCCGGATAGCGCACCGACCAGAAATACAGTCCCTCCGCCGGCGCCGTGGCCGCGGCCTTGGTCCGATCCCGCCCCGCGAGGATTTCGGCGGCCCAGACAGGCTCCGCCTCCCCCCGACCAATGGCCATGAGCAGGCCTGCGATGTTGCGCATCATGTGATGGAGAAACGCGTTGGCGGTGACTTCGAGAATGATCCACGGCCCGTCGCGCTCCACCGTCAGCCGCTCCAGCCGCCGGATCGGGGAACGGGCCTGGCAATCAGACGAACGAAAGGCGCTGAAATCATGCGTCCCCACCAGCAGCTGCCCCGCCTCATGCATACGGGTGTGCTCCAGGGGACGATGTATGAAAGCCGCTCTCCTCGCCGCCAGGGCAGAGCGAATGAGCTGGTTCAGAATGAAGTAGCGGTACGTCCGCGCCTCGGCGGAATACCGCGCGTGGAAATGCATAGGGACCGGACGCACCCATGCCACGCTGATATCGGACGGCAAATTGCTGTTAGCGCCGAGCGCCCATGCGCGCGCCGTGCGATGGACTGACGTATCGAAGTGGGCCACCTGACCCCGGGCATGAACGCCCGCATCCGTACGACCAGCGCAGACGACGCTGATCGATTCCGCGGCAACGACACTGAGCGCGGGCTCGAGCTGACTCTGCACGGACTTCACCGCGCGCTGGGTCTGCCAGCCCGCGTAAGCCGTGCCGTCGTACTCGAGTCCGACGGCGACGCGATTCATCGTGAAAGGCTGCTGCGCCTCGACGTGCTCCGGCCTCAGCCGGGAAGCGATTCGAGGAGCCGCTGCGCTTCCTGTTTCTGCACGACGGAGCCCTCGCCCAGCACTTCCTCGAGGATATTCCGGGCGCCCTCGGGGTCACCCATATCCATGTAAGCGCGCGCGAGATCGAGCTTCGTGCCGACTTCGCTCATCGTGACCGGCTCGAGATCCGGCAGCGCCAGATCTTCGGGAGAAATTCTCTGCGTGGCGGCGAAGGAGTTCTCGGTGACGGTGGCGGCGCCCACATCGAGGTCAACGCCATTGCCCCGGCCCAGGCCGGCCAGCGCGTCCTCATTCCCGCCGAGATCGTAGTCGAGACCCCGGCCCTTCAACGCGCCCATGCGCGAGGTCGCGGACCCGTCCTGATCGTTATCGAAATCGGTCTCGCCGTTGCCGTCCATGCGCCACGAGCCCGTGGCCGACATGAGCGGCTGATCTTCGGTCTGGCCGCGTCGCTCGGCTTCTTCCATCACCCGGCGCGAACGCTCGTCGAGGCCGGCCACCATCGTGGGCGCGTCCTCGGCCTGCGGCTGATCGAGAGAATCGAGCGCGTCGAGATCGAGGCCCAGATCGTCCAGCGCCAGCTCCGCGGTCTGGTCGCCCGGATTCTGCTTGAGCGCCATCGCGACTTTCTGCCGGATGGTGGGATTGTCCTGCGTATGCAGCGCCGGTTGCTCGACCGTCGGCGCCTCCAAAGAATCCAGGCCGTAGTCAGGCAGCAGCGGCGCGGGATCGCGCGACGACATCTTCTGCGTCATCTGACGCGTGGTCGCCGAGCTCGCTTCGCCGTCGTCGCTATCGTGAAGCGCAAACGTGTTGCCGCGAGCCGTTGGATTTTCCGCTGTGGCATCGCCGAGCGCGGAGCCAAAGTCGAGATCGACGCCCTGCTCGCTCATGGGCTCGCCGAGCAGATCGAAGTCGACGCGGTTGTGGCCGCCTTCGAGATCGAGGTCGACGCCCCCGGCGGCCGCATTGCTGAATCCGCCGCTCGCAAACATCGGATCGTCGGGCGCGAGCTGCTTGCCCATGATGACGATCTTTTCCCACTCGCCCGGCGCAGCGTCTTCGCGCGTCTGCGCAAGCTCGTGAGCGGTCTGCAGGAACTGATCGCGGTTGCCCCACACGAAGAACACTTCGAGCAGCTTCAGACGCAGGTCGCGACGATCCGGCTCGCGCTGGATGGCGATGCGGACGAGATCCGCCGCCTGATCGTAAAGACCATACGCCATGTGGAAATCCGCTTCGGCGAGCGGATCACCCTGATCGAGATTGATCGCCGTCTCGCTGCTGATGGTCGTATCAGTGGAGACATTGCGGGTGGCCGGCGCTGGCGCGCCTTCGAAGCGCGGCCGCTGATAAGAACCCGACTCCTCCACGCGGAAGGCGTCTTCATCGGCAACGGTCGGCGTCTCACGGAAAGAAGGCTGGTCGTCACCGAAGCCGCCGCCGCCAAACGTATCGGCACCGGCGCTCGCCGCGGCCAGACGGCCGAGCGAATCGTCGAACTCCGATTGCTGGCGGGCGCGCCAGGCGCGGAGACCTAACAATCCCGCAATGGCAACGACGGCCAGCGCGATCACCCACCACAAACTCTTCAGTGTGTCGATGAGCGAGTTGCCCTCGACCGTTTCCTCAGCAGCCGCGACCGGGCGACGCGGACGCTTGGCCGGCTCGGCGGGAACAGGCTCCGTTGCGGCAGCAGCGGGCTCTTCCGTCACCGCAGGATCGGTCGCCGTAGCATCCGCGACCGGAGGTGTTTGTTCAGCAGCAGGCGATGTCTCAGCAACAGGCGCCGGTGCTTCCTCGGCTGGAGGCACAGGGTCCTGCGCGGCTGCGGGCTGTCCTGACAAACGCGCCTGCAACTGCGCCAACTCGGAGTTGCGCAGCTCGAGGAGGCGACGGGATTCATCCAGCTGGGCTTCGAGCTCGCGCACGCGGCCCTGCAAGGCCTGGCTGTCGCCGCCCGCGCCCGCACTATCAGAAGGAGTAACCAGACGCAGACGACCCGGCTCTGCTTGCGGGGATGCGGTCGACGGCGTGTCAGAACGCCACGCGGCATACTGGCGGCGAATCTCAACAGCGGCTTCGCTTGGCGCAACCGCGGCAACCGTCGCCGAATCTGGAATGCGCAGGACGGCGCCCGAGCGCAGGATATTCATGTTGCCGTCGAACGCGCTGGGATTGGCCTGATAAATAGCCAGCATCCAGCTGCGCGCCTGCCCGGAACTGTCACTCGACAGCTCGCTCGCAATCTCTGACAGCGTTTCGCCGCGACGTACCGTGCGATCGCCACCGGGCAACGTATCGCCTGATGACGACGAGCTCATGCCCGCAGAAGACGACACGGATGACGGTGATTCCACCGGCGCGGGAGCAGGAGCCGACTCAGATTGTGGACGAGCGATAGCGCCTTCGCGCACACCCGTACCCGCTGCTGGTGCGGCCACCACACTGCTGGCGCCAGTGTTCTCGCCCGGCGTGTACACCGGCGGATCCAACAAGGCTGTGTATTCGCGAACGAGGCGACCGCGCGCCCAATCCACTTCAATAAGCAGCGTCAGAAACGGCTCAGTAAGCGACTGGGCAGAACGAACGCGAATGATGTCGCGCCCGTCGGCAGTGCGTTCCGTAGTGGTGGTAACACTGCTCAGAAAGTTAGGCCACTCGAGGCCATACCGGGCAAATGTTTCGCGGGAGGCCACCCTCGCGTTCAGCGTGCCGAGCTCTTCGGGCGTAGCACCCACGAGCTCGATTTCCGCATTGAGCGTGGCATTCAGCGGGGACAGCAGGCGCATGTCTCCAAGACCCACCGCGAAGGCGGCAGGAGAAGACAGCACTAGAGAGAGGGCCAGTGCGCCCCCCAGGGATTTGGCGACCATTACGACACCCTTAGACGCATCAGCCCGAATTTATCTTTTGAAAACATAAGCCTGGACTGCATTTCGCGAGCCCACGCTAGTTCGGCCGGCAATATAACATATGACTCAGATATGGTCGCGGATCAAAACTTCGGCGATCTGCACACTGTTGGTGGCCGCGCCTTTGCGTACATTGTCCGACACTACCCATAGATTAAGTCCACGTTCAGTCGAGATATCTTCACGTATTCTCCCGACATAAACTGTGTCGCGGTTCGCTGCCTCGGTGGCCGCCGTGGGGTACCCACCCGGCTTGCGCTCGTCCATGACCTCGATGCCCGGCGCCTTCTGCAGGAGCTTGCGCGCCTCGACCGCCGTGATCTTCTTCCGGGTCTCGATATGGATGGCCTCCGAATGACCGAAGAACACCGGCACCCGCACCGCCGTCGGATTCACGCGAATCGTGTTGTCCTCCATGATTTTGTGGGTCTCCCACACCATCTTCATTTCTTCCTTGGTGTAGCCGTTTTCCTGGAACTGATCGATCTGCGGCACGCAGTTGAACGCGATCTGCTTCGCAATGACGCGGCCCTTCACCGGCCCCTTGCCTTGCAACAGCGCCGCAGTCTGCTCGGCCAGTTCTTCGACCGCTTCCTTGCCGGCGCCTGACACGGACTGATACGTCGCAACGTTGATGCGCTCGATGCCAACGGCATCGTGAATGGGCTTCAGCGCCACGAGCATCTGGATGGTCGAACAGTTGGGATTCGCGATGATGCCGCGCGTCTTGTACTGGCCGATGGCGTGCGCATTCACTTCCGGCACCACGAGCGGAATGTCGTCCTGGTAGCGGAACTCCGAAGTGTTATCGATCACGATGCAACCGGCCGCGGCCGCCTTCGGCGCGTACTCGCGCGAGATTTCGGAGCCCGCGGAAAACAGCCCGATCTGCGCGCGGCTGAAGTCGAACGTGGCGAGGTCCGTCACGGGATAGCGTTTGCCCTTGAACGTGATGGACTTGCCGACCGAGCGCTCACTCGCCAGCAGAAAGAGCTCGGAAACGGGAAAGTCCCGCTCCTCGAGTACCCGGACCATCGTATCGCCCACGAGTCCCGTGGCGCCCACCACGGCAACGCTGAATGCCCTGCTCATCTGTAAATCCTCATGCCTCTCATCTGACTTTGAACGGTGTGAATCGACGCGGGGGCCGACTCTAATCGGTAATGACCGGTGTCGTGGAGACGACATCGCCATTTTGCGCTCGATGGCGCAGATAGTGGTCGAGCAGGACGATCGCGAGCATCGCTTCGGCAATCGGCGTGGCCCGTAAACCGACACACGGATCGTGCCGGCCCGTGGTCACGACTTCGACCGGCTTGCCCGTGACGTCGATCGTTTGCCCTGGAATCGTGATGCTGGATGTCGGCTTCAACGTCACGTGAACGACGATGTCCTGGCCGGAAGAAATTCCGCCCAACACACCCCCGGCGTGATTGCTCGCGAAGCCTGTTGGCGTGAGCTCATCGCGATGCTCGCTGCCTCGCTGCCGCGCAGACTGCGTGCCCGCGCCAATTTCAACGGCCTTCACCGCGTTGATGCCCATCATCGCGTAGGCGATATCTGCATCCAGGCGATCGAAGACGGGCTCGCCGAGCCCCGGCGGCACTTTGTTAGCAACGATCGTGATTCGCGCGCCGAGCGAGTCGCCCTCTTCGCGAATCTTCCACAACAGCGCCTCGAGCTCAGGTACGCGCGAGGGGTCCGGACAGAAGAACGGGTTGTCATACGCGGACGCCGGGTTCACAGCATCCAAGGAAAGCGGCCCGATCTGACTCAGATAGCCATGGATGCTGACGCCCAGTCGCCGGGCGAGATATTTGCGGGCAATCGCTCCAGCGGCAACACGCACCACGGTTTCACGTGCTGAGGAACGGCCGCCTCCACGGTAATCGCGGAAGCCGTACTTCTGTTGATAGGTGTAATCGGCGTGGCCGGGCCGAAAGCGATCCTTGATCTTCTCGTAGTCGCGCGAGCGCGCATCCGTGTTTTCGATGAGGATGCCGATGGGCGTTCCCGTCGTCAGTCCTTCAAACACGCCGGAGAGAATTCGCGGCGTGTCGCTCTCGCGACGCTGACTCACGAAATGCGATGTGCCCGTGCGACGGCGATCGATATCAGGCTGCAGGTCGGCTTCAGACAAAGGCAGACCGGGCGGACAGCCATCCACGACGCAGCCGAGCGCCGGCCCGTGGCTTTCGCCAAAGGTCGTCACCGTGAACAGCTTGCCGATCGTGTTGCCTGACATTGCCTAACCTGACTTCGCTCGCTTGCCAACCTTGCGCTTGCGCGCCGGTGGACGCACAGCCTCATTCAACTGCTCGGCCGTCAGCAGGAATACCCCGCCGCCGCCGCGCTCAAATGTGAGCCATGTAAACGGCAGCTCACGGAACGCCCGCCGTACCGCAGCCTCGGTATTACCCACTTCCACGACGAGGAGACCTCGCGGCCGCAGATGCGTGGCCGCGTCACGCAGGATGATCCGTACTGAATCGAGACCTCGAGGACCCGCGGCCAGCGCCAGCCGCGGCTCGTGCCGGTATTCGGCGGGCAAGCTCCGCAGCTCGCGCGCGCCAACGTAAGGCGGATTCGTGACGATAATATCGTAGGTCTCCGCCGCAAGACCCGCGAAATGGTCCGATTTCACCAGCCGCACCCGCCGGCCGACCTTATGGAGACGGACGTTCTCGCGGGCGAGCGCCAGCGCATCGTCAGAGACATCCGTCGCATCCACCTTCGCTTTGGGCAGATATACGGCCGCAGCAATGGCGATACAGCCCGAGCCGGTGCCGAGGTCGAGGACCTTCTTCACCGTCGTGGGATCGATCCACGGCGCGAACTGCTGCTCGATCAACTCGGCGATGGGTGATCGGGGAATCAGCGCCCGGGGATCGGTTTTGAACGGCAATCCCGCGAACCATGTCTGCCCCGTGAGGTACACGACAGGGATGCGCTCCTCGATGCGACGGGCAACGAGCGCGTCGACCGCTGCCCGCCCTTTCGCCGTCACGCGGCGCTCGTAAATGCTCGGCTTCACGGTCTGCGGCAGCTTCAACGCGTGCCATACCAACGCCGCGGCGTCGTCCCACGCGTTGTCGGTGCCATGACCGAAGAACACTCGGGCGCGAGTCAGGCGCCGCGCGCCGTCCTCGATGAGATCACGTACACGGACGTTGTTCAGGGATAATCGGCTCATGAAGAATCGTAACTACTGGATCGCCTGCGGCCTCGCCGCGGTCTGTGCCGCGCTCGCCGGCTTCTGGCTGGCCCGCCAACTTGACAGCTCGGCCCCACAACTTGCAAGCGGCACCTGGCTGCCGCATGCGCGCGCGCTCAAAGAGGTCGCGCTCGTCGATACGAAAGGCCAGGCCTTCACTTCCGCGCAGCTGCGGGGACATCCCACGGTGGTGTTCTTTGGCTTCACGCATTGCCCGGATGTGTGTCCGACCACGCTCGCCAAGCTCGCTCAGGTCAGAAAGGCGGCCGCGCTGCCCGATCTGAAAGTGCTGATGGTCAGCGTGGATCCGACGCGCGATACGCCGGATGCTCTCAATCAATATGTGCAGGCGTTCGATCCTGAGTTTCTCGGTGTCACCGGCACGCAGGCGGCCATCGACAAGATGACTTCTGATTTTGGCGTTGCCGTCGCGCGCACCAATCTGCCCGGCGGGGACTACACGGTGGACCACTCCGCCGCGCTCTTTCTGCTCAACGCCAATGGCAAGCTTGCCGCCGTGTTTACGCCGCCATTCGATATCAATCTGATTGCTCAGGATCTGCGCACCGCCGCCCCCGCATTACTATGACCAACGATTCACCGACCCGTGGCGACAAGCTGTTTGTCGCCTTCCAGCATGTCATTCCCCAACACGCCGTCTCGCGATTCATTCACTGGGCGACACGCACGCGCTTCAAGCCGCTGAAGAACGCGATCATCAGCAACTTCGTGCGCGGCTTCAAACCGGATATGACCGAAGCAACGCAGCCGGATGCGCTCGCCTTCGCGACGTTCAACGAATTCTTCACGCGCACGCTGCGGCCGGAAGTGAGGCCTGTCGATCGTGATCCCATGGCGCTGATCTCGCCCGTGGACGGCACCATCAGCCAGATCGGGCCGATCGACGGCTCGCAGATCATCCAGGCGAAGGGGCGGCATTACTCCGTCGACACTTTGTTAGGCGGCTTGCAGGACTGGAGCAAACGCTTCGCCGGCGGGTCTTTCGCGACGCTGTATCTCGCACCTTATAACTACCATCGCATCCACATGCCGCTGGCCGGCACGTTGCGGGCAACACGCTTCATTCCGGGCCGGCTGTTCAGTGTGAATGCGGTGACCGCGGCGGCCGTGCCAGGTTTGTTTGCTCGCAATGAACGCGTGGCTTGTCTGTTCGAAGCTGGAAACGTGCCGTTTGGAATGGTGCTCGTCGGCGCGCTGAATGTCGGCAGCATCGAAACGGTATGGCATGGGGAGATCACCCCGTACGGGCCAAAGCGCGTTACGGATCTGCCGTTGCCCGCTGAACGCGCGCCTCTGCATCTCGACAAAGGCGACGAGATGGGACGCTTCAACATGGGGTCCACAGTGATCCTGTTGTTGCCGCCGGGCGCGGCGGCGTGGCTGCCGGAGCTGAAGTCCGGCACGCGCATCAAGTTCGGACAGCGGCTGGCCACGCTGCGGTGAGCAGTTGGCGACCCACGGCTACGCGAGCCACGCTCGAGCGGAGAGCTGCGCTGCTGGCTGCGACAAGGAGTTTTTTCGCCGAGCGGCGGGTGCTGGAAGTGGATACGCCCGTAGTGGTTGGCTCCCCGGTCACCGACGTGCACATTCATTCGGCGCGCGTGCAATTTGAAGAATCGGCGAGGACGTTTTTCTTACATACGTCGCCCGAATATGCGATGAAACGACTGCTGGCCGCGGGCAGCGGGGATATTTATCAGATCTGCCACGTGGCAAGAGGGTATGAACGCAGCCGCATTCACAACGCGGAGTTCACTCTGGTGGAATGGTATCGACTGGGATACTCACTGGGCGAGCTCATGGATGAGGTGGCCGGGCTCGTGGCGGAATTGGTGAATGAACGGCGCGCTGTGGAGCGCATCAGTTATCAGGAATTGTTTCTCAGGGAAACGGGGCTTGATGTGTTTATGGCGCCTCATGAGGCGCTGAGTGAGGCGGCTTCGACTGCCGGATTCAAGAGCCCTCAATCGCCGGGCGGCGTGGAGAAAGACGAAGAAAAAAACCTGTTGTTGGATTTTTTGATGGGCGCCGTCATCGGGCCGCGACTCGGGAAGAACGGCATGACCTTCGTCTATGGCTATCCCGCATCGCAGGCAGCACTGGCACAGCTCGATCCGCGAGATCCACGCACAGCGCTCCGCTTCGAGTTGTACCTCGACGGCGTAGAGCTCGCGAACGGCTTCAAGGAACTCGCCTCCGCCACCGAACAACGCACCCGCTTCGAACACGACATTCAACAGCGGCAGGAACGCGCACTGCCCACCCACAACATCGACGAAAATCTCCTCGACGCGCTCGCCGCCGGACTGCCAGATTGCGCGGGCGTCGCCCTCGGCTTCGATCGCGTGCTGATGATCGCCACGGGCGCTCGCACCATCGACGAGGTGTTAACTTTCCCAACCGAGCACGCCTGAAGGACCAGCCCTCATGAGCTTCACCAGCACCCGCTACGATTTCACAGACAAGGACGGCGACTACGCCCGCGTCGCGCAGGAACTCAACGCGCTGCTCGCAGGCGAGCGAGATGTCATCGCGAACGCCGCCAACACGTCCGCGCTGATCTACGACGCGTTGCCGCATCTCAACTGGGCCGGATTTTATTTCCTGAAGGATGGCGAGCTCGTCGTCGGACCCTTTCAGGGAAAGCCGGCGTGTGTGCGCATTCCGCTGGGCCGCGGCGTCTGCGGAACCGCCGCCGCTACGCGCGAGACGATCGTCGTCGCGGACGTGCACGCGTTTCCGGGTCACATTGCATGTGACGCGGCGTCGCAATCCGAAATCGTGATTCCCCTGCTCAAAGGGGGACGGGGCGGTGAGCTGCTGGGCGTGCTCGATCTCGACAGCCCGGCGCTCGGAAGATTCGACGAATCAGATCGGCGCGGGCTCGAAAGCCTCGCCGCGATATTCGTCGAATCGTCGTTCTGAGATGCGCCGCCGGCGGGCGGCGCAGGCGCAACTTACTGTTTGGAGCGCGAGATGTATTCGCCCGTGCGCGTATCGATGCGCAGGGTTTCGCCTTCGTTGATGAACAGAGGCACGCGCACCATGGCGCCGGTCTCGAGCTTTGCGGGCTTCTGACCACCCGTCGCGGTATCGCCGCGGACGCCCGGATCGGTCTCGACCACTTTGAGGTCGATGTGCGAAGGCGGTGTCACGACCAGCGGCTCGTTGTTCCACAGCGTGATGACGCACACGGTGCCGTCTTTCAGCCACTGGGCGGCGTCGCCGACGGCGGCCTTGCCGGCCGTGTACTGCTCGAAGTTGTCCGGCACCATGAAGTGCCAGAACTCGCCGTCCTGATAGAGGAACTGCATGTCGGTATCCACGACATCGGCTGCTTCGGCCGTGTCGCCCGACTTGAAGGTGCGCTCGATGGTTCGGCCCGTGCGCAGGTTTCTCACCTTCACGCGGTTGAATGCCTGGCCCTTGCCCGGCTTGACCATCTCGTTCTCGACGATGGAGTAAGGATCCCCATCGAGGAGGATCTTCACGCCGGATTTGAATTCGCTGGTGCTGTAGCTGGCCATTTCTTTCTCGCGCCAGGGACCCCAGAATTGGGACCCCGATAAAGGCCGCGCATGATAACGGCATCACCCTCGACCCGCCAACCGCAAAGCGTCCGCTGGCAACACGAACTTGCATCCGCCCTCACCTCGCCTGACGCGCTCATCGCGGCGCTCGGGCTGGATCCGGGCCTCATTGAGCCTGCGCGACGCGCGGCTCGCGCGTTCCGGCTGCAGGTTCCGCTGGGGTACGTGGCGCGCATGAAACACGGGGATCCGAACGATCCGCTGTTGAGACAGGTGTTGCCGCTGGGGGTTGAGCTCGACGAGGTGCCGGGCTATGTGTCAGATCCGCTGGGCGAGGCGGATGCGTTACGCGCCCCCGGCCTGCTCCACAAATATCAGGGTCGCGTGCTGCTGGTGACGACCTCGGCCTGCGCCATTCACTGCCGATACTGTTTTCGCCGCGAGTTTCCCTACGCGGATCAGAAAAGCGATCTGCCCCGCTGGCGTGAGGCGCTCGATGTCATCGCCAACGATGCGTCCATCGAGGAAGTGATCCTGAGCGGTGGCGACCCGCTTTCGCTCAGCGATTCGCGTCTCGCTGCTTTGACCGACGCGCTGGTGCGCATCCCGCACGTCAAACGACTTCGCATTCACACGCGCCAGCCCGTTGTGCTGCCTTCGCGTGTCGATGCCGGATTGTTGGAGTGGCTCGGCCGCCTGCCGTGGCAGGTGGTGATGGTGCTGCATTCCAACCACGCGAATGAGATCGACGCGAGTGTGCAGGACGCGTGCGCCAAGCTGCGCGCGGCGGGCGTCACGCTGTTAAATCAGTCCGTACTGCTCCGGGGCGTGAACGACGATGAGCACACGCTGGCCGCGCTCTCAAAGCGTGTGTTTGCAGTCGGCGTGCTGCCCTATTACCTGTTCCTGCTCGACAAGGTGCGGGGGGCGGCGCATTTCCACGTGCCTGATGAGGCGGCCCAGCGCATTGCGGGCCGCCTGGCGGGGCTGTTGCCCGGGTATTTGGTCCCGAAGCTGGCGCGTGAAGTGCATGGTGCGCCGACGAAGGTCACCGTACCGTCGCTGATTTGAGACTTGCGCACCGGCCTTGGGCAAGGGTGGCGACTAGACTCCAGACCGTCATGGGATCCGGACGATCAGGAGAAATTGCGGTGTCGGAGCAGAATGCGGTTCCGCTCATTGTTCTGAGCGCCGCGCGGGATCCCGTTGAGGCGATCAACAGTATTCTGCGGCGTGCCGGCCATCCTGCGCACTGCACCTGGATTCCCTCGCTGCGCGATCTTGCCGACGCGCTGGTGCAGATCAATCCCGAGCTGCTCCTGCATGTCGCCAGTTCGAGCGAAGAACTGAAGATGGCGGCAGACGTGCGCACGCAGGTCGCGCCAACGGTACCGCTCGTTGCGGTAACAGAAGTCGTAGACGAAGCCCGCATAGCCGAGGCGCTACAGCACGGCGCCCGCGACGTCGTTTCTCTCGAGAGCCCCGTGCGTCTCGCGGCGGTGCTCGCCCGTGAGCTCAAAGCATTCCGTCTCGAGCGTGCGCTCAATGCGACGTTGAAGTCCGCACACGATGCGCGCAAGCAACTCGAGACTGTTCTGCAGCGTTCGAACGATGCCATCGTGCAAGTGCAGGAAGGCATCGTCGTGGACGCCAATCCATCGTGGGTCGATCTGTTTGGTTTCCTCGGTGCCGACGCCCTCACGGGCCATCCGATCATGGATCTGTTCGAGGAAACGGGGCATTCCGCCTTGAAGGGTGCGTTGTCCGCCTGTCTGCAGGGCAGATGGAGTGATCACACGCTGAAGCTGAATGGCGTGCATCCGGACGGCACGACGATGCCGGTGGAGCTCGTCCTGGCTTTGGGTGAGTACGACGGTGAGCCGTGTGTCAGATTGGTCATCCCGACGCGCAAGGTGGATGAGCGCAAGCTCGCGAACGAACTCACAGATGCCGTCCGACACGACAGCACCACGGGCCTCCTCAATCGTCGTCCATTATTAGAAGCCATCAACGAGCGTCTGGCGACGCCGGCGGCCGGTGGCTTGCGTTATTTCGCGATGATCCGCATCGACATGTTTGCGACGATCGAGCGCGACGTCGGCATCATGGCGAGCGAGGATTTTCTGTGTGAGTTCGCCGCGACCTTGAAAAAGCAGGTCCACGCGAAAGACATTCTGGGCCGCTTCGGTGGCGTCAGTTTTCTGGCATTACTCGAGCGCGGCACCGAGCGTGATGTCGAGGTCTGGAGTGAGCAGTTGCTGGCGACCATTGCCAAGCAGGTGTTACACATCAAGGACAAGGCGTTATCCGTAACGTGCACGATTGGCCTGACTGTAGTTCCTCCGGCCGGTGGCAACATCGACGGTGCAATTCTTGATGCGATCGCGGCCGTGCGAAAGGGCCGCGGCAAGAATGGCAATCAGATCGTGATGACGGATCGCGCGGATGCTGACACTCGGGTTCAGTCGTACGACAAGGTTTGGGTCAAGCACATCAAGGCGGCCTTGATGGAGAACCGTTTCCGGCTCGTGCAGCAGCCGGTAGCGAGTTTGCAGGGTGAGGATCCTGGCATGTTGGACGTGCTGGTACGCATGGTCGATGTGCAAGGCAAAGAGGTCCTGCCCTCGGAGTTCATGGCCGCCGCGGAGCGCAATGATCTCTTGAAGAACATCGACCGGTGGGTTGTAGGCGCGTCGCTGTCTTTCGCGGCCCAGCGCAAACCCGGCTGTCTCTTCGTGCGTCTCTCGAAGGAAACGGTCAAAGATCCGAGTTTTCTCGAGTGGTTGGATAATCACATACGCACCAGTCGAGCCGAGCCGATGCGGCTGTGTTTCCAGGTGGCTGAGGAAGTCGCGGCGAGCCACATACCTCAGGTCACGGCGCTTGCGAAGGCGTTGCGGGCGAAGGGGTTCAAGTTTGCGTTGGAGAGTTTTGGTGCCGGTCGAGATCCGCACAGTTTGTTGACGACGGTGGGTCTGGATTACGTGAAGATCGATGGTGCGTTGATTCAGGGGTTGTCCGCGAACACGGATTTACAGGCGCGGGTAAAGGGGTTGGTGGAGGCTGCGACGGGGTTGTCCATTCAGACGATTGCCGAGCGTGTTGAGGATGCGAACACGATGGCGGTCTTGTGGCAGCTGGGAGTGCAGTACATACAGGGCTACTTCGTAAACGAGCCTGAAGAGGTCGTCTACCGGGCCTAGGGCTGTGCCCGCCATGGATGGCGGGCACAGAGGCTACAGGGATGTATTCACGCCGTCCCCGGGTGGGTGTGGTGCTGAAGGCGCCTCTTCGCACAGGCGCTCTTCATCTCCGCTCAATCGCCTTTAGGCGCAGGCGCATCCGCCTCGAGCCGATCGACTTTGCGTCGACCCTGGGGCAGCACGGCTCCGCGCTGAGCGCGCTGTCCCCGATACTGTTTGAGTTCTGCCCAGGTGAGGGTCATCTTCCTTTCCCCGGACCAGATATTCAGCACGCCGCCCGGCGGCACGACAGTAATACCGGTGACGACCTCGCCCTTGGCGCCGCCTTTCTTGGCGGGCGCCGCCAGATCATAAAGTTTATTGCCCTTGCCTTTAGGCATTTCCGGCACATCAGCAACCTTGAAGGCGAGCATTTTCCCTTCGCTCCCCACAACAACCACTAACGAATCCGGGGAAGGCACAAACGCAGGCGGCAACACCAGCGACCCTTCCGGCACGTTCAGAATGGTTTTGCCGGCTCGGCGATCTGTAAGCAGTTCCTTGAGGCGAACAGTAAATCCGTACCCCGCGTCGGATGCCAGAAGCCAGAGGTCTTCAGGCTCACCCAGCATGACCCCGGCAAACTTGGCCCCATCGGGTGGATTCAGTCGTCCAGACAAAGGCTCCCCCTGCCCGCGAGCCGAAGGCAGCGAGTGCGCGGGCAGCGTATAAGTCCGCCCCGTGCTATCCACAAACACTGCAGGTTGCAGGCTGCGCCCACGGGCAGCCGACTGGAACTCATCCCCGGTCTTATAAGAGAACGACCGCGGATCCACATCGTGCCCCTTGGCCGAGCGCACGAAGCCGCCCGTGGATAGCACAACCGTCACAGGCTCATTGGGGATGAGCGAAGTTTCATCGATAGCAACAGCCGCCTCACGCTCGACGATTCGAGTGCGCCGTGCATCGCCATACTTCTCTGCATCCTCAGCGATCTCCTTCCCAACAAGCTTACGCAAGCGCGTCTTGCTCTTGAGGAGAGCGTCCAGATCATCGCGTTCCGCTTCGAGCTCTTTGCGCTCTTCGCGGATTTTCATCTCTTCCAGTTTGGCGAGATGGCGCAACCGCGTCTCGAGGATGAACTCGACCTGTTCCTCAGAGAGCTTGAAGCGCTTCATGAGAACGGGTTTCGGCTCGTCCTCGCGGCGGATGATGCGAATGACCTCATCCAGATTGAGGTAGACCGCCATCAAGCCTTCGAGGATGTGGAGTCGGCGGGTCACCTTCTCCAACCGATGCTGCAAGCGGCGCGTCACCGTCTCGATACGGAACTGCAGCCACTCCGTCAGCATTCCGCGCAGATTCATCACGCGCGGCCGGCCATCCAGCCCGATGACGTTCAGATTGACGCGATAGTTACGCTGCAAATCCGTCGTCGCGAACAGATGATTCATCAGCTGTTCGAGGTCCACCCGATTGGACTTGGGCACCAGCACCAGGCGCGTCGGGTTCTTGTGATCCGATTCGTCCCGCAGATCTTCCAGCATGGGCAACTTCTTGTTGCGCATCTGGTCCGCAATCTGCTCCTGCACGCGAGTGCCGGACACCTGATACGGGAACGACGTAATGACGATGTTCCCGTCTTCAAACTCATAAGTGGCACGGGCCTTGAACCCACCCATGCCTTTCTCATAAAACTCGACGAGATCAGACCGCGGCGAAATGATTTCCGCCCCGGGCGGCAGATCCGGCCCCTTGATGTGTTTCATCAGGGCCTTGGTCGTCGCCTCCGGATCTTCCAACAGATGCAGACAGGCAGCCGCCACCTCACGCAGGTTATGCGGCGGAATATCCGTCGCCATACCCACAGCGATACCTGAGGTGCCATTCAGAATCAGATTGGGCAGCCGTGCCGGCAGAATGATCGGCTCTTCCAGCGTACCGTCAAAGTTAGGCTGCCAGTCGACCGTGCCATGAGCCAGCTCGCCCAACAGCACATCAGCGTATTTGGTGAGCTTGGCTTCCGTGTATCGCATGGCTGCGAACGACTTCGGATCGTCCTGCGAGCCCCAGTTACCCTGTCCATCGACCAGCGGATAGCGATACGAAAACGGCTGGGCCATCAGCACCATCGCTTCGTAACACGCGCTATCGCCGTGCGGATGAAACTTGCCGATGACGTCGCCAACCGTACGCGCAGACTTCTTGTGCTTCTGCCCGGCGGAAAGCCCAAGCTCGCTCATCGAATACACGATGCGTCGCTGCACCGGCTTCAGCCCGTCGCCCAGCGCAGGCAGAGCGCGATCGAGGATCACGTACATCGAATATTCGAGGTAGGCCTTCTCGGTGAAGGCGCGCAGTGGCTGCTTCTCGATGCCTTCGAAATTCAGTTCCTGATTGTCGGCCATCAGACGACCACCTCAGCCAGATTACCCTTCGTCTCGAGCCATTCGCGGCGATCCGGGGCGCGTTTCTTTGCTAGCAACATATCCATCAGCTCGTTCGTTTCCACATCGCTGTCGACGGTGAGTTGCACGAGGCGGCGCGTACGCGGATCCATCGTGGTTTCGCGGAGCTGCGAGGGGTTCATCTCACCCAGTCCTTTGAATCGCGTGACGCTAGGCTTGGTGCGCGGATTCTCCCGTGCAATCTTCGCCAGCACCTGATCGCGTTCCGCATCGTCCAGCGCATACAACACGGTCTTCCCCGCGTCGATGCGATAGAGAGGCGGCATGGCCACATGAATATGCCCGTTCGTCACGAGCGGCCTGAAATGTCTGAGGAACAGCGCACACAACAACGTAGCGATGTGCAAGCCGTCCGAGTCCGCGTCAGCAAGAATGCAGATCCGGTGATACCGCAGCTGGGCGATGTTAGGGGAGCCTGGCTCGACACCCAGTGCGATGGCGATGTCATGGACTTCCTGCGATGAAGCGATCGAGTTCGACTCGAGCTCCCACGTATTCAGGATCTTGCCGCGCAAAGGCATGATCGCCTGGAAATCCTTCTCGCGCGCCTGCTTGGCAGAACCGCCTGCCGAGTCACCCTCGACCAGAAACAACTCGGATCGCGCCGGATCCTGAGTCGCGCAGTCCGCAAGTTTGCCCGGCAATGCAGGCCCCGCGGCGATGCGCTTCCGAACAACTCGCTGGGCCGCCTTCAACCGTTCCTGAGCATTTGAAATAGCAAACTGCGCGATGCGCTCACCCGCGTCCGGATGACGATTCAGCCACAGCGCCATCGAATCGCGCGTGAATCCTTCCACCAGTGCGGCCGCATCGCGTGTTGCGAGCCGCTCTTTCATCTGGCCGGCGAACTGCGGCTCCTGAATCTTGATCGACAGTACGTAACAGACTTTGTCCCACACATCTTCCGGCGACAGCTTGATGCCGCGGGGCACGAGGTTTCTGAACTCACAAAACTCCCGCACAGCCTGCGCAACACCCGAGCGCAGCCCGTTGATGTGCGTGCCGCCCTCGGACGTCGGAATAAGATTGACGTAACTCTCACCCACGATCGTTTCGGCGTTGGGCGCCCAAAGCAGCGCATAGCTGACAGCGTTGGTGTCACCTTCCTGCACGCCAATGATCGGCTCGTTCGGCAGGCGCTCACGATCTGCCATCTCTTCCAGCAGATAGGCGCCGAGATCGCCCGAGTAGAACCACTCATCCGTCTCGCCGGTGGCTTCATTGATGAAGCGGATGCGCAGTCCCGCGCACAACACCGCCTTCGCTTTCAGGGTGTGCTTGAGCTGCGGCACCGAGAATTTGTCGGAGTCGAAAAACTTCGGATCCGGCCAGAAGCGCACGGTAGTGCCCGTGTTGCGCGCCCCGACGGTGCCGATGACCTCGAGCTTCGAGACGATCTTGCCGTCGCGGAAGCCGATCTTGTATTCCTTGCCGCCGCGGCGAATCCAGCATTCGAGCTGCTTCGACAGCGCGTTCACGACAGACACACCGACGCCGTGCAGACCGCCGGAGAATTTGTAGCTCTTGTCCGTGAATTTGCCGCCCGCGTGCAGGCGCGTGAGGATCAGCTCGACGCCACTCACCTTTTCCTTCGGATGAATGTCGACGGGCATGCCACGACCGTCGTCGGCCACTTGCAGTGAGCCGTCCTTGAACAGCGTGACGGTGATTTCCTTGGAGTGACCGGCAAGCGCCTCGTCGACACTGTTGTCGATGACTTCGTGCGCGAGATGGTTCGGTCGCGAGGTATGCGTGTACATACCCGGGCGACGCCGGACAGGCTCGAGGCCAGTCAGGACCTCGATGTCAGAAGCGGTATACGACTGGGACATCCGTACTCTTATGAGCGCAAGCTGCTGAAATGAATGACAACCGCGCTGTCAGACGCGGGGCGCGGATCGGCGCGGGCGGCGATATTAGCAGAAGGCGTTGACCCTCCCGCACGACGGTGTGTAACGTGGCGCGCCTTTGCGACGGAGATCGAGCTTGGCGCGCACGACGCCCCTGTCCCCCGAACCCGATTTCGAGCTCTCGCTCGAAGAGCTGGAAAAACTCGTCGAGCGGCTCGAGCGCGGTGATCTGCCCCTCGACGAAGCGCTCAAGACTTTCGAGCGTGGCATCGAGCTCACGCGGCATTGTCAGACCGCGCTCAAGTCCGCGCAGCAGAAGGTGGAAATCCTCCTCAAGCGTAGCGGCGAGACGACCATCGAATCCTTTACTGTCCCCGACGACGAGGCGGCATCGGCGAGCGATTCCAGCGACGCCAAATGAGCGCCGCGTTCGAGAGCCTCATCGCGTCCTGCCAGGGGCGTATCGAGCGCGTGTTGGATGAGGTGCTGCAGCTGCCGGACTCCGGCACTCCCCGCTTACGCGAAGCGATGCGGTACTCCTCTCTCGGTGGCGGTAAGCGTCTGCGACCAGTGCTCGTGTACGTCACGGGTCAGGCGCTCGGTGCTCCTCTCGAAGTGTTGGATGCGCCCGCCGCCGCAGTCGAGCTCGTGCACGTGTACAGCCTCGTGCACGACGACCTCCCCGCCATGGATAACGATGATCTGCGACGTGGCCGTTCAAAGTGCCATCGGTCGTTCGACGAAGCCACCGCAATGCTCGCTGGCGACGCGCTCCAGGCGCTCGCTTTCGACGTGTTGGCCGGCGATCGGACGGAAGGCGTCAGTCCCTCGGCCCGGCTCGCCATGGTGCGTATCCTGGCGCAGGCCATCGGCACCAGCGGCATGGCGGGTGGCCAGGCCGTTGATCTCGAAGCAGTAGGCAAGACGCTCGATCTCGCCGCGCTGGAAAATATGCATCGACGCAAGACGGGCGCTTTGATCGGAGGCAGCGTACTGCTCGGCGCTGCGGCGGCTGGCGTGTTGGCAGGTCCGGAGTTCAACCTGCTGATGGACTACGGCGCGACGATCGGCTTTGCCTTCCAGATTCAGGACGACATTCTCGATGTCGAAGGCGATGTTGCCCTGCTTGGGAAATCCACCGGTGCGGACGCTGCGCGTGGCAAGCCCACTTATCCCAGCATCGTCGGCATGGAGGCCGCGCGGGAGCGGGCTCACGGCTTGCGCGACCAGGCGATTGCGATGCTCGCTCCGCTCGGTGCGCGCGGCCAGTCACTCGCGGAGCTCGCCCGCTATGTTGTTAGCCGCGTGAGCTGACAACGAATGACGCTGCCCTTCTAACAAACTACGTCCGGCAACAACACGTGGGACTCATGCGGTCGCCATCGAGCGACGTTTTCTGGCCGGCATTGCGGCGGCGTCCGCACCCGGCGCGGGAGCCGGCCATCGCCTGCAATAGCGGCGGCGGGATCACACATCCTGGCAACGGTTTAGGGACGCCGCCACGCCGAGGTGTACACTGCGGGCGATGGGCGGCTCGACCGACATGTATCCCCTTCTAAATACAATCAATTCTCCGGCAGACCTGCGTCGTCTGCCTGCAACGCAACTGGTGCCACTCGCCCAGGAATTGCGTGAATTCCTCATTCAGACCGTGAGCACGCGCGGCGGGCACTTCGCTGCAGGCCTCGGCACTGTTGAGTTGACGGTGGCCTTGCATTACGTGTTCGACACGCCCACCGACCGCATTGTCTGGGACGTAGGCCACCAGGCCTATCCTCACAAGGTGCTCACCGGGCGTCGTGACCAGCTGCACTCGATCAAGCAGGCGGGCGGCCTCGCGCCCTTCCCCGCGCGGTCGGAGAGCGAGTACGACACGTTCGGCGTCGGCCACTCGAGCACGTCAATCAGCGCGGCACTCGGCATGGCTATCGCGTCTGCGCGGCTCGGCGAGCAACGGCGCGCGGTTGCTGTCATCGGCGATGGCGCCATGACGGCCGGCATGGCGTTCGAGGCGTTGAATCACGCGGGTTCGCTCCCTGCGGATCTGCTCGTCATCCTCAACGACAACGACATGTCGATCTCGGAAAACGTCGGCGCGTTGTCGAGTTATTTCGCGCGGGCGCTATCCGGACGCGTATATGCGCACCTGCGCGAAGGCAGCAAGAAAGTGCTGCGTCAGATGCCTACGGTGTGGGAGCTCGCGCGCCGCTCTGAAGAGCACATGAAGGGCATGGTCCTCCCCGGCACGCTGTTCGAGGAGATGGGCTTCAACTACATCGGGCCGATCGACGGTCACGACATGGGCGCGCTCGTCAGCACGCTGCGCAATGTTCGCAAGCTGAAGGGCCCGCAACTCCTGCATGTGGTCACGCGCAAGGGCAAAGGCTATGCGCCCGCCGAGGCGGACCCGATCAAGTGGCATGGCCCGGGTCCGTTCGACCCGGCCAGCGGCACGATCTTCAAGGAAAAAAGCGCGGGGCCCTCGTACTCGCAGATTTTCGGCGAATGGCTGTGCGACATGGCGGAGCGCGATCCGCTCGTCATCGGCATTACGCCTGCCATGCGTGAGGGGTCGGGGCTCGTGGAGTTTTCACGGCGTTATCCCGACCGATATTTCGACGTGGCGATTGCCGAACAGCATGCGGTGACGCTTGCGGCTGGCATGGCCGCGGATGGGTTGAAGCCCGTCGTCGCCATCTATTCGAGCTTCCTGCAGCGGGCTTATGACCAGCTGATTCATGACGTGGCCCTGCAGAATCTGCCCGTGGTCTTCGCGCTGGACCGCGCTGGCCTTGTAGGCAGCGATGGGGCGACCCATCAAGGCGCGTATGACCTGTCATTCCTGCGCTGTATTCCGAACATGGTGATCATGGCCCCGGCGGACGAGAACGAGTGCCGGCAGATGCTGTACACCGCCAGCACGCTGCCTGGCCCCAGCGCTGTGCGGTATCCGCGCGGCGCCGGCCCCGGCGTGCCGATTTCCCAGGAAATGACCGCATTGCCCGTCGGCAAGGCGGAGGTGCGACGGGAAGGACGCAGCGGTCTGGTCCTTATGGCTTTTGGTTCTCTCCTCCCTTCGGCGGAGAGCATTGCGGAACGCCTGGATGCTACGGTCGTCAACATGAGGTTCGTAAAGCCTCTCGATGAAGAGCTCGTGATTGCGCTCGCGTCCCGGCATCGGGCCCTCGTCACGCTGGAAGAGAACGCCACCGCGGGCGGTGCAGGCTCGGCCATTGGCGAGCTGCTGATGGCCGAGGGGCTGTTCATTCCGGTGCTTCATCTCGGCATTCCCGATCGTTTCATTGAACACGGATCGCGGGAAGACTGTCTTACCGCTGCCGGTCTCGATCTTGCCGGTCTCACAGGTGCCATCGAGCGCTGGTGGGCCCTGCAGCCGCGAGAACGCGTTAAATCCGTAAAAGGTTTGAGCTCATGAATCCGCCTGTTGCTGTTACTCCGTTATCGCGCCCCGTCGTCACGGAGCTGGAAGATGTTCAGGGCCGCGCCGATTCGCGCCGGCTGCCGATCAATCGTGTCGGCATCAAAGACATTCGCCATCCGGTGCGCGTGAAAGATCGCGCCAACAGCGAGCAGCACACGGTCGCCAACTTCAACATGTACGTCGGCCTGCCGCATAACTTCAAAGGCACGCACATGTCGCGCTTCGTGGAGATTCTCCACAGTGAGCGCGAGATTTCAGTGGAGTCGTTCCGCGCGATGCTCGACCGCATGGCCGAGCGCCTCGAAGCGGACACGGGCCACATCGAGATGACGTTCCCCTTCTTCGTGATGAAGAAGGCGCCGGTCTCCGGCGTCGAGAGCCTCATGGACTATCACGCGAGCCTCATCGGCGAGCGTCGTGACGGCCGCACGGAAATGTGGATCAAGGTGGTGGTGCCGGTGACGAGCCTGTGCCCCTGCTCGAAGAAGATTTCCGACTACGGTGCGCACAATCAGCGTTCGCATGTCACGATCAATGCGCGGCTGCGCGATCACATCTGGATCGAAGAGATCATCGAGATTGCGGAGTCGGAAGCCTCGTGCGAGGTCTACGGCATGCTCAAGCGCGTGGACGAGAAATACGTCACCGAGCGCGCGTATGACAACCCCAAGTTTGTTGAGGATCTCGTGCGTGACGTCGCCACGCGGCTGAACGCGGAAGATCGCATCGGTGCCTACACGGTCGAGTCAGAGAACTTCGAGTCGATTCACAATCACTCGGCGTACGCCCTCATCGAGCGCGACAAAGACCTCGAAGCCGCGACACCGAAGCTGCGCTGAGTTTCTCTTCGCCCCTGCGGGCGACCCTTACTTCTGCAGCTGGGTGACGAGGAAATAGCCCGCGCCCAGCAGCACCGCCGTCTGCCCCATGATGAAAGCGAACGTCCAGCAGATGACGCGGCTTTCAACACTGTGGAGCAACGCTTCGAGCCGCCCGACTTCTTTCGCGATCAGCATCTCGAGCTCGAGCCGCATGATGCGCATCTCAGCCCTGATCTGATACATCTCGGCCTGCAGGGTTGCCTTCGTCGCCAACAGAGCAAACTGGCCAGCGAGCGTTTCCTGCAGCTTGGAGATCTCGATTTCCACCGCACCGACTATTGCGCCGGCCTGCGGCGCTGACAAGCCGGATTGAGTCAACACATCCTGTGTGGCGAGTTGCGGCGACATACAAACAGCCCCCTGTTTCATTCCTGTTGGCCCGCATGCTGCGCGCTCAAAACAGGCAACTCAACCCACTAAATGAGGCGTGTATTTACAGATTTATATAGATCTACGCGCGGGGATTCGGACGCTGCGTACAGACGTCTTAATCAGCCGAGGTGTTCTGCACCCTGCAGACGGCTGATGAGCGTACGGAGAAATACGCGGTTGAATCGCAACTGGCACGAGGCAGACACCTGCTCGAGCAGCGTCGAGCTGACTTTCAGAACCGTCACACCCTTCACCGCACGAATGGTCGCCGTGCGCTTCGCGCCCTGCACATAGCTCGCTTCGCCGAAGCAGTCGCCAGAGTCCAGCGCGCCGACCTTGCGACCGTGACGCTCCACATCGCATACACCTGACACGATGATGTAGAACTGATCGTCCATCTCGCCTTCCTTGACGATCTCTTCCGCGTGCGCATAGTTCTGCCACGCGCTCGCGCGCAGCACTTCCCAGATCTCGGCGTGCGAAAACTCATGGAAAAATTTGAGCTTGCGCAAGACCCCGAACTGTTCCTGCTGGTCGATGCGCGAATTTTCGTGCCGCAGTTTCTGGTGGACGCGAGTGAGCTCCGCCGCGAAATCCACACCGCTCTTGTAACGCTTCGCCGGATCTTTCAGCAGCGCCTGCGCGACCACCGTCTCCAGCTCCTCCGGAATTTCCTTGCGCAACGTGTGGATCGGCGGCGGCGTCGCGTACACGATCTGATGCAGCAGCTTTTGCAGGTTGCCCGCGCGGAACGGCCGCGAGCCGGTCAGCAACTCGTACATCACCGCACCAAGCGAATACAGGTCGGACCGATTGGTCAGCTCGAGGCTCTGCACCTGCTCCGGCGACATGTAAGACGGGCTGCCCGCGATACCTTCGATGCGCGAAATATCTGAATCCGAAACAATGGCGATACCAAAATCGATGATGCGCACGTCGCTGTCGTTCGTGAGCATGATGTTGGACGGCTTGATATCGCGATGGATGACGCCGCGTGAATGCGCGTAGTGCAAAGCCTTCGCGCATTTGTAGATGATCTCAACAACGTCATCGATGCGCAGGAGATTGTCAGGCCTGCAATACGCCGCGAGCGTGCGCGCACCGTGCACGTGCTCCGTCACGATGTAACAGTTGCCGTTCTCTTCACCTGCGTCGTAGATCGGCAGGATATGCGGATGCTGCAACATGCCAACGAGATGTGCTTCAGACAGAAACATCTTGCGGGCGATGCGGGCGCGCTCTTCGTCGCCACCCGTATCCATGTTGTAAACCTTGATCGCGACGTCACGGCCGTAATAGGCATCGTGCGAGAGATACACGATGCCGGTGCTCCCGCGGCCCACTTCCTTGACGACCACGTACTTGCCGATTTTCTCGGGGATCTTACGTGGCGAAGCCGATCTGGTAGCCGGTGCTGGCATGACTCGAGGATGAGTTAAATATCACGCGAAGCATACGTTCGCGGGTGGCCCTGATCTGTGATCCACCCCTCACCGGCTTGGGGCTCGGGCCGGAAGTCTCGCAGCGGCAAGCAGGGCCGCGTCAGGCCCCGAAATGGTCGAAGCCGCGCGCCGAGAGATTCATCACAGTTCCATCGCGAAGAACGCGTGCGCCAGGAACTTTGCCCAGGGTCCCGATGGGGCGAATGCTGACGCCACGTGCCTCCGCCACTGCATATTGCAGGCGCTCTACCTCCAACGGCGAGACGCTGAAGCAAAGCTCGTAGTCATCGCCCCCGGTGAAAGCGAGCTGTGCAGCTTGCTCGATGCCCACCGCTGCGACGAGCGCAGGCGATACCGGAGCGTGCTCCCACTGCAGATCTACGCCACAGTTGCTCGCTGCTGCGAGCTTGCTGGCATCAGCGAACAGGCCATCAGATACATCGATGCACGCGGTTGCGTATTCGCGCAGGAGTCTGCCTAAAGCGACACGTGGCGTGGGAAACAGAAAGCGGTGACGCAGATAGTCCTCGTGAGCGTGATCCGCGACCTGCAGCTTGCCCTGCTCGATGTGCAAACCCGCAGCGGCATCGCCCGTCGTGCCGGAAACAAACACCAGGTCGCCAGGTTTGCCGCCCGAACGCAGCAGGGCTGTGGACGGCGGCGCGAATCCTAAGATCTGCACTGAAATACTGAGTGGGCCCGACGTCGTATCGCCCCCAACGAGCGCAACGCCATGCTCATTCGCCAGCGCGTTGAATCCGGAGGCAAACGCTTCGAGCCACGCCTCATCGACGGCAGGCAACGTCAGCGCGAGCAACGCCCATGCAGGCTGCGCGCCCATCGCTGCAAGATCGCTCAGATTTACCGCGAGCGCACGATGCCCGACAGATGTTGGCGAAGAGCCGGGGGGAAAGTGCACACCATCGACGAGGGTATCGATCGCTGCAACGAGTTGCTGATCGGGCGGACAGCGCAACAGCGCTGCGTCGTCACCCACACCGGCGACGACGTCATCGCGACGAGCGCTTCCGCTGCGAAAGTAATGATCGATCAGTGCAAATTCGCCGAGCGCCATCGCGGCCGGATCTTATTGTTCGAGCGGCCGCAACACCTTGGCGGCGCGATCGAGGACAGCGTTGACGAACTTGTGCCCGTCCGTCGCGCCAAAGCGCTTGGCGAGCGCCACGGCCTCGCTGATGACGACCCGGAACGGCACTTCAGGATGCGCCTTCAGCTCGTACACGCCGAGATACAACACGGCCCGTTCGATGGGATCGAGATGTTCGGTCTTGCGATCGAGCCACTCCGCGAGCTGCGAATCGAGATCGCCGTGCTCGCGGACGATACCGCCGACGAGGTCGATGAAATACTCGCGATCGGCGCGCGCCATGTCTTCGTCTGTGGAGAACTCCTGAACGAGATCCTGCCAGGGGCAGTCGTTCAGCTGCCAGCGATACAACGCCTGCAGGGCGAGCTTGCGGGTGACGGCCCGCGCTCCGGAGAAACGCTGTGCTTCGGTAATCGCCATGCGCTGCTTCTAGCCCGACAGGCGGGCCATCAGGCCGGCCATTTCGAGCGCCACGTCCATGGATTCGCCGCCCTTGTTGCCCTGGGTGAGCGAGGCGCGCTCCAGCGCCTGATCCACGTTCTCGACGGTGAGCACGCCGAAAATCACGGGGATCTTATATTCGAGCGCGGCGAGCTGCAGGCCGCGTGCGCATTCACCCGCAACGTAATCGAAGTGCGGCGTGTCGCCGCGGATCACGCATCCCAGCGCGATGACGGCGTCATATTTTTTGCTCGCGCAGAGCTTGCTCGCGACCACGGGCAGCTCGAACGCACCGGGCACGCGAGCGATGAGCAGTTCTTCAGGAGCGCCGCCGTTCTTTACCCACGCATCTGTCGCGCCTTTCAACAGGCTCGACACGATGAAGTCGTTGAACCGCGCGGCGACGATGGCGATCTTGCGTCCGGGTGCGGCGAGAGTGCCTTCCAGCATGATGGGCTCGCTCACTGCGTTTCACCCACGTAGCCGACGATTTCGAGGTCGAACGCCGCAATGCCATGGATCTGCTTTGGAGCGGACAACACCCGCATCCGCCGCACGCCCAGATCTTTCAGGATCTGCGCACCCACACCATATGTTCGCAGCACGGAGCCGTCGCCTTGCGTGCCGAGCTCGCCTGTATCTCCAGTGTTAGGTTGCACGTGAGCTGCGCCCGGGGCGCTGGGTGCAAGCGAAGCCACGGCATCTGCCAAGGCACGGGGAGATTCCTGCTCGCGCAACACGATGACCACGCCGCTGCCTGCCTGTGCCACGCGCTGCAGAGCTGCGCGTAAAGTCCATGCGCGATGATTGCCGCGAATCGTCAGCAAATCTCGGAGCGTGTCGGCGAGATGCACGCGGACCAGCGGGGCGTCAGCGTTATCCAGCTTGCCGCGCACGAGCGCGAGATGGACGTCGCGATTGACGTGATCTTCATAAGCATAGAGCTGGAATTCGCCGAACTCCGTCTGCACCGTCTGCTCGAAGATGCGCTCGACGGAGCGCTCGTTGCGCAGGCGATAGCGGATGAGGTCCGCGATCGTGCCGATTTTCAGCTTGTGGCGCTGGGCGAAGAGCTCGAGGTCGGGGCGGCGGGCCATGGTGCCGTCGTCGTTCATGATCTCGACGATGACGGCGGCGGGCTCGAAGCCTGCGAGGCGCGCGAGGTCGCAACCTGCCTCGGTATGACCCGCGCGCGTCAGCACGCCACCTGGCTGCGACATGACGGGGAAAATATGGCCGGGCTGGCGGAGATCTTCAGGACTGGCGTTGGGCTGTACGGCCATGCGCACGGTGTGCGCGCGATCGTAGGCGGAGATGCCGGTGGTGATTCCCTGGGCCGCTTCGATGGAGAGCGTGAAGTTGGTGCGTCGCTCGCGGTCGGTCTCGCTGACCATCAGCGGCAGGCGCAGCTGGCGGCAGCGTTCGCGGGTGAGCGTCAGGCAGATGAGCCCTCGGCCGTAGCGCGCCATGAAATTGATGTCTTCGGGGCGGACGACGCTCGCCGGGAGGAGCAGGTCGCCTTCGTTTTCGCGGTCTTCGTCATCGACGATGACGACCATTTTGCCCTCGCGCAGATCCGCGAGGATCTCCTCGGTGGAGGACAGGCCCGGCGCAGCCGCACTCTTATCTGTGGGCAGTGTGTACAGGTTCGACATGGCAAGTCACTGAATTAAATAGCAATGCGCGGCGGGACAAGGCCGCCGCGGGGCTACAGCATACTGCACTGTGAGGTTTGGCGGGCGGGGCGGTTTTTTTTGCCGTCCCACGGAAAGAGGGTTCGCCGTCCGTCGTTTGCTAGCAGGCCAACAACAAAAGCGGGCGCCTCATGAACCGGGTACTGATCGCAGCGCTGGCTGTTCTCGCGATGGGGACGGGACATATGCCAGGGAGTCAGGCAAACACCGAAGGGGCTCCAGTGCCGTGGCTGTTTCTCGGGCCTGGTTCGGAGACGGGCAGCCTCAGGGTGCTGGGCATTGCGCGACCGCCGGTAGCGCAGGCGTGTTGCAAAATCTGCAGCGCTGGAAAAGCGTGTGGCGACACATGCATCGCGAAAGATCGCATCTGCCACGTCGGCGCGGGATGCGCCTGCGATGGCTAGACGCTGTCGGGCGAGATCCTCAATACACAGCCCCGCCAAAAAAGCGGGGCTGCGAAGGATGGTGGTGAATCAGGCGGCTTTACCAAGCTTTGAGATCAACGTTCTTCATTGTCGTCTTCGGTGACGAGCCGTCGGGATTAGCGACGCCCCAGCGTACGCAGCCGACATCAAAGCTCCATCACTTCGCTGCCAACGCGCTCCCTGATGCGCGATCGCCTAACAGTCTCTCCACATACCGCGCAACCTGATCAATCTCCAGATTCACCGCGGAGCCTACGGAAAGGCGCCCTAACGTCGTGACTTCCTGAGTATGCGGAATGAGGTTCACGCCAAACGTCGAACCCTCGACTTCATTCACCGTGAGACTGACACCATCCAGCGCAACAGACCCCTTGCGCGCGATATAACGCGCAAGATTATCCGGCACCGTAATCTTCAACCGTAACGAGCGAGCGTCAGACTCAGCACCCGTGATCTCAGCAATCGCGTCAACATGACCCGACACAAGATGCCCACCCAAAGGATCCCCCGCCTTCAACGACGGCTCGAGATTCACCGATGTACCCACCGCCCATTCACCCAACGTCGTCAACGACAACGTCTCACGTGAAACATCAGCGCCAAACGCACGCCCGCGCACTTCCGTGACAGTCAAACAAACACCCTGCACGCACACGCTGTCGCCCACAGCAAACTGCGACGGATCGATGCGATCACAGCCAATCAACACCCACACATCGCCGCCGCGCGCTTCATGCGCCTCGACTTTTCCCACGTCCTGAACGATCCCGGTAAACACGAACCCACCTCCAGAAACTCTCTACGACCGCGTGCGACGCAGGCGCAAACGCAAATCCGGCTCGAACTGCTGCACGTCGAAGATCGCGAACCGCGGACTCGAGCTCAAATCCTGCAGCTCCGGCATGTCGACGAGCGCCCGCGCGGTCGGGCCTAACAACGTCGGCGCGATATACAACAACAATTCATCGACAAGCGAGCGCCGCAACAGATTGCTGGCCAGCGTCGGCCCCGACTCGACCAGCACGTCATTGACTTCAAGCTCCGCGAGCCGCGACAACACAGCATCCACATCGAGCCGTGAGTCCGGCGAACCGAGAACCGGCGCGTGAATGCCCGAAGAATCGGGAGAGCCCGGCAGCTGCGCTTTCTCAGGAACGAGCTCCACCTGCGCGCCGCGCGCAACGAGCGCTTCCGCCCGCTCATTGATGCCCTCGCCCGCCGTCGCGAAAATCAGCACGTTGCCCGGCACCGTCAACAGTTTCGCCGTCGGTGGCGTGCGCAACTGACTATCCATGACGATGCGCAGCGGCTGGCGATCCACATCACGCAAGCGGACATCCAGCCGCGGATCATCCGTGAGCACGGTCCCGATGCCAGTCATCACCGCGGAGCTGCGCGCACGCCAGTAGTGAACATCCTTCCGCGCGGCTTCACCCGTAATCCATTTGCTCACGCCGTTCGCGAGCGCCGTGCGCCCGTCGAGACTCATCGCAAGCTTCACACGCACGAGCGGACGCGCCCGCTTCATCCGCTTGATGAAGCCCGCGTTCAACTCAATGGCCTCGGCTTCCATGAGCCCCGAATCCACGACGATGCCCGCGCGACGCAACGCCTGCACACCCGTGCCATTGACCAGAGGGTTGGGATCTTGCGTCGCCACCACCACGCGCGCGAAGCGACCGGCGATCAGCGAATCCACACACGGGGGCGTGCGCCCCTGATGACTGCACGGCTCGAGAGTGACGTACGCGGTTGCGCCCGTCGTGCTTTCGTTCACTGACCGAAGCGCGGCGATCTCCGCATGCGGCCCACCCGCGCGCTCGTGCCATCCCTCGCCGATCACCCGCCCGTCCTTGGCAATGACGCAGCCCACGCGCGGATTCGGGTCGGTCGTCGTCAGCCCACGCTCCGCGAGCGCGAGCGCCTTCGTCATCGCGAACCGGTCGAAGTCGGAATATTGCGGACCCATTTACACTGCCTGCATGGGCGCCCCATGCGTTTGAAGTCGATGCGGGGTCGCCGTGCTCTACTTCGACCCGTCAGGATCGCGTGGCAGGAGCGGCAGCTGGTCCCGATTAGAATCCCGTTTGGGCTCCCTGCCCGCCTCACGCGGCGCTCTGCGCTGATGCCGCAACTTCTCGATCTCGTCGCGAAAGGCCTCCACGTCCTGGAACTGCCGGTACACCGACGCAAATCTCACATACGCCACTTCATCGAGCTGCCGCAGCTCGTCCATCACGAGCTCCCCCACGGTGCGCGACGACACTTCGCGTTCGCCCAGGCTGCGCAGCTTGTGAGTGATATGCGTCAACGCTTCATCGATGGCTTCGGGTCCCACCGGGCGCTTTTCCAGCGCCCTTTCCATGCCGGCCCGCAATTTGCCTTCATCGAACGCCTGCCGCCGGCGATCGCTCTTCACGACCATCGGCATCACCAGCTCCGCGGTCTCGAAAGTCGTGAACCGCTCACCGCAGCGCAGACACTCGCGGCGGCGGCGGATCTGCCGGCCCTCACCCGCGAGCCGGGAATCCGTGACCTTGGTTTCGATGTGGCCGCAGAACGGGCAATACATCAGACCTTCAAGGTCCGTAGACCGGGAAGCGCCGGCACAGCTCCACCACCTGCCCGCGCACGCGCCGCACGACGTCTTCAGCGCCTTCGGAATCCAGCACTTCGACGATGTAGTCCGCCACCTGCTCGATCTCGCGCTCCTTGAAGCCGCGCGTGGTCGAGGCCGGGGTGCCGATACGGATGCCGCTCGTCACCATGGGGGGACGGGGATCGTTCGGCACGGCGTTCTTGTTGACGGTGATGTTGGCGCGGCCGAGGGCGGCGTCTGCGTCCTTACCGGTGATGTTGCGATCGGCCAGGCTCAGCAGGAACAGATGATTGTCCGTGCCGCCCGAGACGATCTGATAGCCGCGCTGCTTGAAGCGCGCCGCCATGGCGCGCGCGTTCGCGAGCACCTGCTTCTGATATTCGGTGAACTCGGGCTGCAGCGCTTCCAGCAGCGCGACCGCCTTCGCCGCGATGACGTGCATGAGGGGCCCGCCCTGCGTGCCCGGAAACACCAGCGAATTCAGCTTCTTGGTGATCTCGTCGTTCTTCTTCGCGAGGATCAGCCCACCGCGCGGTCCACGCAGCGTCTTGTGAGTGGTGGTCATCACCACGTCCGCATGGGAAATGGGATTCGGATAGATGCCCGCCGCGATGAGCCCCGCGACGTGCGCCATGTCGACGACGAAATACGCGCCCACGTTCTTCGCGATGGTCGCGAACCGCGCCCAGTCGATGACGCGCGAGTAAGCGGAGAAGCCGGCGATGACGATTTTCGGGCGATGCTCCTCAGCGAGCTGCTGCACCTGGTCGTAATCGATCTCGCCGTTATCGGGGCGGATGCCGTACTGCACCGCCTTGAAGATCTTGCCGGAGAAATTGACCTTGGCGCCGTGGGTGAGATGGCCGCCGTGGTCGAGGCTCATGCCAAGGATCGTGTCACCGGGCTGCGCGAGCGCGAGATACACCGCGGCGTTGGCCTGTGAGCCCGAATGGGGCTGGACGTTCGCGTAGTCCGCGCCGAAGAGCTGCTTCGCGCGATCGATGGCGAGCTGTTCGACGATGTCGACGAATTCGCAACCGCCGTAATACCGTTTACCGGGATAGCCTTCGGCGTACTTGTTGGTGAGGACGGTGCCCTGGGCCTCGAGCACGCGGGGGCTGGCGTAATTTTCGGAAGCGATGAGCTCGATGTGATCTTCCTGTCGCTGGCGCTCCTGTTCGAGGGCGCGTGACAGATCCGGATCAAAACTGGCGATATCCATGGTGGTGCGAAACATGCCTCAGCCTTCGTGACGAACGGAGCGAGTGGGGCTGGGCATTGTATCCAAGCCGCCCGGCGCCCGAGGGCTCTTATTACGGCGCCGGCACAGCGAGCAACCCTTCGATCACATCGTTCCAGGCCTGCGCAATATTCCCCCGGTTGTACCCGCCGCCACCGGTAGCCAACACACGCCCATGCCCAAGCCGCTCGGCGAGCTCGCTCAGCTCCCGCGCCGCACGCCCATGCGACTTCGATGTGAACCGCATGTGAGTGATGGGATCCCCTTCGACGCTGTCCGCCCCACATTGCAGGATGATGAACTCCGGCTCGTGCTTCTCCAGATGCCGGATCACCAGCGGCCACGCTGCATCGAAAGCGCCGTCATCCGCCCCAGGCGGCAAAGGCAGATTGAGCTTGGTGCCTTCGGCGTCGCCCCGCCCCGTCTCCGATCGATCGCCCGTGCCCGGATAGAGATATCGCCCGTCCTCATGCATGTCCGCAAAGATGACGCCGGCATCGTTCTCGAACGCATAGAACACACCGTCCCCGTGATGCGCATCGATATCGACATACGCCACACGAGTGAGCCCCGCCCGCTTTCGCAGCAGCTCTATGACAACGCCGCAATCGTTGAACACGCAGAAGCCCGCGGCACGATCGCGCGCCGCATGATGCAGCCCCGCGATCGGTACAAAAGCCCGTCGACAAGCACCTGACATGATGGCGTCGGCGGCATACATCGAAGTGCCCACGACCATCGCAGCCGCTTCATACACACCGCGATAAGCCGGTGTATCGCCCGCATCGAGAAACCCCTGCCCCGTCTCGGACTTCCTCGACACGTGATCGATATACGCCGCGGTGTGAAACGAGAGCAGGTCTTCGCGAGTGGCCATCTGCGGCTCGAGCATGAGCACGCGACGACCGAGTCCGCGCGATTCGAATTCGCGCGCGAACGCGGCATGGCGATCCGTACCGAAAGGATGACCGTCGCCGAAGCCATAGCGCGCGAGGCGCTCGCTCACGACAACGGCAACATGGGGTTGGGATGTCACGAGCCAGCTCCGGCGATGACCGCGGTTTTTCGTAGCGGGCGAGCTTATCCCAAGTGACGAAACGGGGGCACGGTCCCGCAAAGGCGCGGCTTGGAGACAGACGCGCGCGACCCCCGCGCCTCCCTCTTGACGAGGGCTGCGTCAGCGCGCGATCTCGCCCATAATGCCCGGCCCGCGCGCCGGGTCGCACGTCCCCGCGCCCAACCCAACAGCAGACTCATAACTCCATGGCTCAGTACATCTTCACGATGAACCGGGTATCCAAAGTGGTACCCCCGAAGCGCACGATTCTCCGCGACATCAGCCTGTCGTTCTTCCCGGGCGCGAAGATCGGGGTGCTCGGTTTGAACGGCTCGGGCAAATCCACGCTGCTCAAGATCATGGGCGGCATCGACAAGAGTTATGACGGCGAGGCACGGCCCCAGAGCAACATCCGCGTCGGCTATCTGCCCCAGGAGCCCGAACTCGATCCCACGAAAGACGTGCGCGCCACCGTGATGGAAGGTCTGGGCGGCGCGTTCCAGCAGGTGGAGCGCTACAACCAGATCAGCGAAAAATTCGCCGAGCCCATGTCGGACGATGAGATGACCGCGTTGCTCGAAGAGCAGGCCAAGCTGCAGGACGCTATCGACGCCGCTGGCGCCTGGGAACTCGAGCGCAAACTCGAAATCGCCGCGGACGCGCTGCGCCTGCCGCCGTGGGACGCGAAGATCGAGCTGCTGTCGGGTGGTGAGAAACGCCGGGTGGCGCTATGCCGCCTGCTGCTGTCCGCGCCTGACATGTTGCTGCTGGACGAGCCCACCAACCATCTCGACGCCGAGTCGATCTCGTGGCTGGAGAAATATCTCGAGCAGTATCCGAGCACCGTCATCGCGGTCACGCACGATCGCTACTTCCTCGACAACGTCGCGGAGTGGATCCTCGAGCTCGATCGCGGACACGGCATTCCCTGGCACGGCAACTACTCCTCGTGGCTGTCGCAGAAGGAAGAGCGCCTGAAGCTTGAAGAGCGCGAGCGCGAATCGTTGCGCAAGACGCTAGAGCGCGAGCTCGAATGGGTGCGCCAGAATCCGAAGGCGCGGCAGGCGAAGAGCAAGGCACGCGTGCAGCGTTACGAGGAGCTCGCCTCGCGCGAATTCCAGGAGCGCAACGAGACCAACGAAATTTATATTCCGCCGGGCGATCGCCTCGGCGATGTCGTCATCGAGGTGAAGAATCTCCGCAAGAGCTATGGAGATCGCCTGCTGATCGACAACCTGTCTTTCAGCCTGCCGAAGGGCGGCATTGTCGGCATCATCGGCCCGAATGGCGCGGGCAAGACGACTCTGTTTCGCATGCTCACGGGTGTGGAGCAGCCGGATAGCGGAGAAGTGCGCATGGGCCCGAGCGTGAAGCTGGGCTACGTCGATCAGTCCCGTCAGGCGCTCGACGACAAGAAGAGCGTGTGGGAGGAAATCTCGGGCGGGCTCGACATTCTGAAAGTCGGCAACTACGAAACGTCGTCACGCGGCTATGTTGGGCGCTTCAACTTCAAGGGCGCCTCGCAGCAGCAGATGATCGGCGATCTGTCGGGCGGCGAGCGCAATCGCGTCCATCTCGCCAAGGTGCTGAAGGCGGGTGGCAATGTGTTGCTGCTCGACGAGCCCACCAACGATCTCGACATCGAAACGCTGCGCGCACTCGAAGACGCCCTCCTCAACTTCCCCGGCTGCGCGGTGGTCATCTCGCACGATCGCTGGTTCCTGGACCGCATCGCGACTCACATCCTCGCGTTCGAAGGCAATTCGGAAGTCATCTGGTTCGAGGGCAACTACCAGGAATACACCGAAGACTACAAACGCCGTCGCGGCGAGGAAGCCTCGCAGCCGCATCGCATCCGGTACAAGCCGCTGACACGGTAACCCCATGTCCATGCTCCGCTGGTTGGGACCCGCGGCGGCGCTGATTCTCCTCAGCGCCGTCGCATATGTTCTCCACCGCGAGCTCGCGCAGCTGCATCTCAGGGACATTCTCGACACCCTGAGAACCATCCCCATGCCGGCCGTGCTCGGCGCGTTAGGCCTGACGGCCGCGAGTTATTTCGTCCTGTCGCTCTACGACGTGCTGGCGCTCAGATATCTGCGCAAGACCGTCGCGTTCGGCCGCGTGTTGTTTACGTCGTTCATCGCGTATTCGTTCGGCCACAACCTCGGCCTCGTTGCGGTAACAGGGGCTGCCATCCGCTTCAGGCTCTACAGCTCCGCGGGTCTCACCGGCGTTGATGTCGCAACGATCTCCGGATTCAGCAGCCTTTCGATCGGCATCGGGCTCGCAGCGCTCGCGGGCGTGTCATTCATCATCGAGCCGGAGCGCGCGTCGACGATTCTGCATCTGCATCGCGGCTGGTCCCTCATCTCTGGCATTGGGCTGCTGATGCTCGTTGTCGCGTACGGCGTGTGGGCCGCGATCGGCAAGACCGCGCTCGAGATTCGCGGCTGGTCCCTGCATGCGCCTGGTCCACGCATCGGCTTTTCCCAGATCGCATTGGGCATCATCGACCTCGGGATTGCCGCCGCGGTGTTGTGGATACTGTTGCCCGCCGAAGCCAACATCGACCTGATTACTTTCCTTGCCGCGTACACGGTGGCCGTCACTGCCGGCATCATCAGCCACGTGCCGGGTGGGCTGGGCATATTCGAAGCGGTGATCGTGCTCTCGCTGCCGCACGTTCCCGCTGAAGCGCTCATCGGCTCGATGCTGGTGTATCGGGTCGTGTATTACGTCGTGCCACTCGTCATCGCAGCATTGTTGTTTGGCGCCGAAGAGCTGAAGGCACGGGCAAGATCGATCGTGCGCGTGCATGAGCTCGCATCCGCTTACATCGCGCCTGTGGTGCCACAGGTTGTCGGCACGCTTACTTTTCTCGCGGGATGCCTGCTGTTGATCTCAGGCGCAACGCCCTCTGTCGACGCGCGTCTGGATGAGCTCACGCGCTTCCTGCCGCTCGCGATTCTGGAGCTGTCGCATCTCGCGGGAAGCGTGATCGGCCTTGCACTGATCGTGCTGGCACGGGCGCTGTTCCGACGTGTGGAGGCCGCCTATCACATCTCGTTCTGGCTGCTCTCGGCGGGCATCGCCGCGTCGCTGCTCAAGGGACTCGACTTCGAAGAGTCGCTGTTGCTGACCATCGTGCTGGCCGTGCTCACACTGGGACGCCGCGCGTTCTATCGACCCGCGTCCATTCTCGAACAGCGCTTCACCCCGATATGGATTGTCAGCGTCATCGGCGTCATTGCCGCTGCTGTGTGGATCGGCTTTCTCGCCTATCGCCGCGTCGATTATTCGAGCGAGCTGTGGTGGACCTTCGCACTCGAAGCCAACGCGCCACGCATGTTGCGCGCTTCGCTGGTCGTCACCGTGCTGGCGACCGCGTATCTGCTCTACAACATGCTGCGCCCATCGCGCCCGGAACCGGGGATTGCCGGGTCGAAGGATCTCGACCGCGCCCGGCCGATCATCGCGGGATCTGATCTTACAGTCGCGAATGCCGCGCTCACCGGCGACAAGCGGCTGCTCTTCAACGACGCCGGCAACGCATTCGTGATGTATCAGATTGCCGGTCGCAGCTGGATCGCCCTCGCCGACCCCATCGGTCCGCGGGAGCAGGCTGAAGAGCTCGCCTGGCGCTTCCGCGAACTGTCCGATCGTCACGGCGGCCGCGTGGTGTTTTATCAGGCGAGCGCCGACCGGCTGGCGCTGTATGTCGATCTCGGTCTCGCCGCGCTGAAAATCGGCGAGGAAGCGCGCGTGCCACTCGCCAACTTCTCCATCGAAGGGCCGACGCGCGCGGAGTTGCGTCAGACCCGTCGCAGGGCCGAACGCGATGGCGCGACATTCGAAGTAGTGCCGGTCGAGCGTGTCCCCGCGATGCTGCCGACCTTGCGAAAAATCTCCGACGGCTGGCTCGCCAGCAAAGCGGTCGCCGAGAAGCGTTTCTCCGTGGGCGCGTTCTCGGAAAACTATGTCTGCAACTTCCCCGTGGCGATCGTGCGATCCGAAGGCACGCCGACGGCGTTCGCCAACCTCTGGCCGTCAGGCAACAAGCAGGAGCTCTCCATCGACCTGATGCGCTTCGGGCCTGACGCTCCGCGCGGCGCGATGGATTATCTCTTCACCGAGCTCATGCTCTGGGGCCGTGCGCAGGGTTATCAGTGGTTCAACCTCGGCATGGCGCCGCTCTCGGGGCTCGAGCGTCATCCGCTCGCGCCAGCGTGGCATCGGGTCGGCAACTTCGTGTTCCGCCACGGCGAGCACTTCTACAATTTCGACGGCCTGCGCCGTTACAAATCCAAGTTCCATCCCGAATGGGAGCCCAAGTACCTCGTCACCCACGGCGGCCTCGCCATTCCAGGGGTCCTGGTGGACGTATCCGTACTTATCGCAGGCGGCATGCGGGAGCTGTTCGCCCGCTAGCGCATGACATAACCCGGCAATTTGTCGCGGGATGATGTAATGCGCTGCTGTGCGGTTAGACTGGCGCGAGCTCCGGAGAACCCCCCGGTGTAACAAGAGCCGTCAGGCCAGACAGTCATGTCGATCTACATCGATTCCGCCAACCGCATCATTCACGACCAGGAACAACACCTGGCGATCGTGTGCCCGCACTGTCAGGTCACCGCGCATATCACGCCGCTGGCGATTCCGCGCTTCGCTGATCTGCAGGAGAGCAAGCCGCGGAAAGTTGGCGCGGTCTATCGCTGCGACGCCTGTTTATCCCCGGTATTCCTGCGTTTCACAACACGTGTGTACAGCGCTTCGCGCATCGAGCTCGCGCCGCAGTTCGAGGAAGTGGAGCGCGCAAGAGAGAAATTCACATTCACGTATCTTCCTGAGGAAGTGGAGGTGTTGTTTCGAGAAGCACTCATCTGCTTCTCGGCGGGAGCGTTCAATGCGTTCGCCTCCATGTGCCGGCGAACGGCGCAGGGCGTGTTCGCGGATCTGGGCGAAACCGGCAAGCTGCGCCTCTTCGATCAGCTCAACGACATCCGTGACATGGCCGAGCTCGAAGGCGACACGTTCAACAAGCTGAAAAGCCTCGTCTTCGGCAACGACACCGACGCGCGCCAGGGGCCCAACCCGCCCCTGTTCGACGCGCAGGAAGCCTCAGTCGTGCTCGAGGTGATGAAAGATCTTCTCTACGAAGCTTATGTCCGCAAAGGCAAGCTCCAACAGGCCATCACGGTGCGGCGGTTTTTCGTGGACGAAACAGCGACCCGCCTCACGGCGCTCTCCGAACCCGACGCCTGAGCTGACACGTACGCCAACGTACGTCGCAGCTTGCCGACGGAAAGCCTCCCGTGCCGCGCGCAGAGACTTTCGGGCACTCAAGTTAGCTCTCCTGCCGCCGTTAATTCCGGGCATGACCGCCGCATATTCACGCTCTCCTACTCTGGCCGCGTACCAGTCCGCAGCAGCTCATGGCGGCGTGGCCGCCGCCGATCCGCATCGCCTGATCGTGATGCTGATGGACGGCGCCCTCGACCGCATCGCCCAGGCCAAGGGGCACATCGAGCGCGGCGGCGATCCGGCTGAAAAGAACCGCGCCCTGCACATCGCGGTGTCCATCGTCGAAGAGCTGCGCGCCAGCCTCGACCTGAAAGCCGGTGGTACGATCGCCGCGAACCTCGACGATCTGTACGACTACATTTGCCGCCGGCTCATCCAGGGCAATCTCCGCAACGAGATCAAGGCCCTGGACGAAGCGGCGAACCTGTTGAAAGAGATCCGCATGGCCTGGACGGCCCTGCCGGAGGAAGCCCGCGCTTCGCGCGCGGCCTCGCGCTGAAGGATCAGCGCGGCCCTGATCAGCACAGACTTCAAGGGAAGCAGTCATGTTCGACGGCGCCGATACCATCGTTCTCTACGACGAGCTCGCCTTTCAGGACGTGCTCCCCACCCAGTGGCGTAACCAGACAGGCGGCACGGACCGCGAGGTCGCCGAGAATTACGGCCGCCGCAACGTGCGCGTGCTGCAATCCTGGGCCGCGATGGACGAGCAGAGCACGGTGGAAAAGCCCGACGAGAGCGCCCCGTTCGCCGCCGACCTCATGCGCCTCAACCTGAAGGTGGATCTGCTGCTCGACATCGTCGGGCAGATTCTCATCACCAACCGTCCGCGCCCGCCGGCGGTGTCGGTGCGATTCAATTCCCTGGGCGCCATCTTCCGCGGCCAGGCCCCGCTGCCCGAGACCGGCGCGCAAGGCGTGTTGGAAATCTATCTTCGCGACTGCATCGCCGAGCCGCTGCGCCTGCTGGGTCGCGTGACTAACGTCGCGCCTGATGGACACATCAAGGTTCGCTTCCTGCCCCCCGGCGAAGCGGTCGCGGATCTCATCGAGAAACTCGCCTTCCGCAGTCACCGGCGTCAGATTGCCGGCACTCGCCAGCCCCGCAGAGGGTAGCGTTGTACGGCAACGTCAGCGCTTTGTGAGTTTGATCACGATCGGCCCGTCGCAAGCCTGTAGCAACCCGGAGACACATCACATTTTGCCCGTCGCCTCTTAAGTCAACATTGCTGCACCCGGTGACCTCGCGACCACGGACCTACCAGTCGCACATTTGCAGTGAGCAAGGGCCATGGGAATCAGTCGAAGTGGAGTTCGCATGGCAGCCATTGATACGTCACTCGCCCCTCTCGCCCAGCGAAGTGACCTCAACGGAAATGTTCTCAGTCTTACAGTCCCCCAGGAACGCAATCGCGTTCAGCTGCCTACGGGCAATTCCCCGGCAATCCGGGAAGTCATCGCCCTCATCCGCCAGGTCGCGGAGCACGACTCCACTGTTCTGGTGCTGGGCGAATCCGGCACGGGCAAGGAAGTCGCCGCCCGCGCCATCCATGAATTAAGTCCGCGTCGCATGCGGCCGTTCGTCGCGGTCAACTGCGGCGCCATTCCGGCCGAGCTGCTTGAGTCCGAACTCTTCGGCCACGAGCGTGGCGCGTTCACCGGCGCGGTCAGCGCGCGCAAAGGCCGTTTCGAAATCGCGGAAGGCGGCACGCTGTTCCTCGATGAGATCGGCGACATGAGCCCCACCATGCAGGTGAAGCTGCTCCGCGTTCTGCAGGAACGTGTATTCGAGCGCGTGGGCAATCACGTGTCGATGCGCTGTAACGTGCGCATCATTGCGGCCACCCATCGCAATCTCGAGGATTCGATCACGCGCGGCACGTTCCGCGAGGATCTTTTCCATCGCCTGAACGTATTCCCCATCGAGATGCCCGCCCTGCGCGCGCGCATCGAAGATCTGCCGATGCTCGTGCGCGACTTCGTCAACTACAACGCGTCGGAAGGACGCGGTCGCGTGCAGATGTCCAATTCGGCGCTCGCCGCGCTTGCCCTGCATCGCTGGACGGGCAACGTCCGCGAGCTCGGCAACCTCATCGAGCGCATGTCGATCGTGTGCGCCAACCGCCAGGTGGAGATTCGCGATCTGCCGGCAAAGTATCGGCCCGCGGACTGGTCACCTGAAACCAACACCAGCGCGCTGATCCACGAAGATCCTTTACTTGCCGATGCGCTGAACGCGGAAACGTTGCGCGCGACGAGCGAGTTGCAGGCCAGCGATTCGCGCACACTGGCCGCTTTCGATATGCATCCGCTGCTTGCTCGTCAGCTCGCGGCCGCGACGACTGAAGCGCTGAGCATCGGCTCACAACACGACAATATTCTCCACGCCAGCAACGATGGCGACAGCGGAATCGGTTTCGTGCCTCCCGCGGCGCGGGTCGATACCAACACGCGTGCGCTCGCCGCGGAAGTGTTGGAACGCTCGCTCGCGATGTTGCCGGAAGCAGGACTCGATCTGCGCGAGCATCTGCTCTCCATCGAGCGCCAGCTCATCGAACAGGCGTTGAAGCGTTCGAGCGGCACCGTCGCGCACGCTGCGCGTCTGCTGGGCCTGCGTCGCACGACGCTGGTCGAGAAACTTCGCAAGCTCGAAATGGGCGGCGACGTCGCGACAGAAGATTGACGCTGGAGCGGCCGATTCGCGCCGCTCATGTGACCCTCCTCACGCTTCTGCCGCCGGTCTGTCCCGGCACGGCTCTTGCAATTACCCCCTCGTAGCACCCACACGAGTGGGGGAGCCCCATGACCGAAGCGCTGTCTGACAATTCAGCTCAACTCATTCCGCATGCAACAGGCGTGAACGCAGAGCCTGTTGCTGCCGCGGCGGAGTCACGTCGTCTGCTCGATCTCGCGCGGCGTGTTGCCGTGAACGACTGCACGGTGTTGATTGTTGGCGAATCCGGCACGGGGAAGGAAGTGCTCGCGCGTTTCATCCATCGCCACTCGGAGCGTGCCCGGCAACCGTTCGTCGCCATCAACTGCGCGGCGATTCCCGAAAATATGCTGGAGGCCATGCTCTTTGGTTACGAGCGCGGCGCCTTCACCGGCGCACACGCGTCGAACCCCGGCAAGTTCGAACAGGCGCAGGGCGGCACACTGCTCCTCGACGAAGTCACCGAGATGCCGCTTGGACTGCAGGCCAAGCTGCTGCGCGTATTGCAGGAACGTGAGGTCGAGCGCATTGGTGGGCGCGCGCCGGTTTCTCTGGACGTGCGCGTGTTGGCGACGACGAATCGCCGCCTGCGCGAGGAAGTGGCGGCAGGCCGTTTCCGTGAAGATCTTTATTATCGTCTCAACGTATTTCCTCTCGCCCTCACGCCGCTGCGTGCCAGGCGCGATGACATTCTGCCGATCGCCATGCAATTGCTCGGTGCGCGCTCGCGGCCGGGTGCGTGCATTCCTGCATTGAGTGCCGATGCCGCGCATCTGCTGCTCACCTACAAGTGGCCCGGCAACGTTCGCGAGCTCGACAACCTTCTGCAGCGCGCGTTGATCCTGAACAACGGCCCGGTGATCGAGCCCGAGCACATCCAGTTCGACATGCCGGCGGAAGCCGTGCCCACCCCGAATCCGGCGGAGCAGGCGTCGCTCGCAAGCTCGCTCGTGCAGACCGAACGCGATCTGATTCTCGATGCCCTGCGCGCGGGCGACGGTAGCCGTCGCGACGTTGCAGAGAAACTTGGCATCAGCCCCCGCACGCTGCGCTACAAGCTCGCGCGGCTGCGTGAAGCGGGCTTCGAAGTGCCTGTGGCCTGAAGGAACGGAGCTTCTCACCGATGAGCCAGATGGAAATTGACCGTGTGCTTGCGCAGATCCGCTCGATCTCCTCGCAGACGAAACTGGACACCACAGCCGTCACGGCCAGCAAGCCGGGCGGCGTATCTGAGTTTGCGAACCTGATCCGCCAGGGCGTAGAGCAGGTGAACCAGACTCAGATGAATGCAAGTGCCACCGCCGCCGCTTTCGAGCGTGGCGCGCCTGGCGTCGAGCTTTCTCAGGTGATGCTGGACATGCAGAAAGCCAGCGTCTCCTTTCGCGCGCTGACGGAAGTGCGCAACCGCCTGGTCAGTGCGTACCAGGACATCATGAACATGCCGCTCTGAGGATAAAGAGTGAATCCTGAAACCGCGGTGCTCCCCGAACCGCCCCGCTTTGCTCCTGCCAACCTTAAACCTCTGCTGTTGTTGGTAGGGATCGCCGCGGCCGTTGCTGCCGGCGTTACCGTCGTTTTGTGGTCGCGTGGTCCCACGTACAGCATGCTGTACGCGAACCTCGCCATGGAAGATCAGGCAACGATGGCGCAGGCCCTCGATGCCGCGGGAATTCCTTATCGCGTGGACAGCGCTGCCAACGCGCTCGAAGTGCCGGCCGAGCGCCTGAGCGAAGCGCGTCTGAAGCTCGCCGCTCAAGGGCTACCCGAGAGCGATGGCGGCTACGCCACGATGGAGAAAAACTCAGGATTCGGCGTCAGCCAGTTCATGGAAAGCGCCCGCTATCAGCACGCAACGGAGCTGGAGCTGGCGCGCACCATCGCGAGCCTGCGGCCTGTGGAAGGAGCGCGGGTGCATCTGGCCGTGCCGCGTCAGTCCGCCTTCGTGCGGGATCGGCGTCCGGCGAGCGCTTCGGTGTTCGTGCAGCTGAAAGCAGGTCGCCGCCTCGAGCAGGAGCAGATTCGCGGCATCATCAATCTCGTCGCGTCGAGCATTCCGGAGCTGGAAGCGGACAATGTGACGGTGGTCGACCAGCAGGGTCGGCTCCTCTCCTCGCCGCAATCCAACAGTGAAGTCGCGTTGCGCGAGCAGCAGTTCGATCTCGCTCATCGCATCGAAGAGCAGTATGCCCAGCGCATCGAAGCCCTGCTGACACCGCTCATCGGGCCCGGCCGCGTGCAGGCACAGGTCGTCGCGCAGATGGATCTCTCCGTGACAGAAGAGGCGCGCGAGCAGTATCGACCGGAAAGTCAGATCGTGCGCAGCGAGCAGCTTTCTGAAGAAGCGAGCCGCAATGGCATGGGCAACGGCGGTGTGCCGGGGTCGCTCACGAATCAGCCGCCCCAGGGCGGCGTGGCGCTGCCGCCCGGCAGCGGCGTCAACAATGTGACTAACAGCGCTGCGCCCGCGGCGGCGGCAGGCTCGGCTGCTGGGGCACCGGGTGCTAACAATGCAGCCAGCGCGACGCCCGTCGCGGCGCCGTCACCTGACAACACTTCACGCCAGCAGACTCGCAATTACGAGATCGACCGCACCCTCGCCTACACGCGCCAGCCTGCGGGCCGCATGAAGCGCATCACCGTGGCTGTGCTCGTCGACAATCTGCGAACAGTGGGCAAGGACGGCAAGACCAAGGAAACACCGCTCACGGCCGAACAGCTCACGCGTATCGAAGGGCTCGTCAAAGATGCTGTTGGATTCGACGCGGCGCGCGGCGACAGTGTGAACGTCGTGAATGAATCTTTTCGCGAGGAAGCGATAACGCCCGAAGGCGAGCTGGAAGGCCTGCCGATGTGGGAACAGCCCTGGTTCCGCGATATGGCGAAACTGCTTGCCGGGGTCATCGTGTTGCTGGTGCTGCTGCTGGCCGTGGTGAGGCCGCTCATTCGCAATCTGATGGGGCCGCCAAAGCCGGCGCCGCCGCGGCTCATCACCGAAACCAAGGTCATCCCGGCGAACGAAAACAATCTGGAATCGCTGCCGCCCGCGGATACGCTCGCCGTCTCCGCGACACAGCTGAACTACGAACAGCAGCTCGCGCAGGCGCGCAATCTCGCCACTCAGGATCCGAAGCGCGTCGCCCAGGTCGTGAGAACGTGGGTGGGCCAGGATGATTAACAATCGCGCGGAGGAAAAGCGCTTAGGCACGGAGCGCGCGGCGATTCTGCTGCTCACGCTCGGCGAGCAGGAAGCCGCGCAGGTGCTGAAGCACATGAGCGCCAAGGAGGTGCAGCGCATTGGCGCCGCCATGGCAAAACTCTCCAGCGTCTCGCGGGAGGAAGTGGGTGGCGTCGTCTCGGACTTCACGTCGCTCGTCGAAAGTCAGACGTCGGTCGGCGTGGGCACCGATGAATTCCTGCGCAAAGTTCTGGTGGACGCGCTCGGTGAAGACAAGGCGGCGAGCATCATCGACCGCATCGCCATCGGCCGCTCGACCAAGGGCCTCGAAGCGTTGAAGTGGATGGATCCGCGTGCTGTCGCCGAGCTCGTCAGACTCGAGCATCCGCAGATCATTGCGATCGTGCTCGCGTATCTCGACCCGGATCAGGCCGCCGAGATCATGGCTTATCTGCCGGCGAATGCCCGCGCGGACATCATGATGCGCGTTGCTGTATTGGATGGCGTGCAGCCGAACGCGCTCTCCGAGCTCGACGACATCATGGAGAAACAGTTCGCCGGCAAGAGCGGCGGCGGCAAGACTTCCACGCTGGGCGGCGCGAAAGCGGCCGCCAACATCATCAACTTCCTGGAGCCGAGCCAGGAGAGTTTCATCATGGAACAGATCGTGCGCGCGGATGAAGCGCTGGGCGCGCGGATTCAGGATCTCGTGTTTGTCTTCGACAACCTGATCGATCTCGACGACCGCGGTATGCAGGAACTGCTGCGCCAGGTGCCGAGCGACAAACTGCTGCTCGCGCTCAAGGGGGCCGAGGAAGCAATGAAAGAGAAGATCTTCAAGAACATGTCACAGCGCGCGGCGGAGATGCTGAAGGACGACCTGGAAGCGAAGGGTCCGGTGCGGCTCTCCGAGGTCGAGGCGGCGCAGAAGGAGATCGTGACGGCGGCCCGCAAGCTGGGCGAATCGGGCGCGATCGCGCTCGGCGGCAAGGGCGAATCTTATGTCTGACCCCAGACGCATGATGCTGGGGGCAGCTACGGCAGCGGCGGTGGAACGCTGGGCGCTGCCGGAAATGGATGGGCCGGTCGCGAATCGGCGGCGCGAAAAGCAGATCGAGGAGATCGAGGCGGAAGCGCGTCTCGTCGGTCACGAGCAGGGTTATGCCGCGGGAATGGCGACCGCTCAGGCGGAAATCGCCGCGCATACCAAACGGCTCGAAGCGGAGATCGCACGCCTCGACGGCATGATGCAGACCCTTGCCCGACCGTTCGCGGAGCTCGATGCAGCGGTTGAGCGCGAGCTGATACAACTTACGCTTGCGATGGGAAGGCAGCTGGTGCGCAGGGAGTTGCGCATCGATCCGTCGCAGATCATTGCGATCATTCGCGAAGCGGTGACGCGGTTGCCGATTGCGGCTCGCGATGTTCGCGTGCAGTTGCATCCGGAGGATGCGGCGATTGTGCGGGAGAAGCTGGCTGCGCCTGCGGGTACCGGCGAGCGTGCCTGGACGATTGTTGAAGATCCTACGATGTCGCGTGGGGGTTGTCTGGTGCGAACAGAGACTTCGCAGATCGACGCGCGGCTGGAGAGCAGGCTCGCTGCGGTGATCGGAAGTGTGTTGGGTGAAGAGCGGAGCGCGGAACGCGTCGTTCCCGCCGCGCCTGACGATAGCAAACTCGCGTGAACGCTATCTCGCGAGACGCGACGAGCGCGACAGCGCCCGACATCAAACGCAGCGACATCTGGAGCAGCAGGCTTTCGCGCTACGCGAAACGCGTTGAACGTGTAGCGCCGCCACCAATCGAAGGCACACTCACCCGAATGATCGGGCTCACGCTCGAAGCCACCGGCTGCCAGGCGGCCGTCGGCGACTACTGCGATGTCTTGCGAAGCAACGGCACACGCATCGAAGCCGAAGTCGTTGGTTTCTCCGGCGACCGCCTGTATCTGATGCCGACAGGCGACCTCCACGGCCTCGAACCCAACGCGCGCGTAATCCCACGCCAGGGCGCGGGAACCGTACGCGTCGGCCCCCAACTGTTGGGTCGAATCGTAGACGGCGCAGCGCAACCCCTCGACGGACTCGGTCCGCTCGATTGCGAGGACAGCGTCCGCCTGATCGGTAAACCCATCAATCCCCTCGCCCGCCAACCGATTCACGAACCGCTGGACGTCGGCGTACGGTCCATCAACTCGCTGCTAACAGTCGGACGCGGCCAGCGCATCGGCCTGTTTGCAGGCAGCGGCGTCGGCAAGAGCGTGCTGCTCGGCATGATGTCGCGATTCACCAATGCAGACGTGATCGTCGTCGGCCTGATCGGCGAGCGCGGCCGTGAAGTGAAGGAATTCGTCGAACGCATCCTCGGTCCTCAGGATCGCAAGCGCGCCGTCGTCGTCGCCACGCCCGCGGACACGCCTCCCCTGATGCGCCTCCATGGCGCCTGGCTGACGACAGCAATTGCTGAATATTTCCGTGACCGTGGCGCCAATGTTCTCTTGATCATGGATTCCCTGACGCGGTTTGCGCAGGCCCAGCGCGAGATTGGCCTTGCGATCGGCGAAGCGCCGGCCACCAAGGGCTATCCGCCCTCCGTATTTGCCCGCCTGCCGCAACTCGTTGAGCGCGCCGGCAACGGCGCTGAAGGCTCAGGTTCGATCACCGCCTTTTATACGGTGTTGACAGAAGGCGACGATCAGCAGGATCCCATTGCCGACGCATCGCGCGCCATTCTCGACGGCCACATCGTACTGTCGCGTCGAATCGCGGAAAGCGGGCATTACCCTGCAATCGATGTGGAAGCGTCTGTCAGCCGCGTCATGCAGGAAATCGCCTCCGCACCGCAGATGGAACAGGCGCGGCGTTTTCGTCAGACGCTTGCAACATATCAGCATCATCGTGACCTCATTGCGATCGGGGCTTATCAGAAGGGCAGCGACCCGCGCGTTGATACGGCCATCACACTCTGGCCGCGGCTGGAGAAGTTCCTGCAGCAGGGCATCCATGAACAGGTGAATTTCGCGGCAAGCCTCACAGCTCTGAACGCCGTCCTTGCGCCAGAGTAGTGACCCGATCCCTCCGGCCGCGAACCTGAATAAATAAGGGTGATGTCCATGAAGCGCGCACAACGAATGGAGATGGTCCAGCAGGTGGTCGATGATCAGGAACGTCGCCGTGCGGAGACGCTTGCCGCGAGCGAGCGACAGGTCCGCGAGAGCGAGCGCAAGCTCGCGGAGCTCGAGGCTTACCTCGACAGTTACAGCCGCGACTTCAAGGCACGCCTGGGCGCGGGCATGAACGTTCAGGGCATGCGGGATTATCAGGCGTTCCTCGGCAAGCTGAACGAAGCCATCCGCCAGCAGACGCAGATCGTGTTTCGCGTCCGCACGCAGCGCGACGCCGAACAGAAGAACTGGCAAGGCGCCGCGCAGCGCGCCGAATCGGTAGGCCGCCTCGTGCAGCGCTGGCAGGCCGACGAGCAGCGCGTCGTCGACAAACGCGATCAGGCGGAAGCTGACGAACGTGCGCAACGTCCCTCTCACCTCAGGATGCAACTCAGTGGCGCTTGAAGGCGTGACGACTTCGGCGACGCCAGCGGCGTCCGCACCTTCTAATACATCGGTGAGTGGCGGCGGTGATGCTGCTGCCTCTCCCGCACCGACGACTGTCGCGGGTCAGACATTCGGGCAGCTGCTGGCTCAGCAGGCCGCGGCTCCTGCCGCTGCATTGCCTGAGAGCGTGGCGGCCGAGCTGACTATTTCAGGTGAAGCGTCGACAGCCGACGAAGATCAGGACCTCGATGTCGACGATGAGCTCGCTGCGGACAGCCTGCTCTCGTTTTTCTTTCAGCCGCTGGTGGCGCCGGCTCCGGGCGGTGCGCCTGCTTCGGGCGACGGGGCGGACGCGATTTCGGCGGTGGGAATCAGCGGTGGCAGCTTCGCCACGGGCGGCGATTCGCTTGACGATATGTTGACTGTCGAGCTCGACGCCGCTGACATCCTGCTCAGCGACACGCTCCTGAATTCCTCAGATACGGAGCGTGGCAACGCGTTGTCACCTGCTCAGCACACGGCGGCGGCTCAGCAGACGAGCGGAGAGGCCGATGTGCCCGCTCCCGCGCAGCTGCGCAACACCGTGGGCACAGAGGCGTGGGCCGATGAGTTGGGTCATCAGCTCACGGTGATGGCGAAGAAAGGCCTGGATTCGGCGTCGTTGCGGCTGTCTCCCGAGCATCTGGGGCCGCTCGAGGTCCGCATCGCTGTGAAGGATAACGAGGCGAGCGTGTGGTTTGGCGCGTCCAATGCGGATACGCGGACCGCGCTCGAACAGTCGATGCCTCGCCTGCGTGAGTTGTTATCCACTCAAGGCATGTCGCTGACGGATGCGGGCGTGTTCCGCGAGCCGCCTCGCGGCAACGCTCAGCAACCGCAGGCGGGCTTTGCAAGCTCGTCGGGTGAAGCGGCGGCCGGCGGCGAAACGACCACGAGCAATGTCGTCAGCATTCGCAAGGGCCTCGTCGATACTTACGCCTGACGGCGTACGGGCGGCGGCGCCTGTTCGCCGCTCGCCGCCTCCCCAACTCCTCCTGTCGACTGCGTCTCACAAAGCGCGCTCACGCCGCGCCAAGAATCCGACGCGTGATGCGTTTCTCACTTCGCCTTAGCGCTAAAACCCTAAAAAACAAGCCATTTTTGCGCGCCTGAGGGCTGTGGCACGCACGTTGCAAAAGTCCGCCCCGAACCCTTTTGAGATTCGGTGCAGGAGTAGCGCACAAGATGGCCGAGATTCCAGTGCTGACGGCAGCCCCCCCCGCGGCGCCCGGCGGCAAAACCAATTGGCTCCTGATCCTGTTCGTCGCGCTCATCGCAGCGGTCGGCGCGGGGGGTAGCGCGTGGTGGTACTTCACCAATTACGTCAAACCGGCCATCGAAACCGAAGAGAGCAAACTCCTCAACGCTCCGCCGATCTTCGTGAAGCTCGACCCGCCCTTCGTCGTGAACTTCGAAGCGGAACAGCTCGTGCGCTTCCTGCAGGTCACCGTGGAAGTGATGTCGCGGGATCCGCTGACCGCCGACATCCTGAAGACCAACGATCCGATCATCCGCAACGATCTGCTGATGCTTTTCGGCAATCAGCAGTACGCCACCATCGCGACCCGCGAAGGCAAGGAAAAACTCCGCGCCGATGCGCTCAACGTGGTCCGCCGCGTCGTGGCCGGCGCGAATGGCGGCAAGCCGGCTCGCGTCGAAGCCGTGTACTTCACCAGCTTCGTGATGCAGTAAGGGGCACGCGTGAGCGCAGACAAGATTCTCGACCAGGACGAAATCGACGCCCTCATCCACGGTGTCGACACAGGCTCCGTGATCATCGACGCCGGCCCGCAGCCGGGCGAAGTGCGTCCGTACGACTTCAACAATCAGATGCGCATCGTGCGCGGGCGCATGCCCACGCTCGAGATGATCAACGAGCGCTTCGCGCGCCTCTTCCGCGTCAGCCTCTACAACCTCCTGCGCCGCTCGCCGGAGATCTCCGTCGCCCAGATCGACATGAAGAAGTTCAGTGAGTACGTGCACACGCTGCACGTGCCGACGAGCCTCAACATGGTGAAGATCAATCCGCTGCGGGGCACGGGGCTCGTCGTCATCGACCCCAAGCTCGTGTTCGCCGTCGTCGACAATTTCTTTGGCGGCAGCGGCCGGCACACGAAGATCGAAGGTCGCGAGTTCACCGCGACCGAGCAGCGGATCATTCACATGATGCTGCGAAACGTGTTCGCGGATCTCGCCGAGGCGTGGTCGCACATCCTGCAGATCGACATGGAATATCTGCAGTCGGAGATCAATCCGCATTTCGCCAACATTGTCAGCCCGTCTGAAATCGTCGTCGTGACGAAGTTTCATATCGAGCTCGACGGCGGCGGCGGCGAGCTGCACGTCACGATGCCGTATTCGATGATCGAGCCGATTCGTGAAGTGCTGGACGCGGGCGTGCAGAGCGATCGCGTCGAGCAGGACGAGCGGTGGATGTACACCCTGCGCGATGAGATCGAAGACGCCGACGTGCAGATCACGACGCTGCTGGCGCGAACGAATGTGTCGCTGGCGCAGCTGCTGAATTTGAAAGTGGGCGACATCCTGCCGTGTGATTTCAGCGGCAAGGTGACGCTGATCGCCGAGAACGTGCCGTTGTTTCGCGGCGGGTTCGGCGTCTCGCGGGGTCAGCAGGCCGTGAAGATTGAAGATCGCGTGCGTCGCATCCGCCCCGTAGCTGTTCCAAATTCTCCCGCGAACAAGGTTTGAGGACCAACCCATGAATGCCAAAGTCGCCGAAGCGCGCATGGCGGAGTTCAGCGACCTGCAGGCCGAAGGCCAGGCGGGTTCGAGCGACGTCAATCTCGAAGTGATCCTGGATGTGCCGGTCACCCTGTCGATGGAAGTGGGCCGCACGCGGATTCCGATTCGGAATCTGTTGCAGCTGAATCAGGGCTCGGTCGTCGAGCTCGACCGGGCCGCGGGCGAGCCGCTGGACGTGTTTGTAAACGGCACACTGATCGCGCATGGCGAAGTGGTGGTCGTCAATGAGAAGTTCGGCATCCGCCTGACGGATGTGATCAGCCCGGCCGAACGCATTCGCAAACTGAAGTGAGTTGGCGAGTGCCGAACTTACTTTCACGTGCTGTGCACGCCTCGATAGCGGCGTTGCGCCTGCGGACAGCAGGCATTTACGAAGCCAAAGTGGGCAGCGCGCGCGAGCGTGTCGTGCGCCCCGGCACGGCTCACGTAAATGTCGGTGCGCAGGCCGCAAGCTGGGCTGAGGCCGCGTTGAGTCATCGCGCCAACGGGGCGGGCGCCGCCAAAGTTGCAGGCTCACGAGGATGGGGTTGGAACTTCGCGGCGGTTGGCAACGCCGCCAGCGGTTTACGCGCCAAAGTCAGCACGCAGTTTATTTTCAGCGCGGTTCTTATTGCCTGCGCTTTCGTTGCTCAGATTGCTGTGGCGGCGGAAGCTGTCGACCCGGCGCACGCGTTCGCCGCGCCGAGTACGACTACCACCCCGCCGCCGGCCGGCGCAGCCGGCATCGGTCAAGTTACCCTCGCGCTCGCAGTGGTGCTCGCAGCCGTGTTTGCCGCTGCATGGGCGATGCGCCGCATGCGAGGCTTCGGCAACCGCGTCGGCAACAATCTTGATGTGCTCGCCAATATCCCGCTCGGCCCGAAAGAACGCGCCGTGCTGCTGAAGGTAGGCAATCAACAGGTGTTGATCGGCGTGGCTGCGGGCCGCGTCAACACGCTGCACGTGCTTCCCGAAAACATCGACATTTCCACATCTGACAACACCTCCAGCGGCGGTGGCGCAGAGACCCGTCCTAACTTCCGCGACCTCCTCAAGCGGAGCCTCGGAAAGTAATGCGCGGCAAGCTCCTCATGCCAGCGCTGCGCATGCTGACAGCAGCAGCGTTGCTCTTCCCCGCGGCAGCCTTCGCCGCGGTGCCCGGCATTCCCGCGCTCAGCATCGAGACCGCGCCCGGTGGCGGCCAGCAATACACGCTGACCATCCAGCTCCTCGCCCTGATGACCGCACTGACGCTGCTGCCCGCGTTCGTGCTGATGATGACGTCCTTCACGCGCATCGTGATCGTGCTCGGCATTCTTCGCCAGGCCATCGGCGCGGGTCAGACGCCGCCGAATCAGGTGTTGCTCGGCCTCGCGCTCTTCCTGACATTCTTCATCATGGCGCCAGTGATCGACCGCATCAATGTCGACGCTGTGCAGCCTTATATGGCCGGCACGATCGAGACCACCGCTGCGGTCGACCGCGCGCTGATCCCGCTCAAGAAATTCATGCTCGATCAGACACGCGAGGCCGACATCGCCACCTTCGTGCGCATCGCCGGCGGCAAGGGTTTCGCAACGCCCGAGGAAGTGCCGCTGTCGATCCTCGTGCCGGCCTTTGTGACGAGCGAACTGAAAACCGCGTTCCTGATCGGCTTCCTGATCTTCATTCCCTTCGTGATCATCGACCTCGTCGTGGCGAGCGTCCTGATGTCGATGGGCATGATGATGCTGTCGCCCGTACTGATTTCCCTGCCCTTCAAACTCATGTTGTTCGTGCTCGTTGACGGCTGGTCGCTCGTCATGGGCACGCTTGCCGCGAGCTTCTATTCATGACGCCTGAAATGATCATGGTCATCGGCCGGCACGCGCTCGAGACCACCCTGCTGCTCGCCGCGCCCCTGCTGCTGGTCGCGCTCGTCACCGGCCTGATCGTGGGCGCCTTCCAGGCGGCAACCCAGATCAACGAGATGACGCTGTCCTTCATTCCCAAGCTGATCGCGATGGCGCTGACGCTCGTGATCGCCGGCCCCTGGATGCTGAAGACGATGATCAGCTACACGCGCGAGCTCGTCGAAAGCATCCCCGGCCTCATCACCTGAGCTGCGCGCACCCGTCACCATGATTGCGCTCACCTCCGCACAGCTCGAAGCCTGGCTCTCGCAGCTCTTCTGGCCGTTCGTGCGCATCAGCTCATGCCTGATGGTTGCGCCAGGCTTCGCCGCGAATTTCGTGCCGGCGCGCATGCGCCTGATTCTCGCCGGCGCGATTGCACTGATCGTCGCCCCACTCGTCCCGCCGCCGACCGGCATCACGACATTCTCCGTCGCCGGCTTCATCGTCACGATTCATCAGATCATCATTGGTGTGGCGCTCGGCTTCGTCATCCAGATTCTGTTCGACGCGGTGTCGATGGGCGGCCAGCTGCTCGCCAACAGCATGGGCCTGTCGTTCGCTTTCAACGTCGATCCCATGCGCGGCACGAGCACGGCGGCGCTCGGCACGTTGTATGGCCTCCTCGTGATGCTGACTTTCTTCGCGCTGAACGGCCACCTGATGCTGATCGACGCGCTGGTGGATGGCTTCAAAACCCTGCCCGTCGGCATGACCGGCCTCGGCACAGATGGTTTCTGGACGATCGTGTACTGGGGCTCGCAGATGTTCTCCGGCGCGCTGATGGTCGCCCTGCCCGGTATCGCGGCGTTGTTAGTAGTGAACCTTGCGTTCGGCGTCATGAGTCGCGCCGCGCCGAGTCTCAATCTTTTCGCCGTGGGCTTCCCGGTTGCGCTGGTCTTCGGCCTCGTCATCGTGCTCTTTACACTGCCGACGGTGCAGACATCGTTCGTCTCGCTGCTGAGCGAATCCATGGCGCTGCTGCGCTCGCTGAGCGGAGGCTGACGCATGGCCGACAACGACCAGGAACGGACCGAGCAACCGACACAGAAGCGGCTGGATGAAGCGCGCGAAAAAGGCCAGATCGCCCGCTCGCCGGAGCTCACCACCGCCGCGGTGCTGCTGATCGCCGGCGCAGGTCTCAAATACTTTGGTATGCAGCTCGCCGCTTCTCTCGACAGCATCATGCGGGCGGGACTGTCGTTGACGCATGCGCAGGCGTTCGACGAAACGCGCATGGTCAATGCGTTCGGCGATTCTCTCAACGTCGCGATCCTCGCCTGCCTGCCCGTGTTTGGTCTGACACTCGTCGCGGCACTTCTGGCGCCGATGGCCATCGGCGGCTGGAATCTCGCGCTCGGCTCGCTGGCGCCGGATTTCAACCGGCTGAATCCGGTGAGCGGCTTCGGTCGCATGTTCTCGATGAAGGGCGTCGTCGAGCTGGTGAAGGCTTTCGCGAAGTTCGGCATCGTCGCGATCATCGCCGTGCTGGTGCTCTGGCAAAAGATGGAAGAGCTCATCGGTCTCGGCGACGAGCCGCTGCACATGGCGCTCGCGCACTGTGCTTCGTTGTGTGGGTACGCGTTGCTGATGATGTCCGGCGGATTGGCACTCATCGCCGCGGTCGATGTGCCCTGGCAGCTGTTCCAGCACAACAAGAGCCTGAAGATGACGCGCGAGGAGATCCGGCAGGAGATGAAGGAGAGCGAAGGCTCTCCCGAGATCAAGGGCCGCATCCGTCAGTTACAACACGAGATGGCCCGCCGCCGGATGATGCAGGACGTGCCGAAGGCCGACGTCGTCATCACCAATCCGACGCACTTCGCCGTGGCTCTGCGCTACGACGACCAGAAGATGCGCGCCCCCGTGGTCGTCGCGAAAGGCGCTGACGAAGTCGCTGCGCGCATCCGTGAGATTGCTGCCGAAAATCGAGTGCCGCTGTTTGAAGCGCCGCCTCTCGCCCGCGCCCTGTTCCGCAACGTCGAGATCGGCGAGGAAATTCCGGCCTCGCTGTATGTCGTCGTCGCGCAGGTTCTGACTTACGTGTACCAGGTGAAGACCGCTCAGGGCACGGGCGCCGCGCGGCCGACGCCGCCATTCATTGATCCTTCCATCGAAGAGACGAAGCACTAAACCAACATGGCCGACGCAACTTCCAACAAGGCGATGCTCTCCGTACGAGATGTGCTCCGCTCCGGAATCGGCGTGCCGATCGGCGTGCTCGCGGTTCTCGCGATGGTGGTGCTGCCCTTGCCGCCGGTGGCGCTCGACGTGCTGTTTACATTCAACATCGCGCTGTCGATCGTGATCGTGATGGCGGTGTTCTATGTCGCGCGCCCGATCGAGTTTGGCGTGTTCCCGACGGTGCTGTTGTTAGCAACGTTGCTGCGGCTGGCGCTGAACGTTGCCTCCACCCGAGTGGTGCTGCTTCACGGCCACACCGGCTCGCACGCGGCGGGCAAGGTCATCGAGTCCTTCGGTGAATTCGTCATCGGCGGCAACTTCGCGGTGGGCGTGATCGTGTTCATCATTCTGACGATCATCAACTTCGTCGTGGTGACCAAGGGTTCGGGTCGCATCTCGGAAGTGAGCGCGCGGTTCACCTTGGACGCCATGCCCGGCAAGCAGATGGCGATCGACGCCGATCTGAACGCGGGCCTCATCACGCAGGACGACGCGCGACTTCGCCGCGCCGAAGTGCGTCAGGAAGCCGACTTCTACGGCTCCATGGATGGCGCGAGCAAGTTTGTTCGCGGCGACGCCATCGCGGGCATCCTGATTCTGTTCATCAATATCCTGGGCGGGCTCGCGATCGGCGTGCTCGCCCATGGACTGGATTTCAGCGAGGCCGGGCGCGTCTACACCCTGCTGACGATTGGCGATGGCCTGGTGACGCAGATTCCGGCGCTGCTGCTCTCGACCGCCGTCGCGCTCATCGTGACGCGCATGTCCGGCTCGCAGGATATGGGTGGCGAAGTGGGCAAGCAGCTCGGTCAGCCGAAGGCACTCGGCGTGGCCGCGGGATTGTTGTTTGCCATGGGCATCATCCCCGGCATGCCGAACATCGCCTTTCTCTCGATGGCGGCGCTGTGCGGAGCAGGTGCTTATGCGCTGAAGAAGCGGCGGGAAGCGACGCCTGCCCTGCTCGATCAGACGCCGCTGGCTCCGCCACCGCCTCCCGAGAATCGCGAGCTCACATGGGAAGACGTGAAACCCGTCGATCTCGTGGGGCTCGAAGTTGGCTATCGGCTGGTGACGCTGGTCAACAAATCGCAGACGGGCGATCTGCTCGCGCGCATCAAGGGCGTGCGACGCAAACTTTCTCAGGATCTCGGCTTCCTCGTGCCGGCGGTTCACATTCGGGACAACCTCGATCTCGCGCCGAATCTCTATCGCATTCATCTCGGCGGCGTGCCGGTGGGCGAAGGCGTGGTGTATCCGGAACGCGAGCTTGCGATCAACCCGGGGCGGGTGTTTGGACATATCCAGGGCATCGCCACGCGTGATCCGGCCTTCGGCATGGAGTCGGTGTGGATCGATCCGGCGACGCGCGATCACGCGCAGACGCTGGGCTACACGGTGGTCGATCCGAGTACGGTAATCGCCACGCATCTGAGTCACATCATTCAGTCGCATGCTCATGAGCTGCTGGGTCATGAGGAAGTTCAGCATCTGCTGAACACGCTCGCGAAGACGGCGCCGAAACTCGTTGAGGATCTGGTCCCGCGCGTCATGCCTTTGTCAGGTGTGGTGCGGGTTCTGCAGGGGCTGCTGGCCGAGCGGGTTCCGGTGAAGAACATCCGCACGATCATCGAAACATTGGCGGAGCACGCGCCGAAGACGCCGGATGCGGCGGCTTTACAGGGTCATGTGCGGGTCGCGCTGGGTCGTCAGATCGTGCAGGACATCGCCGGCCTTGCGAGCGAGCTGCCTGTGATCACGCTGGAACCGGAACTGGAGCGCGTTTTACAGAACTCGTTGGCTGGAAACGCCGGGAGTCCGGCATTGGAGCCCGGGCTGGCAGAGAGATTGCAACAACGAGTTGCGGAGTCGGCGCAGCGTCAAGAACTTGCCGGGGAGCCAGCGGTGTTGCTGGTGCCGCCGCAGCTGCGACAGACCCTTGCACGGTTCATGCGATCGAGTGTGCCTGGTTTGCACGTCCTCGCCTGGAACGAGATTCCTGACAATCGCAAAGTCCGCCTGGTTACGGCGGTGGGGCGTTAAGCAATGAAGATCGTTCGACACACGGCAAAGGACATGCGGCAAGCGATGCGCGGAGTGCGCGAGCAGCTGGGTGAGGATGCTGTGATTCTGTCGACGCGCCGTACGGCGCTCGGTGTGGAGATTACCGCGGCGATCGACTTCGACGCGGAGAGTATTCAGGAGACGGCCGACCGGGCGGTCATGAATGCGGGCAACGCGTTGTTGCCGAGTGCTGCCGCGAACCGGGATGCGCAGATGGCGGCGAATGTTGCCGCCGGGCGCGAGCTTATGCGCTCGTCAGCTTTCGCTGAGGAGAGTTTGTTTCCGGCGGATGATCGGCTGGCGGTGCGGCCTTCTGCGCCGGCCGAAGCGCCTGTTTCGCAGGCGGGACGCGGTCAGCAGCGCGCGGTGCGGGGACATGATCCGCAGTCGTATGAAGCACGTAGCCAGTTGCGCGTTTCGGCGTCGGGTGATGAGGTGCTGGCGCGCGCTGAGGCGGGGCAACGGCAGTCTGCAGTGCGGGTGGCGGATGAGATGCTTACACAGGCAGAGCGTCGTCAGCTTCGATCTGCGGGGGCGACGTCGGATGGGGTGCATCCGAGCGTTAACTTAATTTCTGGCGCTATCTCGCCGGAATATGAATGGGCGCCTGCGACGCCCGTTGAGGGCCTTGCAGCGCCGGTGGGCCGGCGTGCGACAGCGCGCGCTTCGGCGCAGGCGGAGGCCTCACGACTCAACGAAGACGTGAATTCTGGTGTCAGCGCGCCGGCGTATGCGAAGGCCTCGAAGAGGCCGATCGAGGATGTGAATACTTCGGCGATCGCGCGTGCGGCGGCTCGAGCGGCTGCTCAGACGTCGGCTCACGACTCGTTGCCGACGTATCGTGACGCGGCTCACACAACTAATACTCCGGCTGCACGCGATCGTGCGGCTGTTACTCAGTTTCGCTCCGACGCCGATCGTGCGCCTCGTGCCCAGCTTCGCGCGGACATCGACCGTGAGGCCGTTGCTCAGCTCCGCGCCGACGTCGATCGTGCGGCCGTTACTGAGCTTCACGCTGAAACAGACCGTGCGGCCCGTGCTCAGTTTCGTGCCGATGCCGAGCGTGCGCCCCGTGCTCAGCGTCACACTGACGTCGACGCCGACGCCCCGCGCGGCCGTACCATAACCGCCAACACGTTGACGCCCGCCTTCGGCGATGTGTTATCCGCGCAGGCCGCGCAATCACGACCGGCGCCGCCCGCGCAGCGCGCAGCGCAAGCGCAACCGATATCCCACGCCACCGACTTCGACCCCTCGCTGGACCCGGACTTCGACTCCGTCTTCCCCATCGAAAGCGAAACATCCTCAGCGGCGCCAGCACCCGCCAGCACCGCCAACGACATGGGCAACGAGCTCAAAACACTCCGTCGCATGCTCGAAACCCAGATGGCACAGCTCGCCTGGAACGACTTGAGCCGCCGCGCCCCCATCCACACCGAGATGCTCCGCGAGCTCACTGAAATCGGCCTGACCCACGAATTCGCCGCACAGATCATCCGCCAGCTGCCGCCACGCCTCGACATCACCAAGGCACGCCGCTTCGCCTTCGCAACCTTCTCTCAGCAGGTACTCGTCACCGGCGACCGCTGGCTCAACACCGGCGGACGCATTGCCCTCGTCGGCGCCACCGGCGTCGGCAAAACAACCACCCTCGCCAAGCTCGCTGTGCGCTGGGTCCTGCGCCACGGCCCCCGCGATCTCGCGCTGGTCTCCGCAGACTCCGCACGCCTCGGCGCCCACGAACAAATGCGCGCACTCGGCCAACTGCTCGGCGCGCCTTCTTACATGTCAGACACAGTCGAAGACATTCCCGCTCTGCTGGAAAAACTGCAGAACAAACGCTTCGTGCTCATCGACACCCCCGGCACGAATCCGAAGGACGCGCAGCTCGCCCCGCGCCTCGCAGCGCTCGTCGAAGCCACCACGCGCCATCAGATTGAAACCGCACTCGTATTGGCAGCCAGCACACAGGCCGGCGCCATCCAGGAAGCGGTCCGGCGTTTCGCCCCGGCAAAACCCACCTGCGCCGTCCTGACAAAAATCGACGAAGCGTCGAGCCTCGGCGGCGCGCTCTCGATCCTCTCCGCCGCGCACCTGGCGATTGCTTATATTTCCGAAGGCCAGCGCATCCCCGAAGATCTGCGCCCCGCCCGCTCGCTCGAGCTGGTCTCGCACGCCGTGCGCCTCGCGCGCTCGAGCGGCGCTACCGCCGATGAAGATTTATTGAGACGCCGTTTCGGCTCCATGGCTCATGGCCTCGCCTGATCCCGCGTCATCGCACCGATCATGAAAACTCTGATCAACACTGTGGATATGAACACTCTCGGTCGACCCGTGCAGGTCATTGCCGTCACAGGCGGCAAAGGCGGCGTAGGCAAGACCAACGTGGCCGTGAATCTCGCAGCGGCCCTGGCCGCGCAAGGCAAGCGCGTCGTCCTGCTCGACGGCGATCTCGGACTCGCCAATGCCGACGTCTTTCTCGGACTCTCTCCCCGCTACACTCTTCAACACGTACTGAACGGTGAACGCACGCTCGACGAGATCATCGTCACCGCTCCGCAAGGTTTCCAGGTCGTGCCCGCCGCATCTGGCGCGGCAGAGATGGCAAATCTCAGCGCCGCCGAACATCTCGGCCTCGTGCAGGCATTCAGCGCGCTCGCCACGCGAGTCGACACACTGATTGTCGACACCGCCGCCGGCATTGCCCACGGCGTTCTGCAATTCGCGCAGGCCTGCCAGCAGGTGCTGGTCGTCCTGTGCGATGAGCCCGCGTCGATAACGGATGCCTATGCACTCGTCAAGGTTCTGAGTCGCAATCACGGCGTGCGGCGATTTCGCGTCCTGGCCAACATCACACGCACGCCCGGCGCGGGCGCGAGCCTCTTCGAGAGATTCGAACGTGTCACCGAAAAATTTCTGGATGTGGTGCTGGAGTTCGCAGGAGAAATTCCAGAGGACGAGTATGTTCGCCGGGCAATTCGCGAACAGCGTCCCGTTTTCGATGCATATCCCTCGAGTCCCGCGGCCCGGGCATTCAAGAAGCTGGCCCGCGAGGCCGATAAGTGGCCTGTACCGACGGGCCCGCGTGGAAATCTCGAGTTCTTCGTAGAGCGCCTGGTTCGCCGGCCGGCTCTGCGGCTGGAGGCGGTGTCATGAATGCCACCGAGGCATACGCACCGAAGCGAATGATGGGCGAGGCCGACGCGCTGGTCGCGAGGCACGCGGAGCTGGTGAAGCGAATCGCGTATCACCTGGCCGGACGGCTGCCACCGTCGGTCGAGGTGGCGGATCTGATTCAGGCAGGCATGTTGGGTTTGCTGGAGGCGGCGTCTCACTACACCGCCAACAGGGGAGCGAGTTTCGAAACGTACGCCGGCATCCGCATACGCGGAGCAATGATCGATGCCTTGCGCAAGCTCGACTGGGCGCCGCGCTCGGTCCATCGGAAAGCTCGCGCGGTGACGGCGGCGATGCGTGAAGTTGAGAAGGAGACGGGTCGCGATGCGCGTGACACCGAGATTGCGGGAAAGATGGGCGTGCCGCTGAGCGAATACCACGCCATCGTCCAGGATGCGGCGAGCTGCCGGATCACCAATCTCGACGACACAACCATGGCGAACGCGGTGGACACCGCCGACCCGTTTGAAGAAGTGACTGACGAGCGGTTCCGGTCGGCACTGACCGGGGCCATCGGCAATCTTCCCGAACGGGAGAAGCTGGTGATGTCGCTCTATTACGGCGATGGCCTGAATCTGAAGGAAATCGGCGCCGTGTTGAAAGTAACGGAATCGCGCGCCTGCCAGCTGCACGGGCAGGCGCTCGTGCGCCTGAAGGCGCGGCTCGCGGACTGGCGGGACTTCGACGAAGCGCGGGCATGAGTGGAGGAAATCGAGCATGAGCAAAGAACTTAAATTTTTAGTCGTCGACGATTTTTCGACGATGCGCCGGATCATCAAGAATCTGCTGAACGACCTCGGCTATCCGAACGTCACCGAGGCAGATGACGGCAAGACGGCGCTGCCGGTCCTGCAGCAGGGCGGCATCGACTTCCTGATCACCGACTGGAACATGCCGGGCATGGCCGGCCTCGACCTGCTGAAGGCCGTGCGCGCGGACGAGAAACTGAAAAAGATGCCCGTGCTCATGCTGACGGCGGAAGCCAAGCGCGAGCAGATCATCGAAGCGGCGCAGGCGGGCGTGAACGGCTATGTCATCAAGCCGTTCACCGCCGAGACGCTCAAAGAAAAACTCGACAAAATCCTGGGAGCAGGAAAGTGAGTTCTCCCGTGGCCAAACCTGTCAGCAACCTCTCGGTCTTCAAACTCGAATACCGTGCCTATGTCGAAGCGCTCGCGGACGCCCTGATCCGCGAGGACGACCAGACTTTCTTCGAAGCGGTCGACCACATCGTGCATCTGCGCGAGCCGGAAATGTTCGGCGAAGTGCGCAAGCTCACCGGCGACCTGCAGACGGCGCTCGAGCGCTTCAGCGTCGAATCGCGCCTTGCCGATATTGCCGAGAACGATATTCCGGACGCGCGCCAGCGGCTGCTCCACGTCATCAATCTGACGGACGTCGCGGCCCACAAGACGCTCGATCTCGTTGAAAGATCAGGACCGCTCGCGGAGTCCACCGCTCGCGAAGCGGCCATGCTGCTCGACGAATGGCAGCGTTATCGCGTGCTCGTCGGCTCGGATCTCGAGCATGAAGATCTGATGAAACGCGTGGATGCGTTTCTGCCCAGCGCGCAGCGCGAATCCGAAACGATCCGCCGCAATCTCGCGGATGTGCTGATGGCGCAGGGCTATCAGGACCTCACCGGTCAGATCATCCGCGGCGTCATGAAGCTCGTCGAAGAGCTGGAATCCGCGCTCGCGGAGCTGCGCAAGCTCTCCGGCGACGTCGTCGAACATGCGCAGATGGGTGATCGCGAAGAACATGGCCCGGTGATCCCGGGCGTGACGAAGAGCAGCGTGGCCGAAGGTCAGCAGGACGTCGACGCCCTGCTCTCCGGCCATGGTTTATAAGCAGGAGTTCTCTTGGACCCCTTGAGCATCATCGGGCTGGTGCTCGCGCTATGCGCCGTTCTCTTCGGCGCAGTGTTGAAAGGCGCGGGCCTGATGGCGCTCGTGTCCGCCGCCGCCTTCATGATCGTGATCGTCGGCACGATCGCGGCCATCTGCGTGCAGACGCCGCTGCATGTGATGAAACATGCGCTGCATATTTTTCCCTGGGTGATGCGCCCGCCGCGCCAGGACGATCAGCAGCTCGTCAGAAAGATCGTCGAGTGGAGCAACATCGCCCGCAAGCAGGGGCTGCTCGGCCTCGAGTCGATGGTCAATCGCGAGGAGGACGGCTTCGTGAAGAAGGCGTTGCAACTCGTCGTCGACGGCAGCGAACCTGAGGAAATCCGCAACGTCATGGAAGTCGAGCTCGACGCGCGCGAGCGTGCCGACAACACGGCCGCCAAAGTATTCGAAGGCATGGGCATCTATTCGCCCACGCTCGGCATCATCGGCGCGGTGCTCGGCCTCATGGCTGTCATGCAGAATCTGGCGGATCCCAGCAAGCTCGGCCAGGGGATCGCCGCGGCGTTTACCGCCACCGTCTATGGCATTGGGCTTGCGAATCTTTTCTTCCTGCCCGTGGCGGCGAAACTGAAACTGCTCATCCAGCGGCAGACTCAGGTGCGCGAGATGGTCATCGACGGCATGTTGTCGATCGCGCAGGGCGAGAATCCGCGCTCCATCGAAGCAAAGCTCGCCGGCTACCTGCACTGACCGGCGGCACGGGTCATGTCACGCCGCCGACGCCACAAACACGAGGAACACGTCAACCACGAGGCCTGGGCCATTCCCTACGCCGACCTGGTTACGTTGCTCCTCGGGTTCTTCGTTGTTATGTATGCGATATCGTCTGTCAACGAGGGCAAGTACCGTGTTCTGTCGGATTCTCTTTTTGCCGCGTTCCGCGGAGCGCCGCGCACAATGGAGCCCATCCAGGTCGGCGAGAAGCAGGTGGGCAATGGTGCGGACATCACCACCTCACTCGTCCAGCAGTCGATGCTCGAAGGCCAGCCGCGCTCGATGCTCACCCCCGTGCCGGTCCAGACCGGGACTCCTCAAATTGCAATGAGCCACAAGGCGGCCGCCGCGAGCAAGGCGCTTGCGAAGGTCGCGGATGCTGTCGAGAAGGCCATGCAGAGCATGGTCGACGCGCGGCTGGTGGTCGTGAGACGAACTGACTTCTGGATCGAAGTCGAGATCCGCACGGATATCCTGTTTCCCAGTGCCAGTGCGCGCCTTTCGCCGAGCGCCATTGGTGTTATCGAGCAGCTGGGCGGCACGCTCGCGCCGTTTCCGAATCCCATTCGGGTCGAAGGATTTACGGATAACCGGCCCATCAAGACTCTGGCGTTCTTCTCCAACTGGGAATTATCAGCAGCGCGCGCGGGCAGCGTGGTGCATGTGTTGGCGAGCAAGGGCATCGCGCCCAACCGGCTGGCCGTGATCGGCTATGGAGAAAATCGGCCGACGACGACCAACGACACTGAAGAGGGACGCAACGCCAACCGGCGTGTGGTGGTCGTGATTCTGTCGACGGATCTCGTGCGGCAAAACGATCCGGCGGGGCTGCGATCGTCGGACCCGGGGCAGGCTGTGGCGCCTGTCGCGCCGCCGGCCAGTACTACGTTAACCATGAACACGGTCACTGACACCGGCGCGGCGACTACAAAACCGATCAGCGGCACGCTCGACCGCATCGCCCCGATGAACGCCTCGCTGCAGGATGCGAAGTTCACGCCGCCGGGGGATGTCGATGGAACACCGATCGACGCGCTGGAAGCGCGGACGACCCCGGCCAGAGCCAACAACGGCGCGGGCACGCCGGGCGGTTCTAACAACCCGATCGCGGCCAACGCCTCGGGACCTTCGTTGGCCGCGAGCGCAACTGCTGCCGGCTCCGAGAGTGGCGGCGCAAATGCTGCCGCGGCTGGGGTCGCGGGCGCCAACGGCAGCGGCGCGACCAACGGCGCTGAGGCAGCCCCTGGCGCACGTCCCCCCATTCCCCGACCGTCGCGTCGCCAACCCGACGTCGGCATCAGTGTTCGCCCCTCCCCCGCCAGCAATCCGTCGCCCGCGACGACACCACGCATCGAATCCAACTCCCCATCGAATGCGCCCGTCGACGCAAACGGAACTGCTTCGCAGCCCACCCGTCGGGCAGCGCCGATTGCGTCACGATACCGCTCCGCCCCCATTGCACGCGACATTCTCTCCGCCCGCCGTGGCATGGATTCTGCACCCTGACCCTTGTCATAAGTGTTGGTTTGCGCGCGTCGAAAAAATGACGCCCGCAGGTGTGTGAAGTCCGTCACGGAGAGTCGAGTGATGTTGGAGAGTTTCTCAGTCGATGTGCTGTTGATCGCCGGCCGCGCGATATTTCTCGTGTTTTCCTTCATCCTCGCCGCCATCGCCTTCAACCGCCTGCGCCGCACCTCGCGCGCCGAAGCCGAACGCACGCTCTCCCAGGTGCATCTCGTGCTCGAGCGGCTGAGCAGCGTGCAGGCCGGCCTCACCTCAACGAATGCGCGCCTCGACGACATCGCCGCGCGCATCGAGTCCCCCGCCCCTGCCACCGCGCCATCGAGCACGCACTCGCCGAGTTATCAGATCGCGATCCGCCTGGCACGTGGCGGCGCCTCGCGCGAGGAACTGGTCGAAAGTTGCGGGCTCTCCCGCCAGGAAGCAGAGCTCGTCAGACGTCTCCACGGCCCGGCTGTCAGACGCCCCGCGCTCGCCGAGGCGGCCGCAAATTAAGCACTGTCCGCGAACGGAGACGTACGTCACCGTCTGGGACACCCAACTCAAGGGACTTATTGCAACGCCGATAAGTCAAGACGCAAGGCACCGGCAAGCCATGTCCACACCTGTTCGTTCCATGAAGAAGCGCAAGACAGAAGCCCCTCAGTCCGCCGCCCCGGCCCGCGCCCCGCGCGCGCCGAAGAAATCCGGCGAGCTGGCCCTGCCGCCGGAATGCATCGTCGCCGACGCCATCCACTTGAAAGCACAGCTGAACAAACTCGTGTCGAAGCCGGTCGTCACGCTCGACGCCGCAGCGGTAAAGCGGGTCGATACCGCAAGCCTGCAACTGCTGACAGCCTTCGTGCGCGAGCGTCAGAAGGACGGCAAAGCCGTTGAATGGCGCGCCACCGACGGGGCATTTGCCGATGCCGCCCGTCTGTTGGGATTGAACGCGCTGCTGGGCCTCGACCCACCGTCGCCACAGGCAGCATAAGCATGGCGATCGACCTGACCCAGTTCCACGACGCGTTCTTCGAAGAGAGTTTCGAAGCGCTCGACTCCATGGAAGCCGCGCTTCTCAAGCTCGACATCGGCGCGCCGGAGCCCGAGCTCGTCAACACCATCTTCCGTGTCGCGCACTCCATCAAGGGCGGCAGCGCGACGTTCGGCTTCTCGGAAATCGCGTCGTTCACGCACAGCCTTGAAACGCTGCTCGATGAGCTGCGCGGTAATCGCATGCAGGTGACGTTCGAGATCTCTGACCTGCTGCTGAAATCCGTGGACGTGATGCGCGAAATGCTGCGCGCGGTCCAGGCGAAACAGACTATCGACGCGCAACGCGTGGCGGACCTGCAGTTCGATCTGGAACTGATGATCGTCAATCGCGCGGCCGCCAGCGCGCCTGCTTTCACAGCGCCAGCTGTATTTGCAGAGCCCACTCCACCCGTCGCCGCAGTGGTCGCCGTCGTGGAACCCGCCGCGCCCAGCGTGGCGAAGTGGCTGATCTCCTTCCGTCCTTATCCTGAATTGTTTGCGCGCGGGAATGATCCGCTGCGCATGATGCGGGAGCTGAATGAGCTGGGTGAGCTGCGCGTCCACGTGAAAGACGCGGCGCTGCCCGCGTTTGCCGAGCTGGACCCGCAGTCGTGTTACCTCGCATGGGATATGGAGTTGAGCGGCGGCGCCGTCGACGAAGCCGCCATCCGTACGGTATTCGACTGGACCGAAGGCGACTGCGATCTCGACATCAAGCTCGCCGCGCCGTCCAGACATTCTCCCGCATCTGAGCTGCTGAGCGCCGCGCCGGCGGATCTGCCACCCGACGACGAGCTCGATGCCCTCCTGGCCGCCAACAACGCCGCCACGCATATTGCTGTTTCCGCGGCTGCGCCGGCGCAGGCGACGGCAGCTCCCGTTGCTCAAGCCGCGGCCCCGGCCGCAACGCCACTCCATGGCGTCAAGTCAGATGCGCCCGCGAAAGCGGAAGTGCATGGCCCCGGCGGTGATCTCAGCTCCATCCGCGTCAGCGTCGAGAAAATCGACGAGCTGATGAACACGGTGGGCGAGCTCGTCATCACACAGGCGATGCTGAGCCAGCTGAGCCGCAGCCTCGAAGGTCCGGCTGCAGAGAAATTCAGATCCGGCCTCGCGCAGCTCGAACGCAATATGCGCGAGCTGCAGGAAAGCGTCATGCGCGTGCGCATGCTGCCCATCAGTTTCGTGTTCAGCCGCTTCCCGCGCATGTCGCGAGATCTCGCGCAGCGCCTCGGCAAACACATTGACCTCAAGCTCACGGGTGAGAACACCGAGCTCGACAAGACTGTGCTGGAGAAGATCGGCGACCCGCTGGTGCATCTCGTCCGCAACAGTATCGATCACGGCATCGAGTCTCCCGAGGTACGTACCGCGGCGGGCAAATCGCCGACCGGCACCGTGCAGCTGGACGCCTGCCATCGCGGCGGCAACATCGCAGTCGAAGTCAGCGACGACGGCGGCGGCCTCGACAAGGATCGCATCCTGGCGAAAGCCCGCTCCCGCGGCATGATCGGCCCGAACGACGTGCTCTCTGACGAGCAGATCCACGATCTGATTTTCCTGCCGGGCTTCTCGACGGCAGAGAAAACCACCGACGTGTCAGGACGCGGCGTCGGCATGGATGTCGTCCGTCGCAACATCACGGAGCTCGGCGGCAAGATCGAGATTCGCAGCGAGCGCGGCGTGGGCTCGCGTTTCATCATCACGCTGCCGTTGACACTCGCGATCGTGGACGGGCAGTCCGTCGCGGTCGGCACGGAAACTTATATCGTGCCGCTGATCTCGATCGTGGAATCGCTGCAGCTGAAGGCCGGCAACATCAGCCGGCTCTCCGGTCGCGGCGAGGTGTTCTCGTTCCGCGGCGACTATCTGCCCATCGTCCGCCTGCATGAGCTGTTCGGCGTGGAGCCGCGCACGCGCAATCTGCAGGAAGGACTCGTCGTCATCGCCGAAGGCGATGGCCGGCGCGTGGGACTTTTCGTGGACGACCTGCTCGGCCAGCAGCAGGTCGTCATCAAATCTCTCGAGACCAACTACGGCCATGTGCCGGGGGTGTCGGGCGCAACCATTCTGGGCGACGGCTCGGTCGCGCTGATCCTCGATCTGTCCGGGCTCATCCGGGCGGCATCGATGCGGGCGGCGGCATGACCGTGCATTCGCAGAACATTCTGCAACAGGGGTAATACGGATATGGCGACCAACACGGCAGCGAAGCCGGAACAGTCGACGGGACCCGAGTCCTATCAGGTACTGACGTTCGTGCTCGGCAGCGAGACCTACGGCGTCGACATCCTGCGCGTGCAGGAAATCAGGGGCTGGTCCGCGGTAACCAAGATTCCGCACGCGCCGTCGCATGTGCTCGGCGTGTTGAACCTGCGCGGCTCGATCGTGCCCATCGTGGACCTGCGCATGCGCTTCGCGCTGGAGCGCGCCGAATACACCGCGATCACGGTAATCATCGTGCTGTCGGTGGTCTCGGGCACGAGCCGCCGCGATTTCGGCGTCGTCGTGGACGGCGTATCTGATGTTGTGGACGTGAAGTCCGCCGAGGTGCGTCCCGCGCCGGAGCTGGGCTCGCGCTCGGCGATCGAATATATCCGCGGTCTGGTGCCGGTGAGCGAGCGCATGGTCGTGCTGCTCGACATCGATCGCCTGATCGGCAGCGACATGGCCACCATTGCAGACAACTCCAACCGGGACGGCTTCGATAACGCCGCCTCCGCGGCCTGAGCGGCATGAACTGGTTCGCCAACCTGCGCATTTCCACCAAGCTGCTCGCCGCGTTCGGCGGCGGCCTCGCCGTCACGATGGCCATGGGCTACGTGTCGCTGGACCGCCTGTCCGCGCTTCATCAGCTGATTGGCGAGGGTGGCGCAAGCGGCGCGACGGCGATCAGGGCCGACCTGCTTTATCAGGATGCGCGCGAAGTCATCATGACGGCGCTCATCGTGTCGTCGCTCGCGTGCGTGGCGCTCGCGTTCCTCATCGCGCAGACGATTGCGTCGCCGCTCAAGCACGCGATCAAAGTGTTCGCGAACCTGGCCAACGGCCACTTCGACAACGACATTCCGACGACGCGCACCGACGAGCCGGGCGTGTTGCTCGCCCGCCTGTCAGACATGCAGACCCAGATGCGTGAGCAGACGGCGAGCCTGCGCCTGGCCAACGCCGAAACCACGGGACGCGTGAAAGCGTTGAGCCGCGTGCAGGGCATCATCGAATTCAATCTCGATGGCACGATCATCCGCGCCAACGACAAGTTTCTGGAGACGATGGGTTATCGGCTGGAGGAGATCCAGGGCAGGCACCACAGCCTGTTCATGGATCCGAACGCGCGCCAGTCCGCCGAATACCGGCGCTTCTGGGAAAAGCTCGCGCGTGGCGAACAGGATTCCGGCGAGTACCGCCGCACCGGCAAGGCCGGCAACACGGTCTGGATCTACGGCAGCTACAACCCGATCGTCGACACCGACGGCAAGATCTTCAAGGTCGTGAAGTACGCGCAGGACGTCACCGCGCAGCGCGAATTCTCAGATCAGATGCGCGAGGCCGTGCGGCAGACTCAGGAAGTCGTTTCCGCCGCGACCGCGGGCGACCTCAGCCGCCGCATTCGGGTGAGCAGCGCCGTGAATGAAGTGCGCGTGATGGCGGACAGCATCAACGCGCTCATCGCCAACATGGCCGACATCATCAACAGCATCAAGACGGCCGCGTCCGAAGTGTATCGGGGCGCGGAAGAAATCTCGGAAGGCAACGTGAACCTTTCCCAGCGCACGGAAGAACAGTCTTCCTCGCTCGAGGAGACCGCGTCGTCAATGGAAGAGATGACGACCACCGTCAAGCAGAACGCGGACAACGCCAACCAGGCCAATCAGCTCGCCATCACGGCGCGCGATCAGGCGGAGAAAGGCGGCGCCGTCGTCGGCAAGGCCGTGGAGGCGATGACCGGGATCAACGAGTCGTCCCGCAAGATCGCGGACATCATCGGCGTCATCGACGAGATCGCGTTCCAGACCAACCTGCTCGCGCTCAACGCGGCGGTTGAAGCCGCGCGCGCTGGCGAACAGGGGCGCGGCTTCGCGGTCGTGGCGAGCGAAGTGCGCAGCCTCGCGGGTCGCTCAGCGACCGCCGCGAAGGAAATCAAACAGCTCATTCAGGACAGCGTCCGTCGCGTCGAAGACGGCTCCGCGCTTGTCACACAATCGGGACAAACACTGGAGCAGATCGTGGCTTCGGTGAAGAAAGTCTCCAACATCGTGGCCGAGATCGCGGCCGCCTCGCGTGAGCAGTCGTCCGGCATCGAGCAGGTCAATCGCGCCGTCGTGCAGATGGACGAGCTGACACAGCAGAACGCCACGCTCGTCGAGCAAGCCACCGCCGCCTCGCAAACCATGGCGAATCAGGCGCGCGAGCTCGCGACGCTCATGGATCGTTATTCGATCAGCGATGAACACAAGGCCATGAGCTCGGAAGCTCATCGCCCCGCCGCGGGTGCACCTGCCCCTGTGCAGCGCCCCGAGCGGCGTGCTGCCGGCCGCCCCTGGGCCAACACTGAAAATACACGTGCCAGACCCGCGGCTCACGCCGCCTTGCCTGCAAAGAGTCCGTCGACCCGACGCGCCGCCGCCGTCACCGGCGCCGGCTCGCAGTGGCAGGACTTCTGAGCACGACACCGGATCCGTAGGAGAGGAAAAATGAACTTTCTCAGTCGTCTTCAACTCTGGCAGAAACTCGCGCTGCTCGTGGTCGCCATGGCGGTACCCACGCTGCTGCTCGGGACTTTCTATATCAGCCAGGCCAATGAAACGGTCAGCCGTGCAAGACATGAATTGCAGGGTGGCCGCTACTCTGAGGCCCTCGGCAAGGTGCTCGCGGAGGTCGTGAATCATCGCGGCCGCATGCACGCCCTGCTGAATGGCGACACGAGCAAGCGGGATGCGACCGTCGCGTCCGAAGCGGACATCGACAAGCTCGCCGCCGCGGTGGACGCAGTCGATGCCGAATTCGGCACGTCGATGAAGAGCACGCAGGCATGGCAGTCGGTGAAATCCGAATGGTCCACGTTGCGCTCCAACGGCTCGAAGCTCTCGGCCGATGACAACGCGAAACAACACGACGCGCTCATCGCCCGCATCCTGAGCCTCGGCGAGCTGGTGAAGGCCGCGTCGCAGATGAACATCGATCCTGAGGAATCCACCTCAGTGTTGATTCAGATGGCATCCGAGTACGTGCCGCAGGCGCTCATCAACGCCGGCAAAGTTCGCACTCACGCCGTGCGCGCCGCCATCAGCGGCTATCTCGGCGCCGACGACCGCATGGCCATCCAGATCTACAACGAAGCGTTCGGCCAGAACCTCGACTCGGCTCGCGCCGCGCTCGAGCGCTCGACACCCGATGCGAAAGCGCGCCTGCAGCCTGTTGTAGACGCAGCGGTTCGCGGCTTCGAAGTGTACTTCAGCACCATTCGCGAGAAGATTCTCACCGCGCAGACCATGTCTGCGACCGGCGCTGAAATCTTCGACGCGAGCGGCGAAACGACTCGCGCTTTGCAGGAGCTTTCGACACTCAGCTATGCGGTGATGAACACCACTGCGCAGCAGAGACTGTCCAGCGCCGTAACAACGCGCAACGTTACGGGCGGCATCGCACTCATCGCCCTGACGGTCGCTCTCGGTTTGAGCTGGCTGATCACCAAAGCACTGAGCACGCCGCTGGCGCAGGCCGTGAATGTCTTCGAGAAGATCTCGGGCGGACGCTACGACAACGCCATCGTGCACGCCGGCACGGATGAAGTCGGCCAGGTGCTGCGCGCTCTCGATGACATGCAGGGCAAGCTGCGGTCGCAGATCGAAGCCGAGCGCAGCCAGGCGGCGGAGAACTCACGCATCCGTCAGGCGCTCGACAAAGTGTCGACGAACGTCCTGCTCGCCGATGCGAATCATCAGATCATTTATATCAACGAAACGGCTGCTGCGACTTTCGCGCGCACACAGGGCGAAATCCGCAAGACGCTGCCGACGTTCGATGCCCTGCGCCTGCGCGGCGCAAGCCTCGATGCGCTGTCGCCGGAACAGGCGCAGCAACGTCGCATGCTCGACACGCTCTCCAGCAACGAAACTCAGGAACGCACGCTCGGCAACTGCACGTTCCGCACCGTTGCGAACCCTGTGCTGGGTGACAAGGGCGAGCGCATCGGTACCGTCATGGAATGGACGGACCGCACGCAGGAAGTGGGCGTCGAGAAAGAAATGCAGTCGATGCTGAGCTCCGTCATCGGCGGCGACCTGAATTCACGCATCTCGATGGCCGGCAAGGTCGGCTTCTTCGAAGCGATGAGCAAGGGTGTCAACCAGCTCGCCGACAACATGGCTGACATGGTCGGCAAGGTGAAGCACGCCGCGGGTGAGGTATATCGCGGCGCCGAGGAGATTTCCCAGGGCAACGCGAATCTCTCCCAGCGCACGGAAGAGCAGTCTTCCTCGCTCGAGGAAACCGCGTCGTCGATGGAAGAGATGACGACCACCGTCAAGCAGAACGCGGACAACGCCGGTCAGGCCAACCAGCTTGCCGTCGCCGCGCGCGATCAGGCGGAGAAAGGCGGTCATGTCGTCGGCAAGGCGGTTCGCGCCATGACCGATATCAACGAAGCCTCGAAGAAGATCGCCGACATCATCGGCGTCATCGACGAGATCGCGTTCCAAACCAACCTGCTCGCGCTCAACGCGGCGGTTGAAGCCGCGCGCGCTGGCGAACAGGGCCGCGGCTTCGCGGTCGTCGCGAGCGAAGTGCGCAGCCTCGCCGGCCGCTCAGCCACGGCAGCGAAAGAAATCAAGGAGCTCATCCAGGACAGCGTGCGCAAGGTGGAAGACGGATCCGCACTTGTTACGCAGTCGGGACAAACACTGGAGCAGATCGTCGCTTCGGTGAAGAAGGTGTCCGACATCGTTGCGGAGATCGCTGCCGCTTCGCGCGAACAGTCTTCGGGTATCGAGCAGGTCAATCGCGCCGTCACGCAGATGGACGAGCTGACTCAACAGAACGCGGCCCTCGTCGAGGAAGCCACCGCGGCCTCGCAGGCCATGGCGTCCCAGGCCCGCGAACTTAACGAAATGATGGACCGTTACCGCATCAGCGACGCCCAGCAGGCGAACGCGGTGGCGACGATCCGCAGCGAGGTGAGCGATCCGTCACAGTCCCCAAACCGGGTCGAACGTCGCAGCGGCACGCGTCCATGGGGTAACCGAAGTGCCAGAACCGGCAAGACTGAGACTTCAGTCGCGGCGGTTCAGCCTTCAGCTCGTAAGCTGGCTGCCGCTAACGGCGCGAGCGACTCGGATTGGACCGAGTTCTGATCGCGCCCCTCTCGCATTCGGAGACTAACGGCTATGCCGCGGATACTTGCTGTCGATGACTCGGCTTCCATGCGCCAGATGGTGGGCATCACGCTCACGGGCGCGGGCTATCAGGTCGAACAGGCCGCCGATGGTTGCGAAGCCCTGGAGATCGCAGGGAAGCAGCGTTTCGATCTCGTCATCACCGACGTGAACATGCCGAACATGGATGGCATCACCCTGGTACGCGAGCTGCGAAATCTGCCGACTTATAAATATGTGCCCCTGCTCGTGCTGACGACAGAGGCCACGACCGAACGTAAACAACAGGGCAAGGCGGCTGGCGCCACGGGTTGGCTGGTGAAGCCGTTCAACCCCGACCGGCTGCTCGCCACGATTGCCAAGGTGCTTGCGTAAGCGCGCGCCTGACTTCCGACTTATTTCAAAACCATCAGTGATTGTAAGGACCACAGAAATCATGACTTCACACAAGCGACTCCTTGCGGCCGTCGCGGTCGCATTGTTCGCCGGCACGGCTTACGCCGAGTGCACGCTGCCGCCCGCCCCCAGCAAAATTCCGGACGGCAACTCCGCCTCGGAAAGCGAGATGGTCGGCGCCATGCAGACGCTGAAGCAGTACGACGGCGACGTGAACGTCTATCTGAAATGCCTCGAGTTCGAATCGAAGCAGAACCGCCTCTCGAGCAGCGAACGCGAGCGCATGCATAACAGCGCCGTCGAGCAGCTGCAGAAAGTGGCTGCCAAGTTCAACGAGCAGGTGCGGACCTTCAAGGCGAAATCAGGCTGAAGCGGGCCGCACGCGGACGACTTCACCCGACGCTGACGTAAGGCGTCGGGTGTTCCATGGAGCGCGGACACGGAGGTCACGGGCGTACACGCACAAGTCACGAGCGAGCGACCATGAATCATATGCGCAACTTCTCGACGCTGTGGAAACAGGTCGCATGGAACTGACGGATACCACCACTCAGATCGAGAACGATCCCAGTATTCTCGCGACCCGGGCTGCCGTACTGCTCGAGCGCGCGATGGCGGATTCTTATTCTTCGGTGAGCCAGCTTGGCGACGCGCTCGATCGCATTGCCCACGTGCTGGCCGCGGCGCCCCCGGCGGGCGACCCCTCCGCTTCCAGCATTCATCGCGAGAAGCTGCTGCGCGATATCAGAATGTGCATCCAGAGCGTTCAATACCACGACAGACTGATTCAGCAGCTGACGCACGTACGCGAGATTCTTTCCGGTCGTTCACCGTCGCCGGCGCGCTGGCAGGAATCGCACGGAGCCGAAGGCACCGTCGAGCTGTTTTGAAAGGCATGCACGCTCATGCCGATGCCTGATTTCGCCGCACTTGCCGCGCACAGCCTCGCGCTCCAGAAGAATCGCGAGTTCGCGTTCGGTGACGAGGACTTCGTCGCGCTGCGCCGTCTCGTCAAGGAACTCACGGGCATCAATCTTTCGGACCAGAAGCGCGAGCTCGTTTATGGCCGTCTCGCGCGCCGGCTGCGCGCGCTGAACATCGACAACTTCCGCGACTATCGCGCCCTCCTCGCCGAGCCCGGCAGCCGCGAGCTCGTAGGTTTCTGCAACGCCATCACGACGAATCTCACGGCGTTCTTCCGCGAGCCGCATCACTTCGACTATCTGCGGGATCAGGTGTTGTTGCCGCGTCTCAACAACCCGGCCGCGTCGCGCAGACTGCGCATCTGGTCCGCCGGCTGTTCGAGCGGCGAGGAAGCCTATTCGCTCGCGATGACGGTCGTCAGCAACATTCCTGATCTTGCGCGCTGGGACATCAAGATTCTCGCGACGGACCTCGATTCGGATGTGCTCGAGAAGGGCCGCCGCGGCGTGTATCCCGAAGACCGCATGCGCGGCGTCGACTCTCTCAAGCTCGATCGCTTCTTCAGGGAGCGCCATCGCGGCGCGGCGCGTTTCTTCGAGGCCTCACCTGAACTGAGTTCACTCATTACGTTCCGGCAGCTCAACTTGATGCATTCGCTGCCGATGAAGGGACCGCTGGATGTCATATTCTGCCGCAACGTCGTGATCTACTTCGACAAAGACACACAACGGGAGCTGTTCAAGCGTATGTCTTATCTGCAGCGTCCCGGCGATCTGCTGTTCCTCGGCCACTCCGAGAGCCTGTTCAAGGTCACGACTGACTACACGCTCATCGGCAAAACGGTCTATCGCAGGAGCTGACGTGTCCGCGCTCCTCGACCGTGTCGCTCACAACAATGCGCCGCCGACGCTGCAAGGCTTCGGTCACGTGCAGCGTTTCTGGGACACGGACCTCGAATCCTGGGTCGCGAAGATTCTGCCGGGCGAGTATTACGTCACGCGCAATCAGGAGGCGATTACCACAGTGCTGGGCTCCTGCGTATCAGCGTGCGTGCGCGATCCGGTTCTTAAAATTGGCGGCATGAATCATTTCATGTTGCCGCAGGATTCAACGGTGGGTCCCAACACCTGGCTCGATCCCGCCGTCGGGCTCGCCACACGCTACGGCTCCTACGCGATGGAAAGTCTCATCAACGATCTGTTGAAGATCGGCGCGATACGCGCGCGCCTGGAGATCAAGCTGTTCGGCGGCGGCAGGATTCTCGCGTCCATGACGGATGTTGGCGCACGCAACATCGAATTCATCCGCGGCTTCATGAAGCTCGAGGGCTATCCCATCGCCGCGGAAGATCTCGGCGACACCGTGCCCCGCAAAATCGTTTATTTCCCCGAGACCGGCCGCGTCAAAGTCAGACGCCTGCGCCCGGTCGAGAACCGCACGATCAGTCATCACGAAAAACTCTATCTCGACAGCCTCGGCAGCAGGGCGGCCGGCGGCGGCGACGTCGAGCTGTTCGATTGAGGAATCATCTCATGGCCACTCCCGCCATCAATCAGACCGGGCGTTTCAAACGCCGCATCCGCGTGCTCATCGTGGACGACTCGGCGCTCGTGCGCAGCCTGCTGACAGACATTCTCTCCGCGGACCCGTCCATCGAAGTGGTCGGCACGGCCAGCGACGCACACTTCGCGCGCGAGAAGATCAAGCAGCTCAATCCTGATGTACTGACACTGGATGTCGAGATGCCGAAGATGGACGGCATCACGTTTCTCAAGAACCTCATGCGCCTGCGGCCGATGCCGGTCGTGATGGTGTCGTCGCTGACAGAGCGTGGTGCCGACGTAACACTCGACGCCCTCGCCATCGGCGCGGTGGATTATTTCTCCAAGCCGCGCATCGACCTCGCGGCCACGCTGGGCGATTACAGTGAAGAGCTGATCGCGAAGATCAAAGTTGCCGCGAAAGCGAGCGTGCGCGCGCTCGATCCGCAACGGGCCGCGGCGATCGCGGTTCGTCCCAACTACACGGCCGATGCCGTGTTGCCGGCGAGCACGGGGCGCGTCAAACAGTTACGCACCACGGATCGCATCATCGCCATCGGCGCATCCACCGGCGGTACAGAAGCGATCAAGCAGGTGCTGATGAGCCTGCCCGCCGATACGCCGGGCATCGTCATCGCCCAGCACATTCCGAAAGCATTCAGCACGCCCTTCGCGCGTCGCATGAACGACTGCTCTCCCATGACGGTCTGTGAGGCGGAAGATGGTCAGCACGTGCTGGCGGGTCACGCTTACATCGCGCCGGGAGATAAACATCTTATCGTCGTGCGCGACGGCGCGCGTTATGTATGCCGGCTCGATGATGGTCCGCCCGTCAATCGTCACAAACCTTCAGTGGACGTGCTGTTCCGCTCCGTTGCTCAGAACGCGGGTCGCAATTCCGTCGGCGTATTGCTCACCGGCATGGGCAAGGACGGCGCCAAGGGCTTGAAGGAAATGCTCGACGCCGGCAGCCAGACCTTGGCGCAGGACGAAGCCACGAGCGTCGTATGGGGCATGCCAGGCGAAGCGGTCGCTATCGGGGCCGCGCAGCACGTGATGCCGCTCGAGTCGATTGCCGGAAAAATCCGCGCGATTGCCGATGCGATGGACATTACCCGGCAGGCGCACGAGGCGTGATGCAGGTCCGCGCGCGGAGCGTCAATAACGACGAAAGTCTGCCGATATGACTTAAACAGCACGCCACACCGGCGTGTGACGAGGATCCCAGATGAACACAGCGGCCTCAGGCGCTGCGACGGTCAGCAATCCGGACGCTTTCGCCTTCGTGCAGGCACTCGCTCAGGAGCTTTCGAGCGGCAAAGTCGACCTGCCTTCCTTTCCTGATATTGCCTTGCGCGTGCGCAAGGTGCTGGCGGATGAGAACGTCACGCCCGACATGGTCGTGCGCGTCGTAGGCTCCGAGCCCGCGCTCGCCACCCGTCTCCTGCAGATTGCAAACTCCGCCGCGCTGAACCCGAGCGGCAAGTCGATCACGGATCTTAGAAACGCCGTCGCCCGCCTGGGCTTCAACATGGTGCGCAGCGCGGCCATCGCATTCGCCATGTCGCAGCTGAAGAAAGTCGATGCGCTCAAAGGCCTCGAAAAGCCGCTCGATGAGCTGTGGCATCGAAGCGCCGCCGTCGCGGCCCTCGCGCATGCCGTCGCGCATCGCTTCACACGTGTGAATGCGGACATGGCGCTGCTGGCCGGCCTCCTGCACGGCGTGGGTCAGTTGTACATCCTGACACGCGCCAGCAAACACCCGCGCCTCGTTGCGGATCGGGTGGCGTATCAGTCCATCGTCGACGACTGGCATGCCGCCATCGCGAAAGCGGTGCTGGAAAATTGGGACCTGCCCGAAGAAATCGTCGTGGCCGTCAGCGAATATCAGGACACGGAGCGCCAGCACACCGGCGCCGCCGATCTCACCGATGTGCTGACCACAGCGCATCTCATCCAGTCATTCCAGAATCATCCGGAAACCCTCGAACTCAATCTGCAGGACGTCGTGGCCTGCAAACGGCTGAAGCTCGATCGTGCTGCATACGACAAGCTCATCGTCGAGTCGGAGCACGAGATCCTGGCGCTACAACAGGCCCTCGGGGTCTGACGGCGCCTTCGCCTGTTGGAGAAGTGATCATGAGCGCGGCACACAAACTCGAGCCTGCAGGAACCCTCAGCGACGACGCGTTCACCTTTGTTCGCGCGCTGGCGTCGGAGCTCTCAGGCGGCAAAGTGGAATTGCCGGGCTTTCCCGAAGTGGTGCTGCGAGTGCAGCGCGTACTGAGTGATGAATCGGCGGATATGGATCGCGTCGTGCGCGTGATAGGCTCCGAGCCCACGCTTGCGGGCCGCCTCATGCAGATGGCGAACTCAGTTGCATTGAATCCGGGACATTCTCCCGTCACCGAGCTGCGAGCCGCGGTGTCGCGTGTTGGTCTCAACATCGTGCGCAGCGCGACGATCGCAACAGCTGTGCAGCAAATTCGTTCCGCGGCTACGCTGCGCGGCCTGGAGAAACAGCTCGATGTCATGTGGAAACGCAGCGTGCAGATTTCGAGTCTGAGCTTCGTGATCTGCGCGCATCTCACACGGCTCAACCGTGACGAGGCGATGCTCGCCGGGCTGCTGCAGGGCATTGGCCGGCTGTATATCCTCACGCGCGCGAGCGGTCATCGCGGTCTGTTCGCGGATCTCGAACGTTACAACGCCATCGAGCGCGACTGGCATCTCGGCATCGCCGGTGCGCTGCTCGAGAACTGGGAAATCAGCGACGCCATCGTCAGTGCAGTGCGCGAGTCCGAAGATTTCGATCGCGAGCCACGCGGCTCGGCAAGTCTTGCGGATGTGATCATCGCCGCCAATGTGCTCGCCACTTATCAGGATCGGCCGAAAGAGCTCGAAGCGCAGATCAAGACGATCCGGCCGCTCGCGCGCATGAATTTCAACGCCGCCGTGTGCGAAGCGCTGCTCCACGAATCCGCAGACGAGATCAGATCGATCCGAAAAGCCTTGAGCTAGCATGACGGGGGAGTACAACTCCTGGCTCGTCATCCTCTCCATAGTTGTCGCTGTTACTGTCTCGTATACGGCTCTGCATCTGGCCGCACGCGTCATGCAAGAACGCGGCGCCGCCAGTCGCGCCTGGCTCATCGGCGGCGCCATCGCGATGGGCGTCGGCATCTGGTCGATGCACTTCATCGGCATGTTGGCGTTCACCTTGCCGATTCCCCTGGTATACGGCTGGGGACGCACCCTCGCCTCTCTCGCAATAGCCATCGCCAGCTCCGGGTTCGCGCTGGCGATCGTGGGTCGTGAGGAAAACACCAACACGCATCTCGTGGTGAGCGCGGGCGTCATGGGCATGGGCATCGGCACGATGCACTACGCCGGCATGAACGCCCTGCAGATCGTGCCGATGATCCGCTACGAGCCGCTGCTCGTCGTCGCCTCGTTTGTCATCTCCATCGCGGCGTCGTTCGTGGCGCTGTGGCTCGCCTTCCGCCTGCGTAGCGGCGACTCGTGGAAAATTCACATCGCGCGTCTGAGCGCGGCGGTCGTGATGGGCTGCGCTATCGCGGGCATGCATTACACGGGCATGGCGGCGTCCCGCTTCTCACCGGACTCGTACTGCATCGGCAATCCCACCTCGAGCCAGTACTGGCTGGCGATCACGATTGCCGTCGCGGCGCTCTCCCTGCTCGCCATCACACTGATCCTGATTTTGTATGATGCGCACCTCGAATCGCGCGGACGCCAGCACAACCTGCAGCTGGAAAAGGCCAACGAGCAGCTCCAGCATCTCACGACTCATGATCCGCTCACGGGGCTGCCCAACCGCCTGCTGCTGACGGACCGCCTCGAACAATCGAGCGTGCGCGCGGATCGCCACGGTGTCGGCTTCGCGGTCATGGTGCTCGACCTCGATCGCTTCAAACAGGTCAATGATTCGCTTGGCCATCAGGCGGGAGATGAGACGCTGAAGGAGATCGCGCGCCGCCTGGCGTCGGTCATGCGCCGAACGGACACGCTCGCCCGCCTGGGCGGCGACGAATTCGTGCTGGTGCTGAACGAACTGCGCTCGCTGTCGGAAGCAGAGATGCTCGCAGATAAGGTGCTGCAGACTGTGCGCCGCCCGCTATCGATCTCGGGTGTGGAGGTGCATGTGTCACCCAGCATCGGCATCGCGACATACCCCGAGCACGCGAAAGATTCCACGCAACTGCTCGTGCACGCGGACGCGGCGATGTACGCAGCCAAACGGGCGGGCCGCAATAATTATCAGATCTTCGCGCCGACCATGAGCGCGTTCACGCGTGAGCGGCTCGACCTCGAGAATGGGCTGCGCAGCGCCATCGCGGGCAATCAGCTGGAGCTCCATTATCAGCCGAAGGTGGACGTGGCGACGGGCCGCATAGGCAGCGCCGAGGCACTGGTTCGCTGGCGTCATCCGCAACGCGGCCTGCTGTCGCCTGGCGACTTTATTTTGCTCGCCGAGGAGACGGGGCTGATCCTGACACTGGGGAATTGGGTTCTGCGGCAGGCTTGCAAACAGACACGTTCGTGGCACCACAGCGGCTTCACGGGACTGCGCGTTGCCGTGAATCTTTCCGCCCAGCAGCTGAAGCAAAAGAATCTGGTGCGCGAAGTGCAGTCCGCCCTGGAAGATTCGAAGCTCGAGGCACGGTTCCTCGAGCTCGAACTCACGGAGACCACTGTCATGCAGGACGCGGAACAGTCCGTGCGCGTCCTGCGCGAGCTGAGCGATCTCGGCGTGCGCATTTCGGTGGACGATTTCGGCACCGGTTATTCGAGTCTGAGTTATCTGCGCCGCCTGCCGCTCGACAAACTCAAGATCGACCGCTCGTTCATCCGGGGCGTGGCAACGAGCACGCAGGACGCGGCGATCGTGCGCGCCATCGTGTATCTCGCTCACAGCCTGCATCTCACCGTCATCGCCGAAGGCGTGGAGACGGTGGATCAACTCGAGTTCCTCCGACAGGCAGGCTGCGATCAGTATCAGGGCTTTCACTGCAGCGGCCCGATGACGCCGGAGGCCTTCACGGCCCTGCTACGCGAGCGGCGGGCCGGCAAGCAGCAGCCGCCCAGCTCGACACCAGATCCGGGCGACAGCGTGGTCCTGAGAAATCTCAGGAAGCTGCATAAGGTGTAGCTTGTAACGAATTGTCGCCGCGACCGCCCGCGCGGAGTTTTGGTTACAAGAACGGGGCGTCCTGATCCGTCCGGCGCCCAAGCTGAACTCTTCTCCCGACATGACGGTCTGACGTGCACACAGAACTCGAACCCCCAACACGCTTTGCCCGGTGCGCCGCCTTGAACGAGCAGCCTCATATCCTCATCGTCGATGACGACCGCGAGATCCGCACGCTTCTCGGTCAGTACCTGGAGAAGAACGAATTCCGCACCACCGCCGTCGCGGACGGCGTCTCCATGCGGCGCACACTCGAGCGCAGCCACGTCGACCTGATCGTGCTCGACATCATGATGCCCGGGGATGACGGCCTCACGCTTTGTCGCAGTCTGCGTGAAAAATCTCAGGTGCCGATCATCATGTTGACCGCGCGGGTCGATGACGTAGACCGCATCCTCGGTTTCGAGCTGGGCGCGGATGACTATCTCGCCAAGCCCTTCAACCCTCGCGAATTGCTCGGCCGTATCAAGGCTGTGTTGAGGCGCGCCGCCCACGCCCCGCGTGATCCCAGCGCCAACGAAGTGCACGCCTATCGCTTCGGCGAGTGGGTGCTGGACACCACCGCTCGAACGCTGACCCATAACAACGGCAACACCGTTGCACTGGGTGGCGCGGAATATCGATTGTTAGCGGTGTTGCTCTCGCACCCGAACAGGGTGCTGTCGCGCGTACAGATCACCGGGTTGATGCGGGGCCGTGACAGCGACCCGCTCGATCGCAGCATCGACATGCGTATCAGCCGCCTGCGGCAGATTCTCGGCGACGACGCGCGCGCGCCGCAGATCATCAAGACAGTGTATGGCGAGGGCTATGTCATCGGCGTGAAGATCGAGACGGACTGAGCTTTCCCGTGCGCCCGGCCCGCCTCGCATGAACCTGCTGCCCGCATCGCTTTTCGGGCGCCTTTTTGGGGCGCTGTTCCTCGCAGTCGTCATTACGGTTGCCGTCATGGTGCTGCTCGTCGTGCAGGATCGCAGACAATTCGCCGTCCAGAATGCGGGCGGCGATCCCATGCACAGGATCGCCCTCCTCGCACACGACATCGCGCTGCTCGAGCCGGAAGCCCGTCAAAGCAAAATTCAGGATCTGCGCGCGGGCCGTGTTCCCGGCTTGCGCATGGAGCCACCGCATTATCGAAGAGGCGCGCCGGTCGACGTGGCGGCGACGCAGACAGAGCTTGCGCGGCAGCTGCGAAGGCACCTCGGCGACGAGTACGCCGTTACCGTGCGGCCGGCGCAACCCGCCAACTCCAATGCCATCCCTGTGGCTCCATGGCCGCCGTTTGTGATGTCGGCAGAAGGCGAAGGAGGCCCGCCAGGCGGGGACATCATCATCGGTGGCGGCGGTCGTCCCCCGCCGCGCGAAGTTTATGACGCGACGATCAGGCTGCCGGACGGCGAGAAGGTGTTGTTTCGCGTGAACCGGCCGCCGGAAGGCCCGCCGCTGCCGGTCCGGCTGTTGACGGAACTCGGCATTCTCGTTGCGGTGCTGGGCATCGTGTTGTTTGTTACTACGCGGACGATCACGCGGCCTTTGTCAGATCTGGCGAAGGCTGCTGATGCGGTCGGCCGCCAGACTTCCACCGCACCTTTGCGTGAAACCGGGGCGCGCGAGCTTCGCGAAGCGACGCGCGCATTCAATACGATGCAGGATCGGCTGCGGCGGTACCTCGACAGCCGCACGCGTGTGTTAGCCGCCATGTCACACGATATGCGAACGCCGCTCACGCGGCTGCGCCTGCGCGTCGAAACAATCGACGACGCCGGCGCGCGGGCGCGCTTCGAAACCGATCTGACCGAGATGGAAACCATGGTACAGGGCGCCCTCGCCCTGTTCCGCGATCTGAATAATGAGGAGCCACCCGAGGCGGTGGACGTCAACCAGCTGCTGGCGACGTTGCAATCGCAGTTCAGTGAAATGGGGGCGACAGTTTCTTTGGCAGGACGTGCGAATGCCCCCTTGCGGGCGCAGCCTGTTGCCCTCAAGCGCTGCCTGACCAACCTCGTCGAGAACGCGATCAAGTTCGGCGGCTCGGCGAATATTCAGGTCGAGGATGGGCAGGAGCTGTTGATCCGCGTGCTGGATGACGGCCCGGGGATTCCCGAGGCCTCGCTGAGCCAGGTGTTTGAGCCGTTCTATCGCGTGGAAGGCTCGCGGAGCCGCGACACCGGCGGCATGGGACTCGGCCTCAGCATCGCGCTGGATGTCGCCCAGGCGCATGGCGGCACCATCAAACTTATGAATCGCCCCACGGGCGGGCTCGAAGCGCTCGTCAGCCTGCCGCGATAGCGCCGGCTCAACTATGTAACCAAGCATCGCAACCCCGCAGTGGCAGGACACTCTGTTACAAGCCACGCGGAGTCGCCGGGAATTGCGCGCGTCCTGCTGCGTCGAATCGCTCATGACCCGCTCGATATTCAAACTTGTTCCAGCTCAGATTGCTCCGGCACGCCTTGCCTGCGTCACGGTGCTGGCGTTCGTCATGTCAGTCACGCTCGCAGGATGCGAGGTGCCAGCTCCGCAACGGCGTGTGTACGCCGCGCATGAGCGAGTCGTGGAGGCTCCGCCACCGCCTGTTGATACTACGGTATACGCGTATCCGCAGAAGGGACAGTCGGCTGAGCAGCAGGATCGCGATCGTTACGAGTGTTATGTGTGGGCGGTCAAGCAGACGGGCTTTGATCCGAGCGCACCCGGCGTGTTGCCGCATCAGAGAGTGGTTGTGGTCGCGCGCAATCCTGCGCCTTCCAATATTCCGGGCGCTGCCGCCACCGGCGCTGTGATTGGCGCGGTGACTTCGAATCCTTATCACTCGGGTGAGGGCGCCATCATCGGCGCGATTGCCGGAGCGACAATCGGGGCGATCGCCGATTCGCAACGTGAGCCCGCAACCCCACGCGCTTCTGCGCAGCCTGTTCAGGCTACCGCGCAAGATCAGAAAGCCGTCGCCTATCGCCGGGCTTTGAGCGCGTGCCTCGGCGGGCGCGGCTACAACGTGAATTGAGGCGGGAAGAATTATGAAAGCTCTTGGCAGTGACGCGACGTCAACTGGCGTCGCGCGCGTGGCGGCGATGCTCGGTTCAGCGGCGCACGTCGCGTCCGCGGGATTGCTCGCCCTCATTGTGTTGGTTGTGCTGATCCTTACAACCAGCGCCGTCTATGCGCAGCAAGGCGGGCCCGGACACGGTGGCGGCGGCGGGCGCGGCGACGGCCCCTCTCATGGCTCCGGCCCGGGAGCAGGCCATGGCGGCGGAGGAAACTATCCGCCGCGAGGCTATGAAGTCCGCGCGCTTCCCCGCGATGTTGTCGTGGCCTCTGGCCGCGCAAACGGCCGCTATTACTACTCACACGGCGCCTGGTACGCACCGCGTGGCCCTCGCTACGTCGTAGTCGCACCCCCGATCGGTGCTTATATTCCCTTTCTGCCGGGTGCCTACTCGACCTTCTATTTCGGCGGCATTCCGTATTACTACGCCAACGATACTTACTACCGCTGGCGCGACCACGATCGCGTTTACGAAGTGGTAGACCCTCCCGCGGAAGCTGCGGAAACCAGCACCGCAGGCGCTCCGCCCGCGGATCAACTCTTCGTCTATCCGAAAGACAACCAGTCTGAGGAAACTCAGGCAAAAGATCGTTACGAGTGCCATCGCTGGGCCGCGGCCGAAACCACTTTCGACCCCACGCAAACCGGCGGCGGTGTCGCCTCGGACCAGACCTCCAGCAAACGCGCGGACTATCTGCGCGCCCAGACCGCATGCCTCGAAGGCCGCGGCTACAGCGTCAAATAATACGAACCTGATATTGCGTGACGATCAAAACACGGTTGCTATTCACCGCGCTGACGCTGGGCGGCGCGGCGATGACGAGCGCACAGGAAGCCGCTGACCCGGAAGCGCCCTACTTTGCCGTCGACAACATAGAAATCGAAGGTCTGGAGCGCATCTCCGCCGGCACGGTCTACAACTATCTGCCAGTAAACATCGGCGACGACGTGACCCCGACGCGTCTCCGGGAAGCCATTCGCGCGCTCTACGCCACCGGATTCTTTCGGGACGTGCAGCTGCGCCGTGATGGCCGCACCCTCGTCATCGTGGTGCTCGAGCGCCCTTCCATCGAGAGCTTCGAGATCACCGGCAACAAGGACATCAAGACGGAAGACCTGCAGAAGTCGCTCCGCAACGTGGGTCTCGCGACCGGCAAGACCTTCGACCGCTCCGTGCTGGAAGACGTCAGACAATTCCTCACTGATCAGTACTTCAGCCGTGGCAAATACGCCGTGCAGATCGACGCCGATGTCGAGGAAGAATCCGGCAACCGGGTGAAGATCAAGATCAACGTCAAGGAAGGCAAGCGCGCCAGGATCCGGCAGATCAATCTCGTCGGCAACGAGAAGTATCGCGACAAGGCCGTGCTGGAGGAATTCGAGCTCAAGACTCCGAACTGGCTCTCTTGGTACAAGCAGAACGACCGCTACTCGCGTGAATCCCTGCAGGGCGATCTGGAGAAACTCAGATCGTTCTACATGGACCGCGGCTATGCGAATTTTCAGATCGACTCCACGCAGGTCGCCATCGCACCTGAGAAAGACGACATCTTCATCACAGTGAACGTGGACGAAGGCGACGTCTTCAAACTCTCCGAAGTCAAGATGGCCGGCAACTTCGTCGTGCCGGAAGCAGAGCTGCGCCGGCTGCTGCTGGTGCAACCGGGCGACACGTTCAATCGCAAGATGATCACCTCCACGCAGGAGCTGATCCAGAATCGCCTCGGTGCGGATGGCTATGCGTTCGCGAAGGTCGACCCGGTGCCGACACCGAACAACAAGTCACACGAGATTTCCCTCACCTTCTTCGTCGACCCCGGCAATCGCGTCTATGTGCGCAACATCAATTTTCTCGGCGCCGACAAGATCAACGATGAAGTGCTGCGCCGGGAGATGCGCCAGCTCGAAGGTGGCTGGCTGTCGAACGTGGCGGTGGAGCGATCCAAACAACGCTTGCAGCGCCTGCCGTATGTGAAGGAGGCGTCCTTTGAAACCATTCCCGTGCCGGACACTCCTGATCTCGTCGACGTCGATTTCAAGATCGAGGAAGGCCCGTCCGCGCAGCTCGGCGGCGGTATCGGCTATTCGGAATCGCAGAGCTTCATCCTCAACGGCAACTACACCGACTCCAACTTCATGGGCAGCGGCGAGCGTATCGCGCTGGAGCTGAACGGCGGCCGCTACAGCAAGGTGTACAGCCTCTCGCACACCAACCCTTACGCCACGATCGACGGCGTTTCGCGCACGCTGTCCCTGACTTATAACGACGTCACGCAGTTCGTCTCGGATTCCTCCGACCTGTCGTCCGAAACGCTGAGCACGGCGGTGAGCTACGGCTACCCGATCAGCGAATATCAGATCGTCCACTTCGGCCTCGCGCTGCAAAGCTCGCAGCTGCTGACGAGCGAGGGCGGCAGCGCCCGGCAATCGCAGGACTGGGTGAAGAATAACGGCCATTCCTTCGCCCGCACCGTGGAATACGGCGGCGTCGACTACGACTTCTACGGCACCAGATTCAAGGTCGCCGAACTCTCCATGGGCTGGAGCTTCGATTCCCGCAACCGCACGCTGTTCGCAGATCGCGGCGCGCGTCACTCGCTGAACCTCTCTTCGACCGTGCCCGGCAGCGAGATCGAATACTACGTCGCGAATTACGACTATCAGCAATACATCCGCCTGCCTTATCTGAGTTTTCTGCCGTTCAAGGCGAGCGCAGTCGTGGGATATGCCGCCGCGCTCGGCGACACGACGGCAGTGCCGCCCTACCGGCACTTCTATCTGGGCGGCCCGAACTCGCTGCGCGGCTTCAAGGAATCGTGGCTCGGCCCGCGCGACTCGCTCGGCAATCCTTACGGCAGCGATTTCTCAGTGACCGGCCGACTGGAAGCCATTCTGCCGCTGCCGAAGAAGTTTTCCTCCAGCGCGCGGCTCTCGCTGTTTTACGACGTGGGCCAGGGCGCTTACCTCGGCAACACCCCATTCACGGACAAAGGCGGCTTCCCGGTCGACTACTCCTTCAGCGTCGACAATTTCCGCACCTCGGTGGGTGTGGGTGTCGAGTGGCTCGCGCCGCTCGGATTGTTTCGCTTCAGTTACGCGCAGCCCCTGAGATTCAGGCAGGAAACGGAGTTGAATTATGGCGACGAGCTCGAACGATTTCAGTTCTCCATCGGCTCGGCATTCTGAGATGTCACGCATGAGACTGATGGCGCGGATCGCGAGCATCGCCGTGGTGGCGTTCGCAACGGCTTCGTGTGATGGCGTCATCGGCAGCGATGATGACGACGACACATTTTATCTGCGCGTCGTGAATCTGGTGACCGACTCGCCCTCCGTCGGATTTTACGTGGACGACGTAGCCACCTCCTCAGCCACCTATTTCGCTGGCTCCGGATACACCTCCGCGCATCCAGGCTCTCGCACCCTCACGCTGAAAGCAGCAGTGCCCGCTGATCTCGACGACGATGATGACGATACCGATCCACTCCTGTTCGGCGCGTCGCTCGCGCAGAGCTATGCAGCCGACACGGCGTACACCGTCATCGCTTACGGCAAGATGGACAACCCGCAGTACTACACGATCTCCGGCACGGGCCTGCGCGACGATGTAGATGAGACCCGGTTTGCCTATCAGTTCATCGACGCCTCCCCGACAGCGGGCAGTATCGATGTGTACATCACCGCTCCGGAAGCCGGTATCAGCTCGCCACAACTTGTCTCCACTCTGAACAGCGGCGGCCACACGGAGCCTGTCGAGCTGACTCTGCAGGAGCAGGAAGATTCGCTCACCGACGACGCCACGCTCTATGCGAGAGTAACCATAGAGATACGCCGTTCGGGAACGAACGAGTTGCTCTACACCTCGGGCAAGCTCGTCGTGTACGAAGAAGGCCGGATGTCTTTCATCATCGCGGACAATATCGGCAGTGGTCCCTCGCCAGTGAAAGTGCTCGCGCTGGATAACAGCGGCACATCGACTGAGCTGGGCGATCCATCAGACAACGCGGCGCTGCGGCTCGTCCACCAGTCGAGCGACAGTCCCACGCTCAATCTGCTCGGCGGCACGAGCCTGCAAACTCCCATTGCCCAGAATGTCACTTTTAACGCAGCGTCTGCATATACAACAGTGAAGAGCGGCTCCGTCGGTATGCTCGGTGTGCCGACTGATAACCCCGGCTCGTTTCTCTTTGTGGATGTCTTTACCGCCGCGCCAAACCTGCGCTATTCCGCCTACGCGGTGGGCCCGCTCGCGGAGCTGGACGCGGTCATTCTGTCGGACGCTTCAAGATCCATTCCCACGCAGGCGCAGTTCCGGTTCTTCAACATCGCGCCGAGTCTCGAAAGCTCAGATTCGCTGGATGTCTATCTGGTCGCGAGCGGCGCGGGCCTCGATCTCGACCCGGAGGATGAGGACGACCTGCCGTCCACAACGTTCACAGCGCTTTCTTACAAGACGGTCACGGGCTACGCCACCCTGGCGGGCGGCACCTACGATGCTTACTTTGCTTATGCCGGCACATCGACCCTGGCGCTGGGTCCAGTGAGCGTCGCCGTCACGAACGGCTCGGTCACGACCTTCGCCCTGGCCGATTCCGCGACGACGGGCCAGCTCGAGATACGCCCCGTCACCGAATGGTGACGGGACATTGCCTTTCACTGCTCACGGTTTCAGAAGTTGAAGCGCACGCCCAGGTAGTACTGGCGGCCCGCGTGGCGATAGAACGCAAAACGCTGGACGTCCGTGTCCTGGTACGTGGTCTCATACTCATCGGTGAGATTAATGCCTCCGAGGGAAACCGTGAAGTGATCCCCCGAGATCATAGGAGGCCGAGAAGTCCACGTAAGTGGTCTCGGGGACGCCGTTGGCGTCCACCACCACCGGCGGATTGCTCGTGGGGCTGTTATTGGCGCCTGGAATTTCCGTGAGATACGAGTCGCGGTAGCTGAGTGACGCGCGGGCTTCGAACGGGCCGCGCTCGTAACACAGGGTCGCGTTGCAGGGCTGCTTGGAGAGATTCAGCAGATCGTTGGTCACGCGCCAGGAAGCGTCGCCTGTGGCGGGGGCGGGCCGGAAACGAGCAAACCCATGGCACAGGCCCCCTTATGTCATCTCCCGCGGCCCGGGCCTCACCGGATCGCGGAAACAGGTAGCGTTACGCGCGAAGCATTAGCGCGCTGGGACACAGCTTGGCAAGCAGCTTTTTCATAGGGGCAGCAACATCTGACGAAGTCGCGGGGCGCCGACGATCGGCTGCTTCCCCGGCACCTGCGGGACTCTCGCCCTTGTCATCGGCCTTGGGCCGGCTCAGAATGTTAACGGTAACAAAGAGGACTGAGAGCGCCTGCGGATGAACCCCCGTGACTTCCTTCCTGTTGATTGGGAGCGCTCGACCCTGTTGGGCCGCGTGCAAACTGCCGAAGGCCCCACACCCGTCGTCATTGCTGACGGCAAGGTGTTTGACGTCTCGCGCATCGCGCCGACCAGCGCTGACTTCATCGCCTCCTGGGAAGGCCGCCTGCCCTCGAAGGCACCCGTGTTGGCGGAGGTGAGCTCGCTGCAGTTCTATACGGACTGGGATAGCGCCTCGCGGCAACCTCATCTGACTTTATTAGCTCCGGTCGATCTTCAATGCATCAAGGCGGCTGGCGTCACGTTCGCCGTGTCCGCGCTGGAGCGCGTGATCGAAGAGCGCGCCCGCGGCAAAGCCGACGGCGCGCAGGCGATTCGCGATGCGCTGAGCAAGCGTGTTGGTGCGGATCTGCATACCGTTCGTCCCGGCACTCCCGAGGCCGCGCGGCTCAAACAGCTGCTGATTGCGGACGGCCTGTGGTCGCAATATCTGGAAGTGGCCATCGGGCCCGATGCGGAAGTCTTCACCAAAGCCCCGGTGCTCGCCTCGGTAGGCTGGGGTACGCTCATCGGCGTGCGCGCGGATTCCGCCTGGAATAATCCCGAGCCTGAGGTGGTTCTCGTCTGCAATTCGCGCGGCGAAGTGAAAGGCGCGACGCTCGGCAACGACGTCAATCTGCGGGATATCGAAGGTCGCAGTGCCCTGCTCCTCGGCAAAGCCAAGGACAACAACGCCTCGTGTGCAATAGGTCCGTTCGTCCGCCTGCTGGACGACACCTTCACACTCGATGATATTCGCCGCGCAGTGATTTCTCTCGAAGTCGTCGGCGAAGACGGTTTCCGCCTGCATGGCGAAAGCTCGATGGCCGCCATCAGCCGCGACCCGCTCGAGCTCGCCGCGCAGACCTTGAGCTCGCATCATCAGTATCCCGATGGCTTCGCGCTCTTTCTCGGCACGATGTTCGCGCCCGTCGAAGACCGCGATACGCCCGGCCACGGCTTCACTCACAAGCAGGGCGACATCGTGCGCGTCTCGACGCCCTCGCTCGGCATGCTGGAAAACAAAGTCACGACCTGCGCCGCCGCTCCCCCGTGGAGCTTCGGCATCTCGGCCCTCATGCGCAATCTCGCCGCACGCGGTTTGTTGAATGGACCGGCCGCATGACGGGCTCGCGGGCGATCTACCCGAGTCTCCGCGGTAAACGGGTTGTCGTGACGGGAGGCGGTTCCGGCATCGGCGCCGCGCTCGTCGAGAACTTTGCCCGCCAGGGCGCAGAAGTCTATTTCCTGGATATCGCGGACGCGGCTGCGAAAGACCTGGAAAACACACTCGCGACACTCTCTCCCGCGCCCCGTTATGTCCGTTGCGATCTGACGAACATCGACGAGCTGCGCCAGGCGCTGGCCGACATTGCCGCGAAAGCCGGCCCGGTCGAAGTGCTGATCAACAATGCCGCCAACGACGATCGGCACCAGCTCCAGGATGTGACACCGGAGTATTGGGATCAGCGCATCGCCGTGAACCTGCGCCACGTCCTTTTCTGCACGCAGGCCGTTGCGCCTGCGATGAAAGCGGCCGGCGCTGGCGTGATCGTGAACTTAGGATCGGTGTCGTGGCACCTCGCCCTGCCCGACATCGTGATCTATCAGACGGCGAAAGCCGGCATCGAGGGCATGACGCGCGCGCTGGCGCGGGACCTGGGTGAATTTGGAATTCGCGTCAGCTGCATCGTGCCCGGTGGCGTGCAGACCGAGCGACAGATGCGGCTATGGCATACGCCGGAAGAAGAGGCGCGTATCCTCGGCCAGCAATGCCTGAAACAACGCGTGATGCCCGCCGATGTCGCGGCGCTGGCGTTGTTCCTGGCTTCGGACGATGCGGGCATGTGTACCGGCCACGAATATTTCGTGGACGCCGGCTGGCGTTGATCGTACACAGGCCACGGAACGCAACAGCACTACAACACTGATGAGGCGCGCACTATGCAATGGGGCAACAAAGGACTCGTTATCGCGTTGACGTTCGTCGCAACGCTGGGCGGGCTGCTGTTCGGCTACGACACGGCAGTCATCTCGGGAGCGGTGACGTCGATCGATCACAACTTCATCGATCCACTCGGCCTGCCGGAGACGTCTCGCGACAGTCTCTCCGGCTGGACCATCTCGTGCGCGCTGCTCGGCTGCGTGATCGGCGCAGCGCTCGCGGGCTATATCGGCACGAGGCTCGGCCGGCGCGGCGGCCTCATGGTCGCGGCGATTCTCTTCGTCGTGTCATCCATCGGCTCGGCGTTGCCTGAGATCGGGCTCGGCCCCATCGGCGGACTCGGACCGGAAGCGCTCACCCCGTTCATCCTGTACCGCATTCTCGGCGGCATCGGCATCGGTATCGCCTCGATGCTCTCGCCGCTTTATATCGCCGAGATTGCGCCGTGCGAAGTGCGCGGAAAACTCGTGTCGTTCAATCAGCTCGCCATCGTCGGCGGCATGGTGCTCGTGTACTTCGTCAACTGGGCGATCGCGGCCCAGGGCGATGAGGCCTGGCTGCACGATGTCGGCTGGCGCTGGATGTTAGGTTCGGCCACGATTCCCGCGGGCATCTTCCTCATCCTGCTGATGTTCGTACCCGATACACCGCGCTCGCTGGTCATGAAGGGCCGCGAGGCCGAAGCCCTCGCGCTGCTGAAGCGGCTGGAAACGCCTGAGAACTGCGATTCCACGCTGGCGGACATCAAGCGCTCGCTCGTCTCTGGCGCGCAGCCGCTGCTCTCGTTTGGCTGGGGCGTGGTGATCATCGGCATCCTGCTGTCGGTGTTTCAGCAGTTCGTGGGCATCAACGCCGTGTTGTATTACGCGCCGCTGATGTTCAAGAACATGGGCGCATCGACCGACACAGCGCTGCTGCAGACCATTATCGTCGGCGCGGCCAACGCCATTTTCACGGTGGTCGCGATTCTCACCGTGGATCGCTGGGGTCGCCGGCCTCTGCTGATCGTCGGCGCCGCAATCATGGCGGTTGCCATGATCGCCTTGGGCTCACTGTTCAACTCCCAACAGCTCGGCCTCGGCGCCATCGTCGCGGTGGTGCTGTACATCGGCGGATTCGCCCTGTCATGGGGACCCGTCACCTGGGTGCTGCTCTCGGAGATGTTCCCGAACTCCATCAAGGGCAAGGCGCTCGCGATTGCGGTTGCCGTGCAGTGGATCGCGAACCTCGCCGTGTCCTGGTCGTTCAAGGTAATCGACGGCAACTCGGTGCTGAACGCAATGTTCAACCACGGCTTCGCGTACTGGGTCTACGGCGCGATGAGCGTGCTCGCGGGCTTCTTCGTGTGGAAGTTCGTGCCGGAAACCAAAGGCCGCACGCTCGAATCTCTCGAGAGCCTGTGGCATCGGCCCGGCAAAGCGCCTCCAGTCGCCGCGCGGCTGGGCACGCAGGTCGACTGAGCCACGCCTTTCGTAAACGCTATGGCCGCCCGGGCACCCACGTGGTGCCCGCGAGCGGCACGCGCGCCATCGCAGCGGATTCCACGGTCAGCGCGACGAGATCCTCCGGCTCCAGATTCAACACGTGCGACTTGCCGCACGCCCGCGCCAGAATCTGAGTTTCCATCGTCAGCACGTTCAGATAATTGGCGAGCCGGCGGCCGCCGGCGACAGGGTCGAGCCTTGCCGCAAGCTCCGGGTCCTGCGTGGAGATGCCCGCCGGATCACGGCCCAGGTGATAGTCGTCATAGAAACCGGCGGCTGAGCCCAACTTTCGATATTCCGCGTCCCACATGGGATGGTTGCATCCCAGTGCAATCAGTGCGGCTGTGCCTATGGCAACCGCGTCGGCGCCCAAAGCCAGACACTTGGCAACGTCCGCGCCGCTGCGAATTCCGCCTGACACGATGAGCTGCACCTGGCGATGCATGTTCATCTCCTGCAGCGCCTGCACGGCCTGCGGAATCGCCGCCAGAATCGGCACGCCGACATGCTCTATGAATACATCCTGCGTGGCGGCTGTGCCGCCCTGCATGCCATCGAGCACGACGACATCGGCGCCCGCCTTCACAGCCAGCTTCACGTCGTAATAAGTTCGGGTCGCGCCGATCTTCACGTAGATGGGCTTTTCCCAGTCCGTGATCTCGCGCAGCTCCTCGATCTTGATGGCGAGATCGTCCGGGCCGGTCCAGTCGGGATGACGACAGGCACTGCGCTGATCGACGCCAACGGGCAGCGTGCGCATCTTCGCCACGCGGTCCGTGATTTTCTGACCTAACAACATGCCCCCACCGCCCGGCTTCGCACCCTGCCCGAGCACGACTTCAATGGCGTCGGCCTTTCTAAGATCCACCGGATTCATGCCATAGCGCGAGGGCAGATATTGATAGATCAGCGTTTTCGATTGTCCGCGCTCCTCAGCGGTCATGCCGCCGTCGCCGGACGTGGTGCTCGTGCCCGCGATCGTGGCGCCGCGGCCCAGTGCTTCCTTGGCCTGCGCCGACAACGCGCCGAAGCTCATTCCCGCAATGGTGATGGGGATGGCAAGCTCGATTGGCTTCTTCGCATACCGTCCGCCCAACACGATGTCAGTGCCGCACTTCTCGCGATATCCCTCGAGCGGATAGCGCGACATGCTGGCGCCAAGGAACAACAGATCGTCGAAGTGCGGCACGCGGCGCTTGGCGCCCCAGCCGCGGATATCGTAGATGCCTGTCTCCGCCGCGCGCTGGATCTCATGAATCACACCGCGATCGAACGTCGCAGACTCCCGCAACGGCGGCAGGTTGTCGTCAGTAGGCTGAGGCATTGTCCACCTTGAAGTTATAAAGACGCCGCGCGGAGCCGTAGCGGCGAAAGGCGCTGGCGTCTGCGTCGATTCCGGCGCGCTCGAGCAACTCGCGCAGCTCCGCGACGTGCTCCTCGCGCATGGCTTTCTCGATGCAATCCGCGCCGAGGGATCGAACAGTGCCTTTGACGTAAAGACGCGCTTCGTAAAGGGAATCGCCAAGTGCATCGCCCGCATCCCCACACACGACGAGCCGGCCGGCCTGGCCCATGAAAGCGCTCATGTGACCCACATCGCCCTTCACCACGATGTCCACGCCTTTCATGGAGATGCCGCAACGGGCGGAGGCGTTGCCTTCGATAACCAACAATCCGCCGTGTGCCGTCGCTCCAGCGGATTGCGAAGCGTCTCCGCGTACGCGCACGAAACCTGACATCATGTTTTCCGCGAGGCCCACGCCGGCGTTGCCATTGACCACAACGTGCGCGCGCTGGTTCATGCCGGCGCAGTAATAGCCGCAGTGACCTTCGATGGTGACTCTCAGATCCTGATCGAGCCCGCAGGCGACGCTATGCGCGCCGCCGGGATTGCGCACGATCCAGTCCGCTTCGGTGAGTGCCCTGGCCTGGTCGTGCAGCGCCTGATTCAGCTCACGCACGCTCTGGCTGGAGAGATCAAAAGTCTTCAATGTTGCCGCTCCCAGACGTACACCTGCGCAGGCTCGGGCTCCCACACTTTCGCGGACTCGATGCCGGGCAGGCTCACCAGCGCCCGATATTCAGAACCCATCGCCACGTAATCTGCTGTTTCCGCGAGCACCGCGGGCTTGCATGCAATCGGGTCGCGCAATACCGCGAAGCCATCGCGCGTGCCGATGGCGAACGTGAAGAATCCGTCGAGATCGGTGAGCGCGGCTTCCAGAGCTTTTTGCAGCGAGTCGCCATTCATCAGCCGCCAGGTGAGATAGCCGGCCGCGACCTCGCTGTCATTATCGGTTTCGAAGTCGAGCCCCTGCCGCTGCAGCAGCGCTCGCAGACGATTGTGATTGGAAAGCGAGCCGTTGTGGACGAGGCACAGATCGAGCCCGGTCGAGAACGGATGACTGCCTTGCAGGGTTACCGCACTCTCGGTCGCCATGCGCGTGTGACCAATGATGTGGCTGCCCTGCATGCGCGCGAGCCCGAAGCGCCTGGAGATATCCGCAGGCAGACCGACATCTTTCAGAATTTCGATGCTCCGTCCCACACTCAGGACGCGAACATCAGGCGCATTGCTCGTGAGCCACGCGCGGACTTTCTCCTCATCCGTGGAAAGCTTGAACACGGCGACAATGGCATTCTGGAACCACTCGAGTTGCGCATCCACGCCGCGCAATGCGTTCGCCAGCGCTTTCCAGTCGTAGCGCGCGTCAGGATGACGCAAGGTCACTTTGATGCGCGCGGCAGCGACTTCATCGCCATAGATGGCGAACCCCGCGCTGTCGGGGCCGCGCGTCGTCATGGAGACTAGCATCGGCTCGAACAGCGCGCCGAGCTCGGGCTCGAGCGCCTGATTTTTCAGGAACAACGCGACGATTCCGCACATGTCAGAAGAACTCCACGTAACGCTCGCGTTCCCAGTCGGAAACGTGGCGGCTGTATTCGACCCATTCCATGCGTTTGAGCTGGATGTATTCGGCGGCCAGACTCTCGCCCAGAGCACCGCGAACAACTTCGTCTGCTTCGAGCGCGTCCACAGCTTCGCTCAGATTCTGCGGGAGGAGCTGGATGCCCGAATCGCGAATCTTCTGCGGGCTCCACTCGTACAGGTTTTCATTCAGCGGCGCGCCGGGGTGCAGCTTGCGATTCACCCCATCCATTCCCGCAGCCAGCAAGGCCGCCGATACGAGATACGGATTGCAAGACGAATCCGGCAGGCGAAACTCGATGCGCCCGTAAGGAATGCGGACACAGGCCGTACGGTTATTGTCGCCATAAGCGACGTACGCTGGCGCCCACGTTGCGCCTGAAAGCGCGCGTCCCACGACCAGACGTTTGTAAGAATTCACAATCGGCGCGGCCACGGCTGCTAATGCACGCGCATGCGCGAGAATCCCGCCGATGAAGTGATACGCCATCTGCGACAGGCCGAGGCCGTTCGCGTCACTGTCATCGTGAAAGAGATTCTTCGTGCGGTCATCGCCGATGGAAAGATGGAAGTGCGCGCCCGAGCCGGTGCGATTTGAAAACGGCTTCGGCATGAATGAGCAGACCATTCCCATTTTGCTGGCGATATCGCACGCGGCCATGCGCAAGAGCACCAGCTGATCGGCGCTCGTGAGCGCGTCCGCATAGGTGAAGTTGACTTCGAACTGGCCGTTCGCGTCTTCATGATCGATCTGATAAACATCGAGGCCCGAGGGCCGCACGCCTTCCACCAGACGTTCGAGAAAGGCCGCACCGCGGGAGAGGCCCTTGAAGTCGTAGCAGGGTTTCTCGAGTGTGTCAGTGTCATCCCACACGGTGAGCGCGCCGCCAGCGCCGCGCTTCAACAACATGAATTCGGGCTCGATGCCGGTGTAGAGCGTCAAACCCTGCTCTTTCAGGGCCGCGAGCGAGTTCTTGAGAACGACACGCGAACAGAAGGGATACGGCGAGTTGCGCACGTATCCATCGCAGGCGACGCGCGCGTAGCCCGGCATCCAGGGTAATTCTGTGAGCGTGGTGAGATCGGCCCTCGCCATGTAATCAGGCCCGTCAGGGCCTACACCCAAACCCCACACGGCAAAGCCGGCGAATCCGGCGCCGTCGTGGACGATCATCTCCAGATGTTGTGCCGGGACGGATTTCGTTTTCGGCACACCGTGAATATCAACGAACTGTGCCAGCACGTAGCGGACGCCACGATCGGCAAGATATTTCTTCGCCTGCTCGAGATTCATGCTGGCACACTCCCCGTATCAAACATATGGAACGCCGAAGCGGTTGAGCTCGGCGAGCCCGACCGGGCCGCCGCTCAATTCTTGTGTAATCGGCTCGATCGAGCGCCACAGCGAGGGCGCGTAAGCAGGGTCGCACCACAGGCGTAATGCAGGCACTGGTGCCGTGGCGATCACAATGGCTGTGATGGAGATACCGGTCATCTGTGTCATGACTACCGTGCGCGAGCTCGCCATGCCCGCTTCGAAACGGTACGCGCAGATCTGCGCCAGCAGTTCGTAAAGGCGTTCGCCAAAGAGCAGCAGCGACGCGTCATTTCGTTGCACGGGGATCGCGCCTTCTGCATCTGCCTTGGGCAATTGCGATAGCCAGTCACTTTCGACGGCGTGCTCGAAGAACAGCTCGGTGAAACCCAGGCGGGCTATCACGCCGCCGTCATGAAGAATCCAGGTGTTTTTCTCCGGAGGGATCGGCAGGCCGCCCTGCTCCGCCAGCTCAAGTGCTCGCGGACCTTTCCAACCTGACTTTCTCTGCATCGATACGTCGGCCATGCCGACGGGCGGACACGCGGTGACTTCAAAGGCGTCGGCAAGCATCATGCTGCCTGCAACTGCCAGTCTGGGTGCTGACGCAGCGTAAGCGGATGTGAATGGTGAGCGACGCGGCGAGGTCATGCTGCGATTTCCGCCAGCTTTTGCCGGCTGTTATCGGCGTCATAAAACGGCGTGGGTGTGACAACGGCATCGATGAGCGTGCCGTCGTCTATGCGGATCTGAAATTTCTTCGCATGGATATGGGTCAGCATCGCAAGGCCGATCACGCTGCTCGACGCCGCAGACCAGGCAACACTGGTCACGCGCCCGGCGATCTCACCCTGCTCGATGACCAGATGACATTCCTTCGGTGGCGTGGCTCCGGGATATCCAAGCTTGAATCCCACGAGCTTCTGACGGAGCGGCTGATCGCCAAGCAGTTTCAAGCTGCGCTGGCCGATGAAAAATGGCTTATCCATCGCCAGCGCCCAGGCGCATGACGCTTCGTAAGGATTGGTCAGGCCGTCCGTATCCTGGCCGATGATGAAATGGCCTTTCTCGAGGCGCAGAACGCGCTGCGCTTCCACGCCGAACGGGCGCACGCCAAACGCGCTGCCTGCCTGCAGCAATGCGTTCCATATCGTGTGGATCTCGTCCGACGGGGCGTGAATTTCATAGCCGCACTCTCCCACGAACCCGACGCGAAGCACTCTGCACGCGATGTCAGCCACGACGGCTTCTCTCGCAGCCAGATAAGGGAAGGCTGCTTCACTGAGTGGCAACCGCGTCAGCTCAGAAAGAACCTCACGCGCACGCGGGCCCGCGAGATTCACCGCGCCGTAATGACCCGTCAGATTGACGATGCCAACGCGCAGCCGCCATTGCGTATTCAGGCGCTGCAACTCGCGGTAAACCGTGGCGGAGCCGCTCGTCGTAGTCGTGAAGTAGAAGTGATCGTCGGCGAGGCGCGCGACCACCCCGTCGTCGATGATCACTCCACTCTCGTCGAGCATGAGGCCGTAACGAATCGTGCCTGCGCGCTGCTTGAGAAAACGCCCCGTGTAGACACGTTCCAGAAACAAGGCAGCGTCAGGACCACGCACTTCGATCTTGCCGAGCGTTCCTACATCGATGAGACCGGCGCGTTCGCGTACGGCCGCAACTTCTTCTCGCAGCGCCTGAGCGCGCGATATTTCCTCGCCGTTGCCCGCGTAATATTCAGGACGCTTCCAGTTGCCGGCCGTCATGAACCTGGCACCCCGCGCAACATGCTCGAGATGCAGTGACGTTTCGCGCTCCGCATGAAAGCCTCGACCGGCCAAATGCGCCAGAGGCACCGGATGCTGGAAGGGTCGCGCCGTGGTGCTGCCCACCTGACCGGGACTCTCGCCCCGAATGCGCGCCAGGATTCGCAGGGCATTCATGTTGGAATGCTTGCCCTGGCTCGGCCCCATGCCCACCGTGGTATAGCGTTTGAGAAGCTCGATGCTGTCGAAGCCTTCCTGCGCGGCGTGCACAAAATCGTCGAGGCGCAGGTCCTCGTCGAAATCCACAAAATTCCTGCCGCGCGCGTGCTGGAAGATGGGATAGGCATGCGACGGCATGGACGGCTCTACCAGCTCGAACGCCGCCACTCTCGCGGCGTTCTCGATTTTGGGGCGGTCGGGATCTGAGAATCCCAGCTCCGCCGCGGCGAGCGCACCTGCGCGATGGCCGTCCTGCTGTTTCAGCTCCAGATCGAAGATGCCGTTCGCGCGGCCGCATGCGTAAATACCGGCGGGCAACTCCGCGGGCACAAACTGGGACAAGGCGTCGTCGAAGCGCGCGCGCATTCCGGCCTGATGCAACAAGGACAGCGCCGGAGCCCATCCCACACTCATCAGCAAGAAGTCGCATTCCACACGCTGGCCGCGTGTTGGGTCCAGTTGAATGCCGGCGGCGGTGGTCTCGACGATGGGCGCAATGACCACTCGCTTCAGATGCGTGAATCCGCGCGCCTCGTAAATGCCGTGACCTTTGAGAACGCTGATGCCGAGGCGAGTCACCGTATGCTGAAGATTGCTCGGCTCGCCATGCGGGCGGAGATCGACAATCAACGCGACATCGATGCCCTGCGAATGCATATCGACGGCTGCACGATAGCCGTCGGTGTTCGCAGCTAACACTACGGCCCTCGCGCCGGGGGCAACGGCATAACGATAGACGAGTCGCTGGGCCGCGGACGCCAGCATCACTCCTGGCAGGTCGTTGTTGCCGAACACCGCGGGCTGCTCGTAAGCGCCTGTTGCAAAGATCACTGCTCGGGCGCGCAACTTGACGATGCGATCGTGCTGGACCAGGGGAATCCAGTGATCTGCGTAATAACCTGCAGCAAAGGTTTGCGTGCGAATGCGGATGCGGGGATGCGCCGTGACGAGCGAAGCAAGCTCGACGACTTGCAGTTGCTGGGCGACCTCCCCGCCGAGATTGAACAGGCCGCTGCCGCCGAGGCGGGCGTTCTCGTCTACTAACAGAACGTCGGCGCCGGCATCTGCGGCCGCCAACGCCGCGTGCAGGCCGGAGACGCCGCCTCCGACGACCAACACATCGCACCAGTCATAACCCTTCGCTGTGCGAACGCGCTCGTCCCGAGGATTGACGACGCCGAGGCCTGCGGCGTGACGGATACGCCGTTCCCAGAATGGAAACATCCGCCGGCCGTGGAAGGCTTTGTAATAGAAGCCAACGGGAAGCAGCGGAGCGAGGAGCTGCATGATCTGCCGGCGATCCCAAGTGAGCCCACCGGAAGTGTTCACGGCTCGCAGATCGAGGCCTGCGGTGAGCGGCGTGATGTCTGCCCGCAGATTCGGGTCGGTGGCGGATTGCATCATCACGTTGATGTCGTGATTTGCCAGCGATAACACGCCGCGACCGCGGTGATATTTGAAGCTTCGACCTAACAGACGCTGGCCGCTGGCGAGCAGCGCACTCGTAATGCAGTCGCCTTCGTAACCTTCGAACTCCCGCCCTTCGAAACGGAACCGTACCGGACGCTCGCGGTTGATCCATTCGCCTGCGATGGGAGGAAGGCGCTTCATGGGGGCGAATCTTCCAGAGACCCTGACGCAGCGGATGGGCGCGGCATATCGGACGTGGCTGCCAACCCTGCGTCAGGCGATGAGGTCAGCGAAGCACTCGGCCCTGCGGCCGCGTCGTAAAGATAAGTGCTCAGCACGTGATCGCGCGCGGTATCGCGCTCAGCGATAAACCACACTCCGCTCGGCACGTGATACCACCATTCTTTCTTCACACCGGCTGCGCCGTTGCGGTGGAAAATATAGTTGGCCCACTCGATATCGGTGCAGCGATCGACGTCCGGCATGACACGCAGCTCCCCGCCGTATGCAAACTCCGACACAGGGCGCAAGCCATTCACCGGACAGCGCAACAACTTCATGTCAGTGCCCCACGCTCGCGGCGCCCTTCTCACCGGTCAGCTGAAACTGCCCGAAACGGGCGAGGTTGAAGCCGCAGATCAGATCGTGGTTGTGGCCCTTGGCGAGGGTCCACGCCATGGTTTTCCCGGACACCGGCGTCGCCTTGAATCCCCACGTACCCCAGCCGGCATCGAGATAAAACCCTTCGACAGGCGTCACGCCCATGATGGGCGCGAAATCCGGCGTCATGTCCGCCATGCCCGCCCACTGGCGTACCACCTTCACACGCGAGAGAAACGGAAACAGATCCAGCATTCGCCCGGCGAGATGCTCGGTGAAATCAAACGTCGATCGGGTGGAATGCAGCTCATAAGGATCGAGCGATGCGCCCATCACCAGCTCGCCACGCGCCGTCTGACTGACGTACACATGCAGCGAGCCCGACACGATGATCGGGTCGAGCCACGGCTTTACCGGTTCCGACACCATCGCCTGCAGGGGATAAATCTGGATCGGGGTTTTCAACCCCACCATGTCAGTAATCCGCGGAGTGGCGCCCGCGACCGCGCATAACACGCTGCGCGTGAGGATGCGGCCCCGACTGGTTTCCACCGCGGAGATCCTGCCGCTTTTTACTTCGATGCCGGTGACTTCCGTTTGCTGATGGATTTCCACACCGCGCTGATCCGCGCCGCGCCCGTATCCCCAGGCAACCGCATCGTGCCGCGCGATCGCGCCGGGCGCGTGATACAGCGCGCCCACGATCGGCGCTTCGCCGCCCGCGCTCATATCCAACATTGGAATATTTCGCGCGACCTCATCAGCGGAAGCAACTCGACTGGCAACGCCGTAATGCTTGTTGACTTCGGCGCGCCAGCGCGTCGTGCGCAGTGAAGCGTCCGTATGCGCAAGCGTGTAGTGGCCGCGCGTGGAGTAGAAAAGATTGAGATCGAAGTCCTGCGAGAGATCCTGCCAGAGCCGCACGCTCTGATCGTAGAACTTCACGCCATCCGGAGTCAGATAATTGCTGCGGATGATGGTGGTGTTACGGCCGGTGTTGCCACCACCGATATAACCTTTCTCGAGCACGCAGACATCGGTGATGCCGTGATCACGGGCGAGATAGTAGGCGGCAGCAAGGCCGTGCCCGCCACCGCCGATGATGACGACGTCGTAGCTCGGCTTCAGATGCGTGTGCGTGGTGAACATCCGGCCTTCGGGGTACCGGCGCGACAGCGCGAATCTGAGCAGACGATAGGGCATCAGGTCTTCAGGGGATGATGGGCGGCAATAAGTGCTGGTGCGAACGGGGTGGGTCGGTTCAGAATGTGCACATGGTGAATAAAAGATTCCTGCAGGTCAACCTGCCGCAAGGCGCCTGATGGCTCGGGCGATGAAGAAAGCAGCGGCTCCGGAGACAGAACCTGGGGAAAACATGTATCGCTTCCTGGGTGTCGCCATTCGCGAGGAGCGGCGCAAGCAGGGGCTGACGATTGCTGACATTGCGGAGCGCACGCATCTGTCGCGTGGCATGTTGTCGAAGATCGAGACCGGTCAGGCGTCGATGAGCCTGGAATCGCTGGCGCGCGTGGCGTCGGCGCTGGGCGTATCGCTGGCGTATTTATTCCGCGGCATCGAGTCGCGCGGAGGAGGCGGTGCCCAGCATATTCAAAGTGGTGCCGGCATGGAGGTGGTTCGCCGTGGCACGAAGCGCGGGCACACGTATCACCTGCTGGCCTACGATCAGGGGCCGCAGAAACGCTTCGAGCCTTTTCTCATCAGCATGGATGATCAGTCAGAGGCGTTTCCGGTGTTCGAGCATCCGGGGACGGAGTTTCTCTACATGCTGCAGGGAAAGCTGGAATACCGCCATGGGCAGCATACTTATCTGCTGGAGCCGGGGGATTCGCTGACGTTCAGCGGCTCGGTGCCGCATGGCCCGGAGCGGCTGGTGAAACTGCCGATCCGTTTTCTCGCCATCATCATGTACGACTCACCGCGCTCGGCGGTGGATTGATCAGGCCTCGCCCAGCACCCGCCCTGTTGGGCGATTGGCACCATAGGCGCCGCGAGGTCCATACGTCTGCGAGTGATCCGAAGCAGCCGCGCCCGTGATAATGCCCAACACGCTGCTCACCCGCTTCAGCCGCGAATTCACCAGCGCGCCATTGCGCACATTCAACTCACGACAGCGTGTCGCTAACACCGCACAAGCCCGCCACGCCGGCTGCAACGACAGACCCGGATCACACCATCTGAGCAAACGCTCGAGACCCGGCAGATCCGCCGTCTGACCATTCGCACGACACAACGCCCGACGCTCCTCCTCCACACCAGCGAGCACACGGATGCGCTCCTGCCGCGGATCAGACGTCTTCTCCAACTCATCCACATCGTTCGCCAGCAGCACGTCGTACTCACGCGTGAGCATCTGCTCGAGATCCGCGAGCGTGCGCGACTCTTCCGCGATCAGTGAAGCGAGCTTATCCCGGCAAACCTGTGCATCCATCGATTACAACACCTGCGCCAACGCGCCTTCCATCTGGAGTAGACCGTCCGCCACCCGCTCAGGCTGAACGGTATAGCGACCCTCTTCGATCGCGAGACGCACTTCGGCGACCCGCTTCTCGTCTATCGCCGGCGAATCCAGCAGGGATTGCTCGATCGCCGCCAGCCGACTCGCGGCCCCGGTGATCTGAACATCACTCGCATCGCCCGCGCCCGTTCCGGCCGCGGCGGCGTCACCCTTGGATGAACCCGCAACACGCGATGACGTCGTTCCAACGCCGATTGAAGTCGCACGAGTGCCGTCGAGTCCGCTGATCTTGTTCGCCATGCTGGCTCTCCATCGTTCCTGCAGCCGGTATCGGCGGCCCGCAGGGAATCTTTAGGGTGAGACACGGATCACTCCACTTTCGTCTACCCGACCCTGCACGACTTTGAGCGAATTCAGATTCTGGACGCTGATTCGCGCCCCTTCCCGACCGTCCGTGAGCGCCTTGCCGGGCGCCCGGACCTCAATCCCGCCGACCGCGGCGAGCAATGTCACCTGGTCGCCCCGCCGCACCTTGAAGTCAGGTATCAGGATGTCGGCAGTCAGCGCCGTTCCTGCAGGGGCGGAGCGCTTCAACACACGTCCGTTCACTAACTCGATGTCTGTTATGTAAGACGTTCCCGTGCCGGACACGCGCCGGGTCTGAATGGCAACATCCTGCTCCGTAAGCCGCGCATCGCGCGCCGATGCATTACGTAATACCAACACCGAAATCTCAGACTCCACCGTGACGGGCACATACACCGTCCAGCTCACTCCATCACGGCAACTCACCCCGATGGAGGTACGCGCCTGAATCTGCGCGCCCGACATCATTCCGGCGCGCAATGGCGACAGACACTGTGCAAGGCGCAAACGGTTGTCGAGCGCGCTCGCGGTGATGAACGTCTTATAAGAACCCTCGGGCACCGCCTCACGTACGTAGTCTTCCGCGGCCTTGCGCACCGACTCCAGAGACTGCAGTCCGCCCACGTCAGCACGCGAAACGCTCACGCCAGCCGTCAGCACGCCGAGTGTGACGAGCGACACAGTGAAGCGACAAAATTCTGACGCGATATTCATTTCGCAGGGGATGTTGCAAGCCGCGCGCCAGCGCGCAGGCTCACTCAAGTCTCATGCAACGCGGCCGATACGAGATGGCAGAGCCTTTCCGCATGACTGCCTCACTGCCGGCAAGCGGCAATCCCTTGCCGCCCGCGCGTGACGCCTCTCACGAATCCACACGTGACTCACCCGGTCTCAGGCCGTTCATACGCTCCTGACACTGCGAATTCTGAAATGGCATAGCGCTTGCTTTGTCCCCGACAGGCCCACTGCCGTCGGAATCTCGTCATGTCACTCAATCTGGATGCCTATCTCGGCGTTCATGCTCAAGCCCTCAAGGTGCGCGGCCAGCGCACTGAAGTGCTGGCGAACAATCTCGCCAACGCGGATACGCCGGGCTTTCGCGCGCAGGACATCGACTTCCGCAAGGCACTCGCCGCCGCCGGCACGCCAGCAGCGGGCGTCGCGCTCAACAAGACCAACTCGGCGCATCTCAACACGGCTAACAGTGTGAATGGCAGCTCCTCGCAGCTCGAGTATCGCGTGCCCCTGGCGCCCTCACTCGACGGCAACACAGTAGATACGCAGATGGAGCAGGCGGCCTTCGCCGAGAACTCCGTGCGATATCAGTCGACGCTCTCCTTCCTGTCCGCCAAGTTCCGCGGACTCATGACGGCCATCACCGGCCAGTAAGCTCGAGGAAGCAAGCTCACATGTCGTCATTCAAAGTATTCGATATCGCGGGCTCGGGGCTCTCCGCGCAGTCCGTGCGACTCAACACGGTCGCCAGCAATCTCGCGAACGCGGACAGCGTGAGCGGCGACCCGAACGCCGTATACAAAGCGCGCCATCCCGTATTCGAAGCGGTGAAAGCCGCGATGAGCACCAACACCGGCACGGATTCAAAGAGCGGCGCGGCCGTCCGCGTTACCGGCATCGTGGAGAACGAAGCCGCGCCCAGCGCCCGGTACGAGCCCGGCAACCCGCTCGCGAACGCCGAAGGCTATGTGTTCGCCCCGAACGTCAACGTCGTCGAGGAGATGGTCGACATGATCTCCGCCTCGCGCGCCTACCAGAACAATGTGGAAGTGCTGAACACGTCGAAAGAGCTGCTGCTCGCGACGCTGCGGCTCGGCCAGTAACCGCTTTCTTACAAGGACTCACTCAGCATGTCACTCGAATCCCTCGCGAGCGCCACCAGCGCGAGCGCGAACGCCAAAACCAACGAGGCCGCGCTCAACGGCACCGGCACGCTGGGCCAGAACGAATTCCTCAAGCTCATGATGGCGCAGCTGAAAAATCAGGACCCGATGAAGCCCCTGGATCCCACGGCCTTCGTCAGCCAGCTCGCGCAGTTCAGCACCGTGACCAGCATCGAGAACATGGGCACGACGCTCACCGATCTGTCGGACTCGATGCGCTCTTCACAAGTGCTGAGCGGCTCCTCAATGATCGGGCGCGATGTGCTTGCGGCGGGTGAAAGCGCCGTGCTCACAGCCGGCGGCACCATCAAAGGCGCGGTCGAGTTGCCGGAAGCCGTTACGGATCTCTCCGTCTCCGTGTACGACGCTGGCGGACAGCTCGTCAAAACTTTCGAAGTATCGCCCGCGAAGGGCATCAACGAGTTCACGTGGGACGGCACCAAGCTCGACGGCACAGCCGCCGCAGCAGGCAGCTACAGCTTTGAAGTGACCGCCACCTACGGCGGCGCGGACTACGCGGTGGAGCCGCTGTTCGTGAGCCGCGTGGCGAGCGTCACCATCGACTCCAGGAGCAACGAGCTCACCCTCAACACGAATAACGGCGCGTACGCACTCGATGACGTACTGCGCGTGATGTAAGGAGAATCCCAGATGCCATTTCGCCTTGCCCTCTCGGGCCTCAACGCCGCCTCCGCGGATCTCTCCGTCACAGCCAACAACGTTGCCAACGTCGCAACTACCGGCTTCAAGGAATCCCGTGCCGAGTTTGCGGATCTCTACGCGCAGACCCAGCAGGGCGTGTCCTCCACCGCTATCGGTAACGGCGTGCGCATTGCAGACGTGGCCCAGCAGTTCACTCAGGGCAATATCGACTTCACGGACAACAACCTGGATCTCGCGCTGAGCGGCTCCGGATTCTTCGTCCTCAGCGAGGAAGGCGCGCTCAGCTATACGCGAGCCGGCGCTTTCCGCAAAGACAACGCGGGTTACATCACCAACAACTCCGGCCAGCGCTTGCAGGGTTACGCGCCTGTGGCCACAGGCGGTTTCAACACGGGCGGCCTGACGGATATTCAGCTCACGACGAACGAGAGCCCGCCGCAAGCCACGACCAACGTTGACGTGCTGGCAAATCTGCCCGCGAACGCCACGGCACCCACGGTGACGCCGTTCGATCCGACAGATCAGACCACGTTCACGCGGGCGACCTCGTTCACCGCATACGACTCGCTGGGCGCCGCGCACACGGCAACAATGTATTTCAGCAAGACCGCCACGACCAACACCTGGGAAACCCGTCTTTACGTAGACGGCAACGCAGTGGGTGGCGCGCAGACGATGGCGTTCTCTGACGCCGGCGCGCTGGTCAATCCGGCCACGGGTGTGTTCACGCTCCCGCCTTACACGCCTGCTACAGGCGCAGCGCCGATGAATCTCTCCCTGAACTTCGCGGGCTCGACACAGTTTGGCGAAACATTTGCCGCGCCGACGAAGCAGTATGGCTTCACGACCGGCCGCCTCATCGGCATCGACGTCGACGCCACGGGCATCGTGCAGGCGCGCTTCACCAATGGTCGTTCCATCGGCCTCGGACAGGTCGCCGTCGCCAACTTCACAAACCCGCAGGGTCTGTCGCAGCTGGGTGATACCAAGTGGGCGGAAACCTTTGCATCCGGCCAGCCGCAGATGGGACAGGCGGGCGATTCGGGTTTTGGCGTCATGCAGTCCGGCGCGCTCGAGGCTTCCAACGTGGATATCACCGAGCAGCTGGTGAACATGATCACCGCGCAACGCAACTTCCAGGCGAACGCGCAGATGATCTCCACGGCCGACGCCATCACGCAGACGATCATCAACATCCGTTAATCAACTTCGGAAAGTCGTAAGCCATGGATCGTCTGCTCTACGTTGCGATGACCGGCGCCAAGGAAACCTTGCGCGCCCAGGCCGCGAACAGCCACAACCTCGCGAATGCGAGCACCACTGGCTTTCGCGCCGATCTGTCGGCGTTCCAGAGTCGCGCCGTGGCCGGCGATGGTTACGCGTCACGCGTCTACGCAACCAACTCGACCACCGGGTGGGACAGCAACACGGGCTCGCTCATCGGCACGGGCCGCGAGCTCGATGTGGCGATCCAGGGGTCGGGCTTCATCGCCGTGCAGGCGCCGAACGGGCAGGAAGCCTACACACGCGCCGGTGATCTGAGACTCGACGCGAACGGCATGCTGTTGAACGGGGCCGGACATCCGGTTCTCGGCGACGGCGGGCCGATCAGCATTCCACCTAACTCCGCGGTCGCCATCGCCGCTGACGGCAGCGTGTCGATCGTGCCGCAGGGGCAAGGGCCGGAAACCTCAGCGGTCATCGCCCGAATCAAACTCGTCGATCCGGCCGAGAGCGCCATCCATCGCGGCGAGGACGGCCTCTTCCGCGCAAACGAAGGCACGCAGGTGCTCACGGACGCCAACGTGAAACTCGCCTCGGGCGTGCTCGAATCCAGCAACGTCAACGTCGCCGACGCGATGGTGAACATGATCGAGCTGCAGCGGCACTACGAGCTGCAGGTCAAGGCGATGCGCACGGCGGAAGAAAACGCCGCCTCCGCCACCCAGTTGCTCCGCAACGGCTGATACACGGAAACCTAACTTATGAATCCAGCACTGTGGGCCGCCAAGACCGGACTCGATGCGCAGCAGACGCGCATGACGGTTACGTCCAACAATCTCGCGAACGTCAGCACCACCGGCTTCAAGAAGGGCCGCGCGGTGTTCGAGGATCTGATGTATCAGAACGTTCGCCAGGTGGGCGCTTCCACTTCTCAGGACACGCAGGCACCCACGGGCCTGCATCTGGGCACGGGCGTGCGCGTGGTGGCGACGGAGAAGTCGTATACCCAGGGCAGCCTCTCCCAGACCGGCAATGCGCTCGACATCGCCATCGAAGGTCGCGGCTTCTTCCAGGTTCAGATGCCGGACGGCACGATGGCCTACACACGCGACGGCGATTTTCAAACCAACGCGCAAGGCCAGCTCGTCACGTCGAGCGGTTACGCCGTGCAGCCCGGCATCACGATTCCGGATGGCGCGCAAAGCATCAGCGTGGGAACGGACGGAGTCTTCAGCGCGCTGCTGCCCGGACAGTCCGCGCCGACCCAGATTGGCCAGATCCAGCTCGTGGACTTTATTAATCCTTCTGGCCTGCAGCCGCGTGGCGACAACCTGTTGCTGGAATCAGCCGCGAGCGGCACAGCAACGACGGGCAACCCGGGCTTGAACGGCCTCGGCGCCGTGCGCCAGGGCGAGCTCGAAGGCTCCAACGTCAACGTCGTCGAGGAGCTCGTCAGCATGATCGAAACGCAGCGCGCGTACGAGATGAATTCAAAGGCAATTTCGACCACCGATCAGATGCTCGAATACGTCAACAACCAGCTTTGATCCGAGCAATGATGAACCGTCTCCTGCGCCTTCTGCGGACTGCCCTGCCCTGCGTTGCTGTAGTAACGCTCGGCGCCTGCACGTCCCTGCGCGCGCCGCCCGAAGAGCACGACGATGTGGATTGGCCCATGGAAGCACCGGCCACACCGAACGGCGCCATCTTTCAGGTCGGTCGCGATGTCCCCTTGTGGGAGAACTCCACCGCGCGCCGCGTGGGCGATACGGTTCTGATCCGGCTCGTCGAGCGCACTGACGCACAGAAGAGCTCCACGACTTCGACGAGCAAGGCGACATCAGTTGCCCTGCCCGGCCCAACCATTGCCGGCCGTCCCGTGACGGTGAACGGTACCGAAATTCTCAACATGGGCATGGAGAACGAATCGAGCTTCGATGGCCAGGGCGGCAGCGCACAGAGCAACCGGCTTACGGGCGATATCACCGTCACAGTGGTCAAGCGGCATCCCAACGGCAACCTGTTCGTCCGGGGCGAGAAATGGGTCGGCATCAACCAGGGCAAGGAATTCGTGAAGGTTGCCGGCGTGATCCGGCCGATCGATATCGAGCCTGACAACAGCATCGCGTCGTCCAAAGTGGCCAACGCGAAACTCTCTTATGGCGGCAGCGGCTCGCTCGCGGACGCCAACTCGCCAGGGTGGCTCTCCCGGTTCTTCAATTCGCCCGTGATGCCCTTCTGATATGAAACGCATTCTTACACTTGCGCTCCTGGCCCTCTCTGCTGCGGCAACCGTGCATGCGGAACGCGTGAAGGACATCGCATCCGTCGCGGGCGTTCGCGGCAACCAGCTCGTGGGCTACGGCCTCGTCGTCGGTCTCGACGGCACGGGCGACCAGACGAGCCAGACACCGTTCACCATTCAGAGCATCAAGAACATGCTGGTGAAGTTCGGTGTGACGATTCCGGCCCCCACCAATCCGCAGCTGAAGAACGTGGCTGCGGTAACTGTGCATGCGGATCTGCCTGCGTTCTCCAAGCCCGGCCAGACGATCGATATCACCGTGAACTCGATCGGTAACGCCAGCAGCCTGCGGGGCGGCAGCCTCATCATGACGCCGCTTCGCGGTATCGACGGGCAGGTGTATGCCATCGCTCAGGGCAGCATGATGGTGAGCGGGTTTGGCGTTGGCGCGACAGACGGTTCGCGTATTTCAGTTAACGTGCCTAGCAGCGGCCGAATTCCGAATGGCGCCACGGTGGAACGCGAGGTGGGCAACAGCTTCACGGCCGAACCGTACGTCGTGCTGAATCTCAACACGCCGGATTTCACGACGGCCGCGCGGCTCACCGACGGTATCAATAAATTATTAGGAGCAGAAACGGCGCAGGCCGTGGATGCGGTGTCGGTGCGTGTACAGGCGCCTGCCGACGCGAGCCAGCGCATTGCTTATCTTTCCACGCTGGAGGCGATCGAGATCGATCCGGGCGAGGCGCCGGCGCGCGTTATTGTCAACTCGCGCACGGGAAGCGTTGTTATCGGATCGCGCGTACGCGTTACGCCAGCGGCTGTCGCGCACGGGTCGTTGTCAGTGACGATTACGGAGCGCTTTGATGTCAGTCAGCCCAACGCGTTTGGCAGGGGCGAAACGGTTATCACGCCGCGCAGCTCGATCGACGTGAATCAGCCTGCGGCACGAATGTTTGTGTTCAACGCTGGCGTGAACCTTGATGAGATCGTGCGGGCGGTTAATCAGGTGGGCGCGGCGCCCGGTGACCTCGTTGCGATTCTCGAAGCGCTGAAAGAAGCCGGCGCACTACGTGCGGAGCTCATCGTGATATGACCGCTCCGGTTGGCGATGCAAGCATCTATACGGATCTCAGCAGCCTCACGAAGCTGAAGGCTGGCGCGCAGGCGCAGGATCCGGCGGCGATCAAAGAGGTTGCGAAGCAGTTCGAGAGCCTGTTTGCACGCATGATGCTGAAGAGCATGCGGGAGGCCAACTTTGGCGACCCTCTGCTCGGCAGCGACCAGCAGGATTTCTATCAGGGCATGTTTGACGATCAGCTGGCCGTGGAGATGTCCAAAGGCCGTGGGCTCGGACTCGCGGATATGCTGGTTCAGCAGCTCACCAAGGCCGGGATGGCGAGTCCTGAGAATGCGACATCCAGCCCGGCGGAACTGACGGGCGACGTGCCATTCGCTGTGAGAGCGAAAGCCGCCGCCGGGGCGGACAGCGCGAGTTTTATTGGCAGCCGTGGCGGCGTCGGCAACACTGGCACGTGGCCGCCGGCTACTCAGGAAGATTTCATCAGACAGCTGTGGCCTGCGGCGCAAGCCGCTGGAGAAGAGTTAGGAGTCGATCCCAAGAATCTGCTCGCTCAGGCGGCACTCGAGAGCAACTGGGGTAAGTCCACCCCGTGTGACGCTCAGGGCAACTGCAGCTTCAACCTCTTCGGTATCAAGGCCGGCACAAGCTGGTCCGGCGCCGCTGTCACCTCCCGCACACTCGAAGTCGAAAACGGCATCGCGGTCCCGCGGCGAGAACGCTTCCGCGCCTACGGCTCGGCCGAAGAAAGTTTCCAGGATTATGCCCGCCTGCTGCAGAACAACGATCGCTACGCCAGCGCTCTCAACACAGGCACAGATGTGAAGGCGTTCGCAAACGCCTTGCAAAACGGCGGCTATGCCACCGACCCGAGCTACGCGACGAAGGTCGCCGCAGTGGCCGGCAGCGTGAGCAACGCCGCCGAGTCGCTCAAGTTGTCTGAGCTCGTGCCGATGACCCCCTTCACAAGGACGCTTTGAGTAACCCTGAATGGCTGACTTTCTCCGCACAGGCGTATCGGGCCTTCTCGCATTCCAGCGAGCGCTCGACGTCACGAGCCAGAATATTTCCAACATCGCCACGGAAGGGTACAGCCGGCAGCGCGCTCAGATGTCCACGCGCAACCCGCAGCCCTATGGCAATGGCTGGGTCGGCAGTGGTGTTCAGGTAGATACAATCACTCGCAGCTACGATGAGTTTCTCGCGGGTCAGGTCCGCACATCCGGCAGCAGCTACCAGCGACTGGCAACACTCGCCACGCTGACCGAGCGCGTCGACAACATGTTTGCCAGCTCCAAGACCGGGCTCTCCGCGTCGCTGGAGTCGTTCAAGAACGCCATTCAGGAAGTGGCCAGCACGCCGACCTCGACGTCCGCGCGCCAGGTGCTGCTTTCCCAGGCACAGAACCTCGCGAGCCGCTTCGAAAGCTATAACGAGCAGCTGGGCGCGCTCGATCGCGAAGTGGAATCGCGCGTCAAGAGCGAAGTCTCCGAGATCAACGCGCTCGCCCAGGGCATCGCGCAGCTCAATACCCAGATCAAGAACGGCTACGCCCAGAACGGCCAGCCCCCCAACGATCTCCTCGATCAGCGCGACAAGCTGATCGACAAGCTGAGCACACATATCAATGTGACGCTGACAGACGGCGGCGAAAACACGGTTAACGTTGCGGTGGGGAACGGCCAATCGCTGGTGTTAGGGTCGAAGGCGGCCACGCTCAGCACGACGCCGGATTCTTACGATCCCACCCGCAGCCACATCGTGCTCTCGACGACCTCAGGCACGGTGGACATCACCGCCAGCGTCTCCGGCGGCACGATCGGCGGCCTGCTCGATTTCCGCAATCAGGTGCTCGACCCGGCGCATAACTCGCTCGGCCGCATGACCGTTGCGCTCGCGGAGCTCGTCAACAAGCAGAACAACGCGGGCATCGATCAGAACGGCGCGCTCGGCAAGGATATTTTCTCCGTCGGTGGCGTTCAGGTTCTGCCCCAGGCAGGCGCTGCCGGTACAGTCAGCGTGACTCGGTCTGATCTCGGCGGCCTCACCGATTCCGATTACATTCTGCAGAACAACGGCGGCACGTGGTCGATGAAGAACGCGGCCACCGGCGCGTCTGTCCCGTTGACCGGCAGCGGCACTGCGGCCGATCCGTTTCGCGCCGATGGCCTTTCCATCGTCGTGGGCGGTGCGGCCGCGAGCGGCGATAAGTTCATGATCCGTCCCACACGCGGTGCGGCGGCCGACTTCAACGTCGTGATGACGAATCCTTCGGGAATTGCCGCGGCGGCACCGGTTCGCGTATCCCAGAACACGTCCAACACCGGCACCGGCAAGATCACTTTCGGAGAAGTAACCGCGCCAGGCAACGCGCAGCTGCGCAGCCCGGTCACCATCCAGTTCACTTCCGCCAATACTTATACGATCAATGGCCAGGGTTCGTTCACCTACACCGACGGCCAGCCGATCTCGCTGAACGGCTACGACGTTAAGATCACAGGCGCGCCGGCTGCGGGCGACACCTTTTCCGTAGGGGATAACACCAGCGGCACAGGCGACAACACCAACGCGCTGAAGCTCTCCGCCCTGCTCCAGAAATCAGTTCTGAACGGCGGCACGACTTCGCTCAACGGCGCGGTGGACGGGTTCATAGGCAACATCGGCGTCATCGCCAATCAGGCGCAGGTGAGCCGCGACGCGCAGGAAGCGCTGTATACGGAAAGCGTCGACTCACGCGACGCCGTTTCCGGCGTCAACCTGGATGAAGAAGCCGCCAACCTGTTGCGCTATCAGCAGGCCTACCAGGCCGCGGCGCAGCTCATCAGCGTCGCGAACACGCTCTTCCAGACGCTCATCTCCGCGACGAGCAGAGGCTGATCGATCATGAGCATGAGAATTTCCACCGCCGGCTTTCACCGCTCGACCGTCGAAGCCATGACGCGCAAGAGCGCGGAGATGGCGGCGACTCAGGCGCAGATCGCGAGCGGCAAACGCGTCAATCGCCCGTCGGACGATCCGGCGGCGGCCGTTCACATCCTGCAGCTCCAGCGCGAGATTGCGAAGTCGGAGCAGTTCGAACGCAACGCCGGCGCCACCGCCAGCCGACTTTCTTTCGAAGAGCAGGCGCTCACCGATGCGACGGATCTTCTGCAACGCGTTCGCGAGCTCACCGTGCGAGCCAACAGCGGCACAGTCGATCAGACCGCACGCGATGCGATCGCCACCGAGCTCGACGCGCGCGTCAAGGAATTGATGGATCTCGCCAACAAGCAGGACGCCAACGGCGAGTACCTGTTTGCCGGCTACTCGACCAACACGCAGCCCTTCAATCGCTCGGGCGGAACCGTCTCTTATGCCGGCGATCAGGGCTCGCGCCTGATCCAGATCAGCGCGACACAGAAGGTCGCCGACGGTCATTCGGGCAGCGACGTCTTCATGAACGTACCCCAGGGCAACGGCACGTTCGTGACCAAACTCGGTGCCACCAACACGGGCAGCGGCGTCATCAACGGCGGCTCGCTCGCGGATCCGAGCACGTGGGTGCCGGGTACTTACAAAATCACCTTCAGCGACCCAAGCAACTACCAGGTGACGAACGCGGCGAACGTCGTCGTCTCCTCGGGAACGTTCAAGCCGGGCGACAGCATCTCCTTCAATGGCGCCAATGTGACGATTCAAGGCAGTCCGGCCATGAACGACACGTTCACGCTGAGCGACAGCGGTACGCAGGATATGTTCTCGATGCTCGACGACATCATCTCGGCCGTTCGTGCGCCGACCAATACGCCGGCTCAGAAAGCCGCGCTGGCTACAGCGATGGGCGCGGCGCTCACGCAGATCGACAGCTCGATAGAACAGCTCGGTAACGTGCGTGCGGAAGTGGGCGCGCGGCTGAACTCGATCGACTCTTCGGAATCGAGCCGGCTCGATCTCGACGTGCAGCTGCAGGCGAGCCTCTCTGATCTCGAGAACCTCGATTATGCGGAGGCCGTCACACGCCTCAACCTGCAGTACACCGGACTACAGGCCGCGCAGGCCTCGTATACGAAGATTACGCAGCTCTCGCTGTTCGACTACCTGCGTTGATCTGTGACGCGGTTCAAGCTTCGCGTGAACCGCCGACTCAAGTTACCGACAGCTGACGCCGATACAGGGCTCAGACAGGACGACGCAAAGCATGCGACGCCCGCACTGAAACCCAGGTCTTAAGGAGCCTTAGTCACATGTCTCAAGTCATCAATACGAACGTCGCTTCGCTGAATGCTCAGCGCAATCTGTCGACGTCCGGCACGCAGCTCGCCACGAGCTTGCAGCGTCTGTCCTCTGGTCTGCGTATCAACAGCGCGAAAGACGACGCGGCGGGTCTCGCCATCGTCGAACGTTTCAACGCGCAGATCCGCGGCTTGAATCAGGCCTCGCGTAACGCGAACGACGGCATCTCGCTGTCGCAGACGGCTGAAGGCGCCCTCAACGAAGTTTCGAACAACCTGCAGCGCATCCGCGAGCTGGCTGTGCAGTCGCTCAACGCGACGAACAGCGCCAGCGACCGCGCCGCTCTCGACGCCGAAGTTCAGCAGCTGAAGTCGGAAATCGAGCGCGTTGCCACCAGCACGACGTTCAACGGCGTGAAGCTCCTCGACGGCTCGTTCAGCGCGCAGGCCTTCCAGGTCGGTGCCAACCAGGGCGAGACGATCACTGTCGAATCGATCAACAGCTCGCGCACGAGCTCGCTGGGTCAGTTCAACGGCTTCAACGGTTCCAACATGGTCATCGGCACGGCGAGCGCCACACCGGCTGCTCTGTCTGTTGGCCTCGTGACGGCTGCCGGCACACAGACGACCGCGCTGGGTAACGTTGCTGTCGACGCGAAGCAGATTGCTGCCGCGCTGAATGCTTCGGGTGTTGCGGGTCTCTCGGCCTCGGCTGACGCCAACACGGCTGTTGGCACCTCGACTGCGCTGAGCGGCGGCGAGACGGACGTTCTCGCTTCGTTCACCCTGAACGGCGTCAATATCAGCTTCCAGACTGGCACGACGGCGGCGACGGCTCGCGCCAACGCGCTGGCCGCCATCTCCGCCCAGTCGGCTGCGACGGGTGTTGTTGCGGTGGACTCGGGTTCGGGTCTCACGCTGACGGCTGCTGACGGTCGTAACATTACGGCCACGGCACTCACAGGTACGGGCTGGCTCGCGACGGAAGTCGGCCTCGGCGGCGTCCTCGGCGTGACCAAGGGTTCGACGGTCGACGTGACCTACCAGGCTCCGAGCGGCTCCGCCGTCACGAGCATCAACTTCACGCAGGCTGCCGGCTTCGCCAGCACCAACGCTGTGGGCGCCACGGGCACGGCTCTTTCGGGCATCGACGTGTTGACGGTTGGTAACTCCAACACCGCGCTGTCTTCGATCGACGCGGCTCTCCGCTCGGTCAGCAGCTCGCGCGCTCAGCTGGGTGCGTATCAGAACCGCTTCCAGTCGGCGATCGCGAACATCTCGACGACCTCTGAGAATCTGAGCGCCTCGCGCAGCCGTATTCAGGACGCGGACTTCGCGTCGGAAACGGCGAACCTGACCCGCGCGCAGATTCTGCAGCAGGCTGGTACCGCGATGGTTGCGCAGGCCAACTCGGTCCCGCAGAACGTGCTGTCGCTCCTTCGCGGCTAAGAGCACTAGATGACCCGGTTTACACCAATTGGGTCAGACCTGGCAGCGACGGTGACCTTACCGTCGCTGCCAGTCGTTGCTTCGCAGGTCGACGCGCAAGCCGCGGAGATCATCAAACCAGCCGCCTCCGCAGCAGCATCGCATGACGACGCGCGCGACAGTGCCGCCAACTCACATCAGTCCGCGGAATCGCTACGCGCGGTTGCCGCGCAGATCGAAAAATATCTGCAGAGCCATGGACGCTCGCTCGAATTCAGTGTGGACGAAGACTCGGGCAAGCTCGTGGTCTCCGTTCGCGACAAGCATACCGGGGAGCTGATCCGTCAGATCCCCAATGAAGAAACCCTGCGCCTCGCCCGCTCGCTGGGCGCACAGCCGAATGCCTTGATAGACCTGGAAGTCTGACGAACCCACATGGCCAATATCAGTAACTCGGTCGTCGGCACCGGCCTCGACATTGCTACGACAGTCTCTCAGCTCGTCGCCGCAGAGCGCGCCGCCGCCGATGCGCGCATCTCGCGCGAGACGCTCGCAGCGACCACCAAGATTTCTGCCATCGGCGCGCTGAAGAGTGCGCTGAGCACCTTTCAGACCGCCCTCAACACGATGAAGACGGCAGACACGTTCGCGTCGCGAAACGTGTCGCTCAGCAAGGCCGATATTTTTACTGCCACCGCCACAGGTTCCGCGGCGCCGGGCAGCTACGACATTGAAGTCATTTCGCTCGCGCAGAGTCAGCAGCTGACTTCGCAGGCTTATTCCGGCGGTGACTCCACGGTGATCGGCACGGGCCAGCTCACCATCGGCAGCGGCGCCGGCTCCTTCACGGTTAACATCGATTCGACGACCAGCGAGCTCGCGAGCATTCGCGATGCAATCAACAACGCCACTGGAAACACGAGCGTGCAGGCGACCATCATTCGCGAAGCGAATGGCAGCCGTCTGTTACTGACATCGACCAAGTCTGGTGTGGGTAACAACATCACGGTTACGCAGAGTGGCGGTGATGGCGGTCTGGCGGCGCTTGCTTATGATCCTGCCAATGGCGTGACGGGGCTCAGCCAGCTCGCGGCCGCTCAGGATGCGCACATCAAGGTTGCCGGCTTCGACCGCTACAGCTCGCAGAACACGATCACGGATGCGCTCGATGGCGTGACCCTGGATTTGAAGGTCGCGACGCCGGGCACGACGGTGAAGCTCAATGTCACGAGCAACAGTCTGAAGGTCACCGAGCAGGTCAAGAAGTTCGTCGACAGCTACAACGCTCTGCAGAAGACCTTTGCGGGCTTGCGCAGTTACAACGCGGAGACCAAGGCCGCCGGACCGATGCTGGGCGATTCGATGTTACGCGGCATCGAGAACGAGATGCGGCAGGATCTTTCGAACCCGATCGAAGGGCTGACGGGCGACTACACGTCACTCGCCAACATCGGCGTGACGAAGCAGGCCGATGGCACTCTGAAGCTCGACGACGCGGCGCTCACCAAGGCGATCAACGCTGACCAGAAGGCCGTGGCGAATCTCTTTACCGGTGAGAAGGGTATGGCGACGCGTCTGTCTGAGCACATTCAGACGCATCTCGATACCAACTCGGACATCGACAGTCGCAGCACGGCCCTGCAGAGCACGCTCAAGCGCCTCGACCTGGACAAGGCCGCCATCGACGCGCGGATGGACCGCGTGAAAAAAGCCTACACGCAGCAGTTCACCGCACTCGATACGTTGATCGCGCAGATGCAGTCGACGTCGAGCTATCTCGAGCAGCAGCTGGCCAATCTGCCGGGCGCGGCGCGCTGATCAGTCCACAAATTTCCGCGCGTTGCGGAACATCCGCATCCAGCCGCTGTATTCGCCCGCATTTTGCGGGCGCCAGGAATTTTGCGGATAGCGGAACGACCGCTCGGGATGTGGCATCGTTAACGTCACTCGTCCGTCCGCATTCGTAATGGCGGCCATCGACTTCGGCGCGCCCGCCGGATTGTAAGGATACGTCGTCGCCGGCGAGCGATCGTTATGCACGTAACGGAACGCCATCTGTCCTGTCGCCAGGAACGCCGTCATCGCCGCCTCGCTCCTGAATTCCGCCCGCCCCTCACCGTGCGCCACAGCGATCGGAAACACCGATCCCGCCATGCCTTTGAACACGACAGAAGGCGAATCCAGGATCTCCACCAACACAAAGCGCGACTCGTACTGCTCAGCGTTGTTGCGCACGAAGCGCGGCCAGTGCTCGGCTCCCGGAACCAGGTCTTTCAGCGCCGCAAACATCTGACAACCATTGCAGATGCCTAACGAGAACGTATCCTGCCGGTTGAAGAAACTCGCGAAGTCATCACGCACGGCACTGTGGAACAGGATCGATTTCGCCCAGCCCTCACCCGCGCCGAGCACGTCTCCATAAGAGAACCCACCGCACGCCACCAGTCCCTTGAACTCGCGCAGCGAACGACGACCGGACAACAGATCGCTCATGTGGATGTCATGGGACTCAAAGCCGGCCCGCTCCAGCACGGCCGCCGTCTCCACCTGACTGTTGACGCCCTGCTCTCTCAACACCGCCACCGCCGGACGCACGCCGCGAGCAATGTAAGGGGCGCTGATATCTTCTTCAGGATCGAACTTCAGATCGACGCTCAATCCTGGATCGCTGACATCAGTCTGCGCGGCATATTCCTGATCCGCCGCATGAGGGTCGTCACGCATCCGCCGCATGCGCCACGACGTCTCCGACCAGGCCTTGCGCAGGTCCGCCCAGGACTCGTTGAAATGCATCCTGCCCACGCGAATGTGGACACGCATGTCGGACGTCAGCGTACCCAGGCGCACCATCTCATCCCGCAGGCGATGATTTGTCAGGATTGCCGTGAACCGCGGCACATCGTCGTCCCGCACCTGGACGACAACACCCAACTCTTCCGTAAACAGCTGCTCGTTGGCCGAGCCCCGCGAAGCCGGCAACTCGATATCGAGGCCACAGTGACCGGCGAACGCCATTTCAGTCAGCGTGGCGAACAGCCCGCCGTCCGAGCGATCGTGATAAGCCAGTACCAGCCCCGCCGCACGCAGTTCTGACAAAGCGCCAGCCAGATTCACCAGCATGCGCGGGTGATCGACATCCGCGGCTTCGTCGCCGAGCTCACCGTAAACCTGCGCAAGCGTTGAGCCACCGAGACGATGACGACCCGCCGCGAGATCGATAAGAAACAGCGACGTCGCCCCCGCATCTCTGCGCAAGACCGGAGTCAACGTGCGACGCACGTCTTTCACCGGCGCGAATGCGGAGATGATGAGCGACACCGGCGATACGACACTCTTCGCCGTCTGCGTAGCGCCATCACGCCACGAGGTCTTCATCGACAGCGAGTCTTTGCCGACAGGAATCGCGATCCCAAGCGCCGGGCATAGCTCCTCACCGACCGCGCGAACGGTTTCATACAACGCAGCGTCTTCGCCCGGCTCACCACAAGCGGCCATCCAGTTCGCTGACAGCCTGACTTGCGACAGCGAATCGATATCCGCCGCCAGAATGTTGGTAATCGCTTCGGCCACCGCGAGGCGCCCCGAAGCGGGCGCATTCAGCACAGCGACCGGCGTACGTTCTCCCATCGCCATGGCCTCGCCGGCGTGACCGAAGTGGTCTGCCAGCGTGACGCCAACATCGCTTACAGGCACCTGCCACGGGCCCACCAGCTGATCGCGACTGATCAATCCGCCAACAGAGCGGTCGCCAATCGTGATCAGAAAGGTCTTGTCCGCCACTGCGGGGAAACGCAGTACGCGATACGCCGCTTCGCGCGTATCGATTTTGTCAGCATCGAATTCCGGCTGCGGCGTTGTAAGACTCTTCACGTCGCGCGTCATGCGCGGCGTCTTGCCTAACAACACATCGAGCGGCATGTCGACGGGATGATTGCCGAACAGTGAGTCCTCGACGATAAGGCGCCCGGTATCGTTGATCTCGCCGATGACGCCAAACGGGCAGCGTTCACGCTCGGCAATAGCAGTGAATACCTCCAGCGCGATCGGTCGCACGCACAGAACGTAGCGTTCCTGAGCTTCGTTGCACCAGATCTCCATCGGCGACAGGCCCGACTCAGCGCTGGGCACCGCGCGAAGATCGATACGTGCGCCGCGCTCGCTATGAGCCACAGCCTCGGGAACTGCGTTCGACAAGCCGCCCGCCCCCACATCGTGAACCAGCACGATGGGGTTCTGATCTCCCAGTCCCCAGCACCGGTCGATCACTTCCTGCGCGCGACGCTGAATCTCTGCATTGCCCCGCTGGACGGATGCGTAGTCGAGGTCGGCGCTGCTCGCGCCGCTGCCAACAGAAGACGCCGCACCACCGCCGAGACCGATCAACATGGCCGGGCCGCCCAGCACGATGATCTTCGCGCCAACCGGCACTTCGCCCTTCTCGACGTGCGGGCGTCTGACATTGCCGAGCCCGCCCGCGATCATGATGGGCTTGTGATATCCGCGGACACGCTCAGGCGCATCGCCCTGCACATGCTGTTCGAAGGTGCGGAAATATCCCGCAATCGCCGGACGGCCAAACTCGTTGTTGAACGAAGCCGCACCGATCGGCCCTTCGATCATGATGTCGAGCGCGGATGCGATGCGCTCGGGACGACCGAAATCCTGCTCCCACGGCCGCTCGAATCCCGGAATACGCAGATTGGACACCGAGAAGCCGGTAAGACCCGCTTTCGGCTGGGCGCCGACGCCTGTTGCGCCTTCATCGCGAATCTCACCACCCGAGCCCGTAGCCGCGCCGGGGAACGGCGAAATCGCCGTGGGGTGGTTGTGAGTTTCCACCTTGATCAGAATATCGATCGGCTCCTCGACGCCGCGATACACGCCCGTCGCAGAGTCTGGAAAGTACCGCACGCCGCGCGTGCCTTCGATCACCGCTGCATTGTCACGATATGCCGACAACACGCCCTGCGGGCTGCGCGCATGCGTATTGCGGATCATCGAGAACAATGACTTTTCCTGCGGGACGCCGTTGATGATCCAGCTCGCGTTGAAGATCTTGTGGCGGCAGTGCTCGGAGTTGGCCTGCGCAAACATCATGAGCTCGACATCGGTCGGATCGCGCCCGAGCTGCTGAAAACTCTGCAACAGATAGTCGATCTCGTCCCCGGATAGGGCCAGCCCCAGTGTCTGATTGGCATCGACCAGCGCGGCGCGTCCCCTGCTCAGCGAAGTGGTGCTGAGCGGCCGCGGCTCCGCATGAGCGAACAGCTCGCGCACTTGCGTCGAGTCGAACAGCACCGTCTCGGTCATGCGATCAAACAACACGCTCGCGAGCTGCGAGAGCCGCTCGCGGCTCAATTGTCTGGCCGCGTGAATGCGATACGCGATACCGCGCTCGATGCGACGTACAGCGTCGAGTCCGCAAACATGGGTGATATCCGTCGCTTTGCTCGACCAGGGCGACGTCGTGCCCGCGCGCGGCATGATGAGCAACAGCGAGCCGGAGCTGTCGTCGCCCGCCGACTGAATATAAGGACCATATGTCAGCAGCCGCTCGAGCGTCGTACGCTCGGTCGGTTGCAGCTCGCGTGAAACTTCGACGAAGTGCACGAACCGGGACGTGAGTCGCGTGACCGCGGGCTCCAGCGCCGTGAGGCGATCTAACAACTTGGTTACGCGAAAATCAGACAGGGCTGGCGCGCCGGCCAGCTCGATGAGGGGGAAAATCTGCTTCACCTATTTTTTCTCGCTCGGCGGCGGCGTGTAGAGGGACATGGGAAATTGCGAAACATTAGCGCCTTCGAACGTCGTGATCTTGCTGACGCCGGACTTCTTCACTTCGTCGATGCGCAATACGGAGTGCAACGGCAGGTACGTCCGCTTCACGCCGGCAAATTCGTTCTGGATACGTTCTTCGGCAGGGTCGACGACGACGCTCGAGCGCTCGCCGAACAGCAGCTCTTCCACTTCGATGAAGCCGAAGAGGTCGCCGTGTCGCACGTGTTTGGCGTAGATCTCGTACACCTTGCCCTGGTTCGCGAACAGGATCTTGAAAATGTGACTGGCTGCCATGGGTTGCGTACAGATCGCTGCTAGCTTGGGGCCCGCATTATATGTCCGGGCGTGCCGGGGGAGCGGACACGAACGGACTCGTTTTCCATTGGTCACCGCGAGGGCCCCCACGGGGAAGTTCTGGTGCTCCGCCTGCGAATTGTCAGTGAACATCGACGGTTGCTCGGGGACCGGAGCAGCGCCGTTTTCGGTCCTGCCGGCGGCACCATTGGCCGGTCGGCGGACAACGACTGGGTGCTGCCCGACCCTCTACGATACGTCTCCGCGCACCACGCCCGAGTATTCTGCCGCGACGGAGCGTTCGTTCTCGAGGATGTCAGCACCAACGGCTCTTTCGTCAACGACGACGATCAACCGCTCTCTCGCCGTGGTCCGCATACGCTGGCGCACGGAGACGTGCTCCGCCTCGGCGAATACCACGTTCTGGTATCCATTGAGGGTGCGACGGCGGAGACCGCCGGCCCCTCACCCGTGCCGACCAACATCCAGGCCCTGAGGGGTATTGGCCGCGCCGCGCAGACCGACATCGGCGCCGCCCTCAATCTCGAAGACCTGCTGATCGCGGATCACGCTCCCACGGGGCGTTTTCAGGCAGTTAACGCGTTTGGGCAGGCAGTCAATTTGACGCCGCGGAGCACTCCTTCCCTGGGATCAGTCGTTCCCGGAGGGGTTTCCGCGCGTGCGCCCATGGCGGTGTCGTCTGCTCCCGGTGCGCCGGCAGTGCAAGGGTCTCTGGCGATCAACCCGTCGGTCGACGATCCGGCCGCTGCCCGGCGCGTAGCTCATCTGGCAAAAGCTGCTGCACGCGATGCGGCTGCGGCGGCTGGCCAGGATGTGCAGTCTGGTTTGCAGGCGTTTTGCCGTGGGGCCGGGGTCGGGGGCGAACGCCTTCCGGCTGAAGCCCAGACGCGGTTCCTTCATCTCGCCGGGCGGCTCTTCCGTGAGTTGCTTGTCGCGATGAAAGAGCTGGAACGTTCACGCGACGAGACTCGCAGCCGATTCCATGTGGAAACCGCACCAGATGCTACCGCCGGGGACCAGCAGCGGCCGTCGCTGGCGAAGTCCACCATCGACGAACTGCTGGTGGAGCTGTTCGAGAAACATGAGAACCGTGAGCTCGACGCGGTGCAGTGGCTGCGGGAGCTGGTCAACGAAGGCAAGAATCACGAGCGCGGCACGGAGCACGCGATGCGGGCTGCGTTTGTGGAGTTCACGGATCGGCTCGATCCGGCGGAGCTGGAAGCGCGTTTCGAGCGGGCGGCCCGGCGCGGCAAGCTGCGCACCCGGGGGCGCGAGCAGTACTGGGACCTTTACACCGATTTCTACCGCAGCCTCATCGAGATGCCTGTGGACCACCTGCCCCACACGTTCGTCGAAGCGTTCGCCAACGCATATCGGAATTTCGCGAAGAAGCCCTGACCGGCGCGACCCCTGTAGCTCCCCTGCCGGAGTATGCTCTTAAGAGCATATTAACTCGCTTTAGATGCTTTTAAGAGCATATGATGGCCCACCTAGCCGCCTCAGTAGGCCGTCATGACCGCCCGCAATACTCTGACCGCAAACCCACCCTATGCGGTGGATCAAGCCATCCGGCGACTCGGCGCGGACCTGCACACCGCCCGCCTGCGCCGAAATCTCACCATCGCCGCGGTTGCGCAGAAAATCGGCACGGGCCCACGAGCCGTCGCGGACGCTGAAAAGGGCAAGCCGTCCACCAGCATTGCCGTCTATGCGGCGCTTCTCTGGGCCTACGGCATGGTGGAGCGACTGGGGAGCGCGGCCGACCCGGCATCAGACCAGGAAGGTCTCACCCTATCGCTCGCTGGCGAACGAGATCGGGCTCGCAGCACAAACTCCCTCGACGATAACTTCTGACGAGACACCATGCCCCAGTGTTACGTCTACATCATGCTGCCGGGTCAGACTCAGTTCGTGACGGCGGGTCGATTCGAACACTCTGCTGATCGCGCCGAGTCGCCGGTAGGCCGCTTCGTCTATGGCCGCAGTTATCTCGAGCGTACGGATGCGGTTGCACTCGATCCGGTAGAGCTCACCTTGAGTCGCGGCACATTTCAGACCGCCGCCCTCAAGGGAATGTTTGGAGCGATCCGTGATGCAGGACCTGACTATTGGGGACGCCGTGTCATCGACAGGCACGTCGGCAACACACAGCTCGGCGAGCTCGACTATCTGCTGCATTCACCTGACGATCGCGCGGGCGCGCTCGGCTTTGGCTTGAATCAGATGCCGCCGGCCCCGCGCCGCGAATTCAACAAGACGATTGCGCTGGAGGAGTTGCAACAACTCGCGGACGCTATCGTTCGCGACGAGGAGTTTCCTGTCACCGCGGATGCTGCCATGGTGGAGGAACTGGTTTTGATGGGCACGTCGATGGGCGGCGCACGTCCCAAGGCCGTGGTGGAAGACGACGAGGGCCTGTGGATTTCCAAGTTCAATCGGCCAGACGATCCGTGGAACACGGCCCGCATAGAACACTCCATGTTGGTTCTGGCCCGCAACTGCGGCCTGACGACCGCCGAAAGCAAAGTAATGCATATCGCAGATCGCGATGTGCTGCTCGTCAAGCGCTTCGACCGACGCCGCACGGATCAGGGATATCAACGCGCTCGCATGGTCAGCGCGCTCACGCTCCTGCGCGCAAGCGACACGCATACTGATCGCGCCAAGTGGTCTTATGTTTCACTGGCGGAAGAAGTGCGACGATCGTGCGCGGAACCGGCTCGAGACGCCGCGGAATTATTCAAGCGCATGGCTTTCAACGCTCTCATTTCCAACATCGATGATCACCCGCGCAATCACGCCGTCATTGCGTTTGACCGGCAGTGGCAGCTCTCGCCTGCTTACGACCTGACTCCCGCAACACCGGTCAGCCAGGAGCGGCGCGACCTCGCCATGAGCTGCGGTGATCTGGGACGTTACGCCCACGCGGATAACATCCTGTCGCAGAGCGCGCGCTTTCTTCTGCAGAAGGAAAATGCAAAAGCCATCATCGACTCGATGGAGGCTCAGGTGCGCTCGACGTGGTATAGCATGACGCGTGCGCAGGGTGTTGCGGAGAAGGACTGCGACAAGATCGCTGGCGCCTTTGCCTATCCGGGGTTTCGCCTGCCACTGCGCAAGGCGTGAGGGGCAGGCCGTTGCAGCGACTGAACCGCACTTTATCGCGGGTTAAATGCGCTTGAGAGCAAATTCATGCCTTTCTCAGCGCCCGCGAAGACGCCATGATGACCGCACAAAACACGCTGCCGCGCGCACATCAAAATGACCACCGACTTCCCCGATCTGCTGATCGTGATGGCCCTGCCGCTAGAGAGTCAGGACGAATTCAGCGCTGCCGGCATTCATGTGCTTTACACGGGCGTGGGCAAAGTGAATGCGGCCATGGCGCTCACTCGACGGCTCGCCGAGTATCGCAACGCCGGTAAGCCGCTGCCCCGTGTTGTGAACTTCGGCACTGCCGGCAGCCGCGCGTTTCCGAAGAACTCGCTGGTGGAATGCAATGTCTTCGTTCAGCGCGACATGGATGCGACGCTGTTGGGATTCCCCGCAGGCGCCACGCCTTTTGAAGACATCCCCGCGCGGCTGCGCTTCGACAGGCATCTGGAACATCTGCCCGTCGGTACCTGCGGCACGGGAGACTCGTTTGCCGCCTCGCCGCCGAATGTTTCCTGCGAGGTCGTGGACATGGAGGCCTACGCCCTGGCGAAAGTCTGTTGGATCGAGCGCGTGCGGTTCATCTGCGTCAAGTTCGTCACGGACGGCGCGGACACCGGCGCGCATGACGAGTGGGCGCAGAATGCGCATCGCGCGGCAGGCGAGTTTCTGAAACTCTACAACATGCTCGCCTACAACCCGACGCCCTAGTCGTCAGACAGCGGCTCGAGAACGGCCGCTGTATCGAGCACAGTGCAGTATTCCTCGTTGAGGTTGGCGAGCGACATCGCGTGAACCTCATCGGCCGTCCGCAGGCGGCCGTGAAAATCACGACGTGCGAAAGTGAAGCACGCGTCCGCAATCAGCCAGGTTCGAAAGCCCAGATTTCCCGCCATGCGGACGGTGGCTTCCACAGAGTTGTTCGTGACCACGCCAACGACCACGAGAGTCTCGAGACCTGCCTCCCGCAGATGGCGCTCTAGGCCGGTACCGATGAAGGCACTGTTAGTCCGCTTCGGAATGACAGTTTCGCCGGCAGCCGGTGCCACCTCGTCCTTGAATTCGTTTCCCTCCTGACCCGGCCGGTAACTGGAGGTCAGAGAAGTGGAGTCATGGCGGATGTGAATGATCGGCCGCCTGTGCCGCCGCCAGGCGGCGAGCAGTCGGGCGATGTTCTGTTCGGCGTGCGGGTTGTTTCGCGGCCCCTCCACCGCGTGATAACCCGCATCGATCGCCTTCTGGACGTCGATGATCAAGAGGACGGCACGGGCAAAGTCTGGAACGGCGGTCATAGGGGGAAGTGTGAGTTCCATAACGGCGACTACATGGTAAACCTGGATTACGATGCATTGCTAACAGGGAGAACGACTACACCATGACCGCTTTCTTGCCCCTATTCATGTTGCTATCGGCAGTTGGGCTCGCGCTGAGTGTAGCAAGTCATCTGGCGGCCCTGACTGGCCTGCCGATCCCCGGCGGAGATCTGGTGTGGGGATTGCACATCGGCATCTTCGTAGTAGCGGTTCCCATGATAGTGGTTGCCAACCGTATGGCGCGCCATGGCAAGCGCTCTGAGATCTGGAAAATAGCGCTATCCGGCTGCCCCACCTGGGCTCGCAATGCGCTGTATGCACTCGTGGCGTATGCAGTGCTGAATTTTACGCTCGGCATGATCAACAAGCCGGAGTCGCCCGACGGTAGTCATGCCCTGGATGTTACAACTGCAGTGCGTCTTTTCTCTGGTCATTGGATGGTCTTCTATGCACTGGCGCTGGCGATCCTGTACTCCGCGAGTCGCAGCCCCAGATTGCTTCAGAACCTCAACTGCATCCAGGGTCATGTGGTGGGGCCGTTTGATAAGTTCTGTTCCAAGTGCGGAGCTGTTCTGGAACAAGGACAACCAGAGTGATGAACACTGCATGGGCAACACGGGTCGCCATGGCGATATTTATCGTGGCTGCCCCTTACACATATGGACAGACGCCCACGGATCGACTGCCAGAAATTCTGGAGCGAGCAAAAATCAGCGTCGGAGCGCAGTGCGCTCGCTATCGCGCCACGCTGGCGGATGGGAATGCCAGGCCTTTTGCGCTGGAGGAGGCTCGAGACGGCGTCGAAGTGATCTGTATTTGTTTTCCGCAGGAATTGGACAACACCGCTCGCACCTCACAGGAACACAACGGAACGGCTGAACAACGCGCAGAGGCGATGGGGCGTGCTGCACTGGAGACGTGTGTTCTACGACGCACGCGCATCCGGCTGCCCGAGGCGTGCCGCACCGATGTCAAGAAAATTCCCGATCCGAAGGCGCGTGAAGCGCATTGCCAATGTCTGGAATCGCGCCTCGCCGGGCTCAAGGATCAGGACCTGATCGCGGGACTTCTGCGAGCCAGGGAATCTTACGAAGCGCGAGTGGCTGCGGTTCAGAAGGGCGATCCTGCGCCACCCCTCGCATTCGGGGCTTTCGACGACATCGAAAAGGCCTGCGCCCTTGAAGGGCAGCGACTCACCCCGCCCTGACCGCACCAACAGACAATCGTCCCGCTGGAAACACGAAGTGTTGAGCGCGCTTGACAGCGATGGTTTCGATGGCAGGATGTACTCAGCACTAACATGAGCACATGTTAGTACATGTGGCGCGACGCAGGCTCGATGCCGCATTGAATGTTGGCTGGGTGAAAAGGAATTTCCATGCTCAAACATGTGTTCGCCAGTCTGGCGCCGCGCCTCCGATTTCTGCTCATCGCACTTGCCGCGCTTTCGTCGTCGGCGATTGCAGCGCCTACGGTCGGAACGATTGCCTGCAATCCTCCCGATACCAAGCCGCTGGCGAACACTGCTGCTTCGCTTACAGTCAAGCCCGAGGGCGTGAAAAAGGGAGACCTGGTATGGATGGTGGTTGCTGCCCGGTCAGGCTCGACAACATTTTCGGTGTTGGCGGGCGACGGTCAGACATGGAACGAGAACGCGTATACCGGCAATGCCATTCCGGTGCGGAAAACGTTCTGGACCGTGTTTAACGGCCGCTGGAATGTCGATCCTGGCGTCGCCGTGCAGGGCCTGGATAGCTCGGCAATCAGCTTGTGCATCGTCGGAATCTCACCGAGCGCCGGCAAGGCATGGGCTGCGGACGTCGCGCAAGTCGACAGCGTCGTCACCGCGGCAACACCCCATACGATTACAGGCCAACTCGCTACCGCACCTGGTATCACGTTGGCGAGCTTCATTTCCGATAGCAGTGCGCGAGAGTGGAGGCAGCTGACGCCCACCAGCTGGAACGTTTTCGGCGATGGCAACATTGCCAACACGACGGGCTCTGGCCTGACTTTGGGCCTCGTCTATAAGGTCAACACCGCCGCCGGAGCGACGGGTAATGTTTCGTACACGCCGAACGTCAGTTCGCGCGCACGCATGTCGATTCAAACCTGGAAGGAAGTTGCCTCGACCTCGAACCCGCCGCCGGCTGAGCCGGTGAAATTCCGACCCGGCCATTACATGTGGAGCACGCCCAAGTCGTTCGGCAAGGAAGGCAGGAATCTGACCAATATTCTTAACGACGCCGCCGAGGTTTGTGGGGCGCCAAATCTGCGAGGAATGCAGATCACGATCGGCATGGGCTCCCTTGAAGGAGAAAAGGGGGTGTACAGCAGCAAGGAGGGTGACGCCCTTTTGTGGGGCTTCGCTGCGATCGACAAGATCCTGAAAGCGCTCGAGTGTGGGTCCGCGCCTGATAAATACCTGATGTTGAACGTCAGCGACTCAATTTATGCAGCCATTGGCGACAGCGGCCGCTCGACGTATTTTCCTGCGTATCTGCTCAATTCCGCAGAGTACGCATGCGGCAACACCCAGAAACAAAATGGCGTGGTCACTCCGCGTGATGTAAACGACGAGCCCGCACAATGGACGGGCGGGCTCGGCGCCGTGGTGTGCATGTGGAAAGCGCCCGTCATGGATCGGCTCATCGCGTTGCGAAAGGCGTATGGCGAGCGTTACGACAGCAAGGAACAATTCGAAATGATCAGCGCCGGCGGAGAGACCGCAATCGGTGCGGACTCAGACTCCGGATTCAATTATCCCGAGTTTATCGTGCAACTAAAGCGACAGATGGAGGCCACTTCGAAAGCATGGCCCACGACGACCATCCGTTTGCCGGCAAACTTTACCGGCAAAGAATCGCAGATGATCGACTTACTGGATTTCTGCGCATCGCTGCCGAACTGTGCCGCAGGAGGCCCGGATCCCGAGCTGCCATTGCCTCTGCCAGACCAAAAGGGCCGGCCGATTCAAGCCAACGAAGTGATGAGGGGCATGCGCCAGAAGCCATGTCCAAATGGCACATGCATCGGCTTCGAGTGGTGGGAAAACACCGGCATCGATCGCCGAAACTCAATCCCTTGGGTTGGCGAGCAACAGGATCTCGGCATCGACACGGACAAGGAGTCCGCAAAGACAATGCAGGACATTCAGGATTATCAGAAGAAGACCATGCACATGCGCTGGATGATCTGGATCAAAGGAACGAAATGGACGGAACTTCTTCGGCAGATCAACAGCGACCACTCGGTCTACGACCCGTCCTCTGAGCTCGTCAATCCCCCGCCGTACTGCCCTTACGAGGCATGCACGCCATGACACACCGCTCACAACGCACAACTCACCTGCTCCCGCAACCACATGTGTGCGGGGTCGACATGCGAGCGCTCGTGCCAGATCATTGCCATTTCATAAGAAGGAATCGGCAACGGGGGTGCCACGACCTGAATGGCATCGGAGCGATCCCTTACGAGCCGGGCAGGAAGCATCGCGACCAGGTCTGTGCGCGCCACAATCTCGGGCACCAGCAGGAAGTGCGGCGAGATCGATTCGGCGCAGATTGTCCATGGCTATAGGGCGTATAGGAACTATTCATTTCCACTATACACCCGCGTTGATTACGGTACGGGCCATGAACGAGGCAAAGAAAGTTCTCATCGTGCATGCGCACCCCGAACCCGCGTCGCTGACGCGCCAACTTGTTGAGGTTGCCGTACAGACACTTCAGGGGCAGAGACACGAAGTCCTGCTCTCGGACTTGTACGCGATGCAATGGAAAGCAGTGTTCGATGAGCATGACTTCCCAGAGCGCGTTGACCCCGAGCGGCTGTCATTCGTGACAGAGTCTGGCCATTCCTATTCGAGCGGACGACAAGTTGAAGACATTGCATCTGAGCAACAAAAGCTGCTCGCCGCCGATGCGGTGATTCTGCTATTCCCGCTGTGGTGGTTTGGCATGCCAGCCATTCTGAAGGGCTGGGTCGACCGTGTGTTTGCGTACGGTCTGGCTTATGGATTCAAAGGCGCCGGCAATCGCTACCGGTATGGCGATGGGGGTTTGAAAGGCAAGCGAGCGTTGCTCGCGATAACGGTCGGCGGCCCGGCGGAAGACTATTCGCCCCGAGGCATCAACGGGCCACTGGAACAGTTACTCTTTCCCATCACCCACGGCACACTCTTCTTTCCCGGTATGAATGTGCTACCCACCTATGCGATTTATGGAACGGGAAATATCAGCGCAGACGGCGTAGCCGCGGCGAAGGCTGCGTGGCGTGTACGTCTTGAACATCTCTTCGATGACGTGCCCATCGCCTTCAGGCCGCAAAATGGAGGCGACTATCCGGACGGGCACGTCCTCGCAGCTGATATTGCTGTTGGCCAGAGTGGGTTAGTGGCTCATGTCGCGGAACCGTCCGACATCGGCAGCAACAACTTCGAGTTTGAATGTAACAGGCGTCTCGAAGCCGTCATGGATTCGTCTCAACGTGATAGTGAACCGCCTCCGTCAACCCTTTGCGCCACTTCCCCCGTTCCCGCCTTGCGCGCATAGAACTCAGCCACTTCCTCGACCTCTTTCTCCGTCATCCATCGCACCATGTTGCGCATCTGTGCGCCGGCATCGTTGTGACGGGTGCCGCCAATAAACGCATTCAGCTGAGTGACGAGATAACGTTTCGGCATGCCTTCCAGCCAGGGAGCGCCGAGTTTCTGATCCACCCCGCCGTGACAGGAAATACACGGCGCAATATTCCTCAACGGATCGCCCACCCTGACCAGGGAGGGCAACGCTTCGTCATATGTTGTCGGCGCAACGCGCGCCTTCGGCAGATAAGCATAGTAAGCAGCAAGGTCACGCACATCAGTTGCAGAAAGCGAGCCCGCAATGGCCTGCATCACGGGGTTCACCCGATGCCCCTGCCGAAAATCCTGCATCTGTTTGATGATGACCTCGGAGTATTGACCCGCAAGATTAGGCGCGTCGGAAGCGCTGATCCCTTTCGCGCCGTGACACATCGTGCAATTCAACGCGAGCGTGGCACCGCGCCCGACAGCAGCCTGGGTCCCCGGATCAGCCATCGACCGCGTCAGAATGACGCTCGTCGATTGACCTCGATCATCCGACGGCGACGCCCACTGCGCAGGAACGCCCGCCGCACGGCACAGGCTCGCCCACAATCCGTCGACGGTAAAATCCTCGTGCACCGAGGGCAGCCACACAAAGCCGATCAACAGACAACCGACTGTCAGGAGAGCAAGCGCGATCGTGCAGCCCCTGACCACAGAGTCGCTCCACGAAAAAAGCCGCCCGTTGCGCATCATCGCACCCCGAGAGGAATCACAGGCACGCGCGCGTCCTCGAGCATCGCCAGTTGCACGATAGGGTAGCCATAGTTGATCACGGTCAGCGCGATCATCATCGCAACCCACAGGCCAAACGTGTTCAGTGCAAGCGGCGTGCTCGCCGGCGCATGCACAGTCTCACTGAATGTGTAAGGCGCAGGCGCGGAGTCCGTCTTACGCGAGACGGCAAGCACGTAAATAAACAGCGCCGCGGAAATCACCAACAGCAATCCACCAAAAGTGGAGGCGATAACGGTCCACGCCTGCGGCTGCAGCGCCGGATGAGAGTAATCGTAATACGCCATGCGCCGGGGCATGCCCAGGATGCCCACCCAATGCCACGGCAATGTCAGGATCAGCATGCCGATGAACCACAGCCACAGCTGCGTGCGTAACACTCGCGCGGGCAAGGGCGCGCAGCCGGTCAACTGGGGCCAGATATCGTAGGCCACCATGAAGTACATGATGACGATGGCCCCGGCGAAGATCAGATGGAAATGCCCGGTCACCCACTGGGTATTGTGGATGGTCTCGTTCAATTGATAACTCATGTTGATGATGCCGCCGGCACCACCGAGCCCCAACATGATGAAGGCAAACGTCACCGCGAGCATCATGGGGTTTTCCCACGGCAATGCCCTGATCCAGCCGAACAGGCCTTTGCCGCCGCGCAAACGACCGGCAATCTCCACAGAGGCGACGATCGTAAACACTGTCAGGAGTGTGGGTACCGTCACCATGGCCGTCATCGCGGCATGTACAAACTTGAAGCCCGCGCCAACTTGCGGATCCGCAAACAGATGATGGATGCCGATAGGCATCGAGAAGACAAGGAAAAGCGCGAAGGCGACGCGCCCCATCGTGTCGCTGTAGAGGCGTCCACCGATCGCGCGTGGAACGATGGTGTAGAAAGCAATGTACGCTGGCATCAGCCAGAAATAGACAATGGCATGTAACGTCCATGAAAAGAGTACACGCGCGAGTCCTGCGTTGATCGTGTCGGTGAGACCCAGGGAGGCAGGCAGAATCAGCACGAGTATCTCGACGGCAGCGCCAACCGACGTCCATGCCCAAAGATAAGCACCCGCGACGTTGCCATACATGGCGAGAGGGACCGTTGCGCCGGGGTTCACCTTTCTCCACGCGCGCAGATTGATGGACATCAGCGCTACCCAGATCCAGGAGCCTACGACCACCAGCACGACACCAATGTAGTAGAACGAGCTTGCGATCATCGGTGGGTAAAACGTGTAAAGCACGGAGGCCTTGCCCAGCGCCACGGTGATCGCAGCCACCGCTGTGCCTGCGATCACCAGCCAGAATCCAGCCCACGCCCATCGCAGTCCGATCAACGGGCGCTTCAGCGCGAGCTCGGTGATCGCATAGCCAAACCCCATCGCCACGAGAGTCGGCAGAACATACGCCATCACCGTTCCGTGAGCCGTCACGGAGCGATAGTAATGTTCAGGATTGTTGATCCACGCCGAGAGCGGGCTGCGGACGAACATCTGCCACTCACCCAGGAGAATGGCGCCGAAGAAGGCCGCGAACGCCACCCAGAAGTGCCAGAACACCAGTCGTTTAGCGACGAACACAGCTCAACCTTCTCTCTGTGCGCAGGCGCGCGAGAAATTCGTTCTGTGGGATGACCTGAACGCGGGCCCACATGGCCTCGTGCCCGATGCCACAGTATTCATGGCACGGCATGAGGTGCTCACCGGCGCGAGGGAATGTTGTCGTGAACGTGGTTACAAACCCGGGGATGAGCATCGTGTTGGCGTTGGACGAGCCGACCGAGAAGCCGTGGATGGCGTCGCTGCTCGTGCCGCGAAACGTCACCGGCATGTTGGCCGGTACGACGAGGCATTGCGGCTGAAACGAATATTGTTGGGCGAGCAATCTGACCACGACCTTGCCGTCAGCGGCGAGCGCCGTGCCGAGGTTGCTCTCGACGAACTCACCTTTGATGTGCAGCGTCTCCACATCCACCGTCTCAACCCGGGAGGGCGGCATGGCGGCCCAATGCAGTCCGGTGATCACCATCATGCTCACCAACACTACGGTGATGGCTCCGACGATGAACGCCCAGCGTCGCTCCGCAGCTTCGGCGACACGCTCCGCGGCGGGATGTGTTGCGCTCATCTCACCGCACCTCGCGGCAGATAAATGAAAAAGTAGAAAGCGAGATAGAGGATGACGACGATCGCCGTCGCGATGCCGGCGACCGCGAATGCACCCGCAGGTCCCCGCGTGACGATCTCGTCGACCCGGGTCTGCTCATCGTTCGGTTCCTGTGAGTCTTCTGCCATCGCGTTCTCACTCTGGAATCAGTGTACGAAGTTGGTTTGCCTGCTCCGGGCTGATCGGCGTGCCGCTGTTGTTCCAGGCGACCCGGATGTAGGTCACGACCGCAGCAACCGCCTCGTCGTTCAGGATATGCGCGAAAGGCGGCATCCCGTGCGGACGCGGGTTTTTCGCCGTTCCGGGCGCATATCCGCCGTTGAGCACCATGCGTATCGGGTTGACTGGCGACGACATCGTGATCGATGGATTCCCCGCCAGCGGCGGGTAGGCAGGCGGGAAGCCCTGGCCCTCAGCGGCATGACATGACGCGCAGTATTGCGTGTAGGTCTTTCGGCCGAGCTCCATCACTCCCGGGTCCACCAGTCGTGCCTGGCTCGGCGGCGGCGGCTCGGAATCCCGGGTGGGCAGCGACTTGAGATACACCGCCATCGCCAGCGCATCTTCATCGGTCAGATATTGCAGACTGTTGTAGACGACTTCGGCCATCGGACCGTAGACGGCTCCACGCATCGACGTGCCCACCTGCAGAAGATCCGCGATGTCCTGCAGCTCCCAGTCGCCCAGGCCCGCTTCGCGATTGGAGGTCAGCGACGGGGCGTACCAGTTCTGGTTGGGGATCATGCCGCCCTCGAAGGCTTTCGCCTCGCTGGACCCGCCCAGCGCATTGACCGCGGTATGACACATCGAGCAATGGCCGAGGCCTTTGACCAGATACGCGCCACGGTTCCACTGTTCGGACCGCGCCGGATCAGGGACGTACTCACCTTCCTTGAAATAGAGCGTGCGCCAGCCGAGCAGCAATTCGCGCTGATTGAAGGGAAATCGCAGCTCGTGCGGACGATTCTCGTGTCTCACCGGCGGTACGGACATCAGATACGCATAGATGGCGTCCGAATCGTCCCGCGTGACGTTGGTGTAATTCGCGAAAGGCATGGCGGGATATAACAGCGCCCCGTTCCGCGACACACCTGAATGCAGCATTCGATAGAAATCTTCCGCGGTCCACAAACCGATTCCGGTCTCATCATCGGGCGTGATGTTCGGCACATATAAGTTGCCGAACGGTGTCGGCATGGGGCGCCCACCGGCGAACGCCGGGCCGTTCACTTCGGTGTGGCAGGCGATGCAGTCGCCGGCGCGCGCCAGATATTCTCCGCGATTGATGATCTGCGTCGTGACGTTGGTTTTCGCCCGTTCGCTCTCCGGCAAAAATCCGGGTTTCAGGAAATAGAAGAGCGCCCCGCCCGTTCCCGCGATGAGCAAGGCTGCCAAGAGCGAGGCGCCCCAGACAACGCGTCGTCGAGCACTCATGTCTGCGGCTGACTCCCACACGCCATGGGCATGCGGATCAGATTCGAGGACTCCGGCTCGGGATCACCTGGTGCATCACGTTGCGACAACCAGGCGGCGACCGCAGCGACATCGTCATCCGACAACCGCGTGGCGATTCGCTTCATGCAATCCGGCTCTGCTGCGTGCCGGTCACCTGCCTGCCACCGCGTCAGTTGCGCCACGATGTAAGTGGGCCGCAATCCGGCGAGGCCGGGAACGCCCGGCTCCATGCCCGTCAACCGCTCGCCATGACAGGTAATGCAGGCGGGGATCCCCTTGCTCGCATCGCCGCTGATCACAAGCGTCGCACCCCTTCGAACTGTTTGCGGAGCGGCGGGCGTTATCTCCTGCGGAGCAAACGCAGGGCGCTGCTCTGCGAAATGCTCAGCGATTTCGCGCAGATATTCTTCCGGAAGGTACGCCACCAGATAATTCATGGGCGGGTACCGCCGTGTGCCGTTCTTGAACGCGAGCAGCTGGTTGTAGAGATATCCGGCGGGTTTGCCCGCAATACGCGGGAAATAGTCGTTGCTGGTCCCCTGCCCCTCCTGGCCATGGCAGGTCACGCACCCCTGGACCCGGGCTTCAATCGAATCGATCTGCTGCGCAAAACCGACCGGCGCGAACACGAGCAGGCACGTGATAAAGACAACAACACGTCTCACGTCGTAATCTCGCCACTCCCTTGTAATCCGCCACGGTAAACAAGGGGCAAGCGGGCGATCTTTCAGATTCTTGCCATTCGCGAGCCGCCGTCTGAAATGACTGACAGGGGTCCCATGGACGATGAAGCGACCGCCGCGCGCGCGGGGCTGGGTCATTTCTCCGATTCGGGCTCCAACGTCGCGCCCGAGGTTTTTCGGGATGCCACGGAAAGGCTGCGCATGAAGCCCGACCGCAGCGTCGGCCTGAGCGAGAAATCGTCTCTCAAGGCGTGCCTGTGGGAACACACCCTCCCGGAATGCGACGTCCCGGGCGACCCTGCCTACGTATGCGTTGTTCTACATCTTGGCGGCGGACGCGTCCGGCGGAACAACCTGCCAACGGCCGCCGAGATCGGCTCGGTGGGAATGTTGCCTTTCGAGGGCGCGCGCTGGCACTTCGAGGCGCCGGTCCGGTTCGCGCATTTCTTCCTGCCGTTCGCGTTTGTTGACACGGTATGCGCCGATCTCGTCGAGCGTGAGTTGGGACACGAACAGTTGTGGGTGCCAACGGGCACGCGGGACCCGCGCTTGTGCAGTACGTTGGAGACCATCCGGACGAGCGTGTCGTCGACCGAGCCCACTCATCTTCTTCTCGACAGTTGGGCACTGCTCGTGTCCGAGATTTTGCTTCGACGCTTCTCGAGCCACGCGCCGAAAAATATCGGCAGGAAGCTCGGCAAGCTGCCGCCGTGGGGAATCGCACGCGCCGTGGACTACATCGAGGCGCATATCGACCAGGACCTCAGCCTGACTGCCTTGGCCGCTGAATCCGCGATGAGCGTTTATCATTTCGCCCGGCGCTTCAAGCAGACGGTGGGGCTGAGCCCGCACGCTTACGTTGTGAGCAGGCGTGTCAGGCGCGCGCAGGAGATGTTGAGGCAGGGCAAGAGTACGCTCGCTCAAGTCGCTGCCGCATGTGGCTTCTCCAGCCAGGCGCATCTGACAACTCTGTTCCGGCGCCAGCTCGGGGTGACTCCCGGCAAGTATCAACGGCCGCATCGTCGCCGCATCGCTTGAGAATCAGGAAGCATCAACCGTCGGAACGGGCACATCGAAGCAGTTGAGCAACATCGCGATGACGCAATAGCTGCCGATGAGAAACACGAGCTCCCCCACTTCATCCCGCCCGAGGAGCTGGACCGCCCGCTCATACGTCGATGTCGGCAGAATGCGCCCGGCGAGCAGCGTGCGAGCCACATCGTGAGCGATAGTCTCTGTGTCGCCCAGATCCGTTGGACGGCCGCCGCTGGCGAGTGTTGCTATCTGGGCAGGTGACAGCCCCACCTCCTCCGCCATGATCTCGTGGGCGTAGATCTCGTAGCGCGCGTTGAAATGCGCGCCAACAGTGAGAATCGCCACTTCGCGCACGCGTTTTGGCAGGCGCGCTTCAGTCGACAGCGAACGCTGCCATGTCAGGGCCGGAACACCAAACTGAGGAAAGTGCAGAAACGCGGGGAACGGACCGATCAGCGCGCCCTGCGCATCGAGCATCACGACACGTTGCTGTGTTCGCCCGACGAGGCTGGCGATTTCGTCATGGACATGACGGAGCTCGGGACTCAGGGCTTCAGGAGGCAGCGGAGCCAGGCGCATAGGCAAGGTCCCTTTCACAAGCCATCGACGTACTGGCCGTCGAGCAAAATGAATGCGATACGACAGTGTTTGTCTGAACGGTTGGCCCAGGCGTGATTGGTGCCGCGCTGGATGACGATGTCACCGGCTTGCAGCGTCGTCTCCTCCTGATCCAGGATCAGTGTCAGCTCGCCTTCCAACACGATGCCGTAGTCGAGCGTTTCAGTTCGATGCATCAGCGGGTGAGAGGCGCCCCCTTTGGTGCTCGACGCTGACGCCGCGCCGATGCTTGCAAACTTGGCGCGTGCATCCGCCTCACTCAGTTGGCGAATCTCGTCGCCCTCGGGTGGAAAGTCGATCACGCGGATACGCGTGCCGCGCTTCGGGGGCGCGAGCACGAGACCCTTTTCTTCGGGTTCGCCAGACTGCCGGTCGATGACGACGGGCGATTCGCGGGTGTTCCACACTTCGAAGAACGTCGGGCCGCCAGGGCCGCCCACTTGTTGTACGCGCGCGGGTGGCGCATCGGAAACGATGACCGCGACGCCGGTTTCATCATGGCCGGTGACGATTCGCCTGAATGCTCTGCTCATGCCGACTCTCCCTTGCTTCCGTGCACGGTAAGCAGAGGCGACAGCAGGATCTTTCAGATTCTTGCCATTCGGCCGCTCACCGCTGTGACGACGCAGGCCGGTTACGAATCACGCGCCTCGCAAACATCGCAAAGCTCGAGCGCACCACCGCCGGCAACAGCAGAAAGTCGTGCGACTCCCGGGCGAGCGCCAGATCCAGCTCTTCCACCGGCCCTACCGCTTCCGCCAGCAACTGCGCTTTGGCGGCCCGCTCGATCAGAATCGACAGATAAGCTGTTTCTTCGATCGACGACGTGGCGCAGAGAAATCCATGATTCCTCAGCAGCACGCTGCGATAACTTCCCAGCGCGCGGGAAATAATCTCACCTTCCTGATCTGCAATCGGCAGGCCCGGCCACTCTTGCAGAAAGCCACAATCGTTCGCGAAGGGCGTGGCATCCATGTGCGCGATCTTGAGTTTGTTGGCAGTCATGGAAAGCGCGGACACGAAGGGAGGATGCGTGTGAACAATGCAGTTGACGTCGGGGCGCGCGCGATAGATCCACATGTGAAAACGCATGGCTGGATTTGCCATGCCGCTGCCGTCGAGAACATTCATCTGCTCATCGACACGAATGACGTCCGCCGCGGAAATCTCATCGAAGCCCACTGCCATGGGTGTAGTGAGGAAGGTGTTGCCTTCACTGCGCACCGTGATCTGGCCCGCCAGTGTTTCCGAATGCCCCTGCGCTGCCAGCATTTCACAAGTCAGCGCGATCGTTTCCTTTTCATCCCACTGCCCGAATCGCAGTCCGGTGGCCATGCGGTCCACAACAGCTTCGGTCAGAACGCTCTTGGGCTCATGACTCATGCAACAGATCTCCTCACACCCGCCGCGGCGTCGATCATCGTCTGCGAGAGAACGCCGTAGACCGCGACCCAGGCGGCCTTCACCTCAGGAGTAAAGGCCGGCCCCAATCCCGTCTCGAGCGTTTTTAATAACGCGGCGGCCACTGTCGAGTAATCCGCCACCGTGACGCCGTAAGTGGCATGCCGCTCGCCGAGTCGCTGAACGACCGGCACCAGATCGTCGAGCCGATCGAGCATTCCCACGGCGGCGCCGATCATCGTCATCAGTTTCCGACCCTGCTCGGCGATATCACCCTTGAACAGGGGACGCAGGCCAGGATCCATCTCGAACAGCGTGTTGTAGAAAATATCGGCGGCCAGCGGCGCGATGGGCTCGACCTGCCGCCAACTCATCTGCACCAACTGCTTCTGCTCTGGGGTCATGAAGAATCTCCTGGAGGTTTCGGGTCAGAGGTCCAGCACGAGACGCGGCGTCAACGAGCGAGACACACAAATGCGCATTTCACGATTGTCAGATTGAGACGGCTCCGCCTGTTGCCCGTCCTTATGCAGCGGACAGCCTTCGAGTACCGTCGCCGTGCAGGCGCCACACACGCCGTGTCGACAGTCATACGGAACGGGGATACCGGCATCACCCAGCACGTCCAGAATGGATTGCCCGGGGGGAACCACGAACTCGCGGTCGCTGCGAGCCAGACGCACCGTAAAAGGGGCGTCGTCCAGCGAGCTCGATCCTGAGAAACGCTCGACGTGCAGACGGCTCAGGTCCCAGCCCGTATCGCGAGCCGCGCGTAACGTCGAATCGATGAACCCTGTCGGCCCGCATACATACAAATGACGACCCGGCTCCGCCGCGCCGATGAGTGCATGCAGATCCGGGCGCGAGTGCCCGCCCGTCCGCGTAAAGACAACCTGTAAGCGCTCGCCAAAGCATTCGCGTAGTCGCTCGATGAAGGGCATCTCAGCCGCAGATCGGCCTACATAAACAAAGCGCGCCGGCATACCCGACTTCACAAGTTCTTCTGCCATCGAGAGCAGCGGCGTAACGCCTATGCCCGCTCCAAGCAGCAGATGGGACTGCGCTTGCGGCGCCACCCCGAAAGCCTCCACCGGTGCGGATACCGACAGAGCACGCCCCACACGGACGCTGTCGTGGAGAAACTTTGATCCGCCACCGCCCGCTTCTTCGCGCTGTACGGCGATCTCGTAACGGTCTAATTGCTCTGCTGAGGAAATCAGGGAGTAGGCGCGTACTGCTCGCAGGCCCGTCGCCGCATCGGCAATAGTCAGCACGATGTGAGCGCCCGCGCGAAATGCAGGCAGTGGCTTCCTGTCAATGCGGGCCAGCGAAAGCTGCTTGATCCTGTCGCTCAGCGATCTGCTTTCCACGACCCGCAGCAGCTGATTCACCGCCAGCCCCAACGTTCTTACTCTTTCAGAACGGCGTTGTAGGCCGTGCTGCCCTCATCGCGCAGCCAGATTCTCAGCAGGTGGCGCTTGCGCTCGGCCTCGGCCCAGTCCTCGAATTCGGTCCGGCCATGCGCCACTACCCGGTTGTTGAGAAACTGCATCTGCCCCGGCTTCATGGAGAAATCCGCCACGAGTTCCTGCTGGGAAAACAGATCGTCCATGGCATTCATCGCTGCGGCGGTCTCGTCATCCAGATCCGCGGCGCCCATCTCGAACGCGCTTTTCATCTGGTACGGCCCGAGGCGCACACCCAGTTCCTCACCGCGCAGAGAAAAGAAGGGAGCGGACAGAAAGGGATTGTCGGCCGGATCGTGCTCCCTCATCCGGAAGTAGCTGAAGTTCTGATAGAGACGCGGCAACGCGTCGGGGTGATGCTCCGACAGCCAGTTGTGAGCCCGCTCGACGGACAGCGCGCAACTCTCTCCGCCTCTTTTTGCATCACTCAGCATCAAGAGTCCGACATAGCGCGGCGGCAACGGCGTATTGGCCCCATCGGTGTGAAAGTCCAGGCTTTCCCTGGACGCCGAGCCGCGCGCCGCGGCTCCGGCCTTCAACGTGGCACCGGCATCGCGCACGTCCATCATCATGTTGCCCGCATGGTTCTGACAGATCGGTCGCGACAGCAGCGAGGAGATGATCCAGTACATCGCTCTCGCGCCTTCCAGCGACATGCCTTCGATCGGCAGCTTGTCGATGACCACGATGCCCACCCCGTGGTCGAGCTCCTGTTGCACGACCTGAGTCATGAACTCTCTGGTGTGAGGCAATGCGTAGTCACCCGGCTCGATCTCTCGATAGGACTGCACCGGATGACGCTCGAGCGTGGCGCGAAGCGCCTCCAATTCCTGCCGCGCGGGCGGCGGCAATGCCAGCTGCCACTGGCTATCCTGAATGGATTGGCGATCCCAGATCCTGCGACCCGCGAACCGGAAACGGCCCGATATCAGCGCGCTGTGCTCCATGACTTCCGACTCTCTGCAATCAGTAAAGAACGCGAGCCATGGTAGGCAAACAGCGATCGGATCAATTTCTCCAATCGGTCAGTTTCTTGTTCGCGGAGTACGGATTACCTGCTGGACAGCTGCCGAGTCGCCGGCCTATGGTGGCTCGTGATGAAGGACGCCGGCATTACCGTTCGAGTCGAGCCCATCTTCCTGCGGGAGCGTGTTCAGGCTCGCGTCTCCGATCTGGAGCCCTTCGCAAACGTCGAGGTTCACTCCCATCCGCAAGTGCAGCTCATGCGCGCGGAATACGGTGTGATGCGAGTGTTTACTGAGAGCGGCGTGTGGGTGGTACCGCCCAATTGGGGAGTACTGATTCCTTCAGATGTCGCTCACTGGATCAAAGTGGGCGCCCATCACCTGCGCATGCGCTCGACTTTCTTCGATCCCGCGCTGCTGCCGAATGTCAGACGCTGTTCGATCGTCAGCATCTCCCCCTTGCTGCGGGAGGTCATCCTGAGGTTCTCAGAATGCGACATGCAGTATGCCCGGGACAGCCTGGCAGGCGTGCTGGCGCAATTGCTGCCGCTGCTGATCGAGGAGATAGACATCGCGCCGTTCGAGATTCCCGCTGCCCGGGATCGCCGGCTCAAGCGCATCACGGACCGGTTGCTGGACGACCCTTCCGACAATCGAACGCTGGAGGAATGGTCGAACGAGATCGGCGCCTCCACAAAAACGATGGCCCGGCTGTTTCAAGCCGAAACCAACATGAATTTTCGCATCTGGCGCCAGCAGGCCCGGCTGCTACGGGCGATGGAGCTGCTGTCGACCGGCCGGCCGCTCGCAAGCGTCGCCGCGGATATCGGCTATGCCAGCGCCAGCGCCTTCTCGACTGTGTTTCGCTCCGTGCTCGGCATCACGCCTTCCGACTACCTCGCAAAGATCAGACAAAAGCAAAGCTGATCAATGACGGGTAGAGATCGACTCGAACAGGTCGTCGATCTCACATTCGGGCCAGCGCGCCAGGAGATCGAGCACGACTGCGACACGCTCGGCAGGTAACGCCCGACCCAACAGCAGACGGGCTTTGTCTTCCAGCTTCGTCCTCGTCAGAGGGCGGCTGTGCGAGCCCAGCACTTCGCGTACGTCTATCTGCAAGCGACGTCCGTCCCGCAGGTTCACAACAACGCTGGCCTGATCCATGCCATGACGCCGGTCAGGCGCGAGGCGCACACGCTCCATGACGCGATGAAGGCGCGCATCTTCCACACGCGCATCCAGGAATTGCCCCTCCTGTGCAGCGCCATCCAACAGGGCTACAGCAGCGCAGTACTGGGCGCTGAATTTCGCGGACAGGCCATCCGCTACGCGTGGCTTATCGAGATATTCTGTGGCATGCGAATACAGGCGCAGCTCGATGCCCATGACCTGTTGCTCCTGCAAGGCATGCCGCTCGCGCAACTCGAGAATGCCATCGATCAGCGCGTGGCTCATCGCACATGAGGCGTGAACCTTGAACGCGTTACGGAGCAGTTCCCAACGGCTCCCGATGCCGTCAATGACCACCTCAGGATCGCAATCGCCGCCGAATGTGGCCAGTACACCTTGCTCACCCTCTATCGCATCGGTGGCGCTGGTAAATCCCTGCTTCACCAACAGAGCCGAGAGAACGCCGCCATGCGCGGAATGCCCGGCAAAAAAGCTCTTGCTCATCGTGCCGCGCACTTGTGTCAGGGCGCCCGCCTGCCCGGCCACTGCACCGAAGACCATCGCCTGCTGCAGAGGATTCAACTCGAGCAGGCGTCCAGCGGTCGCACCCGCGCCGAAGTAGCCCAGCACGCCGGTGGCGTGATGATGCTCGCGCATCATGCGCTGACCACACGGCAAGCCGATGCGCGCCATCACTTCATATCCCAGTGCGAATGCCAGCGTGGCCTCCCGAGCCGTGGCACCGAGACTTTGCCCCATCGCCAGGGCCGCTGCCCACGACACGGCGCTTCCATGTATCGCCGCTCCATGATGCACATCGTCCAGCTCGAGCACATGCGACAGCGTTCCATTGACCATCGCCGCATGAGGCGCTGAGCAACGCAGATCACTGCCGACGATCGAAGCCGTCTCCAACTCACCGAACTGACTGACGACACGCTCGAAAGGACCCAGCACTTTCTCGCGACTTCCGGCCACAGCGGCTGCGAACCAGTCCAGCAGGCAGTTCCGGGCCATCGCCCGCACGTCTGCGGGCAATGAGCGCCAGTCCGCCTCGCTGACAAACTCTGCAAGCCTCGCTGTCACGGCGCCGCGGGCCATGTTCAGAATGAATATTTGAGCGACACTCCAAACGTACGCGGGGCGTAGTAACGGGGCATGTTGGCGGTCGCGGCTGCCGGGTTGAATGACGGGCTCGACGGGTCATACGCCTCATCGAAGCTGTAGGTCATGAAGCGCCAGTCATTGCCGTACAGGACGATGGCTTCGTCGAAGATGTTCTTGCCCCAGATATTGAGCTGCAGCTGCTCACCCGGCCATGTGAACAGCAGACCTGCATTCACCAGCTTCTTGACCTCGCTCTCGAAGGCCGGGTCCGGGTTCATTTCGGTCTGGTACGCTTCCTTATATTGATAGTTTGCGTAGGGACCCAGCGTGGCCCCGCCCGGCAAAGTCCACTGCGTGCTGAAGCCGATGTTGAGCGTGTGTTCTGGCGTCATTCCGGGACGCGTGCCATCCGGTATGCCAGCCGACTCCGGAATCTCTGAGGTGGACGCATCCTGATAACTATAGTTTCCCCAGACGGTGAGCCAGTCCCAGGGCAGCACATTGAAGTCGACTTCCACGCCTTTGACAGTCGCCTTGCCGGCGTTGTCAGACGCGATGCCCCCATCCGTAGTCGTTACAGTGAACTGCAGGCCGTCATACTCGGCATCGAACACGGCGACGTTCAACTGCGCTCTGTTCGACCAGAAGCGGCTCTTGAAACCGGCCTCATAATTCCAGACAGTCTCCGGCTCTACAGCGAGCGCGGCCTCCTCCTCACTGACCGCCCCCAGGAACTCGAACAGGCCGCTGCGGAAGCCTTTCGCGACCGTGACATACGCCATGACGCCGTCGGAGATCGTCCAATCCATCGTGGCTTTCGGCGTGAAAGCGGACCAGGTTCTCTCCACCTTGTCGATCTCATAAGCGCCACCAGGCACGAACAGCCAGTTGACGCTCGGCTCGCCATTGGCGAAGACGGCAACCTTGTTGCCCTTCCCTGTTTTCTTATCCCTCGTATAGCGACCGCCGACGGTCAACCCCAACGGCAACCCCATCCGTTCCTCGAAGTTGTAATGGACCTGCAGATAAGGAGCGAAGCTGTAAACATCTGAGTCCTGCCTGCCGAACACATAATGAGTGTCGAATAACTCAGGATGGGCCGCGACGCACTCGGGCACCGCGAAATTGACTTCCTCACCCTGCAATTCGCCGCAGCCCGCGCTCGCCTGCAGCGCGCCGCCGAAAGTGTTGGTGTCGAAGGTGAATACCCACTTCTCATCGCGGATCTCCTGGCTGTACAGCGCATAGAGACCGCCGATCCATGAGAGCCCGCCGTTCACTTCCGACACCCAGCGAAGCTCCTGCGTCACTTGTGTCTTGTCACGCGCCTCGGTGAAGCCTGAAGTCGGCGTGGGAAGGCCCAGGTTTTCCTCGAAATCGGGATCCGACTTCATTCCTCTGTACGACGTGAGCGACGTGAACGTTCCATGCTCATTGCGATAGTCGACCTTGGCGCTGCCTCCAGCGGCGTGCATGCGAAAGCGCCCGCCGTCGAAGAGATATGAATCGACTACGAATGGATCGTCGTCGGGCACATAACCCATCTCCGCCAGCGACGCCGCACTCGGCGGTGCGCCAACATAGTTTCTCGCCACATTGGCTTCGTCCTTGGTGGTCACGTCCGCCCGCAGTGTGAGACTGGTATTCTGCGTGATCTCCCAACGCAGGGAACCCTGTGCCGAGGACTTGTTGCTGCTATCGACCCGGGTATCACTGAAGCGGTTGTAAACCAGACCGTCGGAGTCTGTATGAGTGAAGGCAAGGGATCCAAACACCGACTCGCTACCGGGCAGGGCACCGCTCACGAAACCTTTGCTCTGCACGAGGTCGTCGCTGCCGACCGTGACCTCCATGGCGCCTTCCGTCTCCTGCGTCGGCGTCTTGGTGATGATGTTGATCGAGCCGCCGGAGGAGTTCCGTCCGATCAGCGTGCCCTGCGGACCTCGCAGCACTTCGATGCGCTCGATGTTGAACATGTCGAACTCGAGATCGCCCGCGCCGCCGAAGTAGACATCGTCGATGTAGACGGCGACCGCATTCTCGGCCCCCGGCGCGCCGAGCGGATTAGCCGCGCCGCGCAGCGCGACGATCGTTCGCGATTTACCGAAACTGAGTAATCCGAGCCCGGCCACATTGGGGACCAGGTCCTGAATACTTTGCAGATGATTGGTCTCGACGAAGCTGTCGGAGAAGGTCGACATCGCGATCGGAATCTTCTGCGCGTTCTCTGTTCGACGTTCCGCGGTAACCATGACCGTGGCCAATCCTGCTGCGGACTGCGCTTCCGCCGCTGTGTCGTCCGTTACCGGCTCGTCCGCCATTGCTTCGCCAGCGGCAATCGCCCCAACCTGAAGAGCAGACGCCGCCAGACCCGCACGCAGGAGCTGCGCACCCAGAGGCCTGCGCGCCGCGCTCCTGACTTTTTCTTTCCACGACATCAGCATGCTGATAACCCACCCTTTGTTCTTGGAGTTGATGAAGACAGCGACTAGCGCATCACGAATGGATTGGCCGTCTTCACGCCGACGTTGATCCAGACGCTCTTGGTTTGCAGATATTCGTGAATGGAAGCGAGCCCGTTCTCGCGACCCAGGCCGGAATCCTTGTAGCCCCCGAACGGGGACATGTAGCTCACGACGCGATAGGTGTTGACCCAGACCGTGCCGGCCTGAATGTTTTCCGCCATGCGAAGGGCTTTCCCGATATCCCGCGTCCACACGGCCGCACCGAGCCCATAGCGAGTGTCGTTGGCGATGGAGAGCGCTTCCTCCTCGTCGTCGAACGGCATCACGCACAGCACAGGCCCGAACACTTCTTCCTGCGCGATGCGCATACTGTTCTTCACGCCGGAGAACACAGTAGGTTCGACGAACCAGCCGTTCCCGCATTCCGGCCGCGTCGCCCGTTGCCCACCGAGCAGCAGCTGCGCGCCTTCAGACTTGGCGATATCGATGTAAGAAAGAATCTTCTCGAGCTGTGGAACGGTGGTCACCGGACCAACCTGCGTCGTCAATTGCATGGGATTGCCCATGCGCGCGGTGCGTGCCAGCTCGATCAGGCGACTGAGGAACTCGTCGTGCACTTTTCTGTGCAGGAGAAGTCGCGAGCCGGCGATGCAGGTCTGCCCCGTGGCGGCGAGAATCGCGCTGATCGCGCCGTTGATGGCGTCATCCAGATCAGCGTCGTCGAAGACGATGTTGGGCGACTTGCCACCGAGCTCCAGCGTGGATCGCTTGAAGCCACGCGCGGCGCGCGCGCCAATCTCGCGTCCGCTGATATCAGATCCGGTGAACGCGATCTTCCTGACCAGAGGATGCTCGACCAGAGCGCTGCCGGCATCCGCGCCGAATCCGGTGACGACATTCACGACGCCGGGAGGAAAGCCCGCTTCGTCGAACAGCTTCACGAATTCGAGCGTGGAGACGCTCGCGTGCTCCGAAGGCTTGATCACTACGGTACAGCCCGCAGCGAGCGCAGGCGCCAGCTTCCACGTCAAAATAAGCAGCGGCGAGTTCCAGGGAGTGATGACACCCACCACCCCGAGTGGCTCGTGGCGCGTGAAGTTGAAGTACCCCTTCTTGTCGAGCGGAATCGCGGCGCCTTCGATCTTGTCGGCCATGCCGCCGAAGTAGTAGAACCACTGCGGCAGATATTTCAGCTGCCCGCTCATCTCCGCGATCAGCTTGCCGTTGTCCTGAACCTCGAGGGCCGCCAGCTTCTCCGCGTCGCGCGCGACGAGGTCGCCGAGTCGATGCAGGAGCTGTCCGCGCTGGCTTGCAGACAGGTTCGCCCACGCCGCGGAAGTGAACGCCTTGTGTGCGCACTCAACCGCCGCGTTCACATCTTCTGCCCCGCCCTTCGCAACACGCGCCCAGGGCTCGCCTGTGTAAGGATTGAACGTATCGAACCACTCGCCGGAAGCGTGCTCGTAGTCACGCCCGCCGATATACATTCGGTATTGCAGGCTCATGCCGACAGCTCCGCTTCTTCACGCGCCGACATCATCAGAAGCTTGCTTCGGTTCCCGGCAAGATGCTCAGCGAGCCGCACCGCCATCGCGCCGATGGTGGCGGTTGGCGTCACACCGAAGCTCGTCACCATGGAGCTGCCATCGCAGATGTAGAGATTTTCCAGATCCCAGGAGCGGTGCCATTTGTTGACGACCGACGTCGCGGGATCGGAGCCCATGCGCGCGGTCCCCATCAGATGGAAGCCGCAAGGCTGTTCCAGTACGCCCGAGTTGTTCACCAGCCGGGCGCCCGCGACTTTCATCAGTTGCTCGGCGCTGCCGATGGAGTGCCTGATCAGACGCCGATCCTGGTCATGCATCCGATAATTTACTTTTGGAGACGGGAGGCCACTGGAGTCCGTCTGGTGAGGATCGAGTGTGACGGTGTTGCGCTCGAGCGGCAGATCCTCGCCGACGTTCAGCAGCCAGATCTGGTGATTGAACATCTCGGCGAAGTGATCATGGTGTTTCGCTCCCCACGCCACCGGCTTGAACGTCGAATAGCCCATCGCGGCGTAACCAGCACCCGGCGCGCGCACCATGACCATGGTGTAGCCGTTAACGAATCCACGCGACGAATCGGTATCGTAAAACTCAGCGCTGTACAGTGGCGAGCCGCGCGCTCCCTTGTAGCTGTCCATCGGCTCATCGAGAATTCCCTCGACGAATGCCATCGAGTGAAACATCAGATTCTTGCCGACGAGGCCGCTGGAATTGGCGAGTCCGTCCGGCCCGCCAGACATGAGCAACATTCTGGGTGAGCCGATACCGTTGGCCGCGAGCACGACGAGGTCGGCCTTCACCACATGCAGGGCGCCCGTTGCCAGCTCCTCATATTCGACGCCCGTCACCCGGTCGCCGGACTTGAGAATTCTATGGACGCGCGCGCCGGTTCTAAGATCTACGCCGTTGCGGATCGCCTGCGGCCAGAAGCTCGTGGCGCTCGTGCTCATCGAGCCACGCGGGCATCCCATCACGCATTGGCCGCAGTGATTGCACGCCAGCCGGCCGTCCCGCTCTTCGGTCAGGATGGCGTTCTCCGTATGCCACCAATGCCACCCCAGCTGATTCAGCGCACGTCCCAGCGCGAGCCCGCCACGACCTACCGGAATAGGCGGCAGCAGTGAGCGGCTGCGCGGCGGATACGCGGGATCGCCTTCGATGCCCGAAATGGCCATCTCGGCGTCACAGATATCGAAATACGGCGCGAGGTCCTCGAAGCTGATCGGCCAATCCGGCGACATGCCATGCTCTGTGCCCTTTCTGAAGTCGGCGGGCTTGGGGCGCATCCACACACCGGAATATTTGTTGGCGCTGCCGCCGACGGCATTCACCATGCGGATACTCGATCCCTCGTTGTCGGATGTGACGGGGTAGTCTTCTCTCAGTCCCCGAACGTTGGGATGGACGTTGTGACTGCGCGTCTTGTTCAACTCGAAGGTGTCTGACATATGCGGCAGTTCCAGCGGCGCGATATCAGGCCCCTGCTCGAGACACACCACCTTGATGCCGCGATCGCTGAGACGCTTCGCGATCGCGCCGCCCGCCATGCCAGCACCGATGATCAGTACTTCGGTCGCTGAGCTTCTATGCATATTCGTGCGCATGACTATTCCTCGACGAAGCTGACATTCTCAAGGTCGACGCGCGTGACCTTGTGGGTGTCGACGAACGAGCCGACGCCGCGTGGCGTGACGCGCTCCGCGCTCATGACGTAGCCCCTGGGTTGTGGCGGGCTGATGTAGTCGCAGTCGAGCTGATTGCGGATCACCCGGACGACTTCCGGCTGCGCGTAATACGCGTAGTAAGTGAATTCCAGCATCGCGCGATAGGCCGCCGGAAACTCCGTCTCGAGCGCACGGATCGCCGCTTCGACACTTTGTAAGTTCTGTGCCAGGGCGTCAGAGAGTTTGTCGACAACGGTTCGCAACATATCGACGTCCACTTTCGTCGTGGCGCCGCGCCGGAAATAGTCTTTGATCTCGAGAGTCGAGGGCAGGGGCCAGGGCGGTGCTGACGGAATGAGCACATCCGCAAGCCTCACCAGCACATCGAGCTGTGCTTCGGTCAGTGCATGAACTTTCTTGTCCCCTGACCAGACGGCGAAGAATTCCCTGGATCGACGCTGGACATCGGCCGACTGACTTTGACTCACGAACAGGCTCCCTTCACATGGATCAGGCTGAGGTGGACACGACAGCCGCTCGCGCGGCGGTTGTTTGCACGGGCGCCGCGGGCTCATCGAGAACCTGGTGCGGCTTCATGAAATACGTCGACGCAAGCCCGGCGAGCGCGAGCACGGTCAGATAAATCTCGATCGGCAAGGTCGAGCCGTTGGCGCGATTCATCAGCACTGTTGCAATCAACGGTGCGATGGCGCCGGCGAGAATGCCGGCCAGCTGTGTGGCGACAGACAGAGCCGTGTAGCGGATGCGTGCGTCGAACTGAGCTGCGAACAGCGCTGCCTGCGGGCCATAGACGAACGGCCAGATGAGCCCGAGGCCCACGACGAGTGCGAGTTTCGCTTGGCCATCGCGCACCAGATCGAACATTGTCCAGGTCCAGGCCGCGAGCGCTATCGCACCGGCGGTATACAACACCTTCTGGCCCACGCGATCACCAAGCAAACCCACGAGTAGTAATGTGGGAACCGAAACAGCAGCTCCCAGGGCGATCGCGTTAAGTACTTCCATCTTGGAAATACCGGCTGCAGAGACCGCATAGCCCACGAGGAATACGAGAACAATCGAGAACCAGCTGTTCTCGAAGACGCGGGCGCCGATGCACCAGAGCATCGACGCCTTCGCTGTGCGAAAGACATCGAGAATGGGTGCTCTCGGAATCTGGCCCGCGCTGCGCGTCTGCCGGTAGTCAGGGGTTTCTTCCACCTTCAGGCGCACGAAGATGCCGACCGCCATGAGCACCACGCTTGCGACGAACGGCAGTCGCCAGCCCCATTGCTGAAAATCTGCTTCGGGCAACCTCGACGTTGCGGCCCAGGCGACCGTGGACAGAACCAGGCCGGCCGCGGCGCCTGCCGAGGGCAGACTGCCGAAGAAAGATTTCCTGCCACGCGGGGCGGTCTCGACAGCGAGCAACACCGCCCCGCCCCACTCGCCACCGTACGCCACGCCCTGCAGAATTCTCAGGACACAGAGAATGATGGGCGCAGCGAGGCCGATCTGTTCGTAGTTGGGCAGGCAGCCGATCAGGACCGTCGGCACTGCCATCAGCAACATCGTCACCAGCAGTGTCGACTTGCGTCCGATTCGATCGCCGAAGTGACCAAATATCAGCGCGCCCAGCGGGCGGGCGACGTACCCGACCGCGTAAGTCAGGAACGCGGCAAGCAGGCCCGCAGCGGGATCGAGACTCGGAAAGAACTGTGTACTGAAAACGAGCGCGGCGGCCGTGCCGTAAATGAAAAAATCATAGACTTCCAGAGTCGTGCCAACGGTGCTGGCGACCAGCGCGTAACGTCGGTTGGACCTGGAAGTTTCCATGAGCGGCCTCTGGCGGTGAAGAGGCTGTCATCTTGGCGGCACCTCGGCATGGCGAGGAGTTCGATACTGCCAACCAGCGAATACAAGGTGCCAAGTTCTCGCGCGCTCACTCCGGACCAACCGGCACAGAACTCATGTGAGCGCGGCCTGGGTGAACCGGGAGTTGTCGAAGCGTGATGACTGCCGCGCGCCGTGAAATCGCGCGTACTCGGAAGGTGTATGCCCGGTCGCACGTTTGAACATCGTCGTAAAGCCGCCGACGCTTGCGTAGCCGAATTCAGCAGCTACATGGCATACGGAGGTTCCCAGGCTCAGCATCTTCATCGCGCGAATGATGCAGACTGTCTGCTTCCACTCGTGAAAAGTCAGACCGGTCTCGCTGACGAAATGCCGCGCCAGCGTGCGATAAGAAGCGCCGACATATTGTGACCAATCCTCGAGGGAGCGCTCATCCATCGGATTTGCGAGCACCGCCCGCGCGATGGAGCGCAGCCGCCGATCGCGCGGCATCCGCATGGAAACTGTTTCGAGCGGCGCCGGCTCAGCGGTCTCGAGAAGAACTTCCAGCAGTTTCTGGCCGTAGCCGGACTGCTGCTCGGCCTTGCCGATAGCCAACATGTGCAGCAGCAGCTCACAGACGAAGGACGTCATCTGGAACGTGCATGCGCCCGTTGGCGCATTGGAGACCAGAGCGGGATTCACGAACAGATTGCAGACATGGACGCTCTGCTCGATATACGCCTGATGGACGACACCGGCCGGCATCCAGACCGCCGTCATCGGAGCCACCACGAGTGCGCGGCCCGTGGCCATCACCGTCACTGCGTGCGACATCGGAATGGAGATCTGCGCCCAACAATGGGCATGGGCATCGCTCATGCCGGCTGCCATCAATTCTTCAGCCTGCGACTGGAAGACGTCGGGAACCCGGTTCGCTTCGATGGGTGCTGCAATGGCCATGGAGTTTCTCTGCAACGGCTGCGCGTTGAATATTTTGCAATTACTGTGCCGGGAAACCCCAATGTCCGTTCAGCGATAGCAATCGGCTCCTCAGCGAAATGGCGGCGTAAGAGGAACCCCTACGTTGCAGCCTGGGCCGCGTGGAGCAGAACCATCCGCTTCCATAAGAAGATTGTAAGTTTCCGCCGGCAATCGCCGTCGCAAACGACTGCGGGAGCACGGGTGTAGTTGTGTGCTTAGACCAGCAAAGGTCGTCGGGCGCCGAACCGTGCTCAGCGGCGGTGCATTTGGAGCCCCCGGCGCGAGGGAACCCCAAAAGGCGACTGGGTTTTGGGCACGCAGGCCTGGCGTGCACCTTGCGAGGGCGACGGCGCGGATCTTATAAAACACCCGGCCCGATGGATCCCCTCGCCCCGACCCCGCCTCCACGGCCGGAGGCGGTGCCGAGCCTTACCGAGGCGCCACCACCGCTGCCGTTGCTCCAGCGCTCGCCAGCTCCCGCTCGACCTGCCCCCACCCGGCGTTCGGCACGCTCTCGCCGGTGCGGTCGGAGATGTCATTCCACAGCGCGACGACCCCCTCGGCCGCCTCGTCACCGCCGCCAACATAACGCCCTTCCGTCAGCGTGACGTTTGCTCGCGCGAAATGCCCGGCGCCAGCAGTGACGATCGACTTCGTCGGCGCGTCATCACCCACGAGCGCGAGCAATGCGGGACTCACCAGCGCCGGATCGAGCAGATCCAACGCGGCCTCCGCCAGAACGCCATGAGTCATCTGTGTCGCCGCGGTCGGCGCCAGCGCGTTGACCCGAATGCCATACTTCTCGCCCTCGATCGCGAGGACGTTCATGAGGCCAACGAGTGCCATCTTTGCCGCACCATAATTGGCCTGCCCGAAATTCCCATACAGGCCCGACGACGAAGTCGTCATCAGGATGCGGCCGTAGCGTTGCTCACGCATCACGTCCCACACGGCCTTGGTGCAGATCACGGCACCCATCAGATGAACGTCAACCACCAGACGGAAATCATCCAGAGTCATCTTCGCGAAACTCTTGTCGCGCAGGATTCCCGCGTTGTTGACGAGGATGTCGACTCGGGACCACGCGGCGATCGTGCGACCGACCATCGCGGCGATCGCAGCTTCATCAGTGACCGAGCCTACGCAAGCAATGGCTTCGCCACCGGCCGCTGTGATCTCGGCAACCACCCGATCGGCAACCTCCTGCGACAAATCGTTCACGACCACGCGCGCACCTCTGCGCGCCAGAAACAAAGCATGTTGACGACCGAGCCCGCCGCCCGCACCCGTAATGATCGCTACCCGTCCTTCGACTGACATCGCCACTTCTCCTCATCCTGCAGACAATTCGGGAATCACGCCGCGGCTCAACGCGCCGCGTCGGCTTTTCTTCGCTTGCACATCGCGAGGAAGCCGGCCGCCATGAACGACGCCATTCGATCTTTCACCGCGACGAAGTCGCCGGACTTGCACAAACCTCCCGAGAGCTTGTCGATGCGACCCGTGCGCGCGAGCGTCAGCATCAGCGCGCCGGTCACGAAGTGATAGCCCCAGAAAATATCTTCCTCGGTGCATTCCGGCAGAGCCTTCTTCAGCAACTCGATCAGACGCAGCACGACGGGATCGAAATGCTCGTCCATGAGCTCCGCGCCCCACTCCGGGGTGTTGGCCACCTGAGCGCTGAGCGCGCCGTAATTTCTCCAGCCGTCGCCGCCCTGTATGTAAAGGTCGAGGTCGGTATCGAGAAAGGCGCGCAGCGCGCCCTGAACCGTCGGTCGCCCGCGCGACGACGCTTCATAAGCATCCAGCGCCTGCATGCGCTGCTGGCTGGTAATCGCCGCACGGCGCGCAAACACAGCGTCGAAGAGGTTTTTCTTGTCCGCGAAGTAATAATTCAGCAGCGTGTGATGTGCGCCGATACGCTTCGCCACATCCTTGAGAGTGACGCCATGCAGGCCGTGCCTCGAGAAGAGAAACTCCGCGGCGTCGAGGATCTGCTCCATCTTGTCGGCGCGCTGTTGCACCTTGGTGGTTCGGGGGCGTGGACGAGGTTTCGCGGATTCGGGCACTGGCAGCTTCCTTCTCAACGTGGCAGCGTTGAGGGGTCGCACGCTCGAGCTACCTCAACTACTGCCGTATTCGGCTTTCAATCGCGTCTTGTCGATCTTACCCGTGGATGCCAGCGGCATGCTCGGGAGGCGAATTATCGCATCGGGAATCCACCATGGCGCCACGTTGCCGCGCAGCGGTGCGAGCAAGGCCTCATCGCTCACCGCAGTGGATTCTCGCGTCTGAACCAGCAGAATCGGGCGCTCTCCCCACTTGGGATGCGGCCTCCCGATGACCGCGACCAGCGAGACCTCGGGAAGCGCGCTGACGATCGCCTCGATCTCGGCGGGGTTGATCCATTCGCCCCCTGACTTGATCAGGTCCTTGGCCCGACCGGTGATCAGCAGATTTCCCTCGGCATCGAGTTTCGCAAGATCGCCTGTGGGGAACCAACCCTCCGCATCCGCGGCGCTCTGTTGCTCCCCGAAGTAACGCGCGATCACGGCCGCGCCGCGAACGCGCAAGTGCCCTTCGACGCCGCGCTGCTGGGGAAGCGGCAGGCCTTGGGAATCGGTGAGCAGAAGGTCGACGCCGACCGCCGGACGACCCGACATGACAGCCGCGCGCGCCGCATGGTCAGGCGGCGAAACAGTGCCCGACGGCGAGAGCTCTGTCATGCCCCAACTCGTCTGCACCGTGACGCCCAGGCGGTTTTCGATGCGCTCCATCAGAGCAGGCGGAAGCGCCGCGCCACCAACAATGATGCGCTTCAGTGTAGGCACATCGCCGCCGGTAGCCTCGAGATGCTCGATGAGCCCGAGCCAGACTGTCGCAACCCCAACAGCAATCGTCACTGCTTCCGAATGGATGAGTGCGGTCAGACTGGCGCCGTCAGTCTCGCGCCCGGGCAATACTAACTTCGCGCCGGCAGCAGGCACCGCGAAAGGAAGGCCCCACGCATTGGCATGAAACATGGGCACGGCGGTGAGCACGCTATCGGCGGCGGTGATTGCCATCACGTCCGCCTGCAAGAGACGCAGAGTGTGCAGAAAGCTCGAGCGATGTGTGTAGGTGACGCCCTTGGGCGCACCAGTAGTGCCAGATGTGAAGCATAGCCCGCAGGGCGCAGTCTCCGAGAAATTTCCCCAGACTACTTCGCCTGCGGCCGTCGCAACCAACGGCTCGAGAGCTGACACGGCGGGCGTGCCAGCAACGTTCTCTACAACATCATCCGTCGTGTCGATGATCAGCAGACGCTCGATCGACGACGCGCGCTCGACGATCTGCCGAGCCAGTGGCGTCAGATCCGCGCTGACGATGAGAATCCGCGCCTCCGACTGCGCGACCATCGCAGCCAGCTGCGTATTTGTAAGACGCGGATTGAGCGTGTGACATACGGCACCCATGCCCATGATCGCGTACCACACTTCGACATGGGCTTGCGTGTTCCACGCAAGGGTGGCGACACGCTCGCCTGGCTGAACGCCAAAGCTCTCCAACACGTGAGAGACCCGCAAGCTTCTCGCTCTCAGTTCCTCATAGCCGACGCGACTCAGCGCGCCGCCCGCGCGCCGGGTCACTACCTCGCGCTGAGGATGCCACTTGGCCGCATGCGAGAGGAGTTTGTCGAGAGTGAGCGCATACGACTGCATATCGCCATCGATCATGGGCATCGCGCCGGTCCGTCAGGCAAGGGAGGCGACACGATGCCAATGTTCCAATTCCACGGAATTCCGCCTCGCGCGCGTCGGCGGCAGACAACCTGCTCAGCGAGCTCATACATGCCCGGCAACAGATGCGTCTTCGGCACCGGCACATCTTCGAAAGCCATGTACGAGCGATCAGTGCCATACGGGCGCCACTCAGGCTGTTGTGCCGCGCTCGGCACGCCGTCTCGTGCGAAGGAGACCCAATAGCTGGCCATTGCATCCGCCAGTCGCGTCTCGACGGGAGTTAACGGTATCGCGGGCCAACGCGGCGGCGTCTTGTCTGAAGTACCAAACACGTAAGGAATCTCGCTGGCATGGAAGGCGTGAAGGCCGCTCGCCTCCGCCGCTGGATAGCCATGATCGAAGTAATAGAGGAACGACGGCGCGCCCGACGCGGTTTGCTTTGCAACCAGTCGCTCGGCGGTCCAACCGTACATTGCGTCTCGCGTCGCCGTCAGAACGCTTTCCGCCAGATCCGCCGGCGGATAGAGCGCGAGAAAGGCGTCGGCCAATTCTCCGTAGCGCGCGCGGATCAGCGCGATATAACTCGCGGCATCGGCGGGAGCCAGCGGCGCGAGGAAGCGCAGCGAACGAATCTCTCCACTGTTGAAGCCGGCAAGAATCGGCACTTTTGCCTGTTCGCCGCGATCGAACACATCGACCAGCTGGCGCGGCAGGATGTGACCATCGACCGTGCCAAAGGGAAGAAACCCCGCCTGCCCCGCAGCTTCGGTGATCGCGGCGGCATCCATTGCCCGAAGCCCGGCGATTCCTCTGGCACCTAACTTTTCTCCGAGCGCGGCACCGCTGGCCTCAGCGGGCGCATCTCCAAAGCGGCTTTCGCGCAGTTCGGGTGTAGAGATCAGATAGGCGCTTTGCGCGATCGCCTTGGAAAACAGGCCGCGAGCGTCAGGCGCTGCTAACAGATACATGACGCTCAGTGCGCCAGCGGATTCTCCAGCAATCGTCACGTTCGATGCGTCGCCGCCGAACGCCGAGATATTCCGGTTGATCCAACGCAAGGCTGCGATCTGATCCAGCAGGCCGTAATTTCCCGACACGCGTTGCCCTGACTCCGCGCTGAGCTCGGGATGGGCGAGGTATCCCAACACGCCCAGTCGATAGTTGATCGAGACGACGACGATTCCGCGCGCGGCCAGCTTCGCGCCGTCATACATCGCTTCGCTGCTGGAGCCCGTGGTGAGCGAGCCACCATGAATCCAGACAAACACTGGCGCCTTGCGGGCTTCGGCAGGTGCCCAGATGTTCAGAGACAGACAATCCTCACTCAACGCCCCCAGCTCGTTCGCGTAGATACTTCCCGACCGCGACCTGGGTTGAAAGCACGCTGGACCAAATGTCCGCGCGTCGCGCATGCCCTTCCAGACTGACGCGGGTTGTGGAGGCTTCCAACGCCACGATCCCGTCGGCGGGCGGGCATAGGGAATGCCTTTGAAAACAGACAGATCACCGCTGGCTTCGCCCTGCACTTTGCCAGCAGGAGCAACAACGACAGGACGGCTTTGAGCGGCGATGGCATACGCCAGGCAGAGCGCAATCGTGCCGGCCAACGCCCGTATCGGCAGCGAGATCATGGGACGCCTCCATGTTGTGCCTCTCGTTTTTTCAGAGCCCGCGCCAGCGACAAATGCAGCACTACGGCGAGCACATAGAACGGGACGAGAGTATAGAAACCGATCTGCAGGGAATTCTCAGGATGGCTGGGGCGGAAATAGTCGCTGACCGCTCCGAGGTAAGTGGGGCCGAGACCCAGCCCGATCAGGTTCATCACCAACAGCAGCAGCGCTCCGGCAAGCACACGCTGATGCGGCTGCACTTCTTCCTGCACGAGCGCCACGGCGGGCGAGAGATAGAAATAATTCAGATAGGTGGGGACGGCGAGAAACAGCATCGCGAGCCGCCAGTCCGGCGCCCACACGAACCCGATGAAGAACGGAATGGCGAGTGTCAGCGCCACCGCGGGAATGAAGCCGTACGCGCGCTTCGAACGGGGCACGAACTTGTCGATCAGGCGGCCCGAGGTATAGATGCCGGCGCTCACCGCGATGCCAATCAACAACGCGTAATAGACAGCGATTTCCCGCAGCGTCATGCCCTTCTCACGCATCAGGAACAGTGTCGTGAAATTAAGAACCGCGTAGGTGACGAACTGTGTGGCCCCGGATGCCAGTGACACGCGTAGCAACACGGGCTGCGAGAAGAACATACGACACGTCGACCAGAAGCTTACGGGTGCTGATTTCTGGGAGACAGGATCAGATCCGCGTACTGTATCGAGGCCGCCTCGCGCCGGCTCGCGGACGAAGAGCCAGACGATCACCGCAGCCGCGATGCCTATGGCACCCAGCGATATGAAAGCCGATCGCCAGCTGTAGGCGGCCGTGATCGAAGCGCCGAAGGCGATGCCCATGGCCTGCCCGATCGGTGGACCCAGGTTGAAGAGTCCCAGCGCCGTGCCGCGCGTGCCGGACGGGAAATAGTCGGAGATGATCGCGTACGACGGGGGCACGCCGCCCGCTTCTCCAACACCTACCCACATGCGCGCGATCGCGAGTTGCGGATAAGTCGACGCGAATCCGCACGCTACAGTCGCGGCGCTCCATAACACACAGGCCCAGGTGAGCACACGGACCCGATTGCTTCGATCGGCGAGCCAGCCGACGGGAATTGCGAGCAAACAGTAGAAGAGCGCGAAATACAGCCCGCTGATTCTGCCGAGCTGGCCGTCGGTGATGCCGAGATCGTCCTGTATTGGTTTTGCAAGGATCGACAGGAGCTGTCGGTCGAGAAAATTCAGCACGTAGACGAAGCACAGGATGCCCAGCGCCCACCAGGCCCGGGCGCCTGGTGCTTCAGCTCGCTGCAGCGCCTGCGAAGATTTAATCCCGGTGGACATACTTCAGAAATCATATCCGACACGCACGCCCACCGTGCGAGGGCGCAGCGTGCTGTAGCGGCTGGCGAAGAACGCTTCGGGATGAACATAGGTGATCGAACGTTCATCGAAGAGGTTTTCCACATAAGCGCCCACCGTGAATCGATCCACCGCCACCGCGAACGTGGAATTGGCAATGGTGTATGCATCGGTGAAGTCATAAGTGGGGCTGAGTTGTGTGGGCTGGCCTGGCGCACGCGGGAAAGAGCCCGGAAACGAGCCAACATGCTGAACCGCCAGCGAAAGATTCGCTTCAGCCCCCGCCATCAGTGTGAAGTTGTAGTTGGTGAACAGCGAGCCCTGGAAATGAGGCGCCGCCAGACGCGCGCCGCGCACGGCCCCGGAAATCGCAGCCTCTTCGGCGGTGAGCTCGGTAACCTCGGCCTCGTTGAACGATCCGTTGAGACCGACCGTCACGCGGCTGAGCGGAAACGCGAGGATTTCGAACTCGACACCCCGACTCCGGGCCTTGCCAATGTTGGTGGCGAATTGCACGGCGTCGGAGACGCGGTTGGCCTGCACCTGGATGTCATTCCAGTCGATCTGATAAACGGCGAGGTTGGCGCTGAGCCGGCCGTCGAGCCAGCTGCTCTTGGCGCCGAGCTCATAGTTGATCAGATCGTCGGACGACGCGCCGGCGGGAATAATCAGGTCATTTGGATTTACCAGACTCGGCCGGCCGCCGAGTGCGTTGACCACAGGGCTGCGGAATCCGGTCGACACGGTCGCGTAAGTTGTAATCGACGGCCTGGGCCGGAACGACACGCTGACGCGATATGACGGCCGGTTGGCTTCGGCTTTGACGCCGACTGCTGGCGGAATCGGCCTCACGGGCAAGGGGCCGGAGGCACCGGTCAGCGCGTACGTAAGATAGTCGCTGTTATAACCGCCCTCAGTCGTGGACTGCGCATCGACGCTGCCATAACGCATGCCGTAGGTGGCCCAGAAGTTGTCCGTGAAGTGATACGTCAACTCACCGAAGCCCGCGAGTTCGCTGGAGTCCGTATGTGTGAACTGGCGCTGGTAGTACTCATCTGGCAGGCCGGTGATGCCGCGGGCCGCGAGGAACTCGGGCGTCGAGCGATAGAAGTAATCCACATCATGACGCCGATCGAGATAGAAGCCGCCGATCACCCAGTCGAGCTTCTCGCCCGTGCTCGAGGCGAGTCGTGCTTCTTCGACGAAGGTATCCTGATAGCCGTAGGCATCGAGTCCGAAGGCAATGGCGCCGTTGAAGGTGCCGGCGAGGTCGACGAAGAACTTCTGGTTGAAAGTGGAGTAGGTCGATGAGCTGATGAAATCCGCTTGGTCGAAGCGGTAGCTGACCGTGACGTTGTAGTTGGTCAATCTGCCGACGAAGAGGTCGGGCCGGTCGGAGATGCGTTTATCGCGTCCGAGGGAAGGCGTGATGAGCGAAGAATCCTTTGGATTGCTGTCTTCGTAGGACGCGAGGAAGCGCATCGCGAGCCGGTCTGTGGGTTCCCAGAGCAGGATGGAACGCCCGCCGTGATCGACCAGAGTATTCGCATCGTCTACGCCGGTGCCGATGTTGTCGATGTAGCCCCTCTCGTTGCGTGAGAAGCCGACCATGCGCAGGGCGAGCTTATCTTCAACCAGGGGGACGTTGACCATGGCGTCGTAGCGCTGGCGGAGTGAGTCGCTGCCGACGACTCCGAGGTCGACCAATGCCGAGGCATCAAAGCGCGTGAGATCGGGGCTTTTCGTCAGGATGCGCAGCGCGCCCGCGAGGGAGCCGGATCCGAAGAGCGTGCCCTGTGGCCCGCGAAGAAATTCGACGCGCTCGACGTCGTAGAGATTGGGATCGAGCACTGTGGTGTTACCGATCGTGGAGATCGGGAGCTCGTCGATGTAAACAGCGACCGTGCTCTGCAGGTTGGCGCCGTAGCCGTTGGTTGCGATACCCCGGGCCGTGAAATTGTTGAAGTTGGCGCTGGGTCGGTTCAACACGACGCCGGGTGTTTCGTATGCCAAGCCTTCGTAGCCGACAATGCCTCGGGCTGTAAGGTCTTTCTGAGACAGGGTGGTAATGCTCAGCGGCACGTCTTGCAGCAGCTCGGGTCGTCGGGTTGCTGTAACAACCACCTCGTTCAACTCGCTGCCCTGCCCGGCTCCCGCCCCGCGGTCACTCACACGGCGGGGCGGCTCGGTGTCCTGCCCTGTTGTGTGTTCTAACGCTTGCCCCTGCGCGACTGTTGAAGTCGCCAGCTGCGCGACGGCGCACGCCGACGCGAGAACTATTGTCCTCATCCGCCCCCCCCCTTATGCGTCGATCGAACAGGCCGACGCCGCGGCCAGAGACTGAACCGTCCCGGGAGGACTTGTCAATCCTCACTCACGAGTGAGGGAGTTTATGTCTGAACAAAGGCGTGGGTTCGTACTGTGACGGTCCGCCGATCAGGCTCAAGCCGCCTTCCTCAGATCAACGCACCCGCTCCCATACGATCTTGATTCGCGGACCTGACGGTCTCTGGAAAGACTCCGTCATGCGGTTGCCCTCGACGGTCATCGAAAGCTCCCGACGGGTCCTTTTGTCGCCGATCCAGTTTGGGAAGGTAGAACCTTCTACGGTGTTCCCGGTGAACTCGCCTTTGGCGTCCACTGTGTAGCTGCCGTAGAGCGCCATGCTTCCGTTGAACGCGGCTCGATTCTCAGCATCGGTTCCTTGACCACGCGCATTCGATACGAACTTTGGAATCCGCCGGTCATGAAGGACGACGGAGTACTGGAGGTCTGCGGTGAAGATCAACTGTCCGCCAGGTTGCGGTCCGTAGATGTCAGTGCTCGTACCCTGCGAGTCGATCGTGGCCGACACTGGCTTCCACGTACCCACCAGCTTGTTAGGGCCGGCAGCGAAAGCGGGTGATGTGGTCAGGAGTGCGGACACCAGAGCGCCCAAAGCCAGACGACGCATGATCTCTCCTTCCCGTGTCTGACACGTCGTTGTGAAGATTATCTCGGAAAATTTGGATCGTTATCGAGCATCGCCGTGAACGCGTCGACGCCTTGCGACCGAGCTGGGCCGGCTACATTCCAACTAAGTATCTCAGAACTGCTCCGCCCACCCCTACGACCAACCCACCAAACAGAGTCATCGCCAGTGTGCGGCTATGTCTGGACACGGTCGTGTCGCCGCCAACGAGATAATCCCTTCTGCGGAGATATATCAGCAAATAAAAAAGATCTTTTGCGCCAAGGACAGGCCTGCCGCCCAACTTCCGATATAGATCCGGCGACCTTCGTCTCAAGATGGAGAGATAAATTGGCACATAAACGAACCACGACAGCAGCATGGACGCGCCTCCGAGGAGGGTCGCGATATCAAGTATGACCATATGCTGCTCTATTCACCTGCCGGAGCTTCAGTTGCCAAACTACGCTGAAAAGCTCTTTGGATGCATCCTCGTATTGCGTGAGTCAGGTCTCGAAACCAGTCGCCACGCTGACGCCTGCACTTCTGCGTGGACCCGATCAAGGGGTACGCGCGTTCTTTCGCAGGCCGGGAAAGCGTACAACTCCGGAGAAAGCTATGGTCGCCCCCTACACGATCAACATTGCCGACGAGCGTCTGGCTGCGATTGAAACCAGGATTGCAGGCTACGACTGGAGTCAGCTGCCCGACGTCGGCGGCTGGTCCGCAGGTGTAGGGATCGACGACCTGAAACGGCTCGTCAACTATTGGAAAGGCGATTTCAACTGGCGCGACGTCGAGCGTCGCCTGAATCTTTTGCCCAATTTTACGACCGAAATTCAGGGTGAGCGGATCCATTTCCTTCATAAGAAAGGTAACGGATCGAAACCCCCAGTCCTGCTTCTCCACGGGTGGCCCGGCTCTTACCTGGAGTTCGAACAGCTGCTCGATCCTCTTTCGTCCGACGGCCACGACGTGGTCGTCCCCTCGCTTCCTGGCTTCGCATTCTCGACGCCGATCACCGGCGTGATCGGCCCGCGTCGGGCAGCCGAGCTCATGCATGGGTTGATGACTCGGCTATTCGGGCAAAGCCGCTACGTCGTCCAGGGTGGTGATTGGGGAGCCCACATCGCATGTTGGATAGCCTGCGAGCGACCGGACGCGCTGCTCGGCTTCCACAGCAACATGGTCTACATCTTCGCGGCGGATGCCGCTCCGACGTCGGCCGAGGAAAAAGATTGGTTCGCCCGCCGTAACGCCATCCTCGATTGGGAGACCGGCTACAACCACGAGCAGGAGACGCGCCCGCAGACGCTAGGCGTCGCGCTGGCTGACAGTCCCGTGGGCGCAGCCGGGTGGATACTCGAAAAATTTGGCAAATGGGCATATCTGCCGAAGCGCCCCGACGGCAGCCCGGACATCTGGAGCAAATTTTCGGAAGAGCAACTGCTCACTCACATCATGCTCCACGTTGCGCCGTCGTCGGTTGTCACCGCGACGTGGATCTACCACGGCAAGCGCCTCGAAAAATCAGATCGGTTTCCGCCCGGCACGCGCGTCCGTGCACCGCTAGGCGTCGGCGCATTCCCCGACCCGGTATTTCTGCCGCCACCCCGCTCCTTCGCGGCGAAGACCTATAACATCGTCCACTGGACTGACATGCCCAAGGGCGGCCACTTCGCCGCTTTGGAGGAACCCGAGCTGATGTTGGCCGACCTTCGAGCCTTCATCGCCACGGTGTCTCAATGAGCGAGCACCCGATCAAAAGCGTCCACACCGATAGCCTGCGGATCGCCTACGTCGAGCGCGGTCCAGCCGATGGCTGGCCGGTCATCCTGTCGCATGGATTCCCCTACGACGTGCATGCCTTCGACGAAGTGGCTTCAATTCTCGCCGATGCGGGCGCGAGGGTCTTCATGCCGTACACGCGGGGGTTCGGACCCACGCGCTTCACTTCTGCCGCTGTCATGCGCAACGGGCAACAGGCTGCACGCGGGCTCGACATCATCCAGTTTGCCGAGGCTCTGGGACTCGACCGTCCGATACTTGGCGGTTTCGATTGGGGCGGCAACGCGTCCTGCGTGGCGGCGGCGTTATGGCCTGAACGGGTTGGCGGGCTTGTCTCTTACGCGAGCTACGACATCATCGACGTGAGCGGGCAACGGCATGCGGCCTCCCCATCGCTCGAGCGCGTGTGTTGGTATCAGCATCTCTTTCAAGGCGAACGCGGACGTGAGTGCCTGACCAAACATCGACGCGAACTATGCAGACTGCTCTGGGAGGAGTGGTCTCCCGGTTGGGATTTCGAAGATGCGACATTCGACCGATCGGCGGTGTCTTTCGACAATCCGGACTTCGTGGATGTGGTGATCCACACCTACCGCTGGATGTTTGGCCTGGAGCCCGGTGATCCTGAGATGCAGCCCCTTGAAGATCGCCTGGCGCAGAAGCCTGCGATTACGGTGCCGACGGTGACCCTTGACGGCACCAGCGACCCACTCAAACCCGGCGGCACCGCGGACCATGCGAGCCTGTTCGTCGGGAGGCACGAGCACCGCGTTGTCGCAGCGGGGCACAACGTACCGCAACAGAAGCCTGAGGAATTCGCCGACGCGATCGTCAAGATTCGCGGTTGGAGGAAACTCCGGGATGTCAAACCTGACTCAATGAGTCGAACAAGTACGCATCGAGCACTTCCTGGCGGTAGGTCTTGTTGAAGCGTTCAATGAACGCATTCTGGTCCGGCGTGGTCGTGCAGGTACAAACGATAAGCATCAAGTCGGGGGATATGCCGTGACTCGCATTCATTTCGTGACCCCTTAGGAATGACGCCCGATCTATAAAATAAAACTCCATTCACGGAGAGCAGGCTGGTGAGTCAGCGAGCCTGCTTTGCGCCCAAAGCGGGAATAGGCTCCATTCACCGCTGCCTCTTATATCAAGACGAATTCGCGACGATTGGCAACCGCCGTGCCGATCGATTCGTAGTAACCGATCAGCCGAAAATAAATCCATCTTCTTCCCAGCGTCGATAAATACGCAGCCATTCTTACTAAACAAAGCAAAATCATCGATCGAACATCGCTGACTTCATTCATCAACTGGATAAAACATCGAGCAGGCACTGCTCGCATTGCCTGCGAGGCAACGATGGAATTAGCTGCGGAAATCACTGCGCAGCCGCGAGCATAACTTCTGTTGTAAACTTAACAGGAGCAGCGCATATTCAGTTGACGATAATATCTGGCAAACAAAAGGAATTGTTTATGCGCACTTACAAACTCGGTCGATTGATTCTGTCGGCATTGGTTGCGTCATGCTTGTATTCCCAATTCGCAAACGCGACTACCGATCATGGGACACTTACCATCGGGCGCTTGAGCGTGCTTTGCTCCGGTGGTAGCGGAGGCCTCCCGCCGGTCCAGGTTCTCTCCGGCTTCAGTACCCCCTTGTCTTTCGGATCGTATTCGCCACTCGGGTTGACGGGAGGCACATTGGTCTACTCCCTCGGCGAGAACGTAATGTTTTGCAACAACACCTATATATCTTTTCTCGATGTGTCCGGATTTTCAGGAAATCCCGGCATCGGCTGGCTTAACTCGGTAACCTGCGATGGGATTACAAAACTCGGAAGTGCGGCCTCGTTCTCGTACACGGGCGGGAAGGCCACATGGTTATACTTAAATGGCACGTTCAGTCTGATTACTAAAGCAGTTGGGTCAAATGTAAGTTGCTCCATCGTGCATAACTGACCAACTTGGTTACGCTTCCTCTTAACTCATAAGGAAGGTCAGGATGAAAAATTGCTGGTAGCGATTCGGGCCTTCTGAACTGAGTACCACCGACACACCGCTCTGCAAAAGAGCGATTGCTGCTTCTTCAGTCGTGCTCGAACTCGCGCTGGCAAGGCCAGTCAGCGACACAATCGCCCGAGCGGGTCGCCGCACTACGAAAACAGAAGACGCAAACACCGAGCTGTGCAGCGGGAATTGGGGCTCTCGCCATCATCTCGCCAGATGAGAAAGAATCACAGACAGTGAGCGAGCAGCCCAGGACTTTGACTGGTATCGGCACTTGCCCATGGTGGCGCTGCTAGGCATGGAGCCCATCAGTCACGAGTCGTGGCAGCAAACGCAGCGGCGAATTGACCGCGATCGGTCGCGCAAACGACTGATTTACCGAGGTTTCTAAATGGCGGAGAGGGTGGGATTCGAACCCACGGTAGGCTTGCGCCTACGCCTGATTTCGAGTCAGGTACATTCGACCACTCTGCCACCTCTCCGCGCGGGCGCGGCATTCTACCCGAATGATTCCAAATCGGGCAGCTGAGCTGCACGGGAATACCCCAACCCCCCGCAATGCACCTCGCACCCCGAACTAAGCGCTCGGCAGGCGACCACCGGGGGCGGTATTCTAGGCAGGTCACGGAGCTTGAGGCGATTCCACTAATGCGCCGATACGCGAGCGCATGGACCGTGACGATGTTCGGCCTGGCTACGGCCCTGATCCTCGCGAGCTGCGCACAGGAACCCGCCGCACTCGAGATGATCCGGAATCGCGGCGAGCTGCGCGTCGTCACCGTCAATGCACCCACGGCCTACTATCTCGGCGCCCACGGCCCCGATGGCCTCGAATACGAACTGGCAATGGCCCTCACGAACGAGCTCGGCGTGAACCTCGTCATGTATCCCGTGGCCGACATCAAAAGCATGCAGCAGGAACTCGCCTCCGGCCGCGCAGACATCGCCGCCGCGCAGATCACCTGGGACCCGTCCTGGAAAGACATCGCCCTGCCCTCCGAACCCTATGACCAGATCGGCCAGCTCGTCGTGTATCCCCGCGGCAAGAAACGGCCTCGCAGTACCCTGCAGATCGAGAACTCGCGCCTCGCGGTCCGCGGCGGCAGCCCACAGGAACGCATCCTCGAGCGCATGAAGAAAACCGTCGCGCCCGATCTCGACTGGATCGCCACCGCCCCCCTCAATGCCGACCCGCTCGAAGACATCGACTCCGGCCAGGCGGACTACGCAGTGATCGATGCAAGAGAGTTTTCGTTCTCACGGCATCTCTATCCCAACATCCGTGTTGGTTTCACACTGCCCCAGCAGCGCGCCGTACAGTGGATGATCGGCCGCGAGGAAACGGATCTCCTCCACACCGTCAACCGGTTCATCCGCAAGCTCAAACATTCCGCGCGCCTCTCCCGCATGATCCGCGAATCATCGGGCGACCTGCGCGACTTCCAATACGAAGAGTCGCGCGAATTCCGCATGAACCTGCAGTCACGGCTACGACGCTATCAGCCGTGGTTCGAGCAGGCAGGCGAGGAAAGCGGCATCGATTGGCGACTGCTCGCCGCCATTGGCTATCAGGAATCCAAGTGGAATCCGCAGGCGCAATCCGGAGACGGCGCGGCCGGCATCATGATGCTGGTTTCGACCACCGCCACCGCAATGGGCATTGAGGATCGCATGGATCCGAAGCAGAGCATCTTCGCCGGCGCGCGCTATTTCGCCGAGGTCAAAGACAAGCTGCCCGAGCGCATCCAGGAACCCGATCGAACTCTGTTCGCACTCGCGTCTTACAACATGGGCTTCGGCCACCTGGAAGACGCGCGCATCCTCGCGCAAAGCCGCGGCAAGAATCCGGACTCCTGGGCGGATGTGCGCGAACAGCTGCCCCTCCTCGCGCAGGAGCGCTGGTACACGCAGGCCAAACACGGTTATGCACGCGGCTGGGAGCCCGTGCAATTCGTGGATCGTGTGCAGAGATTTCTGACGTTGCTGGAATGGCAGCCAAACTGAGCAACGGCGTGCCTTCCCTGCGACTGGAAGTCAGCGCCGCTCGGCAAAAAAGCGGCTGAGCTGCGCGGCACACTCTTCCATCAGAACGCCGCCGAAAACATCCACTCGGTGATTCAGCTCAGGCAACGCAAACACGTTGATGATGCTTCCCGCGGCGCCGGCCTTCGGATCCCACGCGCCAAAGACAACACGGCGCACACGCGCATGCACGATCGCTGAAGCACACATCACGCAGGGCTCGAGAGTGACGTACAAGGTCGTGTCGGTGAGCCGATAGCTGCTCAATGCGCGGCCGCCCGCACGCAGTGCTTCTATTTCCGCATGAGCTGTGGGATCGCAGGATGCGATCGGGCTGTTGGATGCGGTGGCGATGACGACGTCATTCTTTACCAGCACCGCGCCGACAGGAACCTCTCCACGCGCCTGCGCTTCAGCAGCCAGCTGTAGTGCCTGGCGCATGAAACCCACATCGGAAGGCGGCGAAGACCGGCTATTCATGGTCCGGATGATAACCGACAAGCATTCACCCAAGAGCGCCAGCGCGACGAGGCGCTTGCGGCCACCTCATCTGTTCGCGAGCGCCGGGCTATTATTGGCCTCCCTCTCAGCCTGCCACCGGAACAGCCATGCCCTCTTCCCTACACGTGCGAATGGATTATCCAGACTTTGCGAAAGCGGCTCCCTCGGTACAGGCGGCGCTCCGCGCGATGACCAGGGCGGTCGAAGACGCCGGGCTCGAGAAAGAACTGACCGAGCTCGTCAAGGTGCGCGTGTCGCAGATGAACGGCTGCGCGTTTTGCGTCCAGTTTCATTTGACACTCGCACGCAAACTCGGTGTACCGGCGGAGAAACTCGATCTGGTCGCGGCGTGGCGCGAGGCGGGGGTATACACGGAGCGTGAGCTTGCGGCCCTCGCCTGGGCGGAGATTCACACGGACATGAGCCGGCACGAATCTACAGATGCGGCGTACGCGGATCTGCTGAAACATTTCAATGCGACGGAAGCGGTGTTCCTGACGGTCGCCATCGCGACGATCAACACCTGGAACCGCATCGCCGTGGCTTTGCGGTTTGTGCCGCCCGTTCCGCCCCCTGCGTCACAGGGATAGAAACGCCCACCCGCGTTGAACTTGCGAATGATGAAACGCTTCGATGCGTTGATGAGCAGATGAGCTCATGCGCCCTGCGCTCACGTGCTCATGCGCCCTGACCCTAGGCCCCGCGCCTTGCACCCTACGCTCATGCGCTCTGCGCCTTGCGCCCTGCTCTCATGCACCATGCGACATGCGCCTGCGCTTCGCGTTTTGCGCTCATGCGCCTGTTGGCGCATGCCTCGCGCTAACCATACGCGCGGAAGCGCGGGAGGGCCCACGTATCACAACTGAAAAGCCACCGTCAGCAGCACTCCTTCCGCCAGATCGCGCAGCAAGCCTGGAGGCTGTGAAACGAACGGCTTGCCCTGCAAACCCAGCGTGTCGATCCACTGCGTAAGCCACGCAATCTCAGCCGCCCCATAAAACACCACCGCCGCTTCATAATTCAGCAGCAGGCTGCGCAAATCGAGGTTGATCGAACCACACAGCGCCAGCGTATCGTCGACAACGACGGCCTTGGCATGAACCATCCCCGGCAGCAGCAGAATCTCCACCCCCACCTGCGCCAGATCTCGCAACGCTCGAGTGCGTACAAAATCCGTCAACGGATGATTGGACTTCACCGGAAGCACCAGCGTAACGCGCACACCACGCTTCGCCGCCACACGCATCGCCGCGCGTAATCCTTCATCCGGTACAAAATAAGGCGTCACCGCAATCAACCTGTGACGCGCGCGAAAACACGCGTCCATCAGCAACAACTGCGCCGTGTCCTCAGTTTGATCCGGCCCGCTCGGCAGGAACTGCGCGGGTGCCCCGCCTGCAATGTTGCTCGGGTCGCAAATCCGGCGCGGCTGCTGGCCTCGCGCGGCCGCCCAGTCCGCTTCGAACTGGCGGGCAGCTACGGCAGCCACAGCGCCGGTAAGATGAAAAGTCAGATCCGTCCAGGGTGCCTCATCGCCGCTGCCGCAGAAATACTCAGCAGCGAGGTTGCGCCCACCCGCCCAGAGCGTCGCGTCATCCGCAATGATCAGCTTGCGGTGATTCCGCAGGTTGCGCGGCCCCACGCGACGCATCGAGAGCAGCGGCCGAAACACGGCCACATGTCCGCCCGCTTCCTCCAGCGCCTTGATGTGGCGCGATGGCGCCGACCACGCGCCCAGCCCATCCAACAACAGGCGAACCTGAACCCCACTCCGGGCCCGCTGTATAAGCCGGGCCAACGCCTCATGCCCCAACGCGTCATCACCGATCAGAAACATGCAGACATCTATCTGCACACGCGCCTGATCAAAAATCTCCCACAACGCCTCGCGGGACTGCATGCCGTCAGCGTGAAACCTCACATGCGACGGCCCCGGAGGAACCAGCCCGAAGCTGTTCAGCAAAGCCGTAGCCCAATGACTGTCACCATCCGATACAGGTGCGGGCAGTCGCGGCGTCGCTTTCAACTTGCGCTGTCCAAACATCAGATAAAGCGGCAGCGTCACATACGGCAGCAACGCAAGGCCCATAACCCAGGAGACGGCGGCCGTGGGCGCGCGTCGTTCTCCTCGCGCGCGCGTGCTGAGCACATACACGAGCAGCGCGAGCGCGCCGAACATGAAATGCTGACTGGGAGACGGAAACCAAGCAGGCATAGGCGCTCACTAAGCCAACGCGACGGATCGCAACAGTTTAGCAAGCATGGACGTGGCCGATCCGCCATTGAGTGAGATGCGCCGCAGAAGCGGCGGCGCCGGTCTGCTCACAGTGCCCTCACTAGCGCACGCAATGCACATGAATGGCTGCAAGCGCAGCTGCAAAAGCCCAGTGGCTTGATTTAGCTCAATAGCGCTCGCCGCGGCACGCCGTAGCATGCCGATTCATCTGAACGGCAGAGCCGTCGTCGTGGGCGCACTACGACGACGCGCGCGGGAGAGCATTTGCGCAATTCCTCCCGAGGCGGGGTCGCCATCATGATCGGCCTCGCCCTGCCGATCGTGATGGGCATGATCGCCCTGGGAACCGAAATCGCCTTCCTGTTGTACAAGCAGCGGCAGATGCAATCCGCCGCGGATTCCGCGGCATTTGGCGCGGCGACCGCATTACAGACCGGACATCCCACGCCGTTGATTGAGGCACGTGGCACCGCCGCTTCATACAACTTCGTCGATGGCGCGAATGGCGCGACGGTCACAGTCAACACTCCGCCGCTGAGCGGATCCCAGACCGGTGTTACCGGCGCAGTCGAAGTCATCATTCAACAGCCGCAGAAACTCAGCATTGCGCGCCTGTTCACCAGGCAATCTTATAATGTCACCGCACGGGCGGTCGCCAAGCTCGGCTCCGGCTCATACTGCGTCCTGCAGCTCGATACGACCAGCAATCCCGGCTTCACCATGAACAACGGCGCATCGGCCACGCTCACGAACTGCGGTCTTGCCATCAACTCGACCGGCTCGTCCGCATTCACGATGACGGGAGGCACGAAGCTCACTACACCTGCCATATCGGTGGCTGGCACCGCTTCGGTGACCAACGGCTCTTCGGTCGACCCCTCGAACGCGCTCAAGACTGGCCAGGCGAATGTGGCGGATCCTTATGGGAGCGTGGCCCGTCCGTCATTTTCCGGATGCGCCTTTACTGGAAAGTCCTATGGCTGGGGCAACTCCGTTCAGACGCTCACTCCCGCCGTCTATTGCAACGGCCTCAGCATCGGCAACGGCGCGAACATCCTCTTCAGCCCCGGCGTCTATTTTATCGACCGGGGGTCGTTTGCACTGGGTGGCGGCGCCACCATCAACGGCACGGGCGTAACGATTGTGTTGACCAGTAGCACGGGCAGCAATCACGCGACGATGACGATCGCCAATGGTGTGAACGTCACGATGACCGCACCAACCTCTGGTGCAACGGCCGGCATCCTTATGTTTGGAGATCGGAGCGCGCCCAAAACAAATTCCAATGACGTCGGCGGCGGAGCCATCGTGAGCTTCAATGGCGCACTGTATTTCCCCTCGCAGAAACTCCTCTTCGAGAACGGCTCCAGCAATGCGGCAGGGTGTACGCAACTCATCGCAGGTACGCTGCAGCTCACGGGAGGCTCCAGGTTACAGAACACCTGCCCCGCGGGTGTTGTCGCCATCGGCGGTGGTGGCACCCGAATCGTCGAGTGACAGCGACGACGCTCAGCGCGCCAGAGAATCCATCAATCTCAGGATCGCGGGTCCGCCCACGATCAGAAAAATCGCCGGCATGATGAACAGCATCATCGGCACTGTCATGAGCGCGGGCAGGCGGTTCGCCCGTTCCTGCAGGTCGATGAGAGATTCCGTGCGCATCTGCGCGGCGACGGTTCGCATCGCCTGCGCAAGCGGCGTTCCATAACGCATAGTCTGCGTGAGCGTCGCCACCACCGAATGCACGCTGGGAATATCCACCCGCTCGGCGAGATTCGCGAGCGCCTGATCGCGACTCGGCAGAATCTTGAGATCGGCCGAAGTCAGAGCGAGCTCGGCCGCGAGCAACGGCTGCGATATTTCCAACTCGCCGATGATGCGATCGATGCTGTCCTGGAGAGCAAGCCCCGCCTCCACACACACGACCAGCAGCTCGAGTGCGTCGGGCAAACCGGTCGCGATGGCTTTCGCGCGCCGCTTCGCAGTCGTTCTCAGTACAAAGGGAAGCGCAAGCCAACCGATAATCCCCATTGCAGCGGCTAACAGCAGCGACAACGTGCCCGAGCCACGAAACGCATACACCGCCAGCGCCCCGGCCACCACGCAGGCTAATCGCAAAGCTGTGAACAGCAGCGCGGCGTGACCGGACGGCAAATGCAGCCGTGCGATCCAATAACCAATTTCTCGCTGGAGCGGTACTGACAGGCCCGGCATATTGACGCTGATGCGGGTGATGCTTCGCGCTGCACCCTTCTTCGAGATGATGCCTGTCGAAGGCTCGATTCTCGAACGCAGCAGCTGGACCCGGTCTCGCAACGCGTCTTTCTTTGAGCTCGTCGCAAACAAGATCAGCACCACTCCACTGGCCATCAATGCCGCCGCAACGAGAACGGGCAACTGAGACATCACTGCGGCACCTGGCTCAAACCGTCGTCACACTACGCAGCATGCGCCGCATTGTCAGATAGGCGAGCAACAGTCCACCGACTGCGATGCCGATAATCGTCTTGCCTCGCGGGTCGGTCATCAATGGCGTCAGGTATCCCGGGCTGATCAACATGAAAACACCCGTCACGAAAAACGGCAGCGAGCCGAGAATTCCTGCCGACATCCGCACTTCTCCCGTGGCGGCCTTCGCCTGCAGGCGGACGGTTCGCCGCCTTCTGATAATCGCGGCAAGGCTCTCGAGCGTGGCGGCCAGATTTCCGCCGATCGAACGCTGCAGCGAGATCGCCACGCAGAAAAAGCGGAAGTCCGCGAGTCCCACCGATTTGGAACAGGTGGCCAGCGCGGCTTCGAATGGAATGCCGATTTCCACCTGATCGGCGAGCGATCCGAATACGGTATTGACGGGCGCCGTGGTTTCGTTCGCGAGAGAGCGGACGGCGGCGGTGATTGGCAAGCCGGCGCGCATCATGCGTGTCGCCATGTCGATTGCATCCGGGAACAGCAACAGGAATTGCTGCTCCGCCTGTTGTTGTTGTCTCTTCAGTAGCGCCCTGGGCCCGAAGAACGCGGCTGCAAGGCAGGCAGGAATCACGATCCAGTAGGAGAAGTGGGTCGCTACACGTGCCAGCAGCCCCACCGAGAGCCCCGCGCCAAGCGCTACGGCGATCAGTGTGTAAGCACCGGCTCGCATTGCCCACGTTTGCGAAATCCCCCAGGAGAATAGAGCGCGAGCCTTGGACCCTGCCGTCAACGTGGATGCGCGCCGCTCCGCTTTCTCAGCAGTGTTGGTTCCTCGTGACGCCGATCGGCCCACGACAAGCTGCACGCGGCGCTCCATCGCCTCCCGTCTGCGTCGCATGGCTCCAAGCGCAACGAGCCAGATGACGCCGCCAAATAGCAGCAGGCCGAAGGCGACGAGCAGGGAAACCATACTCACGCCGCCTCGCCCGACCGACATTCCATCGCTTCGAGAAATGCGGCGCCGAGCCCAAAGTATTCCAGCCGCGGCAGGAAACGCGGCCGCGCACGACTGGATTCGAAGACACCATTCAACGTGCCGTCAGGATTTTCCCCGATGTAACGAAACGAATACAGGTTACCGAGCACGATCATTTCGTCCTCGAGGCCCACGACCTCCGCCACTTCCGTCACGCGTCGATTGCCATCGCGCATGCGCTCCGTCTGGATAACGAGGTCGATGGCGCTCACGACCTGTCCGCGGATGGCGCGGATGGGCAGATTCACGTTCGCCATCAGAATCATGTTTTCGATTCGCGCAAGCGCATCGCGCGCGGAGTTGGCATGTATGGTCGACATCGAGCCGTTATGGCCGGTGTTCATCGCCTGCATCATGTCGAATGCCTCGGGTCCGCGGACCTCACCCATGATGATGCGATCCGGGCGCATGCGCAGCGCGTTGCGCACGAGATCGCGCGCGCTGATCTGTCCTAATCCTTCCACGCTTGGCGGCCGCGTCTCGAGCCGGATGACGTGAGCCTGCTGAAGTTGCAACTCGGCGGTGTCTTCTATCGTGACGATGCGCTCGTCGTGCAGAATCATGCGGGACATCGCGTTGAGCAGGGTCGTCTTGCCCGAGCCTGTGCCTCCGGAAACAATCAGATTGAGCCGGCAGCGCGAGACGATTTCGAGCACCCGCGCGAGATGCGGCGACATCGATCCCAGGCGCACGAACTCATCGAAGCCAATGATGCTGTGGGAGAACTTGCGAATCGAGATGCACGGCCCGTTCAGGCTCAAGGGCGGCGCCACGACGTTGACACGACTGCCATCAGCGAGACGCGCATCCAGCATCGGGCTCGATTCATCCACCCGGCGCCCCACGGCAGATGCAATTCGCTGCGCGACGTGCAGAACATGCGCATCATTGCGAAAACTCAGACCGGTGAGCTCGAGCTTACCGCGACGCTCGACGTAGATGGCATGCGGGCCGTTCACGAGAATATCGGCCACGGTATCGTCGCGCAGGAGTGGCCCCAGCGGCCCGAGCCCGATCATGTCGTCCACGATGCTGCCGACCAACATGCGCTGCTCGTGCTGGTTGAGCAGCAGCTTGCCGGCGTTCGCCACGACGGCAACCATGTCGTCCACGCGAACCATCAGCTCGGCTTCTGACATTCGCACAGCGACGGCGGGCTCGATGCGTCTCAGCACGTCGTCACGTATGAAGTCTGCTGCCGGTGAGGAAATGAGCCTGGAGGCTGCGGACTTGGGCTCTACCGCATAGGGCGCGGAAATCAGTCCGGCCGGTGGGGCTGCGGCAGCCGGTACCGGCCTTGCGCCCTTCTTGCCGAAAGCGATCATGTGCGCCGAAGCAGGCGATCGATCATTGATCGTTGCCCACGCGCGGGTTCGCCAGCGATCATGGCGTACAGCGGCGCAAGCCCACGCTGCAGAGATGCGCACTTCTCCAGTTCTTTCATGCCCAGCTTCGATGCGATGCCAATCGCACGGTCGTAGGGGATGGTGATGTCAGGTGGCTCGCCCACCACTCGCAGAAACTCAGCATCAGGGAGGCTGCCGTGAGAGCCGGTCCTGTTGAGGATATGCAGCGTCTTCCGCTCAGGAGTGTTGGGGCCGAGAATGGCCCGCCAGCGCATCACGTCACGCGCGGATACGAGCGTCGCTCCGCTTACGAGCAGACAGATACTGGGGAGCTGCAACATCTGCGGCACGCTGTGAACCATGCCCGCTGGTATGTCAACAAACACATACCGATAGCGACTCATCAGTTTCTCCAGGAGCGACAGCACCGAGGCTTCCGATGGAATGACCGAACCATCGATAGGCTCCAGTGAGGCCAGCAGACTCAGGCGCGGACTGACGGGAATCAGCGCGCGCTCCAGAAACAGATCATCGACGCGCTCGGTCCGCTCGAGTGCCTCATACAGCGCATGGGTCGGCACGGCGTCGAGCTGAAGCGCCGCGTCGCCTGCGTACAGATCGAGATCGAGAAGCAGCACGCGCCTCTGGAGTTCCTCCGCCAGATGCCATGCCGCGCTCGTGGCGAGCGTCGTCGCGCCCACTCCGCCCCGCACACCGATGACGAATACAAACTTGCTGGTCCGCGAGCTGGGCTGCTCGACGAATCCCGTCAGCGCGCTGTTGACGGCCTGAGTGATGAGACTGCCGACCAGCGGCTTGAAGAAATACTCCACCACACCTGCGTTTCTAAGATCTCGATACAGCCGGATATCGTTGGTATCCCCCAACACGATGACGCCGGTGCCGGGCTCACATACCTGCGCAAGCTCGTTGATTCTCGCGACCGGCTCGGGCGAACCCGACACATCCACGAACAGCAGTCGCGGCGAAGCGCGCTGCGCGAGCTGCTCCACCGCCATTTCGACCGTGCCCTTGATGAACTCGGCCGTGGGAACGAGATTCTCGAGGCAACCGCGCAGGACGTCCTCCACCGTACGGTCGCGGGTAAAGATCATGGCGGACACACGGGACGGTGGCGCAGCGGTCCCGACCGACGCGCTGTTCAGTTCCTCGGTCACTGGCTTCCGTCTCCCACAGCCGCCGGCATGATGATCATTGGCGCCGCCTCGCCACCACTGACCGGGGATTTGCCTTTGCCCTGGATATAAGTCTCCACGCTGCGGCTCTCGCGTGCCCCGTTCGCCGCGCCGAGCGATCGGCCCTGCACGAGGTCGCGAGGCTCGTCCAGCATGTTCCGCAAATTCAGAACATTGGCGCAGCCGAGATATTCGGAATCCGCGTTGGAGAGCTTGCTTGCGGGATGCTCCACCCAGCTCGGACACGGCTGCTCAGCAGTAGGCGCAAGGGCAGAGCCGTGCCGGAGAGCGCAGCCGCCCACCACAGTGAGCAGAAGCAAACCTGTCAGCATCGCGACGTGTGTCAGTCTCATACTCATCGCTCCAACATGAATCCCGCGGCACCTGTCAGGCGGGACACCGGCACAGGCGGCGGCGAGCCCGCCGAGCGGGCTGCGTCAGAGGCTGTCGTCAAACGACCCAGCAACACCCGCTCGAGATCGGTCGAATAGACCAGACCGTCCGTAGGCAGATGAAGATCGCTCGTTTGAGCCACCGGCTGCACGATGTACGGAGTGACGATGATGACGAGCTCGCTTTCATTCCGCCGGAACCGGCTGGAACGAAACAAGGCGCCGAGCACGGGCAAGTCACCGAGCCAGGGCACCTGCTCCATCTGATTGGAGGCGTTATTCTGAAACAGACCGGCGATGGCGAAACTCTGGCCGCTCGCAAGCTCCACGGTAGTCTCGGCACGTCGTACCGCAAGAGCAGGCACCCTCAAGCCGCTCACTACAACCGACCCGGTGTCGGTCAGCTCGCTCACTTCCGGTCGCACCTTGATGCTCAGTCGATCCGATTGCAGCACTGTCGGCGTGAAATCCACGCTGACGCCGAACTTCTTCCACTCGATCGTGATCTCCTGCAGGCTCTGAGGAACGGGGACAGGAAATTCACCCCCGGCCAGAAAGTTGGCGGTCTCGCCGGAAATCGCTGTGAGATTCGGCTCCGCGAGCACCGAGACGAGGCCCTCTTCCGCCAGCGCGTCGATGAGGCCAGACACGTTCACCGAGCCGCCGCCGCTTCGATAACCAACACCAATCGAAGAGAGACCGTCCGTGGAGCGACTGAAATCGCCGAACGTCGTCGTCGTTCCGCCGGTGACGGCGTTCGTGACAACCTCCAGGGGCGGACGCCCCGTCAGCAAGCCCAGCGCAAGCGTGCCGCTGTTGGAGATCGCGCTCCAGTTGAAGCCGAATCTCTTATCCGCGCTGCGTGACACTTCAGCAATGCGTACACGCAGATTGACCTGCGTTGCCGCGGCAACAGAAACATTGAAGTTCAGAGTTTCCTTCTCAGTCAGAAACTGACCGGCGATGGTGCGCAGTTGATGGGCCTCCGCCGGCGAGGCCACCGAACCGGAGATTGTAAGGCCGTTGGGCGCACTGAAGACTTCAACCCTGGCATCCGGCGCCGCTGCTTGGAGTGCCGCCGTAACCTGACTCACCTGGCGCGGCACGCGCACCGAATACCGGGTCACTTCGCCGGAACGTGACAGAGCAAAGACGGTCGTGCTGCCGGCCTTCTTGCCGAAGATGACAAACTTCCGGGCGTTCGCGCTGCCAGGTACCTGAACATCGGCGATCTCAGGATTGGCAACAAACACGGTGGATGCCGGCTCCGTCATCTCGACCAGCACAGCAGCGTCGACCTCGATGACGAGCGGAGCCGGCTCTATGACGGCTCCGAGCAAGCCTACCGAGGCGACGACGATGAGAAGCGTCTGGAGAATATTCGCTGACAGGGAACGCCTCCCGACGGCAGGCGCAGCGCCGTAAGCGCGCTCAGCGTGCATCGCTCTTGGAGCCACGCATCACCTCTGTGAACGACCGGGATTTTTCGGCAGCAGGCACACCCGCCAACGGCGGTGCCATGCCGGCAGAGACCAACGGACGCCCGATTCGTTGTAATGCCGGCGATACGTCAGATGCCCAGATCTCGGCGGGAACACGAGCGTCCGCACTGGCGGAAGACACCTCAGCACCCTGCAGCGCCCGCACCGAAAGTTGTATCTTCCCCAGCTCCAGTGCAACCAGCAGACGCTCCGCCTCCCGACCACTCACTTCGAGTGTGACGGTCTTCGGGATCGATAATTCCTTGTCGCCCAACCGCGCTTCGGGGCGGGCGCCTTTCGCTCCCGTGTTCAGCCATTGATCTATGGCAATCACGCGGATGTTCTGCAATATGGTTTCGCTGACCGCTTTGCGCGCAGCTCCGCCAGACTCGTCAAAGCTCTGCGTGAGAATAACGTCGACGCGATCACCCGGTTGCAACAGGCCGGCCGCGCTTTGTGGCGCATCCACAGCAATAGAGACAGCCCGGCTGCCTGAAAGCAGCGTCGCGGAGAGAAATGTCAGATCCACCGCCTTGACGAGATCACCTGCCACCAGCGATTCGCCTGCAGCGAAATCACGACGGGTGACCGCTCCCACAAACTCGGTGGCCGACTCGGCGGTCAGTACGATATTCGTCGGCCGCACGTTCGATGGCGTGACTTTTTTCCAGGCGGTGTCTGCATCTTTGAGCAGCGTGCCGCTCACAAGCGGGCGGGCGGCAACAAGGATGCTTTGCAGAGGCTCGACATCGTGCGAGCCAGCGTCTGTTGTGGGTGACCGCAGGAACCAGAAACCCGCGAGCGCCGCGCCCGCGACGACCGCGAAACTCCCGAGCCCGATAATCAGATTGCGAACATCCACTGGTACGCCTTTATTGTTGCAATCACCGTTGTACCCGCGAATATCGCCACCCCGTAAGGAACGGAGGCGTCAACAGCTACTCTCCCGATCGAGCCAGCGGGAACGGACTTGCGGGCCAAGCCGTGCGCGAGCAGATAGACCCCGCTCAGGACTCCGCCCGCCAGCGCAATACTCAGTAACAGCATGCCAAGATCAGCAGGAGCGAACAGGAGAGTTACCGCGGCAATGAGTTTCGCATCCCCTCCGCCGATGACGCTGCGCCGGGCCAGGAATCCGAGTATCAGCAGGATAGCGAAGGCGATAAAGGCACTGGGCGCCGCCGAGGAAGGCTCGAGCAGCAGCCGGATTGCGACACCGCAGCCCGCGGTCAGAAACACCAGGCCGTCAGGAATGATGCGCTTCTGAAAATCAGTGACTGCGGCGGCAAACAATCCCGTGAGACTCGCGAGCCAGAGGATCGCGACGACGAGCGATGTGTCCACGAGCCGCTTCTCGCGGCTGCGCCAGACTTACTTTCCCGTGATCTTGACTGCGATATCGTTGAACACCGCCAGGAGGTTCGTGCCGACCAGCTGCAGACCGGCGATGATGACGACGGCGATCAACGCGGCAATGAGACCGTATTCAATGGCGGTCACGCCTTCTTCCGAGTCGGGCCAGACCCACTGCGTAACAGTTCTTAAAATTTGGTACATGAGGAGACGCTCCAGTTTGTAAGGCAGACCTTCGATATCACGGTAACCGCACCACAGCCGAGCTGCCTTGATCTGAATCAAAATCCGCGCCGCGCTTCTGGACATACTTCCTGAGTTAACCAGGGGACAGCGTGACCATATCCAAACTCAGCTGGCAGCGCGTGGCATGCCTCGGCGCGGGGCTCGCATTCGCGAGCTGTGCAGACGTCAGTCACCGTCGCGACACAGCTGCCGACGAACGCGCCACTACTCAGCTCATACAGGAGCAATTCGCGCCTGCGCTACGGCTGGCGCGGGCGTCACGCGCCAATGGCGATCTCACCTCAGCGATCAATCTTTATCGCAGCGTGACCTCTATCAAGCCAGCCGACCCGGCCGTGGTGGTCGAGCTCGGCGACACGCTCGTCGACGCGGGTTTGTTCGACGACGCCATACACATCTATCAGCAGGTGCCCCGAAACTCCTCCGCAGCAGCGAGCGCGCTGCTGGGACTCGAGCAGGCCTATCTGACGTTGGGCAGCCCGGCGGAAGCTCTGCGATACGCCGCTGAAGCACGCCTCGCTGCACCCAACGACTCTCGCGTCATGATCGGGCAGGGTGTCGCACTCGATATGCTGGCGCGGCACTCGGAAGCGCAGCCGCTGTATCGCGCCGTTCTCGCGCTCACGCCTCACAATGTAGCGGCCCGGAACAATCTCGCCCTTTCGCTGGCGATGACTCAACAGTATGACGAGGCGATCCAGATCATGATGCCGATGGCGAAATCGGCGAACGCCACGCCGCGCATTCGTCAGAACCTGGCGCTCATCTACGGCCTCGCGGGCGACGCGCCACGTGCTGCCGTGCTGAGCAGAATGGATCTCGATGCGGCGACGACGGAGGCCAACCTGCACTTCTTCGAACTGGCGCGCGCCGCGCGCTAGCGGATCACTTGGGATAGCACGACGTCGCAACGAGCGTCACGACGTTGAATGAGTGCGTCGTCTTGCTGGCCGAGCTCCAGGGAATCATCAGCGTTACAGGCAGTGTTCCGACCACTTGAATGCCGCATACGGCAGTTTGCGCGGTGAATACAGATGACTGGACCGTGAGTCCATAGGCCTGTGTCACGGCGTAACTCTGTATCTGAGTTACGGTGCCGCAGAGTGTGGCATTCACAGCGCCGCACCGGGCCGCGGCCTGCGTCGCCCGATAAAGGGTGGTGTAGGTCCAGAATAGCCGGCCGCATTCCATCAAGCCCAGGACGAACAGCAGCAGCACCGGCAATACCAGGCCGAACTCGATAGCGACCACGCCCTGCTGCACGTTCCGAAACATCGTCGCGCGCGCCATGCTCACTATTTGGTTCTGATGATCGCGCGACCGGTAATGGTCGCCGGCAACTTGAATCCGAACGAGGACAGGACGGTCTTATGAGTCAGCACAGTGTCGATCTGCACGTACTGACTGACCGCCATTCCCCCTGAGCAGGTGGAGGTACACGATATCGTCGTGATGCCCGCCGACGTGGGGCAGCCGCAAAACTGCGTCGGCGCCGGGCTCGCCGTAATGCCCTTGAATCCTGTCGAGTTGGTGACCGCTTCCGTAATGCCTGCCGAGCTCCATCCGTTCTTCGCGACGTAGATCGCGCCGGCTTCGGCCGCATTCTGCACCTGCATTCCCTCGTGAACCCGACTGCCCACTTCGACGAGCCCCACCAGCAACAGGATCAGAACCGGCGAGACCAGTGCAAACTCGATTGCCGCTGTCCCGCTCGTCGCATGCCGCAGCTCGTGAAACACCAGCTCATTCCCGTAACGCGGCTCAGGAGCCGAGTTGCCTGAGGCGCACCGGATCCACGAGCCTCACCCGACGCGCCGTGGGGCGATCGATGAGCCCGGCACGTTCCAACTCCAGCAGGCTGCGGGAAATCGTTTCGATCGTGAGCCCCAGATAATCGGCGATGTCTTCACGCGTCATTTCCAGCGTCACGAATTCCGCATTGGGTGACTGCTCGGAACAGTCCACCAGGAATGAAGCAACTCTCTCCATCGCGGTTCCGCAGGCGAGCAGTGTGGAGTGACGTTGGGTGCGCTCGAGATTTCGCATCGTGTGCGACAGGAGCTGCAGTGTCAGCTCACCGTTATGCTGAGCTGAGCTTTCGAGACTGGCGCGACGGTAGGACACGACAGCGCAATCGCAGACTGCCACGGCGGAAGCCGTATGTTTTACACCCACCTCGAGCCCGAACACATCGCCCGCCGCATGAAAAGAGCCCACCTGTCGCCGGCCGTCCCTCAAAAACTTGCACGTGCGTACCACGCCCGACTGCACCATAAAGAAAAACTCAGCATCAGCGCCGTCTCGAAAGATCTCGTGTCCGCGCGCAAACTCTCTCGAACGACCGGAGAGACTCAGGCCCACGCCACTGCGATCAGTCGCGAGCACCGCGCTCTGCATTTCCGGAGCCACGTGAACCGCTTGCCGCGCGGCTGCCCCTGCCGGGCGGCGCCCCTGCTCAGGCCACGCATGAAGCCGCGGCGCAAGAGCTCGCGGTGATGTGGCTGAATACTCGTCCGTATGTTTCATGCGATCTCGGTTGTCTCCGAAACACTATGGCACGACGAGTGTTGGCAACGGGATGTTTCGCGCGTGCCGTGGCAGCGTTGCGCCGCGCTAGATGCATTATCCGTTAGGTGACGGACGCGTACGGGAGTAAGGTCATCTTAGAAATACTTCCAACAGGAGACCTTCGTGAACGACAGAGCAGTTATCGATCCTCAGACCTTGCCTACCTGGACGGCGGTGGCGTTCATCATCGCGCTGCTGGCGCTGGTCGTCTCCTTCGTCGGTCTGCACCGCACGAGCATGGTGACGATTGCCACGCAAACACAGGTTCTGGCGCTTCACACCAGAATTCAGGAAATGGACAAAGAGCTGCAGGCGTCGCGGCATCCCGGAACGGCCGCGGCGCAGGAGAATATTTCTCCTGACACTGTGGAGATCACGGTGGCGTCGCGCCGTTGATCAGCTCGCCCGGCGCCTTTGAGGCGCCGGCAAGAGAGGCCAACCCGGCTGCCTGCGGAATGATCTTGCCGATACGCAACACCGCGGTCATCTCGGCGGCGGGCAGCGGCCTGGAAAAATAATATCCCTGCATCTCGGCGCAGCCCCACGACGAGATCAGGAGCATGTGCTCGCGGGTCTCCACACCTTCCACGACCACCCTGATATTCAGGGCGTGCGCGATCCCGATGGCCGCTTTCACGATCACGGCGCCACCCGAGGTCGGAGTCAGATCGATGAGGAAACTCTGCGCAATCTTGATACGGTCGACCGGAAAACGGCGCAGATAGTCGAGCGAGGAGTATCCCGTCCCGAAATCGTCGATGGCGATACGCATGCCTGCCTTGCGAAAGGCCAGCAGCAGATCGTTATGTTTGCGCGCTGCTTCCATCAGCACACTTTCGGTCAGCTCGATCTCCAGATGCTGCGGCGGCAACCCCGTCTCCCTCAGCATGTCCAGGAGAAAAGTCTCGAGCTCCAGCGGTCGCTTGAACTGCAACCCTGACACGTTCACCGCCATCACAGCGCCGGTGAGGCCCGCATCGAGCCATTCCTTCATTTGCAGGCAGGCTTCGCGCAGCACCCACTGCCCGAGCGCGATGATCAGACCGCTCGTCTCCGCGGCAGGAATGAATTCATCAGGCAGAACCAGTCCCCGCGTGGGATGCAGCCAGCGCACCAGCGCCTCGATACCGATGATGCAACCTGAGGGCGCATCCACCTGGGGCTGATAGACGAGGAAGAGCTGCCCTGATGCGATGGCCTCCCGAAGCTCAGCTACCATGAGCACGCGCATGCGAACTTCAGTATCCATACTGTCGGTGAAGAAGCGATAGGTTCCGCGACCTTCTGCCTTCGCTCGATACAGCGCGACATCAGCATGCGACAGCAACGTCTCGGCATCCCCTGATTCCGCGCCGAACACCGCAATGCCGATGCTCACAGCGGACCGGATCACGTTACCCTGGATGGTGAACGGCGAGTTCAGGGCTTTGGAAAGTTTGTCCGCGAGCATGCCGGCATCCGCGGGCTCCCGGATTTCGATCTCGATGACAGCAAACTCATCGCCACCGAAGCGCGAGGCAACATCCGACTCGCGAATATTAGATCGCAGCCGTTGGGCCACTTCCTGCAGCAGGATATCGCCAATCGGATGACCCAGCGTGTCGTTCACGTCCTTGAAGTGGTCCAGATCGAGATACAACACCGCAAAGCCCGGACCCCCGCGGCGCGTGCGGCTGATCGCCTGCTCGAGCATTTCCACGAAGACGCCGCGATTGGCAAGCCCTGTCAGGACGTCGTGCCGCGCCATCCGGTTGATCTGCGCTTCCGCCCGCTTGCGGTCGGAGATGTCACGCAGCACGCCGACGGCGTACCGCTCCCCACCCATCGTCATTGAGTTGACCGCGAGCTCGACGGGAATCTCCACGCCGTCTTTGCGAATCGCGGTCCATTCGAGAGTTTTTCCAATGATCGGGCCGTGCCCGGTGGCGACGAACTCCCGCATGCCCTGCAGAGCCTTATCACGATATCGCGCGGGCACGAGCCAATGATGGATGTGTTGGTCCATCGCCTCGTCGGCCAGATAGCCGAGCATGCGTTCCGCCGCGCGATTCCAGTACCGGATCCGGCTTGCCGCATTGATGATGATGATCGCGTCAGTCACTGTCTCGCCGACGGCCCGGAAGCGCTCTTCGCTCTTCTGCAGCGCCTGCTGAACTGAATTTCGCAGGATGACAATGCTGATGATCTCGGCGAACGTCCCCAGCACGTCGATCTCTGTCGGCGTCCACTCGCGCTCATACTTGCATTCGTCAATGCAGATGGTTCCCCAAAGATTCCCGTGCATCACGATGGGCATCAGCAGCATCGACTTGTTCTGCATCCTGTCGAACAGCACGCGGACCGCGTCCGGGGCGCTGCGCAGATACGTGGTGATCGACTTGCCTTCCTGCAGCGGCCCCAGCCACGTGAGGACCGCGTCGACGTCTTCGATTTTGCTGCCGACAAGAATTTCCTGATTCATGAGCACGGCACAGTCAGGCGACTGCCAGGCGTAGCGCAGGATCGGCGGAGCGTGTGCGCCGTCGACGTTTTCCATCACGAGGACACGATCGACCCGGATCGCCTCGCCAACAGTCCTGAGCCCCGTCGACATGCCAAGCTCAATCGATTCGCCTGCGATCAGCTGAGCGGTGCCGACCATCACCGCATGCAGTAAACGATCGCGCGCAGTCAATGCGTCGATCGCGAGGCTCAGATCGGTGGTTTCAGTCAGAAGTGACATTGCGTAGGACTGTCATTACCCTGAACGGGACAGGAGCGCCTTGATCCATCTCAATCCTGTTGCGTGCATTAGCGAACAGAGAAGCCGCGGCCGACTGTTCACAATCGGTGTTGCGGCGTCTTGGCTGCGGCGATCTGGGAGGTGCAGGCATGGGGCGCGGGCCAGGCAGCATTTCGAGTCAGCGCGGGATCCGGATTCTTCTCGTGATCGCGCTGACATCCTTGCTGCTGACGGCGTGCTCCGACAGTCACGCCCCCGCGGCAACAGCAACCGTTGTTGCGACAGGCAAGCCCAATATTCTGCTGTTGATTGCCGACGATGTCGGCGTTGATCAGTTGGCCGCCTTCGGCTTCGGTGGCATTGATCCGCCCAGCACGCCGACGATCGACGCTCTTGCCAGGTCCGGCGTCAGATTCAGCAACACATGGTCGATGCCGACGTGCTCCACCACACGCGCGGCTTTGTTCAGCGGCCGATATCCCGTGCGCACCCGCGTCAACACCGCGATCGTCTCCAACGACCTCGCGAATTCGCAAATGTCGCCGTTCGAAAATTCGCTGCCGAAGGTGCTCTCGAAACAAGGCTATGTCAGCGCGTATGTCGGCAAGATTCACGTCAGCGGTTCTGACGTCAATCCGGCCAATCATCCCCTGGGGGATCAGATCATGCCGTCGCTGGGTTGGGATTACTTTGCCGGCTACCTTGATGGCGGCCCCAACGCTATCGATGTGACCGCGGGCCTCGACAATCGTGAGCCCACTGCGCAGCCCTTCACCTGCGGGTTCGTGCCTCTCCCGGCGGATCATCCGGATGGCGCTTCCGCCGGCGCCTGCTATATGCCTGTGGGAAGTTGCGAAGAACTCGTTTCAGACGGCGCCAGCGTGCCGGGAAAAATGTGCCTCGAGCGTGGGGGAATTCTCGACCCGGAGCAGCAGTGCGCGACGGGAACGCCCGCGTACATCAATTTTCAGCGCCAGAATGCCTACTACACCGCCGACGTTCTCATCAATGACGGTTCCGGATCCCGGCATCTCGTCGTGGATGATCCGCGGAGCCGTGTTTACCGGACAACATTAGAAACCAACCTGGCCATCGCTTGGCTGGACGAGCGGTCGACAGCCTCGCAACCGTGGATGCTGACTGTCGGCTATTCCGCCGCGCACGCGCCTCTCCAACCGGCCCCTGCGCAGCTCGCACCCGATGCCGGCGCACTGGACACAGGCATCGAATGCAACAACATGCTCGATACCCGGAAGGTGATGAATCAGACCATGGAGGCGCTCGATACCGAGCTGCGACGTCTGCTCCTTGCGGCGGGAATTTATAAGAAGACAGGGGATGGTGAGCTGGAGTACGACCCCAGGAGCAACACTGTAGTCGTCCTGGTCGGCGACAACGGAACGTACGGGCCTGTCGTGAAACTGCCGTTTCTGCCGAAGCGAAGCAAGGGCACCGTCTATCAGGGCGGTATATGGGTGCCGTTGATCGTGACGGGTCCGCAAGTGGTTCAGCCTGACAGAGAAGTGAAGTCTCTGGTGAACACCACGGATCTCTATCACCTGCTCGCATCGTTGGGCGGCGCCGACCTGAGCGCGCCGGCTACGACCGCGCGACTGGACGCCCAGTCCATGTCGCCGTATCTAAGCAACGCAAGCGCGCCTTCAGTCAGAAGCACCAACTTCTCCATGTCGGGACGGAATCTCGCGACCGCAATCCCTTCACCCTGCGTGCTGGAAGATCTGAATATCTGCGTCCAGCTCTTCCCACAGAAAGAGATCTGCACTTCCGAAGGCGGCGCCTGGTATGGCGAAAATGGCGTAGTACCGGGTCAGAGTCTTGCTTCGTGTTGTGCCGTGAACGAGTACCGCTCCGCCAACGGCGACGAGCCTTACGATATTCTGGCGGAAACGCAAAGAACCGTTCGCGATGCGGATTACAAGCTGGTGCAGCTCGAAGAGCCCAACTGCGCGACAGGCGGCACGACACTCCGCTATGAATTCTATGCGCTGGATGAAGATCGCCTCGTGCCCAGGCTCGACGACTTCGCCGCGAGGGATCTGCTCACGCGCCCCTCCCTCTCCGCCGAGCAGCAGAAAAGATATGACGCGCTCTCAGCCGAGCTGAATACAATCATTGCGTCCGAGCCGCCCTGCCGGGGCGATGGCAACCTGGATCGCGTCGTCGATCAGAAAGATCTCGCCGAGTGGCGGTTTTTCTCGGAGCTCAACCAGGGTCGCTCCAGCTGGTATGACATGAATCTCGACGGCGTGACCGATCGCGCCGACCGCGCCATCATCGAATCTCAGCTGGGTGTGGCCTGTCCCTAACGCGAAGCCCCGCCTTCCACGCCGGCGGTGCGCCCGGACCCGCGTCCGAATGAAGTCAGCGCCTGCAGAATATCTTCATCATTCGGATGCCGCGCCTGGGCGGCTCGCAATACTTCCAACGCTTCGCGCGCCTGACCCATATCGTTCAATGCCACGCCCAACACGTACGCATAACGCGCGGACTCCGGTGCTACCTGCACAGCACGCCACAGTTGCGTGATTGCGGCAGGCGTATCCCCCTGCCTCACCAACGCCAGCCCGAGGGCGTGACGCAAGCCGGCATCGTCAGGCGAGCGTGCAAGGCCCAACTCGATCGTCGCACGCGCGGTCTCTTCGCTACCTTGCGCACGCTGCACATCACTCAAGTTCACATACGCCGGCGCAAATGTGGGATCGAGCATGATCGCTTCCTTATAGGCCACCTCCGCCCGATCGTAAGCCCCACGGTCGATCTGAAGATTGCCCATGTTGAGCTGTGCCTCAGGGCGATCCGCCGCGACTTGCAGCGTGGATTGGTAATCTGCCAGCGCCGCACGCAACGATGATTTGTCAGCAACCGACAACGCCCCGGGCGGCACACCCGCGAGTTGATGAGCCGCCTCCACCCGCACCCCAAGCAGAGAATCGGCGAGCAGCGGGGCTCCGGATCGTGCGCGCAGCTCCGGTGGCAACCCCTCCAACGCTAACGCCGCGGCCCAGCGGATGAGCGGTTCCTTATTTGCCCGTGCGGAGTCAATGCTCGAGACGAGTGTCGCGCCGGGAAAGCGTGCAAGCTCAACGAGCGCTGTGGCCCGCACGATCGCCGGCTGAGCCCTGTCATTCATCAACTTCTGCAAGTGCGGGGCGCTCGCGGGATTCCCTGAACGGGCCGCAGCGAAAGTCTCCCCGAAATGCGTTGGGTAGTCTCGCTCACCAAACCAGCTCGTCACCGCGGCAGCCGCCCACTCTGGAGGTTTGTCAGCATGGCAGGCTGTACAGGCGTTGGGCACTCCCAGGCGCACTGTCAGATCCGGCCGAGGGATGCGCAGGCTGTGGTCACGCCGCGAGTCCACGACCATGTAAGTGCGCTTCGGCATATGACAATTCACGCACTCGCTGGCTGGCGACGCGGTCGCGTGGCGAGTATGCGTTTGCTGATCGTAGCGGGCTGGCAAGTGGCACTGATTGCAGACCGCGTTAGGCTCGCCACGAACCTTCAGACTGTGCGGCTCATGACAGTCGCTGCAGGTCACTCCCGCCATGGCCATTCGACTCTGGAGAAAGGAGCCGTACTCGAAGACCTCGCCGCGAATTTGTCCATCCGCGTAGTAAAGATCTTCCGTCAGAAGCGCGGGCCGATGCGTGGCGAGCAGGTGTTGGCCGGGAACGTAATCTTCAGTAAGCGTGGCCCGCCGGGCATGACAGCGGCCACAGGCTTCTACTTCTGCTACCGCCGGCCGGGTGCCCGACTTTGTTGGCTTGCCGGCAACCACGTCCCACCGCCATGACCCCGCGTGATGTATTACCGTCGCGAGCCCTTTGCGCGGCTCGCTGTCGCCTCCACCGCTGCGAGCCCAACTAACATGACGAGAGCCCGCGCCGTGGCACGCCTCGCAACTGACATCCTCTTCAGACCAGGTGGTGCGGTATTCCCGGCTGGTCGCGTCATAACCCTTGCGAAGATTGGTGGAGTGGCATTCGGCGCACTGGTAATTCCAGGTTTGATCGAGGCCGGTCCAGTGCAGGCTGTTGCCGGGTGCGAGGGTCTCGTCCGGATAAAGATCAAACCAGCGCTGGCCGCCACTTGCCGCGGGTCGCGCATCCCAGGCGGCGCCAAAAGCCTGCAGCCGCCCGCCGTGTGCGCGAAGCAGATATTGCTGCAACGGGGCGACGCCAAAGGTGTATGCCACCGGGAAATCGGCAATCTTATGATCCGCCCCAGCGGTGCGAATCAGATATCGCCCGTCACGCTGCGTAAACTGGGAAGTGAGATCGGGCGTCGTCAGACGCACGCCGCTGAAATCGCCCAGCACAGTCTGGGGGCCGGGAGTCTCCATCGCGCGGTCATGATGCGAGCCGCTAAAGGCGGCCAGCTCCGGCGCGTGGCATTCACCGCATACGGCGCGACCGACGAAGAGAGTTTTGGAAGCCGACGGACCGGCAACGCCGCTCAGCGGCGCCGACGGCGAGCAGCCGGCAATTATCAGGGTGAATGCCGCCGCAACCAGATTTCGCGCGGACATCACGTGTAACGCATCAACCGGCGTTGCACTCGCGACCCAGATTTTCCCGGATGATGGTCAGATCGGCGCTGTTGGTGAGGCCGTCGAGATTGAAATCATAGGTGCTCGAGAGCCCGTTGTTCTCGCTGTAGAAATTCCAGCCTTCGAGGTCTTCCAGATCGACGACCGAGTCGATGTTGCCGTCGCCGGGGCACGAGGGCGCGACAGCGAGCTTCGCGTTCAACTCTGCAAGCAGCGTGTCGTAGCTCGATCGCTGGGCGCTCGTCAGGGAATCGAGCGGCAGCAAGCTGTTTTCATTGTCGAGCAGCGGAATCGGCACAGCCTCGTTGATCTCATAGAACTCCGTCGTCACGACCTCCGTGCATTCCACGTCCTGCGACTCGTACTGCATCGTCCTGTTCTGCACGAGCTTGTAATGATCATCTCGCACGGCCGTCGCGTAATCCGGGTTGATGGTGAACGTCGGCTCGTTACGGGCAGCGAGGAAGGCATTCGCGTTACAACACCGCAGGAGGCCTTCGGCGGGCACCCCCTCGACGTCGGAGCCGACGCCATACCACACCCCGTTGTTATCCTCGCAAACCCCTTTTGAAACCGGTATTTGCGTACAGCTGCTGCCGATGATGCAGGGGCCATTGTTGGCGCCGTTGGCCTGCAGGTTCGGGCCGATCTGCGTAAAGTTGGTCGTGCGCAGGCTCGGCTGAGCCGGATTCACCACGTAAGGCAGCATCGAGACGGAATCGATCGGGCGCGGCACCGTCTTGTGCACATCGAGGCGCGCGATCTCGCCGAACAATTCATAGATGTCGGCGATGTTCACCATGTTGGTGACGATCCGATTGGGTCCCTCCACGAGCGGGCCCGCAACGATCAACGGCACCCAGACGCCCGTCTGATAGGCGGTGCCTTTGGCGCGCTGAGGACTGAACGGCAGTTTCACGGCGCTGCCGAGGCTGCCATTGTCGCCGAGCAGAACGATCATCGTGTTGGTCGTCGCGGGCTCGTAGATCAGGCTGCCATCCGTGTCGTTCCGCGCGAGCCCGATCGCGACCAGCAGGCGGGCAAACTCGGTGTCGATCGACTCGATCATCAGGTTGGTCAGCACACGCTGTGCGACGGGATTGCCGCAGTCCAGGACGCTGCTGGCCGCGTTCCCTGAAAGCAGCTCAGTGACCGGCGGCTGCATCACTGGTGTATGTGCCGACGCGAAGCTCACTGTGGCCATCCACGGGTGCGTGTCGGGTCGGCCTTTGATCCAGTCGATCGCCGCGTCTACAGCTTCCGCCGCACGAAAGCGTCGCGCCCTGGGATCGGTCGGCGGCACCTGCTCGACAGAGCCATCTTCGTTATTGATCACGAGCGGCGAGACATAGTGGCCACTCAGCGTGCTGAAATTAAGATAACCCGGCGCGGGCGACTGACAGCTCTTCGCCGGATCGAAAATTCCCCCGCCATCGCGGCAGCTGCGGCCGGGCGGCACCAGGCCGCTGTTCGCGATATCGGTACAGCTCCCATTCGCCAGGTAACAGGCGCCGAAGTCCGCCCCACCCTGAGCCGCTCCGGGCACGAAGCCGCACGAGAATGTGCCGCGCGGCGCGACACCGCCAGCGCTCGTATCAGTGGATGACGGGTCGCCCGTCGGATCGAGCCAGCCGGAGAAGTAGTTCCAGCCGAGCGCATGGGGCATGCCATATCCGGCAGGATTCTTGCCCTGCAGGCCGAGGTGGAATTTGCCGAAGAGCCCGCTTTCATAGCCGCCCTCCGCCATGAGTTTTGGCAGCGTCATCTCGTAGGGAGAGACTTGCGAATTGGCAAGGTCGTCGGGACCCAGCGCGGCGTACACATTGGTGCGCACCGGGAATCGGCCGGTAAAGACCACGGCGCGGCTGGTTGTGCAGGCGGGCATGGACCAGGCATTGTGAAAGCGGATTCCGGCGCCGGCGAGCTTGCTGATGCTCGGTGTGCTGGCCGGCGTCTCGCCGCCGTAACCGAAGACACGCATCTGATCCATTCCCACATCGTCCATGATGACGAAGAGAATGTTAGGGGGGCGGCTGTTGGTGGCTTCGTCCACGTGACCGCCGCAACCGGCGACGTGCAGGGCCATGAACAACGCTGCGCAAGCTGCGACCCGGCCGTCTAACATCAGTCGATCCTCATTCGGCGAGAGTCTTGCCGCAACACCTGACAAGCGCGCCGCAGTGCATTCAGAAAATCCGGTGCGCGCTCGAGCACGGTAACGCGGCAACTCACATCCAGGCAACGCAGGGCGCAGCAAACCGGCCGCAGCGAGCGGCAGTATTGCTTCGCGATTTCCTGATCTTGCGGCGCGCCTGTGAGGCAGCCTTCAACCACAGTCTTGCTGACGAGCCGTCACAATCACGATGTCGGCGGGTGATGTGACTTAAGATCGTAGCCCGTTACGAAATATCCCAGTAAGGAGGGCTGCCGAATGCGTGCCGGAGATAGTCGATGAACGCGCGTAGCATCGCGGAAGGTTGCTGCGCCTTTGGATAGGCGAGGTGAATTTCAGCGCGCTCGGGCTCAGCGCCAACATCCACTACGCGCAGTGTGCCGGCCTTCACCTCGGCATGAATCATGAAGCTCGGCAACATGGTGAGCCCCATGCCAGCCACTGCGGCGTCGCGCATGATGAGGCCGTTATTCACACGCAACGCGTGACGGGGGTGCAGATTGACACTGCCGTCGGGACCGTCGAATCGCCAGTCGGCAATCCGATTCGTATAGAGGATCGCGCGATGTTGTTCCAACTCAGCGATCGTGCGTGGCGTGCCGTTGGCTTCGAGATAAGCAGGCGACGCCACTAACATGCGCCTGCTCGGCGCCAGCCCGATCGCAATCAGCCAGCTGTCCCTGATGGGCCCGTGCCGGATCACGGCGTCGTAACCATCCGCTTCCACATCGACGAACCGATCATCGAGATCGAGCGTGAGCTCGATGCCGGGATGCTGCTGGAGAAACGGATAGAGCGCGGGACCCAGATGCAGGTAGCCGAAGCTGACAGGCCCGGAGATGCGCAGCGAGCCGACGAGTTGCCCGCGCCGCTGCGCCAGTTCCGCCGCGGCCTCACTTACCTCGCGGGCAATACGGCGTGCCCGCGGCAGAAAAGCCAGCCCGTCCTCCGTCAAAGTCATCCGCCGCGTTGTTCGCTGGATGAGCCGCGCGCCGATTTCCCGCTCCAGCTCCGACAACCGCTCACTCACCACCGACCGCGACAGGTTGAGCGCTCGCGCCGCCTCACTGAGTGAACCCTGTTCGGCGGCGGCGATGAATGTTTCGATACCCTCGAGCCTGATCATTGTTCGCCTTTGCCGAAAAGCTGCTTCGGCAGCTGCAGGCTACTGCCGACGCAGCATTTACGCCACCTTCCGTCTCCAACACCAATGCAATGGAAGAAATGCGTGTTTAGAAGCGTGCTTGTGATGATCGGCCTGATCGCGGCAACACCCGCTCCCGCTCAGGTACCTGAGTACCCGGCGAGTTTCAGCACTCGTGAGATCGCGACCAATGGAGCCACGATCCATGTCCGTGTTGGCGGCCATGGCCCTGCGGTGGTGTTACTTCACGGCTACGGCGAGACCGGCGATATGTGGGCGCCGATGGCGGCGGATCTCATGCGCGACCACACCGTGATCGTGCCCGACCTGCGCGGGCTCGGGCTGTCATCCAAGCCTGCCGGCGGTTTCGACAAGAAGACGCAAGCGGGTGACGTGGCAGGTGTGCTGGATGCATTGAAGATCGGACAAGTCGATCTCGTTGCCCACGACATCGGCAACATGGTGGGCTTTGCTTTTGCCGCCCTCCATCCGCAGCGTGTGCGGCGGTTCGTATTGATTGATGCGCCGGTGCCTGGCGTCGGGCCGTGGGAAGAGGTGCTCAAGAATCCGCTGCTGTGGCACTTCCGCTTCGGCGGACCTGACATGGAGCGGCTGGTCGCCGGGCGCGAGCGCATTTATCTCGATCGGTTCTGGAACGAGTTCTCCGCGACGCCCGCGAAGTTCAGTGAAGCATCACGGCAGCATTATGCCGAGCTGTATGCGTTGCCCGGCGCGATGCATTCGGGCTTCGCGCAGTTCGCCGCGTTTGATCAGGATGCGATCGACAATCGGGCCCTGCTCGCCAAGGGCAAACTCACCATGCCGGTGCTCGCGGTGGGTGGCGAGAAGTCCTTCGGACCGATGATGGCGACGGTGATGCGCTTCGCCGCCAGCAATGTGCAGGAAGGCATCGTGCCCGGGTCCGGTCATTGGATCATGGAGGAGAACCCGACCGCGACGGTGGCGATGGTGCGGGCTTTCCTCGGCGCCGGGAAATGAAAACTCAGATCTGGGGCGCCCGCGCGCGCCTCGGGGTCAATGTATCTCCAGGGCAAAGATCTTTTCGCCTATGGATTGACCGAGATCACGATCTTGCCAAACGCCCCGCGAGCAAGATGATCGAATGCGGCATGGACCTCTTTCCAGTCGTAAATCTGATCGATCACCGGCGCGAGCCTATTGACCTCGATGGCCGCAAGCATGTCTTCGAAAGCGCGCCGATGACCCACTGACAGCCCCTGGATCACGATACGGCGAACCATCAACGGAATGATCGGCAGCGCAAATTCGATGCTTCCCAGGAAGCCAATGGTCGTAATCCGCGCATCCATCGCCGCCGCCTCGACAGATTTCCGATAGCTCTCGCCGCCGACCGTCTCGAAAATATGGTCGACTCCGCGACCGGCCGTGATCTCCAGCACCCGGGCGGCCCAGTGTGGATCTTCTCTCGTATCGATCACATCGGTGGCGCCAAGGGCCCTGGCGCGCTTCAGCTTCTCCGCGCTGCGTGAGGTGATGATGGCCCGCGCACCAAACATCCGCGCGAACTGCAGCCCGAACAGCGAAACGCCTCCCGTACCCTGGAGGAGCACCGATTGCCCCGCTCGCAGCCGACCTTCGGTCACCAGCGCGGACCATGCCGTCAGCGCCGCTACCGGGAGTGTCGCGATCTCCTCCATCGAAAGCCCATCAGGGGCGCGGACCACGGCGGCCTCGGGAACCAGCACATATTCGGCGAGCGTGCCTTGCAGGTCCAAGCTCAGGGCGGAAATGTTGAGGTGCATGTCCGCTGGCGGCATGCCATCGAGCCATCTCGTGTAGAAATTGGCGGAGACCCGATCGCCCACCTGGAAGCGTTTGACGTCAGCCCCGATCTCGACCACCTCACCGCCCATGTCCGAGCAGGGCGTGTAGGGTCGCGGCACCTGTTCGGGGAGATGGATTCCGTCGAGCGCCGGCAGGTCGCGGAAGTTGAGCGATACGGCCCGCACGCGCACGAGCACGTCCTTCGGCCCCGGGCGCGGCACATCGCGCTCGGCGATCTGAAGATTCTCCTTGCCCCATTCCGCCAGCTGCCACACCTGCATCTTTTCACTCATGGCCTTGCTTTCCTTTCCTCGTCTGTCGGGACGGCAGCCTAGTCCGGCGGCAACATCGCAGCCAGCCTGATCCTGCCTATTATTTGCCTGATACTCTGGACGCGTGGCAAGCCGGTCCAACAGCGGTTATTTTCGCGGCAGACCGCACCGACCTGTGATGAGGAACATCGCTTGACGAATCTAATAAACAGCTTGCCGCCCGAAGACGATGCGGTAGCGGCCGGCGCTCGCAGGCTGGAAGCGATGATTGCACGCTATGTTGGTGAGAGTGCTGGTGGAGTAACGCCCATTCCCGGCCTCACGGTCGCGCGATTTTTATCCGTGGGCCTGCCAACGTGTTACCTCTTCGAGCCAAGCCTCTGTATCGCCGCGCAAGGCTCGAAGCGCGTCACCTTGGGTGCGGCGACCTATCGCTATGATGAGAAGACGTTCCTGCTCACCGCTGTTGGTCTGCCCACGATCGTTCAGATCGACAGAGCAAGTGAAGAGGCGCCCTACACTTCGCTCCAACTCTACCTGGACCTCGATGTGGCGCGACAGCTGCTCGCCGACATGGGGATGCACGGGCACGAATCGGTTCGTGCGGAAGCCGGAATGATCACCGCGCCGCTGACGGCAGACCTGCTCGATCCTGTACTGCGTCTGGTCAAGCTCTTGAGCCGGCCCAAAGAAATTCCCATCCTGCACGCGGAAATCCATCGGGAGATCTTATATCGGCTGTTGATCAGCCCCGCTGGCGAACAGCTCCGGCAGATCATTCGCCTCGGCACCCAGAGTAATCGTTCGGCGAAAGCGATTGCCTGGCTACGGCAGAACTTCACGCGTCGCTTACGCATCGAGGACCTGGCGGAAGAGGTAGGCATGGCGGTTTCGACGCTGCACCACCATTTCAAAACCGTCACCAACATGAGCCCGCTGCAGTTCCAGAAACATCTCCGTCTCAATGAAGCGCGACGGCTGATGCTCACGGAGAATCTCGACGCTGGAGTCGCGGCGCTGCAGGTTGGCTATGAGAGCGTTACCCAATTCAATCGCGAATACCGGCGTCTTTTCGGGGCGCCGCCGAAGCGCGATGTTCATGCGTTGCAGGCCGCCGCGGTAACGGCGACGGCCTGACCCCATCAGGGGGCGGGAAAGAATTTCCCAGTTGGCCGGAGCAGATCCGCGAGACCGATTCGATGCAGGAATTCCTCTCGCACCCGATCGATGACTGAGAACGCGACCGCAGAGCCGTCACTCGCAGGATCGACAACGACACGGAACGGCCGCAGATCCACTTTGTGCTGCTCGGCGTAGGCCGCGATCTCGCCGACCTGCCCGGCATTCTTCCCATTCAGCCCACGCATCGACGCATAGACGGTATGCCCGACGGCAGCGAGCGCATTGGCCATCAAGCGGCCGAAGCCGCTCGATGCACCCGTGATGAGAATAACTTTCTTCATGACATTCTCTCCTCAGATTACGCCGCCATTGACGCGCACGATCTGACCATTGATCCAGCCGCCATCGGCGCCGACGAGGAGCGACACAACACTCGCAATGTCATTCACCTCGCCGAGGCGACCGAGCGGGATCATCTGCCTGGCGCGATTGATCGTGGCTTCGTCCTTGCCCTCGAGGAAAAGCGAGGTTGCGACAGGGCCTGGAGCGACCGTGTTGACGGTGATCCGCCGCGGTCCAAGCTCCTTTGCAAGAATATGCGTGAGAGCTTCCACCCCCGCCTTCGTCGCGGCATAAACACCATAGGTGGGCGGATAGAGACCGACGACACTCGACGAAAAGCTCACGATTCTGCCGCCGTCGCGCAGTCGCCTGGCGGCCTCGCGCAAGCCGTTGAAGGTGCCCTTGAGATTGATGGCGATCATCTGATCGAAAGTCGCGTCGTCGGTCTCGGCAACTGGCAGCAGCTTCATGATGCCGGCGTTGTTCACCAGCACGTCGACGCCGCCATAGGTCGCTTCGGCGGAATCAAACATCCGCTTCACCGCCAGTGGGTCGCTGACATCGGCCTGCGCCGAGATCGCCTTCCCGCCTGCTTTTTCAATTTCGTCGACCAGTTTGGCGGCCGCGTTGGTACTGCCGGCGTAGTTCACGATCACTGTAAAGCCGTCCGCAGCGAGGCGACGGGCAATGGCGGCGCCGATGCCGCGAGACGCGCCAGTGACGATCGCGACCTTGGTTTGTAAGTTGCTCATGGTTATTTCCCCGCCTGCATCTTGGCGATCGTGAGGGTTTCGTCAGCACGGCCCCAGCCGCCGTCGGCCACTTCATCGACGAGAACCATGGTGTAAGGGCGAACACCGTCGCCGAAATACTCGACGAACATCGCCGTCGTCCTGTGGATGATCTCTTCCTTCTGCGCCGCGTTCAGCGTGCCTTGGGGGAACTTGTAATTTGCGAATGGCATGATTGCTTCCTTTCAGATTGATGAGTTGGCTGTGGATCGAGACGCGAGTTGTCAGAGCTCGCGACCGATGCGTCGATCGATGGAGTAAGCGCCGCCCCCGTGGATGGAAATCAGCAAGGCGTTGCACGCCAACATCAGCGGGTACTCGATGCCTCGGTCGATCCACGGATACGTCGGGCCGAGGGCCAGGCTGATAAAAACCATCTGCACGGCGAGCATCGGCGCGAAGAGTCGCGTGCCCAGACCCAGCGCCACCGCGAGGCCGCCGAACGTCTCGAGCAGGGCGACGAACATCGCGAGTTGCGGCGCGAACGGGAGCTCGAGGACGTTTGCGATCAGGTTGATGGACCCGGCCATCGGATCGGCCATCGAGCCATGTGGCATCCCTAGGAGCTTGGGGATGCCGTGGGTAACAATCGTCAGTCCGAAGGCGACGCGAACGAGAGCGTAAGCGAGCGGCTTTGTGTGCCTGTAGAACGGCGCGAGTGCGGGAATCAGAAGGCGTGGGGCATCGCTTGCTGCTTCGTTCGACATTTGGAGCTCCTTCCGTCGCCAGTGCATGGGGAGGAAGGTAACCGTTTAGAATTTCGGCGGTAGCCAGCCCGTTTCAACATCACAATTTCAAAAAACATAACAATCTGTTATTCACGCTCATGGATCGCATCGACGTCATGCGTTTGTTCGTTCGCATCGTGGACCGCGGCAGCTTCGCGCAGGCCGCGCGAGATCTGCACGTGCCGCGCCCCACCGCCACTCATGCGATACACCGCCTCGAGGCGGAGCTTGGCGTCCGGCTGCTCGAGCGTACGACGCGGCATGTCAGACCCACGCTTGATGGTGCGCGCTACCATGAGCGCTGCGTCCAGCTCCTCGCGGACCTGGATGAGGTGGAGAGCGTATTCAGGAACGCCGAGCCCAGCGGCCCGCTGCGTGTGGATATGCAGGGCACGCTCGCACGGTTCTTCGTGCTGCCGGCGCTGCCCGAGTTCCTGGCGCGCTACCCCGGCATCTCGCTCAGCCTGAGTGAAGGCGATCGCATGGTCGATCTCATTACGGAGGGAGTCGATTGCGTGCTGCGTGCCGGGGATCTCTCTAACTCGTCTCTGATTGCGCGACGGATCGCGGCGTTCGAGCAGGTGACGCTCGCGAGTCCGGCTTATCTCGAACGTCATGGGGTGCCGTTGACGCCTGAGGCGCTCGAGGGTCATCGGATGGTTGCTTATACCGCCTCGGCGACGGGGCAGCCGTACCCGATGGAGTTCGAGAAGGACGGTCGAGTGTGGGAAATTCCGCTGCCGTACGGCGTTGTTGTGCGGGGTGCAGAGATTTACACGGCATCGGGCGTGGCGGGGTTAGGACTGATTCAGGTTCCCCGGTACCGGGTCGAACATCAGATCGCGGCGGGGTTATTAGTTGTCGTGATGGAGACTTTTCCGCCGCCACCGATGCCCGTTTCTGTGTTGTATCCCCACAGTCGTCAGCTGTCGTCGCGTGTCAGGGTGTTTATCGATTGGCTTGCGGAGCTGTTTCGCGCGCAGGGGGGAAAAATCACTGCCTCTCAATAAAGTCATTCCAGATTTGATCGACCTGACTTTTGACAGACCCTGTGATCATCTTTGATTCGTTAGCTCATACGCGAGCGCGATACGCCGGGCAACTTCCGGCAAGGGCGCATTAACGCCAAGTGACTTTGGCGAAAGCGTTTGGTCCGCGGTCAGCGCTTCGAGGAAGAGGCCCAGATCTGCAACAATCCGTTCTGGCGACGGGATACGGACTTCAGGCGAAAGCAGTTGCGACAGCCGAATGACGTCATTCGCATGCTTGCGAATATTCTTTGAGTCGACTGCTTCGCCTCCCACCTTACGCTTGCTGAGGTCGAGCCAGGCGCGGGCCTTGAGCGGGATCAGCCGATCCTCGCCTATCCATGACAACCCGGAGAGTTTGCGCCGGCCATCGAGGATGAACTGATGGTAAATGTCATCGAGCAGAATGGCTGACAAGCTGGCAACCGTGTCGTCCAAAGGTATTGGAGTGAGCTGACTCATTTCGCCCAAATGAATTCCGTCCGGCGAGCGGCAAAACAGTTCCAGCATGAACGGATAAACAGCATCCACCGGCTTGTGGAAGCGATAGAGCATTGGCTTTCCGGTATCGCTCGCTTCCTTGATCGAGTACCCGCCCTGTTCGATAAATCGCCAGAAGGCACTACCGAAGGCGGGCTCGAGCACTTCAATGTGCAGAACAATGTCCAGATCTTTCGTGGCTCTGAACTCGAGGCCCGCTTGCTCCATAGCGAGGGTCGCAGCGGTACCACCAATCAGGATGAACTGGTCGGCGTAGCTGTCGAAGTGCCTTCGAAAGATATCGAGTCCTCTCACCATGGGAAGTGCTCCTTCAACTCCTCCAGTGCAAGTTGGATCCGGTCGTCTGTGCTTCCCTCAAGACTGAGACTCAATGAAAGCGGGTCGACGATCTTCCTGTCTCGAGTCTTGGAGCCGGCTGCGAACAGGGGTGTGTAGGACCACACTTGCAACTCGCAACCGTCAGTCACCGGCTCGGAAACTTCGGTCAGATTTTTGAACTCAGGCGTTTTGAGCTGGCCGGCGCCGACCGCGTAAATGGGTATCGTTGGGTCAGCAAGCTGACCATAGTGCGCAAGTGCACTCTCCCCCGCCAGAGGCAGGTGTTGTCGCTCAAGTGCACGTACGGATCGGGTCCAAAATTGCCGCTTGACCGGCGTCCTAAGCAGCGGCCTGATCAATTCCCATGTTTCGGCCGGGGGCCGCTCCATGAGGAGCCAGCGCACTCGACCCCGCTGATCGAGCTTCGCGATATCGGCATCGATAAGCTCATTGACGACCCTCGAGACCGTCATCACTGTGTAGCCCAGATCACGCGCCATCTCAGCGGGTTGCCACTCGGTCTGAGTGGACTTCGACAGTAAAGCCCGCAGCATCATGGCTTGCGTGGCGGGACTGAGACTTTCCGTCGGCTCCTTGCGAGCTTGCCGGAAGTACTCCCGCAGATCGATTCCCAGATCCGGCAGGTAGAGTTGATTGCCAGGTACGATGAACGGGATTTTGTGCTCGATGAGTCGCTTGCGCTCATAGGACGCCAGGGCGCCTGTTACGTACGCGACTGGAAGATCCGTGGCGGCTTTGAGCTTTTCCAAGCGCGCCCGTAGCACGCTCAGCGCGGGAGCATTCTTTCGACGATTTAACGCTAGCAGGATCGCGCGATCCGCCGCTTTCAGCTCGTGCAGCTCGAAGTCATCTTGCAGGTGATAAGGCAATCTAGCCGTACCAGGCCATGGGCGGGCGGTGGGTCGGATGCCCAAGGTCTCATGCAGATAGTGAGTAACGTCATCCCGCAAGCCCACGGCGCAAATCCTGAATAACCAATATTTTGCACGATAACATCGCCTAGGTTATCGTGCAATTTTCATGTTATCTAATACGGTTCCGCTTCCGACCGCGTTCGCAAGCGTCACCGCCGACCGGCCGGGCGTCAGTCGCGCGATACGGACTGCCCCGCGAAAAGCGAGGCGTACGCGGCGAGCCTGCGGGATACGAACTCCGTGAAGAGCCGCACGCGCTTCGTCTTGCGTGTCTCCCCCTGGGTGAGAAGCCAGAGCGTTCCGTACATGTGCAGGTCAGTGCCCGGCACCCTCGCCAGTAGAGGATCGGCATCTCCGACGAAACACGGCAGTGTCGTGATTCCAAGCCCTTGCCGTACAGCAACGATCTGCGCCTCGCCGTCCGTGGCCCTGAATGGAACCCCCGTGGTGCGAACTTCGCCCTCACTCGCCCAACCCGGAATTCCATGCATGCTGATGACGATCCACCGCATGGGATCACGCACACCCGAACGCCATGCGGCCAGTCGATCGGAGGACATGTAGACGCCGCCAAAAACCTCAGGCCCCTTCAGACCGTGAAGATTGAGCGGCAGGGTTTTGCGGTCGTAGACGACGCGGATCGCCACGTCGGCCTCTCGATTAGTCAGATTTGCCAGCTCGCCGGAAGACAGAATTTCCATCTCGATGTCCGGATGCAGACGCGCGAAATCAGTAAAGTCCGGCATGAGCAGGTGTGTCGCGAGCGTCGGAGCCAACGTCACCCGCAGAAGTCCACGCACACTCTGGTCGCGCCCGAAGACGCGCGTCTCCAGCTGATGCGACGACGCTTCCATCTGGTCCGCGAACTCGAGGATCTCCTCGCCCGCATCCGTCAGGCGGTATCCCGAGGGCAGCTTTTCGAACACGTGCACCGCGAGGCGTTCCTCGAGCTGGGCGATGCGTCGCAGTACGGTTGAGTGGTTCACACCGAGACGCTCGGCCGCGGCACGCACCGAACCTCCGCGCGCGACGGCAAGAAAATAGCGAACGTCATCCCAGTCGATCATGGTGCAATCCGGCACCACACGGTGCGGCTTCCAAAGCCCATCTCTAACGCCTCGCACAGCAGTACATGCTTTCACCATAGCTTATAACGACCGGTGTGGCCCAACTCCGAACGGCGAACACCTGTCGCTCGCGGCTGTCGCCCAGCCATCCCACCGGATCGATTTTGCACCACCGCTCTGCGTGCTTACGGACTTAACGCCTGACCCCGGCGGACCTATGTTGAGTGTCTCGGGGGCGTCCCCCCACCAACAAACACTGAGTCTGGAAGGAAAAATTATGGGAAAACTCGAGGGTAAGGTTGCCGTCATCACGGGTGGATCGAGCGGCATGGCGCTCGCGAGCGCCCGGCGATTCGTTGAAGAAGGCGCCTATGTTTTCATCACAGGCCGGAGGCAGGAAGCGCTCGATGAGGCCGTCAAGCTGATTGGCCGGAACGTGACCGGCGTGCGCGGCGACGCGGCCAATCTCGACGACCTCGACCGCCTGTTCGATACGGTCAAACGGGTCAAGGGCAACATCGACATCCTGTTCGCGAGTGCTGGCACGGGTGAAGCCGTCGCACTCAGCGAGGTCACCGAGGAGCACTTCGATACCGCGTTCAACCTGAACGCGCGCGGCACGCTGTTTACGGTTCAGAAGGCGTTGCCGCTGTTCAACGATGGCGGATCGATCTTCATGACCGGGTCGATTGCGTCGATCAAAGGTTTTCCGGGCTTCAGCGTGTATGCGGCGAGCAAGGCGACGTTGCTCGCGTTCGCACGCGGGTGGCTCAACGAACTAAAGGGCAGAAATATCCGGGTGAATGTGCTGAGCCCGGGGCAGATCGCCACACCCATTCAGGAGCAACTCTTCGACGAGGAGACGAAGCGGTATTTCGAATCTCTGGTCCCGCGAGGAAAGATGGGCGGCCCTGAGGAAGTGGCGACGGTCGCGCTGTTTCTGGCCTCAAACGATTCGAGCTTCGTGAATGGGGTGGAGTTGTATGTCGACGGCGGCACCTCGGCCATCTGAAATCGCACCAACATCAGGCGGAGAAATATTATGAGCTATGCAATTGTCGGATTCGGTGCGGTAGGCCAGGCCCTCGCCCGCGCGTTCGCCCGTAAAAACATCAAGGTGGCCGTCGCGAGCCGCCGGCCGCCCGAGGCGTTGGCGCCGCAGGCTCGGGCGATTGGTCCCACGGTCCTCGCCAAGTCGCTGCGGGATGCACTCGAGGCCGAGATAATCATCTTGGCGATCCCGTTCGGGGAGCATCGCGAGGTGGCGAAGGCCCTGCCGAGCTGGGAAGGCAAGACCGTTATCGACGCAACAAACACGTTTGGAGTTAGCCCTGAAGAGCTGGACGGCCTCCCGTCCTCCGCCTTCCTCGCGAAGGCGTTCACCGGCGCGAGGCTCGTGAAAGGCTTCAATCACCTGATTGCGGCCACGCTCGCTACGGATCCGATCGTCCAGGGCGGGCACCGGGTCGTCTTTCTCTCGAGCGACGACGAGGACGCGATCGCTCCCGTGGCGGTCCTGGCCAAACAACTCGGGTTCGCACCCGTCAAGCTGGGAAAACTCAACGAGGGTGGCGCGCTGGTGCACGCACGCGGCCGCACCTGGGGTCAGCTCATCTTTCAGGATTTCTTCAAGAAGGAGCAGTAGTCGAACCGGTCGCGCGCTCACTTCTTCGGGCAGCGCGCGATCGAATTTGCAGGCCCCTAATTCACTCCCACTCGATCGTGGCGGGCGGCTTGCCTGAAATATCGTAAACAACACGGGAGATGCCATCGATCTCGTTCACGATGCGTCGGGAGACGTGATCGAGAAAGTCATACGGCAAACGCGCCCAGTGCGCGGTCATGAAGTCGATGGTCTCTACCGCGCGCAGCGCCACGACGTAGTCATAACGCCGCCCGTCACCCATCACACCAACAGACCTGACAGGCAGAAACACCGCAAAGGCCTGACTGGTCTTGTCATAGAGCTCATGTTTGCGCAGCTCGTCGATATAGATCGCGTCCGCCTTGCGCAGCAGATCGGCAAACTCTTTCTTTACCTCGCCAAGAATGCGCACACCCAGGCCCGGGCCCGGGAACGGATGCCGATACACCATCTCAGGCGGCAAACCCAACTCCACACCCACGCGCCGCACTTCATCCTTGAACAGCTCACGGAGCGGCTCGACGAGCTTCAGATGCATGCGCTCCGGCAAGCCACCGACGTTGTGATGAGACTTGATGACATGCGCCTTGCCCGTGCGCGCGCCGGCAGACTCGATGACATCCGGATAGATCGTGCCTTGCGCGAGAAACTGCACGTCATGAATCTTCTTCGACTCTTCCTCGAACACCTCGACGAAGACCCGACCAATGATCTTTCGCTTGGCCTCGGGATCAGCAACCCCCGCCAGCTCCCGCAGGAAACGCTCTTCCGCATTCACGCGAATGACGCGCACCCCCAGGTGATCCGCGAACGTACGCATCACTTCATCGCCTTCATTCAGGCGCAGCAACCCCGTGTCGACAAACACGCATGTCAGCTGATCACCAATCGCGCGATGGAGTAGCGCCGCGACGACAGAGGAATCCACGCCGCCTGACAGACCTAACAACACGTGAGCAGCGCCAACCTGCAGGCGAACGCGCTCGACGGCATCTTCGATGATATTGCCAGTGCTCCACAGCGCATCGGCGCCGCAGATCTCGCGCACGAAGCGCTCGAGCAATCGCGCACCCTGTCGGGTATGCGTTACCTCTGGATGAAACTGAACGCCATAGAACCGGCGCGACTCATCGCTCATCCCGGCGAACGGTGCGTTATGAGTGATCGCTGTCGCAGTGAAGCCGGATGGCAAGGCTTCAACGCGATCACCATGGCTCATCCAAACATCGAGTACCGCCCGGCCCTGGCTGTCGCGACGATCCTCGAGATCATCGAGCAGGCGGCACGGGCCGGTCGCAACGACTTCCGCGTAACCAAACTCTCGAGTGCTGGAGGATGCAACGCGGCCGCCCAGTTGCTGCGCCATCGTCTGCATGCCGTAGCAGATGCCTAACACCGGCACGCCAAGCTCGAAGACAACTTGCGGCGAACGGGGCGCAGACTCACCGCCAGTGACGGATTCCGGTCCACCGGAAAGAATCACGCCGCGCGGGTTGAATGCGCGAACTTCGTCGTCGGTGATATCCCAGGGAAGAATCTCGCAATACACCCCGAGCTCGCGTACACGTCGCGCGATGAGCTGCGTGTACTGCGCACCGAAGTCGAGTATCAGGATTCTGTGGGCGTGAATGTCCGCAGGGGGCTGGGGAGAAAGATTCGGTCGTGCAGCGCTGGCCATGGAGCTCTACGAGACGCGGTAATTCGGCGCCTCTTTGGTGATAGTGACGTCGTGCACATGACTTTCGCGCACGCCGGCGTTGGTGATGCGGACGAAGCGCGGACGGGTGCGCATGTCGTTGATGCTGCTGCTACCTGTGTAGCCCATCGCCGCACGCAAGCCACCCGCGAGCTGGTGGACGATCGTGATCATGCTGCCCTTGTAAGGCACACGACCCTCGACACCCTCCGGCACGAGCTTCTCGAGCTCCGACGCCGCGTCCTGGAAATAACGATCCGCGGAACCGTGCCGCTCGGCCATTGCGCCCAGCGAGCCCATGCCGCGATAAGATTTGTAAGAAGCACCCTGATACAGCTCGACATCGCCGGGCGACTCTTCTGTGCCGGCGAACAGTCCACCGATCATCACCGCATGCGCGCCGGCCGCAATCGCCTTCGCGATGTCGCCGGAATAACGGATACCGCCATCCGAGATGACGGGGACGTCTGAATCTCGCAAAGCCTCAGCAATGTTAGCCACTGCGGAGATCTGCGGAACACCAACACCCGCGACGATGCGCGTGGTGCAGATGGAGCCGGGACCGATGCCTACCTTCACGCCATCGGCGCCGGCGTCGATGAGCGCGCGAGCGGCTTCAACCGTAGCAATGTTGCCGCCAACAACCTGCTGGTCCGGCCAGCGAGCTTTGATGCGAGCGACCGTATCGAGCACGCCCTTCGAATGACCATGCGCGGTGTCGACAACAACAACATCGACACCTGCATCACGTAGCGCAGCGACTCGCTCGAGCGTATCCGCGGTGGTACCGACAGCTGCGCCAACACGCAGACGGCCCCGCTCGTCCTTACAAGCGCGTGGAAACTCGGTGGCCTTCTGGAAATCCTTCACGGTAATCATGCCCGCGAGTTCCTGATCTGCGTTCACCACCAGCACCTTCTCGATGCGGTGTTTGTGCAGCAGACCGAGCACCTCTTCCTTCGGCGCATTCTCACGAACGGTGACGAGCCGCTCCTTCGGCGTCATGACGGACGACACGGGCGCGTCGAGCTTCTCTTCGAAGCGCAGATCGCGGTGCGTGACGATGCCGACGACTTTCCTGCCGACGACGACCGGCACACCGGAGATGCCGCGCGAGCGCGTGAGCTCGAGCACATCGCGAATGGTCATGTCGGGCGAGACGGTGATCGGATCCTTGATCACGCCGCTTTCGAATTTCTTCACGCGACCGACTTCGCGCGCCTGCGCATCGATCGACATGTTCTTGTGGATGACGCCCATGCCGCCTTCCTGCGCCAGGGTGATCGCGAGGCGAGCCTCGGTGACCGTATCCATGGCGGCGGACAGCAGGGGCAGGTTGAGCCGGATTCGGCGCGTAACCTGGGTACTGAGGTCTACCTCGCGCGGCAGGATTTCCGAGTACGCCGGAACGAGAAGAACGTCATCGAAGGTGAGCGCTTCTTCGAGAATTCGCATGGACTGCCAGAGGCCCGCCGTAAGGGGTGGGGGCCGGAAAAGTGTGGCGCGGGATTGTACGCATCGGAGGATCAGCGGTAAACCTCATGGTATGGTCCGGGCCCATGCCGATCAGCCTTCCGCCGGGTCCAAACCCCGACCGCAACGTCTATACCGTGTCGCGGCTGAACCGCGAAGTCCGCCTCCTGCTCGAGCACGGCCTGCCGCTCGTGTGGGTCGAAGGCGAGCTGTCGAACTTCGCCCAGCCGTCGTCCGGACACTGGTATTTCTCGCTAAAAGACCGGGATGCGCAGATCCGCTGCGCGATGTTCCGCCAGCGGAATTCGACCCTTCGCTTCACGCCCAAGGCGGGGCAGCACGTCATCGTGCGCGGGCGGGTCAGCCTTTATGAGCCGCGCGGCGACTACCAGATGCTCGTCGAGCACATGGAAGAAGCCGGCGTCGGCGCGCTCATGCGGGAATTCGAACGGCTGAAGGCGAAACTCGCCGCCGAGGGACTCTTTGCTCCCGAGACCAAGCGCGCGCTCCCGCGAATTCCCCGCCGCATTGGCATCGTGACGTCGCCCACGGGCGCGGCGGTACGCGACATCCTCCACATCCTGGCGCGGCGGTTCCCGCCAGCGGCGGTGCTCATCTATCCGACCGCGGTTCAGGGCGCTGCGGCGATCCCAACGATCGTGGAAGCGATTGAGCTCGCGTCGGCGCGCGCGGAGTGCGATGTGCTCATCGTCGCTCGCGGCGGTGGGTCGATTGAGGATTTATGGGCGTTCAACGACGAGCGCGTCGCGCGGGCGATTCGGGCGTCGAAGATTCCAGTGGTGTCCGGTATCGGGCACGAGATCGACTTTACGATCGCGGACTTTGTCGCTGACGCGCGCGCTCCCACGCCGTCGGGCGCAGCAGAGCTGGTGGTGCCGGACAGGCAAGCTTGGCTGCTGGCGTTGAAGCGTCGCGAGGAAGGGCTCGGCAGTTGCATGCGTCGCGGCTTGCGCGACGCTACGACGCGGCTTGATAGCTTGCGACTGCGGTTGAAGCTTGCGCATCCAGGCGCACGACTTTCGCAGCAGGCACAACGGCTGGATGATCTTGAGCAGCGGCTCACGCACGCGCTGCGTGCGAGCCTGCAGGATGATCGTCGGCGTCTGAGTGATGCCATCGCGCGACTTCTGCGCTGCTCGCCTGCTCATAGGGTGCATGAGCAGAGCAAGCGTCTCGGCGAGGTGTTTGCGCGGCTCATCCGACATTCGCCGGATCGGCTGGTGCGTGATTATCAGGTGCGGCACGGGGCGTTACAGAGTCGACTGCAACACGCGGCGCGGGAGTCGCTCGCACGCGCGGGGCATCGACTGGATATGGCTCAGCGCACTTTGAATACCGTGAGTCCGCTGGCAACACTTGCGCGCGGATTTTCCATCGTAACTCGCGTGTCGGATGGAGCGCTGGTTACGGATAACTCGTCGCTCTCGGTCGGCGACGAGATCGAGGCGCGCCTCGCGCAGGGGCGGCTGCGCGCCAAGGTAACTGACAAACCCTGATTGGGCGACGCGTCCCGACGCGCGATTGCGGGTTGGACCGCGAAATATTCGAGGAGCTTTGATCGCATGATGTCGAGCTGGAAACAAACGGCGCTGGCCGTGTTGTTATCACTGCCGATTACAACAGCGTACTCGGCAATGCCGGCGCTGCCGAAGACCAGCCTCGTGCCGGGTGGCGTGCTGACCATTCCCATCGAAGGCTCCGCGGACAGGATTCCCGTCGTGACCCTGGATGGCGATCGGGCGATGGTGTTGCGTGTCGAGGATAAATGGCTGGCGGTGGTCGGCATTCCTCTGTCGAAGCCGCCGGGCAAGGCTGAGGTTTCGATCCTCAACGGGCCGGGCCCTTCGACACCGTATACCTTCGAAATCAAAGACAAGAAATACTCGACTCAGTATCTGAAGGTGGCGCCCGGCAAGGTCGATCTTTCCAAGCCCGACATGGATCGCCAGGCGGCCGAGCGAATGCGCATTCAGAAAGCGCTGGCGACGTTCTCGAATGATCCCCCGCAGACTCTCGCGTTGATGCAGCCGGTGGCCGGCCCGCGCTCCAGCTCCTATGGCCTGCGTCGATTCTTCAACAATCAGCCGCGCAATCCGCACACGGGCATGGATATCGCCGCGCCGACCGGCACGCCGATCAAGGCTCCAGCCGACGGCGTTGTGGTCGAAACGGGGGACTTCTTCTTCAACGGCAACACAGTGTTGTTAGATCACGGCCAGGGACTCGTGACGATGTACTGTCACATGAGCGCGATCAGTGTGAAGCCCGGCGATGTGGTGAAGACAGGCGAGGTCATCGGCAAGGTTGGCGCAACAGGCCGCGTGACGGGCCCCCATCTGCATTGGGGCGTTACGCTGAACCGCACTTCCGTCGACCCCGCGCTTTTCCTGCCACCTGACGCGCCAGCGCAGAAGTAGATCTCACAGCGCGGCACGTTCACCACAACTATCAATTCACTTCCGGACGTCACCGTACAACGTAGATCAGAGACGAGCGACGCCAGCGATCGCCGCGCTTAGAAAACTCCGGCATCAGCGCGACCGCGACGCCTTTTTCTTCCGCGTGGGGATCGCTTTAACCCGATTTATCGCCGTGCCGCGCGCCGCCGGCCCCGCATCTCGCACACTCATTGCGCCCGCACCGGCACCAAAGCCGCCCACGCCCGAGGGCAAGGCCGCTGAAAAACCTAGTTCATAACGCACGAGGCCTTCAGCCACCAGCGTTGTCACCAACGTATTCACGCTGACGCCCTGCTGGTTCGAAGCCTCCACCAATCGCTCATGAACGTACCGCGGCAGCCTCTGCACGAAGCGGGTTGCCTGCGCGTCGCCATAACTTCCGGGTGCAGGCATGGCCTTGGCTTCCGCGAGACGAGTATCCCGCCACGCCTCGAACGCCCCTTCGCCGTTCTTCAGAACTTCTTCAATTGTTTCTCCATCTGACAGACAGCCAGGCAGATCTGGAAACGAAATGGAATAGCCGCCACCCTCCGCCGCAGCGAGAGGTTCGACCCTGAAGGCGTATTCATCGAACAAATATTGTGTGCTCATGTGAGTTTATGCATCGGCGCGTGAGTGGGCTGTTAGCAGCAAGACCTCATCTATCAACTCGACGAACCTGCCGACATAAATCGGCTTGATCGGCCGATGCGCCGGGACAGTCAGGATCACATCGATCGACGCGTGGGAAAACGTAACGTGACTGCCCGATGGCCGTCGCACAGACAGACCCCATCGCCGGGCGACCGCTTCCCGGTCTTCGATACGCCAGTCCCCACGGGGATTGGCGCGCATCCGTTCCACGCGTTTTTCTGCTTTAGCCATCTTGGCATGATATCACCCGTGATGTCACGGTCCGGGTGCGGCAGATGGCAATCGAGGCGTTTCTGCGCAAACGCGCCAGAAACGAGCGGGCTCAGAGATCCAGCGTCAGCGCTTTATCCTGACGTGTGAACCAGCCGATGCGGTCCGTCGGATCAAATACTCCGCAGCTCGTCATATTGCCGCCGTAGATATGCACCGACCCCGCCGGCGCCATCGTCGGATTGCGGATGAGGTGATACTCATAAGGCGGAATCAAACACCCCGCACTGCCCGTCCCCGCCCGCAGAAAACCGCGGCGCTCGAAACGAAACCGCGCATCACGCTGCTCCAGCAACTCATACTGCTGAACTTCGATGCTGCCCTTCCAGACACCCTCGACACACCACATGCCCGAGTGATCGTGCAACGACGTCCCCTGCCCCGGCCCCCAGGCCATCGCCACGATGGAAAAGCCCCGCTCGTCGTCACGATGAAGCAGACGACGCGCATACCGATCCACATGACAGGCAAACACGTCCGCAGGCAACTCCGCATCACCCTTCAGAATGAGCTCACACAAACCCACACGCAGATGATTGACGATGCTCTCGTCGTCGCCCAGCTTCAGCGACTCGTGAACCAGCGCAACCAGAGCTGCCGTGCCGTTCATGAGGAACTCAACGCCGCGTCGCCTGTTTGCGCCGTTCCTTCGGAGGCGGGCGCCGCTTGCGCACCGGCTTGTTCTCTTTCTTCTTTTCCGTATACGGATTGGTGTCCGTGCGGTACTCCATCACCACAGGCGTCGCAAACAACTCGAACGCCTTGCGAAAAACATTAGAGAGATACCGCGAGTACGTGTCCGGCACAGAATCTGTCTGGTTGCCGTGAATGATGATCCGTGGCGGATTTTTCCCACCCTGATGCGCATAACGCAGCTTGATCCGCCGCCCGCGAACCATCGGGGGCTGATGCGCCTGCAGCGCCGCCTCTAGTGTCCGCGTCAGTTGCGGAGTCGGCATCTGCCGCATGGCCGACTCAAACGCGAGGATCGTCGACTGCACCAGCTCACCCACACCCGTCCCATGACGCGCGGAGATGAAATGCATCGGCGCGAACGGCACGAAATCCAGCCGCAGCGCCAGCTGATTGCGGATCTGATCCCGCTGCTCAGGATCGATGCCATCCCACTTGTTCACAGCAATGATCAACGCGCGACCACGCTCGAGCGCCAGACCGAGAATGCTCGCGTCCTGATCCGCGATGCCTTCATGCGCATCGAGCACCATGACGACGACGTGCGCCTCATCAATCGCCTGCAGAGTTTTCACGACGCTTGCGCGTTCGATCGCGTCATCCACTTTCGAGCGGCGGCGAACACCGGCTGTGTCGATCAGCAGAAAGTCGCGCTCGTCGCGCTTGAATGGCACGAAGATACGGTCACGCGTGGTGCCCGGCTTGTCGCTCGCAATCACGCGATCTTCACCCAGCAGCCGATTGATCAACGTGGACTTTCCCACGTTCGGCCGACCAATGACCGCGATGCGGATCGTGTCGGGCTTCTCATCTTCCGGCGGCGCGGGCTTGAAGCCCTCGAGCACGCCTTCCATCAACTCGCGCACGCCATGCTTGTGGCTGGACGAGATGATGTACGGCTCGCCAATGCCGAGCGCGTGAAAGTCGGACGCGACCATGTCCGGATCCATGCCTTCCGCCTTGTTCACAGCGAAATACACAGGCTTGCCGGATTTGCGCAGCTCGCGCGCGACGAAGGAATCCTGCGGCGTCAGGCCGCCGCGCGCATCCACCATGAATACGAGGCGATCGGCTTCCTGAACCGCACGCTCCGTCTGGATGCGCATCTGCGCTTCGATGCCGGTGGGGTTCTCAACGAGCCCGCCCGTATCGACAACAACATAAGGAACAGGCCCGAGGCGACCGAAACCATACTGACGATCGCGCGTCACACCCGGAACGTCCGCGACGATAGCGTCGCGCGTGCCGGTCAGAGCATTGAACAGCGTCGACTTACCGACATTAGGCCGGCCTACTAATGCAACAACGGGCAGCACATCACTGACCCGGCGGAGGCTGATCGCCGGTCCGCGGTGATTCTGCAGGCAGCGGTGTTGCTGCTTCCTCGGCAGGAACTGGCGACGACTCAACGGGCGGCGCAGCCGCTGGTTCAACAGCAGGCACAGGCGCTACCGGTTCCGCGGCTTTCTTCTCGAGAGAAGCGCGACGCGTGTTGGGCTCCGCGCGGAACGCGGAGATGCGTCCCTCATCGTTGATCACCAACAGCATGTCGTCTGCGACAACCGGCGGATTGCTGATGCGCGAACCGCCAGCCGAGGTGCGCGCGGCAAGCTCGCCCGTCGCCTTATCCAGCCAGTGGACGTATCCCTGAAAGTCTGCAACGGCGATGGCATTCTCGAGCGCCACAGGCGCCGACAACCCACGATGCAACAACGCGTTCTGCCGCCACACTTCGGCGCCGGTGCGACGCCTCATGGAAACAACCTCGCCACTCGCGGTGGAGAGATACAACGACTCATCGTCGATGCCGAGACCGCGATAGCTCGACGCCTCGTGCGACCACCAGATCTGCCCCGTCTCGCGACCTAACATCGCAACACGGCCCTGAAAACCGACGGCGTAAACATCGTCGCCGGCGACCTTCACGGCGGAGTCGATATCGACCAGCCGCTCGAGCTCGGTGCGACCGCGTGACGGAGCAACCGTGGCCTCCCAGATCATCGCGCCGTCGTTCTCACCGACCGCCAGCACCTTGCCGTTATCAAAACCAACAATCGCCGCATCACCGGCAATCACCGGACGCGACGTTCCACGCAACGACAGACGCGGCACGGGTTGATCGACAACCCACAGCTCACGACCGGTGTCGTGCGAAAGCCCACGCAGCCGACCGTCCACCGAACGAACGATGACCGCGCGCGGTGAAACCGCGGGCGCGGACAACACCTCGCCATGCACCTTCACTCGCCAGCGAATGGCGCCGTCTGCGGTGTTGAGCGCAATGACATCGCCTTCACTTGAACCGACAACCACCAGGTCGCCACCGGCGCCGGTGCCGCCAGAAAGCGGCACACGTGTCTTCGTGCGCCAGATGGACTTGCCCGTTCCAAGCTCGAACGCCGCCACTTCGCCACCGTGACCGGCTGCATAAACACGGCCGCTGTCGACCGAGAGTCCCAACCCCAACCGCAGCGGCTCGTCATCACCGCCGACGCTTCCGTCCCACACACGAGTGATATTCAGCGTTGACTGAAACTCGGTGAGCTCGGCCGGCTTGTCGATGTCCTTATCTTTCGAGCAGGCGGCCACCGCCAACAGCGCGACGGGCAGCACCCATCGCAGGAGAGCCGAATGACGGGAGGGGCTATATCGCATGTTCAGTTCACCGCCGTGGCAGGCGGCTTGGCCGCCGGGTCTGTGGTATCTGCAACCAGGTCGCCGATCTTCAGCTCCAGCGTGCTGCCATCGACGACAGCGCTCGCTGCGCCGGTCTGCTGCGCGGACCGGTATTCCTTCAACGCGGCTGCCACGTCGCCTTTGGCAACGTAAGCATCACCACGCACTTCCTGATAGCGAGGCTCGAACGCGCCGGCCTTCGCACCGTTCAGCGTAGCGATGGCGTCGTCAGGTTTATTCTGGGCGAGCAGCACGCGGGCAAGACGCAGACGCGCAACCAGCGCGAGCTCCTTGTCTTTCGTGTTCTCCATCACCGTGCGGAGCGCGGTGGACGCTTTATCCAGCTCATTGCTCTGGACGTACAACGCACCCGACAGCAAACGCCCCTGATCGGCGTAAGGCGACTTCGGATGCGCGCTGCTCAACTGCTCGATGAGCGCGAGCGACTTCGTGCGATCGCCCCGGGCGACGTGATCGACGATCTCGCGAAACTGCGCGCTCGCATCGAGGGCCTGCGCATTCTTGTGATCCTTCCACCAGCCCATGCCAAACACCGCAGCGACGCCGACAGACAGCCCCACGACGATGACGATGCCATTGGAGCGGACCCACGCCTTGACGCGCTCCCACTGTTCTTGTTCAGACAGAAAATCGTCCACAAACCCCTCCTCAAACCGCCGCGCCGTTGGGCTGCAGCTCAACCAACAGGGACTCGACCCGCGTAGCCAGCTCCGTCACGGCGCACTCGGTCTGACCCGAGTCCTGCCGCAAAGGTTTCAAAGAGACCACGCCACGAGCCAGTTCATCGTCACCAAAGATCAACGCCAGCACCGCGCCGCTGCGATCCGCGCGGCGAAACTGTGCTTTGAAATTACCGCCGCCTACACCTACGTCGAAACGCCGGTGCGTCAGCGTGTCCCGCAGATGCTCGGCGATCATCAGCGCGCCCGAGGCGGCCGTGGAGCCACTCACCACGATATACACATCGGGCTTTAGCGTCTGCGGCGCCACCTGAGCCTGAGAGAGCAGCTCCACGACGCGTTCGATGCCCATGGCAAAACCCACTGCGGGAGTCGCCTCGCCGCCGAGCTGCGAGATCAGGCCGTCGTAACGGCCGCCGGAGCATACGGCGTCTTGCGAGCCGAGCGCGTCCGTAATCCACTCGAAGACGGTGCGCGAGTAGTAATCCAGCCCGCGGACGAGCCGCGGGTTGATTTCATAGGGAATTCCGATGCCGTCGAGCGTGGCGCACAACACGTTGAAGTGATCGCGCGACTCAGGGTCGAGGTGCTCGGTCAGCAGCGGAGCGCCGGCAACGATAGCCTTCATCTCCGGGTTCTTGCTGTCGAGAATTCGCAGTGGATTGCCATCGAGACGCCGACGGCTGTCGGCATCGAGGCGGTCTTCGTGCGAGCGGAAATACGACACGAGCAGCTCGCGGTAGGCACGCCGCGATTCCGGCGTGCCGAGAGAATTCAGCTGCAACTTCACGCGGGAAATACCCAGCGTTCGCCACAGACGCGCGGTCAGGGCGATGAGCTCGGCGTCGACATCAGGACCGGCAAAGCCGATGGCCTCAACGTCGATCTGATGGAACTGCCGATAGCGACCTTTTTGCGGACGTTCGTGGCGAAACATCGGGCCGGTCAACCACAGCTTGTGCCGCGCACCGCGCAGCAGGCCGTTGGAGATCATGGAGCGGACGATGCCCGCGGTGGCCTCGGGACGCAGCGTCAGACTGTCGCCGCCCTGATCGGTGAAGGTGTACATCTCCTTCTCGACCACGTCGGTGAATTCGCCGATGGCACGCTTGAAGAGGTCCGTGTGCTCGACGAGCGGCAGGCGGATTTCTTCGTAGCCATAGGCCGCGAACACCTGGCGCGCGGTGGTTTCGAGGTGTTGCCACAACCCGATTTGAGTGGGCAATACATCGTTCATGCCCCGAACGGGCTGGATATGGTCCGCCAACGAATCAACCTCCGTTTGTGAGCGGCTCTGTCCGTGCAACCGGCGGCGGTCGCACGAGCTGGCCGTTGCCCGAAATACCGAACAGCGCTGTGTCTTTGCGCCGCAGGTTAACGGGTATGGACTCGGCGCGGCCATCGATCTCCACGGAGACGCCGGCGGCGTTACCCAGCACGACGCGCAGCGGGCTTTCTCCCGTCATCGTCCGAACGGTGTTGGCGGTGCCCATGCCGAAGAAAAGTCTTTTGCCCGAGGCGTCGTACACCTCGACCCAGCTGTCGGCGGAAAAGCGCAGCGTGAGTTTTTTGTTTGGACCGGCGGCGACCGGCGCGCCGCTTCCTGCGTTGGCTGACACCGCAGCGCCGGATGCCAAGTATTGCGAGGCTGACGCGGTGGGGCGTGATGCGCCGGCCGCGCCGCCGGGCGATGTGGCGCCACTGCGCGCCCCCGCGCCTGCCTCGCGACCCGCCGCACCGTCGCGCGAACCTGTCGTTCGTGCGCCATCGTCCGCGCCATCGCTATCGGTGGGAGCAGCGTCGAACGCTCCGAAGCGCTCGCGCTCCCCAGCGCCATCCCGATACCCATCACCTGCCGAGCCATCCCCGCCCGCGCCACGATCCTTCGGCGACCGCGCGGTGCGCGACTGCAAATCCGTCTCCACGCCGACGTTCCGCAAAACAACCCACACCGCACTCGCAAGCGCGATGCCAATCAATCCAACCAGGGTGGGCACAATGAGCTTGCGCGGATTGTTGGTTCGCTCAGCACGCGCGATGCGCGTCAGATCTGGCAAGCCGCCCTGCGTCCCCGATGACGCCACATACAGCGCCTGCAGCTCCGCCGATGACTCCCGGACCAGCTCCGCATATCTTTTGATGTGCCCGCGAACGTACACGGACGCACCAAGCAGATCGAAGCGATCCGCTTCGAGCCACTCGAGAATCTTGGGATCGACGTGCAGCTTCTCCGCTGCCTGCAGCAAGGTCAGTCCGAGCGCCTCGCGCCCTGCTCGCAGCCGTGCGCCGATCCGGCTGCCGCTGCCCGCTTCCGTTGCCATGACACTCTCAGCCAGGGTTGTTGCGATTGAGATCGGACAGCGCGCGGACCTGCTGGGAATCGGGAAAATCCACCCGCAGCCGGCGCGCATAGCGCTCCTGCGCGAGCCGGTCCCCCTGGGCGTGCGCCACGCGCACTCCTAACAACAACAGGTCAGGCGTCGCGTCGAACGAAGACAGGTATCCATCGATCTGCGTTCGCGCCTCCGGAAAACGGCCCTTCTCGAAATCGAGCTGACCGATCTGATAAGCCGCTTCCGCAAAGTTGGGCCGGATGTCGAGCGCGCGACGGAAATTGGCAAGCGCCTCGTCATCGCGCTTCGCCGCCCGCTGACAAACACCCGCGTTGGTGTAAGCCACTTCCGGCGTGCGATACATGCGGTTGCTGGCCGCCTCGAGGAAGCGACGAACGCCTTCCTCCGTGCGTCCCTGCTTGCAGAGATACACAGCATAGTTATTGATGAAATCAGGATTCTCAGGAGCGAGGCGCGCGGCCGTGCGATAGAACTCGTCCGCCTTCGCGGGCTCGTTGAGCCGCTCGTGCAACAGGCCGAGCGCGCTATGCACCGCTGCGCTGTTAGGCTGCTGTTCCAACGCGCGATCCAGCTTTTCCTTGGCAACCGACAGATTGCCTCTCTCCATGTAAGCAAAGCCGAGCTGCACGTTGTAAGCCGCAGCGTCTTCTTTCTTGGTGGGGCGCCCGGTGCTGACGCAACCGGAAGCCACGGCCATCGCGCATGCCGCGGCAACCAGCAAACCCGCACGTAAACCGATACTCATGAGTGCACCACCGCCACACCGAACGTTTTATCGCCGAGTCTCGCGGTCGTCCGATCGATCACGCGGCCAGCCAGCTGTCCGCACGCTGCGTCGATGTCGTCGCCGCGCGTGCGGCGAGTCGTGGCAAGCACGCCTCGCTGAATCAGCTCATCACGAAAACGCTGGATGACCGGTGCAGGCGAGCGCCGATACTGCGTCCCCGGAAACGGATTGAACGGAATCAGATTGAGTTTGGCCGGATGGCCTTTCAACAGATGCACGAGCTGACGCGCGTGCGCCAGCGAATCATTGATGCCGTCGAGCATGACGTATTCGAACGTGATGCTGCGGCCGTTGGCTTCGTCGATGTAATGCCAGCAGGCTTCCAGCAACTCAGCAATGTTGTGGCGACGATTGATCGGCACCAGCTCATTACGCAGCTCGTCGTTCGGCGCATGCAGTGACACTGCCAGCGCCACGTTCACTTCCTCGGCGAGCTTATAAATCTGCGGGACCAGCCCCGACGTCGACAGCGTGACGCGCCGACGCGAGAGGTCGAAACCCAGATCATCCATGAAGATGCGCAACGCGGGCACGACGTTGCGGAAGTTGGCGAGCGGCTCGCCCATGCCCATCAACACGACGTTGGTGACGATGCGCTCGCCATTCGCGCCGTACCCCATCTTCGCCAGCTCATGATTCGCGAGCCACACCTGGCCCACGATCTCCGCCGTGCTGAGATTGCGATTGAAGCCCTGCTGGGCCGTGGAGCAGAACGAGCAGTCGAGCGCGCAGCCCACCTGCGACGAAATGCACAGCGTGCCGCGATCGGGCTCGGGGATGAACACCATCTCGTAGGCCTGCGCCGTATCCGCCTTCAACACCCACTTGCAGGTGCCGTCGGTGGAAAGATGGGTCGTGACGATTTCCGGCAGGCGGACCTCCGCGCGCTCAGCGAGCTGCGCGCGGAAATCTTTCGCCAGATCCGTCATGTGCTCGAAGCGGCCCTCACCACGCTTGTAAACCCAGCTCCACAGCTGGCGCGCGCGAAAGGGCTTGCCTCCCAGCTCCGCCACGTACGCTTCCAGCGCCGGCCGCGTGAGGCCCAGCAGATTGGTGCGCGCCACGGGCGAGATCGAAACCGCGGGCGTTTCGATCTCGAGATCCGTGATGGAGGCGGACTGGGTCATGACGGCAACGCGGCTCAGCCGCGCGGATGCAGCTCCGTCGTGCTGAAGAAGTACGCGATTTCGCGGGCTGCGGACGTCGGAGAATCCGAGCCGTGGACCGTGTTCGCCTCGATGCTCTGGGCCAGATCCGCACGGATCGTGCCGGGAGCGGCCTTCTTCGGATCGGTGGCGCCCATGATCTCGCGGTTCTGCGCGATGGCGTTCTCCCCCTCGAGCACCTGCACGACGACGGGGCCGGAGGTCATGTACTTGACGAGGTCCTTGAAGAACCCGCGCTCGCGGTGCTCCGCGTAGAAGCCTTCCGCTTCGAGCTGCGACAGATGGCGCATGCGCGAGGCAATGATCTTGAGGCCCGCCTTCTCGAAGCGGGTATAGACCTCGCCAACGAGATTGCGGGAAACGCCGTCAGGCTTGACGATGGACAGGGTGCGCTCGAGCGCCATTCTAAGAATCCTCCGGAATTCAGGAGGCTACGAAGCACCGGTGCGGCAGATTGCCTCACCGCGGCCGCAGCCTGGGATGAAAGGGCCGGCAGTCTACCCTGCTGCCCGCATCCGCGGCAATTTGGCCGTGAACCGGAAGTGCCCGATCCGTAAGGCTTTTTGCGCTAGACCGAGAAACTCTCCCCGCAGCCGCATTCCCCTTTGACGTTAGGGTTACGGAAACGAAAGGCTTCATTCAGGCCCTGCTTCACGAAATCGACCTCGGTACCGTCAATCAGCGGCAGGCTGGCGGGGTCGACGAACAGCTTCACGCCGCGATGCTCGAACACGAGATCGTCGTTCTTCGGCTCATCGGCGTAGTTGATGACGTAGGCAAAGCCCGAACAGCCCGTCTTGCGGACTCCAAGGCGCAAACCCACGCCCTGGCCGCGAGCGGCGAGGAAGGTCTTGACCCTGAGGGCGGCGGATTCTGTCAGTGAAATGCTCATCGGACTCGAGCGTGCTCCGGGGGTGATGTTAAACCCAAGTGTGACCACTGCTGAAGACACACGCGCAGTGCATCTTCGACTACCAGCAAACGGCCCAGTTTCTCGACCGGAACGGCCAGGCGCCGCGCCCAGGAGGCGGGGCCGTCAGGCACGAGGGCATCCCTTGCGCGCCCTGGCAACACACCGGTCAACCATTCGACCGTCTTCAGAGTATGGGGACAACCATACGCCTTAAAACGTGCGGCAATCACATTGCTTCGATTCACGAGCAGATGAAAGCGCACGATCACCTCGCCGTCGGCACTTTCAGCCTCACCGGCGACTTCGAACTGTGCCGCTTCCATCGTTGCGGGATCGAAGAATTGGCCTTGCGCGGCGCTTCTCGGCGACAGCTCACGCAACCGTCGCACTTCGCGGACGACGGCGTTTACCGCAGCGTCGATATCCCGCTCGCGCGTGAAGCGGCCCATGCTGAATCGCAGGGAGCTCTGGGCTAATTGCGTATCGCGGCCGAGCGCCCGCAACACGTAAGACGGATCACCCGACGCCGAGTTGCATGCCGATCCCGTCGACACAGCAATTTCATGCAGGCTCGTGACCAGGCTTTCGCCCTCCACGCCTTCGAACGAGACATTGAGGATGGCTGGCACGCGCGGCGCGGCCGCGGCATTCAGATGAATATCAGGAAGTTGCGTCGCGAGCCCGGACCACAGCCTGTCGCGCAGCACCGTGAGACGCGCCTGTTCGAACTCCACCTGCTGACCAGCGAGCTCGCACGCCACGCCGAGGCCGGCGATCTGATGCGTGGGCAAGGTGCCAGGACGCAAACCCCTCTCCTGCCCGCCTCCAAATATCAGCGGCTTCAGCAGCGGCCGCGCGGACCGGCGCACATACAACACGCCGATTCCTTTAGGACCATAAATCTTGTGCGCGGTGAAAGAGAGGAAATCGACGTCGAGCTCATGCACATCCAGCGGTAACCGCCCCGCGGCCTGCACAGCGTCCGTATGAAAGGCGATGCCCCGTGCGCGGCACAGCGCGCTGATGGCGCGTACGTCCTGAATGACGCCAACCTCATTGTTGACGTACATCACGGAAACCAACACCGTGTCCTTGCGTAGCGCAGCCTCGACCGATTCCGGCGAGATGACTCCCGAGCGGTCGGGCGTCAGCCGCGTGACAGTGAAGCCTTCCTTCTCCAGCGTTTTGCAAGGATCGAGCACGGCTTTGTGCTCGATGCGCGTCGTCACGATATGACGTCCGCGATCTGCATTCGCGCGCACCACTCCGAGAATCGCGAGGTTGTTAGATTCAGTCGCCCCAGAGGTGAAGAAGATGTCCTCCGGCGCGGCGTTGATGAACGCAGCCACCTGCGCGCGCGCTTTTTCCACGCGCTTCTGGGCTCGCATGCCAAACGCGTGCGTCAGCGAAGATGCGTTGCCGAAATCTCCATCAGCGCCGAGGCATTCGCTCATCGCCTGAATGACGAGCGGGTCCGCTGGCGTTGTCGCCGCGTAGTCGAGATATACCACCGCGTTTTCGACCGACTCGCTCATTGCGAGTTAGTGACGTTGGTCCTGGGCGGCTTCGGCGCGCCTGCAGGCCGCCTGCGCTGCTGAACCGCAGTGAGAATACCGCGCAGGATGTTGACCTCGTTGTGGTCCAGCTCCGCACGCTGCAGAAAGCGGCGGATGCGCGCCATCAGGTGCGTGCCACTCTGCGTGCGATCGCGGAAGTCGATTTGGACCAGCACTTCGGAAAGATGCTGATACAGGCGATCCATGTCTTCGGGCCGTGCAAGCGGCGCGTCCCGCAAAGACACGTCTGCCTGCACGTCGTGCGCGCGGAGAATCTCGTAGCAGACGATCTGCACGGCCATCGCAAGATTCAAAGACAGATACGCCGGATTGCCCGGGATGCGGATCAACGCATGCGCAAGCTCCAGCTCTTCGTTCGTGAGGCCGGTGCGCTCCGCGCCGAACAGCACCGCTGACGGCGCGTGATGTGCCTCGCTTACGATTCTCACGGCGGCATCCCGCACGTCCAATATGCGGAAGTATTGATCGCGGTCACGCGAGGTGGTCGCCGCCACGAAACCGCAGCCTTCGATCGCCTCCAGCACGGAACCCACGACCCGAGCACTGGCAAGCACGTCGTCCGCGCCAGACGCGCGGGCGGTCGCCTCTTCATGCGGGAAAAACCTCGGGCGAACGAGCACCAGCTCATGCAGCCCCATGTTCTTCATCGCGCGCGCCACAGCCCCGATATTGCCGGGGTGGGACGGCTCGACGAGAACGATCCGAATGCGTGTGGAAAACATGCCCTACAATAACCCGCATCGCTCGAACCCGGCACCCCGACCCCATCCATGCACGCGCTCCTCAATATCGCTGTCCGCGCCGCCCGTCGCGCGGGCGAAATCATCGTACGTAGTCTCAACCGCCTCGAAGATCTGCAGGTCACGTCCAAGGGCCGCAACGACTTCGTCACCGAGGTCGATCAGGCCGCGGAGCGCGACATCATCGCGACCATCCGCAAGCCTTATCCGAACCACGCCATCCTCGCGGAGGAAAGCGGCAAGACCGGTGACGACGAAGTCCTGTGGATCATCGATCCGCTCGACGGCACCACCAACTTCATCCATGGCTTTCCGGTTTTCGCGGTGTCCATCGCGTGCCAGATTCGCGGTCGTCTCGAGCATGGTGTCGTCTACGACCCCATGCGTCAGGAATTGTTCACGACCTCACGCGGCGCCGGTGCCCATCTCGACAACCGCCGCATACGCGTAAGCAAACAAAGGCAACTTGAAGGTGCATTGATCGCCACGGGTTTCCCTTATAGAAGCAACGCTCGTTACATGGATGCCTACCTCGCCATGTTGAAAACGGTGATGGAGCAATCCGCCGGTGTTCGCCGTCCTGGCGCCGCTGCGTTGGACTTAGCTTATGTCGCAGCAGGACGCGTCGACGGCTTCTGGGAAATGAGCCTTTCTCCGTGGGATACGGCTGCGGGAACACTCTTGATTCAGGAAGCGGGCGGCCACATCGGCACGCTCACCGGTGGAGAATTTCGTCAGGGCGGCAACGTCATCGCGGGGAGTCCAAAGGTATACGCGGCGCTCGTCGAAGCACTCGCGCCACATGTCCCCGAAGAGCTGCGCGAAAATTGACGTGAATTCGCCGCCCCGCCCCAATTGGGGGCGACGGCTCGCTTTCCAGAAACCCCCTGTGTAGAGTCCCGCCAAATTCAAATTGGGGGGTCTTATGCTGCGGCAATTGTTAGCTACGAAGTCCATCGCTGAGATCCAGAAACACGAGGGCACGAATCAGCTCAACAGAGCGCTCGGTCCCACGGCTCTCGTGTTGTTGGGCATCGGTGGCATCATCGGTACCGGCATTTTCGTTCTAACAGGAACGGCCGCGGCGAATCACGCAGGTCCCGCGCTTGCGATCTCCTTCATCATCGCCGGCATCGGCTGCGCGCTCGCGGGCCTCTGTTATGCCGAGTTCGCGTCGATGATTCCCGTCTCCGGCAGCGCGTACGCGTACTCATATGCCACGCTCGGTGAAGGGGTTGCCTGGTTCATCGGCTGGAACCTGATTCTCGAATACCTCTTTGCGGTCGCTACGGTGTCCGTCGGGTGGTCAGGTTATGTCACGAGCCTGCTGGGGCAGTTTGGCCTGCATCTACCGGCGGCCATAGCCAGCGCGCCATTCGACCGCGGTGCGGGACATTTCGAAATCATCGCGACCGGCGCGATCATCAATCTGCCGGCGGTGCTCATCATCGCGGCGATCACCATCATTTGTCTCATCGGCATCCGGCAGTCTTCCGCCTTCAACGCGGTGACCGTCGCAATCAAAGTCACTGTCGTCGTGCTGTTCATTCTGCTGGGTGTGAGCTTTATCGACACCGCTAACTGGGTGCCCTTTGTGCCACCCGCCACTGGCGTTCCCGGCCAGTTCGGCTGGGGCGGCGTCATGACTGCCGCGGGCGTCATCTTTTTTGCTTACATCGGGTTCGACGCGATCTCCACCACCGCGCAGGAAGCCAAGAATCCGCAGCGGGATATGCCCATCGGCATCATGGTCAGCCTCGGCGTTTGCACAATCCTGTATGTCGCCACAGCGCTGGTGCTCACGGGCATGGTGCCGTATCCGAAACTGGATGTGCCCGCGCCGGTCGCGCTGGCGTTGGACAGCTACGAACAGCTTCGCTGGCTCGGCCTGCCGGTGAAGATCGGCGCAATCGCGGGTATGACCTCGGTCATGCTCGTCATGCTGCTGGCCCAGGCGCGCATCTTCTTCGCGATGTCGAAAGACGGGTTGCTGCCGAAGGCGTTCGGTCGCGTGCATCCGAAGTTTCGCACGCCTTCGACGGGCACCATTTTCACGGGCGTCGTAGCGGGAATCATCGGCGGACTGCTGCCAGTGCGGATTCTCGGCGAGCTCGTGTCTATTGGCACCTTGATGGCGTTCGTGACGGTGTGCATCGGTACGCTCGTACTGCGCATTACGAAGCCTGAGCTGCCACGGCCCTTCCGTACGCCTGCTCCGTGGCTGACGTGCCTGGGTGGCGCGCTGATCTGCGGCGCGATGATGGTCGCCCTGCCCAAAGACACATGGCTGCGTCTCGCCGCGTGGACGCTGGTCGGCCTGCTCGTCTATGTGTTCTATGGGTATCGCAACAGCCGCCTGCGTGCTGACAACGCGGCTGCGACGACTGTCTGATCTGAAGGTGTTGGTGCGAGGCGCGCTGCAGCGCGCCTCGCGATTCTAAGAAAGCCCGTCCTGCGCAAACAGGACGGGCTTTTTATTGGTGGGGCAAGCGACGAGCTCGTGAGCAACCAGCACCAGCGCCCACAGAGCAGCACTGCTCGCCGCGGCGAACCAGCCTGCCGTCAGGCGTCCTTCTGATGCCGGTGCTTGTCCATCAACGCCCGCAAGCGAAGGTTGACGATCTCGACGCCGACCGAGAAGGCCATCGCGAAGTACAGGTAGCCCTTCGGAATCTCGAAGTGGAAGCTCTCGGCGACCAGCGCCATGCCCACGAGAATGAGGAAGGCCAGCGCTAGGATCTTCACCGTGGGGTGCCGGTCGACGAACGCACTGATCGTTCCCGACACCAGCATCATCACGACGATCGCCACAACGATCGCCGCCACCATCACCGGCAGATCTTTGGAGAGGCCCACCGCGGTGAGCACGGAATCCAGAGAAAACACGATGTCGATGATGCCGATCTGGATCACCGTCGCCACGAAGCTCGAGAACACGCGGACGTTGCGTGAATCCTCGACGCCTTCCAGCGTGTGATGGATTTCCAGCACGCTCTTCGCAAGCAGGAACAGACCGCCCAGGAACAGAATGATGTCGCGCCCCGATACGCCCTGCGAAGCGATGTGGAACCACGGCTCCGTCAGGCTCGCGAGCCACACCAGCGAAAACAGCAGCAGCACGCGCGTAATCATCGCGAATGCCAGGCCGGAGATGCGCGCCTTGTCCCGCTGCTCCGGCGGCAACCGGCTGACGAGAATCGAGATGAAGATGATGTTATCGATGCCGAGAACGATCTCGAGCGCCGTCAACGTCAGGAACGCGGCCCAGGCCTGGGGATCAGAAAGCAGTTCGAGCACGCTGAATCGACTCCGTTATCGCTGATCGCCGACGGCGCGCCTAGGGCGTGCCGTCTGCCGCTTCCGCCTTCACGGGCGGGAAAATATGTTCGGCCTTCAGTCCGCAATCGAGCGCAACAGAGCTCGAAATGTAAATCGACGAGTACGTGCCCGCGATAATGCCGATGAGCAACGCCTCGGAGAAGCCCTGCAGCACCGGACCACCCCAGATCAGCAACGCCACGATCACGATGGAGGTGACCACTTTCGTCATGATCGTTCGCGACAGGGTCTGGTTGATGGACTGGTCGAGTACAACGGCTGACTCCGCGCGCCGGTTCACTTCGAAGCGCTCACGAATCCGGTCGAACACCACGACCGTATCGTTCAGTGAATAGCCAACGACCGCGAGAATGGCCGCCACCACCGCCAGGTCGAACGGCGTCTGCGTGATCGAGAAAATGCCGAGCACGAGAATAGGATCGTGCATGACCGCGAGGATGGCACCCAGCGACAGGCGCCACGTATGAAACCGTAACGCGATGTAGAGAAAGATCAGCAGCAGCGTGAAGCTGAGCGCCCAGATGGCGCTCTGCTGCAGCTCGCTGCCGACCTGCGGGCCGACGACTTCGAGCTGCTTCAGCTGCACGCCCGGATCGACCACCTTCAACACGGTCTCCAGTTTCTGGCGCGTTTCAGCCGGCGTCTGGTTTGCAACGGGCGGCATGCGAATCGCCACGTCACGCGAGGAGCCGAAGTTCTGCACCTGCGGATCGTGAAAGCCGGCGGCCTCCAGGCGATCGCGGATGAGATCCGTATCCGCGGACTTCGTGAGCTGTGCCGCAGCGCTGACGCCACCCGTGAAGTCGATGGCGAGATTCAGGCCGCGGGTCGCGAACGACGCGAAGCTGATCAGCATCAGAACAATGGACAGCCCGTACCACACCTTGCGTGTGGCCATGAACGGGAAGTTTGTCGGCTTATGGAAAAATTCCATCGAGATGCCCTCAGATCGGCAGTCGCGTGAGATGGCGACGGCCGCCAAACATCAGCGTGATGAGCGCCCGGCTGCCCATCAGCGACGTAAACATGGAAGTGGCAATGCCTAGCGTCAGCACTACGGCGAACCCGCGGATGGCGCCTGTACCAAACAGCCACAACACGACGCCCGCGATGAACGTTGTCACGTTGGAATCCGCGATGGCGGAGAACGCCTTGTCGAAGCCCAGACGGATCGCCACTTGAGGTGAGACGCCTCGACGCAGCTCCTCACGGATACGCTCATAAATAAGAACGTTCGCGTCGACCGCCATGCCGACGGTAAGAATGATGCCCGCGATACCTGGCAACGACAGCGCAGCGCCTAACAAAGACAGCAGCGCCGTCAGCAACACCACGTTCGCCAGCAGCACGATGTCCGCCACGAGGCCGAAGACCTTGTAATAGACCGCCATGAAGATGAACACGCCGAGCATGCCGAGGATCAGCGCCTTCACGCCCTGCTGGATGTTCTCGCGGCCGAGGCTCGGGCCGACGGCCCGCTCTTCGATCGCTTCGATGGGCACGGCGAGCGAGCCAGCGCGCAACAACAGCGCCAGTTCGCGCGCTTCGCCCGAGCTGAGACCCGTGATCTGGAAGTTGTTGCTGAAGATGCCGCGGATGGTCGCGAGGCTGATCACTTCTTCTTCGGTGACCGGACGCGTGATCTCCTTGCCGTCGACGATGATCTTCTCGTTGCTCTTCTCGATGAACACGACGGCCATGCGCTTGTTGACGTTGGCGCGCGTGGTTCGCAGCATCTGTTCGCCTGCAGGCGCGTTCAGTTTCACGGACACGGCCGGACCATCTTGCGAAGCGGCGGATGTTGCATCCGTCAGCTGGTCGCCCGTGGCAATGAGCTCGCGCTTGAGCAACACCGGCGGACCGCCACGCACCTTCGTATAGAGCTTCGAGCCCAGCGGCGCACGACCACGCTGCACGGCTTCGGCAGCACTGTTGGTCATATCCTCGAGCCGGAACTCGAGTGTCGCCACCTTGCCGAGAATGTCCTTCACTTCCGCGGAGTTCTGCACGCCGGGAAGCTGGACGTTGATGCGATCGAGACCCTGCCGCTGCACGATCGGCTCAGACACACCGAGTTCGTTCACGCGATTGCGCAACGTCGTGAGATTCTTCTGAATCGCGTTATCCTGCCGCTCGCGGATGTGAGCCGGGGTCAACACGATATCGAGCGCCGGATTGCCGCCCACTGTGGCGGCCGTCATGTTGGCGCCCGCGGTGGCGGCGGTCAGACTCTGGAAGACCGGTGCAAGCGCTTTACGCGCGGCGTCGAGATCGGCGCCCGGCTTGAAGACGACACGCAAACCGTTCTGACGCTCGCTGTCGCGCGCGATGAGCGAGATACCTGAGAATTCGATCTTGTTGGTCGTGAGCGTACGGCGCACGTCCTGCTCGTAACTCTCGAGAATCTGCGCGACGGCCGCGTTCACATCCACCTGATACAACAGATAGAGGCCGCCACGAAGGTCGAGACCGAGTGGCATTGGCCGTAGTCCCAGCTTTCGCAGCCACTCGGGCGCGCGCGGCGCGAAGGACAGCGCGGTGGCGTACTCGTCTCTGTAATGCTCGTTGACGACGTCGCGCCCTTCGAGCTGCTCGCTCACGCTCGGGAAGCGGACCATGAGCCGTCCGGTATCCAGATAAGAGCGCGTGAACTCGACCCCGCGCTCTTTCAGGAACGCTTCGACGGAAGTCTGCGCCTCCGGGGTGACGTTGGTCCGGTCTTTGCGGGCCAACTGCAACGCGGGGTCCTCACCGAAGAGGTTCGGCAGCGCGAACAGCAGTGCGAGGACCAGAACGATGCTTACGAGCCAATACTTCCAGCGAGCGTACTCGAGCATGTTCAGGCGCTTTTCAAGGTGCCTTTGGGCATGAGCTGCGTGATCTGGTACTTCTGCACCTTGATCTGCACGCCCGGAGCGATCTCGATGGTCACGAAGACGTCGCCCGTCTCCACCACCTTGCCGAGAATGCCGCCGCCGGTGACGACTTCATCGCCGGCCGAAATCTTCGACAACATGGCCTGATGTTCTTTCGCCTTCTTCTGCTGCGGACGGATCAGCAGGAAATAGAAGATGACGATGAAGACGACCATCATTGCGAGCGGCGCGAGTTGGCCGCCCGCGGAGCCGCCGGCCGTCTGGGCCATGGCGTCGGAAATAAAACCGTTCATGGGGCTCACCTGGTTGGAGGAATTACGCTCCCCAACCGACCTCTTGCAAGGCCGGCCGGGGCCGAAGGGCGCGCATTATGCCACAGCACCCGCCGCATCCTGCCTCCGGGTGACATAGGTCCGGGCGAATGCTTCGAGTTGCCCCGCGGCGATGGCCGCCCTGATCTGCCGCATCAGATCGAGATAGAAGTGCAGGTTGTGGAGCGTGTTGAGTCGCGAGCCAAGAATCTCATTGCAGCGGTCGAGATGGCGTAGATACGAGCGGGAGTAGTTCCTGCAGGTGTAACAGGTGCACTCGGGGTCGATGGGACCCAGGTCGGTCTGATGCGCGCTGTTGCGGATGTTGATTGCGCCCGTGGCCGTGAACAGATGGCCGTTTCGCGCGTGCCGCGTTGGAATGACACAGTCGAACATGTCGATGCCGCGCAGTACGGCCGCGATGATGTCCTCCGGTTTACCCACGCCCATGAGGTAACGCGGCTTGTCTTTCGGCATGTGGGGGACGGTCGCCTCGAGCACCCGCAGGCGGTCTTCTTCCGGTTCACCGACGGCAAGGCCGCCCACTGCGAGGCCGGGGAAATCCAGCTTCATCAAAGCCTCCAGGGATGCGAGGCGCAGGGATTCATACATGCCGCCCTGGACGATGCCAAAGAGTCCGCCCGGCGGCGGCTCGCGATAGTAATGAGCATGGCTGCGCGCCGCCCAGCGCATGGAGCGCTCCATCGACTCGCGGGCCTGCGCTTCGGTCGCCGGGTGCGGCGTGCAATCGTCCAGTGCCATGGCGATGTCGGAGCGCAGCGCGAGCTGCATATCCATGGAATCTTCGGGATCGAGGCGCACCTCGCTGCCGTCGATGGGCGAGCGGAACACGACGCCCTGCTCCGAAATCTTGCAGAGGCTTTTGAGGCTGAAGACCTGGAAACCGCCTGAATCCGTGAGGATGGGTTTCGACCAGTGCATGAAGCCGTGCAATCCGCCGTGCAGCTTCATGATTTCCGGGCCGGGGCGCAGCAGCAGATGAAACGTGTTGCCCAGAATGATGTGCGCGCCGAGACTTGCAAGCTCTTCAGGCGTCATGGCTTTCACGGTGCCGTACGTGCCCACGGGCATGAACGCGGGTGTTTCGATGACGCCATGCGCCGCGGTGAGGCGGCCCAGGCGCGCGGCGCCGTCCGTTGCTAACAATTGGAATACAGGATTCATTGCGAGTGTGTTGGTGTGACGAGCATGGCGTCGCCGTAGCTGAAGAATCGATAGCGCTGTTGAATGGCATGCTCATACGCGGCGAGCGTGTGCTCGCGGCCGGCGAATGCGCACACGAGCATGAGCAATGTGGATTCGGGCAAGTGGAAGTTGGTCAGCATCATGTCGACGACGTTGAAACGGAAACCGGGGCGGATGAAGAGACGCGTGTCGCCGCTGTAAGGTGTTATGACGGTGTCCCTCATCGCAGCAGGTACTGCTGGCAATGAAGGTAGGTCGCTGAATGCGCGTTGCTGGGTCTCCGCTGGCATCGGCGGGGATGATGATGACTCGCTTGCGGATGAGTTGCGCTGGCCGTCTAGGGTGCGGGCTGCCTGCGCAGCCGCTGTTTCCAGCGCGCGGACGACTGTTGTGCCCACCGCTATGATGCGTCCGCCGGCTGCGCGGGTGCGCGTTATGGCGTCACATGTTGCCGCCTTCACTGTGACGCGCTCTGCGTGCATCACGTGCGATTCCAGATCATCCACGCGGATGGGCTGGAACGTTCCGGCGCCAACATGCAACGTGACAAACGCGAATTTCACGCCGCGCGATTCGATGTCTTCCACCAGCTTTGGATCGAAATGCAGGCTCGCGGTCGGCGCGGCAACGGCGCCTGCGTCCCGCGCGAAAATACTCTGGTAGCGATCGCGATCGCTGTCGTCCGCCGCGCGATGAATATAAGGTGGCAGCGGCACTTCACCCCAGCTCTCGAAAAAACTCAGGGCGGGCTGCGGCGTGGCGACGCGCCACAACTCTTCCTCGCGCGCTACCACGCGCACGATGCCGCCGGGCGTGTGAACTTCCATCCCTTCGCGGATGGGCTTGCTCGCGCGCATCTGAACCAGTGCGTGCCCGTCATCGACGACGCGCTCGAGAAAGAGCTCGACGCGTCCTCCTGAAGCTTTGGACCCCAACACACGCGCCGCAATGACACGTGTGTCGTTGAATACGAGGAGGTCGCCGTCCCGCAGATATAGCGGCAGCTCGCGTATGGTGCGATCCGCGAGGGTGCCGGTATCGCCGTCGAGCACGAGCAGCCGACTCGCCGAGCGCTCGGCGAGCGGAGTCTGGGCGATCAGTTCTTCAGGGAGGGAATAAGCGAAGTCACGGCGCTGCACGCGCGCATGGTAGTGGGTCCGGCGCCCGCCTGCATGCGCCCGACGTCTTCGCTCCCGCCGGCGCGCGGCGCGCCCGAGATGACATTGGCCGAACCCGCCTGCACGCGCCGACATCTTCGTTACCTGCCGGCGCCCAGCGCGGCCGGGATGACATTCGACCGCGGCCGCCTTATGCGCCCGATGTCTTCGCTACCGCCGGCGTGCGGCGCGGCCGGAATGACTTTGGCCGCGCTCGCCTTATACGCCCGACGTCTTTGCTACCTGCCGGCGCGCGGCGCCCTAGATGACATTGGCCGCGGCCGCCTTATGCGCCCGATGTCTTCGCTACCCGCCGGCGCGCAGCGGCCGGGATGACATTCGACCGCGGCCACCTTTATGCGCCCGATGTCTTCGCTACCTGCCGGCGCGCGGCGCGGCCGGGATGACTTTAGCCGCGTGCCGGCGGGCGGCGGACGTGTCTTGCTACCCCATCGGCATGGCGAAGCCGCGCGCGGCGACCATCGGCCGGACGGTCACTTCGATCTCCATCGGTTTGCGCTGCCGGATCACCCGCAGGTGAATCTTCTCCCCCGGCACATACGACGCCAGAATGCGATTCGCATGCGAACCCGTCGTCGGCTCCCGCCCGTCGATCGACAGAATCACGTCGCCATCCCGGATTTCCGCACCGCTTTCGGCGGGAGTCGGCGCCCGGGTGACCAGCACGCCCTTGTCCGTGCCGAAATAAGTGCCGAGCTGCGGAGTCAGCGTCACAAACTCGATGCCGGCCAGCTCGCTGGTCGGCTGCGCCTCCATGAACGCGCTGATCCCACCGGGCTCCCTTGCCAAAGCAATACTCGGTATGCCCATCACCCCTCTTCCCGCCGCGGCAAGGCGGGTCGGGAACCGTTCCAGCTCCACAGTCCGTCCAAACGCGGGGACTTCCACCACCTGCGGCTTTCCCTTCCTCAGCACGCTCAATTTGAGCGCCCCATCCGCAGGCTGCGGCGCCGGAGCCAGGCCGAACGCGATCAGCGCGCTCTGCATGCTCTTCACTTCGGCACCATTCACCGAGACGATCACATCACCGGCAAGCAGGCCTGCCGCTTCCGCAGCCGTGCCCGGCAACACCGACTGCACACGCACCCGGTTATCGTCGCCTTCCAGCTGAGCGCCGAACGGCGTAAACGCGCTATCGGTCACTGTCGTCAACATCGTGGCGCCGCGTACGCGCTGCTCCTCGGCACTGACGACCATGGGAGCTAACAACATCACCGCCAAAGGCATGAGCGAGTTTGAGGGACTCATAGTTCGATTCTTCCTTGCGAACTGGGGAAGGTAATGCGCGCCCGGCAACGGGCGTCCTCAGAGATCGGCCGGCGTAGCGTACGCGCGCACTCCTCAGGGGGAAGGTCCCGGGCCCGCGCGGAATTTTGCAGCGTGGGGGTTGGGGTCGCGCCCTTGCCCCTCTATACTCCGCGTCCCCAGCAGTGGGGGTTGATTCGATTCCTGCCCGAGTGGCGGAATTGGTAGACGCAGTGGACTCAGACAAAATTTGAGCCCTCCGGGGGAAACCTCGCAGGTGAAGCCCGTCAAATTCGGCGAAGGCCCTGGACGCAAGTCCGAGCTAATACCGAGCCAAGCCCTGATCCGACCAAGGTTCCGGGAAGGTGTAGAGAGCAGACGGCGGGCACCTTCAGCCGCAAGGCTATGGTGAAGGCGTGCTCCAGACCACGAACGTCGTTTCGTAAGGAAGCGGCGGCGGCAAAAGCCGAAGTGGGAAGAAAATCCACCGCCGTTAAAAGCGTGTCGGTTCGAGTCCGACCTCGGGCACCAATCCGCAAAGCCGTCCCTGGGCCATCAGGGGCGGCTTTTTTTGCATCTGCTACCTGAACATATACACGTAGCCCACGAACACGGACGACTGCGTCGACCCGTCCACGATCGGGCTGTCTTCGATCACGCTGTCGAGTGTTTCCACGCGCAGGTCGAGGAACAGCGATTGTCTGGCCTGGATGCTGTAGGTCGTTCGCAGGCCTGCCTCGAAGTTGACGGCGGCGTCACCACGATAAGCGGCGCGCGTCGGCGACGCTTCGGCGGTGCTGACGCCGTAGTAGTAGTCGACGTAATCCTCGCTCAGCCAGTTGGCGGAAAGGCGTGGCGTGAGCTCGAACTTCCCGAATTCGAACCCTCGTTGCAGCCCCAGCGATGCGCGCTGACCGCCGCTGTTGTCCTCCGCATCGTTGAGCCATTCAGCGGAGACATTGACGATAGCGTTGCGCCACGTCGCCGCGGCGCCATACCAGAAGCTGTCCTCGCGCTCGAGCATGCCGACCAGCGCGGGCGAATCTGAGGCTTCGTAGCCATCTCGCGAATAATCCACACGCAAAGCGAATGAAACGGGCCCTGCCGACGGCAGCTTGAGGTCGATGCCGGGACCGCTGACGCTGATCCACCGGTTATCAAAAACGAGGATCGGCCGCGCGCGAGTCTCACTGTCGACGTCGATATAAGGTCTCTCCCGGACGCCGACACCAACACCGAGGCCCCAGTGGGTATCGCCTGATCTCGCGGCGGGAGCCACTGCAAGCAGTGCGGCGACCATCAGGGCGCTTGAACGATTCATGCTTCTATCCTTCGTGATACGCAGGTTTGTAAGAACGGGTGGATGCGCAGCCAGATGGCGGGCCTGGTATAGCGCGCGGCAGGCGTGCGCATGATGTTCCTTGCATCGCTCAGCGCATGCTGGCGAAGGAGCTTTAAAAACTCATTAGCATCGTTAACGAATTTTTAAGACCGGGTTGCGGGGCGCAGGCCCGATCCTAAGGAAATCCTAACCTTCGTTGTAGAAACTCCCCGACACTCAACCGCTACGGAGTGTGTTCCATGGAGTCTCTAACATCGCTGATGTCGATGCTTGCCGCGAGCAGCCTCCTGGGCGTGCTGGCGGCAACGCTGCTGGAACGCCTTGTTCCCATCCTGCCGTCCTACGTGCTTCTGATGAGCATCGGCATTGCCGCAGTCGGCTTCGATGCGCCACTGCTCACGGTAGTCTCTGCATCAGTAGCGGGAAGTATTCTGGGATGCGGTGTCTACTACTACGCTGCATCGAGCATCGGCCCGGTGCGTGCCCGGCGGTGGGGCAATCGCCTCGCACGATTGTCCGGCGTCTCACCGCGACGCATGCGACGAATGTTAATAGCGTTCCGTCGCGATGCCCCGCCACTCTCGGTGCTCTCGCAACTCGTCCCGGGCCTGCGACTCGTGGCGCCGGGCGTGGCGGGCGCAGTCGGCGTGCCTGCGTTGACTTACTTCCCGTTCAGCGCGATCGGCATTGCGGTCTGGAACTTATTTTTCATTGCTGCCGGATACTTCGCCGCGCAGCGTAATCCGCAAACCGAGGCCGCCTCGATCGCACTGGTCGTGATTGGCCTGTTTCTCGGCATCGAGGTGATTGTCGGCGCGCTATGGTGGCTGAGGCGCCGTTATCAGCGAGCACACGGTCCGGCGAGTTTCCGGGCAAAGGCGATCGTGCAATGACCACGATGGCCGACCGTCTTCTCTTCATCTCGCTGTGGCTGCGCCAGCCGTTACGTATTGCATCGGTGTCACCGTCGAGTCAGGCGCTCGCGGCGTTGATGACCTCCAACATCAAGCCAGAGGACGGACCCGTAATCGAACTCGGCGCCGGCACAGGCGTCTTCACTCGCGCCTTGTTAGCACGCGGCATACGCGAGCAGGACTTATTGTTAGTGGAGAACAATCCCAGGCTTGCAAACATGCTGAGGCAGCGCTTCCCCGCCGCGCGCGTCGTCGCAGCAGATGCGGCTCGTCTCGGCGACCACTATCCTTTCGGCGAGGTGCGTGCGGGTGCGATCGTGAGCGGGCTTCCCTTGCTATCCATTCCCCAGCACAAAGTCAGCGCGATACTGCAGAGCGCGTTTGCACTGCTGCGTGATGTTGGCGCCTTCTATCAATTCACTTATGGTTTCAAGTGCCCGGTGCAACCTCGCGTTCTCGCGCATGCCGGACTTTCAGCAGAGCGCGTCGGATGGGTCGCGGCGAACCTTCCCCCAGCAGCCGTCTATCGTTTCTCTTGCAAGCGCTGAGCAGGAAACACGATGCGGACGCAGAAGCCAGGCTCGCCAATCCCGTTGCCCGTTTCGATATCGGCGTCATGGAGCCGCGCAATCTCGGCGACCAGCGACAGTCCGATGCCGCTGCCCCGAGTTCCGCTGCCGGGCACGCGATGGAAGCGGTCGAAGATCGCGGTCTGCTCCTCGAGCGGCACTCCCGGTCCATCGTCAGCCACCTCGAGGAAAATTTTCTCTCCTCGCCCGGTGGCGCGGTGGCCGCAAGTGACTCTGATCTGCCCGCCAACAGCCGTGTAGCGCAACGCGTTGTCCACGAGGTTCCGCAGCAGGATGCCGATTTCGTCCACGTCGCAATGAATTCTGCACGGCTCGGTGGCGAGATGAATCGTGCGCGCCGACTTCTGCGCGGCCACGTCGAACTCACTCGCAATGTGGACCACGATCTCGTCGAGGTCATAATCGCCGCGCAAAGGCGCATGCACGCCCGCATCCAGCCGCGCCAGATCCAGCAACTGCTCCGACAATCGCGTACTGCGTTCGGCCACTACGAGCAGTTTGACGAGCGCCGCGTTCTTCTCCGCCATCGTGACGGCCCCCAGCGCGACCTCCGCTTGCGCATATAACGCCGACAGAGGCGTGCGCAGCTCATGCGCCGCATCCCCAATGAAGCGGCGCTCGCCCTGCACGGCCTCGTCGAGCTGGTTCATAAGATGATTGAAAGACTCCACCAGAGGTCTGACTTCAGTGGGGAGACCCGTGACCGGCAAGGGAGTCAGATCAAACTTCTGACGATTTCTGACAGCGTTCTCGATTGCCACGATGGGGCGTAGCGATCTGCGCACCGCGCGCCACATGAGTAGCCCAGCCAGTGCGAGCAGCAGTGTGGCGAGGCCCAGCGCGATCAGTGATTCATTGCGGAGCTGCTTGTCGACCACGCTGCGCGGCTTCCCGACCTGCACATAGATCCTGCCGCTGCGATCGGAAATGGAGAACACCCGCCAGGTATTGCCTGCAATGCTGGAATCGGTGAAGCCTTCGAGAAAATCCTGCCGCAGGGGAATGGCGGGCGCATCGGGCGTGCCGATGACCAGTCGCTTCTTGCCTTCCCACACCTGGAAGGTGATCTGCTCCTTGTCCGCAAAGGCACCCTCACGCAATTGCAGGCCCGGACCTTCCACCTTCAGTGCCTTGCCCGCCGGAATCGACAGAAGAATCTTGATCGCGATCGAGCGAAGCGTGGTGTCGCCCACGCTGTGCTCGCTGTGGGTCGTAAAGGCAAACAGGGTCGTCAGTGAGATGACCCACGCGAGGGTGATCGAAAAGCCCAGGGCCAGCATCATCCGGCCCTGAAGAGACGTGCTCACGGGCGGGACTCACCAATCATGTAGCCCTGACCGTGCACCGTCGTGATGATGTTGTCGCCCAGTTTCCGGCGGAGCTGATGTATGAAGACGGCGATGGTGTTGCTCTCGATGTTGCTCGCGCTCCCGTAGACCACAGTCTCCAGGTGCTCACGACTCACCACATGACCGGGACGCTCCAGCAGGGCCAGCAAGGTCCGATACTCGTACGCGCTCAGCGAAACGCGCGCGCCTGCCCGGGTGACCAGCCGCTTCGCCGGATCCAGGATCACATCGCCATAATTCATCGCGGGAACGACGCGCCCCTGCGCACGCCGTATGACCGCGCGAACCCGCGCGTGCAGCTCGTCGAACTGGAACGGCTTGACCAGATAGTCATCCGCCCCGGCATCGAGGCCGCGTATGCGCTCGCTCAACTGACCGCGGGCGGTCAGGATCAGCACAGGGGTGGAGTCGTAGCGCTCCCGCATCTTTTTCAGGACGGTGAGCCCGGAATCGCGCGGCAGGCCGATGTCGAGCAGGACGGCGGAATACGCATGTTCCACCAGTGCCAGCTTCGCCGCGGCCGCGTCTCCCACATGGTCGATGCTCCAGGCATGCTGGCGGATGCCGTCGCAAACCGCTTCGGCAAGCATTGAATCGTCTTCGACCAGGAGTAAGTTCAACACTGGATCCGTACGGCCGCGTTGTGTCCAGTATGGTGCCAGACAGGGTTTAGTGAGTTATTAATGCCGCCGGCTTCGCTCCTCAGAACAGATGAGTCTGCGACGCCTGCCTTCGATACTGTTATAAGCTCCTCACGCAATGAATTTTTGTAGTAACTGCGGCGCCCGGGTCGAAGTCCGCGTGCCGCCCGGCGACATCTTTCCCCGCTTCGTGTGCCCTGCCTGCGGCGTCATTCATTACGAGAATCCGAAGCTCGTGGTGGGCTGCGTGCCGGAGCATGAGGGACGCATCCTTCTCTGCAAACGCGCCATCGAGCCGCGCCGCGGATTCTGGACCGTGCCCGCAGGCTTCATGGAGAACGGCGAAACGCTGCAGCAGGCGGCCGCACGCGAAGCGAAGGAAGAAGCCCTCGCCGATGTGGAGATCGGCTCGCTGCTGACGATCGTTCACGTACTGCAGGCCCATCAGGTGCACGTATTCTTCCGCGCGACCTTGCATGCGCCCGTCTTTGGGGTCGGCATCGAAAGCCTCGAGACCGAGCTCGTGGCGCCGGAGGATATTCCCTGGGCCGACATTGCCTTTCCCAGTACCGAATTTACGCTGCGACGCTATCTTGAAGACCGCGCCAAGGGCAGCGACGACTATCACTTCACCACGTACGATCGCCGCCGCACGCTCGACTAGCCCGAACTGACGGTTCACGCGTGGACGCGGCGCGTGGCACAATCCGGCCCCTTTTATCGCGACGGCCTCCCTTTATTGCCGGCGCAGGACTGATTCATGACCTTTGTCGTTACCGAAAACTGCATCAAGTGCAAATACATGGACTGCGTGGAAGTGTGTCCCGTGGACTGCTTCCACGAGGGCCCGAACTTTCTCGTCATCGATCCGGATGAGTGCATCGATTGCACGCTGTGCGAGCCGGAATGCCCGGCCGAGGCCATCTTTTCCGAGGAAGAGCTGCCTACGGGGCAGGAACACTTCAAGGAGCTCAACGCGGAACTCGCCAAGGGCTGGCCGGTGATTGCGGAGATGAAGACGCCCCCCGCCGACGCCAAGGAATGGGACGGCAAGCCGGGCAAGCTGAAATTGCTGGAGCGCTAGCCCGCGCTCCGGCTTCGCAGGGCGATCAGCGCCCCTGCGCCACCTTGTCGACGGATGCCTGCTTGGTCGTGCGCAGGTGATTCACGAGCGCACTCGGCGGGACGAAGCCCGGCAGCAGCTCGCCGTCTCCCAGCACGATGGCGGGTGTGCCCTGCACTCCCAGCTTCAGGCCCAACGAGTAATGACGCTCGATGGGAGTTGCGCAGGTCTTGGGGTTCTTCACTTTCTCGCCGAGCTTGGCGTGCGTGAGCGCGTCGTTACGATCTGGCGCGCACCACACCTCTTCCGCCTTTGCCCATGACTCCGTATCAGGCCCTGAGCGGGGAAAGAACATGTAACGCACCCGGATACCGAGCCGGTTGTACTCGGCGATCTGGCTGTGGAGCCTGCGACAGTAGCTGCAGTCGATGTCGGTAAAAACCGTGATGGTGTACTTGGGTGACTTGGGACCGAATATCAGCATCTGCGCTTCGGGCATGTCGCTCACGAGCTTGATGCGTGCGTCGCGCCGACGCTCCTCGGTAAGATTATTGCTGGAGCCGATGTCGTAGAGGTCACCGGCGATGGCGTACTTGCCATCGGCTGAAACGTAAGCGAAATCGGTACCCTGAACGAGCTCGTACATTCCAGGGATCGGCGACTGCTTCAGCTGATCCGCACGGGTGCCGGGAATCTTGCTGGCAATGTCCGCACGCGGATCGGACTTGGCGGGCGTCTGGGCTGACACGCCTGCAGCGCCGAGCATGCTTATCAGAGCGAGAATGGAGACAGATGCACGAAACGTCATGGGACTTCCAGAGCGCGCGGCAGGCCAAGGTGCAGTTTTGGACCGGGCACAATAACGAAGGTTCGCCGGTGCCCACATCGCGCATCGAGTGTAGCAGACGACCGACAGTGTGCCGGTTGTCTGCTAACAACCGTCATCAGCCCCGAGGATGATGCTGAGCGTGCAATTCCTTCATGCGCTCGCGAGCCACGTGTGTGTAGATCTGCGTAGTGGAAAGATCACTATGCCCGAGCAGCATCTGCACGACGCGAAGATCAGCACCGTGATTCAGCAGGTGAGTCGCAAAAGCGTGCCGCAGCGTGTGCGGCGAAAGCTCCTTCGACACGCCCGCCTTGCGCGCGTAACGTTTGATGATGTGCCAGAACGCCTGACGCGTCATGCGATCGCCACGACGTGTGGGGAAAAGATAATCGGTCTGGCGCTCGAGCAGAATTTCGGTGCGCGGACCCTGCGCGAATTCCACCAGCCAGCGCATGGCTTCCTCACCGAGCGGAATCAGCCGCTCGCGGCTGCCCTTGCCCAGAATGCGGATGACGCCTTGATTCAGATTCACCTGCGCGTGGCGCAGATTCACGAGCTCCGAGACACGCAGGCCCGTGGCATAGAGCACTTCGAGCATCGTGCGATCGCGATGACCCAGCGGATCGCTGACCACTGGAGCGCCGAGCAGCGACTCGACCTCTTCTTCGGTGAGCGACTTCGGCAGGGAGCGCCCGATCTTCGGCATGGCGATCTGTGCGGTGGGGTCGTCACCAATGACGGCCTCGCGCACGAGATAGCGGAAGAAGCGACGGAAGCTCGAGAGCTGACGTGCTGTCGAACGTGGACGCGCACCGGCGAGTACTCGCCAGGCGATGAAATCCTGCAGGTCCGCGCGAGAGGTCTGCGCAATCGGACGCGCGCGTTCCGTCAACCAGCGCGTGAGCGCCGTCAGGTCAGCACGATAAGCTGCAAGCGTATTCGAAGAGAGACCGCGCTCCATCCAGACCGCATCGAGAAAGCGCGACACCGCCGGATCGGTGGAGTCGGCAGGATGCGGTACGACCAGAGCGACAGCTGCGTGTTTGGACAATGTCCTGCTCACTCGAAGCCCGTGCACACCGCCCGGCGTGACTCGCAGAACGGACCTCGCCTTCCTATTTCCCACACGCAGTATGGTGAGGGGGCCGCGAGCCTCGGCGTGACGATGATCACAAACGCACTGAAGCATTAACATAAAGAGAACCAGTTCACACCCATTGAGCAGGCCATAGTCGATATGTACGTACCATGAGTTCTCTTTCACGTCTCAGCGCCGCGCTTCGCATGCTTTACGGCGTGTATGCGATCACTGTGTTTGCTGTGTTAGGCCTGCTGGCGCTGCTCGCCGTGCTGATTCTTCCGGGCGTCACGTTACGTCGGCGCACTGCCAGTGCGTGCAGCAGAGCGTTCTTTCGCGTTGCTGGAATTCGTCTTGTTATCAAAAGGCCCGAGAACATTCCTGCGGGACAGTGCGTCGTCGTCGCGAATCATGCGAGCTATCTCGACGGGCCGGTGTTCTTTGCCACCCTGCCGCCGCGGTTTGGATTCGTGATCAAGCGGGAGATGGATCGTGTGCCGCTCGCCGGTCTGCTCCTGCGGCGTATCGGGTCTGAGTTCGTGGAGCGGTTCAATCGTCAGCGCGGCGCGTCGGACGCGAGACGCGTATTACGGAACGCGGTCAGCGGACATTCGCTGGTGTTCTTTCCTGAAGGGACGTTCAACCCCGAGCCGGGACTGATGAAATTTCACACAGGCGCGTTTGCGACGGCCGCTCGCGCGGGATGTCCGGTTGTGCCGGCGGTCGTGCGCGGCACCCGCGACGCGTTGCCTTCAGGCGCCCTGCTCCCGCGGCACGCGGTGATTGAGATTGAGTTTCTGCCCCCCGTCACTGCGGACGCTGTCTCGGCCGAGAGCGCGGCGGCTGAGCTCCGAGATAAGGCACGCGCCGCGATTCTGGGGACCTTGCAGGAGCCGGATCTGGCCACGGCCTGCGCGTGAACGGCCACGACATGTGACGGCGATCGCGGTCTTTTCATGGCGCCGTTCCCGCGGCGGTGAAATAATCCGCGCGCCCTTCACCTGCCAAGTGAGACGCGTCATGCAACCCGAGCTCGATCGGTCCGATCTGCAGATTCTCGACGTGCTGCAGAATCACGGCGATCTTTCCGCCGCGGAAGTCGCTGAACGCGTGGGAATGACCACCTCCACGTGCTGGCGCCGCATTGGCCGGCTCGAGCAGCTCGGCGTCATTCGCAACCGCGTCGCGCTCATCGATCGCGAGAAGGTCGGCCTCAACCTCATGGTGTTCGCGCAGGTGAAGCTCGACTCCCACGGCCGCGATGCGCTAATGAAATTCAGCCAGGCCGTGCGCAAATATCCCGAGGTGCTGGACTGCTACACCGTCATGGGCTCGACCGATTTCATCCTGCGCATCGTCGAGAAAGACATCAAAAGCTATGAAGCCTTCTTTCTCGACAAGCTCGCGAACTTCCCGGGCGTGCAGTCGGTGCAGTCTTCCATTGCGCTGTCCGTCGTGAAGGAATCGACGGCGCTGCCGCTCAGCTGAGCCGCGAGGGCGTGTGTTACATGTTGCGGCGGTAACGACCGCCCACATCGTATAGCGCGTTGGATATCTGCCCGAGCGAGCAGATTTTCACGCTCTCCATCAACTCCGCAAACACGTTGTCACCGCCGGCCGCGATCTGCTGCAACTTCCTGAGTGCCGCGGGCGCCGCCTCGGCATTGCGCGCCTGGAAGGCGCGGACGGCCGCAACCTGATCGTCTTTCTCTTCATCTGTGGAGCGAATGAGTGCGGCACCCTTCAGCTCATCCGAAGAGTCCGCTGAAGAGAGATAGGTGTTCACGCCAATGATCGGCAGGCTGCCGTCGTGCTTGCGGGTTTCGTAGTACAGCGACTCTTCCTGAATCTTGCCGCGCTGATACATCGTCTCCATCGCACCCAGCACGCCACCACGTTCGGAGAGCGACTCGAACTCACGATACACCGCTTCCTCCACCAGATCCGTCAGATACTCGATGGCGAACGAGCCCTGGAACGGATTCTGATTTTTATTGAGCCCCAACTCGCGATTGATTACGAGCTGAATCGCCACCGCGCGACGCACGCTTTCCTCTGTCGGCGTGGTGAGCGCCTCGTCATATGCATTCGTATGCAGGCTGTTGCAGTTGTCGAAGAGCGCATACAGAGCCTGCAGCGTCGTGCGGATGTCGTTGAAGCTGATCTCGCGTGCATGCAGGCTGCGCCCGGACGTCTGCACGTGATACTTCAACATCTGACTGCGAGGACCCGCCCGATACAACTCGCGCATGGCGCGCGACCAGATGCGGCGGGCAACGCGGCCAATGACGGCATACTCCGGATCCATGCCGTTGGAGAAAAAGAACGACAGATTGGGCGCGAAGTCGTCGATCTTCATGCCCCGCGCGAGGTAGTACTCCACGATCGTGAAGCCGTTCGCGAGCGTGAACGCGAGTTGCGTCACCGGGTTCGCACCCGCTTCGGCAATGTGATAACCCGAGATCGACACGGAGTAGAAGTTGCGCACTTTCTTGTCGATGAAATGCGCCTGCACATCGCCCATCATGCGCAGGGCGAACTCGGTGGAGAAAATGCAGGTGTTCTGCGCCTGATCTTCTTTCAGAATGTCTGCCTGCACCGTGCCACGCACCGCCTGCAGGGCTTCCGCACGAATCTTTTCGTAGACATCCGCCGGCACGAGCTGGTCACCCGTCACGCCTAACAATGCGAGGCCGGAACCGTCATGACCGGGCGGCAGCTCGCCCTTATACGACGGACGCGCCGCGCCACGCTTCTCCGCCTCGACATGCAACGCTTCAATCTTTGCCTGCGCGTCGCGCCAGCGGGCGGCATCAGCTTTAAGATATTTCTCGACGCGCTGATCGATCGCGGTATTCATGAACATCGCCAGGATCATCGGCGCGGGGCCGTTGATCGTCATCGACACCGACGTCGTCGGCGCGCACAGATCGAAGCCGGAATACAGCTTCTTCATGTCGTTGAGTGTGGCGATGGAAACGCCGGAGTTGCCGGTACGGCCGTAGATATCCGGCCGGGTGTCGGGGTCTTCGCCGTAGAGCGTCGTGGAATCGAAGGCGGTGGAAAGCCGCGCGGCGCCGTGTCCGCCGGAAAGATAATGGAAACGCCTGTTGGTGCGCTCCGGCCCGCCCTCACCCGCAAACATGCGCGTGGGATCTTCTTCCTCGCGCCGGTACGGATACACCCCGCCCGTATACGGGTAAGCGCCGGGGAGATTCTCTGTAAGGATGAACTGCAGGATCTCGCCCCAGTCCTTCGCGCGCGGCACAGCGATCTTGGGAACGCGTTCGTGCGACAGGGTTTCGCTGTAATTGTCGCCCGTCACCATGCGATCACGGACTTTGTAAGAAAACGTGGCGTCTGTCGCGCCCTTGACGCGCGCTGGCCACGCTTTCAGCTCACCCACACCTTCGGCGCCGATGTCATCGAGCGCCTTGTTGTAAGCGACGCGCAGCTCGCGTCTAGTCGCGTCCGCAGAGGCATCGCTCACCGCGGCCTCCGCAAACCGATCGAGCGGCGAAGGCAAAGCCGGGTCATGCAGAGCTTTCAGGGCTTCATACAAACCAAACGCACGGCGACCCGCTTCGGCCTGCTGCTCGACGCGCTCACGCGTGCCTCGCCCCCCTTGCGCAATCTCCGCGAGATAACGCACGCGCGGACCTGGAATGAGCGGATCACGCGTCGTGATTTCAGTAGGGCCATTGTTTTTCAGCTCCCACCGCATCGAGCCGATTTTCTTCTCATCCAGCGCGCTGCACATCGCCGCGAACAGGCGATTCACGCCGGGGTCGTTGAAGCGACTCGCAACCGTGGGAAACACCGGGATCTCGCTGTCCGCGATGCCCATCTTGTCAGGATGGTTGCGGCGCCACTGCTTGCGAACGTCACGCAGGGAATCCTGCGAACCGCGCTTCTCGGCTTTGTTCAGCACCACGAGGTCGGCGAAATCCAGCATGTCGATTTTCTCGAGCTGACTCGCCGCGCCATATTCGCTGGTCATGACATACAGCGACAGATCGACGAGATCCGCAATCTCCGTGTCGGACTGCCCGATGCCCGCCGTCTCCACGAGAATGAGATCGAAGCCCGAGAGCTTGTACAGCTCGATAACCTCTTTCAGCACCGCGGATGTTGCGAGATGCTGCCGGCGAGTGGCCAGCGAGCGCATGAAGATATTTTCCGCGGCGAGACTGTTCATGCGGATGCGATCGCCCAACAGCGCGCCGCCCGAACGGCGACGCGTCGGGTCCATGGCGCATACGGCGATCTGTCTGTCAGGAAAGGCGCGCACGAAACGGCTCAACAACTCGTCGTTGAGGCTCGACTTGCCGGCGCCGCCCGTACCTGTCACACCAATGACGGGCACCTGAGTTTTGGAACGCGCGAGCGCACGGCGAATGGACTCGCCGAAAGCATCCTGCTCCGAGGCGCCTTCGATGACCGAGATCGTGCGCGCGATATGCTCGTGGTCACGCACATTGAGCGGCCTGAATTCATAAGTCGGCTTGCGCGCGGCATTCACGCGTTTGAATACGTCTTCGATCATGCCGGCGAGGCCCATGCGGCGACCGTCTTCCGGTGTATAGATCTTCTCGACACCGTGTTTCTCGAGCGCGGCAATTTCATCCGGCGAAATGGTGCCACCTCCGCCCACGACGACGCGAATATGCTCGCACCCTTTCTCGCGCAACATGTCGACCATGTAAGCGAAATATTCGTTATGACCGCCCTGGTAGGAGCTGACGGCGACGGCGTCCGCATCTTCCTGGATGGCGGCTCGCACGATATCCGCAACGGAACGGTTATGGCCCAGGTGCACGACTTCGGCGCCCCGGGACTGCAACAGCCTGCGGATCATGTTGATGGCGGCGTCATGCCCGTCGAACAGCGAAGCGGCGGAAACGAAGCGCAACGGCGCCTGCGCGCCCTCGCCGGCCGCTTGATTGAGGGGCGCGCCGGCCTGGAGATTCGCATTCATGAAGGGTGCCTCGAACCGCCGCAACCGGGCCGCTGACGGCCTTAAGTTACGCACGAGTAGGTTATTTACCGCGAAGTATGATCGAACTGTCAGGGACCGGTCAAACGCGGCCTCTGAAGCGCTTTTTCCCCATTGGAAGTGGCCGCGGCGCGTTTATACTTGCGCATCATCCCGCGCACCCGCTGCCGAGCCTTTTCGAATGAGCCGTCGAACCCGAACACCTGCGCCGCCGTCATCATCGACCACGCCCGAGTCGCCGTGGCGCGCGGGCCGCTCCAGTCAAAGCGAAGCCAAGCGGGATGCCGTGCTTCGCACCGCCGCGCGCGCATTCAACGAGCGCGGCTTTCACAATGTTTCTCTGGATGACATTGCCGCCGCACTCGAAGTCACCAAGCCCACGATCTATTACTACTTCGCTAACAAGGAACAGCTGTTATTCCAATGCTTTCTTGCGGGTGTGGAGCAGATTCGCGAGGGGTTTCGCGAGGTGAAGCAGTCTTCACTGTCGGGGCGTGAGCGTTTGAACGCCGTGCTCCGTCACTACGCGGAGGCCATGGCGTCAGATTTCGGCTGGTGCATGGTGCGCGCGGAAGATCAGGATCTGAGCGCGGCGATGAGCCGTCACATCAAGACGATGAAGTCCGAGATCGATCAGGGTATCCGTCGCCTCATCGACGAGGGTGTTCGCGACGGCTCCATCAGCGCCTGCGATACACGCATGACGGCGTTTGCCCTGGCGGGTTCGCTCAACTGGATCGCGCACTGGTATCGCAGCGATCAATCGATGACCGGCGCGGAGATCGCGGCCGCCTTCGTCACCATTTTCGAGAATGGGCTGCAGCCACGCGGCCCGGTTACTCCCGCCCGTCGCGGCGGCGCGCCTGCGCGCCGTGCAACGCGCGCGCGGCGCACAGGCGCTGCGCTCACTGTCAGAAACTGAATCGAGAGGCCCGTTCCATGTCCAGTCACGATGTCGTCATGGTTGCCGCCAAACGTACGCCGCTGGGTGCGTTCCAGGGCGTGCTTGCTCCCGCCACCGCTCCGCAACTCGGCGCCGCTGCCATCCAGGGCGCGATCGAGGCTGCCGGCATCAAGGGTGAGGAGGTTCAGGAAGTCATCATGGGTTGCGTGTTGTCGGCCGGCCTCGGGCAGGCGCCGGCGCGCCAGGCCGCGCTCGCCGCGGGAATTCCCATCGGCACGCCTGCTACCACTATCAACAAGATGTGCGGCTCGGCTTTGAAGGCTGTGATGATGGCGGCGGATCAAATTCGCGCGGGCGATGTGGAAATCATCGTGGCGGGCGGCTTTGAGTCCATGACCAACGCGCCTTATCTGCTGCCGAAAGCGCGGGGTGGCTATCGCATGGGTCATGGAGAGATCCTCGACCATATGTTTTACGACGGCCTGCAGAGCCCGTTCGACGGCAAGATGATGGGCGCGTTTGCCGAAGCGACGGCGGGTAAATATAAGTTCAGCCGCGCGGATCAGGATGCGTTTGCGACGGAGTCGGTGAAGCGCGCACTGCGCGCGGTCGAGAGCGGTGATTTCGACGCGGAGCTGACGCCTGTCACGGTGAAGAGTCGTAAAGGCGAGGTCGTGGTCTCCCGCGACGAAACGCCATTCATGTGCGACGTCGCCAAGATCAGCACGCTGAAGCCGGCCTTTGCGAAAGATGGCACGGTGACCGCTGCCAGCTCTTCTTCCATTTCGGATGGCGCGGCGGCGCTCGTGTTGATGCGCGAGGAAGCAGCGCGTGCGCGCAGCCTGCGACCTTTGGCGCGCGTGCTGGGGTATTCGAGCTACGCGTGCGAGCCGGAGTGGTTTACGACCGCGCCCATCGGCGCGATCCAGAAATTGCTCGGCAAGCTGGGCTGGAAGCCGCACGACGCGGATCTCTACGAAATCAACGAAGCGTTTGCTGCTGTCACCATGGCCGCAATGCGCGATGTCGACATCGCTCATGCCCGCGTGAACGTGAATGGCGGGGCAAGTGCGCTGGGGCATCCCATCGGAGCGACGGGTGCTCGTATTCTTACAACGCTCGTGCACGCGCTGAGGAAGCGCGGCGGCAAGCGGGGCATTGCGTCGCTGTGCATCGGTGGTGGCGAGGCAGTGGCCCTGGCGGTTGAGGTGCTCTAGCACCTGCGCTGCGGTCGTTTACCTCGCTGGCGAGATATCCTGTCGCGGGCGGTTATGGTCTACTCCCGCGCCGACTGCTCCAGAAATTCTGGCTTTGAGCCCATGGAACGAACATGAAAATGAGCGAGGCCCGCGCGGTCGTCACAGGTGGCGCATCAGGGCTGGGGAATGCCGTAGCTCGGCGCGTTATCGCGGCTGGCGGCAAAGTTACGATGCTGGATGTGCAGGACGGTCCCGGTCAGGCGGCCGCCGCTGAGCTCGGCGCCAATGCGTACTTTGTAAAGTGCGATGTCACGCACGAGGCCGAAGTGAATTCGGCAATGGCGACGGCGCATGAGCAGATGGGCGGTATCAACCTGCTCGTGAACTGCGCCGGCATCATCGGCGCGGGCCGCATGCTCGGGAAGAACGGGCCGATGGCGGGAGATTTCTTCACCAAGGTCGTTCACATCAATCTCATCGGCACGTTCCTGTGTGACAAGGCGGCGGCCGCGCTCATGCAGAAGAACGCGCCGAATGCCGATGGCGAGCGCGGGCTGCTGATCCACACCTCTTCCGTTGCGGCTTTCGAAGGGCAGATCGGGCAGGCGGCGTATTCGGCGACCAAGGGCGCCGTGATGGCGATGACGCTGCCGATAGCTCGCGAGCTGGCCCAGTTCGGTATTCGCTGTGTTTCCATCGCGCCGGGAATTTTCGGCACGCCGATGGTCGGCACGATGACGCAGGAAGTGCAGGACTCGCTCGGCAAACAGGTGCCCTTCCCACAACGCCTCGGCCGGCCGGATGAGTATGCGCAGCTCGTCGGCGCGATCTTCGAGAACGCGATGTTGAATGGCGAAACCATCCGGTTGGATGGCGCCATCCGCATGCAGCCGAAGTAACACGCACGTGGCAGCAGACATGGCGATTGAACGGGATGTGATGGAGTACGACGTCGTGATCGTCGGCGGCGGGCCTGCGGGCCTGTCGTGTGCGATCCGGCTGAAGCAGCTCAATCCTGAGTTGAATCTTTGCGTGCTGGAGAAGGGCTCAGCGATCGGCGCGCATGCGCTGTCGGGCGCGGTGGTGGAGCCTGGTCCGCTGGATGCGCTGGTGCCCGAGTGGCGCGATGCGCCGCTGCCGATCAAAGTGGCGGCGAAGCGCGATGAGTTTCGCTTTCTGACGAGTAAGGGCAGCTTTCCTTTACCGACGCCTCCGCAACTTCACAATCACGGCAACTTCATTCTCTCGCTGGGTGCGCTGAATGTATGGCTGTCGCAGCAGGCGGAAGCGTTGGGCGTGGATGTGTTTGCGGGTTTTTCCGCGGCCAACACGTTGTTTAATGAGGATGGCTCCGTCGCCGGCATCGTGATCGGTGACATGGGCATCGAGAAGAGCGGCGAGCCCGGACCTCACTTCACGCCCGGCGCCGAGATTCGCGCGAAGACGACCATCCTCGCGGAAGGCGCGCGCGGCAGCCTGACGAAGCAGCTGATTCGCAAGTTCGAGCTCGACAGGAACTCGGCGCCACAGAGTTATGGACTCGGGTTGAAAGAGCTGTGGCAGTTGCCGGAGGGTCGAGTCGAAGCGGGCCTGATTCAGCACACGTTAGGGTGGCCGCTGGATACGAGCACATACGGCGGCAGCTTCCTGTATCACCTCGATAACAACCGCGTGTATGTTGGTTTTGTCGTGGGCCTGGATTACGAAGACCCGCGGTTGCGACCGTTCGAGGCGTTCCAGCAGTTCAAACATCATCCGCGCATCAAGCCGTTGCTCGAGGGCGGCGAGATTGTTTCGTCCGGCGCGAGGACCATCGCGGCGGGGGGCTGGCAGTCGATTCCGAAGCTTGAGATGCCTGGCGCCCTGTTGATCGGCGATACGGGCGGCGGCGTCAACGTGCCGAAGATCAAAGGCGTGCATCAGGCCGTACGTTCCGGCGTGTTAGCGGCTGAGCATCTGATCGAGGCGGGTTCGCCAGCCGGGTTTGACGCGCGCTGGCGCGCGTCTGCGGGCGGGCAGGAGCTGAAGGGCGTTCGCAACATCAAGCCGGGGTTCAAGAAAGGCTTGTGGGTCGGCATGGCGAATTCCGCGCTGGAAGTCGTTACAGGCGGCCGCACGCCATGGACGCTGAAGAACACCGTGCCCGACTACAAGCAGATGAAAAAGCTGGAGGAGTACGAGTCTCCAGAGCGGCATTGGGTCGATCGCACCTTGCCGCCGCGTGATCGGCTGGCATCCGTGTTCCTGGCTGCGACGACGCATGACGAAGCGCAGCCGGCGCATTTGAAGATTCTCGATCCCTCGATTTGCGCGGACCGGTGCACGAAGGAATATGGGAACCCGTGCGAGCGGTTCTGTCCGGCGGGCGTGTACGAGATGATCGATGAGGGTGAAGGCAAGCGGCGGCTGCAGATCAACGCAGCGAACTGCGTTCACTGCAAGGCGTGCGACATCAAGGATCCCTACGCGATCATCAATTGGACGACGCCGGAAGGCGGTTCCGGGCCGAACTATCAGACGCTGTAGCGAGTCCGGCAGACGCAGGCGCCCTCCTCGGCGCCCGACGACGCGAGTAAACTGCTGCTCAACCCGCCGTCACGGAAATCGAGCATGCCGCCTCCGATCTGGATTCCGTCCGAGAAGCGCGTCAAGGACGCGAAGCTGACGCGCTTCATGTCGTGCCTGAGGGCGCGCCGGAATGTGGCGGTTTCCAGCTATGACGAGCTCCATGCGTGGTCTGTGGAGCAGCCCGGCGAATTCTGGAAGGAACTGGCGCATTTCGCTGATGTGCGCGCTGTGTGGGGCAATGGGCCCGCGGTCGAGCATCTGGATCGCATGCCGGGCGCCAGGTTTTTCCCCACCGCGCGTCTCAACTTTGCAGAGAATCTCTTGCGGTGCCGGGATGATCGCGAGGCGATCGTCTTTCGTAATGAGCGAGGCCTGCGGCGCTCGCTGACTTGCAAGCAGCTGTATCTGGAAGTGGCGCGCGTTGCCGCCGGGCTCAAAGCGGCGGGTGTTGTTGCCGGGGATCGTGTCGCGGGGTTCATGCCTAACATGCCCGAGACAACGATCGCCATGCTGGCGGCGGCGAGTCTGGGCGCGATCTGGTCGTCATGCTCGCCGGACTTCGGCATCAATGGCGTGTTGGATCGCTTTGGTCAGATCTCGCCGCGAGTGCTGGTGACTGCTGACGGCTATTTCTACGGCGGCAAGACGCTGGATTCTCTGGCACCGATTGCGCAGGTGTTGGCGAAGCTGCCTTCCATCGAGCGGGTGGTCGTTGTTTCTTATGTTACGGCGGCGCCTGCGCGGGCTGATCTTGCGAAGTTAGGGCCTGAGGGCGCGACACGCGCCGTGCATTGGGAAGATTTTGGCAAACGCGGCGTGCCGCTCGAGTTTGCGTCACTGCCATTCGATCATCCCCTGTATATCGTGTATTCCTCTGGAACTACCGGCGTGCCGAAGTGCATCGTGCATGGTGCGGGCGGAACGCTGCTCCAGCATCAGAAGGAGCACCTGCTTCACACAGACCTGGGCCTGGAAGACCGGCTGTTTTATTTCACCACCTGCGGCTGGATGATGTGGAACTGGCTGCAGAGCGCGCTCGCGACCGGCTGCGCCATCGTGTTGTATGACGGGTCGCCGTTTCATTCAGATGCCGGTGCCTTGTGGAGACTCATCGAGGAAGAACGCGTAACCGTGTTTGGCACGAGCGCGAAGTACATCTCGGCGATGCAGAAGAGCTCCTATGTGCCGATCAAATCGGCGGACCTGACGCATCTGCGCACGATTCTTTCGACGGGCTCACCGCTTCTGGATGACGGATTTACGTATGTGTATCAGTCGGTGAAGAGCGATGTGCTGTTGGCGTCGATTTCCGGCGGTACGGACATTGTTTCGTGTTTTGCGCTGGGGTGCCCCGTGCGCCCGGTGCATGTCGGGGAAATTCAGTGTCGCGGCCTCGGGATGCGCGTGCAGATTTTTGATGATGAGGGACGGTCGGTGGTCGGGCAGCGGGGTGAGCTCGTTTGTACCCTGCCCTTTCCTTCGATGCCCGTGAGCTTCTGGAATGATGCGGATGGGGCGAAGTATCGCGCGGCTTACTTCGAGCGCTTCCCTGGCATCTGGCATCACGGCGACTACGCGGCGATTACCGAGCACGATGGACTCATTATCTACGGACGCTCAGATGCGGTGTTGAATCCGGGCGGCGTGCGCATTGGCACGGCGGAGATCTACGGGGCTGTCGAAGCGCTGGACGAGATCGTCGAGTCGCTGGCGGTTGGGCAAGATTGGAAGCATGACATTCGAGTCGTGTTGTTTGTCCGGCTGAAGCCGGGTGTTGAATTGGATGATGTTCTCAAGAAGCGGATTCGTGAACAGATTCGCACCGCCACCACACCGCGACATGTGCCGGCGAAGATCATTGCGGTGGCCGATATCCCGCGGACTATTTCAGGGAAGCTTACGGAGCTTGCGGTGCGTAATGTGATTCATGGGTTGCCGGTGAAGAATGTGGATGCGCTGGCGAATCCGCAGGCGCTGGAGCATTTCCGCGACCTGCCGGAACTTGCCGTCTGATATTGCATGAGTGACGACGACGGGCATGTCGGGCTGCGCCAGCTATATGTGCAGCAGATCGCGGAACGCGGGTTTCGGGAAGATGCTGCGCAACGCGCGGCGGTTGAACAGCTGAATGATCTGCAGAGAAGATTGATCGCGGCTGAGGCGCGGGATGCGGCAGCTCATCGGGGCGCTCGCCGCCTGTTGGCGCGGTTTGCGCGTAAGCCTGCGGTTCGCGAGCCGGAGCGCGGGTTGTATCTGTGGGGGGGCGTTGGCCGCGGGAAGACGTGGCTGATGGATCTCTTCTACAGCAGCCTGCCGTTTGAGCATAAGCGACGGCGCCATTTTCACCGCTTCATGCACGACGTGCATGTGGAGCTTCAGGGCTTGAGCCATCGGGCTTCGCCGCTGGAAATCATTGCTGACAATATCGCTGCGGACACGCGCGTGCTGTGCTTCGATGAGCTGTTTGTTTCTGATATCGCGGACGCGATGATCCTGGGCGGGTTGTTTGAGGGGTTGTTTCGGCGTGGGGTGACGCTGGTGGCGACCTCTAATGTTCCACCTCATGGGTTATATAAGGATGGGTTGCAGCGGCAACGGTTTGTGCCGGCGATCAAGCTGATTGAAGAGCACACTCGGGTGTTGGGAGTGGATGGCGGGGTGGATTATCGCTTGCGCCAGCTCACTGCTGCGGGAACGTATCTGCTGCTGGATGCGTCCGCCACGCCAGACCAGCTCGACGACCTGTTTACCGATATGGCGGATGGGAATAATCAGGAAGGCGGGGCGATATCCATTGAAGGGCGCATGATTCCGATTGTTCGCCAGGGCGGGACGGCGGTGTGGTTTGAGTTCGCTGCGCTGTGCGATGGGCCGAGAAGCCAGAATGACTATATCGAGATCGCGCGGGAATATCAGACGGTACTGGTGGCGAATGTTCCCGTGATGGATGACATGCGGAATGACGCGGCTCGACGGTTTGTTGCTCTTGTCGATGAGCTGTATGACAGGAATGTCACGCTGGTTCTGTCTGCTGCCGCGCCCGCCCTCGATTTATATAAGGGGACGAGGCTGGCGTTTGAATTTCAACGGACGGTCAGCAGGCTGACGGAGATGCAGAGCGAGGAGTATTTGGCGCGGGGGCATCGGCCGTAGCATGACTCTCATCGACACGAGAGACATACGCGCAACCGCTCGCGAGCAAATTGAACGACGTGCCCAGGGTGGAGAAATCCGGCATCTGTATGCCGGACTTTATACGGACGACTTAACGACGGCTCCTGAAGTCATTATCCGTAACGAACTGTTTGCGATTTGCGCGGCGCTGGCGCCGTTGGCTGTCATCTCACATCGCACTGCCTTGGAACTCGCGCCGACCACGGAGGGGAATGTTTTCCTTACCGGGCCGTACCGTCGGACGGTTCGCTTGTATGGGCATCAGCTGACGATCGCTCAAGGCGAAAGCGCGCTTCCGAGCGACGTACGTATTCCAACACCGCTTGGCGATACGCATCGGTCATCTGATGCGCGGGCGTTGCTCGAAAATCTTCAGCGGATGACATCACCTGCGGCAGAGTCTCGCTCGCTTGGCAGAGCGGCCGTGGAGGCCTGGCTCGAAGACTTCCTGAAACGCGAGGGCGAACAGCGCCTCCAACAGCTTCGCGCTCAGGCACTTGCGGTGTCGGGCGAGCTGCAGTTTCTGCGAGAATTTGGTGTACTCGATAAGTGTATTGGAGTTCTGCTGGGATAAGGGCACCACCCCCCAGCAGCCCGCCCGGGATTCGACACTAAAGGGCGCCCAATCTCAGGGCCGATCAGAAAGCCCGAGCCTGCAATGCCCCCCCATAACTCTCTAACGGAAATGTTTCTAACCACCGTCTTGGTGGCATGGGCACTGACAAAAACTTCATAGCCCTGAGCGCGCCGCCGTTCGCGTTTGCGAGCCGCGGTTTCATTGAAGTCTAACTACGGTGTTGGCATGGTCGATGACGCTTAGCTATCCACGGCAGCCCGTGGTCTCCTTGCGCATTCCAGAATCACCTAGACATCGAATTCATCCTATTCCGTCTGCCAACACGCCCTGGAGCACGAGAATATTCAGACGAGTTATAAAAATATGTAGATCACATCACGACCAAAAATGCCGTAATGCCAAGAAACTATGACCTGATTGCAACACCAGACTTCAAAGAAACGACTGGGTCGAGCATACGAATAACAAGAAAGGGAGAGCATGACATTGGCGCCCACATTCGACATGCGTCACTTCAATGAGCTGTTCCAACTCGCCATCCTGCCTCGGGAGCATTCTCCGCACCCCTGGCAACGGGAGCTCGCAAGCCAGGACGAATGTCAGAACCGCCTGATCCGCATACCAACAGGCTTCGGGAAGACGCTTGGTGTACTCACCACATGGCTTCTTCACCGAGTACGCCGTAACAACGACAGCTGGCCGCATCGCCTCGTCTGGTGCCTGCCCATGCGGGTTCTGGTCGAGCAGACCGAGAAGGAAGTTCGTCAGGTTCTGTCGAACCTGCAGCTCCTTTGGGATGAACAGGGCGATCACTCAGGAAAAGTGGGCGTGCATGTGCTCATGGGCGGCGTAGAAGACAGCCAATGGTATTTGCACCCCGAACAGCCCGCGGTGCTGATATGCACCCAGGATATGGCGTTATCCCGCAGCCTGAATCGCGGCTACGGAGTGCCGCGAGCACGCTGGCCGATGGAATTTGGCCTCCTCAACCACGATGCGCTCTGGGTAATGGATGAAGTGCAACTGATGGACGTTGGTTTGGCGACGTCCGCGCAGCTTCAGGCCTTCCGCGATGACGACTCCCAGCGCGGTCGCGGATTCCGTCCCTGCTTCACGTGGTGGATGAGCGCAACGTTACAACCCGAATGGTTGCGCAAGAGTCCGGACACACAAGATCTAACTGCCAGTTTGAAGGAGACCCGCATCCCGGCGGAACACCGTACCGGACATCTCTGGAGTGACGTCGCCAAGCACGTCCAGGTCGAGGCGACCGCCAGTATCGAGGCCCTCGTCGAGTCGATTGCGAAACATCATCTGGCATGCGGCAGAGGACAAGATGGCCCCACGCTGGTCGTGCTCAATCGCGTCGCTCACGCGGTCGACGCTCACAGGCTTCTGCTGAAACGCAAGGATCTGACAGGTACTGATCTTCGGCTCATACACAGCCGCTTTCGTCGCCACGAGCGAGGTCGCTGGAGCAGCACCTTCCTGAACGCCGCCGCCTGCAATGCGCCGGCAGACCGCATCATCATTGCCACGCAGGTCATTGAAGCAGGCGTAGACATCTCGTCCGGGCTGCTGATTTCCGAGCTTGCGCCCTGGGCCAGTCTGGTTCAGCGCTTCGGCCGCGCAGCACGCTGGGGCGGGCGAGCGAAGATCATCGTTGCGGACTTTGGACATGGCGATGACAAGGCCGCTACGCCATACACGGAACAGGCGCTGCGAGCCAGCCGCAAGGCGCTCGGACATCTCCATGACGTTGCACCGCTGCATCTGGAACAGTTTGAAGATCAGCACCCCGAGTTGCTTCCTGATTTATATCCCTATCAACCCAGACATCTTCTGCTCCGGCACGAACTGGATGAGCTCTTCGATACGACACCGGATCTCTCGGGTGCCGACGTAGATGTCAGCCGATTCATCCGTTCCGGAGAAGACCGCGACATCCAGGTTTTCTGGCGAGAGATTGCAAAGGGTGAAGGGCCACCAAAGGGAATCGTCCCGTCGAGTGACGAGCTGTGCGCGGTGCCTTTCCTCAAGGCACGAGACTGGCTATGTGCTTACAACAGCGAGCTCAAGAAATGGGGCCGTCTTAAACATGAGAAGCGGGCCTGGGCCTGGGATTGGCTATCTGGCCAATGGAAGCTGATCGAGGCAGCTGACATCTATCCGGGCCGAATCCTCATCGTTTCGGCCAGCTCCGGCGGCTATGACGAGATCACGGGATGGAACCCTCACCCCAGCATTCGGCATGTGCAGCCTGTGCCTGTGACGCCAACCGATACCGATGATCTGGCGTCTGAACATGCCGATGCCACCGATGATAACGAAGAGCTGAGCATCACCCGTCAGTGGCAGACGGTTGCCGTTCATAACCGCGAAGTGGGGCGGTTCGCCAACACTATCTTCGGAAGTCTCGCGCCGTCGCTCGTCTCGATAGCAAATCTCGCTGGACGCTGGCACGACGTCGGCAAAGCGCATCTCGCCTTTGCCAGCTCCATAATCCCCCTGCGCCCGACCGGCGCAGGGGGGCAGCCTTCTCTCCTGGCACTCGCCAAAGCCCCAAAGAATGCCTGGCGCAAAGGTGACGGCCTCTATCGCATTTCCCGAAACGACCGGCGGGCCGGCTTCCGCCACGAACTCGCCAGCACGCTGGCCTTGTTCGCGATTCTGCAGCGCCATCGTCCAGATCATCCCGCGTTATTAGGTCCGTGGCGCGAGTGGCTGCCCGCAGATGCCCACCTCAGCACCAACGCTTCCCGGACCCCACCCAACGAACTCGAGCAGGAGATCCTGAACCTCAGCGGCCCGGAATTCGATCTGCTCGCCTACCTGGTGTGCTCTCACCACGGAAAACTGCGAATGAGCTGGCATGCGACCCAACATGATCAGCAGGCAAGCACCGATAGCGTGCGCATTCGAGGCATTGACGATGGAGAGTTGCTGCCTTCAGTCATGCTGGCAACCGCAAACCAAACATTCTGCGCGCTGCCTGAAAGCAGGCTGGATCTCTCGCCTGCCACGGCAGGCCTCAGCACTCGAACCGGTGCCAGCTGGACGGAGCGGGTGATGAAGCTCCTCGAGCGCTTCGGCCCGTTCACGCTGGCATGGCTGGAAGCACTGCTGATTGCCGCCGACCGGCGTGCATCCCGCCGAACTGACATTCACGATGAGCTGCTTGCTGAGCAGAACGTACAGGGAGACGCAGCGTGATGCATCACCTCAGTCTGCTCGGCTGCTCTCCAACGCCGCTCGCTCATTATCTGAAAGCGCTCGGCGTTCTTCGGCTTGTCGCCGAACAAGCCGATCCGCAGGCGCGCGGCGCCTGGCACGGTGAGCGCTTCACGCTCATTACAGGGCTGGATGCGGACGCGCTGGAAAACTTCTTTCTATACGAGTATCGGCCCACCCCTCTGGTCGCACCCTGGAATAAAGGCTCAGGCTTCTACAACAACGACCCGGTTCTACCGCGTTTCGTCAGATCCGCCGCGCCAAGGTTTGCTCCTCTGCGGGCGGGCATCGATGCGGCCAACCATCTGCTGGGCGAACAAATCAAAGCTGACGAGCAGGTACGCTCGATCAAGGGAGAAAGCACACTCAGACATCTGAGCGGAGCGCAGAAGAAGTCCATTCGTGAATCGGCTGACTACAAGAGTCGTCTGGCTGACGCAGAACGTTCTTTCAAGGAATTAAAGCAGGATCTGATACCCAACTGTCGACTCACTTGGCGCGGCCCGCACCGCGAGTGGCTGGATGCCGCGATGGTAATAGACGGTGACGATATCCCTCGCTTCCCCGCGCTTCTCGGCACCGGCGGCAACGACGGCCGGCTCGACTTTACTAACAACTTCATGCAGCGGCTCGCCGACGTATTCGATACCGCCGACGAAGTCGGAAAGCCGCAACCCAAAGCAGCAGCATGGCTACAAGCCGCCCTATGGCAGGAACCGGCCCTCGGCTATCTATCAAACGCTTCAGTCGGACAATTTCTCCCGGGGACAGCCGGCGGCGCCAACAACAGCACGGGCCCGGACGCTGACAGTCTGCTCAATCCCTTTGACTTCATTTTGTTGTTGGAAGGCGCTGTGCTGTTCACGGCGCATGCGACGCGCCGCCTCGGCGCCGCGGCCCCCTCGAAGGCCGCCGCGCCCTTTGCCGTAAGCGCTCACGGAGCAGGTTACTCGAGCGCCGGCGATTCCGACGAAAGTGCGCGAGGCGAGCAGTGGATGCCGCTGTGGGCGCAACCCTTATCCTTGAGCGAACTTCGGCGCCTCCTCTCCGAAGGGCGCGCTCAGCTCGGCACGCGGCCGATTCGCGATCCAATCGACCTCGCGCAGGCCATTGCCCGACTCGGTACCGCCCGCGGAATTACCACCTTTCAGCGCTTTGGTTACATCGAGCGAAACGGCCAGTCCAATCTCGCGGTGCCTCTGGGACGCTTTCATGTGCCACGGCATATCTCCCCACAGCTTGCGTGTCTCGACGACCTGCATCGTTGGGTTGCACGACTTCGTCGGGAAACACGAGAAGGCTCTGCTCGTCTGAAGCAGGCAGAAAAGGCGCTCTCGGATTCGATTTTTACCGGCACTCAACATCCCGACGAACCGCGGCGCTGGCGATCGGTGTTGTTAGCACTGTCTGCAGTGGAGGCGGTTCAGGTTACAGGCAGCGGTCATGGCGCTGGTCCGATTCCTCCCTTGAGGCCTGCATGGATCGATGCGTCCGCAGACGGTTCCGCGGAATCGCGCCTGGCGCTTGCTCTTGCGCTACAGACCTGGGGCGACTCGGCGCGCTCAAACGAACCGCCGCCCTCTCTCGACACAGTGCGAAGACACTGGATCCCGCTTTCTGAGAACGGTCGTGCGTTCGAGGTCAACGATGACAAGCGACTGCAGCCCAACGCCTCCGTGGTAATGAACGGTCGTCGAGGACTGGATGACGCTATTGCGCTGGTCAATCGCCGACTCATTGAAAGCGCTCAACGTGGTCAATGGCGGCTGCCGCTCGCGGCCACATCAGGCTTTGATGCAACGGCGCGCGATCTCACAGCGCTACTGCATGGACACGTGGATCTTGATCAGACTCTGTCGCTCGCGCGCGCCTTCATGGCGCTCGATAAAAATAAACTGCGCGCAAGAGCGGAAACTCCATCCGGGGACGACCTGCGATGGCCCGATGACGGATGGCTTGCCATTCGACTATCACTTCTACCTTGGTCTCTCATAGACGGTCATGCGCCGCATGCCGACCCTGCCATCCTGCGACGACTGGTCAGCGGCGATGCCTCCGGCGCAGTGGATCTTGCGTTGAAACGTCTTCTGATTTTCGGCATTCGCGCGACGATTCGGGCAACTGTGCTATCCCCGCAAACGGCACGCTTGTGGGCGGCCGCCCTGGCGTTCCCGATTTCAGATGCGACCGCCAAACAATTCACAAAGCGCCTCGCGTCAAAATATCCCAATCACAATGAGGAATCTCGATCATGACCTCCGATCTGTCCGCCCTGACGCGCGCCCCGCGTTTGCTTTTTTCCATACCGCTGGAGCCTCTGCAAGGTAAACGATTTCAGCCTACCGGCTTTCCCGGACTCGGCGCAGCGACGTACGAGACTACCAATGGCACGAGCTTGCTGGTGGAGAGCGCGCAAAGCGTTGCCAATCGTCTGGAGAAGACTATTTGGGACGACGTCCTCCAGGATGTCATTCCAGAACTCTCAGGTCTGTCGCATGTCCGCGTGATGCGCAAAGATCAGTTTCTCACCGATACGATTCTCGAGGCACATCGACTCAATAGTCCCTATCTGCTCGCAGGCAAGGACGACACCTTGCTCAAAGCATTGCGAACCGAACTCGGCGTTCTCGAAAAAGGGCCGATAGATCGGCGCAAGCTGGCACAGGTGCTCCTGAAGTATGACGTGGGCTCGCTGCTGCACGGCGTGTTCCTCGCCAAGAAGGAACTCGCTGGTGGTCGCCTGCGCGTCGCCCGCGCGCTGTCCGCTTTCATCGAAGCCGAAGGCGTGCGCCCCGCTCCGTCTGGAGGCGTCAAGAATGATCACGTCGACCATAGCGGCGACGCAAAGAACGGTTTCGGCAATATTCCCTTCGCTCGAGATGAGTTCACGGCCGAACGAATCACTCTTTACGTCAACCTCGATCTCTCGATGTTAAGAGGCTACGGCCTGGGCGCCGAAGCAGAGAATCTGCTGGTGATTCTCTCGCTGTTGAAACTAAGATTGTTATTGTCTGACTCGCTTCGCTTGCGAACCGCGTGCGATCTTCGGCCCCTTTCGAGCACGATTACGGCAACGGCTCCCGAGAGCTTCGCACTTCCCTTGCTTGAAGACCTGATACCCGCTCTGAAGGCCGCCATTCAGACCAACAAAGCTCGAATGACGGTGACAACGGTCAGCTATAACGACGAATTCAAGCAGAGCAAGGAGAAAATCAAAGCGGGGCAACAGGATGACGAAGACAGCACAGAAGCCCGTGTCGGGAGCTGATCATGCCGACATTGGCATTGAGCTTTCCGGCTCACCGTTATCACGCGACTCCATGGGGACATCACGTCAACGAGGGGCAGATTGAATGGCCTCCGTCGCCGTGGAGACTTCTGCGAGCATTGATCTCGAGCGGCTACTGCAGCGGAGCGTGGGATAAGAATGGTCCCGACGAGTTGGCTCGCTCGTTGCTTCTGAAGCTGGCGGGAGTATTGCCCCGCTACTCGCTTCCCTTCGCGACAGGCGCTCACAGTCGACATTACATGCCCATGGCGGTGTTCGATGGCGGCCGAGAGAAGACGACGTTGGTATTCGACACGTGGGCTCGAGTAGGTGGTGAGCTCGGCATCGTGTGGGATGTCCCGCTTACATCGGATGAATCTCAATTACTGGGGCGTCTGGCGGAGGGCCTGGGATATCTTGGGCGGTCGGAGAGCTGGGTGCAGGCGCGACTGCAACCTGACTGTGCGTCTTCTTTTGAATTCAACTGCATCCCTTGTGAGAGCGAGTACGAGCTTCGGCCCGGTCATGAGCAGGTCTCTGTTCTTGCGACTCAGACTGCGGCGGAGTACACAGCATGGCGTAACAGAGCATTTCCAGCACTCGCTTCTGAAGCGAAGCTCTCTGCGAAGGAAAAAAAGACCCGGGAAAATCAGGTGAGCTTGTACCCAGCTGATCTTATCGCAGCCTTGCAAGTGGAAACGCAGTGGCTACGACGTCACGGGTGGAGCCAACCGCCGGGCAGCCGGCGAGCGTTCTACTGGCGGAAAATGGATGCGATGGAGGTCGGCGGCAAAACATGCCAACCTCGCCTCCCTTCTCAGCCCGCCGTTCAGGCCATTCTGCTTGCTCTGAACTCGGAGAGTGGTAATCCCGGCTTACTGCCGACTGGCGCTCGAACTCTTCCACAAGCTGAGTTGTTTCACAGTGCTCTCGTTAGCAGACGGTCTGAGATTGCAGGGCATTCTTTCGCACTGACGGGCCACGACTCTCAGGGGCAGCCGCTTCGCGGCGCTCATGAGCACGCGCATGTGCTCCCTCTCGATCTCGATGACGACGATCATCTCGACCACGTGCTTCTCTGGGCTCCAATGGGACTCGACGAGCGGGATCAGGCGGCTGCAAGAGCGCTTCGCCGTAACTGGACCAAAGGCTCTGATCAGCCGTTGAGAGTCGCGGTCGCGGGAATGGGCGGTCTTGACGATCTGCGGCGTCTGCCACAGAAAATTGGAGCACGGTTGCTGAATGTTCTGGCTCCAGGAGATGGGGCGACCACATGGATCAGTCGCACTCCATTCGTTCCACCGCGCCATCTGCGATACGGCGGCAAACGCACTCTGGAATCTCAGGTCATCGCTGAGCTCGCTTGCCGACGCCTGCCCGAGCCCGTGGAGATCGAGGTGTTCGATCCACGTTCCTGCGAGCGGGCGCGCGTGCAACGACATTTCATTCGCGCACGAAGCAAGGGTCCGCAGCCGTTCACCAATATGGGATTCACTCTCCGACTGCGATTCGCCACTGCGATCTCGGGCCCGCTGGCTCTCGGTTATGGCAGCCATTTCGGACTGGGTTTGTTCGAAGCGGCAACGAATTGAGGCCCGGCTGAGCAGCGGAGCGGCATGCTATGAGCGACGTCGTCGAACACCACTCCGCGGTAGCTCGCAACGTTGACATGCCGTTGCTTCCCGCCCGCATGGTCAATGAATACCAGTATTGCCCGCGACTCGCCTATCTCGAATGGGTACAGGGAGAGTGGGCAGAGTCGGCGGACACCGTGGAAGGTCGGTTTTCTCACCGGCGCGTCGACAAACCTGCTGGCGATCTGCCGAGAGGAGAAGATACAGAAGCCACTGAGCGGATTCACGCGCGCTCGATCACGCTGTCATCAACACGCCTCGGCCTCATCGCTCGCATGGATCTGGTCGAAGGGGAAGGCAATTGCGTCACGCCTGTAGATTACAAGCGTGGGAAGCGTCCTCACGTCGCTCGAGGAGCTTATGACCCTGAGCGGGTGCAGCTGTGTCTCCAAGGCATGCTTCTTGAGGAACATGGATATGTCTGTAACGAGGGCGCGTTGTACTACGTCGCGGGACGTGAACGTGTGACGGTCGAGTTTGACGCCGAACTGCGTGCGCTGACTGTCAGTGCGATGGAAGGCATGCGGTCCATGGCGGCGAGCGGACTCAGTCCTCCGCCGCTTCAGGACAGTCCCAAATGCACCCGATGTTCACTGGTTGGCATCTGCCTTCCCGACGAGGTGAATTTTCTCCGGCGGCAGGCGGCTCCGCCGCGCCCGCTTGCTGTTCCGCGAGACGAGGCATTGCCACTCTATGTGCAGGCCCGAGGCGCCAAGGTCAGCAAGAAAGGCGAGACTTTGGAAGTCTTTGTCGAAGATGAGAAGGTGCAGACGGTGCGTCTCATCGACGTGTCGCAGCTCGCTCTGATGGGCCAGGTATACGTAACGTCGCCGACACTTCATGAGCTGATGTCACGGGAGATTCCCGTATCGTGGCATTCGTATGGCGGCTGGTTCCTGGGGCATACGGTCGGCACTGGCCATAAGAATGTGGAGATTCGCACGGCGCAGTATCGAACCAGCTTCGACGCGCAGGCGTGCTTGCAAATCGCGAAGGGACTCGTGATCGCGAAGATTCAGAATCAGAAGACCTTGCTGCGACGGAATCGAAAATCGGACAGTCTTTCAGCCGAGGTGCTCGATGGATTTCAGAGCGACGTTCGTCGAGCTCTGCGGGCCACAGATATGGGGGAGCTGCTGGGAGCCGAGGGTCAGGCGGCGGCGCGATATTTTGGCGAGTTCGCTTCCATGTTGAGCCCCGGTGATGACGGACACACTTTGGCGTTCGACTTTCAGACACGCAACCGCCGCCCACCTACGGATCCAGTGAACGCAATGCTGCCTATGCGTACTCATTGCTCGTAAGAACATGGACGGTCGCGCTCACTGCGGTGGGATTCGACGTCTACCGTGGCTTTTATCATCAACCGCGCTATGGAAGGCCAGCGCTGGCGCTGGACATGATGGAGCCGTTTCGGGCGCTGATCGCAGATTCCTGCGTCATTCAGGCGATCAATAATGGGGAGGTCCGGCCATCTGATTTTGTCAGAGCCGCAGGGAGCGTGAATCTGACCGACGATGGCCGCAAGCGATTTATCGGGACGTTCGAACGTCGCCTGGCACAGGAAATTACGCATCCGATGTTTGGATACAAATTGAGCTATCGGCGGCTGTTTGAGTTGCAGTCCCGATTGCTGGCGCGGCACCTGCTCGGCGAGCTTGAAGAGTACCCGAACTTCACCACTCGGTGATTTATGCGTGATGAGCACCTTTACATTGTGACTTACGATATCGCCAACACGAAGCGTTGGCGCCGGGTGTTTCGACTGATGGAGGGGTTCGGTGAGTGGCTGCAGTTGTCTGTATTTCAGTGCCGCCTCACGCGACAGCGGCATGCGGAGCTGATTGCCTTGCTGGATGGTGTTATTCATCACGATGATGACCACATTATCCTGCTGGATGTGGGGGTGGCGGATCAGGTGATGCCGAAGGTTGTGAGCCTGGGCAAGACATATACTCCGGTGAGCCGTGGACCTGTGATTGTTTGATTTTATTTGCCTGCTGCCCGCGAGCGCTTCGGTGATCACCAAACACCGGGGAGCGCTCGCAACGGTGGTTTTCTTTAAAAATTAGGATATTAGAGGCCGTAAGAGCCTTGGAGCCCGCCGTGCTCGAGAGAGGATCGGTTTGGCTTGCGGCACCTCTCGCAAAGGCGCGTGGAAGTGCTTGAGACGGCGGAATATATTGGCAGGGCTGTTATCCACGGCGATACGCCGTGGTTCCTTTGAAGCCCCAAATAGCTCGACGTTCCCGCGCGCAATCGCGGAGAGTTATCCACGGCGATACGCCGTGGTTCCTTTGAAGCTGCCTCAAAGCTCCTACGATTACGCAGGCTTGTCGTCGTTATCCACGGCGATACGCCGTGGTTCCTTTGAAGCGATTGCGGTTTCATCGCTAAATGATCCGAGCCCGGTACGGTTATCCACGGCGATACGCCGTGGTTCCTTTGAAGCCGCGCCAGCATCGTCCTGCACCGGGGGCTGTCAGTGGTTATCCACGGCGATACGCCGTGGTTCCTTTGAAGCGCTGCCACTCTCGGCGCAGCGGATGATCAACACGTATGTTATCCACGGCGATACGCCGTGGTTCCTTTGAAGCCTTTTCTGCGGAGGCTGCACGTGCGGCGGCATCAGCGTTATCCACGGCGATACGCCGTGGTTCCTTTGAAGCTGGATGATGTCGTTTCCAACTGCGCCAGGCGAGACCTGGTTATCCACGGCGATACGCCGTGGTTCCTTTGAAGCGGGTGCCGGGGTGCGCTCCAGTTCTTTCAAGCGCTGGTTATCCACGGCGATACGCCGTGGTTCCTTTGAAGCCCTGCCGTGTATTTCGATCCTGTACTTGGCGATGTCGTTATCCACGGCGATACGCCGTGGTTCCTTTGAAGCCCGTTGGGCAAAGAGGTCGAAGTTCCAGACGATCTCGTGCGTTATCCACGGCGATACGCCGTGGTTCCTTTGAAGCTTCCCAGTGATGCACGTAGAGGTCACCCTGTTTCAAGTTATCCACGGTGATACGCCGTGGTTCCTTTGAAGCTGTGAAATATATGACTCAGGCGCGTCGTTACGGCGCGGTTATCCACGGCGATACGCCGTGGTTCCTTTGAAGCGTACTTAAGCATGCTTTAGGTTGACAGGATGTTCAGTTATCCACGGCGATACGCCGTGGTTCCTTTGAAGCGGTCGCTCTCGCAGTGATCAGCCCGCCCGCGGCAGCGGGGTTATCCACGGCGATACGCCGTGGTTCCTTTGAAGCCCGTCTCATCCTCGACCGATGCCTGCACGTTCGCGGTTATCCACGGCGATACGCCGTGGTTCCTTTGAAGCCGTGAAGGACACGCGGGCCGTGTCAGCAGTCGTGCCGGGTTATCCACGGCGATACGCCGTGGTTCCTTTGAAGCGCGCCGACTGATGTTGGCCGTCTCGTACGCCTCGCGTTATCCACGGCGATACGCCGTGGTTCCTTTGAAGCTCCGAGCGATCCTAATGTTAGTCAGGACCGCACGGAGGGGTTATCCACGGCGATACGCCGTGGTTCCTTTGAAGCTGTGAGGTTGGACGCAAGGCTGAGCGGCCATGACGATGTTATCCACGGCGATACGCCGTGGTTCCTTTGAAGCCTCATCAAAACAGATGCGCCGCCCGCAAACGGCTCTACGTTATCCACGGCGATACGCCGTGGTTCCTTTGAAGCGGCAGCTCAACGAGCGCGGACCAACACGCGGATCGCGGTTATCCACGGCGATACGCCGTGGTTCCTTTGAAGCTATCTGAGCCAGCTCGAAGGGCGTAACCCACGGTGACGTTATCCACGGCGATACGCCGTGGTTCCTTTGAAGCGATGTGTTTCCGAAGAATGTCTACGGCAGTTGGAAGGGTTATCCACGGCGATACGCCGTGGTTCCTTTGAAGCCGCGGCACGCCTACGAACAAGTGCCGAGCCCTGACGTTATCCACGGCGATACGCCGTGGTTCCTTTGAAGCATCTTCTTGTCGCCATTCTCGAGACGATCCTGCAGCATTATCCACGGCGATACGCCGTGGTTCCTTTGAAGCAGTGCCTCCGTATGGGTCCCATAGACCCCCTGGCGGGGTTATCCACGGCGATACGCCGTGGTTCCTTTGAAGCTGGTGTTGGGTGCTGACATGATCTGCCGCGACTGTCAGTTATCCACGGCGATACGCCGTGGTTCCTTTGAAGCCATCGGAAAGGGCGCGAGAATTCAGGGTGGCGAGGTTGTTATCCACGGCGATACGCCGTGGTTCCTTTGAAGCAATGGTGATCGTGTTTGTATAGATAACGTTCCGCCGAGGTTATCCACGGCGATACGCCGTGGTTCCTTTGAAGCCGAGAATTCGCGCACTCGTTGGGCTGCACGGCTGGCGTTATCCACGGCGATACGCCGTGGTTCCTTTGAAGCACCGGCAATCCCTGGCGGATCCAATCGCGCACCGTAGTTATCCACGGCGATACGCTGTGGTTCCTTTGAAGCCTGATTATCGTTATCGAACCTATAAAACTTCTGCTGTTATCCACGGCGATACGCCGTGGTTCCTTTGAAGCACGTCTGTCTCCCATTCGGCGGCGAGTGCCGCGCTGAGTTATCCACGGCGATACGCCGTGGTTCCTTTGAAGCCACACGATACCCTCTGGCCATTGACCAGACTGGATGTTGTTATCCACGGCGATACGCCGTGGTTCCTTTGAAGCCTACGCGTACCGCCCGATATTGAGACGGCTACGGCGGTTATCCACGGCGATACGCCGTGGTTCCTTTGAAGCAAGTTGAAAACGTAGGTCGCGTTCAACGACGCGCCGAAAGTTATCCACGGCGATACGCCGTGGTTCCTTTGAAGCACCTCACGCGAGAGCCTGACGACATCTTGTATTGCCTGCCGTTATCCACGGCGATACGCCGTGGTTCCTTTGAAGCGCCGCCCAGGTGTTGGAAGGAATTCTGGAGGCGGACCACGTTATCCACGGCGATACGCCGTGGTTCCTTTGAAGCGTTAGGTTCACGATTCTGGAAGACTGAGCCCTGCAGTTATCCACGGCGATACGCCGTGGTTCCTTTGAAGCCTCGACTGGAACGGGAAACGATATCGCTCAGACGTGGGGTTATCCACGGCGATACGCCGTGGTTCCTTTGAAGCGTACCTCTGACGAAGATGGCTGTCTTGCGGTCTTCCGTTATCCACGGCGATGCGCCGTGGTTCCTTTGAAGCATCTGCGCTGCGAGCGCCTTCGACGGTGCGTCCACCGCGTTATCCACGGCGATACGCCGTGGTTCCTTTGAAGCAGTGAATGGGTGAAGCTGTCCCACGCCCTGGTCCAGAGTTATCCACGGCGATACGCCGTGGTTCCTTTGAAGCGGATGCACGGAGGGCGAGTACGACTGTATTCGGCCGGTTATCCACGGCGGCACCCCGTGGTCTCCTTGAAGTAAGCACTACGCGGCCGCGCTGAGTGACAAGGAGCGAGTGCCTTTGAGTTCCATGTCGACAATGACAATATCCACGGCAATCGCCGTGGTCTCTTTGAAGTGCCAAATTCCTGGGCGCAGCGAAGTATTTCTGTTCCACCATCCGCCGAAGATGTATGAATCCGGCGAAGGCGCTCGAAGCCTGCGAATCGCCGACACACAGCCCACCACAAAAACAAAAGCCGGGCACGAGCCCGGCTTCTTCAACAACACTCTCAAGGAGAATCGTAACCCTACAACACTCCCCTCCGAATCTGATCCAGCTCAATCGATTCAAACAGCGCGCGAAAATTCCCCTCTCCAAACCCGTCATTTCCCTTGCGCTGAATGATCTCAAAGAAAATCGGCCCGATCACATTCTGCGTAAATATCTGCAGCAGCACGCCCTCCCCGGACTGCGGATTGCCGTCAATAAGAATGCGCCGCTTCTGCAGCTCCTCCAGCTTCTCCCGATGCCCCACAACGCGCTGGTCGACACCCTCATAATAAGTATCCGGCGAATCCTGAAAAGCCACATTGTTCGCGCGCAGGAGATCGACCGTTCGATAAATATCCTCAGTTGCCAGGGCAATATGCTGAATCCCCTCCCCCTGATACATCCGCAAAAACTCTTCAATCTGACTCTTGTCATCCTGAGATTCATTGATCGGAATGCGGATCTTCCCGCACGGGCTCGTCATCGCGCGTGACAACAACCCCGTCTGCTTCCCCTCGATATCGAAATACCGGATCTCCCGGAAGTTGAACAGCTTCTCGTAAAACCCCGACCAGAAATCCATCCGCCCACGCATCACGTTATGCGTCAGATGATCGACACACGTGAGCCCCGCCGTCTCGACGGCATGCGTCGCCCCCGCCTCCGGCACAAAATCCACATCGTAGATCGAGCTCGTGCCATAGCGATCCACGAGATAAATCAGCGAACCACCAATCCCCTCGATCGAAGGAATATTCAACTCCATCGGCCCCGCCGTCGACGGCCCCGGCTTCGCTCCCAACTCCAACGCCCGCTTGTACGCAAACGCCGCGTCCTTCACCCTAAACGCCATCGCACACGCCGACGGCCCATGCGCATGCGCAAACTTCTGCGCAAAAGAATCCGGCTCGGCATTGATGATGAAATTGATGTCACCCTGCCGATGCAGCGTCACATTCTTCGACCGATGCCGCGCAACGATCGGAAACCCCAGCCGCTCGAACAGACTCCGCAACATCCCCGGGTCGGGCGCCGTGTACTCCACGAACTCAAAGCCATCCGTCCCCATGGGATTCTCGAATAAATCAGCCATCGCGCCCTCCAAAGCGCGCCACGGTCAGTCCATAATCATGGGCCACGGCGGCGGCAAATTAGTTGCAGTTGCAACCATCATACCCGCTGCCGGGAACCCGCACCAAGACCCCGCCGCGCTGAAGTGAGCCCCCAAAGTGCCCGCCGAGAAAAAAACCCTGCAACTCGAGACCTTCCTCCCGTACCGCCTGTCCGTACTCTCCAACACCGTGAGCCTCGCAATCGCAGGCGCATACCAGGAACGCTTCGGCCTCACCATTCCCGAGTGGCGCGTCATCGCCATCCTCGCGAGGACCCCGAACCTTTCCGCCGCCGAGGTCGCGCAGCGAACCGCCATGGACAAGGTTGCCGTCAGCCGCGCCGTCACCACCCTTCTCGGCGCCAAACGCATCGAGCGCAAAATCACCAAGAGCGACCGACGCCGCTCCGCCCTCAGATTGTCGAAAGCCGGAGAACGCGTTTACGCCGAAGTGGTGCCCTTCGCCCTCGCCTACGAACGCGCGCTACTGCAACCCCTGAGCGACGCGGAACGTGAAACACTCGACAGCGCTCTCAGAATCCTGCTCGGCCGGGCCACAGAAATGGGACCTGTGCATTCCGAATAGCACACCACCGGTTAGGTATAATCGCGCACCCAAAAAGCACGCCCGGAAAACTACAGGGACATCGCGAACCCCAACCGGGCCCCACTCTGCGCATGATCTCCAACGAGGCTAATGAGCATGCACGCTAAGGTTTCTGTTGACGACGACAAACAGCTCCGCGGCATCCCCGCAACTCGACTGGCTCACATCGAACGTATCGCCGCGGCAGGTAAACGCCGCCTCTCTCGCGACGCTGTCGATATGCACAAACGCTTTCTTCACGCCTATTACCGAGGCGCGGCAGACGAAGATCTCGCGCAACGCTCTGAGCAAATGCTCGCCAGCGCGGCACTAAGTCACCTTTCCTTCGGCAGCAAACGCGCCGCCGACCAGCCCCTCGTCAAAGTCTTCAACACCGACGCCAAACGCGACGGCTTCGAATCACCCCACACCGTGGTGATGATCGTCACCGACGACATGCCCTTCCTCGTCGACTCCGTGAACATCGCCTTCAGCCGCGCTGAAGTCGCCGTGCACCTCATCGTGCACCCCGTATTAGATGTCAAACGCGACGCCCGTGGCCGCCTGCTCGACATCGACCCCGAAGGCGGCGACCCGGACAAGCTGCGCAGCGAATCCTGGCAGATCTACGAAATCGATCGGCAGATAGACCCCGCACGCATCGCCGACCTGCAGGCACGCATCATCGCTTCACTCATGGACGTTCGCGCGGCCGTGGATGACTGGACCGCGATGCGCGACCGCATCCGCACGCTCATCGGAACGTTAGACACCACGCCTCCACCCCTGCCTTCAGTGGAAGTCACCGAAGCCCGCAACCTGCTGGACTGGATGGAAGGCCGCCACTTCGTCTTCCTCGGCTATCGTTACTACACGCTCGAACGTGGCCGAACTGAAGACAACCTCGTCGCAGAGGCAAAATCCGGCCTCGGCATCCTGCGCCAGGGCCACCGCGATACAGACAAACACGAGCCCACCGTACTCAAAGGCGACGTACGCGATCGCGCCCGCAACCGCGAGCTGCTGATCCTGACAAAAGCCAACTCGCTGGCAACCGTTCACCGCGCCACCTATCTCGACTACATCGCGATCAAGAGTTTCGACACCCGCGGCAATGTCACGGGCGAGCACCGCTTCGTCGGCCTGTGGACGTCCACCGCCTACCATCGCAGCCCGCGCGAAATTCCCGTCCTGCGCCGTAAGGTCGAAGACGTCATCGATTACTTCGGCATCGATCCGCAGAGCCATGACGGCAAGTCCGTCTTCAACGTGCTGGAAACTTATCCTCGCGACGAGCTGTTTCAGGCCAGCGTGGAAGACCTCATCCGCATCGTCCGCGGCGTCGTCAACCTGTACGAGCGCCGCACCGTTCGGCTGTTGGCACGGCGAGATCCCTATCACCGCTTCTTCTCCTGCATGATTTACGTGCCGCGCGACCGCTACAACACAGAGGTCCGGCAACGCATCGAGCAGATCGTGCTCGAGGGCTTCGCGGGTAACAGCGTCGAAACGCAGGTGCAGATCTCAGATTCCAACCACGCACGGGTTCACGTCGTCGTCCATACAGATCCCAACGACAAACGCAAAGTCGACTTCGATGCCATCGAGAGCCGCATCGCGCGAGCCACGACGACGTGGACAGATCAACTCCGCACCGCGCTTGTCGCTGACCGAGACGAAGCCAACGCCATCGCGCTTGCCACACGTTATCGGCGAGCTTTTCCGATGGCGTACGAAGAAGACGTCAGCGCGGCCGACGCGCTCGAAGACATCGAATGCCTGGAGAATCTCAGAGCCGACCCCAACGCGATGCGGCTCAACCTGTATCGCCCGGGATATCAGAAGCCCGAACGGCTCAATCTCAAGATCGTGCGCCTCGGCGAACCGGTGCCGATCTCCGACATCCTGCCGATGCTGGAGAACTTCGGCCTGCGGCTGATCGCCGAACGTCCTTATGAAATCTCGTGGCCCGAAGGCGGCTCCGCATGGATTCAGGACTTCGAGCTCGAACATCGCGACGGCCTGCGCATCGAAATCAAACGCGTGGAATCCATCTTCCGCGAAGCCTTCCTCGCGGCATGGCATGGCGATATCGAGAACGACGGCTTCAATCGCCTGCTGCTCACGAGAGAACTGACCGCGCGCGAGATCGTGGTGCTGCGGGCGTACTGCCGCTACCTGCTGCAGACGGGCGTGCCGTTCAGCCAGGCGTACATGGAGCGTACGCTCGCCGCCAACGCCGAGATTGCCCAACACTTCGTAAAGCTCTTCACGCTGCGCTTCGACCCGGACGCCGCGCGCGGAGACGCCGCCAAGGCCGACAAGCTCGTCGACACCATCAAGGCGAGTCTCGAAGGCGTCACCAGCCTGGATGAAGATCGCATCCTCCGCGCGTACCTCACCGTGCTGCGCGCGACACTGCGCACCAACTTCTTCCAGCCCGACGCGGCAGGCAAACCGAAGACCTACGTATCGTTCAAGCTCGATCCACAGAAAATTCCGGACCTGCCGCTGCCGCGACCCAAGTTCGAGATCTTCGTGTACAGCCCGCGCGTCGAAGGCGTTCACCTGCGGATGGGCTTTGTCGCACGCGGCGGCATTCGCTGGTCTGACCGCCGCGAAGACTTCCGCACCGAGGTTCTGGGCTTGATGAAAGCTCAGAACGTGAAGAACACGGTGATCGTCCCGGTCGGCGCCAAAGGCGGGTTCGTCGCCAAGCTGCTGCCCATCGGCGGCTCGCGCGAGGCCGTGCAGACCGAAGTCGTCACGTGCTACCAGACATTCATCCGCGCACTGCTGGATGTGACGGATAACATCTCCGGCGGCAAGATCATTCCGCCCGCGCGCGTGGTCAGGCTGGATGCTGACGACGCGTATCTCGTTGTCGCAGCGGATAAGGGCACGGCCTCATTCTCAGATATCGCCAACGCCATTTCCGAGGATTACGGCTTCTGGCTGGGCGATGCCTTCGCTTCGGGCGGCTCCGCCGGCTACGACCACAAGAAGATGGGCATCACGGCCCGCGGCGCGTGGGAGTGCGTCAAACGCCACTTCCGCGAGCTGGGCAAAGATATTCAGAAAGAAGACTTCACCGTCTCCGGCATCGGCGACATGTCGGGCGACGTCTTCGGCAACGGCCTGCTGCTATCGAAACACACGCTGCTGCAGGCTGCCTTCAATCATCAACACATCTTCATAGATCCGACCCCCAACGCGCTGAAGAGCTTCGCCGAGCGCAAGCGCCTGTTCGATCTGCCCCGTTCCACATGGGACGACTATGATCGCTCGCTCATTTCCAAGGGCGGCGGCATCTACTCGCGCGCGGCCAAGTCGGTCACCCTGACACCCGAAGCGCAGAAGCTGCTGGCACTCGACAGCGCATCGGCTGCGCCAGATGACGTCATCCGCGCGATCCTGAGAATGCCGATCGATCTGCTGTGGAACGGCGGCATTGGCACGTATGTGAAGGCGAGCAACGAGACTCACGCGGAAGTCGGCGATCGCGCCAACAACAGCGTGCGAATCAACGGCGTGGAATTGCGAGCCAAGGTGGTCGGCGAAGGCGGCAACCTCGGGCTCACGCAGCGGGGGCGAATCGAATACGCCCTCGACGGCGGTCGTATCAACACGGATTTCATCGACAATTCCGCGGGCGTCAACACGTCCGACGTCGAGGTGAACATCAAGGTGTTGCTGAATCCGCTGATGCAGGCCGAGAAGCTCGCCCGTAACGATCGCAACAAACTGCTGGCGCGCATGACGAACGAGGTCGCCGGCCTCGTGTTGCGCACCAACTATCTGCAGAGCCAGGCGATCAGCACGCTGGAGCTGCAGACTGCCGCGAGACTTCCTGAGTATCAGCATCTCATCCGCTCGCTGGAGCGATCGGGTGAGCTGAATCGCACGCTGGAATTTCTGCCCAGCGATGAAGAGCTTGCGGAACGCCGCAAGCGGGGCGTGGGCCTCACACGTCCCGAGATTTCGATTCTGCTTTCTTACAGCAAGATCTGGCTGAGCACGCATCTGCTCGACTCCGATGTGCCTGAAGATCCCTACCTCTCCCTGGAGCTCGAGCGCTACTTCCCCGCTCCCGTGCAGGAGAAATTTCCCCGCGCGATCCCGCGCCACCGGCTGCGACGGGAAATCATCACCACCGCCACCACGAACAGCCTCGTGAACCGCATGGGGCCGATGTTTGTGCCCCGCGCGCAGGAAGACACCGGCGCCGAGCCCGCGCAGATCGCCCGTGCTTACACCGCGGCGCGGGAAATCTTCGACATGCGCAAACTGTGGGCGCAGATCGAGGCGCTCGATAATAAGATCCCGGCGAAGCTTCAATACGAGATGATGTATCAGACGAGCCGGCTGCTGCGACACACGACGTACTGGCTCGTCATGCATCGCCGTCGCGCGCTCCATGTGGATACCGCGGTGGCGGAGTTCCGCAAAGGCGTGGGCGAGCTGGAATCCAAAGTGGGAGATCTCTTGACAGGTACGGCGCACGAGAAATTCGAGCTGCTTCGCAAGCAACACGTCGAGGCGGGTGTGCCGCACGCGGTTGCAACGCAGGTTGCCGCGCTGGAAGCGCAGAACGCTGCGCTGGATATCGTCGATCTCGCGGCGGCTCATAAAGTGCCTGTGGGAGACGCGGCCAGACTTTATTTCGAAGCGGGCGCACGCATCGGACTTGACTGGCTGCACGAGCAGATCGGCCAGCTGCGCGTCGAAGGACCCTGGCAGGCAATCGCCCGAACGGGGTTGAGAGACAGCGCGTTGCGCATTCATCGGCAGGTGACGGATCGCGTGCTCTCCCGGAAGGAGCGTGGCGCTGCCGAGGCGCGCGTCACGGCGTGGGTTGCGTCCACCGGAGAAGATCTTGCTCATTGGCAGCGGACGCTTGCCGAGATGCGCGCGGCAGGTGCGGGCGATTTCGCGACGCTCTCCGTCGGCGTGGAATCTGTTCGCAAGCTGGCGGATTGATGACATGCCTCTACAGGCAGTTGCGAGCGCGCATTGGAACGGCGGGTGCGGTCAAGTCACCAGGGCGTCAACGCTAACTTCTGAGCAATGAACAGCCCTGGCGCCAACTCCGATCCGCCCTTCCTGACTCTGGTCGTCACGACCTATGAGCGGCCAGACGCGCTCAACGCGGTGTTGGCCACGATCCAGCGCCAGACCGATCCGCCCGACGAAGTCATCATCGCGGACGACGGTTCTGGCGCTGCGACGCAAGCCGTTATCAGCCGCTTCCGCACACATAACAACAATGCTTATGACGTTCACCACGTCAGGCAGGAACATGACGGCTTCCGGGCCGCGCGCCTGCGCAATCTGGCCATCGCCGCGTCGACGAGCCGCTACATCGTCTTCATCGACGGCGACATGCTGCTGCATCCAAAATTCATGGCGGATCATCGTCGACTCGCGCGTCCCGGCTATTACACGCAGGGCATGCGCCTCAAGCTCGACGCCGCAGCCACGCAGGAACGCCTCGACGCGAACGGCCTCGAAAATATAGAAACGTTCGCCACGACTCACCGGCTGGGTGCGCTACGCCCCACGCGTCTCTACGCCCGCCACAACACCGCTCTCAGCCATCTCACACGCGAGGCCGGAAATTACGTGGTGTCGATCAAATCCTGCAATCAGGGGTTCTGGCGACATGATCTCGTCGCGGTGAACGGCTTCAACGAAGAGATCATCGGCTGGGGACCTGAAGATAAGGAACTGTGCCTCCGCCTGCAGAACCACGGCATCCAGCGTCAGACGTTGCTGTTCGGCGGCATCGCCTGGCATCTGCACCACGCGCCGCAATCGCGGAAGCGGCGTGCGATTAACGAGAACGTATTGGCGAACACGCGCGCGAATCGCATGGTCCGCTGTGAGAAAGGCCTCGCCGATCACACCTGAGAGAGGGCCTCGCCGGCGCGCCTCGCTGTGACGGCACCCAATGAATCGGGTGGCGGATAATCCTCGCGTCGGCAAGGCACCCGACCACCCCCGTGTGCTATAAAACGCGCCCTCATTTCTCCTTAGGAGGCGCATCGTGCCTGGCAAGCTCATCCTGGTCCGTCACGGCCAAAGCACCTGGAATGTGGAGAACCTGTTCACCGGCTGGCACGACGTCGACCTGTCCGAGCAGGGCCGCAAGGAAGCGCAGGCCGCGGGCCGCCTCCTCGTAGCAGAAGGCATCGAGCCCGACATCGCGTTTACCTCCGTCCTGAAGCGCGCTATCCGCACGCTCTGGCTCATGCTCGATGAAATGGATCGCATGTGGCTCCCCGTCGAGCGCGCCTGGCGATTGAACGAGCGGCACTACGGCGCGCTCCAGGGCCTCAACAAGGCGCAGACCGTGGAGAAGCACGGCGAGGCACAGGTCAAGATCTGGCGCCGCAGTTACGACATTCCGCCGCCCCCGCTGGATTTGAGCGACAAGCGTCATCCCCGCTTCGACGTCCGCTACAAGAACATCGACCCCGCGCTGCTCCCCGCGACCGAGTCGTTGAAAGACACACTGGCGCGTGTGCTGCCGTACTGGAACGATCGTATCGCCCCCGAGCTGCTCGCCGGCCGCAACGTGTTGGTTACCGCACACGGCAACAGCCTGCGGGCCATGGTGAAGATGTTAGATAACGTCTCCGAAGCGGAGATTACCGAGCTCAACATCCCGACAGGTGCGCCGCTGTTGTATGAGCTCGATGACAAGTTGAAGCCGGTCAGCAGCCGTTATCTGGGCGACCCGGCGGCGATCGCCGCAGCGGCCGAAGCCGTGCGCCGGCAGACAGAGAAGAAATAAATCAGGAGGCGCCGGGCTGTAGCCCTGAGGCAGCGGCCCGACGCGGACCCTATAAGCTCAGCAGCCGCTGGAGCGTTCATACGCGCGAGACGGTTTCAAAAGTCGGTGGCATGGCCGTAGCGACGGCCCGCTACCAGTATCGACAGGTGAGCGTCAGCGGCCGGTATGGCTGACGATACCGGCCGTCCAGCTGTCGTAGCGGCCGCCCTCAGCGCGTGCCAGCTCGCGAAACCGTTTGCTGAGATCGGCGATCGCCACGGCGTCCAGGCGCAAGGTTTTCGAGGCATGCAGGCTGAAGGGATATTCAGCGGGCTCGCTCACACCCCGGGTCTCGACCACGTAACCCTCGGTTTCGAGCTGCGCGCGAAGGGCCTGACAGGCAGCCTCACTGGGTAGCGCAAAAAAGAACACCACGTCATGCGGACTGAACGGGTCCGTGCCCATTGCCCGCAACCGCTCGACGACCTTCTCGTCCCAGTTCTCGCTGTGGACGTTCCTGATCCTGCGCACATTCATATACACGCGGAGCGCGATACCCACGCCAGCCGCAATGATGAGCAACAGGAACCAGTTCACGGCTTACTCGTCGGGGGCGATGGTCACGCGCAGACCCGCAAGATCCGGCGTGAAATCAAGCTGGCAGGACAGGCGCGAATTGTCCTGGTAGTGAGACAACTCGCCCAGGAGCTCGCGCTCGTCGGAAAGCGGCGCCGGCAGGCGGTCTTTCCATTCCGGGTCGACGAATACATGGCAGGTCGCGCACGAGCACATGCCGCCACAGATGGCGGCAACGCCATAATCCAGATCGCGCAATGTTTCCATCACCTTCAGACCGGCTTTCGCCTCGACTTCGTGCTCGATTCCATCCCGATCCACGACCCGCAACAACGGCATGCCCAACTCCACCTGCCCAAAACGGCCGCTAGTCTGCCGGTCTTGGCAACCGGATGCCAGCACCAGCAGCAAGGCGTTCGAGCATTTCCCGCTCCGACGCCGGCTCGGCCGGGCTCTCCGCGGCACCGAGGCGCCACGCCCGATACCACCAATAGCCGAGGAGCAGATACAGCCAGGACGCCGAATCCAGCATTTCCACGGAAGCCTCGCGCTGCAGGCCGGCGGCTTTGAGGAGCTCCCCGGCATGCGGGGCGGCCCCGGGGTAATACGCCAGCACGCAGGCAAGGTCATACAAAGGGTCCGCCACCATCGCGTATTCCCAATCGATCAGCACCAGCCGCCCGGCCTCAACGATGTTGGTATGGTGAAGATCGCTATGGATGACCGTGGACGCCCGCTCGCCGGACGCAGCGCGGATCAGCCGCCACTGTGCCTGTTCGAGCAGCTGATCAAACAACACGCGATCGCCCGGCGCCGCGACCGTGAGACGCGCATGGAGCTGCGCGAGCGTGGTCGCGAGATCATAAGGCGCTATCCCCGCGGGAATCGGCAGCCCATGCAATGTTTGCAGTGTTGCCCCGAGCCGCTGCAGATTCGGCAGATGCCCCATGTCGTCCGTGCGCCACGTCGAGCCGCGCACGAACTCGGTAATCATGAAACGATGCGTCGGATCAGCGTAAACGATGGCGGGTGCAATGCCTGCCTGCGCGGCAACCGCCTGGAGCCGCGCTTCGCGCACATGATCCGCCCCAAGATCATTGCCGCGCAGATCATGCAGCCGGACCACATATTCGCCTTCAGGCGTAGCGATACGAAACGCGACATTGGTGGTTCCCGCAGGCAGCGCTTCAATAGCTGCGGACGGCATCCCGTTCCATCCTGGAACGTGCTGAAGGGCTTCGTTGGGCGTCAGCGAGCGAGCGCCTGCGTGCGGTAAATGCGATGCCATGAGAAGAAGCCTGCAATGACGATCCCGAGGTAAACCACAAACAGCAGCGCCAGCAGCACGAGGCCCTGCATGGCGAACAGGAACGCCAGGATCGAATCGATGACGAGCCAATACACCCAGTTCTCGAGTTTGGACCGCGCCACGAGCCATGTCGTGAACAGGCTTCCCCAGGTCGTAAAAGAATCGAGGTACGGCCACGCAGCGTTCGTCTCGCTGGCCAGCCACTGTGCGGTCAGGGCGCTCACCGCAACGATGCCGAGGCAGGCCGCAATGTGGAAACGTAGCGGCAACAGGCTGACGCTCGGTGCCGTGCCGGCCTGATCCTGTGTCCAGCGCCACCAGCCGTAGAACGACATGGCAACGTAATAGCCATTCAACGCCGCCTGCATCGGCAACTGCGCGCCGAGCGAGAGATACAGAACGATGGCGGAAGAAAGACCGCCCGCCACCCAGCACCAGCGCTGCCGTTTCACGGCGAGCAGCAGGTAGACCAGCCCAAGCACCACCGACGCAGCCTCGAGCGCCGAAGTCGCTTTCAGATCGGCCACGAGTTGAGCTAACACGCTGAACCCCACTCCCCGTGATCAGCGGAAGGAGTAATTCACAGTGACGCCGACAGTGCGCGGATCGCCAGCCTGGACATAGCGTTTGTCTGGATAGTCCGGCGGCTCGTTGCCGAAGTAGAACCCGCGCAGCGAATACTCCTCATCGAACGCGTTGCGCATCCACGCAAAGGCCGACCAGCGTTCCGTCGCGTAGCCGAGTTTCACGTGCACGAGCGTGTACGGATCCGACTTCTCGTTGTGACTCGCGCTGAAGTAGAAGTCGTCGACGCTCTGCGTATCGACACGCGCCAGCCAGCCGGTGGGATCGCGATACTGCACGCCGAACCCGACCTGATATTCCGGCGCGGTCGCCTGCTCGCGACCGCTCACGACGACGCGATCATCATCCGGGCCATACTCGTAGTCGATATAACGCGTGTGGAGCAGACCAACACTGCTGCTGAGTTGCAGGCGCTGTGTCGCGTTCCAGCTGATGTTGCCTTCGAACCCGAAGTTCTCGCCACGCGCCGCGTTGTCGATGAATAACACGTAGCTGAGCGGATCGCCCGGATCGAGCTGGGTGGAGGAATCCACCTGCTGATCGGTTCTGCGCATGAAGAAGACGGCGGCCTGCAGATCAAAGCGCCCCTCGGCATCGCGCGCCTTGATGCCAGTCTCGACATTCCACAGGTACTCGGCGTCGTATTTGCGCACGTCGTCGCTCAGATCCTGATCGATGTTGAAGCCGCCTGCCTTATAACCACGCGACAGGGTGGCGTAAAGATTGCTTCGCTCGGCCAACGCGTACGTGAGCGAGAGATGCCCGCCCAACATCGTTTCCTGAGGATTGAGCGACACGTCGTGGGTATCGTCATACTTCGCATCGCGATTTTCGACGCGAGCGCCAAAGCTGACCGCCGTGCGGTCTGTGAGCTCGAGATCCAGCTCGCCATACGCGGCCACACTGGTCGAGCGGAAATCGCTGTTGAGCGTGTCATACACCGCGTCGTCCGCGAGATTGCGCTGATCGTTGTCTTCTTCCGCGTGCAGCACATACAGGCCCGCAACCCAGGAGAGCGCAGCACTCGCGTCAGCATCAGACACCAGGCGCAGATCCTGACTCCACGTCGTTCGATCACGCAGAATTTCAGAAAAGTAATCGTATGGCGCGTTGACGCCCCAGGCCGCGTTGTTGCCCCAGTCACCGTCGAAAGAATAATCGATGTCGGAATCGGCGAAGCTCGTCGTGCTCTCCACCCCGAAGCCGTCGAAGCCCGAGTATTCGATGTGCGCCGCGAACGCTGTGGAACGCTGCGCATCGCGCCCCGGATCATCAGATAGCGTCACGCGCGAATTGTCGATGGAGAACGCGTCGTAGCCGTTATCGAGATCCACGAACATGGCGGTGAAATCGACTCGCAGCGCATCGCTCGCGTCCCAGCGAAATTTTCCCCGAACGGTTGTTTCGTCGTAGCCGTTGGTGTCGTCGCGGTTCAGGAAAGTATTGCGACGGAAACCATCGCTCTTGTACTTCTGGGCGACGACGCGATAGGCGCTCTTGTCGGAATCGCCGACCGCTCCGCCGATCACCGCGCCGTAGCCCCACGTGCCGTAATCGCCAGCCGTGAATTCCGCCTTGAGCTCGGGCTCCAACTGCGGATCGCGCGTGTGCACGTTGATGAGCCCTGCCAAAGCATTGGCACCATAGGTCGTCCCCTGCGGACCGCGCAGCACCTCGACCTGATCCACGTCATAAAGAGTGGCCGGGCCGCCGACACCAGAGAAATCGATGCCATCGATCAGAAAACCCACAGACGCATTGGGCGCGCCCTGGAACTGATCGTTCTCGCCAATGCCGCGCAGCTGGTAGTAGCGCGGGCGGGAGGTACCCGCGGCCCAGTTGAGATTGGGGATGAGGCCGAGCACATCCTGAAGATGCTGCTCGCCCGCGAGGGCCAGGGTATCGCCACGAATGACGGTGACGCTCGTCGGCATCTGCTCGAGGGTCTGCCTGCGCAGGCTCGCCGAGATGATGACTTCGTCCAGGACCGCGGATTCTTCCGCTCGAGCGATGGGGACCGCAATGAATGCCGCGGCCAGCAATAGAAAACGAGACACTACCTGCTCCCTCCGCCGGTATTAACCGGATCAGGTTCGACGGGTTTGCCGGTAGAAACCGGCATCTCAGGTCCTCGCGCAGGACCACCCCAAGGTTTGGCCCGCGTATGGTATGCAGCGCGCTGAGTATTGCAAGCAATAACGGATTAAAATCCGCAGCTCGGGCGTCTGGGCCTCTGCCAATAAAGGAACAACAATGACTCGCACAGTCCAGGTTCATCAGGTCGATGCGTTTACTCGCGAGCGGTTCACGGGCAATCCCGCGGGCGTCGTCCTGAATGCGGATGGCCTCACGGATGGTCAGATGCTCGCCATTGCTCGCGAGCTCAACAATGCCGACACCGCGTTCGTGCTCACGCCTGATGGCAGCGATCACGATTTGCGCATCCGATTCTTTACTCCACGCACCGAGGCAGGATTCGTGGGTCATGCCACGGTCGCCGCACAGTACGTTCTGTCGCGCGAGCCGGGCGCGCCGCAGAAGCTGCGGCAGAAATCCAAGGCCGGCATCGTGGATATCGAGATTCGCGGCTCCGGTGACGAGCGGCGCATTGCCATCCGGCAGAAGTGCCCGCCCATCGGGCGCGAGCTCAATGAGCGGGAAAGATTAGCAGTGTTGGATGCGCTGGCGCTGGCGACGGATGCGATCGACCCGCGTTGCCCGATGCGCATCGTCGGCACGGGCAGCACGCGATTGATGATCGGCGTGCGCAGTCCCGAGCAGCTCAAGCACCTGCGGCCGGATAGCGCGCGGCTCACCACGCTGTCCGCTCAGCTGGGCGCGGCGGGATATTTTGTGTTTGCGCTGGGTCACGCGACGGATGAGTTTCTCACCGAAGCGCGAATGTTCTGCCCGGCGCTGGGCATTCCTGAAGACCCGGTGAGCGGCAATGCTCACGGGTTGTTAGGTGTGTATCTCTCGAAGTATGGATTGCTGTCGGGCGACGGCACGCGGGCTTCGTTTTCGGGCACGCAGGGAAATTTCATGCACCGGCCGGGGCGTATCGATATCGAGCTCGAGATGCACGACAACGTGGTGGACGGGGTGTGGATCATTGGTCAGGCGATCTCGATCTTTGAAACCGAGATCTCGCTCTGACTCTTAGCCGCCCGGCGATTGAGGGCCTCTTGCTCTGGTTTCATCCACAGCAAGGGCCTTGCGATAGTAAATAGCCTGCTCTCGATAGTGCGCCCCGGCGTTCCTGATCATCAGCAGATCTCTCTCCGACACCTGACGCACGATTTTCCCCGGCGAGCCCATCACCACTGAGCCGTCGGGGATTTCCTTCCCCGGCGGAATCAGCGCGCCGGCTGCGATCACGCAGTTCGATCCCACGCGTACGCCATCTAACACCATCGCGCCATTGGCAATCATGCTGTCGTCACCAACGACGCAGCCGTGCAGAAACGCGCGATGGCCGATCGTGACGTTGCGGCCGATATGCACCTGGACGCCCTCATCGGTGTGGATGACGGTGCCGTCCTGGACATTGCTGCCTTCGCCAATGTTGATCCAGTCGGTATCGCCACGCAGGACGCAGTTGAACCACACGCTTGCGCCCCGACCGAAGCGTACCGTTCCGATGACCTGCGCGCCGGGCGCGACGTAGTAATCGTCCCCGACTGTTTCGATGCGCCGTTCACCTAATGTGTAGATCACAGATCACCTCGTAATTCAGATTCGTGCTGACGACACGAGCCGTTGCGCGATGGCCATGGCAGCATCTCAACTTTCGTTCGCCACTGCGTCGGGCGTCGCGCCCGGCCGGGCCCGCCACACAAACAGTAACGCTGGCAAGGTCACACAAGCCCCGGCAATAAAGGGAGCCGCCGGACCGAAGGCTGCATAAATCGGTCCCGATGCGAACGGACCGATCACGCGTGCGAGGCTCGTGCTCGCCTGATACGTCCCCATCACAGCACCGCGATCGCCCGGCAGCGATTGCCTGGACGCAAGCGACGACGCCGAAGGATTAAACGCCCCCACGCCGAGCCCGCACAACGCGAGCCCGAACAGCGTCGAAGAAAGATGGGCCGCATCAGCAACGATGAGCAACCCCAGGACGTAAGCGCAAACACCAAACATCGCGACGCGCATCTCCCCGAACCTCGGGACCAGCATGCGCACCAGCCCCGCCTGCATGGCAACCGCCACGAACGCCAGCGCAAACATGATGAGCCCCACCGTGCGGGGGCCGAAGCCGAATCGGGCGAGCGCCCAGATGGCGAAGATCGATTCCAGAATCGCCTGCGAGCAGGTCACGCACAGTGCCGCCAGGGCAATCAATCGCAACCCCGGCCGCTCTCGCAGTAATCGCAAGGGCCCGAAGCGATGCACTGATCCGCGCCCGCCCGGCTGCGCGCGCGGATCATGACTTTCCGGCAATTTCAGCCACACCAGCATGATCGCCACGATGCTCAAGCACGCCGATACCGCTGCCGGTAACACAAAATTAGCTGTGTTGACGTTATCCCCGGCAAGCACGCCGCCGACCGCCGGGCCGATCATGAATCCCACACCGATCGCGGCGCCAACAATACCCATGGACGCGGCGCGCTTATGCGGCTCACTCACATCCGACGCATACGCGAACGCCGCTGAAAGATTCCCCGCCATGAAGCCGGCAAGCACTCGCGAAGCGAGCAGCCACCATACATTCTCTGCAAAGCCGAGCATCACGTAAGACACGCATGCGCCAGCCAGGCTCAACATCAGAATGGGCCTGCGTCCATAGCGATCGCTCAGCCTTCCCCACAACGGCGCGGCAATCAGCTGACATAGCGAATACGCGCCCAGAATGGGCGTGATGAGTTGCGGCTCGATGCCGAATCGCTCGGCCATGTACGGCACGAGCGGAATGAGAATGCCAAAGCCGAGCACATCGATGACACAGATGATGAACAGCGGCCGCAACGAAGTCTTCATGTCAAATGTCAGTGACCCGGAACAATGGCAGAAATATCCTTGGTGCTGACATTCTTCCGCACGAAGTCACGCGCGCCGCGAATGATGAGATTGGGGATGCGCGATTCGACCCACCCCTGCTGCTGCGTCGTGTCCGCACCGGCGCGCAGGATCGCAATCCCCAGCGACGGGATGACCCACAGGCGATGCCCCGTACCGCCACCGTTCAACACAAACACGCCATCCGTTACATAAGGCTCGGGGCCGTCCTGCCGCGTGGCTTTGGCAGAACCAATCTCCACCTGAAAGCCGAACTCAGGATTGCCCTTCGCGGGCGTCACCATCTGAGTGATCCACTGGCGGGGCACGACTTCAGTGCCCTGATACACGCCATCGTTCACGAGCAGCTCCGCGAGCCGCATCCAGTCACCGTGGCGGGCGGCGAGGCAGCAGTCCGCCCGGGCATCGCCATTCGTCGAATCCAGGATGATGCGAGCATCGCCCGCGCCAATGGGCTTCCACAGTCGCTCTGATACGTATTGCGCGAACCGCATGCCCGTCGCGCGCTCGATGACGACGCCGAGAATGCGCGTGTCAACGCCGCCCGGCACCCACGTTTCACCGGGGTACCGCTCGATCTGCAGTTGCAGATAATCTTTAGTCAGCTGTGCGCCGGGCACCGGAAACTCGACCGGCGAGGCCGCGAGCCCGCTCGAGGATTGCAGCAATTCCTGAATGGTGATCTCGCCACGCGCATCGTTCTCCCACTCCTTGATGTACCAGGAGACGGGCGCATCGGGCGCGGCGATCTTGCGTTCGCTGATCGCGATACCAGTCGCAAGCGCCGTGACGACGCGGCTGAATGTTCCTGAATTGGCCAGCGTTTCGTAAGACTGGCCCTGCCAGTAGCGTTCAAACACCAGATGACCATGGCGCCTCACGATGAGCGCGGTCGAGCCGTGTTCGCCAGCGTACTTTGCGGCGGACTCGAGCGCGTCGTCGTTGAGCTCCTCGACATCGGGAGGCACGCTCGGAATCTTGGGCTCCGGCTCCGACGCGCCGGGAATGGATTCCGTCGGCATGGCGTCTGGCATCGAGAGCGACGGATCCCACGCAATACCATTGCCGTCGGCGCGGCTCGACCACAACGCGTCGCCTCGCGAAATCAGAAACGCAATGGCGGCGAGCGCCACCACGGCAAGAGCGACGAACATCCATTTTCGAGATGACAACATGAGTTCAACCTGCTCGGCGCGTCGTGCGCTGACGCGCGCTGTGTGAACGCCTGGGACCGCAGTAGCGCACGCGGCCTTCCTCTAACTCCAATTCGTGCGTCGTGTTGGGGGGCCACTCGATGCGATGGTGTGTGGCGATCACCATCGCCACTCCGCTGGCGGCCAGCTCTGCTAGGTGCGTAAGCAGAGAGCGGCGCGTTGCGCCGTCCACACCTTCGAACGGCTCGTCGAGCAACAGCAACTCAGGACGATTGATCCAGGCCCGTGCAAACAACACACGACGCATTTGACCGTAGGAAAGCTCTCGCAGCGTACGCGAGGCGAGATGCGATAAACCGAAGAACGCGAGCGAGCGGTCAGCGGCCGCGCGATCCGCGGCGTTGGCGGGCTCGTTCAGGCCGATGCTGGAATAGCGGCCGGATTGCACGACTTCGGCGGCCGTCAACTCCAAAGGCTGATCGGTTTGTAAGTGTGGCGCGACCAGCCCGACGCGGCGCTTGAATTCCTCGAGCGGCACGCCCGGCTCGATGCCTTTGCGCTGGATGCGTCCGCCGACGGCCGCGCCGTGATCGCCGTAAAGCGTGCGCAGCAGTGTTGTTTTTCCCGAGCCGTTGGAGCCGTGGACGACCCAGCAATCGCCCGGATTCACTTCCATGGAGACTTTTTCGAGCGTCACGTGATCGGTGAGATACACGGAGGCTTTGATGAGCTTCACGATAGGGCCATCATTGCCGCGCGAGCGGGGGACTACGCTAACAACATCGTCATCCATCTGTGGCTGCTCAAGCCACTTATCCAGCGGCGCGCGCGATATGACGCCACGATACACAACGCGCCCCGCTTCCAGAATCAGCGCATGCGTCGCGCACGCCGGCACGTCTTCAACACGATGCGTCGTCAACACCCACGGCAACTGCGAGCGCCGACTACTTTCCAGCCAGCGCAGCGCGCGGGCGCGATTCGTCTGATCCAACCCGTTCATCAGCTCGTCGAGCAGCAACAGCTTCGGACGCGACGCCAGCGCCCGCGCCAACAACACGAGTCGCCGCTGCCCATACGACAAAGTCAGAAAGTTACGTTCACCCAGTTCGGTAATCGCAAGGCGCTTGAGAACGACGTCGATGCGGCGCGCATCCGCGACCGTCACCGGGTTCAAAGGAATGTCGGTGCGATACAGGCCGGTGCCGACAATCTGCCGTGCCGTGTGATTCCACCCATAGCGTTCGTATTTATCCTGACGCTCCGGCCCCACGTACGCGATTTCCTCGAGCACGCCCGCAGGTGTCTTGAACGTCTCGCCATGCCAACGATAGCGGCGCGATTCACGCCCGGTGGTCGTGGGCCATACCGCCCCGCTGATGAGCTTGAGAAGCTGCGTCTTGCCGGCACCGTTGGCGCCCGCAAGAATCCAGCGCTCGCCGGGCTTGATCGTCCATTGAACGTCTTGCAGCACGGTGCGGCCGTCGCGCTCGAGGTCGATGCGCGCGAGGCGCACTTCGACATACCGCCCGGCAGCGGCGTGACTGCGTTTCATGGATCTTCGTCAACAGTTGGATTGGAGCGCCCATTCTCGCATGGCAAGATGCACCTCATGCGATTAAGCCTGCTCTCGCCACGCTACTGGCCCCTCTGGTTTGGCCTCACCCTCCTTCGAACGCTGACCCTGCTGCCTTATCCGGTGCTTGTCGTCATGGGGCGACTGCTCGGTCGTGTCTTGCCGCATCTGCCTGTGGCCGCATTGAAAGTGGCCCGCAAGAATATCGACCTTTGCCTGCCGGAACTGCCACCTGCCGCACGCGCCCGCCTCGTGAAGCGCCACTTCGAGAGCGCGGCGCTCACATTGTTCGAAACCGCCCTCTCGTGGTGGGCGTCAGACGCACGCATTCGCCGCATCACGCGACTCGAAGGCCAGGAGCATCTCGACCAGGCGCTCACGCAAGGCAAGGGCGCCATACTGCTGAGTGCGCACTTCACCACGCTCGAGATCGGCGCGCGCGCGCTTGCCGCGCGCATGCCGCTGAATGTCATGTATCGACCTACGAACAACCCGTTGCTTGCCTATTTCCTGGCACGCAACCGTGGCAGACGCACCAAGCGCGCCATTGCACGGGACGATGTCCGCACGCTCATCAAGGCGCTCAGGGAAAACGGCATCGTGTGGTATGCGCCGGACCAGGCCTATCGCAAGAAGGGGGCGGAGATGGTGAAGCTCTTCGGCATTCCCGCGGCGACCAACACGTCCACCTCGCGCCTGGCGCGGATGACGGGAGCAGCGGTGTTGCCTTATTTCCCGGAACGGCTGCCGGGATTCAAAGGCTATCGCATGCACATACAGCCGGCGCTGACGGATTTTCCAAGCGACTCGCCCGCTGCCGATGCGGAGCGCTTCAATCATCTGATCGAAGCGCACATCCATCACGTGCCAGAACAGTATCTATGGCTGCACAAGCGCTTCAAGGGACTGAGCGACGACTATCCTGACTATTACGCGACGGCCCCGCGGCGGGAGAGCACGTGAGTCTGCTGCCATCGAGTTGCGACCTGTTGGTGGTCGGCGGTGGCATCAACGGTGTTGGAATCGCGCGGGATGCGGCAGGACGTGGCATGCGCGTCGTGCTCGTCGAGCAGGATGATCTGGCCGCCCACACGTCCTCGTCGAGCACCAAGCTCATTCATGGCGGCCTGCGCTATCTGGAGGAGATGCATTTCGCCCTCGTGCGCAAGGCGCTTCAGGAACGCGAGGTGCTGTTAGGCGCCGCGCCACACATCATGTGGCCGCTGCGCTTTGTCATGCCTCACGACGCACATTTGCGACCGATGTGGATGATCCGGGCGGGTCTGTTTCTTTACGATAATCTCGCGAAGCGCAGGCGGCTTGCCGCGTCGGCCGCGCTCGATTTACGCGCGCATCCGGCGGGCGCGCCGCTGCAGGAGCAATACAAGAAGGGATTCGTTTATTCGGATGGCTGGACCGACGACGCGCGGCTCGTGGTGCTCAACGCGCAGGACGCGGTGGAGCACGGCGCAACAGTGCTGACACGCGCGCGATGTACTTCTACCGAAGCGCGGGATGGAAACTGGGTCGCCAATATAAGCATCAGACCTGAATTGCGCGCGGCAGGAATAGCCCGCAGTGAAGTCGCTTCGGGAGACGCGCTCGAAACAACTCATACGCTCACTGCCCGCATCGTCGCCAACGCCACCGGCCCGTGGGTGAGCGAGTTCGTTCGTGAGCGCTCGCCAGTCAAAGCTTCGCACGCTGTGCGCCTGGTGAAAGGCAGTCACATCGTCGTGCCGCAGCTCTTCCGGCACCGCTTTGCTTACATCTTTCAAAACATCGATCGTCGCATCGTCTTCGCGATTCCGTATGAAGACGATTTCACGCTCATCGGCACGACCGATGTGGAGTATCACGGCGATCCTGACAAAGTGCACATCGACGACAGCGAGATCCGCTATCTCTGCGACACCGTCAATCGCTACTTCAAGCGCAGCGTAGCGCCCAGCGATGTCGCCTGGACCTACTCCGGTGTCCGCCCTTTGTTAGATGACGCATCCGCCGACCCTTCGAGCGTTACACGCGACTACGCGCTGGAGCTCGACGAGCACCCTGCTCCATTGCTTTCCGTGTTCGGCGGCAAGATCACCACGTATCGCAAGCTCGCAGAAACCGCGGTCGACAAAATCGCGCCGCTGCTCAGGAACAGCCAGCCTGCGTGGACCGCCCAAGCGATCCTTCCCGGCGGCGATCTGCCGGGCGGGAGTTTTGCCGCATTCCTGCGCGCGGTCGAGCGCCGCTACCCCTGGCTACCCGCATCACTGCGCAAACGTTACTCGCGCCATTACGGCACCCGCCTCGATCGCCTGCTGGAAGGCGCACGCTCCCTGGAAGATCTCGGCGAAGCCGTGCTTCCTGAGTTATACGCGCGCGAAATAGAATATCTCTGTCGCCACGAATGGGCACAAACCGCAACCGACATTCTGTGGCGCAGAACCAAGCTGGGCCTGCATCTTCCGCCAGACAGCGCAGCACGGCTCGATGAGTGGCTGAACAAGAAAACCCAACAACGCGCACTGCGCGTCTGAGGCAACATCGCCCGGCGGCAAGCGCCATCGTGCACGGCGCTCGGCCCGGTGCGAAACTCCGCCGCATACCGCGCGTCTGATACAACACGATGACAAGTGAGGGGCACTGGATATGCCGACCTACATTCTCGCGCTCGACCAGGGCACGACGAGCTCACGCTCCATTCTCTTCGACCACGAAGGTCAGCCCGTCGCGAGCGCCCAGCGTGAATTCACACAATATTTCCCACACTCTGGCTGGGTCGAGCACGACGCCAACGAAATCTGGACCTCGCAGGTCGGCACCATCGCCGAAGTGCTCGCCAAGGCAAAGGTGCCACTCCGCGACATCGCCGCGGTGGGCATCGCCAACCAGCGCGAAACCACAGTGTTGTGGGACCGCGCCACCGGCGAGCCTGTTGCACCTGCCATCGTCTGGCAGGATCGCCGCACAGCCGAAACCTGTGCCCGCATGCAGGCCGCCGGCCTCGAAGCCGAGATCGCGCAGCGCACCGGCCTGATTCTCGATCCTTATTTTTCCGGCACCAAGCTCGGCTGGCTGCTGGATAACGTGGCCGGTGCACGGGAGCGAGCTGCTCGTGGCGAGCTTGCATTCGGCACGATCGACAGCTGGCTCGCCTGGCAACTGTCAGGCGGCAAACTTCACATCACGGATTCCACCAACGCCAGCCGCACGCTTCTCTATAACCTGCATACCCGCAACTGGGACCCCACCCTGCTCGAGCTGTTTCGCGTGCCCCGCGAATGCCTGCCGGACATCGTGCCCTCGTCCGGCCAGGGTCTGACAATCCAGCTCGCCGGTCATGAACTGCCACTGGCCGGCATCGCGGGGGACCAACAAGCCGCCTTGTTCGGCCAAACCTGTTTCACCCCCGGCATGGCGAAGAACACTTACGGCACCGGCTGCTTTCTCCTGATGAACACCGGCGCCACACCTCTCGTGTCACGCCATCGCCTGCTTACAACCGTGGCCTGGCAACGCGATACTTATCAATACGCGCTGGAAGGTAGCGTCTTCGTCGCTGGCGCGGTCGTACAGTGGCTGCGTGACGGCCTGGGCATCATAGATAATTCCTCAGATATCGAGCCGCTGGCCGCGAGCGTGCCCGATACAGACGGCGTTTATTTCGTGCCAGCCTTCACCGGCCTCGGCAGCCCGCACTGGGATCCAAACGCGCGCGGCACGCTCGTGGGCCTCAACAGAGGAACGACGCGCGCTCACATCGCTCGCGCGGCGCTGGAATCCATAGCTTTTCAGAGCGCCGAGCTGCTCGCAGCCATGCAGCGGGATTCCGGCCAGCCGCTGGTGGAACTGCGTGTTGATGGAGGCGCCACGGCGGACGATCTGCTGATGCAATTCCAGGCTGATATATTAGGAGTCCCCGTTGTTCGGCCGAGAATTACGGAAACCACGGCGCTGGGTGCGGCATATCTTGCAGGGCTCGCCGTAGGTTTCTGGAAATCCACGGAAGAATTGACTCGTTACTGGCAGGTGGATCGCTGTTTCGAACCTGAGATGAGCCGTGACGAGGCCGCCGCTCGTATGGAACGCTGGTCCGCAGCCGTGCAACGCTCGCGCGGGTGGGCACAGCCGTTGTAGTATATAGCCATCAGCAACGTGCTGTCGGAAGGAGCCTCTCATGCTCGATCGTCCAGAGACACTCGACGAACAAGTTCAACGCTGCCACGGCGAAATGAAGCAAAGGCTGGATCAACTTTCGCGGGAATACACGCCCATCGTCATGCTCGCCGCATGCGGTGAACACGTCGGCGGCGCACTGAGCTTATTTATTGAGGATGAGCTCTGCACCCGCGAACAGGCGCGCGACGTGCTGAACCGCTGTGAACGCATCGCGTTTGGGCGGACCACCGAAGATGGTCCGCCCAACACGGTGATCAATCCACCAACCTCTCCGACAAATACGTAAATTCCAGCGCCTGGCGGCGGGCCCGCTCACGCAGGTTCGCCGCCGCGGAATGGCCGCCCTCGATGTTCTCGTAATAGAGGAACGGCATGCCGAGGCTCTCGAGCTTCGCTGCGTACTTGCGGGCGTGCCCGGGATGCACGCGGTCGTCCTTCGTGGACGTGAGCAGGAACGGCATCGGAAAATCAGGCCGCTTGCGCAGGTTCTGATAGGGAGAGAACTTCTCCAGCCATTCGCGTTCCGCGGGCACGTCCGGTGAGCCGTATTCGTCGACCCATGAAGCGCCTGCGAGAAGCTGGTTGTAGCGAAGCATGTCGAGGAGCGGCACCTGCACGACCACGGCACGGAAGAGATCCGGGCGCTGCGTGAGCATCACCCCCATCAACAATCCGCCGTTGGAGCCGCCTTCGATGCCGAGGCGGCGCGAAGAAGTAATGCCGCGGCGAATAAGATCTTCCGCCACGCCAATGAAGTCGTCGTACACCACCTGACGATGCGTCTTCAGCCCCGCCTGATGCCAGGCCGGGCCAAACTCGCCGCCCCCGCGAATATTCGCGAGCACATAGACACCGCCCTGATCCAGCCACAACTGGCCGATGGACGCAGAGTACGCCGGCAACATCGAAACCTGGAACCCGCCATACGCATATAACAGCGTCGGGGCCTGCCCGGTCGCCGGGAGATTTTTGGATCGCACGACAAAGTAAGGGACGCGCGTGCCGTCACGCGAGGTCGCTTCGAACTGCTCCGTCGTGTACTTCGAGGCATCGAACTTCGGCGGCAGACTCTTTATCGGCTCGGTCTTGCCCGCCGCGATGTCGACGGAATAGAGCGTCGTCGGCTGCAGGAAGTTCTGATAAGTCGCGAACGCCACGGCCGATGAGGGCTCAGAGGTTTCCAGACTGACCGCGCCGTTGTCAGGTAAAGGAATCTGTGTGCCCGTCCACTCGCCCTTGTCGAAGCTGAATCGGCGCAGCTGGCCCCGCACATTGGCGTAGCACTCGACGATCACGCCCACACTGGACGAGCGGACGGACTCGATTGAGTCCCGCGCGCCCGGCGTCATGATCGACCGGATGGTCGGCACCTGCTTCGTCACTTCGCCCAGGGGAATGGACAGCAGCGCACCGCTTTTCCAGGTCTTGCCGCCGATGCTCCAGTCTTCTTCGATGGTGAAGACCATTTCGGCTTTATGCAGTGCGCGGATGGATGCCTTCGCAGGCAGCGTCATCCTGACAGGCTTTCCGGTCTTGCCGAGCAGCCAGTTGCTGCCCGTGAAGAACGTGTCAGCCTCATTGATGAAGATAAGCTGCCGTCCGCTTTCGTCGATGAGCGAGCTGGGCGAGACGCCGACGTCATCCACGTCGCCGCGATGAACTTCGACAGCAGACGCCAACGGCTTGCCGCGCGACCAACGTTTTACAATGTAAGGATAGCCGGACGTTGTCAGCGTTTTCGCGCCCCAGTCTGTCGCCACCAGCAAGGTGTTCTCGTCCTGCCAGGCGAGATCGAATTTCGCCTCCGGCAGCTGGAAGCCCTCCTTGACGAAGGTGCGCGACGGAACGTCGAACTCGCGGGCAATGCTCGCGTCCTTGCCGCCATCCGACAGCTGAATTATGCAGCGCAGCCCTTTGGGCGCGAGGCACACCGCGCCCTTGAACACCCAGCTCCTGCCTTCGGCTTTGGCGAGCGCGTCGACATCCAGCAGGCTCTCCCACTCCGGATTCGGCGTGCGATATGAAGCAAGCGGCGTACGGCGCCACAAGCCGCGAACATGTACGTCGTCCTGCCAGAAGTTATAGACGAAACCGTCCCGCAGCGTTCCCAGGGGAATGCGGGTTTTGTCTTCGGCTATCGCGAGCGCTGCGTTATAGAAGCGCTCGTAGCGGGCGTCTTTCGTGAGCTGCCCCAGGGAACGATCGTTCTGCTGCCGCACCCAGTTGAGTGCGCGATCGCCTTCGACATCTTCCAGCCACTGCAACGGGTCATCCATGGAAGGGGCCGCGGCAGCGATTCGACAGCCCACGCCCAACGACGCCGCCGACACGAGAAATACGGTAATGATTCGACTCAGGCTCGAATGAGCACGCATGAGAACTCCTGTTTTCCCAATAAAAAGGGCCTGCGACCGCTTTCGCGGCCGCAGGCCAGTCACCGCAGGAGAAATTGTCGAAACGAGAATCGGGCCACCCCATGCGTGAGCCTGAATCCGGCAGCGGATCTTCGGCCTCACATCGGATAACTCGACCTCGCGGATAAGACGAACGGCGCGAAAAATTCCGATACGCCTTGCTGACACTTTCTCTGTGAAACATTTAACGTCCTGGACGCCGCGGGCGATGATAACCGCACGCATGATGGCTCATTTGCTGCCCCTGCTGAAGGTTGTGAAAAGCGATTCGGCCTGCTAATACCCTGTCCGCATGAATCAACCTGTTTCCTTCGTTTCCCGAGTCGTCGAACCCCTGCAGCGCTTCCTCCAGCTGGAGGCCGCCAGCGGCATCGTGCTCCTCACCACCACGGTCATCGCGCTCGTCTGGGCCAATTCGACATGGGGCGCGAGCTATGCGCAGCTGTGGCACGGCCCCGCGCACTTCTGGATCAACGATGGACTGATGACGCTGTTCTTTCTCGTCGTGGGCCTGGAGATTCGGCGGGAAATTCACGACGGCTCCCTGCGCACGCTGCGATTGGCAGCTCTTCCCCTCGTGGCCGCGGCCGGTGGCGTGATCGCGCCCGCGCTGATTTATCTCGCGCTGAGCCGCGATCCCGCGCTCACACCAGGATGGGCCATTCCCACAGCCACCGATATTGCGTTCGCCGTCGGCGTGCTCGCCGTGCTGGGCAAACGCGTTCCCGCAAACCTGCGCGTGTTGCTGCTGGCGCTCGCGATCATCGATGACATCGTCGCCATCCTCGTCATTGCGTTTTTCTATTCAGATGGAATTGCGGTCGCGGGAATGTTGATCGCCGTCGGCGGCATCGTGGGAGTGTTGGTCTTTCAGAAGCTGAAGGTCGCCTCGCCGTGGCTGTATGTGCTGCCCGGCGCCGTGGTCTGGTACGGCATGTGGAAAGCGGGCATTCATCCCACACTGGCTGGCGTGGCGTTAGGTCTGCTGACTCCGGTGGTTCATGTGGAGCGCGTGGAGCCCGTGCTTCATCCCTGGGTTGCGTACGGAATCATGCCGCTGTTCGCGCTGGCGAATGCGGGCGTCACATTCAGCGGACTGAGTTTTGGCACGGAGATCGAGACCGCGCTGACGACGGCCATTATCGTCGCGCTGACGATCGGCAAGCCGCTGGGAATATTCGTGGCGTCGTTTGTGGCAGTGAAACTGAACCTGTCTGCGCTGCCTGAAGGGGTGGACTGGAAAGGCGTGCTGCTGGTGGGCTGCCTGGGCGGCATTGGCTTCACCATGTCGATCTTTATTGCAAACCTGGCCTTCCCGGGCGCCTCGCTGCTGGCGACGGCGAAGTTCTCAGTGTTGGTGGGGTCTGCGTTGGCAGGCGTGCTGGGGTTGACCGTCGGATGGCTGACCCGGCGGGCGTAACGCGTGACCTGCCGCGCGCAAGCTGTACCCAGTTAGTTACGTGAGCCGCAATTGATATAGATGGGCTTGCCCACCAGCAGCAGGCGTCCCTCGTCATCGCGGACATCCGCGCGAATCCAGTACGGCTGGTGATCCGCACCCGCCGATTCGCACTCCGGAGCTTCGGACAGCACCTTGCCGTCGCGGATGATCTCGACGTGCCCGGACCCGACGTGCCGGACCCAGACCGTTGATTGCGCCTGCGCGCCCCCTCTTACCATGACCACATCACCCCCGCTGCTTCGGAAACGACCTTAGCCGATCGTAGTCGGCCCGGATTTGCGCCGATCGACAGAATTTGCGTGGTGTTGCTCAACCCCATGGGAGCAGTCTGTTTTTGCGGTGGGCAACGCTCGGCTCAGAGCACGGATATTCGGAATATCGGCAAACGGCGCTATCGGATTGCGGGCGGGCGGCATAACGGGATGGCCGGAGAATCGCGGTGGTTCGTTAACGCAACATGTCACCGGAATTGCAGTTGTGCGTCACGTGTCGCCTGCTGGCGAATCGCGCACAGACCGAGACCACGTAGTAGCAAGAACAGACTTTTTCACCGTCACGCGGGCAAGAACGCGTGCCTGCGGTTCGTTACTGTGCGCGCCCCCTGAAGCTACGGCTTGCAGGAAATTGAAAAAACTTAAGACAGATGAGGAATTGCAGATGAAAACCAGCAAAGTAATGTTGTTGACGGCGATATTGGGCTTGTCGGCCGCGCACAGCGCCATGGCTGTCTCGACCGAGCCGTCGTTGCCCCGCACGGATGTGAAATATTCAGATCTGAATCTTTCCACCACCGATGGCGCGGCAACGTTGTATGGGCGCCTGATGGTTGCGGCCAAGCGCGTATGTCGTAGCGACGAGGGTCGGACGGCGTTGTATTTCCAGAATCGTCGCGAGTGTGTGCGTGACGCGCTGGATGGAGCGGTTGCTTCCGTCAACCAGCCCGCCCTGACGAGCTATCACCTGTCGAGAACGGTTGGCGCTTCCCAGCCTGCTGGCTGAGCGACTCCGTAGGTAGAAGGGAGGGTCGTTCTTGCGAAGGCGCCCGATCGGGCGAACCTTCGCTTGAACGACGGCGGCGAGCCGGGCAGCTTCAGGGCAAGCCGCCGCGTCGGCATGACCTCAGAGCCGTCCAACCCCCGTGTGGCGCCTTCAATCACGACGCCAGATGCAGGTCGCACGCCGGCCGGCAGAATCTACTCCTTCGATAATCCATTGCCCGCGAAGGCCAGACACTCGATCGCGGCAAGTCCCCATTGCGCGGCGGCGTTGGTCGAGAGCCACGCCGCCTCATCTACAGGATTCAGCACCGCGGGTCCGTCGATGCGTAGCGATGTATAAGCAAGCTTCGTCGGAAAGCCCGCCCCGCCCGCGTCAAATTCCTTCCACGCCCGCTGCGCGAGCTGCGCATCTTTCTTTCTATGCGCGGCATACGCCGACAGACGCGAATGACCCTGCGCCAGATTCAACCCGGTCAGCTTCTCTCCCAACTCCCGCTCCTGATCTTCCGGCGACGCGTTGTAGAGCTCACAGTATTGAATCCATGCCCGCTCGAACGCAGGCTCCGGCAACAACTCGACAAGTTCCGCGCAAACCTCCGGCAAGCCGAAGACCGCGCTGAGATGCGACACGCTCACCTTCGGGCTCGTCGCAATATCGAACTCTCCCGTGTCCAGGTTCATGCGGCCGCCGCCAGTGAAAAACCCCTTCGGCTGCGCGCCGATCGTGCGCATGCCGGCGAACAGCTTGTCGCGAGTCTTGCTGTCGCGTGTGCGCTCCCACTCCGTCAGCAAAGCGCCAGCGACCGAGCCCCAGTCGGTGCCGAAGCCAAGATCCGCATACGTACCGCGAGGATCGACAGGCGCTTTGGCCGGCTGACCGGGCAACTTGCGGCCCGGCTCGATCTCGCGCAGCGTGCGGGCCGCATTGAGTTGCTCGCGCATCAGATCGCCAACCCGCTCATCGCCCGTCAGATAATAGTAATAACGGCGATTCAACGCGGTGCTGATACGAAGCTGCTTCGCGCTGCAGCCCCAATGCATGACGTTGTGACGTGAGCCGAGCGGAGCGAAGCGCCCGATGTGGTGAACATCCACCTCGCCAGTGTGGCGCGTCATCGCCTCGGCGAAGCGGAACACATCCGCGCGCCCTGTTCTGAGAAAGTACAACCAGAGCCAGATGTCGGTAGAGAGCTCGGAGTTATCCCATGCGAAGCCGCCCACGTCATACTTCCAGACATGACGATCCGCGTCATAGCTGTGCATGACATCGCCGTAATTCCAGAATCCATACCAGCCGCGCTTGTCCTGCTCGCGGTGATAGAAATCGAAAAGCCAGTCGAGGCGGTCTTCGATTTCCTGCCGGCGAGCTGTCGTTCTGTCTGGAAGTGAGAAGCCGTGAGCAAACACTCCTGAAGATGCGAGCGTGTGTGGCGTGGCAACGAGCACAGGCGGCGAGCTCAACGCCGCGGCAAGCTCAGTGAAGCGCTCACGAGATGGCGTGGCAGGCAAAGCCCATAACAACAGCTCACTCGTGCGCGCGACACCCAATGGCGTGCCGAAGCCGGGCTCGTAATCCTCGTAGGTGATCTCGAGGCCTTCGCGCTGCTTTTCGAAAGTATCCTGCCCCATGCCGTCGTGATAGAAGCGCAGATCCATCGGCGCCGCGCCGGGCGCCCACACCCACAGTGTGACTTCGCCGGCATCCGTGGCGGCGTTGCGGATATCGAGCTGTGCCGGATGGCTCTGCCAGAAATTTCTGATGCCGAAGGCAACACCGCCGCTCGGGCCACCAACATACCCGAGCCCTGCCGAGCGGCGGCCGCGATCCGCATCCAGCCAGCTGTGGCCGGCCTTGGTGCGTTTGCGAATGGCGAAGGAATCCGCGCTGTGCTGAAACAGTGTCCAGTCGCCGAAGGCAGGAATCAGATCGAGGCGGCTGCTGACGGTCCGGGCAAATGTTTCCACGGGCGGCGTAGCGAGCCCGGCAATCTGCGCATTGCGGACGGCCGCGCCAGGATCACGACGCAGGCCGGTAAGGCCGCGCACCGCTTCGCCGAAGACGCCCTTTTCTTCCCCCGCGAATCGCACGTGGCGATCGTGAAGAGCGTCTTTCAGGGGCGTTGTGAATCGCAGGCCGATGCCTTTGATGAAATCGCGGGACTCGTCGCCGTCGAAGATGATCGTGTGGAGAACGCGCAGGGCTTCCCCACCCGCGTAAAAATATAACCTCAATGTAAAGGGGAGCCAGCGACGGCCCGTTGCGGTGTGGGTGTGCTTGCCTTCGATTTTGACCACGGCCCTGATGGGGCCCGTCTGCTCTACAGAGACACGCTCGATGATGCTTTCAAACGCTTCCGTGTTGACGACTGTGTCGATGGGATCCGCCTGATCCTGGCGCAGTAGCACCAACCGCCCGTTTGTAAGCAGCGGTTGGCCGGCCCGAGCGACAGAACTGAGCACGAAGCCGCCCTGCTTCGGAATTCTGCACTGGACGACCCCAGTGTCGACGTCGATAGCGTCACTGCTTTCTTCGAGCGTAAGCGCTTTCGCAGGTGTGGGAGGTTTGCGCGCGGGCACGACCTGAAAGTGGGTCGATGCCTCAGCTGCTGTCAGGTCAGCCGGAACCGCATGAGCGGTCCATTTCAGGGAGCCGTCAGGCCAGTACGCGGTGGGCCAGGATTGCAGGGGCAACAACTTGCCGTTCTTCGCTCGCAGAGCGAAGCGAGTGCTCTCACGATGTTTGCCTCGTGGCCACGGCATGCCCCAGGTAGCGCCAGCAAAAGCGGCAGGAGCGGCGTTGTCGAGCCAGTGCGCGCTGTCGGGAGTTGTATCCAGATAGGCCGCTGCGGCAACCTCGCCCGCCTGCGACCTGGCGCTGTTAGCACTGTTGCCGGCCACCAGGCGCGCAGATTCCACTTGTTCCAGACGATGCTCGGCACCGCCCGCCGCAGGCGAGCCCACCTCTCCGGCAACCAGCGGCAGCGCCGCCGATCCCAGCGCACCGGCAGCCATGAACTGTCGACGTGATATCGCCGTTGGCGCCGCGCCCGTTTCAAACTCAGAAATATTGTCGTCAGCCGATTCCGCGCCGTGGGGGGACCTGTCGTTCATCACATCTCCAGTCATCCATCAACAAACAAACTAGGCAACGGCAGGCTCCGTGCGAACACAATTGCGCCCTGCTCGCTTCGCCGAATACAAGGCCGCGTCGGCACGCTGAAGCATCGTGCTCGGCGTATCAACGCCCGCGCGCCCCACGGCAACCCCCACACTCGCCGTGATACGCCGCTGATCTGTGAACCACGTGGCGGTGTCGATCGACATCACCTGCTCACGCAGAGTCTCGGCAACACGCTTCGCGGTTCCGAGATTCGCCCGCGGCAGCACGATGAGAAACTCTTCTCCCCCGAGCCGCCCAAAAAACCCATCCTCAGGTACGGCCGCACGCAGCCGGGACGCCACGATCTTCAACGCCTCATCCCCCGTCGGATGCCCGTGGTGATCGTTGATCGTCTTGAAGTGATCGATATCCAGAATCAGGATGGCGCACATCGATGAGCCTTCCGCCTGCAGCAGCGGCTCGAGCCGCGCCAGCACCGCGCGACGATTCGGCACGCCCGTCAGCTCATCGGTCATCGCAAGCGCCTGCATGCGCAAGTTGCTTCTACGCTGATACAAGGCCAGCGTGGCTAGCAACGCCGCCAGCATCACAGTGAGGCCAATCACCGCGCGCTGCAGATGGCGCACGCGACGCTCCTGCTTCAACGCCTTCTCGCTGGCTTCGTTCTCACGCATGAGAAGCTGGTTTTCCTTCTCTTTCGTCGCGGTATCGAACTCCACCTTCAGCATCCCGAAATGCTGATCGAGCTGATTGCGCAGCAGCTTCTCCGAAGCCTCCTTCGAGGCCATGAGATCCCGGTAAGCGCCAGGCCAGTCACCCATCCGCGAATGCACCGAGGCGAGATGCGTATACGTCGTCGCCAGTTCCCCCAGCGCCCCGCTGTGATGGAATATCTCGAGCGCCCCTTCCAGCGCCACGATGCTTTCCGGCAGACGATCGAGACTTGCCAACGCCATTCCCCGGGCAAGCAGAATCTGCGCTTTCAACCGCGCGTCCGGCGTCTGACTTTGTAAGGTTTCGGCCTGCTCCAGCGAAACCAGCGCCCCCCGCGGCTCCCCCAAAGCATTCGCGACCATGGCGAGCCCGCGCAGCGCATAGGCCTGGCCGCGCGCGTATCCCAGCTCCCGACAGATCGCGAGAGAAGCGGAAAACGCCTCCCGCGCCTGCGCCCAGTCTTTGAGATTCTCGTTGGCGCGCCCGAGGTTATGCAGCGTAACGGCCTGCTCGCGGCGCATGCCCGCCGCACGTTGAGCCCGCAACGCGCGCGTATACATGTCGCGCGCCTGGGCGTTGTCACCCATGCGGTTATAAAGAATGGCGATGCTGTTCAGCGTCGTCAGGGCGTGATGGGCCATCTTCAGCCCCTCATACAACAGCTGCGCACGCCGCAGATCGACGAGCCCGGCCGAATAGTTACCCTGCAGTCCCAACAGGTAGCCCCGCGAGAACAGCGCATTCGCCAGCATTTCGTCGTCGTGATGCTCGGTCGCAATCCTGACGGCCTCATCGTATGAGGCGCGCGCCTTGCTGTTTTCCCCGCGCGCTTCCAGCACCTCGCCCTGGCAGGTGGCCTTGCCGGCACCCAGGCCCTTGCGCAGGACGCCCGGCAACAACTCCGCAATGACATCCAGGTGAGCGTTGGCGGCAGCGGTATCCCGCTCCGAGTAGTAATCACACAACAGCAGATGCGCGCGGACTTCGAGATCGCGATTGGGCTGGCGCTTCAGCGCTTCGAGTGCCGCCTCGGCATCCCGCCGGCCGACCTCGGGGTCGGTGCGGCCGCCGACGGCGGAACGCTCGATGAGCCGGCGCGCGGGATGCGAGGCAATCGCCGGGTCGGTGGGAATGATGACTGTCTTATCCGCGGCTGGCGCAAACAGCGGCAGCAGCAGAACGACCAGGGATGCACGTCGTCCGCGAAATCGGCTTTGGCGGCTCGGCGTGTGAATGAGACCTCTCCCAGGAATCCCCGACGCGAATCGCCGACGATTATCCCTGAACCGCCGGCCGAAAGCCGACCGGTTTCACACTCTGGAAGATCCGCGCTATGACACGCGTTCCAGCGAGATCACAGGCCCGCCGGCCGGGGCAGCCCGACGCGCCTAAGGCTTGATTTCGAGCTTGTAGCCGTAGCCGCGCAACGTGCGGATGGGCCCACGGTCCGCATCCCAGTTGAGCTTGGTGCGCAATCTGCGGATGTAGACGTCCACAACATTCGTCAGCGGGTCGGAATCGTAATTCCAGACCTTGTTGAGGATGCGCGTGCGGCTCATGACCTTGCCCGGCGAGCTCATCAACAATTCCAATAGTTGGAATTCCTTGGCAGTGAGCTCCACGGTACGCTCGCCTCGGCGCACCGTCATGGTGGCGCGTTCGAGCGTGACATCCCCCGCCTGCAAAACCCGCGCCGTGTCGCCTGAAACCCCCTTGGCACGGCGGATCAGCGCCTCGATGCGCGCCAACAGCTCATCGAAATCGAAAGGTTTTGTGAGGTAGTCATCGGCGCCGTTGCGCAGGCCATCCACCTTATCTTCCACCGCGTCGAGCGCTGTAAGCATCAGGATAGGCGCACCAACACCGGCTGTCCGCAGGCGCTGGCACAGCTCCTTGCCGGAGTAGCCCGGCAACATGACATCGAGGAGCAGCACGTCGAACGCTTCCGTCTTCGCCAAAGTGAAACCCTGCGGACCATCGCTCGCAATGGCCACGGAATAGCCTTCCGCCTCGAGCCCCGTTACGACGAACCTGCGTACGCGCTCGTCATCTTCGACCAGCAGCAGCGATGTCATGCGACCTCCAGCGTTCGTCCGGCATGCGCCCAAGGCAAGCGCAGAACCGCGCGCGCCCCGCCTGCCGCCGTATTTTCCAGGTTTGCGACGCCACCATGCGCCTCGGCCAGAGCACGCACGACTGTAAGACCCAATCCCGAACCATCCCCACGCGTCTTGCCACGCCTGAAACGGCCAAAGAGCTCAGACCCCGTCGCGGGATCGATACCCGGACCGTCATCGGTAACACATAAGATGATCCAGTCGTATTCCCTCCGGGCATCGACCTGAATATTGACGCCCGCGCGCGTGTGCCGAAGCGCGTTGTCTATGAGCGCGGCGAGCGCCTGCCGTATGCGATCGGCATCGGCGATCACATGCAGCCCGCGTTCAGCTTGCGCGCGAACCGTGGCTCCCGACTCGATGGCGAGTGTGGAGAAGTCGTGCGCCACATCCGTCGCCAGCTGCCCCACGTCCACCTGTTGCAGATTCAACTGCAATCCGCCGGCTTCAGCGCGCGCGATCAGGAACAGATCATTTAACAAACGTGTCAACACGCGTGTCTGCACGAGGATGCGCTCAAACACTTCAACGGTATCGATCGTGCCGTTGTAGCCGGCGCGCAAGGCGACCTGCGCTTCACCTCTGATGATCGTCAGCGGGATACGCAACTCATGACTGGCATCAGCCAGAAAAGTACGACGGCGTGTGTCCTCCTCAGCAAGCGCGGCGTTCGCTTCTTCCAGCTGCGCGGTGCGTGTAACGACCGCATGCTCGAGGCCCGACTTTGCATCATGAAGCGCGTTGCGTTGCTCAGAGAGCTCCTGCGCCATGGAGTTGAAGATGGACGCGAGGCGCGCGAGCTCATCGCGACCTGTAATGCGCACGCGATGCTCGAGGTCGCCGCCGCCGAAAGCGCGCGCGCCCCGCTCGAGCCTCTTGAGACCCGGCCCGAGTCTCGTCAACAACACGAAGAACATCGTCGCGCATAACACGAGACCTAACAGAAGACCTGCAAGTGCCACAGTGGCGACAGACTTCTGCAGCAAGGCCGCGCTTCGCGTCGCTGCCGCGATCTGCTGGTCGCCTTCGGCAATCTGGGCGCCCACCGTTCTGGAAAACCTGACATACGGCTCGGAGAGTTTCTGGACGCGCGCGATCGCGGCTTTCGAGCCGAACTGTTGCCACTGTTCATCCACCGACCGCACGATCTGCGCGCCTTGTGCAAACAGCGCGAGCACGGCGTTGCCCTGCTCCTGCACGGTACGCACCACGTCACGCTCTTGCTGATTTCTCTGCGGCAGCCCATCGAGCTGCGCGAGTGTCGTTGCGAAATCGTGTCGGGCGGATTGCAGAGCTTTATGAACTTCTTCGTCTTCGGAACGCACGGCTTCATAAGTCAGCGATTGCACGCGGTTCGCGGTGAACTGCAATCTGCCGAACGTACTCATGCGCTGATGACTCGCGCGTGCCTGCTCAGTCACTTCGCGGGCGGCCCGCGTCGTCTGCAGCATCAGGACGGTCATCAATGAGATCAACACGAGCCCCGCGGCAGCGGTGATCGCGAGCTTCACTCGAACCGTAGCAGGAAAAACACGCATGGGGGCGTTCATCCAAAGTTAATGGTTCGCTCATCCGGCGTACACGCCGGCCACCTCAACATGCAGTTGGGGTGTGAGCGCACCCTACCCGGCGGTGAGAGCGACCGCCATACGTAAGATAAAAATGGGGAGGGGGCATGGCTTCACTCAAGCTATGCGCGGCTGCTCTGGCAGCCGCGATGTTTGCAGGCGTCAGCAACTCGGCCGACGCCGACTGCTCGCGCGATTGTCTCAAAGGCATGGTCGATCGCTATCTCGAGGCGATGATCGCCCACGATCCGAAGCGGGCGCCGTTCGCGCCCACTATTAAATTCACGGAAAACACATCCATTCTGCCGCTGCAGGAAGGGCTGTGGGCCACGGCAACGGGTACGGAGGCATACCGTATCTATGTTCCGGACACGCAGGCCGGCCAGGTGGGCTTCATTGGTGTTGTACGCGAGCATGGGCGCAAAGTGATCCTGACGCTACGCCTGAAAGTCGTTGATCAGAAAATCACCGAGGCGGAGTCGGTCGTCGCGCGCAGTATTCGTAACTTCGCCCGCCTGGAGACACCGCGTGCGGGTATCGTACAAATTCTGCAGCCTGGCGAGCGCGTCCCGCGCGAGCAGCTCGTGAAAGCCGTCAACCTGTATTTCGACGGCATCGAACAGAGCAACGGGGCGATCGTGCCGTTCGATAAACAGTGCGACCGGCTCGAGAACGGCATCAAGACCACCAACAATCCCGATCTCGCTGGCGAAATGGGTGGCCCGGGCTCCGATCCAAACAGCGCGCCACAAGCACCGAAGCCCGCGCAGCCCAAGCCGGCCGCGCCCGCTGCCACAAAATCGCCCGCTGACAACACGAACTTCGGCGGCCGTACCTGTCGCGACGGCTTCGACAGCGGTGTGTTTCAGTACATTTCCAGGATCAGTCCGCGTGAAGGCATCGTCGTCGACGAAGAGACTGGCAACGTATTCGGCTTCTTCATGTTTCAGCATCGCGGCCTGCCGCTAAAGATAAAACTCAAGAACGGCACCGAGGTCGATGCGCCGTTCAACGGCGTGCCGTGGAATATGCAGATGGGTGAATTGTTCAAGATTCGAAGCGGCAACATCTGGCTGGTCGAGGCGATCGGCTCGAGCCTGCCCTTCGGCGCCCGGACGGGCTGGGAGTAGTTCTCGCGCGGGGTTGCGCAAATCCGAGGGTTCGATTTTTATCAGGGGGATTTCTTCATGTATTCGACCGAGGCCACCTCGCTCGCGATCTCGCGCCACGTGCGCGTGACGCTAGCCGCCGCCAGCGCTATTGCATTCCTTAATTTCACCTCGACTCCCGCGGCCGCGCAGGATTCGGCTTCCGCAGAAGACGCCCAGAAGATGGAAGAAGTCACCATCACGGGCTCACGCATCGCACGCCGCGATTACGCGGCCACCAGCCCCATCGTCACCGTGGGCGAGGAAGCGCTGGAAAATCAGGCGGGCGGCACGTTCGCCATCAAACTGCAGCAAATGCCCCAGTTCACGCCAGGCGCCAACGAGCTGGCGGGCAGCGGCCAGCCTACGGGCCGCGCAACAGTCGATCTGCGTGGCCTCGGTGCCAACAGAACATTGGTGCTCGCCGACGGCCGCCGTCTGCAGCCTTCGACGGGTCAGGTGGTCGTCGACCTGAACACCATTCCGAGCGCGTTGATCGACAACGTTGAAGTCATTACGGGTGGCGCGTCGGCCGTGTACGGCTCGGACGCCATCGCGGGCGTCGTCAATCTTCGACTCAAAAAGAATTTTCAGGGTTTCGAAGTCAACGGCCAGTACAACGTCACCGAGCACGGCGACGGCGAAGAGAAACTTTTCGATGTGCTGATGGGCACCAACTTCGCGGACAACCGCGGCAACATGGTGCTGAGCCTGGGTTATCTCGATCGCGGCGAAGCCCTGTTCGCCGAGCGCGACTTCTACCGGGAAGCGTTCAAAGTCGGCGCCGCGCCCTGGGGCTCCGATCTGCTGCCGGAAGGCAACTTCATTCCCACCGCCAACAACCTGCCTTCGCAGGCGGCGATGAATGCGGTATTCGCCACGTACGGCATCGCGCCCGGCACGGTCGCTCCGGGCTCGGTTCTGAGCTTCAATCCCAATGAATCTCTGTATCGGCAGGCTGGAGCGATCAACTACCAGGGCCTGCAGAATGATGCGTACGTCATCTCGACAACCAGCGGCGCCGTTGCATACAACCTGGGCACGCTGCAGATGTTGACGGCACCCACTGAGCGCTACACGGCCTTCAGCCGCGGCACGTTCGCGCTGAACGACAGCGTCAGTGTGTTCGCTCAGGGAATGTTCACGAAATACAACTCCGTCACGAACTACGGCGCGGGCCTGCAAACCCAGGGCACGACAGCGGTTGTGCCAGTCGACAACACGTTCATCCCGGCGGATCTGCGCACTCTTCTCGCCTCCCGCTCGGACCCGAACGCGCCGTTCAACATGCGCAAGCTGTGGCTCGCGACCGGCACCTCCGTCACGACGTATGACAACACGGTTTATCAGCTCACCGCGGGTCTCGAAGGCAAGCTCGGCAGCACCGACTGGACCTGGGATTTCTCAGGAAGCCATGGCAAGACCGATATCGATGTGACGCAGACGTCCGGCAGCGCGAGCTTTTCGCGCATTCAGGCGTTGCTGACGTCACGCTCGGTGGCCGGACCCAACGGCACGCTGATCAACGTTCCTGCTTATATTCCCGCTGGCAACGGCAGTGGCACGTTCGTGCCTAACCCCGCTTACGCGACGGCAACGAATGACGGTGGACGCAGCCTTCCAGGCGTCAACAACACCGCGGCCCCCTGCCCCGAGGGTCTGGACATCTTCGGCACGACTTCGCTGTCGGAGAGTTGCAGCCAGTTCCTGCAAATTCATCCCACCAGCATCACCCGTCTCGAGCAGAACATCATCGAGGCGAACCTGCAGGGCGGCTTGTTCGATCTCCCGGCCGGCGAAGTGCGCGCGGCAGGCGGCGCGGCCTACCGCGAGAACATCTATGGGTTCACGCCGGATCCGGCTGGTGCCGATCTCGTCGGCAGCTTCGGCAGCCAGGCGGTGGGAGGCTCCACGGATGTGAAGGAAGGCTATGTCGAGCTGCTCGTCCCGGTGCTGAAAGATCTGCCGCTGATCCAGTCCCTGAATCTCGGCGGCGGCTATCGCTACTCCGATTATCTCTCCGGCGGCGTGAACACTTACAAGGTCGATCTCGACTGGAAGATGATCGACGCCCTGCGACTGCGTGGCGGCTACCAGCGCGCCATCCGCGCGCCGAACGTCATCGAGCTGTTCAATCCAGCGAGCGCGGCCCCCGCGCTGTTGGGACAGGCTGATCCCTGCAACTTCGACAGCGCCAATCGCACCGGCGCGAATGCCGCGCAGATCCGGGCGCTGTGTATCGCTCAGGGTGTTCCGGGCTCCATCATCGATTCTTATAAATCGACGTTCGCCGGCACGCAGGCGGTTCAGCAGGGCAACGTCAATCTCGACCCCGAGACGGCGGACACCATTACGTTCGGCGCCGTATGGACGCCTACGTGGGAAGCGCCCATCGCCCAGCGCTTCAGGGCTTCGGTCGACTATTACAAGATCGATCTCGCCGACGCCATCAGCACGCTCGCCGCGGACATCGTGTTCCAGCGCTGCTTCAGCACTCAGTACAACGCCAGCTTCGAGCAGGGTAACGAGTACTGTTCGGCCATTCTCCGCAACAGCAGCTCGGGCGCACCGGATCAGACGCGCACGCCTTACTTCAACCTCGGCGGTCTGAAGACGAGCGGCGTGGATATTCAGCTCGACTGGGGCTTCGGCCTCGGCGCCATCGGTCTCAACGACCGCCATGGCAATCTGGATATCAACATCGTCGCGTCCCGCCTGCTGGACTTCGAGGTGCAGCCGACACAGGACGCTCCATTCACCGATTACGTCGGCACCTATGGCTACGGCGCACTGGGCAACAACGGCGCGCATCCGGACTGGAAGGCCAACACGACCGTCACCTGGTCGAAGGATAAAGCCAACATCGGCATGCGCTGGTACTTCGTGGACAAGATGCGCGACATCGTGGGCGGCCCCGGCCTCGAGCGCTACAGCCGCTACGATCTCTTCGGGGGTGTGCAGCTGACGGACATGCTGCGGGTCTCCGCAGGCGTCAACAATCTGTTTGACAAGGACCCGCTGAAAACATTTGGCGGACTCCCCGGCAACACAGACTCCGGCACGTACGACCCGCTGGGTCGCCGCTACTACATCGCCGTCAACATGCGCTTTGAATGATCGGGAATCGACATGAATAAAATTACTTTGCTTACTGCCGTTGCGGTTACGGCGCTCACGACCCTCCCGGCGCAGATCAGCGTGGCAGCGACATCGTGCGATGAAAGCTGCCTGACGGGTTTCGTGGACAAGTACTTCGCGGCAGTCGCCGCGAGGGACCCCTCCAGGGCGCCGTTCGCGTCCAACGTCCGCTTTACGGAAAATACTCGGCCGCTGAAACTCGGGGACGGGTTCTGGGCGACGGCATCCGGCATCGGGTCTTACAAAAACTACTTTGCGGACGTCACGACCCAGCAGGTGGGCGCGTTCGCGGTGATGGAGGAGCACGGCACGCCGGGCCTCTTTACGCTGCGCCTGAAAATCGCCGACGGAAAGATCACGGAAGCCGAGACGATCGTCGTGCGCAAGCAGGTGATGCGCAACTTCCTGAAGACAGACGCCACGACGCCGAAGCCCATCTGGAACGAGAAGCTGAAACCCGCGGAGCGGCGCACGCGGGAACAATTGATCGCGGCGGTGAATCCTTATTTCGATGGGCTCGGCAAGGGTGACGGCAACATGGTGCCCTTCGCCGACGAATGCAGCCGCATCGAGAATGGCACCCAGACGGCGAACGTGAAGAATCCGGCGCCCCGGCCTGCAGGCACGCAGAGCTCGATGCCCAATCTGAGCGCCATGAGCTGTCGGGATCAGTTCAACACGGGCTTCACGACCTATATTCAGGAAGTCGACCCGCGGCGCTTCATCATCGTGAATGAAGACAAGGGCCTCGTGTTCGGCGTGTTCATGTTCCGCCATCCCGGCACGATCACGGAGTTCGAGATGCCCGGCAAGGGCAAGCAGAAGATGATCGAGGCGGCCTTGAATCCCATGGACGTGGTGGTGGCCGAGCTCTTCAAGGTGAAGGACGGCAAGATCCACGAGATCGAGGCGCAGATGGTGTCGCTGCCGTATCGATCTGACACGGGCTGGGATCACCAGACGGGCGGAGGTGCCAAGTGAGCCGCCCGGTATTGTCAGGTGTGTTAGCTGTGTTGTTGGTAGCGATGCCGTTTGCGAATGCGAAGGCGCAGACAGAATCCGCGTGCGACCGCGCGTGCCTGCGGGGTCTCGCGGATCAGTATCTGAGCGCCGTTGCCGCCCGCAAGGCCAGCAGCCTGCCGCTCACAGATAATGTGCGCTACACCGAGAACGGCCAGGAACTGGAGTTGACCGACGGCTTCTGGGGCACCGCCAACGCGGTAGGCAACTACAAACAGCACTTTGTCGACACGCAGGCCGGCCAGGTCGGCGTGTTCGCCACCATGAAGGAGAACGACGCGCTGGTGTTGACGGCGACACGTCTGAAAGTCGATCGCCGCAAGATCTCCGAGATCGAGACGATCGTGCTGCGTCAGTCCGGCGGCAGCATTACTGGCGGAGAATCGGGAGCGCAGCGTCTCGACAAGAGCGGCAAGCCCACGCCGCTATGGGAACAGCTCATTCCGACTGGCGAGCGCATGTCTCGTGAAGAGCTGATCAAGACCGCCAACAAGTACTTCGTCGCTCTGCAGAAGAACGACGGCAAAGGCGAGTACCCGTTCACCGATGACTGCGTGCGCTTCGAGAACGGCACTCAGGCCACCGGCAGTCAGCGCATGGCGGAGCTGGCTGACAAAGCGGAAAGCAATCCCACACCGAACGACGGCTCGCGGCCGACGGCGTTTGGATATCGCATGATGTCTTACGGCTGCAAGAAGCAGTTCGAGACGGGTTTCATGCGGATGGTGGATCGCATTCGCGACCGCCGCTTCCCCATCGTCGATGTCGAGCGTGGAGCGGTATTCACGCTGGTGTTTTTCGATCACTCAGGAACGGTTCATCAGGTGACCACGACGGATGGCAAGACGCATCCCGTGGGGCTGAAAGCGCCATTCACGTGGGAGATGGCGGAGGCGTTCAAGATCGAGAAAGGCCAGATCCGCTACATCGAGGCGGTGTTCACACAATCGCCGTACGGCATGAAGCCCAACTGGAGCAAATAAGATGCGCCTGAATATATTCGGCAAGGCCCGCGGCACGCGCCTGCTCCCTGTTGTTGTCGCTGGCCTCATTGCGGCGAGCGCCTCCTCCCACGCGGCCACGCCAACTTATACGCCAGGAACCCTCGAAGCCGGCCTCTGCGATGAAGCCTGCCTCAACGGCCTCATCGATCAGTATCTCGCGGCCGTGGTGGCTAACGATGCGAGTCGTCTGCCCCTGCGTAACAACGTGCGCTACACCGAGAATGGTCAGACCCTGCGTCTGGACGACGGACTATGGTCCACCGCGGACGGCGCGGGCGACTATAAGCTGTTGGTCGCAGATCCCAAGGGCGGATCGGTCGGTTTCATCGGAACGCTGCGCGAAAGCGGCCGCAAGGTGTTGATCACCGTGCGTCTCAAGGTGGACGGCCGGAAAATCTCCGAGATCGAAACCCTCGTCGCGCGCAGCACGTCGATGGGTGGGCCGGCGCCTAACAGCGGCCTCCCCGCCGCGGATCAGCTTCACGACAAGCCTATATTTCGTGAGGTTTTGACTCCTGCACAACGTCGCCCGCGCGAGGAGCTCATCGCCGTCGCCAACTCCTACTTCGAAGGTCTGGAGCAGGCTACGGGGCGGGTCACGCCCTTCGAACCAACATGCACGCGCGTCGAGAACGGTATGCAAACGTCCGGCAATCCTAACGCCAGCCGGCCGATGGCGAAGCTGAATTGTGGTCAGCAGTTCGATACAGGTTTCGCTCCATTCATTACGGAGATTCGCGGTCGGCGCTTCCTGGCGGTGGACGAAGCGCGCGGGTTGGTATACACGATGTTATCTTTCGATCACGCAGGTAAGATCAAGAGCGTGAAAATGACGGATGGTTCGACTATGACGGTTCCACCGCCATTCGACACTCCGTACAGCTTTTTGATGGCGGAAGTATTTAAGGTTCGCGGCGGCAAGATCGCACAGGTGGAAGCTGTGTTGATCACGACGCCCTATGCGATGCCCTCGGGTTGGTAAGTTGACAACCTGGCGGCGGTTGGTGATGTGCCAGTACTAACGCTGATTGAACTGGTTACAACCCTCCTCGGACCGCTGTTGGGTTGATCGCGCCCTCCGTCAGGCCACGGAACCTGGCGGAGGTGCGCGACTTACGAGGCCACGCTCGCTGGCCTGATGCGCTCTCCCGCCCCGCTGGCGCACCGCGAACAGTCCATCCCGAAAAGCGGCACCCGCTGCGAGTCTTCGCGACCCTCACCGCATCCCTTCGATATGATCGCTGGCGGCGAACTGCCCAGGCCCCAGGTCAGCGATTATGTCGATCAAGAAATCCTCGAGCGTGGCGGATGCTTTCCTGCGCGCACACCCGGATATTCGCCATCTGGATGTGCTGCTGGCCGATCTCGGCGCCACACCTCGAGGGAAACGCCTGCACATCGACGATCTCGCCACCGTCTACGCGGGAGGCTTTCTCCTTCCCGGCTCCATGTTCGCCCTCGATACGCTCGGTAACACCGTGGAGTCCACAGGTCTGGGCTTCGACGAGGGCGACGCGGACCGGCAATGCCTGCCCCTCGACAATTCGCTCGTCCCGGTGCCCTGGTCGACCGAAGGCGTCGCGCAGATTCAGGTCAGCATGTTCGAGCACGATCGCACGCCCTTCTTCGGCGACCCGCGACATGTGCTGGGCGACGTGCTGAAGCGCTTCGCGTCTCGCGGCCTGAAGCCGGTCGTCGCCATCGAGCTCGAGTTCTACGTCGTCGATATCAACAGGCTCGAGAACGGCAACGTGCAGCCTGCCGCCCTGCCCGGCAGTGGACGAAGGCCACGAGGCAAGCAGATCAACTCCATGTCAGTGCTTGGAGAAATGTCCGCGATCCTCACCGAGATTGTGCGCGCCGCGGAGCTGCAGCACGTACCGGCAACAACAGTGCTAGCGGAATGCGGGCCGGGCCAGTACGAAGTCAACCTGCGCCACGAAACCGATGCACAGCAGGCCTGCGATTCGGCTGTACGCCTGAAGCGTCTCGTCCGCGGCATTTTTCTGAGACACGGTATGCAAGCCACGTTCATGGCGAAGCCTTATGCCGACGCATCCGGCAACGGCGGTCACATTCATGTCAGCCTGCTGAACGAGCAGGGCCACAACGTGTTTGCGTCATCTGCGCCAGAAGGCAACGACATGCTCCGTCAGGCCATCGGTGGCCTCGCCACCACGATGGCGGACTGCATGTTGGTGTTTGCACCCACTGCAAACTCCTATCGCCGTTTGCAGCCCATGAACTATGTACCGCTCGACGCTACGTGGGGCGTGAACAATCGCGGCGTCGCCTTGCGCATACCGGTAAGCGATGCGACCAACAGGCGCATCGAGCATCGTGTGTCGGGGGCGGACGTGAATCCTTATCTGCTGACCGCCGCTGTGTTAGCGGGCATTCATTACGGCCTGGAGAAGCGCTCTGATCCAGGGCCGCCGCTGATGGGTAATCCGTATGCCACCGGCGCGGCGCCGACGCTGCCGACTTACTGGCCAGCGGCTGCGCAAGCCTTCGCGCGGAGTGACTTCATTCGCGATTATTTTGGCGAGCGCTTCCAGCGCCTGTATCACACCGTGCGCCAGTCGGAGCTGCAGGCTTTCGATGCGCACGTGACGCCACTCGAATATGACTGGTATCTCAACGCGGGGTAAGCGCACGCATGACTACTCACACCACGCGGGAATGGCAGGATCTCGACTCGCGGCACTATCTGCATCCGTTCACGGATTTCAGGCAGCTTGCCGCGCGCGGCTCCCGCGTCATCACGCACGCGGACGGCGTTTATCTGTATGACTCGGAAGGCGAGCGCATTCTCGACGGCATGGCGGGCCTCTGGTGCGTGAATGCAGGTTACGGCCGCACCGAGCTCGTGGAAGCTGCGGCAGCCCAGATGCGCGAGCTGCCCTACTACAACAGCTTCTTCATGAGCGCCCACCCGCCCGCCATCGAGCTCGCGCGCGTGCTGGCGGAAGTAACGCCCCCGCAGTTCAACAAGGTGTTCTTCACGGGCTCCGGCTCGGAAGCGAACGACACCAACATTCGCCTCGTACGGCATTACTGGGATGTATTGGGCGAGCCGAAGCGCCAGATCTTCATCAGCCGCCGGAATGCCTATCACGGCAGCACTATCGCGGGCGCCTCGCTGGGTGGCATGTCAGCCATGCACAAGCAGATGGGGGACACCGTCGTCCCGGGCATCGTGCATATCGAGCAACCTTATTCATTCAAGTATGGCGCCGGTCAGTCGCCTGATGAATTCGGCGTCACCGCTGCCCGCTGGCTCGAGGAGAAAATCGAAGCGGTCGGTCCTGAGAATGTGGCCGCGTTCATCGGCGAGCCCATTCAGGGCGCCGGGGGCGTGATCATTCCGCCTGCGACGTACTGGCCGGAGATCGAGCGCATCTGCCGTCGCTACGGCATTCTTCTGATTTCCGATGAAGTGATCTGCGGCTTCGGCCGCACCGGCCAGTGGTTTGGCTGCGAGCATTTCGGCTTCCAGCCCGACCTCATGACGATCGCCAAAGGCCTGACGTCAGGCTACATGCCACTCGGCGCCGTGATGGTGAGCGACCGCATCGCTGACGTCGTGGTGGAGAAAGGTGGCGAGTTCCATCATGGCTACACGTATTCGGGGCATCCCGTAGCGTGCGCCGTCGCGCTGAAGAACATCGAGATCCTGCGACGGGAGCAGCTCATCGAGCGCGTGCGCAACGAGACCGGACCTTATCTGCAGCAGCGCTGGAGAGAGCTCGCGGATCATCCGCTGGTGGCTGAAGTGCGCGGCGTTGGCTTCATCGGCGCGCTCGAGCTGGTTGCTGATAAATCCGGCACGGCGTATCCCGGCGATGCGGAGGCACTCGGCATGAAGTGTCGTGAGCATTGTGTGAAGAACGGGCTCGTGATGCGCGCTGTCGGCAACACGATGATTATTTCTCCACCGCTCATCATGTCGCGAGCTAACATTGACGAACTCGTCGACAAGGCGCGCCTGTGCCTCGACCTTACCGTGCGCGAGCTCCAGGAATAAAGAAGCCATGACCACTGCCGCAGACAGCGAACGTATCGAGCTCAAGATTGCCTATCTGGAACGCGCGAACCAGGAACTGAGCGACGTGGTCTATCGCCAGCAGCAGGAAATCGACGCGTTACGGCTGCAGCTCGGCGATCTCGCCCAGAAAATGGATTCGCTCAAGAGTGAAGCCGGTGAGTATTCTCTCGAAGAAGAGCGACCGCCTCACTACTGAGCCCGCGACTTGACACTGCGCGACCGCGCAGATGCCGTGGCGCCATATCAGTGCAACGGCGATAACTATATAAGGAAACCGCTTCTGTCCGCGCAATGCTGCGCGCTTATAGTCGCAGCGACCGGGCCGCTCGCGCTGAGTTCCGCACACCGTCACTTCTTTCGCATGCAGTCATAGGGTGTCGCTGAATGCTGCGATATGCTGCCACGCTCTTATCAACCTGCGGGGTCGCAAATGAACGACTGGGCACAATCACTGAACGCTTTCGTGTGGGGGCCAGCCATGTTGGTGCTCATTCTGGGCACGGGCGTCTATCTTCACATCCGCCTCGGCGGCATGCCCATCTGGCGCATCGGCGCGGGCCTGCGACTGATGTGGGGCGGGCGTCACTCGGAAGCCGGCATGGGCGATGTCAGTCCCTACGCGGCGTTGATGACGTGCCTGGCTGCGACCATCGGTGTTGGCAATATTGCAGGCGTCGCAACAGCCATCGCGCTGGGCGGTCCCGGTGCAATGTTCTGGATGTGGATCTGCGCGCTCGTCGGCATGGCGACGAAGTACGCGGAAGTCGTGCTCTCCGTGCATTACAGAGAACGCGATGCGGACGGCAACTTTGTCGGCGGACCGATGTACGCCATCAAGAACGGCCTCGGCTCGCGCTGGAAGTGGCTCGGCACGCTGTTCGCGATCTTTGGCGGCTTTGCCGGTTTCGGCATCGGCAACATGGTTCAGGCCAACAGCATCGCCGAGGCGTTGAAATCTTCTTATAACGTCGATGCGACGATCACCGGTGCCGTGCTGGTCATCATCACGGGCATCGTGGTGGTCGGTGGCATCAAGCGCGTGGCGGCTGTAGCCAACCTGCTCGTCCCCGTCATGGCTGTTGGTTTCACCGTCGCGTCCGCGGTCGTCTTGTTCGGTCATGCCGCGGCGATTCCCGAAGCGCTGTCGACCATCGTCACTCACGCCTTCACACCAATTGCTGCAACAGGCGGATTCGTAGGCGCGTCCGTGGCAGCAGCCATACGCTTTGGTGTGGCGCGAGGTGTTTTCTCCAACGAAGCGGGGCTGGGCACCGCGGGCATCGCACAGGCGGCGGGCGCGAGCTCGAGTCCTGTAAAAAGCGGGCTGATCGGCATGATCGGCACCTTCATCGACACGCTCGTCATGTGTTCGATGACCGGACTTGCGATCGTCGTTTCAGGTGAGTGGACAACGGGCTCGAGCGGTGTTGAACTCACTCAGCGCGCGTTCGAAACGGTGCTGCCTGGCATCGGGGGTGACGTCATCGCGATCTCGGTGACGACGTTCGCGCTGGCAACGATCTTTGGCTGGGCCTACTACGGCGAGCGCTGCTGGCAGTATCTGCTGGGCAAGTGGACGATCATGCCGTACCGCATTGTGTGGAGCCTCATGGTTTTCGCGGGCGCGGTCACGCATCTCGATACGGCATGGAGCATTGCGGATTCGCTGAACGCCCTGATGGCTATTCCTAACCTCATACATCTGCTGCTGCTCTCGCCCGTCGTCGTGGCTTTGACGAAGGAGCAGCTGAGCTCGGTGCTGGCCACGCTCAACGGCTCCGGGCGCGCCGCAACCGAGGTTTCGTGACAAGCGGGGCCAGCGACAATCGCGTCACCGTACGCGAAGCGACGCTGGCCCTGTTACGGTCGTTCGGGCTGACCTCGGTGTTTGGCAACCCGGGGTCGACCGAGCTGCCGATGTTTCGGGATTTCCCTTCTGATTTTCGCTATGTGCTCGGTCTGCAGGAAGCGGTAGTCGTCGGCATCGCCGACGGCTACGCGCAGGCCACGCGAAACGCCGCCCTCGTCAATCTGCACTCCGCCGTGGGTGTGGGTCATGCGATGGGCAATATTTTCACGGCTTACAAGAACCGCACGCCGCTCGTCATCACGGCGGGCCAGCAGGCGCGGTCGATTCTGCCGTACGAGCCTTTTCTGTTCTCCACGCAGGCGACCGAGTTGCCGCGGCCCTACGTAAAGTGGAGCTGCGAGCCCGCGCGCGCGGAGGACGTGCCCGCTGCGATTGCCCGCGCGTATTACACGGCCATGCAGCCTCCCTGCGGGCCGACGTTTGTCTCTATCCCGGTGGATGATTGGGATCAGCTCACTGACCCTGTATTGCCGCGCGCGGTGAGCCGCTCGCTGCGTCCTGATGCAGTGTTGCTGGACACTGTGGGCGCAGCATTGGAGAAGTGCTCACGTCCGGTGTTTGTTGTCGGCGCGGCAGTCGCTCGCGATGGCGCGTGGAATGAAGTGATCGCGCTGGCAGAAAGACATCAGGCGCTGGTGTGGGCAAGCCCCATGTCCGCGCGCAACAGCTTTCCGGAGCGGCATCGCCTGTTTGCGGGCTTCCTGCCGGCGAATCGGGAACGCATCGTCGAGTTGCTCGGCGGTCATGACCTCGTGGTGGCACTCGGCTCGCCCGTGTTTACGTATCACACTGAAGGCTTCGGCCCTCATGTGCCTGTGGGAGCAGAGCTGTTCCAGCTCATCGATGATCCGGACATGGCGGCGTGGACGCCGGTTGGAACCTCAGTTGTCTGCAGTTTGAAACAGGGCATCACGGACCTGCTCGCGCGGCCAGAGCGCGATGTTCGCAAGCGACCCGCGGCGCAGGGCCGCTCTGCAGCTCCGCGAGTGTCACCCGAAACGACTTCTTCCCGAGGCGGCAGCGACATTACTGTCGAATATCTGCTGCAAACTCTGTCTGAGCTGCGACCTCCTGACAGTATCGTCGTCGAGGAGGCACCGACGGCACGGCCGGTCATGCACCGATATCTGCCGTTCGATCGGGCGGACACGTTCTTCACCTGCGCAAGCGGCGGACTTGGTCATAGCCTGCCCGCCGCAGTTGGCGTGGCGCTGGCGCGCTCCAGAGAGGGCAGCGCCTCCGGTCCGCGCATCATCGCGCTGATGGGCGACGGCTCGGCCATGTACTCCATCCAGGCGCTCTGGACGGCCGCGCAGCTCGGCTTGTCGTTGACCGTCGTCGTCATCAACAACAGCAGCTACGCCGCGCTCAACGAATTTGCACGCCACTTCAACATGCCTGGCGCTGTAGGTACGAGCTTGCCGGGTATCGACTTCACAGCGCTCGCCACCGCACAGGGTGGATCTGGTGTACGCGTGACGCGCGCTGCAGATCTCGCCACGGCGCTGCGTGATGCGATCGAAGGCACCGGCGTGCGTCTGGTCGAAGTCGTTACAACTTAAAGGCATCGCGATGACGCAGGCGGCCGACGAGCCCAGTAATCAGGCGGGAGGCATCAGCGCGTCGAATCGCCGCATGCTCGTCTCCTGCTTTCTGGGCACCACGATCGAGTGGTACGACTTCCTCGCGTACGGATTTCTCGCACCGCTGGTGTTCGACCGGCTGTTTTTCCCCAGGCTGAGTCCGCTCATCGGCACGATCGCGGTGCTTGGCATTTTCGCTGTCGGTTTTGCCGCGCGCCCGCTTGGCGGCGTGTTCTTCGCGCATTTCGGCGATCGCATCGGCCGCAAGCCGATCATGGTGACGACACTCATCATGATGGGCCTGTCGACTACCGCCATCGGATTCATCCCGACCTATGCACAGGTTGGCATCGCCGCGCCGCTGATTCTTGTCACCTTGCGATTCCTGCAGGGCTTTGCGCTCGGCGGCGAGTCGGCTACGGGGCCGTTGCTGGCGATGGAAAGCGCACCAACAGGTCGTCGCGGATTGTTTGCATCCCTCGTCTCGAGCGGCGTGGCAGCGGGCACCGTATTAGGTGCGTTGGCAGCGTTCGCAGTGGGCACCCTGCCCGATGAAGATCTCCTCTCCTGGGGATGGCGCGTGCCGTTTCTCGCGAGCGCGGTGATCTTTGCCATTGGCTTCTACGTCCGCCTGAAAGTTGAGGAGTCGCCGGAGTTTCAGGCGGCCATCAGTCAGAAGAAACCCGAGCGCGTGCCGCTGCTCGCCGTGTTCAGGACGCGGAAGATTCCCGCCTTCCAGGTGTTGTTGTGTGCGATGGCGGAGTCCTCCACGTTCTACTTCACTGCGGTGTTTGGGCTGTCTTACGGCATTCAGACCTTGCGGCTCGACAACGGGCTGCTGTTGTCGGGAGTCGTGCTGGGCAACGCCATCGGCATCATCACCAATCCTTTGTTTGGATCCTTGTCGGATCGCATCGGACGGCGGCCGCTGATCGCCATGGCGTTCTCGCTGTCGGCGGTATACGTCGTCACGGGATTCTTTCCCATGTTGACGAGCGGCAATATGGTGCTCGTGGTGCTGGCCATGATGATTCCCGGCGCGTTTCTGCAACCCATGACCTTAGGCGTCACGGGGAGCTTCTATGCGGAGCTGTTCGATGATCCGCGTCTGCGTTTGTCAGGCGTCTCGCTCGGACGGCAGCTGGGGACGATTCTCGGCGGCGGCCTGATGCCGATGATCTGCGCGTCGCTGCTGGCTGTTTCCGGTGGCCAGCTCAGTTGGGTGATCGCCTACTTCGTGTTGGTCTGCGTGCTGGGCGTGGGATCGGTGATTTCCGCGCGCGAGACGTCCAGCCGGCCGTAGGGTCGCGACAGCGGCTGCGCCGCGAGGCCAATATATTCAGCCAGGCTGCTGCCCGAAAGTCTCTGGCCCTGGGAATTCTTCTGCCACCAGGCGGGCGAGTGCGGCGTCCAGTCCGGAAACAGGCCCCCGGCATCCGTCGTCGCAAGCCAGGCTTCCACGATCAGCTCCTGAACCTCAGGATCTAACATCACGCCGCCCGCGCCGTGCTCATCGTTCCTGCACAGCATGGCCTGCATCACACTGGCGTAAGTGAGCTCCCGAGTGAGCTGAATACGCGCAGCATGCTCCCGCTCACGCGCCCGATCGAAATTGAGCGGAAACCCGCCATTGAGCAATCTGACCTCCGTGTCACCGACCATGCCGCGCAGGTCTTCAAACGGATTCGCGCGCAACGCGGGGCGCTGGCCCGCAAGCAGCGCCAGCGTGCGATGAAACTCCACATCCCCTGACGAACAGCTCGCCATCCGGCGGCGACCGCCGGCCGAGCGCAGCGCCACGCCAGATCCCATGGAGTCCCGGCCGGTGCAGCCGAGAAGCACATCGCAGCGGCTCACGAGCTGGGCGAGGCTCGACACCCGCTCGAGAAATCCAAGCTCGCGCCCTTTGTAAGAGAGTTTGTCATATCCCAGCAGCGAATCGGCCGAGCGGGCATGCAACGCCGCTGCCACGGCCTGCCCGATGTTTCCCAGGCCGATGATGCCGATGGACACGCCGTCCAGAGTTTCGAGGCTCTCCATCAGCCGCTCGACCACCGCATCTGCAATGACAGGCCCTTCGAAGCGCGTCTTGGCCGCGCTCGCGGCCATCAACACGACGGGATAGGACAGCGCGGCACCTTCCGGAATCGTAAAGGCGCCCTGCATCGTGTGCTCGATCGCGACGACCTCGAAGGAATCCACCAGAGATTCAGGAATCGCGCGACACAGCCAACCCCCTTCGTCGAGGACGACGAGCTTGCGGACGCCCGCCGGAAGATTGGCCGCGATGCCATGCCAGTAATGACGAATCAGCCCCCCGAAATATTTGGCGTACTCACCCGCCGGGAATGCGGCATCTCCAGGCAGATGGACGTGACATCCCCTTCGCAGCAGCGCCTCCGCGACGGCCGGCACGGTCGAATAAGGTTTGCCCAGAACAAATAGCCGCTGAGCATCGATTCCCGCGGCAATAAAGCGTTCGAACAGCGGGACGATCGAGGGAAGCAGGTGCTGAAGCGAGATCAGCGCGACATCGGCGAGCTTGCCGCCGACGTCACATTTGAGACTGAGTAAGGAACGTGCACTCGAGGGCGCTGCGGATGACATGTCGTCTGCTTTCGAAGGAAAGACGGCAGCATCAGCAAAGCTCCACAGATGAAAATAAGCTGTGGATTTTTCGCGACTGCCCTGATCCTGAAGTGAGACGGTCGCAGTTGCGATATCCGTTATGCGGTGCGGCCCCGAGTACAGTCCCCGCCACCGTCGCTCCGCGGCCCTCGCGCAAGTTTCCTCACTCCTCCTCGAAAACGACTTGGAAGCGAATGCCCGCTTTGGCGCCCCGCGCGATCATCTCCCTCGTTGAGTCAACAAATTCCGCCACCGACCCTTGCCAGCTTGCGATATCGTTGCTGAAATCCTGTCTTGGCTCGTACGCACCGGCAGTGGTGATTAAGAATCCCTCGACACCGGCCAGCTTTGCTCCTTCTTTCGTTGCTCTTTCAATAAGATCGATTGCGGTCACGGAATTCAGTAAGAACAGCGTCTCCGGCGCCACTGCTTGTTGCCGGAACTCCTTACGCAGATCGCGTAATTTAGTTCTAACGTTCATTTCACTAAGGCCCCGGAATGAAAGGGTCAATGATACTGGAATCAGGGAGCCACTGTCCCGGACCCGTCCCAATACCAAACCGAGTGTCGCTCATCTGTACGAGCTCACCGGTGATGTCGTCTCGAACTACGTAATGACCGTCCGCCCTGACGAAAGCTGTTGCGGCATTTCCGGTGGCGCGGTTGGTGGCCGCTCGCGTCGTAAACGGATTATTGACCAACATATTGATGGCTTCTCTAGACCAGCCTCGTTGCGCCAGCTGGTTAAATTTCCGACCCACTGTTGGGATGTATGTGACTAGACTTGATGCCCCCCTTGTGAGGTTGGCCGTCATTTTCTTTGCGACCCGCAGTTCGGGCACCACCGCCATGCCTACCGCAATGGTCGCGCCGCCGTAATTGCCCTCTATTGTGTTATTGCCTGCCTCGACCCAGCTGTCTGCAAACACATTCCAGTACGCCAGCGCCCAACTGTTGTCTCCGTAAGAAAGCGACACCTCGCGTGTAGCATTACGCAGGAAATCCCACACGCTCGGGTCGGAATACATTCCATCGGAGGAGCCATTGGTATAGAGCACAGGCACGCCTGCAACCGTGCTAGATCCGCCGGTGCTCCAGTCAGACGGCCGGCCACCGGTTCCGGTCGAGCCAAACGGAATGCCGAACCCTGCCCCGGAGAAACCGAACCTGAACGAGAAACCATAGCCACCGTTGACGCGATTCACCTGAATTGGCGACTTCATGATGCTGATGCCCGTATTGATGAGCGCCGGCCCGAAGGTCGGCGCGTACGGTGTAATCACCACACCCACCACCACCAGAACAGCGCCAATCACCGTGTTGAGGCTGTGAGTCACCGACTTCACCGCATCTTCGATTTTGCGCCACCAACTGCTGAGCCATGAATAACCGGACGGGTCAATCAGACTGAGCGGGTTATTCATCACATAGCTGTAACGATTGAGACTTTGGGGTAACACGAGCGCCTGCACGATTGGATCCGCCGAAATAAAGCGCCCGAGACGCGGGTCATATGCACGCCCATTCATGTGGATGAGCCCCACGCTGTCGAGACTTTCGTGGCCCGTGAAGCCACGATGATTGGACGCGTCAATCGCCGCCCATTCGCCCGAAGAAGGAGGCCCTGACCACGACGACGCATTGCGACGCGCCCCGAACGCATCGAAGCTCTGGCGCATCAGCACGGCGCCGGCCTCGTCCGTAACTACGTCAATGCTCCCCAAGTGGTCCTTGTGCAGATAGCGGATGTTGTCGACGCCGACGCTTTTTAGTGTTTTTACGGCTACTGGCTCACCATCCGCAACGATGTAATGCCTGTACTCGACCGGGCCCGATAGTCGCGTCACTTTTTCAAACAAGCCGCCAATGTACACAGTTGTCTCAACGCCTGGCGGCAAAGACCCACCCGTTGCGGTCGACGTGACCTGCTTGAAGCGCGACCTGCCGGGCCCATACCAGAACTGCGACGAATTTGCGCCTTCGTAGACTTGCGACGGTTTGTTGTAAGAAGTCCAGGAGAATGCGTCAGCCCCACGTTTTATCATGTTGCCGTTGGCGTCATAACAATAGGAGGTACCTCCCGCGGACCTGGCAGCATGCGGCTGAGAATGCGCGTGGTAACTGCATCCCGACTGTGCGGTCAGATAGTCGTAGTCGCCAACGTCTGACTTGTGCTCGATATTGCCCCGGCTGTCGTAGTCGACATTTAGGTTGGTGACCAGATTGCCGCTACCGATGCGCAACGTGGAATGGTCCAACCGGTTCACATTATCGTAGTGAAACACCTCCGAGAGGTTCTGCCGCAGATCCTTTCGCTCCAGCAGATCACCCGACTTGTACCAATCGAAGGTCAGATTCTGGACTTGCGTACTCGCACCGACGAACCTCGCAGTCAGGAAGCCGCTGAAGTCGTCATACGTCGAATAGTTATGCAGTCCATTGCCGAACTGCTCGTCCAGAGTTTCCCCCGCCGCACCCGTTGCAATTTTTTCCCAGAAGACTGGACCTGAGGCGGTAAAATCCCGAACCCGCTGCAGCAGCCCATGTGCGTACTCGTACTTGACCTTGAAGCGCGATCCGGCAACTGCGCCGGTACTCGTTGGATACGTCAAGGTGTCCAGCAGCCCGGTGCTAGCGCTGTAGGCACTCGAAACAACATACGGAATCGAGTCGATAGTGGTCGTGCGGTCTTGGGGACGCCCTAACGAATCGTAAACGAAGACTTCAGAGTAGCCGCCGGGCGCGGTAACCGAAACGACCTTACCGACGTTTCGAGCACTTGCTGAGCTTCCGTAAGTCCATACAGTCGTACCCTCCGGCTCGACGCGCGACCGCATTCTGCCCATGCGGTCGTAGGTAAAGCTGGACGACTGCCCCTTCGCGTCTACAATGGATTTCAGTTCACCGGTCGGATAGTAATCGTAGACCCAGCTGCCCATGTCCGGGTCGGATGTATCCGTCTTGAAGCCGCGGACGTTGAAGATCGCCGAAGTGATGTCATCATAGGGATTCGTCGACTTACTGAGACTGCCGAAAGGATCGTAGTCGTAAAACGTGGTGTTGCCAGCATCACTCGCACTGATCATCTGGCCGATGACATTGAACGCCTTACCAGTAGACGTGCCGTTAGCATCCCGTCGTCCTGCGAACAATCTGGCGTACGTGTAATCGATCGACTGAATATTCGCGTCCGCTTCACTGGTACGGCGCTCCTCCGTCAGGGGTCGATCCAGGATGTCATAGGTGAAGGTGGTGAATACCGGCGCAAAGCCGGCAAAGTAAGGATGACTGCGCTTCCAGACACGACCGCGATTGTCGTATTGGGTCTGTATGACGGACATGGCGCCAGAGAACGATTGCGACTCGTCATACTTCGTTCTGCCGAGGGAGTCTCCGCGGCGCAGAGCCGACCGTAGAACGCTCTTCGCCCCGACATTCCAATGTTGCTGCAGCACCTGATAGCGCAGCAGATAATCACCGCAGAAGCTGTTGGCCACACCGCAGGCATAGAGAGCCCACGTGGTCTGCGTGCCATCGGGCAGAATCTCGTGAGTCTTGCGCCCGAAGTCGTCGTACCGCCATGTGACCGTAATTCCGTTGGCATCCGTCGCAGACAAAGGCACGCCGAGGGCATAGTCATGGCTCATGCTGCCCGACTCATTCTCCGCGTTGGTCGCGGAGACGGGAAATACCCCTTGCGTCCCGTAGCTCATTGTCGACACGCGATTGGCAATACCGTTGGCGCTGATCTCTTGTCTACGCAGATTTCCAAAAGCGTCATAAGCAAAATCGGTCGCTACCATCCATAAGGCGGAGTCCGGCTCGACGACTTGCCGCGAGGTCCGACATTTCTGCGTGTCAGCATCCGGTAAGTACGTAGTCACCCGATGTTGTTGCGTGCCGTTGGGCAGATAACGCCACTCTTCCGTACGCGTCTCCAGACTGATGCACCAGTCCGTCGCATCTGAGGAAAATGTCGATAGTTGCCGTGTCCGAAAAGACTGGCTTGTTACGGGGTCGAGTGTAATGACGTTGATGTCAGTGAGATTGCCGTAAGCATCAAAGCCTTGGGTAGTGGTGACCTGCGAGATCTGCTGGCTCGTCGCTGTCCCGCCAATTTCGTAGCTCTTCTCAACGCTCCGCTCAAGATAGACGAACGAACGTACCGTACCTAAGGCACTGGTACCCCATGTCTGAGCCCCGTAAGTGTTGGTCGCCTCCGAGATCGATGCGCCGTTGCCGGGTCGCTGAACTTTGGAGGTGGCGACCTGCCCAATATAGGGAAAATCCTGCCGAAACGTAGCCGTCGACCTAATACCCGTACGACCATCTGTTTCTTCGCGAAGCGCGAAACCCTTGAAGCCCCTTCCCTGTACGTGAAGACGAGCGCCGCTGTAACGCTGAGTCATGGCATATGTGCCCCCCGCACCATCGCTGGTGACGTAACGGGAAACAACATGAATAGGAATCTGCAATTCCATATCGGGGAACGTTGACCCGGTTCCCTTGGTGTAGACGGTGCTATCGGTTAGCGGCGTGTATGTCAGAGCAATGGTGTTCCCGTAGCCGTCCGCGATCGAGGACACCAAGTCCGGCGGTGCGCCGTCGTGTCTGCGCGTGCGGTACTGACCATTCTTATAGCCGATGTCGCGCTGACCATCGCCATCGACATCCATTAACCTCAGGCCGGCATCTGTACCGGCAGGCACCTGAATGAAGGGAACCGCGGCGTCGAAGTCCGCTCCATTCGACGCCGCCATATACCAACTACCGCTGTTGGGTGTTGGCGAATAAATCAGATCGGACCGCCCATCGCCGTTGTAATCAGCCGCGAATCCCGACGAGTTGAGCGCGGACGGTACATTCGCCGCAACCGGGGTGGTCAACCCGAATCTCGTTCCATATGCAACATCCCACACCGTACTAGAAGCGGCGGAGCGAGGCCCGAGCAGATCTGTCAACGCATCGCCGTTGAAATCGCCCACGATAGGAGTGACGGCACACCAACTGTTGATAGCCAAGCACGTCCAAAGCGTAGACGAAGCTTGGAAACTCGAGCCGATAGACGTCGCCGTGTGCCAACTCGTTTCCTGCAGGCAGACTGGCGCGATGCTACAATTTTGTCGTTGGATCTGATATACAAAGTCTGCGCGGCCATCACCGTTGAAGTCGAGAATCTTGCTGTTGGTGTTGGCGGAATTGCCGGAAAACAGCGACATCTGCCCGTTACCCACAGGCACGGACAACATTGTTTGCGGGGCTCCGAATTGCGCAACGTTAACCGCCGATGGACCGAGATTTCGGAGCATTTGCAACGTCGCAACGCTGCCGCTTATGCTTCCATATAGGAAATCCGAACGCCCGTCGCCGTCGAAGTCGCCGATCCATTCACTGCCGGACGCGGCAACCGTGATGGTGGTGGAAATCGGCGCAAGCGAAGCGCCGTTCCAGCTTAGAATCTGGCGTGTGCTGGACAATGGCGAACCGATGAGCAAATCCATCCGGCCATCGCTATTGTAGTCGATAGGTAAGGCGAAACCGCCCTCGATACTAACAGTCGTGGTGGCAGGCGTAGCAAAAGTGCCACTTCTCGAACGCACATACCACCAGACCCCGGCCTGCCGATACACTAGATCATCGCGACCGTCGCCGTCGAAATCGATGGGCACGGCGCCGGCCATATCTGCAGCAGCATCGGTTTGCGAAACGATCTCGGTACTCGTCCACTCAGCGGCGCCATCCTGCCAACTGATCAATGTGGGCGACAAACATTTCCCGGCGCGGCCGCATTCCTGCACAGCAGATAATCTGCTTCGCCCTGTCGTTCCACCGGAGTTGTAACTCAGCTGATATTTACGGACCGTGCGGAAGCCGTTGATGTCTGGATCGTTGTATTGCGTCTCGATAGCGCGCAGACGCTGCGTCTCCTTAACCTGCCCGTTTGCCGCATAGCCGGTTTGTACATCGGGACGATTTTCCCACTGAAACAGAATCTTATAAGCCGCGGAAAGGCCCGCATTAGCATTGGAAGTGTAAGCAATGGCGGCTGGGCGATAACTTCCGTTATTCGTCACGCCACCGACATTGTCGTTCTCGTCAATGTACGTGACTACGAGCGTGTTCCCCGAGCGGTCGCTCACCTTACTCAACGCCCAGGTTCTTATGGTCGTCGAGGCGCGCGCTTCGATTCTGGAGTCTGAAGTGCTCCCGTACTCGTATTTCAGGCCGTCCTTGCCTTCGAGCACGAAATACTGAGGACCATTCCCCGCGATGCCAAACGCTGTAACACGTGAGAACGTCTCGAGTTCAGTCTGATATGTGGAACCGGCCACACCATAGCTGCCCGCCGTGAGCCTGAGTTTGTTACCGTCGAGACAGAACCGATCCGCGGTCGTCAGCATGACCGCTTCGGTCACGCCGTCCTGATCGAGTGATTTCGGACATCGTTCGATTTCCGATAAGCCGACCAGGCCCCAGCCCATACCCAATTGCCCATTCCCTGCGCCGCTTTGGTATGCCATTGCGAGATTGGGCTGCACACCCCCCACTCCCGGCGGCACAACGATTGGGATGGAGTACGTCGCCGTGCCCATGTTGGTGACGGCAAACGAGGCATCCGTCTTACCGACAGACGTCGCAGGAACAACACCTGTCGGTATCGCCGCGTTATGCGGAATTGTGGTGACGCTGGATCCTGTAATCGTGTTGGCGTAATGGTTCGCGCCTTCCGGATTCAGGGCCTGGAAGAAAATCCCGACAGCGCCGTTGCCGTCGAAATCTCCTGCGAGAAGGCGGTAAGCCGTCCCGGACCACGAGACATTCGACGCAAGCGCAATGGCTGCTGAGAAAACTGCGCCAACGCCCGTGCCCGTGGACAGGTAACTGACAGACGAACCATCCATCGCTTGTGCGAGCACATCGCTAATCTCGTCGCCATTGAAATCGCCGACGACAATGTTTGTAGATAACGGCGACCAGTCAATGCCGAAACTATTGCGACTCCATGCCTGCAGGCCACTGAGAGTGAAGTACGGCCCGCCGGCCTGCGTTAGTACGACACCGTTTTTGTTGGATCCAAACGCGGAAATGGGAAACGGCACTTCGTACGCGATAGTGACGAAAGACGGACGCTCCTGAACCAGGATGTCGCTGCCGTTCTGGCCGTCAAAATTGCCGATGTGAATGACGGAGTCGCGACTCGACCAGTCGAGCCCCAGAAATCCATCATTCCACCTTTCATCCAGCGCGACGGAGCTAAAGATACCGTTCACGCCAGCGGCGAGAAAGCCATTCAGTCCCGTGCGACTGGTAGCCTGAAAGAAGAGATCCGCGCGGCCGTCGTTGTTGAAGTCGCCGGCCAGAATGTGATGCTGATCTGCCGACCAAACGACGCCAGCGGAGGAATTGGCTATCGTCTGATGTATGCCAGCGAACTTGCCCTGCTCGTCCGCTATAAGAACGTAATGGTCTCCAGCCGTCTTTCGCTGCAGGAAGATATCCGCCCGGCCATCCCCGTTAAAATCGGCGACTGTCGGCGTGTAAGTGTTTCCGTACCAGGGGATGCCCAAGAAATTGGCCGGCCAGGTCTGATACGCAGCATTAGAAGCACCGCTCGCGTCGGAGCGGGCTATGCCGCTGCCCTTTGCGGGATCCTTAGCAACGTACAGCACATCGGTTCGGCCATCGCCATCGAAGTCGCCGGGATACAGATCGTATTCCTGAGCACTCCACTCTGTTGCGGCATGAGCAGCAAATGCTGTCATGAGCGCCCAAACCGCCAGCGCAAAAGATATCGACTTCTTATTCACTCGGACCTTCCGTGGATGCGAATTTTCTGGAAGTTACATAGGGGGCACAGGAGGAGCGGCCTCAGCCCTGACCAGCGAGCCGTCGAGCACGGCGTGAATGGCCCTGCCTTGACGAACAAGGGTCGCGTTAAGGGCAACACCCTCGAGCAGCTGGCTCAGCAGCCCGAGCGACTGAACGGGCTCATTGAGCGGCACGCCGTTCAATGCAACGATCAGATCGCCTGCTTTCAGACCCATACGGGTGAACGCCGCAGGTTCGTTGCCCGCATAGACTTCGTAACCTCGCAGCTCTGCGCCGTTATAAACCGGGTTTGGGCGCAGATAGTCTGTAAGCGACTCGAGACGATTGGCGGCTGCCGGCTTGATGTCCGGCGAGCCACCAACCATCAGTATATCGTCGGAACGCGGAACATCCTGGGGCTGCAAACCTTGCAAGGATAAGCGCGCTTTACGCCCCGCCCGTTCGAGAACAACGTATTTCTCGTGAATCTCCAGAAGCCGCGCACCGTTCACCAACACTGCGCCAGCCACATAAGTTTGCGGGTTCTCTCGAGAGACCCCAATCATCGCGGAGCCTTCGAAGGCGTTACGCCCCGGCAATGTGCCAGCCAAAGACAGAGGGGAAGGCTCATGAGCTACGGACGAATCTGTACCCGCGAGCGCGTCGGTTCGGGCAGTGCTTTGGACCGCCGGAGCAGAGGCCGGGAGTTCAGCGGGGACTATAGGACCGCCTGCGGTGACCGCAGCCACCTGACGATCTGCGCGCAGTGCCTCCAGCCAGACCACAAAGTTGAATGGCGTATTCCACAACGCAAGAGACACCACAGCCGCGCTGAATACTAGCAACAGCGACCGCTGCAACCAGCGCCGAAGTGCGATCGGCAGACAAGACATCCCTGTTCCCGCCATATGAGACTCGCGTTTCACTATCGCCCGCTTTTCTTAATGTAAGCTGCGGACGACTCCTTTTATTGTTCATCCAGTCTAGGCAGGGCGAATGTCGTTTTGCAACGACTCGAGCGATAACGAAAGCAGCAACATTCTAAAGTTGTTTTGTTTTCGTACCGATATCGGCGCAAAAATCGTGCTCGATCTCGACACAGAGCTTGGATTTCTGCCTGGCCATCGTGCCTTAAACCCTGGCCCGAGCAACTGCCAGGCCGATTACATTTGCCAGGTTCACGGCCCGACACTCAGCCGCGAGGCGCTTGCTGTAACCAATACCCTCGCCGGCCGTCGCGCCGCCTCAGTGAACCGCTGTTGTGGCCGACTTAATGTGGCGACCTCATCGATTGCAGCTTAGGCGGCTTGCAAGGCAACACGCTTAAGAATGCGCGCTTACGACAGCTCAAACGAGATTCTTTTATATGGATGGCGCGCCCGGACGGATTCGAACCGCCGACCACTTGGTTCGAAGCCAAGTGCTCTATCCAACTGAGCTACGGGCGCGTCTTGAGAAACAAGGGCTTACCGACGGCAAGCCGGGGTGCACTGGCAGGCAGGGCAGCTCGGGCCGGGGATTCTACGTGAGAACCGGGTCACAACGCGACCCGTAACGCGCCCCACCATCGAGACTTTGGTTCGATTGACGAATTTATTCGAACGCGCATAGCGCGCCCGCGGCTCCATCACACGCCCTCCGCAATGCGGACCGGCCGTGCCGCAAGCCGATGCTCTCCAACGTTCTAACAGCCCCCAAACCTCCAAAATCCCCATATCCGGCAAATACCCTTGCTAATCTTAATTAGTAATGTTAAAGCGACCTTATTAATAAAAGCCTGCTTTTATTATTAGATTCGCCATTCAGCGGCACCGAAGGCAACTTTCCCTTTAGTCCACCTAATACTTCTATTGCACTCATTTCAATCAACGTGTACATGTATCTCCCGAAAATTGGGCACGCATCGCGTGCCTGTCAATCAGACATCAAAAAGATGAGAAGGTAGATCATGGCAGTTGTAAGAAAGACGAAACGCGCCTGGACCCCAGCGGACCTCAAGCTGCTTCGCTCGCTCGCGGGCAAAGAGTCGGTCGACAAGATCGCGCGCCAGCTGAAGCGCACTCCCGGCGCCGTGCGCGTCCGTGCGTCCGAAGCTGAAATCTCCCTGTCGCTGCGCGCGCTGAACCGCGCCAAGCGCAAGAAGAAGGCCACGCGCCGCGCTTGATCTCGAAAGAATAAGAAAAAGCGGCTGCCGTTAACGCGTCAGCCGCTGCTTCTCCTGCCCTCCGGAAAACCCTTGCGCTGAGCCCGGCGAGGCTCGCGGCTGCCCCATTTCCGCGCAAAGTGAGCCAATCACGGCACAAAGTCGCTACCCGGCGGTTTACACTTACCCAAAGCGCCCGGAAATACTCTGCTCCCGCATGCTCAGGCTCCGCATCCAGCACCGCACCCGTTACACCTACGTCAAACCCGTGGCTTTCGGCCGTCACCGGCTGGTGGTGAGACCCCGCGAGGGCCATGACCTGCGCATCGAGAGCATGGAGCTGCAGATCGCACCGGCTCATTCCCTGCGCTGGGTGCGGGACGTCTTCGGCAACTCCATCGCCCTGGTCGATTTCCTCGAGCCCGCGACCACGCTCGAATTCGTCAACGACGTGCTCATCCAGCGCGTCGCGCCGTTCCCCGCGCGAGAAATGCACGATCCGTGGCGGGTTCCGTTCCCCGTTGCCTATGACCCGCTCGAGGCGACCGTCATTTCCGCTTACGAAGAGCCGTCATTCCCCGACGACGTCGCGCGCGTCAAGGAATGGCTGGACGGCGATCTCAAACCCAACAGGGCCGACGCCGAAGGCACGATGCTGATCTTGTGCGAGCTCATCCACAAACACGTCGGCTATCAGCGGCGCAGCGAGCGCGGGGTGCAGAAACCCGCTCAAACATTACAACTGGCGAGCGGCTCCTGCCGCGATCTCGCCACGCTGATGATGGACGCCGCGCGACTGTTAGGTGTTGCCGCCCGGTTTGCGAGTGGCTATCTGCATGGCACCGCCTCACTCGCGGGTCATGCATCGACCCACGCGTGGACCGAAGTTTATCTGCCCGCGCTCGGCTGGCGCGGCTTCGATCCCACGATGGGCCAGCCCGTCTCGCTGCGGCATGTCGTAACGGGTGTCAGTAATCACCCGCGCGGCGTGATGCCCGTCTCCGGAATCTTTCACGGCACGCGCGCGGACTGCGACGCAATGAGCGTCAACGTCAAAACGGAAGAAGTGCCTCTGTAAGATCCGGTTTCGCACCGCTTGGGTACAGCGATTGCTTTGTCTGGCGCGATTCCTTTTTTCGCAGCCAAGGTCAGCCGTCCATGCCCAAGCCAAAAAATTCAGGCTCGGGTCCCTCCAAAGGGGACTCAGTCAAATCCGCGTCGAAATCGACAGTCAGCGGACCCAGCGTCTCCCCCGCGCGTGCAGCGCAAAGCGCGACGGACCCAGCCACCAGCAAACTTGCCGGCACCGCGGCGCTTGCCGCGGGCATGAAGTTCAATGCAAACAAGCCCCTGGAGTACGACCGCAAGGCCGCGGTACGCCCTTCTCCGGGGAAAACCGTGCCGCCGCCAAACCCCCTCGTGGGCGCCAGCACGCTGACGGAAAGCAACGTTTCGACCAAGACGGGTGAGCCGCCCGCGCCGGGATTCAATCCCACGGTGGGCCCGCTCTCGCGGGTGCGCGTGGATTCCAGCGGCCAGGCGCTCACGACCAACCAGGGCGTGCCGGTCGGCGACAATCAGCACTCGCTCAAAGCCGGGCTCCGCGGCCCGACGCTGCTCGAAGATTTCATCCTGCGCGAGAAGATCACGCACTTCGATCACGAGCGAATTCCCGAGCGCATCGTGCACGCGCGCGGCTCCGGCGCCCACGGCTATTTCGAATGTTACAAACCGCTGGATAAACTAACGCGCGCGTCGATTTTTGCCGAAGCCGGCAAGCGCACGCCGGTGTTCGTCCGCTTCTCCACGGTGGCGGGTGAGCGCGGCTCGACCGACACCGCCCGCGACGTGCGTGGCTTCGCCGTGAAGTTTTATACGGACGAAGGCAACTGGGACCTCGTCGGCAACAACATTCCCATTTTCTTCATCCAGGACGCGATGAAGTTTCCGGATCTGATCCATGCGGTGAAACCCGAGCCCCACCACGCCATGCCGCAGGCGGCCTCCGCCCATGACACATTCTGGGATTTCATCTCGCTGATGCCCGAATCCACCGCGATGATGCTGTGGGTGATGTCAGATCGCGCCATCCCGCGCAGCTATCGCACGATGCAGGGCTTCGGCGTCCACTCGTTCCGCTTCGTGAATGCGAAGGGCGAGTCGCGCTTCGTGAAGTTTCACTGGAACCCGGTCGCGGGCACGCACTCGCTCGTGTGGGATGAAGCGCTGAAAATCAGCGGCGCCGATCCGGACTTTCATCGTCGCGACCTGTGGGAAGCGATCGAAGCCGGCGCCTTCCCCGAATACGAGCTTGGCGTACAGGTCTTCACCGAGGAGCAGGCCGAGAAGTTCTCGTTCGACATCCTGGATTCGACCAAGATCATTCCCGAGGAGCTCGTCCCGGTCACGCCCATCGGCAAGATGGTGTTGAACCGCAATCCTGATAATTTCTTTGCCGAAACGGAGCAGGTGGCCTTCTGTACGGCGCACATCGTGCCGGGGCTCGACTTCTCCAACGATCCGCTGCTCGCGGGTCGCATCCACTCCTATGTGGACACGCAGATCTCGCGGCTGGGCGGGCCCAACTTCCATGAGATTCCGATCAACTCGCCCGTCGCGCCGGTTCATAACAATCAGCGTGACGGCCTGCACCGTCAGGCCATTGCGCGCGGACGCGTCGCCTACGAGCCCAACTCGCTCGCGGGCGGCTGTCCGTTCCAGGCGGGAATGAAGGGCTTCGTCTCCTTTCCCGAACCGGTGGAGCCGGGCGAACACAAGGTACGCGGCAAGGCGGAGCGCTTCGCCGAGCATTACGCGCAGGCCACCCTCTTCTGGAAGAGCCAGACGCCGGTGGAGAAGCTGCACATCATCAAGGCCTTCCGCTTCGAGCTGACGAAGGTGCAGGTGCCGGCGATCCGCGAGCGCATGGTGTCTTCGCTTGCCAACGTGGCGCCCGAGCTTGCCCAGGCCGTGGCGGACGGGCTCGGCATCAAGGTGCCACCCGCCATGCCCAAAGCCTTGCAGACAGCAGTGAAGCCCGAAGTGCAGACTTCTCCGACGCTATCGCTGTTCGCCCGACCGGGTGACGGCAGCATCAAGGCGCGGCATGTCGCGATACTGGTGACGGATGGCGTCGAAGGCGATTCTCTTGCGAGCATTCACGAGCGACTGACGGCAGAAGGTGCCGTGCCCCGCTTCGTCGGCATCAAGCTCGGCAACGTTGAACCTGCAAGCGGCGATGTGATCGAAGTGGACGTGACGATGGAGACAGCCGCGCCTGTGACGTTCGACGCGCTCGTGTTGCCCGACGGCGTCACTGGCGTCAATGCGCTGCTGAAAGAAGGTCACGCACTCGATTTCGTGAAGGACCACTATCGTCACTGCAAATCGATTCTGGTGTTAGGCGCTTCGTCGGCGCTGCTCACCAAGGTCGGTGTGCCGCCAAAGCTGCCGTCAGGAAAGGACGACCCGGGTCTGATCACGGTGGGCAGTGACGGCGACGTCGAAGACGTGATCGATACTTTCGTTGCCGCGATCGCGAAGCACCGGCACTTCGATCGCGAGACCGACCCGCCACTCGTGTGACGGGCGTGTTGCAACTGGCAGGGATCTTCTAACAAAAACGCCGCCTCGCGAGAGGCGGCGTTTTGTCAGGTGGCAGCGACAGCCCTTGATTTGCTACCCGAATATAACCGGGCGGGGGCTTGCTTCACGAATCTGGTGGCTTCCCCGGCGCCGCAGGTCCGGAACCGCGAGGGGGCGCAGGTCGGGGCAGACGACGGTGCCGAGGTGCCGGAGGGAAATATAAGCTATCGCTGGCCGCAGCGGAACAAACAATTGCTTCTTTCATGATGACAAAAATTTTTTCCTGTCATCCGTCGCTCTTTCATGTCACCTTCGACGTACGCCCTGACACTGACACGCGCGCATGCTCAGATCTATCGTCTTACGATTTCTCATGCCGCTGGCGCTCGCGTCCGCGGTCGTGGCATACCTCGCCATGCCCTACGTCGACCGCATGCTGGCCGAATGGTTCAGGGCAGACATCGATTTACGCGCAAGTCTCGTCGCGAGCTCCATCGAAGACGATCTGAGCAATCTCGTCGCGCACGACGATCGCAGCGGCGTCAGCCGCCTCCTAACACGCACTATTGCCGATCGCCGTGTGTCTGCAATCGTCGTGTGCACGCCTGATGGCCAGGTGTTTCATCGCTCCGCGCCTGTGCCTGCGGATGTGTCGTGCTCTCCCGACGCAGCGCCTGCTCCGGGCTCGAGCGTGGTCGTGCGCACGCCGCAAGGCCCGTTACATGTGCTGAGCACAATCGTGTCGCGAACCGATCGACCTGAGTTTCGTGTGCTGGTCGTACATGACCTCGGCTTCGCCGCTTCACGACAGACTCGTGTTCGGCGCTACATGATCGCGTTTACCACGGTATCGGTACTCGTCGTTGCGCTGTTCGTCGTGCTCATCGTCTGGTTCATGCTGCGTCGCTGGGCCGCGCTGCTGATTGGCGACATTCGAGGTAAACGCTTTTTAGATGATGCGCCCTCCACTTCGTTCACCGCGCCCGTGCTGTCGCAGGTTCGGCAGGTGCTGCGCGAGATCGAGGAAAGCCAGCGCATCGAAATGGACTATCGCGAGAACTGGACGCCTCAAGCGTTGCAGCAGGTGGTGCGGGAGCAGTTGCGGTCGCCGCAGATCGTGGTCGTGTCGAATCGCGAACCTTATATTCACAACCGCGGTGAGGACGGGCGACCGTACGTACAGTTGCCGGCGAGCGGCATGATCACGGCGCTGGAGCCGATCATGCGCGCGTGCTCAGGTGTGTGGGTCGCTCATGGCAGCGGCACAGCGGATAGACAGGTGGTCGATATTCACGACCGCGTGCGCGTGCCGCCGAATGATCCGAGTTACACCTTGCGTCGCGTGTGGCTGACGGCCGAAGAAGAGGAAGGCCACTACTACGGCTTTTCCAATGAAGGCCTGTGGCCGCTGTGCCATCTCGCCTATGTGCGGCCTGCCTTCCGCGACAGCGACTGGAAGACATACAAGGCCGTCAACGAGAAATTTGCCACGGTGGTCGCGCGCGAATCGCAGCAGGATGATCCTGTCATTCTGATTCAGGACTATCACTTCGCGCTGCTGCCGCGGCTCATCCGTGAGCGCAAGCCACGCGCGACGGTCGTGTTGTTCTGGCACATTCCGTGGCCCAACGCGGAAACTTTCGGTGTCTGCCCCTGGAAACAGGAAATGCTGTTGCATCTGTTAGGCGCGGACATCCTCGGCTTTCATACCCGTTATCACTGCCAGAATTTTCTGGCGACAGTCGACCGCTTCGTCGAATGTCAGATCGATCACGAGCACATGACCGTGACCCTGCAGGGGCATGTGTGCCATGTCGTGCCGTATCCCATTTCCATCGACTGGCCGCCGCGACAGCTGGAACGCGCGCCGCCCGTACCTGTGGCCCGCAACGATGTGCGTCGTCGCTTCAATGTGAAAGATGCGGTCCACCTGGGTGTTGGGGTGGAGCGGTGGGATTTCACGAAGGGTATCGTGGAGCGCTTTCACGCAATCGAAGCGCTGCTGGATCGACGGCCGGATTTGCGTGGACGCATCACGCTGCTGCAGATCGCCGCGCCCTCGAGAAGCAAGCTGCCGGCGTATCAGGCGCTGCAGGAGCAGACTCTTGCCGAGCTCGAGCGCATCAACGCGAAGTTTGCGTCAGAGGAATGGAAACCGATCGTGCTGGTGGATCAGCAGCAGAATCCGGATCAAGTGTTCGAGTTATATCGGGCAGCAGACTTCTGTCTCGTCAACAGCCTGCACGACGGCATGAACCTCGTGGCGAAGGAATTTATCGCGGCCCGCGATGATGAGGATGGCGTGCTGATTCTCAGCACTTTCGCGGGGGCTTCACGCGAGCTGGTCGAAGCGCTGCTGGTGAATCCGTTTGATGTGGCGGAGACGGCGGCGGCTATCGAGACCACATTGGAAATGCCGCGCGAAGAAAGACGCGAACGCATGCGGCTCATGCGACGCACTGTCAAAGAAAACAACGTGTATCGCTGGGCCGGAAAAATGATGATGGACGCCGCGCGCATTCGACAGCGACAGGCCCTCACCCGCCGTGACTCGCCGTTGCTCAGGCGGATTGCCGAGCGGGGCGAATAGGCGCCGGGAGCCCGCAATCGCCGCACGGCTCGGAGTAGAACGGACTCAGGGGTCGCTCAACAACACCACTGAGGCCAACACGGCCGACAAGGCCTGCACGAGCGCACCGTTGGACTTCGACACCTGCAGCGGCTGCTCGTCCACGAAGCCTGTTTCCACGTCGAGCTGGCGATGCATCTCGAGCAGCTTCTGCTCGAGTTCCAGCCGAAACGCTTCCAGCTGCGCTTCGTTCAACTTCGGCGGCACTTCGATCGGCTCGCCGATCAGCACCCGCACAGCCGCACCCGGCTTGGGAATGACCGTGCGATCCCACGACTTCTTATAAATCCAGCAGCTGTCGTTTGCCGTTGAAGCGGCGACAGGGAGAATCACGCCGCCACTTCTCTGCGCCAACGTGAGAATGCCCAACTGCGCCGTGCCGCGTGGCCCACGCGAACCGTCGATCGCCAGACATGAGTTCAGCGCGCGGTCTTCCCGCTGCGCCTTGATCATCTCGACGAGCGCTCGCGCGCCGCCTTTGCCGGACGAGCCCCGCGCTACGCGAAACCCGAGGCCTTCTTCCAGCTTCGCCATCAACTCGCCGTCGCGACTCTGCGAGCACATGAGAATCCAGCGTCCTCGGGCAGGATTGCTGAAGTAATGCAGGAGCTGAAAAGTACGCGCGTGCAGGAAAGCGCCGACGATCGGCTTGCCGCCCGCGAGCAGATCGGTGAAGACCGCTTCGTTGTCGGTGCGATAACGCCAGGACCTGCCCATCGCGCGGTAGATCCACTTCGCGATGGGCGGCATGATCTTGTGAAGCACGAACCGCCGGATCGGCTTACGCTTTTTGACCGGCACGCCCGCGGCGGCCGGTCTGGCAACAGGCACGCTCACCGTCGCCTCCAGCACTTTCTCGTTCAAGCCCGGACCTCCGCCATGCTCGTCGCGTCAGCGCGCCCAGCAACACGGCAGTCGGTGAAGAACATCGGCCCCGTCGCGGCTTGTCGCCGGACGCGGTGCCCGCGGTAATCATTCTGGTTCAAGCCACGCCCTCCACAGCAGGGGTCGCGGCGGGTGCCTGGGTCGCAGGCTGCTTCCTTCCACCGGTGGCATGCGCGCTGGCAAAAGCGCCGCTCGCCATCGCACCGACAATCGCCAACTCGCCGGCCAGCGCGACGACCGCGCAGATCTCCGCGAACTTGCGAGCCGTGCCCGTTCCCACACAGCCCAGCAGAGACAAACACTCCTGAGCCGTTGGCAGATACGTGCCACCCCCCACTGTTCCCACAATGAGGTTAGGCAACGTCACTGACGCGTAAATATCTCCCGCGCCAACCTTCTCAACGCGCGTCAACGACGTGGTGGCTTCGGCCACACACGCCACGTCCTGCCCGCAAGCGATAAACAAAGCGGCCAACGCATTCGCCACGTTACCTTGCAAGCCAACCGCGCCTGTCTGCGTCGCGCCGTTGACCGCCTGCTGCCACGAATGCGCCATGCGATCCGCATCGGTGCGCCAGTAACTCTTGATCTGCTTCGCGGATAACAACACTTCCGCGCTTGCATTGCGCCCGCGAGCGCCGCGAAAAGACATGGCGCTCGCGCGCTTGTCACCCGACAGAATGGATTCAACCAGCCATGAACGCGGCTGCACCGGCATGTCCGCAAGCAACTGCTTGCAGATGGCCTGCGCCGCGACCGTCACCATGTTCTGCCCGGCGGCATCGCCCGTACTGAACTGAAACAACACGTAAACTGTGTTGCCAACAATAGAGATGTTGGCGCTCTGCAGCCGGCAAAACCGCGACGTCGTCGCAACGATGTCCTGAAGTACAGACAGGCGCGTAGGCAGCCACCGCGCGAACTCGCCGGCCTCGACCAGGTTGGCGAACTCAAAGCACGGGGCACGGCCCACCTGCTCCACGTTACACAGCGCGGCGGCCCCGCCCGCACGATTCATGGCATTGAACGCATGCTGAAACGACGCGACCAACGTCCCTTCGCTCGTCGCCAGAGGAATGATGAAGTCGCCATTCGCCGCTGAGCCGCGAATGCGCACCGGGCCGGCCACGCCCAAGGGAATGCGCGCAAACCCGACGAAACCTTCGATGCTGCCGGCGAGCTGCGCAGGCTCGATCTCGAGCCCCTCGCCCTTGATCTGCTCGATGCAGTGACCCGCATCCAGCAGTCTCTGGTGGCGGCACTCCATCGCTTCACGCGAGCAATCGGTGGTAGCTGGTAAACGTTGAGGAGGCGGCGCAGCCGCGTCACACGCAGCCGGACGCCTCTCAACCTGATCGTCGATCATTGCGTCCGCGCCCTCAGAGCCGTAGCTCGTTTCGATACTGCCTAATCGCGCCGTGGAAGGATGGCGCGAGCCCCGGGTCAACGTTGAGGATCGTAGCGCGGCTGTTGGTCCGCTGTGTGACCTTCTGCTCAGAATCTGACGCCGGGCACACGAGCCGGCCGCGACATACGTGTTGGACGAAAGAATGGCCGGATAACAATCGCGAACAGACCCGCCCGCCGCCACGCACTCCCGGCGCGCGGGCTCAGGTTCGAAAGGTGCCGCGCGTGTTCCCCACGTAAGAAAGCGCCTCGGGCAGTTTCACGATATCCGCGTATCGGCGGGCGACGTCGCGAAGATTGTCCCAGTGTGGTTTCTCTTCCATATCCCCCACACATTCTTCAGGAACGATCGTGCGAAACCCGTAAGAAAAGCAATCGACGATCGACGCGCGCACGCAACCACTCGTCGTGCAGCCACAGATGATCACCGTGTCGACGTTCTGGCGCGTCAGGAAAGTCATCAGCGGCGTGCCGAAAAAAATCGACGGCGCGCCTTTGGTGAACGTGAAGTCGTAGTCCGGCTCGTGGATCTTCGGGTCGAGCCGCGTCGCCGGGTCGCCATAGAAGAAGCCGGTGTAGAGTGAGCTCACCTTCCACCGCGCCATATCCATTGCGCTGCCCCAAGCCACGTTGCAGCTCGCAACAGGGATATTTGAAGCCCGCGCAACCCGCAGCAGATGCGCGGAATTCTCCAGGGCGCGGCGAATATGATCGGATTGGCCCGCTGGAAAGCGCGCATCCGTGAAGCCCAGCTGAAAATCCACAGTAATGACTGCGGGGCGTTCCCCGAAGCCGACGGTCTCTACACCATAACCGGCGGTCTCGAAATGGTCGGTCATCGAACTCCCCTTGCGAAGCCAGGCCTGCCCGTTTACGCGGCAAGTAGCCGCGGACAGCGTACCACCCCTAAGATATGAGCCCGCTTTTAACATCCAAACCCTGCGAGGCTCCGTACATGTCCCTCAAACCTTTGCCGTCTCTGTTCGCACTGGCGGCGCTTTATGCGTCCGCACAGGCGCAGGCCGCCTGCTCTTACCCCAAGGCACCGGCGTCGCTTCCTGATGGCAACACAGCAAAGATGGAAGACATGGTTGCCGCGCAGAAAGCCGTGAAGCAGTACGACGCGGACATCAACGCCTATATCTCCTGCATCAAGCTCGAGCACGACTCACAGATCGCCGCCACGGGCGATGCGATGACACCCGAGCAGAAGCAGGACGCGGAGCGCATGCAGGTCCAGCGCCATAACGCCGCCATCGACGAGCTCGAGGCTGTCGCCTCACGCTTCAACGAGCAGGTGCGCGTGTACAAGGCAAAGAACGACGCCGCGAAGAAGAAGTAAGTTTTGATTACGCCAGCCGAAGCGGACGCGCTGATCAGGCAACACTTGCAGTGTCTGCCCGTCGAATCGCTGCCGCTGGCGCAATGTGCTGGCGCCATTCTCCGCGAGACCATTCGTGCGGAACGCGATCAGCCGCCGTTCGATCGTGTCGCCATGGACGGCATTGCGCTCGACAGCTCTGCCGCTCGCGGTGGCGCCCGTCGCTTGCGCGTGCAGGCCATGCAGGCGGCGGGAGATCCGCCTCTAACACTCTCGGCTAGCGACGCTTGCATTGAAATCATGACAGGGGCGGCCTTGCCCGCGGGCGCGGACTGCGTCGTGCCGGTCGAGCAAATCACATTCGCCGACGGTTATGCGGAAATCGCGGCGGACGCGCCTCTCGACCCCTGGCAAAACCTGCATCGGCGCGCCTCAGATACGCTCGCCGGAGCGTTGTTGTTAGGTCCCGGCACGCGGCTCGCGCCGCCGGATATTGCCGTCGCCGCTTCGGCCGGGCTCGCACGTATTCATGTGACGAGCCAGCCCGCCATCGTGGTGATTTCCACGGGCAACGAGTTGGTGGAACCCGGCGAGCCGGTCCTGCCGCATCAGATTCGTCGCTCCAATGTTTACGCGGTCGTGGCGGCGCTCCGGCAGCGGGGCTTTCAGCGCGTCGCTGACGATCACATTCCTGACGATGCGGGCGCGCTCAGGGCGCGTCTGAAATTTCATCTGGATACGCACGACGTCCTCGTACTGAGCGGCGGCGTTTCCATGGGAAAGCTCGACCTCGTGCCTCGCGCGCTCGAGGAGCTGGGCGTGCGTCGCGTGTTTCACAAAGTGCAGCAGCGGCCGGGCAAGCCCTTCTGGTTTGGCGTGGCGCCGACGGGCGCGGCGGTGTTCGCGCTGCCGGGCAATCCGGTTTCGACGCTCGTGTGCCTGAGCCGCTATGTCCTGCCGGCTTTGTTCACGGCCATGGGTGAGCAGAACGCGCGGGTCGAACGGCTGGCGCTGGGCGCCGCGGTCAAGGTCAACACCGCGCTGACTTTCTTCCTCCCGGTGCGATTGGACACGGATGACGCCGGCCGGACCTGGGCGATGCCCTGCCAGACGAACGGGTCGGGAGATTTCACAGCCCTTTCCGGGACAGATGGGGTTGTCGAGCTGCCACCGGGCCCCCACTCCATCGAACGAGGGTTTGTCACCCGCCTGTACCGGTGGTAATTACATCCAGGTCATGTCCCGAAGCGAAGTCATCGTCCCGTTGGGAAAACTGCAGGCGCCGCGGGATACGCTCGGCCGCCCCCTGCGCGACCTCCGTATCTCCGTCATGGACCGGTGCAACTTCCGTTGCCCGTACTGCATGCCGAAGGACACCTTCCATGACAAATACCGCTTTCTGAGTTCCACCGAGCGCCTGTCGTTCGAGGAAATCGTGCGACTGGCGCGGTTGTTCGTGCCGCTTGGCGTGAAGAAGCTGCGGCTGACAGGCGGCGAGCCGCTGCTGCGGCCGAATCTGCCGGATCTCATCGGCGATCTCACCACCATTCCCGGCATCGAAGACGTCGCACTCACCACCAACGGCATGTTGTTGGCGCGGCATGCCAGCGAGCTGAAGGCGGCGGGGCTGAAGCGCATCACTGTGAGCCTCGACAGCCTCGATCCCGTTGTGTTTGCGCGCATGAGCGGCGGCTTCGGCGGCGTGGAGGAAGTGCTGAACGGCATCGAACATGCGCTGCAAGCCGGGCTGACGCCTATCAAGATCAATGCCGTCGTTCAGCGCGGAGTAAACGAGCACACGGCCCTCGATCTCGTGGAGCGCTTCCGCGGCACTGGCGTCATCGTCCGCTTCATCGAATATATGGATGTCGGTAACCGCAACGACTGGCGGCAGAATCTCGTCGTGTCCTCGCGGGAGCTGGTGGATCAGATCAGCGCGCGCTGGCCGCTCGAACCTCTGGAGCGCGATTACAGCGGCGAAGTCGCCGAGCGTTACGGTTTCAGGGATGGGCAGGGCGAAGTGGGTTTTATCTCCTCCGTATCCCAGCCGTTCTGCGGGGATTGTTCGCGCGCCCGACTGTCGTCTGATGGCTCCGTTTATACGTGTCTGTTTGCCACTCAGGGCACGAGCATTCGCGGGCCGCTGCGCGCGGGCGCTTCCGATGAGGAGTTGAGCGCGCTGTTGCGAGGCATCTGGCTCGGCCGCACCGATCGCTACAGCGAGCTTCGGGCCCGCATCCGCGCGTCGGATACCGAGCAGCGCAAAGTTGAAATGTTCTACATCGGCGGCTGATATTTCGCCGTCGATCCTGAGGAATACCCATGCCTTCGTCCCATGAGCGGGTTGGCCTTCGTGGCTGCTGACAAGACGCTGACGCATCTCGATGCGCAGAACCGTCCCACGATGGTTGACGTCGGCGGGAAGGAAGTCACGCTGCGGGTTGCTGTTGCTGAAGCACGCGTCAAGCTGCCGCCTGAAGTGGCGCAGGCTCTGCACGACAGCGGACATCGAACGAAGAAAGGTCCCATCTTCGATACAGCCATCATCGCGGGCGTCATGGCGGCGAAGAAAACTCACGAGCTGATTCCGTTCTGCCATCCGCTCGCCATCGAGAGCTGCAAGGTGGAAGTGGAAGCGGAGTCTTCCGGCAACATCGTCATTCGCTGCCGGGTTTCCTTGCATCACCGTACAGGTGTGGAGATGGAAGCGCTCACCGGCGCGTCTGTCGCCGCTTTGACGGTATACGACATGTGCAAGGCGCTCTCGCACGACATCGAGATCACGAGCGTCCGCCTCATCGAGAAGACCGGCGGCAAGCGTGATTTCGCGCGCCCGGAACTGGAGACGACATCACCATGACCGCCCCGCTGTACGGACTGGTTCTCGCCGGCGGCCGCAGCACCCGCATGCAGCGGGATAAAGCCGCGCTCAGCTATCACGGTCGCTCGCAGCTCGAATGGGCGGTCGACCTGCTGGGAAACCATGTCGAGAAGGTGTTTGTTTCCGTGCGGCCGGACCAGGTGGCCGATCCGACCCGCGCCGCGTTTGCCCAGATCGTGGATCAGCACCACAACCTCGGGCCGCTCGCGGGCATTCTGGCTGCTCAACAGCAGCATCCGGATGTGGCGTGGGTGGTGCTCGCTTGCGATCTGCCTTTTCTGGATTCGGAAACGCTGTCGCATCTCGTATGGGCACGTGACGTGAGCAAACTCGCTACTGCATACACATCGAGTCACGACGGGTTGCCGGAGCCTCTGTGCGCGATCTACGAGCCCGCCAGTGCTCCGGCGCTGAATGCCTGGGTTGCGAGCGGCAAGCAGTGTCCGCGCAAATTTCTGATCGTGTCGGATGTGCGCCTGATCGATGAGCCGAATCCGCGCGCGCTCGACAATATCAACACGCCTGAGGAGTATGGATCGGCCATGACCGACCTCGATCGCAAGTCCCCTGCCGCCGCGAAGAAGCGCGTCAGCGTTCAGTATTACGCGCTGTTGCGCGAACAGGCCGGGCGCAGTGAGGAATCACTGCAGACCACTGCGCGCGATCCGCGCGAGCTGTATGCCGAGCTGCAGGCGCGATATCCGTTTTCTCTGGCGCCGGAGATGTTGCGTGTCGCCGTGAATGCGGAGTTCGGCGAATGGACGCAGCCTCTGGCTGACGGGGATGCGGTGGTTTTCATTCCGCCCGTGGCGGGCGGCTGAGCAGGGAACTGGTTATGGCGTCGGCATTTCGATTCAGCTCGGAGAAGTTGGTGATCGGCCCGCTGCAGGACGAGCTGCGCGATCCCCAGTGCGGCGGTTACGCATCGTTCGAAGGCTGGGTGCGCGATCACAACGAAGGCCAGCGCGTCGAACATCTGGAATACGAGGCGTTTGCGCCGCTCGCCATCAAGGAAGGCGAGCGCATCGTCGCGGAGGCGATCGCTCGGTTTGGTATCGAGCATGCCATGTGCGTGCATCGCGTGGGCGATCTCGCCATTGGCGACATGGCGGTGTGGGTGGGCGCGAGCTCACGACATCGGCATGAGGCATTCCTCGCGTGCAGATACATCATCGATGAAGTGAAACATCGGGTGCCCATCTGGAAGAAGGAGCACTACGTCAGTGGCGATTCCGGCTGGGTGAATTGCGAACGTTGCGCGACAGGGCCGGAGCTGTCGGCCGTGGCGGATGAAGAGTTGCATGGGCATGATCACGCGCACGGCGGGCATGCGCATCATCGCCATCAGCATGCGCCTGCCCAGGATCATGGTCGCCAGCCTGCGCATGCTGGCAAGCTTGTTCCTGATTATTCGCGGCAGATGGCGCTCAAGGAAGTGGGACCGGGCGGGCAGGCGAAACTCCGCGCGAGCCGCGTGCTGGTCGTGGGCTGCGGCGGATTGGGCGTGCCGGTTCTGAGTTATCTTGCCGGCGCGGGTGTGGGCAGACTGGGCCTCGTCGATGCGGATCGGCTGGAGCCCTCCAATCTGCATCGGCAAACGCTCTACGCGCTGACTGATGTGGGCGAGCCCAAGGCGGCTCTCGCGGCCGCGCATGTGCGCGCGCTGAATCCTGATGTTGATGTGCGCAGTCATATCCTCCGGCTGGAGGCGCAGAACGCTGCCGAACTCATCGGCCAATACGATCTCGTCATCGACTGCACAGATAACTTCAGCACCAAGTTCATGCTGAATGATGTGTGCGTGCAGCTGCGCAAGCCGGTCATCTTCTCGAGCGTCTATCAATACGAAGGGCAACTGCAGGTGGTACGGCCTGATCGCGACGGCGCCTGTCTGCGTTGCGTGTGGCCTGCCGCCACTCGCGACGGCATCGTCGGGAATTGCTCCGAAGCCGGCGTGTTAGGGCCGGTGCCGGGCGTGCTCGGCAGCCTGCAGGCGCTGGAAGCCTTGAAAACGCTGATGGATCTTCCGGGCCAGCTCGGCGATGAAGTGCTGGTGTTGGATTTAATGAGCTTCTCTGTGTCGCGCGTGCGCACGCGTCGTGCGAAAGGTTGTCCGGAGCATGCCTTGCAGGCGCTGCGAAATGGGGGCGCGGCTGCGGAGGTGGTGCATATCGAAGTCAGCTTCGATTCGCTGGACGATGCGACGGAGGCAGGCTTTGCGATCATCGACATTCGTGAGGCGAACGAGCTGCGGGAGTCGCCCGCACCATCGCGGGCGGCGCGCCATGTTCCGATGGCGGAAGTACTCTACGGCGCGGTAGCGTTCGCGCCTTCGGGGAAATGTCTGTTGGTTTGCGCGAGTGGCAAGCGAAGTCTGGCCACCGCGCAGGAGTTGCGCGGGCGGGGCTTCGACTTGGTGTATTCGCTTAGTGGCGGCCTTGCGGCGTTGAATCGCCGTTCGGTGACTTGAGCCCGGCTCCGCTACCGTGCGACTCGCCACGACGATATTGGTGCACAGACTTTGGATATTCGCCGCGTTCCCACTCGCGGTGTTGGCGTTGTCGCCGTTGCATGCGGCCGGGCCGAAGGCGCCCGGCGCAGGTACACCGAACTCAGACACCGCGCTGCTCGAGTACGCCAGCACGCTAACGTTCCCGACAATGCCGAACGACGAGGTTCTGCGGGGACAGCTTGCAGAAATCACCCACGCGATCGAGCGACAGTCGCTGCCTGTGGCGGACTGCGCGAAAGTGTTGGGTGCGAAGAAGTTTGGGGACATGTTTACCCAGCTGGGCAATCTGCGCTCCAACATGGGTGAACACGAAGCCGCGGTGGAGGCTTACAGGGAAGCGCTCATTTGTGAGCCTCGTTCGGGGCAGATCCAGGGTGCGTTGACGGCAGAGCTGACGACATTGGGGCGCTTCGATGAAGCTCGCACCGCCGCCGCGCGAGGGCTGGCCCTCGATCCGACTGACGCGCGGGTGATTTCCGTCACCGCGCGCCTGGATTTTCTGCAGCAGCGCTGGGCAGACGCCACGGCGCGCTTTCAGCAACTTGCTTTGGAAGAATCTGAGGTCAACGGGCAGGTTTTATATTGGAGATGTTTTCTCTGGCTGTCGCAGCGGCGCGCGGGTGTGGTGAAACCCAAGCTGCCTGCGGTGGATATGGAGATAGACGAGTGGCCGCTGCCCATTCTGCAGACGCTGCAGGGTTTCAAGAGTGAGGCGGATCTGCGCCAGATCGTCGAGGAGGAAGACAACGATATCACTCGGCGTGAGCAGCTTGCCGAGGCGTTGTTTTATATTGGCGAATCGCGCCTGGCCGCAGGCGATGCGGAAACGGCGCAGCGCTATTTCGCAAGTGTCGTGAACCTGAAGGTGCTGTATTTCATCGAGCACCAGATGGCATTGAACGAGCTGGCAACGCTACGCGCCAACATCACCGCCAACTCGCGCTGAAGCCGTAACACTCCACCACGAAGCGCCGGCCAGCCCCGCCGCGCCAACATGCCCAGCGCGTAAATAGTTTGCGACCCACTGCGCCTCGCGCCTTTGCGCCTCGCGCCTTTGCGCCCCGCGCCTCACACCTTGGGCCTCACGCCTCACGCCTTGCGCCTTGCGCCTTGGACCTCACCCCGCGCGCGTCGCGCGTCGCACCTTGGGCCTAACGCCTCGCACCTCGCGCTACGGCCTGCGCGGCCCGGCTCGCGCCTCGCCATCATCGGCGCATAACCTGTTCGCGCGCGCTCAACCCGGCCGGATCTGCCCCGTCCCGCGCACCACATATTTGTAGCTCGTCAGCTGCTCCGCGCCCACCGGGCCGCGCGCATGGAACCGGTCCGTCGAAATGCCGATCTCCGCCCCCATGCCAAACTCACCCCCATCCGCAAACTGCGTCGACGCGTTATGCAACACAATGGCGCTATCCACCGTCTGCAGAAACCGCTCCGCCGCCACCGGATCTGACGTCACGATCGATTCCGTATGCGACGACCCATATTTCGCAATATGCGCCACCGCCGCATCCACATCTTTCACGACATGCACCGCGATGATCGCGTCGAGATATTCCGTATACCAGTCTTCCTCAACAGCCGCCCGCACCCGCGGATCAACCTTGCGAACCGCCGCATCACCCCGCACTTCACAGCCCGCCTCGAACAGATCATTCAGAATCGGCCCGAGATGCGTGGCGACACACCCCTCATCCACCAACAACGTTTCCGCGGACCCGCACACGCCCGTCCGGCGCATCTTCGCGTTCAACACGATCGACCGCGCCATGCGCAGATCCGCATGCCGCTCCACAAACACATGACAGTTGCCCTCGAGATGCCCAATCACCGGCACCCGCGCTTCCTGCTGCACACGGGCAACAAGACTCTTGCCACCCCGGGGCACGAGCACATCCAGGTACTCACCCATCTCAGCCAACATGTAGCCCACCGCCGCGCGATCGGTAGTGGGCACCAGCTGGATACATTCCTCAGGCAACTTCGCCGCACGCAACCCTGCTAACAAACACGCATGGATCGCCGCACTCGATAATTTGCTCTCCGACCCGCCGCGCAGAATCACCGCGTTGCCCGACTTCAAACACAACGCCCCGGCATCCGCCGTCACATTCGGCCGGCTTTCGTAAATGATGCCGATGACGCCAAGCGGCACACGCACGCGATCGATGTGCAGGCCATTAGGCCTGTCCCACCCCGCCGCGACCGTACCCACCGGGTCCGCAATCGCGATGATCTCCTCGAGGCCACGAGCCATCGATTCCACCCGCCTCGCATCGAGAAGCAGGCGGTCGAGCAGCGCACTGCTCATCGCTTTCTCACGCGCAGCCGCCATGTCGCTGGCGTTAGCAGCGAGGATGTCCTCGCTGCGCGCGCGAATAGCCGCAGCCGCCGCAGTCAACGCAGCGTTCTTCTGCTCCGTCGTCGCAAGCGCCAGCACCGCAGACGCGCTGCGCGCAGCACGCCCCATGCGAGTCATTACCTCGGCAACCGACATGCCATCCGACTGGACGCCGTTCATAGCTCATCCCCAATAGTCACGATGGGCAGCGGCTTGTCGGTGCGAAGCATGACCAGATCATCCCGATGGATCATCTCGTGTCGCCCGCGAAACCCCAGGATGCTTTCGATTTCCGACGACTGCCGTCCCATGATTTTCGCGGCGTCTTTGTCCGAATAAGCACTGATGCCGCGGGCAATCTCCGCGCCATCCGGCGATACAACACTCACCGTGTCACCGCGATCGAAGCGTCCGAGCGCCTTGTTTACACCGGCCGGTAATAAGCTCTTGCCCTCCAACAGGGCGCGCATCGCGCCAGCGTCCACCGTGACCGCACCTGCGGGCCGCAACGTGCCGAGGATCCACTGCTTGCGCGCCGTCACCGGCGTTGCGCTGGGCAGGAACCACGTGCAACGCGCGTCGTCATCTTCAATGCGCCGCACAGGATGTTTGTGATGACCCGCCGCAATAGCCATATGACAGCCGGCAGACACCGCGATCTTCGCAGCGGCGACCTTCGTCGCCATGCCACCCGTACCCACATCTGACAGCGAGCGCCCCGCCATCGCCTCGATTTCCGGCGTGATCTCCGCCACCTTGCCGATGAACTTCGCTTTCGGATCGCGGTTGGGATCCGCGGTATACAAACCGTCAACATCGGATAGCAAGATCAGACAATCTGACCCCGACATCTGCGCGACACGTGCGGCAAGGCGGTCGTTATCGCCGTAACGAATCTCTGCAGTGGCAACAGTGTCGTTCTCATTGATGACAGGCAACGCACCCAAAGCGAGGAGCGATTCCAGCGTTGCACGCGCATTGAGATAGCGACGACGCCGCTCACTGTCTTCCAACGTCAGAAGCACCTGCGCGACGGTGACGTCGTGCGCTTCCAATAATTCTTTGTATGCGTGCGCCAGGCGGATTTGCCCCACCGCCGCAGCCGCCTGGCTCTCCTCCAGCTTGAGCGGCCCTTTGGCGAGCTTCAGCTGGCGACGGCCCAAAGCGATAGCGCCAGACGACACGAGGATGACCTGCTGCCCGCGCTTGCGCAGACGCATGAGGTCTTCGATCAGCGTTTCGAGCCAGGCACGGTTGATGCGACCCGTCTCGCCATCGACGAGCAGGGCGGAGCCCACCTTCACCACGACACGCCGGGCGCCGGCTAGAGGAGAAACCGAAATGGAACGTCTCGTTGGCATGGCGAAAGAATACGGGATCGGCTGCTCCGTTGCCTTCTCCCAAGCGGAGCCCCTACACTTGCGCTCCCGTGTTACATCATCCCCGTCGAGGAAGGCAGCGGTGAGCAGAGATTACGAGCCGGTTCCGGGCCAGTGGTACCAGAACGTCGAGGAAGAAGAGTCGTTTCGCGTGCTGTCAGTGGACGAGGACTCAGAATTGATCGAGATCGAATACCTGGATGGCGACATCGAAGAGCTCGATGTAGAAGCCTGGCATGAAATGGACCTCGAGAAGACCGAGGAGCCGGAAGGCTGGTCCGAGGCTGAGGAAGAAGAGGACGAGGAAGAAGAAGACGAAGACGACGACGATTGGGATGAAGATGACGACGATGATGATGACGATGAAGACGACGAAGAAGAGGAAGAGGAAGGCGACCAGTACTGAGCGCCCCCGACCTCGATAGCTGGTATCACGAAAAGGAATCGGCCTGGCTCTATCGCCAGGTCGCGGCCACCGAGCCCGATACACGCAAGCGCCGGCTGTTCTTGCAGCTGGCCCAGTCGGCCGAAGATCAGGCAGTGCGCTGGGAACAGATTGCCCGGCGCAACGCAGGCAACAATGCCGCCGCCTCGCTGCCACCCCGCCTGTTTCAGCCCACTTTTCGCGCTCGCCTCGTAGCGCGGCTCATCCGCCAGTTCGGACCGCGTGCGCTGCGCAGCGTACTTGCCGCCATGAAATTGCGCGGACTGTCTGTTTACGGCGCACCCACAGCGGTAATCGTGCCGGGTGCTGCTTCCGGTGCTCGCACCGCTAACGGCGCACAAGCCACTTCGGCTGCGACGACCACCTTAGCTCCGCATCCGATGCCAACGTCGCTGGCCGAGGTTGGCGCGCGGCATCGCAGTGCTGTCGGCGGCAACTTGCGCGCCGCGGTGTTCGGCGTGAACGACGGCCTGATTTCCAATTTCAGTCTGGTGATGGGTGTGGCCGGCGCGGGTGCAACGAGCACTTCTGTCTTGATGGCCGGCGCCGCGGGCCTGCTCGCCGGCGCGCTGTCGATGGCCGCGGGAGAATATGTCTCCGTGCGCTCGCAGCGCGAGATGTACGAATATCAGATCGCGCTGGAGCGTGAAGAAGTCGCCGAATATCCGGACGAGGAAGCCGAAGAGCTCGCGCTCATCTACGAAGCGCGCGGCGTGCCCCTCGAGCAGGCGCGCGAAGTCAGTCGCGCCCTCTTCGCTCGCCCCGATCAGGCGCTCGACGTGCTGGCACGTGAAGAGCTCGGCCTGAATCCGGATGATCTCGGCTCGCCGTGGCATGCGGCAGCGTATTCATTCGTCGCATTTTCCGTGGGCGCGTTCGTACCGCTGCTGCCTCTCATCGCCGGATTCTCTGGAAACCCTGCGATCGCATCGTCAGCCGCAATCACCGGAGCAGCGCTGTTCGGTGTCGGCATGGCGCTAAGTCTTTTTACAGGGCGCGACGCGTGGCGGGGCGCGGTGCGAATGGTCTGCATTGGCGGCGGCGCGGCGATCGTCAGCTTCTTTGTCGGACGCTTGTTGGGCGTGGCGATCAGCTGATCGCGGCGCTGTTATTTCGCGCGCTTCGCCTGCAGGTCCGTAATGACCTGCACCAGCGATTCGGGATCGACCGGCTTTAACAGATGACCATCGAAACCCGCGTCGCGCGCGGCTTCGATATCCCGGTCGCGTCCCCAACCCGTCAGCGCGATGAGCAGCGGCGCAACGCCCCACTCTTCCGCGCGAATGCGACGCGCGGCTTCATAACCATCCATGTTGGGCATGGTGATATCCATCAGCACGATGTCGGGACGAAAGGCCTCGCACACTCGCAGCGCTTCCTGCCCATCGAGAGCAACCCGCACTTCCGCGCCGTGCAGCTCACACAACATACCGAGACTTGCAGCGGCATCGTCCAGATCATCCACGACCAGAACACGTCCCTGAAGGCCACCTGGACCGGCATTCGCCATGAAAAAGAAATCCTCGGATTTAACGGATAAGGTGCTAAAACTGGACCGTTGTAGCAGCAGGGTACCACTGGGTCTGTCCGGTCGGTGACACAACGTTGCCCGGCGATTGCTTAGCGTTCGCCGCGGGAATTCATGGTGCATCCGGATGCCAGAGACGCGAGCAAACAAAACCACCAGTCATCAGGCCACCAGTTCGGGCAATCGCCTCCTCGATATTTTTCTGCGTGAAGCGCCCCGCCTGCAAGCTGCCTTGCAAGCTGTCTCCCATCCCGCGGGGCACGCCATTTATCGGCAGGATCGGCAGATCTCCCACGCGTATTTTCCGATCGCTGGCGCACTGGCGCTCACGATCAACATGCGCGACGGCTCGGGTTGCGAAGCGACCGCCGTCGGCAATGAAGGCCTCGTCGGGCTGCCGCTCTATTTAGGTCTCAACTTCAGTCCGTACACAGTGATGCAGCAGACGGAAGGGCGCTCGTTTCGCGCGGCCGCGCCTGCTTTTCTGGATGCGATCCGGCGCAGTCCGGTGCTGCAGAAAATCATGCAGCGCTATTGCGAGTACACCATGCGGTTCGCGCATCAGACGGCGGCGTGCAACTCACTGCACACGATCAAGCAGCGCGCCTGCCGCTGGCTGCTGATGGTGCAGGATCGCGCGGGGAAGGAACAGTTCGAGCTGCCGCAGGCCATTCTCGCGGAGATGCTCGGGGTACGCCGCCAGTCAGTAAGTGAGGTCGCGGCTGAACTTCGGCGCAGTGGACTGATCGAATATCGCCGTGGGCATATCACCATCACGAATCGCAAACGCCTGGAAGCCGCGGCGTGTTGTGAGTGCTATGGGGTGATGAATGCTTATTACGAGCTTTTAATCGCGAAGGCGTGATGTTTTATCCAAGGGGGGCCCGCCCCCCTTGGAACCCCCGGAGAAGGAAGGGCCCCGTTCGGGGGTGCAGGGGGCAGAGCCCCCGCTTGAAATCATCTATTCCGGCCTCAAGCTGGCGACACGCCCACGCCAGCCGGTAAAGTGGCGTCGAGCGTGCGTGTAATCCTCTAATCGGAGTTGACCAAGGTCCTGCCATGAAGCGTGTATTTCTGTTTCTAGCGACCAACCTCGCCATCATCGTGGTGCTGTCCATCGTCGCCCAGGTGCTCGGCATCGACCGCGCCATGGCCGCCAACGGCGGCAGCATGGGTGGCCTGCTCGCATTCGCAGCCCTCTTCGGCTTCGGCGGCGCATTCATCTCCCTCGCCATCTCCAAGTGGATGGCCAAGCGCTCCATGGGCGTCAGGGTGATCGAAAGCCCCACCAACTCCACCGAGCAGTGGCTCGTCAGCACTGTGCGCGCCCAGGCCCAGGCCGCCGGCATCGCCATGCCTGAAGTCGGCATCTTCGAATCGCCAGAGCCCAACGCGTTCGCCACCGGCGCACGCCGCGACGCTTCGCTGGTTGCCGTCAGCACCGGCCTCCTCCAGCGCATGAACGAGAAGGAAGTCGAAGCCGTTCTCGCGCACGAAATCAGCCACGTCGCGAATGGCGATATGGTCACCCTCACCCTGATCCAGGGCGTGGTGAACACGTTCGTCATCTTCCTCTCGCGCATCATCGGCAACATCGTCGATCGCACGGTGTTCAAGTCCGAAGATGGCCGCGGCCCTGCGTATTTCGTCAGTGTCATCGTGTCCGAAATCGTGCTCGGCATTCTCGCCAGCATGATTGTCATGTGGTTCTCGCGCCGTCGTGAGTTCCGTGCGGACGCAGGCGGTGCTCACCTCGCCGGCCGTGACGCAATGATCGGCGCGCTCGAACGCCTGAAGCTCTCGCATCACCCGCTGCCTTCGCAGATGGCTGCGTTCGGCATCTCGGGTGGCGACAAGCCCTCGGGCTTCCGGCGCCTGTTCATGAGCCATCCGCCTCTGGATGAGCGCATCGCTGCCCTGCGCAGCGCGAACGCGATCTAACATCCGCTCTCGCGGCCCGCTGCGGAAAACCTTCCGACGCGGGCCGCCTCTCTCTTCGCTTCAAGTCGGCCGCAATCATGACTCCAGATGCCGGCCCCAACGCCACCTTCCATGCCACGCTGAGCGAGCTGCTCGGCGCTGGCAATCTGCTCACCGCCGCGGACGACATCGCGCCGTATCTCGTCGACCATCGCCATCTGTATCAAGGCCGCGCGCTCGCGGTCGCCTTGCCCCGAACGGTCGAGCAGATTTCGCGGCTGCTCGCCTGGTGCAATGAGCAGGGTGTCGGCGTAGTGCCCCACGGCGGCAACACCGGTTACTGCGGAGGCGCGACGCCAGATGAGTCCGGCAAACAGATCGTGTTGTCGCTCGCGCGGCTGAATCGCATCCGCTCGGTCGATCCGTTGAATTATTCACTCGTCGTCGAAGCGGGTTGCCTGCTCGCGGACGTGCAGAAGGCGGCCGAGGAGGCCGAGCGGCTCTTTCCCCTGAGCCTGGGATCGGAAGGCAGTTGCCAGATCGGCGGCAATCTTTCCACCAACGCCGGCGGCACCGCCGTGCTTCGTTACGGCATGATGCGTGACCTCGTGTTAGGGCTCGAGGTCGTCCTCGCCGACGGACGGGTGCTCTCTTCGCTGACCGCGCTTCGCAAAGACAACACGGGTTATGACATCCGCTCGCTGTTCCTCGGGGCTGAGGGAACGCTGGGGGTCATCACGGCGGCGAGCCTCAAGTTATTTCCCGCGATCAACGCGACTGCCACCGCATTCGCCGCCGTGCCTGACGTGCAGTCGGCCGTCGATCTTCTTAGCGATCTCCGTCACGCGAGCGGCGAGCGTGTGAGCACGTTTGAGTTGATTCCGCGCATCGGTGTCGATCTCACGCTCCAACATATTCCAGACATCAGCGATCCGCTCGATCAACCGTATGACTGGTACGTGTTATGTGAGCTGACTTCATCGCGCGCGGCAGACGGCCTCGATGCCGTACTCGAAGACGCCCTGACAGAAGCTCTCGAACAAGGCGTCGTGTTGACCGCCGCCATCGCGCAGAACGAGCGCGAACGCGCGATGTTCTGGAAGCTCCGCGAGACGATTCCCGAAGCCCAGCGCCGCGACGGGGCGAGCCTCAAACACGATATTTCCCTGCCGATTACCGCACTTCCCGAATTCGTCGAGCAGGCCGGGCAATGGGTGCATGACCATGTTCCGGAGGGACGTCTCGTTGCTTACGGTCACGTCGGCGACGGCAACCTGCATTTCAACTTGAATCAGGCGCCGGGCACGGACGCTGCTGCTTTCCTCGCGCGCGCGGACTTTGTCAAACGCGCGATCCACGATCTCGTGCGCGACTTCAACGGCAGTTTCAGCGCGGAGCACGGCATCGGCCGCCTCAAAGTGGCCGAGCTCGAGCGCTACGCCTCACCCGTTGAACTGTCGCTGATGCGCGCCGTGAAGCAGGCTTTCGATCCGAAAGGCATACTGAACCCAGGCAAAGTTCTGCGTGCTGCTGAATGAGACCCATGCTGACAAAATCTGCTCTGATTTCCCTGACCGCGCTCGCCTCGCTTGCCCTCGGTGCCTGCGGCAGGAAAGACGCGCCACCGCCGCCAGACCAACAAGCCGCGGAAGCCGAGCAGGCTCCTGTTCGTCCGGATGGCTCGCCGCAGTTGGTGACATCGAGTGACCAGGTCCACATCGAGTACCGCGTCTACGGCAAGGGTGAGCCGGCCGTCGTGTTGGTGCATGGCTGGTCGTGCGACGCGAATTACTGGACCGCGCAGATCGAGGCGCTCAAGGCGCATCACACCACGGTGTTGGTCAACCTTGCGGGACACGGCGCATCGGGCCGCAACCGCACCGACTGGTCGATGGAAAACTATGGTGAGGATGTGGCGGCTGTCGTCAGGCAGCTGTCCGAGAAGCAGGTCATTCTCGTCGGGCACTCGATGGGCGCTCCTGTCGCGCTCGAAGCCACGCGGCGCATCGGCGATCGCGTCATCGGCATCATCGCGGTGGACGCGCTGAAGTCTGTAGGCATTCCGCCGATGTCCAAACGCGAGCTCGAAATGCGCATCGCGCCGTTCCGGAAAGATTTCATCGGCCACACGCGCGAGTTCGTGACGAAGAATTTTTTCAGCGAAGGGGCGGATCCGCTATTCATCCGCAAGATCGCCGATGACATGTCGCTGTCGCCGCCTGAGGTGGCGATTCCTTCCATCGAGTCGCTCTCGAAGATGGATTTCAAATCGGTGTTGCCGGATATCCACGTGCCCGTTGTTGCCATCAACTCGGATCTCGGCGAAGCCACCGACGAGGCGCGCATCGCGAAGCAACTCCCGGGGTTCAAGGCCATCGTGCTCGAGCACACCGGTCATTTCCTGATGATGGAAACTCCCGAGCGCTTCAATCCCGTACTCCTGCGTGAGATCGACTCACTCACTGCGAAATCCCGTGGCTGAACGCGACCCACTCGCCCGCTACGCGGTACTCGTCCGTCTGTTTGACGAGGTGTTCCGCATACCCGGAACGAAATGGCGCTTTGGCCTGGATTCGATTCTGGGCCTCATCCCCGGCGTGGGAGATGCAGCGGGCGCGCTGGTAGGCATGTATGGATTGATGATCGCGCGCCAGCTCGGCGCGCCAACATCGGTGCAGGGGCGCATGCTGATGAACATCGCCATTGATGCCGTCGTCGGTGTCATTCCCTTCGTCGGTGATCTGTTCGACTTTGCTTTCAAGGCACATGTACGCAATCGCGTGTTGCTGGAGCAGTGGCTGCAACGTCCGGCACCCGTGAGACGCCGCAGCCGGCTGGCACTGATCGGCATTCCGGTCGCGGTCATGACGATCGTCATTGCGACACTCTGGTTTGCCGTGTGGTGCATCCGGCAACTGGTCTTATATCTGTCGGGCTCCTGACCGAGCAGCGCGGCGCGCGCTCAGCTTTTCACCTCGCCCGTCTCGGGCACGACAGGGCCGCATCTCACCGCGAGCCAGCCCAGGTCGATCGCAATCTGGCGCGCATCCAACTCAGTCCACGCGGACGCCAGCGGATTCGTCGCGCCCTGCTCCTGCACTACCAGAATCAAAGCGTCGCGATCCGCAGCGAAGGGCCAGTCCTGACTGTGCAGGGCGAACTCGAGGCGACGACCGTCTGGCGTGATGATCCGGGTCTTGCCGCCCTGGTCATGCAGATCAGTGCGCGCAAGCTCACGCCGATCTGAATCACGCCCGGTGGGCGACCACTGGATGCGGCACGTAAAGAGCCGCGCTTCATTCACTTCGTACCAGTTGAATCCGACGACTTCTTCACGCAGCTCGTCGCTCGCGATGCTCATGAGGCGGCGGCGATACCAATAGAGATCGTCACCGACCACGACCTGATAATTGACGTACTGACCCTCGTCATGCTCGGGATCGATACATTTGCGTCCCACGGTGCCGCCGCGAAACTGATTGTTCTCGCGGTTCAGAATGAGCTCGCACCCCGGCATGGCTTCGACATCTGCCGCTCGCAGAGAGCTCAGCAGCCGCGGGCTGCGGCGCAGGTCGCGCCATTTTTTGGGATCGGTGAAAGTGTAAAGACGCACGCGCACCGAGTCGTCCTCCGACTCCATCGGCTCAAGCTGTAACAGCAACTGACGCCGCAGATCGCCAGGCTCCTCGTGCAGAAACTCTTCGAGATACAACACATGCTCGCCCAGCCACGGCAACTCCACGGCGGAGACAATGGTACGCACGCGTGTTTCGGTGGTGTGAGGCCAGAGCATCGGCTCACCTTCGGGAGTGAGAACGACCTGCTCGGTGGAATCCCGCACGCCTGGCCACACGTGAGCGAGCGCCTGAACGTCGAGCTGGGAGCGGGTGCTTGCGGACTGTTGCTCAGCAGCCGACGCGACGAACGCGATAACGAGCGCAGCGCTGAGCATCGCCGACGCCACTGGGACCAAACGACGCACGGCCGAGCACTCTACGAGCGCACGATGCGAATGAGCCCTTCCTGCGCAGTGCTGGCGACGAGTCGGCCGTCGCGGGCAAACACACTGGCCCGCGCAAAGCCACGCGCACCCGAGGCGCTGGGACTGTTGACGTCGTAGAGCAGCCAGTCATCCACACGCAAGGGCCGGTGAAACCACATCGCGTGATCGATGCTCGCCATGACGATTCGATTGCCCGCCGAGGACGTGCCGTGCGGAAGCATCGACGTATCCAGCAGGTTGTAGTCAGAAACATAAGCCAGCATCTGACGATGCAGCGCTTCGTCGTCCGGCAGCTGATCGACCGCGCGAAACCAGACTCTGCGCGCCGGCAGCGCCTTGCTGCCCGGCCGGGATTCCGGCGGCGGCACCAGACGAAATTCAAACGGCCGCGACGTTTCGATTTTGCCGCCGGAGCGCGCAGGAACGCGTTCCATCGGCAGCAGTGTCAGCGGCAGATCGGTGGAAACAAGCGACTCAGGCGGCGGCACATCCGGCATGTCGATCTGATGATCGAAGCCCGCCTCCATCACCTGGAACGACGCCGCCATGTTGAAGATCTGCTCGCCGTTCTGAATGGCGGTGACACGACGGCTGGAAAAACTGTGCCCATCCCGGGACTGATCGACGTGATACACGATCGGCGCCCTGCAATCACCCCGCCGCAGAAAGTAGGCGTGCAGGGAATGCACGATGCGATCTTTCACTGTGGCGGACGCGGCGGTCAGGGCTTGTCCCAGCACCTGACCGCCGAATACCTGCGGATTGCCGATATCGCGACTCTCGCCGCGAAACAGATTGACCTCGAGCCGCTCGAGCTGGAGCAGCTTCAGCAGATCCGCCAGACGATGATCCATGCAGCGCTTAGCCGAATGTCAGCACGCCCTTCATGATGGCGCTGTGGCCGGGGAAAGTGCAGATGTACGTATACGCCTCGCCCTTCTTCAGCGCCGAAGCGGCGAACGTGACACTCGTGGATTCACCACCACCAACGACCTTCGTATGCGCGATCGCGCGCTTGTCGCCAGCGGGTACGTAGTTGTTCGCAGCGCCAGCGCCCATGCCGGCATTGGCGAGGGCCGTAGCGTCAGCAGTCTTCGTCAGAACCCAGTTATGACCCATGGCGGCGGCGGGCAGCTTGCCCACGTGCTTCAAGGTGAGCTCGACCTGCGTGCAATCCGCAGCGACCTTCAGCTCTTTCTTATCGAACTGCATCATGTCGTTGCCCGTGATCTCGAGCTTGCAGACCTTGTCCGCGGCAGCGGCTGGCAGGGTGAAGAACAGCGCCTGCGCGCCCAGGAGGGCGGCAGCAGCCAGGGAAATTCTCATCGAACGCATCGGGTCTATCCTCCATGAAGGCGGGGTTGCCTCATCTGGATGGGCGGCATTGTAGGGCTTGCGGGATGTTTCGGTCACGGCGGCAGACGTATAGTTCACGGTATTGAATCCATGGCGGTCAAAGAGAGACAGATTCACATGGTCAAGCTGAACGTGAACGGAACGATCCGCAGCATCGAGGCGTCGCCCGAGATGCCGCTGCTCTGGGCCTTGCGCGATGTGCTTGGACTCACGGGCACCAAGTACGGCTGCGGAATCGCGGTCTGCGGCGCCTGTACCGTGCATGTGAACGGTGAGCCGGTGCGTTCGTGCGTCACGCCGCTGAGTGCGGTAGGCGAACAGAAGGTGACGACCATCGAAGGACTGTCGAAAGATCACACGCATCCGGTACAGAAGGCGTGGCTCGCGCTCGATGTGCCGCAATGTGGGTACTGCCAGTCCGGGCAGATCATGTCCGCGGCCGCGCTGCTGGCGAAGACGCCGAAGCCGACGGACGCGCAGATCAACGACGCCATGTCTGGCAATCTCTGCCGCTGCGGAACCTATCAGCGCATTCGCGCGGCGATTCACAAAGCGGCCGGCACGCAGACCGCCTGATCGGAGCAAACATGACGTCGAATGCGGAATGGCAGGCGCGGAGGATCAGCGCGATCCCACGCGGAGTGTCGAACTCACTCCCGATCTTTACAGAGCGCGCATCCAACGCCGAACTGTGGGACGTGGAAGGCAAGCGTTACATCGACTTCGCGAGCGGCATCGCGGTGCTCAACACCGGTCACGTACATCCGCGAGTGAAAGAGGCGCTCACGCGTCAGATCGATCGCTTCACGCACACCTGCTTCCAGGTGACGTCTTACGATTCTTATGTGGAGCTCGCCGAACGCCTCAACACGATCGCGCCCGGCCCCACACCCAAGAAGACCATCTTCCTCACCACCGGCGCGGAAGCAGTTGAGAACGCCATCAAGATTGCGCGTTATCACACGCAGCGTTCTGCGGTCATCGCCTTTTCCGCGGGTTTTCATGGACGCACGCTCGCGTGCATCAGCCTCACCGGGAAAGTGCAACCTTACAAAGCAGGCTTCGGGCCGATGTTGCCGGAGATCTTTCATCTCCCGTATCCGATGGCGTATCACGGCGTCACCGTCGAGCACGCGCTCGATGCGCTCACGCATCTCTTCAAGGCCAGCGTCGATCCGGAGCGGGTGGCCGCCATCATCATCGAGCCCGTGTTGGGAGAAGGCGGCTTCTACGCCGCCCCACCGGAGTTGTTACGCAAGCTGCGCGCGGTGTGCGACCAGTACGGCATTCTGCTGATCGCGGATGAGATCCAGTGTGGCATCGCGCGTACCGGCAAGATGTTTGCCATCGAGCACGCGGGTGTGGAGCCCGACCTGATGACGGTCGCGAAGAGCGTTGCCGGCGGCGTGCCGCTGTCGGCGGTCGTTGGCAAAGCTCACATCATGGATTCCCCCGCGCCCGGCGGATTGGGCGGCACCTACGCCGGCTCACCTCTCGCATGCGCTGCCGGTCTTGCTGTGTTGGATGTCATTCGTGACGAACGCCTCGTCGAGCGCGCTCAACACCTCGGCAACATCATGACGACCCACCTGCGCGACTTGCAGGAGCGGTTTCCAGCCATTGGAGAAGTTCGTGGCATCGGCTCGATGGTCGCGATCGAGCTGGTCAAGAATCGCAGCGCGGATCAGCCCGACGCGGATCTGGCCCGCGCCCTGGTCCAGGCGGCCGGGAGATTGGGACTGGTGATTCTCTCGTGCGGGATGTACGGCAACGTCATCCGCTTCCTTGCACCGCTGACCATTCCGGAAGCCTTGCTCCAGGAAGGATTTACTCTGCTGGAGCGGGCGCTGGTCGAAGTAACCAAAGGCGTTTGAGGCAGGCGAACGCCGCCAGCGGGCCAGCAGCAACGCAGCTGCGGCGTCAGGCGAGCCCGGCATTCGCGATGCGACGGCGGCGACTGCCTGGAGTTGCCCAGGACCTCGCAGCGGCGAGGTCAGGCGCGACCGGCGTTCGCGTCCGTTGGAGTGTGGAAGTACTCACTCTCCGCGGACAGCTGCTCCATCAAGCGCTTGAGCTCGGCCATGCGACCTTCGGCCGTGCTGATGGGCATGCAGTCCTGACACCTGGGGTCCCCGCAGGGCTGGCGCGAATAGAGCCAATACTGCAGAGCGCCCGCCAACAGGCCGTCGGCGATATCCCACAGATCGGCTTCCTTATCCTTATCGGCCAAGCGGTTACCCAGGTCGACGGCTTTCGTGAAGGCCGAATCGAAAGTGTCAACGATCTCACTCATGAGCCAAGTATAGCCGACGATACTGCGACCGCTCGCGCTTCTGGGAAGTCCGCCACGGAAGGCGACGCCCACGACAGCGCATGATTGATCGCAACGCGGAGGTCCCGCGGCTTATGTCGCATGACCGACCTAACTGATCCCCCTGTCATCGCTCCTGCCACGCCCCCGAACCGGGTGCGAATGGGCATTCGCAGTCATCTCGCCCTGGGATTGGCCGCGGTTTGCGTCGTCATTCTCGTGGGCTATTGGCTTGCGTCGCAGACCACCCGCGATGCGGTGGACTCCGTCCGCGCCATGCAGGAAAAACACGAGCCTCTCGCCCGGCGCGCCAACAGCGTCACCGAGAAACTCGTCGCGTATGACCGATCGGTCATTGAGTATTTACAGGCGGGTCGCGCTCCGGACGCGACAAGCATTACGACTGCCGCAGAACATCTCGAGGCAGCGGTAAACGCATACTTCGACGAGCAACCTTCTCCCATTGGACCGGGCGCTACCTCCGGGCTGCGCGCATGGTTCAACACACACGTGGCGAGCGGCCATGAACTCGCGGAGAACGCATCTCAACGTGTGAAGTGGCTGGAGCGCCGACGAGCACTGTTGGATCAGGTTCAACAGCGCTTGTTTACCGCTGGCGGCAAGGGGCTGGAGATGACGGCGGGGCAGATCACCGCACGCCGCTCATTGGTCGATCTCTCTGTGGCAATCAACGCGGTTCGCAGCCACTACGAAAACGCGGAAGCTATCGCGCGCGCGGAGAAAGTGTTTGCGGCGGCACTGGTTCGCTACGGCCCGGAACTTATGCAATCCCCGGGAGCCGCATGGGTAGAGCTCGTACGCGACGACTTCCAACAGGCCGTGCGACTGGGCAAAGCCATCGAACGCTTTGACGCCACCAACACGCCCGCGCGGCGGACATTCATCGACGACGGTGATGCGCTGATGGTCGCCGCTCAAGATCAGATGCAACGTCCCGCGCGTAAGGAGTTGATGAACGCCGCGGAACGCATTGCTACATCCGCAGGAAATGCGGAACGCACGCTCATCGTGACGGGTGTGGCAGTAGCCTGCGTAACGCTAGCCGTGTGGACGCTGCTCGCGTGGAGCATCAGCGTTCCCGTGCGGCGGCTTATCATCACGACGCGACGACTCGCGCTAGGCAACCGCATCGTGCGCGCGCCACGTGGCGGGTCCGCGGAGATCGACGAACTCGCCGAAGCGTTCAACAGCATGGCGGATCACATCGCCCATGCGGATTTCAAACTGCGCGCCCACCAGGCCGAACTCGAGCGGCACGTCGCGGAGCGTACTCAGCAGCTGCATCATCTGGCGCATCATGATCCGCTGACGCAGCTGCCTAACCGTCGTCAGCTCGCCGCGAGATTGTCAGAAGCGTTGGCGCGTGCCGATGAGAACCGCACCCGAGTGACGCTGTTGTTTGTCGACCTGGATAATTTCAAGTCGATCAACGATACGCTCGGACACAACTTCGGTGACCGCGTGCTTCAAGGCATCGCGGATCGCTTGCGAGTCGCTGCGGGCGCACGCGCCCTGCTCGCCCGACTGGGCGGCGATGAATTTACCGTGTTGATCGAGGACGTGAAGTCTGCTGAAGAAGTGAATGAGGTGGCGACATCGGTTGTTACCACGCTTCAGCAACCCATCGCGGTGGACAGCAATGTGATTTCGACCAGCGCCAGTGTGGGCGCGGCGCTTTATCCAGATCACGCGAAGGATGCGGAAGCGTTGCTCCGCGCGGCTGACGTCGCGCTGTTTCAAGCGAAGGAGCTGGGACGCAACCGTTACACGATATATCGCCCTGCGTTGTACGACGCTGCGGCTCAGGGCTTCCGACTGGAGCAGTCGTTACGACGTGCCGTTGAAGCGGGCGATCTGATGCTGATGTATCAGCCGCAGGTGTCGCTGCATACATTCGACACCATCGGCGTCGAAGCCCTGCTCCGCTGGCGCAAGCCGGATGGCCGCATCGCAAGCGCGGGCGAATTCATCCACATCGCGGAGAAAACCGGGCTGGTGCACGAGCTGACGGAATGGGTACTGCGATCAGCGACCTCTACTGTTGCCGCGTGGCGCAAGGAAGGCTGGCATCGCGCATGTGTGGCGATCAACGTGTCGCCGCGGCAGTTCTACGACAGTGAATTCATCGGGCATGTCGAGCGTGCGCTGGAAGTCACGGGCCTGCCGGCGAATGCGCTGGAGCTCGAACTGACCGAGATGGTGTTTCAGACGGGCGCGGCGACCATCGAGTCGTTGCATCGGCTGCGCGCGATGGGCGTTTCGATTGCGCTGGATGATTTCGGCATTGGCTATTCCTCGCTCACGTCGCTAGAGCAGTTGCCGCTGACGCGTGTGAAGCTCGACCGCATGCTGGTGGAAGCGGTGGATTCGCGGCCTCGCTCCGCGGCGATCGTGCGTTCCATCATTGCGCTGTGTCACGGGTTAGGACTGCAGGTGATCGCGGAAGGCGTGGAGCGTCCGGCGCAACTGGAGTTTCTGTCTCACTGCGGACCGGTCGGCGTTCAGGGCTTCTTGCTCGCCCATGCGGTGGAAGCGCCGCAGGCCGCGTCGGAATGCATGGCGGCGGCGAATCGGGCGCGCAGTGTCATCGCGGCGGCAATCGAGCGCGGCGATGACGACCAGGTGGATGGCAGCTCGCTGGTATTTGTTGGCGTCGGTGGTCGCCGCTCACGACTGGAGTGACGTCGCTCGACCGCTTGCTTATCATCGGCCGCATGAAAATACAGCTGTCGGCCCTCGAGGCCCGCGTCATTGGTTGTCTCATCGAAAAGCAGATCACGACGCCGGATCAATACCCGCTATCGCTCAACGCTCTGGTCAATGCCTGCAATCAGAAGAGCAATCGCGATCCCCTGCTCGATCTCGATGAAGCCACCGTCCAGCGCACCGTGGACGAGTTGGCGAAAAAACATTTCATCATCGAGAAATCCGGTTTCGGCAGCCGCGTGCCGAAGTATCAGCATCGCTTCTGCAATACCGAATACGGCACGCTGAAATTCAGCAAACAGGAACTGGCGATTGTCTGCGAGCTGCTCCTGCGTGGGCCGCAAACCCCCGGTGAGCTGCGCACTCGCGCGGCTCGCATGGCAAGCTTCGCGGATGCCGCTGAAGTCGACGCCACGCTCAAGACCCTGAGCGAACGCGAGGACGGTCCGTTTGTCGTGCGGCTGGTCCGCGAGCCGGGGCGGCGCGATTCTCGGTACGCGCATCTGTTTTCAGGCGAAGTCGCCGACGCCGCGACAGGCCCCGACGACAGCATCGCAAGTCATGTTGTTGTGGGCAGCGTTTCGCCGCGCTCGAGCGGCGGCTCGGAAAGCAATAGCGAGCGTCTCGCGCATCTGGAAGCGGAAGTCCGCGCGTTGCGCACCGAGCTCGACGAATTGAAGCAGCGCCTCGGCGAGTAGCGCCTCAAGCCGCTCTGCCAGCCACGCCCCTGTCCGGATAATCAGTAAAAAATCCGTCGATGCCCGCATTGAGATATGCACGCAACTCGCCTTGCATATCTCCCAATGTGGAAGCGATGCCGCGCGGCGCGCGAAACTCCTGAGGAAGGAAATGATTCTCCGCGCGGAAGGTCCACGCGTGCACCAACAATCCGCACGCATGCGCATCCGCAACCAGACGTGTGGGCTCACCCAGCTCGTTAGCCGCGTCCCGCGGAATGATCAGCGACTTGTGCACGCCCACCCCGTCGGCGTAAGACGCCACTTCGACCAGCCCATCCGCGGTCACGAGATCCGCATACAACCGCGAATCGCCGCCGAACATGAAATCGAACGGCGCGCCATCCGTCTCGATGAGCTGGATCAGCGGCAGCTCCGTCAATGTACGCAATGCACGCAGGTTCCCCACCTCAAATGACTGGATGAAGACCGGCGAGCCGCGGTCGCCGAAGCCGTGGCGCGCCAGCACATCTAACAACAGGGGCTCGAGCGGCAGCCCGATGCCGCGAAAATAACTCGGATGCTTCGTCTCCGGATAAACACCAATACGCGGCGGCAGCGGCTTGTCCTGAGACAACGCGGCGGCGGCACGCTGCTCATCCATCGCGGCGACAAAAGCTAACACCTCGTCGAAGGTCGGGATCAGGAACTGACCATCGAAGCGCTGATTCCCCGGCCGCAGCTCGGGAATACGCTCGCGCGCACGCAACGTCTGCAGCTCCGCCAGCGTGAAGTCTTCGGTAAACCACCCTTCGAGCGGCACACCGTCGACGACTTTCGCCGTGCGGCGCGACGCAAACTCCAATCGCGAGGCGACATCCGTGGTACCAGTGATGTCGTTCTCGTGTCGCGCCACGAGGACACCGTCCCGGGTGGCGACGAGATCCGGCTCGATGTAGTCCGCGCCTTGTTGAATCGCAATGAAGTAAGCGGTCAACGTGTGCTCAGGCACGTAGCCGCTGGCGCCGCGATGGGCGATGACGATGGGTTCCGCTAGCATGGGTGTAATCATATGGGGCCGAGGATCGATACAGGTATGGGAATTGCTTCCGGATCACCCGTGCTCACCGAACAAGACATTTACCTCTTCCGTGAAGGCACGCATTTCCGCGCATACGACAAGCTGGGAGCGCACCTTGATTCCAAGGGCACGCACTTCGCTGTCTGGGCGCCGAACGCGTTGTCAGTCTCGGTTGTAGGCGACTTCAATGGCTGGAGTCCAGACGCTCATCCGCTCGCGGTTCGCGATGACGGCTCGGGCATCTGGTTTGGTTTCGTGCCCGGTATCGGTGCAGGAACCCTCTACAAGTACCAGATCGTTTCGCGGGAGAATGGCTTCCGTGTGCAGAAGAGCGATCCCTTCGCGTTCTATGCCGAGGTCGCTCCCAAGACCGCATCGATCGTCTGGGACCTCGCGTACGAGTGGGGCGACACCGACTGGATGCAGAACCGTCGCGCGCGGGCCAACGCTCTCGATGCGCCGTGGTCGATCTATGAGCTGCATATCGGCTCGTGGCGACGCGTATCGGAAGACGGCAACCGCTCGCTGAGTTATCGCGAGATCGCGCATCAACTGGGCGACTATGCAGTGGACATGGGCTTCACCCACGTCGAGCTGATGCCGGTGATGGAGCATCCGTTCTTCGGCTCGTGGGGCTACCAGATCACCGGCTACTTCGCCCCGAGCTCGCGATTCGGCACGCCGCAGGATTTCAAATATCTCGTCGATCACCTGCATCAGCGCGGCATCAGCGTGATTCTCGACTGGGTGCCATCGCACTTTCCGACGGACGAGCACGGCCTCGCCTTCTTCGACGGCACGCACCTTTACGAGCATGCCGACCCGCGGCAGGGCTTCCACCCGGAGTGGAACAGCTCCATCTTCAATTACGGCCGCGCGGAAGTGCGTAACTTTCTCGCGAGCAATGCGCTCTTCTGGTTGCACGAGTATCACATCGACGCCCTGCGCGTGGATGCCGTGGCCTCGATGCTCTACCTCGATTACGGCCGCAAGCACGGCGAGTGGATTCCCAACCGCTTCGGCGGCAACGAGAATCTCGAAGCCGTGTCGTTCCTGAAAGATCTCAACGAAGCCGTGTATCGGGACGACCCGCATACGCAGACGATCGCGGAAGAGTCCACATCGTGGCCGCAGGTGTCGCGGCCGAAGTATCTCGGCGGGCTTGGCTTCGGCATGAAGTGGAACATGGGCTGGATGCACGACACGCTGAAGTATTTTCAGACGGATCCCATCCATCGCAAATATCACCACAACCAGCTCACCTTCAGCATCTGGTACGCGTTTACCGAAAACTTCGTGCTGCCGCTGTCGCACGATGAAGTCGTGCATGGCAAGGGCTCGCTCATCGGCAAGATGTCGGGTGACGACTGGCAGCAGTTCGCGAGCCTCAAGCTGCTACTGGGTTACATGTGGGGCCACCCGGGCAAGAAGCTGCTATTCATGGGCGGCGAGTTCGGCCAGCGTCGCGAATGGCAGCATGACGAGCAACTCGAATGGTATGTGCTCCAGTATCCCGGCCATGCAGGCGTACACAGCTGGGTGCGCGATCTGAACAACTTCTATCGCAACACGCCGGCGCTCTTCTCGCGGGACTTCAACAACGACGGCTTCGAATGGGTGGACGCGAACGATACCCAGGCGAGCACGCTGTCCTTCCTGCGCAAGAGCGGCGACGGCCAGTGGGTGCTCGTGGTGTGCAATTTCACCCCGATCATTCGCGAGAATTATCAGGTGGGCGTGCCGCGCGGCGGGCTGTGGCTCGAGCGGCTCAACAGCGATGCGCCCTATTACGGCGGCAGTGGCGTCGGCAATTTTGGCGGCGTGCATGCAGCGCCGCTCCCCGCTCACGGGCGTTATCACTCGCTGAGCCTGCGCCTGCCGCCTCTCGGCGTGGTGTTTCTCACCCCGGAATAATGGAGGCCTCGGCGTGAGTAAAGTGCGTGTCATCATCGAGAACATCACGCCGCAGATCGACTGCGGGCGATTTCCCATCAAGCGTGTTGTAGGCGAAAGCGTCGTCGTCCAGGCAGATGTATTTACGGACGGTCACGATGCCGTCACAGCCGTCTTGTTATATCGGCCCGAGCGCTCGCCGGAGTGGCACAACACGCCGATGACGCCACTCGGCAACGATCGCTTCGAAGCCCGCTTCGCCGTGCAGCAGGTCGGGCGCTATGAATTTACGGTCATGGCGTACGTCGATCACATCGAAACCTGGCGGCGGGATCTGACCAAGAAACTCAACGCCGGCCAGGACATCGAGATCGATCTCATGCGCGGCGCGCTGCTCGCCAACACGCTTTCCGGCCGCGCCGCGGATCTCGACTCCCGCCGCCTGAATGAATGGGCGCACGCCATCACCGATACGAGCCGCGATCTGGAGCAACGCTACGCCCTCGCGCAGAGTGAAGGTTTGCGGGAGCTCGCCCGTAAACATCCAGACCCGAATCTCGTTCGCCGCGAACCCGCGCTGAGCGTGGAAGTCGATCGCGAACGTGCGCGCTACTCCACGTGGTACGAGCTGTTTCCGCGCTCCGCTGCGCCAAAGTCAGAAGACAGCGATACGCTTCCTCACGGCACTTTCGCAGATGTAATCGCGAGATTGCCTTACGTCGCGTCGATGGGCTTCGACGTGCTGTATCTGCCGCCTATCCATCCGATTGGTGTCACCGAACGTAAAGGCCGCAACAACGCGGTCAAAGCGGCTGACGGCGATACGGGCAGCCCGTGGGCGATTGGCGGCACAGAAGGCGGTCACAAATCCATTCATCCGGATCTCGGCACGGCGGAAGATTTCAAGCTGCTGGTCACCAAGGCCGGCGCGCTCGGTATCGAGATCGCGCTCGACATCGCGTTCCAGTGCAGCCCTGATCACCCGTACGTGCGCGAGCACCCGGAGTGGTTCCAGAAGCGGCCGGACGGCACCATCCAGTACGCCGAGAATCCGCCGAAGAAATATCAGGATATCTATCCTTTCGATTTCGAAAGCGACGCCTGGCGCGCGCTGTGGGAAGAGCTGAAGAGCGTAGTCGATCACTGGATCGCGCAGGGCGTGCGCATCTTCCGCGTGGATAACCCGCATACGAAGCCTTTCCCCATGTGGGAGTGGCTCATCGGCGAAGTGAAGAAGCAGAACCCCGACGTGCTGTTCCTCGCCGAAGCCTTCACGCGCCCGAAAGTAATGTACCGGCTGGCGAAGCTCGGCTTCACCCAGTCTTACAATTACTTCCCGTGGCGTAACAGCAAGCACGAAATCATTGAATACTTCACCGAGCTCGGCAAGGCGCCGGTCAGTGATTTTTTCCGGCCCAACCTGTGGCCCAATACGCCTGATATCTTGCCGGAATATCTGCAGTACGGCGGACGCCCGGCCTTCATGGTGCGGTTGGTGCTGGCGGCGACGCTGGGCGCAAGCTACGGCATCTACGGCCCGGCCTTCGAGCTCATGGAGCATGAGGCGCGCGAGCATGGCAGCGAGGAATACCTGGACAGCGAGAAATATCAGATCCGTTATCGGGATCTCGCTCGCGAGGATTCGCTGAGCGAATTCATCGGACTGGTGAATCGCATCCGCCGGGACAACGCCCCGCTGCAGACCGACCGGGGTCTCAACTTTCATGATACGGACTCCGATGCCCTGCTCGCCTACAGCAAGACGAGCGAGGACGGTTCGGAATCCGTGTTGGTGGTCGTGAACGTCGACCCGCATCACGTGCAGTCCGGCTGGCTCACGCTGGACCTCACGACGCTCGGCCTGCCGGAAGATCGCCCGTTCCAGGTGCACGATCTGCTTTCGGAGGCGCGCTTCCTGTGGCAGGGTTCGCGCAACTACGTTTCATTGAATCCAGAACATTCACCCGCGCATATCTTCCGCATCCGCCGACGGGTGCGCTCGGAGCGCGACTTCGACTATTTCCTCTAAAACATGAACATGGAATCTCCGGCGGTCGATCCTCTTTGGTACAAAGATGCCGTCATCTATGAAGTGCACGTGCGTGCCTTCTTCGACAGCAATAACGACGGCATCGGCGACTTCCCCGGCCTCACGGCCAAACTCGATTACATTCAGGATCTGGGCGTCAACACCATCTGGGTGCTGCCGTTCTATCCGTCGCCGCTGAAAGACGACGGCTACGACATTTCGGATTACCACAACGTCAACCCGCAGTACGGCTCGCGGGAAGACGTGAAGCACTTCATCGAGGAAGCGCATCGACGCGGGCTGCGGGTCATCACCGAGCTCGTCATCAATCATACGTCCGACCAGCATCCGTGGTTCCAGGCCGCGCGCAGCGCGCCGCCGGATTCGCCGAAGCGCGACTACTACGTGTGGAACGACTCGCCGAACAAATATACAAAGACCCGCATCATCTTCACGGACACAGAGAAATCCAACTGGACGTGGGATGAGGAGGCGAAGGCCTATTTCTGGCACCGCTTCTTCAGCCACCAGCCGGATCTGAATTTCGACAATCCGCATGTCGAGCAGGCTGTGCTCAAGACGATGCATTTCTGGCTCGATCAGGGTGTCGACGGCCTGCGGCTCGACGCCATTCCCTATCTCATCGAGCGGGAAGGCACGAGCAACGAGAACCTGCGCGAGACGCATGAAGTCGTGCGGCGCATCCGCAAGTCGCTGGACGAGCGCTATCCCGATCGCATGCTGCTCGGCGAAGCCAATATGTGGCCCGAAGACGTGCGCGATTATTTCGCGGACGGCGACGAATGCCACATGGCGTATCACTTCCCGCTCATGCCCCGCATGTACATGGCCATCGCGCAGGAAGATCGCCATCCCATCGTCGAGATCATGGAGCAGACGCCGGACATTCCCGACAACTGCCAGTGGGCCGTTTTCCTGCGCAACCACGACGAGCTGACGCTCGAAATGGTGACGAGCAAAGAGCGCGACTACATGTATCAGATGTACGCGGCAGATCCGCGCGCGCGTCTGAATCTCGGTATCCGCCGGCGCCTCGCGCCGCTGATGGAGAATGATCCTGACCGCATCAAGCTGATGAACAGCATGCTGCTGTCCATGCCCGGCTCGCCGATCATTTATTACGGCGACGAGATCGGCATGGGCGACAACGTGTACCTGGGCGATCGCAATGGCGTCCGCACGCCCATGCAATGGAGCCCTGATCGCAATGGCGGCTTTTCCCGTTGCGATCCGCAGGGCCTGTATTTCCCGCCGATCATGGACCCGATCTATGGCTACGAGACGGTCAACGTCGAAGCGCAGATCCGCGATCGCTCGTCGCTGCTGAACTGGATGAAGCGCATGCTCGCCGTGCGCAAGAGCTCGCAGTCGTTCGGCCGCGGCACGCTGCGGTTCATTCGCCCCGGCAACCGCAAGGTGCTGGTGTACCTGCGCCAGTATCAGAACGACACCATTCTGTGTGTTGCCAATCTCAGCCGCACCGCCCAGCCCGTCGAAATCGATCTGTCGGATTTCAAAGGCGCGGTGCCCATCGAACTGTTAGGCAGAACACCGTTTCCGCCCGTAGGTGAGTTGCCGTATCTGCTCACCCTGCCCGGTTATGGCTTTTACTGGTTCCGCCTGAGTCACGATGAGCAGGCACCCGTGTGGCATCAGGAAATGCTGCCGCGTGAGGATCTGCCGGTTCTCGTGATGTCTGATGGATGGAACAGCTTCTTCCCCGAACGCGTTGCCGGCTGGCGCAGCGGTCTCGCCACGAAGCTGCGCTCGCAGGCGGAAACTCGGGTGCTGCCGCAGTTCATCAAGAGCCAGCGCTGGTTCGCGGGCAAATCCGAAACCATCGTCGCCGCGCGGCTGTTCGATCACGGTGAATGGGCCAACGAGACCGGTCGCTGGCTGATGGCGATGTTCGACGTGGAAACAAAAGCCGAAACCGGCAAATATTTCATTCCCGTCGCCATCGTGTTCGAAGACGCCGAGGAAACCCGGTGGGCGAAATTGCAGACCGCCGCGATTGCGCGCGTGCGCCAGCAGGCGACCGTGGGCATGCTTGCCGAGGCTTCTGCGGACGACAACTTTGCGCGCTCCATCGTAGACGGCATCGGCACGAGCCTCGAAGCCCGCATGGAGCTGGGCACATTGAAGTTCACCCCGACGCGAGCGTTCGCCGAGCTGCGTGGAGACGTGACCGCGCCGCTCTCCAGCTCGCAGCCCCAGGCACAAGGCAGCAATACCGCGGTACGTGTTGGTGACAACCTGTTCCTGAAGTTGTACCGGCGGCTGCAGCCGGGCGTGAATCCGGAGCTCGAGATCGGGCGCTATCTGACGGAAGTCGTGCACTTCCCCAACATCGTGCCAGTCGCCGGCGCGCTGGAGTATGTGTCCGACAAGGGCGACGTCTACACGCTGGCGCTGCTGCAGGCATTCGTCACGAACCAGGGCGATGGCTGGGACAACACCATCAACTATCTTGTGCGTTTCCTCGAAGACCGGCGGACTGGCGGGCCCATGCCCGAGAATCCGCACGGGGCCTATCTGGAGTTGGTCCGCGTACTGGCGACCCGCATCGCCGAGCTGCATTGCGCGCTGGCGACTCCGACCGACGACAGAGCGTTCTGTCCGGAGCCGCTGACCACCACAGATCTGGCCGCGTGGAAAGATAAGGTGCTGGGCGAAGTGGCGACGACGCTGGCCCTGCTCGACAAGCCTGTCGAGGATCTGCCTGCGGGCATTCGCAACGACGCGCCGGCTTTGCTCGCCAACCGCGCGCAACTCGAAGCTCGCGTGAATGCGTGCGCGGCGGGTAAAGTCAGTGCGCTGAAGATTCGTCATCATGGTGACCTGCATCTGGGACAGGTGCTGGTGAAGCGCAACGACTTCATTATTGTGGACTTCGAAGGCGAACCCGCGCGGCCGCTCGATGAGCGGCGCCACAAGAGCTCGCCGTTCCGTGACGTTGCAGGCATGCTTCGTTCATTCGCGTACGCGCGAAACGCAGCGATGCAACGCTGCTCGATCGAAGCACCGGATGAGTGTGCGAAGCACGCGCCGCTGCTCGAATCATGGGAAACGGAGACACGGGAGACTTTCCTGGGCATCTACGACAAGATTGCGAGCGCCGGCGGCCTGTACGATTCATTTGCGCAGATGCGTCCGCTGCTCGATCTCTTCGAGATCGAAAAAGCGCTGTACGAGCTGCGCTATGAATTGGGGAACCGGCCAGACTGGGCCAACATCCCGCTGCGCGCGCTGCTCAATTTCACCGGCCCCGCGTCTTGATGGATACACGCCCGATCACGGCCGTGTGGCCGGGCCAACCCTATCCTCGCGGCGCAGTCTGGGACGGTGAAGGCGTCAACTTCTCGCTGTTCTCCGCGAACGCGACCGGGGTTGATCTGTGTGTGTTCGATCCCACCGGCCGCAAGGAGCTGCAGCGGATTCCGCTGCGCGAGCGCACCGATGAGATCTGGCACAGCTATCTTCCGGAAGCGCGGCCCGGCATGTTGTATGGCTATCGCGTTCACGGACCTTATGATCCGGAGCGCGGGCATCGCTTCAATCACAACAAGCTGCTGATCGAGCCGTACGCGAAGCACATTCAGGGCGGCCTGAAGTGGAGTGACGCGCACTTCGGCTATCGCGTTGGCCACGCGAGGGCGGATCTGTCGTTCGACAAGCGCGACAACGCGGCCGGCATGCCGAAATGTCGCGTCATCGACTCTGCGTTCACCTGGGGCAACGACCGCCCTCCGCGCGTGCCGTGGCACGAAACGGTCATTTACGAAGCGCACGTTCGTGGCCTCACGATGCGCCATCCGAAAGTGCCTCGCGAGCTGCGGGGCACGTATGCCGGCATTGCAACGGCCCCGGTTATCGAGCATCTGCTACGCATGGGAATCACGGCAATCGAACTGATGCCGGTGCATGCATTCGTGGATGACCGCTATCTGATGGACAAGGGCCGCAAGAATTATTGGGGCTACAACACCATCGGCTTCTTCGCGCCCGACATGCGCTACAGCGCGACAGGACGGATCAGCGAATTCAAGACGATGGTGAAGACGCTGCATTCCGCGGGCATCGAGGTCATTCTCGACGTGGTCTACAACCACACCGCCGAAGGCAATCAACACGGTCCGACATTGTGTTTCCGCGGCGTGGACAACGCCTCATATTACCGGCTGAGTCCCGAAGACCCCCGGTATTACATGGATTTCACCGGCTGCGGCAATACGCTGAATATGCAGCATCCCCGGGTACTCCAGTTGCTGATGGATAGCCTTCGCTACTGGGTTCTCGAAATGCACGTCGACGGCTTCCGCTTTGATCTGGCCTCCGCCCTTGCGCGCGAGCTGTACGAGGTCGACCGACTGGGGTCGTTCTTCGACACCATCGGCCAGGACCCGGTGCTGTCGCAGGTGAAGCTGATCGCGGAGCCTTGGGACGTGGGCGCCGGCGGTTATCAGGTTGGTAACTTTCCGCCGGGCTGGAACGAGTGGAACGACAAGTATCGCGACACGATGCGCGCCTTCTGGAAAGGCGATGGCGGACTCATCGGCGAGTTTGCGCGGCGTTTCACGGGCTCGGCGGATCTTTACGAAGCGAGCGGCCGCAAGCCGCACGCGAGTATCAACTTCGTCACCGCGCATGACGGCTTCACGCTGCAGGATCTCGTCAGTTACGACGCCAAGCATAACGAAGCCAACGGAGAAGAGAATCGCGATGGCCACGACAACAACCTCTCGTGGAACTGCGGCGTCGAGGGCCCGACGGACAACTCCCTCATCAACGTCCTGCGGTCGCGCCAGAAGCGCAACCTGATCGCCTCGCTGCTGCTTTCCCAGGGCGTGCCGATGTTGCTGGCGGGCGATGAGTTCTCGCATTCGCAGCGCGGCAATAACAATGCTTATTGTCAGGATAACGAGGTCTCGTGGATCGACTGGTCGCCGGAATCTCACGACGAGTCATTCCTCGATTTCGTCGCGCAGATGGTGGCGTTACGGCGCCAGCATTCCGTGTTCTGTCGTCGCCGCTTTCTGCAAGGCTCGGTCACCGGCACCATTGCCGAGAAAGACGTTGCGTGGCTGCGCACCGACGGCCAGGAGATGACGGCCTTCGAGTGGAACGAATATTTCAATCGCTGCCTCGGCGTCTATTTTTCGGGCACGGCCATCGATCGTGTGGATCGCCATGGCCATCCCGTGCGAGATAACAACTTCCTGGTGCTGTTCAATTCGCATCACGAGGAAATCCCTTTTACCCTGCCCCGAGTGCACCTGCCCGGCGCGTGGTACGGCGTGCTGGATACGGCCTCGTCCGATCAGCCGTTCGCCCATCGCCATTTCGAAGCCGGGGCGGTCTATCCCCTGCAAGGGCGCTCGCTGGCCGTGCTGGTGGAGATGAGTGAATCATGAGCGTACGGCGCCGGCATGAGATGCCTTTTGGAACGGAGATCGTGCCGGGTGGCGCCGTGCGGTTTCGCCTCTGGGCGCCGTCGGCAAAGCAGGTGGACCTCGTGCTGGTCGAGCCGGACAAGACGCGCCAGCTCGCCATGACCGGCAGCGACGGCTGGTTCGAGGTCACGACGAAAGTGGCCGGACCGGGGCAGCATTACCGATATCGCATCGACGGTGGGCTGGAAGTGCCCGATCCCGTCTCGCGTTTCAACAGTGAGGACGTGTTAGGGCCGAGCGTCGTCGTCGATCCGCTCGCCTTCGAGTGGAACGATGAGAACTGGAAGGCGCGTCCCTGGCACGAGTCGGTGGTGTATGAGCTGCACATCGGCACGTTCAGCCCGGAAGGCACGTTCCTCGGCGCCATCAGCAAGCTGGATCATCTCGCGCAGCTCGGTATTACCGCTATCGAGCTGATGCCCGTCGCGGATTTCCCCGGCAAACGCGGCTGGGGATATGACGGCGTGCTCGAATTTGCGCCGGACTCCGCCTATGGCACGCCCGAGGATCTTAAAAAACTGATCTGCGCCGCGCATGAGCGCGGCCTCGCCGTGATGCTCGACGTGGTCTATAACCACTTCGGGCCCGAAGGAAATTATCTGAGCGGCTACTCGCCGCAGTTCTTCACCGAGAAACATCACACGCCCTGGGGGGCCGCGATCAATTTCGACGCGGAGAACAATCGCACCGTACGCGATTTCTTCATCCACAACGCGCTGTACTGGCTGGAGGAATATCACTTCGACGGCCTGCGCTTCGACGCTGTCCACGCGATCATGGATGACAGCGAGCTGCACGTGCTGCATGAAATCGCGGCGACCGTGCGCAAGCGACTCTGCGGCGGCCAGCGCAATGTGTATCTGATTCTGGAGAACGGCAGCAACACGGCGCGTTATCTCGGACCGCCCGGTGGCGATAACACTTTCGATGCACAGTGGAATGACGATGAGCATCACTGCTTCCACGTGATTCTCACGGGCGAGACGGACGGCTACTACAGCGACTACGCGGAGAATCCGCACGGCATGCTGTGCAAATGCCTCGCGCAAGGCTTCGGCTATCAGGGCGAGATTTCGCAGCACGAAGGCGGCAAGCCGCGCGGCGAGCCGAGCGGGCACCTGCCCCCTTCCGCGTTCGTGAATTTTTTGCAGGATCACGATCAGATCGGCAATCGCGCGTTCGGCGAACGGCTGGCGCATCTCGTCAAGAACGAAGACGCCCTGCGCGCGGCGACCGCGGTGCTGCTGTTGGCGCCGCAAATCCCGATGTTGTTCATGGGAGAGGAATGGGCCGCGCCGCAGCCCTTCAACTACTTCTGCGACTTCGGCGCAGATCTGGCCCAGAAGGTCCGCGAGGGCCGCCGCAAGGAATTTGCGAAGTTCGCGCGCTTCAGCGAGGAAGCCACGCTGCACGCGCTGCCCGACGCGACGGCGGTCGAGACGTTTCAATCCGCCAAGCTGGACTGGAGCGTCGTCGACCAGGGCAAGCACGCGGAGTGGCTCGAGTATTACCGCCGACTCCTGGCCATTCGCCAGCGCGACATTGCGCCCCGACTGGGTGGCGTGTTGTCAGGCACCTGCCTGAAGCTCGAAGACAATGGCGCCTTCGCGGTGGACTGGGGGTTCGACGACGGCTGCGTTCTGCATCTGCTGGCGAACCTGACTTCTCATACGGTACCCATCGTCGGCCGAGCTGCGGGCCGCGTGGTGTTTTCAACCCATCCTAATATTCGAGCAGCAACCACGAAGAACGAGCTCAGGCCGTGGAGCGTGATGTGGCTTCTGGAGCGACCTAGTGAATGATGTCATGCCCGCCGCTAACGATGACACGGTGACTACCGGCATCGGATTGATTCCCCGCGCAACGTATCGTCTTCAGCTCAACGCGCAGTTCACCTTTCAGCATGCGACGGCGATCGTGCCGTACCTCGCCTCGCTCGGCATCAGCCATGTGTATTGCTCGCCTTACTTCCGCGCGCGGGCCGGAAGCATGCACGGCTACGACGTAGTCGATCACAACGCGTTCAATCCCGAGATCGGCACTCGAGAGGATTTCGAAGCCTTCGTGGACGCGCTGCGCGCGCACGGCATGGGACACATCCTCGACATCGTGCCGAATCACGTCGGCATCGGGTCTGACAACGCCTGGTGGATGGATGTGCTGGAGAATGGTCCCGCCTCCGCGTATGCCCAGTTCTTCGATATCGACTGGCAGCCGGCGAATCCGACCCTGGCTGGCAAAGTGCTCGTGCCGGTGTTGGGAGAGGCTTACGGCATCGTCCTCGAGAAAGGCGAGCTGCAACTGAAGTTCGATGCCGGGACAGGCACGTTCGCGGTGTTCTATCACGAGCATCGCTTTCCGGTGGACCCGCGCACGTATCCTTATATTCTCGATCGCGTCAACGTGGCGGACGCGTGGCGGCAGGAGTTCGACGCGGTCCGCACGGCGTTCGGCAAACTGCCGGCGTGCGAAGACTGCACGGCGGATCTGATCAATCAGCGACACCGGGACAAGCAGCTTCTCAAGGAATTGCTCCAGGCGCTATGTGATCACCAGCCCGCGGTCGTTACAGCAATTGAAGAGGCGTTGCACACGCTTGCCGGAAACGAGAGTGACCCGGCCAGTTTCGATTTGCTGCATACGCTGATCGAGGCGCAGGCGTATCGCCTCGCCTACTGGCGCGTGGCGTCGGATGAAATCAATTATCGACGCTTCTTCGACGTGAACGAGCTCGCGGCGCTCCGCATGGAAGTGCCGGAAGTCTTCGAAGCAACGCATCGCTTTCTGCTGGAGCTGATTCGCGAAGGCAAGGTGGATGGCCTGCGCGTGGATCATCCGGACGGACTGCATGACCCGGCCGGATATTTCCAACATCTGCAGGAACACATCGCAGCGGCGCGCGGCGTGCCTTTCAAGTCGGGGTCGCTGCCGTTTTATCTCGTCGTCGAGAAAATCACTGCAGGGTTCGAGAAGCTGCCGGCAACGTGGCCCGTGCACGGGACGAGCGGTTATCGCTTCGTCAACGTGGTGAACGGCCTGTTCGTGGACGGCGCGTCCAAAGGCCGCATGGATCGCGTGTATCGCACGTTCATCGGCGAGCCCGTGTCCTGGCCGCAGATGGCTTACGACGCGAAGCGACTGATCCTCGAGACTTCTCTTTCCGCCGAGCTCAACACGCTGACCAATCGCCTCGTGCGCATCGCGCGCGCGGATCGGCGCACCCAGGATTTCACCTTCAACAACCTGCATCTGGGGTTGATTGAAGTGATCGCATGTTTCCCTGTGTATCGCACGTATGTCGTCGACGAAGTGTCGAGCGAGGATCGAAGGTTTATCGAGTGGGCGATGGCCGGCGCGCGCAGGCGCGGCTCCGGTATCGACTCGCTGGTGTTTGATTTCATCAGGCTCGTGTTGCTGGGCGAATTGCCGGCAACTACAGACTCGATGCGTCGTCGCATACGGGCGTTCGCGATGCGCTTTCAGCAGGTCACCGCTCCGGTCACCGCCAAGGGTGTCGAGGATACGGCGCTGTACCGATTCCATCGGCTGGTTTCCCTGAACGAGGTCGGCGGCGAGCCGGAAACTTTCGGCATCAGCGTTCGCGCTTTCCACGCGGACGCTCAGGCGCGGGTGCGTGAATGGCCGCAGGAGATGCTCGCCACGTCAACTCACGATACGAAGCGCTCGGAAGACGTGCGCGCGCGTATTGATGTGCTATCGGAAATTCCCGCGCTGTGGCGACAGATGATCGTGCGCTGGCAACGGATGAACCGCACGCGCAAGCGCGAGATCGAGGGCAAGCCTGCGCCGGGACCGAATCAGGAGTATCTGTTTTATCAGATCCTGCTGGGCAGCTGGCCCATCGAGGAGCTGGATGACGCCGCGCTGACGGCTTATCGCGAGCGGGTCGAAGCCTATATGGTGAAGGCGTCGCGCGAAGCGAAGACGCGCACGAGCTGGTCCGACATCAGCGCGGATTATGAAGACGCGTTGGTCAACTTCGTGCGGGTGACGCTGGAGCGTCGAGAAGGGAACCTCTTCCTCGACGATCTGATTTCCACTCAGAAGCGGCTATTGCGCTTTGGATTGCTGAATTCACTGTCGCAGGTGGTGGCAAAGCTCACCGCGCCGGGCATGCCTGATATTTATCAGGGCAATGAGACGTGGGATTTCTCTCTGGTGGATCCTGACAATCGCCGCGCCGTCGATTACGACAAGCGGCGGGCGATGGTGCAGGAGTTTGCAGCACCAGCCGAAGATTCCGCGGCCTATGCCCGCGAGCTGTTGAATTCACTCGAGGACGGACGCGCAAAAGCGTTTGTGACCTGGAAGACGTTACAGTTTCGCCGCACGCACGAGGGGTTGTTCCGCGACGGGGGATATACGCCGTCCCGTGTTTTCGGAGCACAGGCGGCATTCCTTTGTGCGTATGTTCGCAAGTGCGGCCAGGAGATGGTGTTGGTCGTCATCCCCCGACTCTTTATCCGCCTGCTGCACTCACGCGAGCTGTTGCCTGTTGGCGAGGAAGTGTGGGCGAATACATTCATCGAGCTGCCGAAGGGCTTCCCTGAGGCGCCACTTGAGAATATCTTCGACGGCGCGCCGATTTCGATCGTTCAGCACGAGGGCAAACGCTGCATACGTGTTGGCGACGCACTGGCGCACTTCTCGGTCGCGCTACTGCAGAGCAAGCCCGGATGATCAGAAAACTCGTGTCAGGCGAATATCGGCTGTACTCGCGGAAGATCAATCCGAAGACGGGTAAACGCCGCAATCTCGGCACGTTCAAAACGCGCGCGGCCGCTGAGAAGCATGAGCGGGAAGTGCAGTATTTCAAGCGGCATTAATCAACCCATATTCAGAAGGACATCCGTCATGAAGACTCAAGGCTCAGCCGTCTGGAAAGGTGGCATCAAGGACGGCAAGGGCGCCATTTCGACCCGGAGCGGCGCGCTGAAGGAGTATCCCTACGGTTTCAGCAGCCGGTTCGAGGGCAAGCCGGGCACGAACCCGGAAGAGCTGATCGGTGCCGCCCACGCGGGATGCTTCACGATGGCGCTGTCGTTGATTCTCGGTGAAGCCAAGCTCACCGCGGAGCAAATGCAGACCACTGCGGAGGTGACGCTGGATCAGGTGCCGGATGGCTATTCCATAACGGCCGTGCATCTTACGTTGAAGGCCAAGATTCCTGGGGCGAGCCAGGCCCAATTTCTCGAGCTCGCCAACAAGGCCAAGGCGGGATGCCCGGTGTCGAAGCTGCTGAAGGCCAACATCACGCTGGATGCGACGCTCGAGAGCTGAGCAGGCGCGATTCACCATGCCTCTTCGGCCGCGCTGCATCGCGCGGCTGGAGAGCGGGTCTCCGCTGAGTATCGGGCGATGCGCATCGCCAGGCGGTCAGCGAATCAGGCTGCCGCGGGCTCGATCACTTTCAGCCCGCGAAAACGGGCAAAGTCCCGATCCAGGGTGCACAGGCGGGCGCCCCGCTCTATCGCCAAGCTCGCCAACGCCGCGTCACTGACAAGTACGCCAGTGACCTGAGCCGCCGCCATCTGCTCTTTCAGGATGGTCCAGAACTGCTGACCCGGCTCGACGATCAGCGCCGTCGGACAAGCGAGCCACGCATCGACTGCCTCGCTCGCTTCTGCATTGCTCATCGCGCGTTCGAACACCCGCGTGTTTGTAATGATGCGCACAAAAGCCAGAATCGTCTGCCACGGGAAACCGATCTGCTCGCTGCCATTCAGCGCGCTTTCCAGCCACGCTTTGCACCGCTGAAAATTTGGCGATGCAGTGTAGTGGGCGTAAATGACGATGTTGGCATCGACGATGATCACGTGTGCTCGGGGCCTTCGATCTGCTCCAGTAAGGCGCCAATGTTATCGAGCGAGACCCCCGGCTGGAGAGCCCCCAAATTTCGCGTCTTTATTGTGAATCGTGCGGCTTTGCGCGGCGCGGCAGCGCGCGCCATGCCGGCACGCAGGAACTCATTCACGAGCTCCTTGAACGGACGCCCGGTTCTGCGGGCCTCGGCTTTGAGTTGGGCAGCCACATCGTCATCCAGGGTAAGGGTAGTTCGCACATCTTGATGCTATATCGAAGGCATCATGATGTCCAGCGCATCGTGAATGTGAATTCTGCGGCGAGCAGATTTACACATCTGATATTTGATACGTACTGAGGTTTCCAAGTCTGCGGTATACCCGCATGCACTCACACGCGCTGATTTACGGCAATTCTTATTGTGTGAGCGCACGCTCACTCGCTGGCGTGAAAGTAAGTACTCCCTCTGACAGCCCGGTTCTCGTGGATGAGTTCAACTACATCCGTGGCGAAGACGTGTGTTGGTGATCTCACCGGGACGAGTCTGAGTCAGCAGTCGAGAAATTAGTAATCGCAAACCCGTCGTAAGACGGGGACGCAAAGCCTCCGGTCCGCAGAGACGTCTCTGATGGATAGCGGGGTTG